>Ga0209643_1000026_pt1 | contig 468424 bp, 434 predicted proteins | sample AutmiccBRH37_all_FD_187383 | JGI IMG/M metagenome (GOLD analysis project Ga0209643, IMG submission 187383) | Deep subsurface microbial communities from Mt. Terri, Switzerland - Autotrophic microbial communities BRH/37_all (SPAdes) (version 2) | ecosystem: Environmental > Aquatic > Deep...
GGGGGGGCGGCACGCGCGGCCCCCTCATCCGCCCTTCGGGCACCTTCTCCCCGCCGGGGAGAAGGGGATTTTAGCGTCCGCCGATCACGCCGATATAGTCCGACACCCAGCGGTGGTACGGCACGCACTCGCCCTGGCTTTCGCACTTCGAGGTCGGCGTCTTCCAGAAGCTGATCTTCTCGAAATTGTCGTAGCCGTTGGCCGTGCAGCCTTCGTCGGTCAAGAGTTCATTGCCCTTGCAGGCGGCGGGAACCGACGGAACCGTGCCGAACCAGGCGGAGACGTCGCCCTGGACCTTGGGGGAGAGCGAATGTTCCATCCACATATAGGCGCAGTTCGGGTGCTCGCTGTCGGCGTGCAGCATGGTCGTGTCGGCCCAGCCGGTCACGCCTTCTTCCGGGAAGGTGGAGGCGATCTTGGCGCCTTCGGCCTTCATCAGGTTGACCTGGAACGGCCAGGAACCGGACGCGACGACGCCTTCGTTCTTGAAGTCGTCGATCTGGATCATGGCGTCGTGCCAGTAGCGGCCGACCAGCGTGCGCTGGACGCGGAGCAGGTCGAGGGCTGCCTTGTACTGGTCCTCGTTCAGCTCGTAGGGGTCCTTGATGCCGAGTTCCGGCTTGTGCTTCATCAGGTAGAGGGCTGCGTCGGCGACATAGATCGGGCCGTCATAGGCCTGAACGCGGCCCTTGTTGGACTTGCCGTCGGCGAGCGTCATTTCCTCGAAGACGACCTTCCAGCTGGTCGGTGCTTCCTTGAAGGCTTCGGTGTTGTACATCAGCACGTTCGGGCCCCAGACATAGGGCGTGCCGTAGTGGACGCCGTTCACCGTGTGCCACGGGGCGTTCTGCAGGCGCTCGTCAATGGTCTTCCAGGACGGGATGAGATCGGTGTTGATCGGCTGGACGCGTTTTCCCGCGACGAGGCGCAGCGACGCGTCGCCCGAGGCGGTGACGAGGTCGAAGCCGCCTTCGTTCATCAGGGCGACCATTTCGTCCGAGGTCGCGGCGGTCTTGACGGTCACCTTGCAGCCGGTATCGGCTTCGAACTTGGTAACCCAGTCGTAATTCTTGTCGGTCTCGCCGCGCTCGATATAGCCGGCCCAGGCGACGATGGAGAGCGCGCCCTCACCCTTGCCGAGTTCCTTCAGCGGCTCCTGGGCGACGGCATTGGTGGCGAAGCTGGCGACGGCAATGATTGCGGTGCACGACTGCAATAACTTTTTCATGGCAATTTCTCCCGGTTGGGGGCCGCCTTGTCGCGGCGTTTGTTCCCGAGGAGGAAGGTGACGCGGAATCGCCGCATTCGCAAATTCATTTGTCAGAAAGGCGCTATCGGTTTTTCCGAAAGGTGAGGGGTGAAGACCCCTCCCCAACCCCTCCCGACAAGGGGGAGGGGCTTTTCCGCGAAGGCTGCGGCAGATTCAGGGCAGAACGGTCCAACGCGTGTTCTCCCCCTTGTGGGGGAGATGGCCTGCAGGCCAGAGGGGGGAGTCCACCAAGAGTATGAGATTTAACGTCCCCGCCCGCTCCTCAGCGCCTCGGCAATCCCGACGAAGTCGCGGGCGGATTGCGGCAGGCTCGATCCTTTGCGCCAGACCATGCCCACCTGGACAACGGGCAGGGCGCCGGAGACGTCGCGGCTTTCGATGCGGTCGCCTTCCAGCGACCAGGGGCGATAGACGAGATCGGGAAGCAGCGCCACGCCGGCGCCGGTCGCCACCAGGCTGCGCACCGCTTCGACCGAGCGGGTGCGGAAGGCGACGTGCGGACGGGCGCCGAGGGCCGAAAGGAGCTTGCCGGTATTCTCCTCGATTTCGTCGACGGTGAGCATGATCAACGGTTCGCGGGCGATGTCGGCGACCGAGATGATGTCGGCGGAGACGAGCGGATGGCCCATGGGCAGCCACAGGCGATAGGGCGAGGTTTCCAGGATCTCGGCCTGCAGCGCCATGCGGTCGCGCAGGTTGGAAATGACCATGACGGCGACATCGAGTTCACCGCCGATCAGCAGGTGTTCGAGATAGGAGCCGTTGTCCTCGATCGCCGAGACCTCAACGCCGGGGCAGGCGCGGCGATAGCGGGCCAGCAGGTCCGACAGTACATAGCCGGCGACCAGCGAGGTGACGCCGATATTGAGCGTGCCGCCGGTGTTTTCCTGGGTCTCGGAAAAGGCGTTGCGGGCATCCGAGACGGTCGACAGGATCTTCGTGGCATGGCGCAGGAACTGATGGCCGTTATGGGTGATCGACAGGCCGCGCGGATGGCGCTCGAACAGTTCGACGCCGAGATCACCCTCGAGTTCCTTGATCGCCTCGGTGACCGACGACTGCGAAATCGACAGGTTCTGCGCCGCGCGCGTGACGGAACCCTGCTCGGCGACGGCGATGAAATACTGCAACTGGCGAAGCGTGAAGGCCATGGCCGGTTAGAGCATGGCGGTGGGCGAAAGGGCAAGCGGCGCTGCCGACCACGATTGGACGCGGGAAGGCTGCTCAGGCGCCGCAAGGCAGCTGTGCAAAGTTTCAGACTTTGCAAATGCCAAGAGACGTATACGATCGATTCGCTTCCTTTCCCTGCGAAGGAGCCATGTCTGCTCCTTCCACGTCAGTCGGTTTCATGAAATCCACGCCGCTCGGCTATGCCTTCGCCATCATCGCCTTCACCATATTTTCGGTGCAGGACGCCGTGTCGAAGCATCTCGGCATGAACTATCCGCCGGTACTGGTGGCAATGTTCCGTTATTGGGCGTTTGCCGCCTTTGCCATTCTTCTGGCGATGCGCGCGCGCGGCGGCTTGCGGGCAGCGGTCGCCACCAAGCGTCCCGTGTTGCAGATCGCGCGGGGGCTAATACTGGCGGCGCAGATCCCGATTGCCATTTCAGCCTTCGCCAAGGTCGGGCTTGCCCAGTCGCAGGCGATCTTTGCCGCCGGTCCGCTGATCGTCGCGCTTCTGTCGGTGCCGATCCTCGGCGAAAAGGTCGGATGGCGACGCTGGACGGCGATCGGGGTCGGCCTGTGCGGTGTTCTGCTGATCCTGTCGCCGAGCGGGGACCAGTTCAGCCCGCTGGTCATCTTGCCGATTGCAACGGCGGTGATGGGCGCTCTCTATGGCTTGATGACGCGGCTGGTGAGCCGTGTAGACGGTCCGATGACGAGTTTCTTCTATATCGGCACTGTCGGGGCGGTGGCGCTCTCGATTGCCGGGCCCTTCTTCTGGACAGAGATTTCCACCGCGGACTGGAAGTGGATGATCCTGCTCTGCTGCACCGGCATTGCCGGGCATTATCTGCTGATCAAGGCCTATGACAATCTCGATGCCGTGGCCGTTCAGCCGATCACCTATCTGCAACTCGTGCTCGCCTCGGGTATCGCCGTCGTGGTCTTCGGCGAGGTGCTGAGGGTCAATATGGTGATCGGCGCGGCCATCGTCGTCGGCGCCGGCCTTTTTACCGTCTGGCGGGAGAATGTGCTGGCAAGGCGCAACGCGCTCAACGCATCCGTCGATCCGTGACACCGACTGCCGACCGCCGGCGTGTGGCGTGCATGCCGCTATCCGCGACCATTTTCGGGTGTATCGGCAAGGTACGTGTGCTTTCCATTGACGGGTTTGTTCCCGGCTTGTGAAAAGGATCGGATCGATTCTTTAAACAATTTGGGGTTGCCGGGACGGCTGGCTTGGCCGTCGCGGTGTCTCCGGGAGACCTTTTCATGAAGCCCGACCGTATTGCGCGTCGTACCCGTCTTTTGTCGACAAGTGCGATGGCACTGTGCCTTGCCGCTGGATTTTCCGGCGCGGCGCGTGCCGATTCCGTCTACTGGAACGGCGGCACCAATGACTGGTTTCTCGACAGCAACTGGGTTTGGGACGGGCACACGCCCAATGCCGGCGACAGCGCCCGCATCGATTCGACCGGCGTTGTGATCGACGGAGCCGGCGCCCAAGTCGGCACGCTCTTCCTTGGTCTCGGCGGAGCAGCGGACCTGACGATAGAGGACGACCTGACGTCGGACTCGGTTTCACTGGGATGGAACAGCGGCTCGACGGGTTCGGCGACCATTACCGGAGCCGGCAATGACTGGGCCAATTCCGGGGCGATCTATGTCGGCAATGGCGGAGGCGGGGTCATCAGTATCCTGAACAGTGCGGCTGTCAGCACCGGGGAAATGAACATCGCGTCCGGCACGACATCGACCGGCACGGTGAACCTCCAGGACAATGCCAGCCTCACCACCTCCGGCTTTCTCTATGTCGGCTTCGGCGGCGACGCCTCCAGCGGCGGCCACGGCTATCTCAACATCCTGTCCGGCTCCGCCGTGACGAGCGCCGACAGCATCATCGCCAACGGCACCAATACGATCGGCGATGCCCTGGTCAGCGGGACCGGCTCGACCTGGACCACGACGGGTGGCCTCCTCGTCGGCGGCGGCGGGGTGGGTACGCTGGACGTGATCAATGAAAGCTATGTCCAAAGCGGCACCGCGACCATAGCCAATCTGGCCTCCGCCTCGGGCAGCAGCGTCAATGTCGACGGCGTCGGCAGCGGATGGTTGGTGCTCGGCGATCTCTATCTCGGCGCGAGCGGCTCCGGCACTCTCAATGTCACGGATAATGCCAACGTCGACCTTGGCGCGGCCTATCTGGGTTACACCGCCGCCGGCAGCGGTGCGGCCGTCGTCGACCACGCGACCCTTTCCATCGCCGACCGCATCGGCATCGGCTACAACGGCATCGGGTCGCTGGCGATCCGCAACGGCGCATTCGTGCGTTCTGATGGCGCGATTCTCGGCTGGAACGCGGCCTCGACCGGCACAGCCACTGTGACCGGCGCCCACAGCTTTTGGCACAATACCGGCACGCTCTACGTCGGCAATCTGGGCGACGGTTTCTTGACCATTGCCAGTAACGGAGACGTCTCGAGCACCGATGGTTATGTGGGCACCGAGGCCGGTTCCGACAGTGAGCTTCTGGTAACGGGCTCGGGGTCCAGCTGGTCTTTGAGCGGGGCCTTCATCGTCGGCCACAACAGTGGCGCGGAAGGGACGGTCACCATCGCCAACGGCGGCTACGTCGGCGGCACGCAGGGCATTCTCGGCGACCTCGCCGGCTCGGTGGGCACCATGACGGTGACCGGTACGTGGTCGCAGTGGTTGGCGACGGGCAATCCCGCCGAGCTCTATTCCGGCGATCTGAATGTCGGTCGTCATGGGACGGGTTACCTTTCCGTTCTCAACGGCGGCTTGGTCTTCGGCAACCGCCTGCATATCGGCAATGAAGTCGGCTCGTCCGGCACGGTCATCGTCTCTGGCCCCGGCTCCACCGTGGAGTCGTACGACCGCTTGTCGATCGGCATCGAGGGTGACGGCGAACTGACCGTCGCCAATGGTGCAACAGTAAGCGCCGATCGCATCGTCATCGCAGACGATGCAGGTTCCACCGGTATCCTCAACATCGGTGCGGCAGCCGGCGAATCTGCGGCCACCGCCGGCGTCATCGACACCGAGACGGTGACCTTCGGCGACGGCGACGGCGAGATCGTCTTCAACCACACGGCTAATGACTATGTCTTCGGAGCAGATGTGGCAGGCACCGGCACGCTGTCCTTCCTGTCCGGCATCACCGAACTGACAGGCGACTACTGGGCCTTCACCGGCGACCTGTCGATCGAGGGCGGGCTGGTATCGGTCAACGCCGAAAGGCTTTCGGTCGTGGCCAGCGTGCTCGACGGCGGAACGCTCGGCGGCACCGGCACGCTCGGCAATGTCGCGGTGGCGAGCGGCGGCACTGTCGCGCCGGGCAACTCCATCGGTACGATCAGCGTCGGCGACATTACCTTTGCCTCCGGTTCGATCTATTCGGTCGAGGTCGACGATTTCGGCAACAGTGACCTGATCGATGCCTCCGGAACGGCCACCATCGACAGCGGCGCAAGCGTGACCGTCGGGCCGGAGAACGGCACCGACGACGGTTCGACCTACACGTTCGGCACCGTCTACACGATCCTCAGCGCCGCCGGCGGCGTGAACGGCACTTTCGGTACGCTGACCGACAGCTTCGCCTTTCTCGACGGTCGGCTGACCTATGATGCCGACAATGTCTTCATGACGCTGCTGCGCAACGACATCGCCTTTTCCAGCCTCGCCGAGACGCGCAACCAGGTCGTCGTCGGCACCGCGCTGGAATCGCTCGCCATCGGGGACCCGCTCTACGACGCTGTGGTGGGTCTGGGCGCCGCCGAGGTCCTTGGCGCCTTCGACGACCTGTCTGGCGACATCCACGCTTCGACCAAGGGCATGCTGGTCGACGACAGCCACTATGTGCGCGATGCGTTCAACGCCCGGCTGCTCGGCGACGCATCGCAAGGCCACGGTTTCTGGACCTCGGCCTTCGGCGCGTGGGCGCGCTCAGAAAGCGACGGCAATGCCGGGTCGCTCGCCCATTCGACGGGGGGCTTTGCCGGCGGTGCGGACACCGTTCTCGCCGACGACTGGCGGATGGGTTTTGCCGGCGCCTACAGCCAGACGGCGTTCGACGAGGCATCGCGCGGCGCCTCGGGCACGTCCGACAACGCTTCGCTCGGCCTCTACGGCGGTCGCTCCTTCGGTGCGCTCGACCTCAGGTTTGGCGCGGCCTATACCTGGCACCAGATTTCCACCGAACGCACGGTCGATGCCGGCAGTCTCGACGACCGCAACGAAGCGGATTACGACGCCCGCACCGCCCAGCTGTTCGGCGAGGCGAGCTATGACATCGACACCAGCCTCGGCACAATCTCGCCCTTTGCCGGTCTCGCCTATGTGCATCTGCGCTCCGACGGTTTTACCGAAACGGGCGGCGTGACGGCCGTCTCGGCGGCGGCGGACAGCTATGACACGACCTATGGCACGCTCGGACTGCGCGGCGAGGCGCCGCTCGCCCTTGGCGACACCAAGGCCGTGCTGCACGGTATGGTCGGCTGGCGCCACGATTTCGGCGACGGTCTTGCGGATACGCGACTGGCCTTTGCCGGCAGCGACAGCTTCACCATCTACGGCGTGCCTTCGGCCCGCGACGTCGCGGTGATGGAAGCCGGGTTCTCTGTTCCCGTCAGCGAAAACGCGCTGCTCGGCCTGAGCTATGCGGGCGAGGCCGGCGAAGGCGAGTGGGAACAGCAGGTCAAGGGGCGCCTGGACGTTCGCTTCTGATCTGCAGGATGCCGGGCAAGGGTCGCTGCGGCGACCTTCGCCCCTCCTGTGCTCCAGCGGTCGCGCGCCATCATACCGGATCGGCGATCTTGCGCAGTTCGGAAAGCCCGACCGGTGCGACCGAGCGGAAATCGAGACCGTAGACGCGGCGGGCGAAATCCCGCTTCACCCGCTCGATCTGGGCGGCCTCGCCATTGATCCGGGCGCGCAAGAGCGGGTCGCGCGTGCCGGTGATCGCCATCGACTTGTTGACCACCCAGCCATAGGGCTCGATCCTGGCGCGGCGGAGATCGTCCTGCAGCGCGCCGGCCTCGGAGACCGGTGTGGTTTCCGGCAGGGTGACCAGAAGCACGCGGGTATAGGCCGGATCTTGCAGGCGCATCAGCGGCGTGATCATGCGGCCGGGGGCGTTTTCGTCGAGGTGCCGGGTCATCTGGCGGTGATAGGCGCCGGTCGCGTCGAGCAGCAGCAGCGTATGGCCGGTCGGCGCCGTGTCGATGACGACGAAGCTGCTCCTTGCCTCACCGACGACGCGGGAAAAGGCGTGGAAGACGGCGACTTCCTCGGTGCAGGGCGAGGCCAGGTCCTCGCGCAGCAGCGCCTTGCCGTCCTCGTCGAGATCGCGGCCCTTGGTCGTCATGATCTTCTCGATATAACGCTCCGTCTCGGCCTCCGGGTCGATGCGGTCGACGGTCAGGCCCGGCATTGTATCCGAGCCGACGACGAAGGAGAGATGGGCGGCCGGATCGGTGGTCGTCAGGTGGACGGAATGGCCACGCGCGGCCAGCCCCACCGCCACGGCGGCGGCGACCGTCGTCTTGCCGACGCCGCCCTTGCCCATGACCATCACCAAGCCCCTGCCGCCCGCTGCGATGTCGTCGACCAGCGAAGAGAGACGCGGCAGGTCGGCGACGGTGGGGAGGTTGCCGGTGCTGGAACCTGCCAGATCGTCCGGTGGCGCGAAGAGCGCGCGCAGGGCCCCGAGCCCGACCATGTCGAAGGGTTTCAGCGGCACCTCGTCGCGCGGCAGCGAGGCGAGGGAGGCGGGCAGTTCGGCGAGTGCTGCCGTCTGCTCGGCAGCAAAGGCGGCCGCGACCGTGTCGCGTGGATCGGAGGGCGTGAAGCGGCCGTTGACCGCGAGCATCTGGTTGGAGAGGCCGAGTTCTGCGAGCTCTCCTGCGGTGCGTGCAGCCTCGCGGATCGCGCCGCGCTCGGCGCGGGTGACCAGCACGATGGTGGTGCGGGCCGGGTCTCCCAGGCAGTCGAGCGCCTCGCGGAAGCGATCTTCCTGCATCTTCAGGCCCGAATGCGGTCCAAGGCAGGAGGCGCCGCGCTCGTTGGCTTCGAGGAAACCGGTCCAGGCCTTGGGCAGGCTGAGCAGCCTGAGCGTGTGGCCGGTCGGCGCGGTGTCGAAGATGATGTGGTTGAATTGCGGATTGTCGTCGGCGAGCAGGCCGACGAACTCGTCGAAGGCGGCGATCTCGGTGGTGCAGGCGCCGGACAGCTGTTCGCGCACGGTCGCCTTGTCCTTGTCGGTGGCATCCGGCCCCATCTGGTCCAGCACACGGACGCGGTAGTCCTCGGCCGCCGTCTCCGGGTCGATGTTCATGGCGAAGAGGCCGGACACGCCCGGCACCGGGGTCGGATCGCTGCCGAGGGAAACGCCGAGCATTTCGTCGAGATTGGAGGCGGGATCGGTGCTGACCAGCAGGACCTTCAGGCCCTTGTCGGCCAGCGCGATCGCGGTCGCGCAACTGATCGAGGTCTTGCCGACGCCGCCCTTTCCGGTGAAGAACAGGTGGCGGTTCGGTTTGCAAAGCAGCGTCATCGGTGTCATCGGGCTTGGTCCTCGCTCGGGCGTGACGCTAACCCTAGACGGTCGCCAATGGAAGCGACTTGACCCAAAGCAAATCGGGCGCGGCTAGGCTTCGGTCTCCGACGCCGGATGCCTGCGCATGTCGCGGGCCTTCCACACGGTGCGCAGGAAGGCGAGGATGAACATGGCCGTCATCAGCAGGACAATGGTCGGCGCCGGCGCGCTGTCGATCAGGAAGCTCAGATAGATGCCGAGTACGGTTGCTGTGACCGCGACGATGACGGCGGCGAGCAGCATGGTCTGGAACCGGCGGGTGATGAGGAAGGCGATGGCGCCGGGGGCGACCAGCATGGCGACCGACAGGATGATGCCGACGGCCTTCAGCGCGCCGACGACAGTCAGCGACAGCACGGCGAGCAGGCCGTAGTGCAGGAGGCGGACCGGCAGGCCGATGGCGCGGGTATGTTGCGGGTCGAAGGCGTGGGCGAGAAGATCCTTGCGCAGGATCACGAGGAAGGCGGTCGCGGCAAAGGCGATCAGGCCGGTCTCGACGAGATCGGAGGGCAGGATGCCGAGCATGTCGCCGAACAGGATATGGTCGAGGTGGACGTCGGACTCGACCTTGACGAACAATACGAGGCCGAGGCCGAACATGCCGGAGAAGACGATGCCGAGCACCGTGTCCTCCTTGATGCGGCTGTTTTCCTTCACATAACCGGTGGCGAGCGCGCAGACCATGCCGGCGACGAAGGCGCCGACGGCAAAGGGCAGGCCGACCATATAGGCGATCACGACGCCCGGCAGCACGGCATGGGACACCGCGTCGCCCATCAGCGACCAGCCCTTGAGCACCAGAAAGCAGGAGAGCAGCGCCATCGGCACGGCGATCATCAGGGTGACGGCGAAGGCCGACTGCATGAAGGGAAGCTGGAACGGGAGAAGCAGAAACGCGAGGGTGTCGTTCATGGCGTCGGCTCCAGGGCTTGCGCCGCACGCCGGCGGGCGGCCAGCATGCCGTGCTTCGGGGCGAAGACGAAGGCCATGAGGAAGAGTACGGTCTGTAGCACGACGATGACGCCGCCGGTCGCTCCGTCGAGGAAATAGCTCGCATAGGCGCCGACGAAACTCGTTCCGGCGCCGATCAGGAAGGCGAGCACGATCAGCCGCTGGAAGCGGTCGGTGAGCAGGTAGGCGGTCGCGCCTGGGGTTACCACCATGGCGACGACCAGGAAGGCGCCGACCGTCTGGAGCGCGGCGACGGTCGAGCCGGCGAGCAGGGTGAAGAAGACGATCTTCAGGAGATCGGGGCGCAGGCCGATCGAGCGGGCATGGTTCTCGTCGAAGAAGGCGGCCATGAAGTCCTTCCACTTGGCGGTCAGCACGACGAGGCTTACGCCGCCGATCAGGACGAGCTGCAGCGTGTCGGCCGGAGTGATCGCGAGGATATTGCCGAGCACGATGGTCTGGATGTTCACCGAGACCGGCGAGAGCGAGACCATGAACAGGCCAAGGCCGAAGAAGGAGGTGAAGATCAGGCCGATGATCGCATCTTCCTTGAGGCGCGTGCGCTGGTTGAGGAAAAGCATGGCGGCGGCGGCGAGCCCGCCGGAGAGGAAGGCGCCGAAGGCAAAGGGCAGGCCGAGCATGTAGGCGCCGGCCACGCCCGGGACGATGGCGTGCGAGAGGGCATCGCCGATCAGCGACCAGCCCTTGAGCATGAGATAGGCGGAGAGGAAGCCGCAGACGCCACCGACCAGCGCGCTCACCAGGATGGCGTTGCGCATGTAGTCATAGGTGAAGGGTTCAAGCAGCAGGTTTGTCATCGGCACCTTTCGGGGCTTGTTCCGTCTGCGGCTTGCCGTAGATGACGAAGGGACGTTCGTCGTCGGTGATGACCTTGAGCTGGCGCGCATCGGCGTCGTCGTGCAGGTCGGCGCCGCCGAGAACGAAATGGCGAAGCGCCCCGCCGAAGGCGGTCTTCAGGTTCTCCTCGGTGAAGCTTTCCTCGGTCGGGCCGGACGCGATCACCGTGCCCTTGACGAAAATGGTGCGATCGCAGAATTCCGGCACGCTGCCGAGATTGTGGGTCGAGACCAGCATGACGCGGCCTTCGGCGCGCAGGTCCCGCATCAATGCGACGATCTGTTCCTCGGTGTTGACGTCGACGCCAGTGAAGGGTTCGTCGAGCAGGATCACCTCTCCTTCCTGGGCCAGAGCGCGGGCGAGGAAGACGCGCTTGCGCTGGCCGCCGGAAAGCTCGCCGATCTGTCGCTTGCGGAAATCGCTCATTCCGACCCGCGCCAGCGCATCGGCGACCATCTTGTGGTCGTTGCGCGAGGGGATGCGGAAGAAGTTCATGTGGCCATAGCGGCCCATCATCACCACGTCCTCGACGAGGACCGGGAAATCCCAGTCCACCTCCTCGGCCTGGGGCACGTAAGCAATGAGGTTCTGCCGCAGCGCCTGGCGCACGCTCATGCCGAGAACGCTGATCTCGCCGGCGGCGAGCGGCACGAAGCCCATGATCGCCTTGAACAGGGTCGACTTGCCGGCGCCGTTGACGCCGACGAGGGCGGTGATCGTGCCCTTGGGGATCGAGAAGCTTGCGGCCTTGAGCGCCGTCAGGCCGTTGCGGTAGGTGACCGTCACGTTCTTTGCGGTCAGGCCCTCGGGCCGTGTTCTGGTGTTTGGCCCCATGATCACGATGCCAGCCCCTCTGCAATCGTCGAGACGGTGACCTTCAGCAGGTCGAGATAGGTAGGGACCGGGCCGCCGTCCTCGCTCAGCGAGTCGACATAGAGCACGCCGCCATAGGCCGCCCCGGTTTCCTCGGCGACCTGGCGGGCGGGCTTGTCGGAGATCGTGCTCTCGGAAAAGATCACATGGACCTGATACTCCCGCATCGCGTCGATGACCGCGCGGACCTGCTGCGGCGTGCCCTGCGCGTCGGCATTGACCGGCCAGAGGAAGAGTTCCTTCAGGGCCAGATCGCGGGCGAGATAGGAGAAGGCGCCCTCGCTGGTGACCAGCCACCGCTTTTCGGCTGGCAGAGCGGCGATCTTAGCCTTCATCGGCTCGATCTCGGCGCGGATCTTGTCGGAATAGGCCTTGGCATTGGCGGCATAGGCCTCGGAATTTTGCGGATCGACTTGGGCCAGCGCCTTGCGGATGTTCTCGACATAGATCAGCGCATTGTCCGGCGACATCCAGGCATGCGGGTTGGGCTTGCCGTCGTAGCCGCCGCCGGAAATGCTGATCGGCTGGACGCCGTCGCTGATGACGGCGGCCGGCACGGTGCCGAGATTGGCCAGGAATTTCTCGAACCAGCGTTCCAGATTGAGGCCGTTCCACAGGACGAGATCTGCATCGCGTGCCTTCAGGATGTCGCGGGGCGTCGGCTGGTAGTTGTGGATCTCGGCGCCTGGCTTGGTGATGCTGTCGACCTCGGCCCGGTCGCCGGCGACATTGCGGGCAATGTCGGCGATGACGGTGAAGGTCGTGATGACCTTCGGCTTCTCGGCAGCCGTCGCGCCAAGCGGCAGAAGCATGACGGCGGCAGCGATAAGGCCTGCAAGGCGGGACGGCATGGGAACTCCTGGACTTGTTGCGAATAGTTCTCATTAAAAGTTAAGGTCGAAAATTCGATTGTCAATGCTTTTTGCGAACGGCTCGCAAAAAGACTCGCCTTCCGGCGTCCTGCCGGTGAAGGCGGGGGCATGTGCCGCGGATTGTCTCGACCGGATTAAGCCTTCCTCAAGACCGATGTGGCAAGTATCGAGCGAAGTATTGCGTGAACATTGGAGCGAGTTCGATGGCGGAGTTCATGGCGTGAAGGGTCTTCTTGGCAAGATCCGGATCTCTCGCAAGATCGTTCTCGCCTTCGGTGGGGTATTGGTTCTGTGCGGCGCCACGGGCGCTGCCGCGGTCTTCATTGGCGCCGACAAGATCCTCGGTCCGTCCTATTCGGACCGGAACGGCCTCGAATGCACCGAAGTCCAGACCGTCACGATCAAGAAAAAGGACCGCTTCTGGGTCCGCAAGTACATTACCACCGACAAGCCCGGCGACGGCATGACGCGGGTCAGGACCGCGCTTCGGGTTGCCGGCGCTGTCTACGCTTCGCAGAAGCCGGATCTCGTGCAGGTGGTCGTGCTCGACAAGAGCGGACCGACCGACCGTTCGGCGATGCGCGGGCGGGCGGTCGGCGCCGACGTCATCTACATTGCCGACCCCAGTCGCGTGCCGGAAGAGGCGAACGGACAGGTGTTTACCGCGCGCTATGTCGACAAGCTCGCGAATGCGGACGGGCTGTTCTATGGCGAGAAGATCGCCCTGCCTGAGGCGGAGATCGAAAGGCTGGTCGCCCGGCTGGATGACAAGACCGATTGCATCAAGCCTGAAGTGGTCGTTCCCGAGGGTCAGGGCGCGCCAGCCGAACATGGGGCGCCTGCCAAGCAAGGCGCGCCGGCAGGCCATGGAGAGGCCGCACCCGCCGAGGGGCATGGCGAGGCGGCACCCGCCGAGGGCCACGGAGCGGAGGCGCCATCCGCGGAACATGGTGCGGATGCCGCACCCGATGCGCAGGGCGCAGCGCCCGAGAATGCTGCCGCGGAAAGCAAGGGCTGGCTCGATTCGATCACCGGATTGGTGCTGGGCTCGGATGAGAAGGCGCCTGCCGAGGATGGCCACGCAGCCGATACCGGCCACGGCGAGGGGGCGTCCGCCGATGATGGACACGGTGTGGCTCCGGCGGAAGGCCACGCGGCCGCCCCCGCCGATGGTCACGCAACTGCACCCGCCGACGAACACGGCACTGAACATGGTGCCGCACCTGCTGACGGCCATGTCGCCGGGCCAGCCAGCGCCGATGCCGGCCATGCCGTTGAGGCGGCTCCCGCCCACGAAATTCCGGCTGGCGAAGGCGCGCAGGACGAGGCTGTGGCCCCGCCGGCTGCCGAGGCCGACGCCCATGCCAAGGCGACCGAACCGGCCGCAGCACCGGCCGAGAGCGGCGGCTGGTTCTCGTCGCTGAAGGGCATGGTGCTCGGTAGCGATCAGGAAGCGCCCGCGCCTGCGGCGCCGGAAGACGCCGCTGCCGGCCACGATGCCGAGCCGGCCGAAACGGTCGCGCCGGAAGAGGCGGCTGCACCTGCGGAGCATGACGCCGCACCGGCCGAAGATGTCGCGGCCGCGGGCCACGAAGCCCAGCCCGAGCCGGCAGCGGAAGGCAAGGCGAAATCTGCCGGCGCCGCATGGCTCGAGAAACTGAGGTCGCAGCCGCTCGAGGGCACGAGCGCCGCGCCTGCCGAAAGCGGGATACCGGCCGAGGATTCCGACATCCTGCCGCCGAAGGCAAGCGCCAAGGCCGACGCTGAAAAGCACGCCGAGGCAAGCCACTGAGGCATGGCTGAACGACAACGAAATATCCCGGCGCAAGAGGCTGCGCCGGGATTTTTCCGTTTATGCGAATGTCCTGACCGGTTCAGTCGCCCTTGTGGCGGCGGGCCGGGAAGAGGATGACGTCGCGGATCGACGGCGCGTTGGTCAGCACCATGATCAGGCGGTCGACGCCGATGCCGAGGCCCCCGGCGGGCGGCATGCCCTGGTCCATGGCGTCGAGGAAGTCCTCGTCGAGGGCCTTCTCCTTTTCTCCGCGGGCATGGGCCTGGGTCAATTGCTCGACCATGCGGGCGCGCTGCTCTTCCGGATCGTTGAGTTCGGAGAAGGCGTTGCCGAGTTCCCAGCCGTTGACATAGGTCTCGAAGCGTTCGACCAGGCGCGGCTCACCCGGCACTTCCTTGGCGAAGGGCGAGATGTCCTTCGGGAAGTGGATGACGTGGACCGGCTGGATGAGGTCGCCCTCGACGGTTTCCTCGAAGACGAAGGCGAGGCATTCGCCCCAGGTTGCGTCCTTCTCGACCTCGAAGCCGGCATGGCGGGCGGCGGCGCGCGCCTCCTCGTCGGTCTTGATGGCGAGGAAGTCGATGCCGGTCTTTTCCTTGACGGCGCCCGGCATGGAGATGCGGCGGAACGGGCCCTTGAAGGACAGGACCTTGTCGCCATAGGGCACTTCCGTGGTGCCATGGATGGTCATCGCCAGCTCCGAGAACATGCGCTCGACGAGATCCATGATGTCCTCGTAATCCGCATAGGCCCAGTAGCACTCCATCATGGTGAATTCCGGATTGTGCCGGGTGGAGACGCCTTCGTTGCGGAAGTTGCGGTTGATCTCGAAGACCTTGTCCGACAGGCCCGATACCAGCGTGCGCTTGAGATAGAGTTCCGGCGCGATGCGCAGGTACATGTCCATCTTCAGCGTGTTGTGATGGGTCTTGAACGGCTCGGCGGTCGCACCGCCGTAGATCGTCTGCAGCATGGGCGTCTCGACTTCCATGAAGCCGTCGTTTTCCATGAAGCGGCGCACGCCCGAGATGATCTTCGAACGCTGCTGGAAGCGCAGCTTCGATTCCTCGTTGGTCAACAGGTCGAGATGGCGCTTGCGGTAGCGCGTCTCGATGTCGGCGAGGCCGTGATACTTTTCCGGCATCGGCAGCAGCGACTTGGTGAGCATGGTGATCTCATGCGCATTGATCGTCAGCTCGCCGCGCTTGGTGCGGCGCACCGCGCCGGTCACGCCGATGATGTCGCCGAGGTCGATCATCGGCAGCAGCGCACGGGCTTCCTCCGGCGTCGTGTCCTTGTGGGAGAAGATCTGGATCTTGCCCGAGGCGTCATGGATGTCGATGAACATGCCGGAATTGCGCGACGAGTAGACACGGCCGGCGACGGTGACGATGTCGGCGGATTCGGTGTCCAGCTCCAAGTTGGCATATTTCTCGGCAAGCTCCGCATTGGTGATGGTGCGGTGGAAGTGGGCCGGATAGACGTCGCCGATCTGCTGGCGCAGGAGGGCGAGCTTCTGGGCGCGGACTTCGGTCACGTCGGAGGAGAGGGCGGGTGCTGCGGTCTTCTGTTCGGTCATCGTGTAGTTGCCTTCAGCGGCTGTTTTTGTTTCGATCACCCCCTCTGCCCTGCCGGGCATCTCCCCCACAAGGGGGGAGATCGGTTGGGGGACGCTTGTCGTTCCACCTCTGGGGTCAAAACCGGCGGTCAACGAGGGCTTGGGGCAACAGGCCGGCCACTCGCTGATCTCCCCCCTTGTGGGGGAGATGCCCGGCAGGGCAGAGGGGGTAGCTCAACGCGCCGCCGGTCGAGCGACGCTGCATCGTCAGTTCGCAGCACCCACCATGGACGTCAGTACCTGGCTCGCCACCTTCAGCCGCTGGCGCACGACCGAGCGGCCGAGCAGCGCCATCGAGTCGAACAGCGGTAGCGAGCGGGACGAGCCGGACATGGCGACGAAAAGCGGCGGGGTGACCACGCGCAGCTTCTTGCCCATCCGGTCGGCGATGTCGCGCAGTTCCTGCTCGATCGTCTCGACATTCCATTCGAGGATCTTCTCGAGGTCGAAGGCCACCGTGTTGACGATTTCCAGCGTCTCGGCCGGCGAGGTCTTGAGGCCGGCAAACGAGGCAGGCGTCAGGCTCACGTCGTTGGCAAGCAGGAAGCCGGTGAGCTGCGGCAGTTCGCCGAGCTTGGAAATGCGGCTCTGGGCGAGCTTCAGGCCTTCGGTCAGGCGCTGGTTTTCCGAGGCCCAGTCGAAGACGCGGGCGAGGAACTCGTCCGGCATCAGCTTCTCGCGCATCCAGCGGCCGTTCAGCCAGTCGAGCTTCTGCACGTCGAAGATAGCCCCGGCCTTGGACAGGTTGTCGGGATCGAACTTCTCCGCCAGTTCTTCCATCGTCAGAAGTTCCTCGCCTTCGGCGATCTGGATGAAGAACAGGCCGAGGAAGTTCATCAGCGCTTCCGGCAGGTAACCGAGCGCAGAGTAGTAGGAGATCGAGGTCGGGTTCTTGCGCTTGGACAGCTTGGACTTGTCGGCATTGCGCATCAGCGACAGGTGCATGAACTTCGGCGGTTCGAGGCCGAGATACTTGTAGATCAGGATGTGCTTCGGCACCGAGGCCAGCCATTCCTCGCCGCGCGCCACATGGGTGATCCGCATCAGGTGGTCATCGACGACGTTCGCCATGTGATAGGTCGGCATGCCGTCGGCCTTCAAGAGCACCTGCATGTCGACGGCGTCCCACGGAATAGAGACGTCACCATAGACGCCGTCATGGAAATCGCAGGAGCCCTCGGTCGGGATCTTCATGCGCACGACGGAGGGTTCGCCCTCTTCCATGCGCTCGGTGACTTCCTCGGCCGTGAGGTTGAGGCAGTGGCCGTCATATTTCGGTGGCAGGCCCTTGGCGCGCTGCGCGTCGCGCATCATTTCCAGGCGCTCCGGCGTGCAGAAGCAGCGGAAGGCATGGCCGTCGCGCACCATCTGCTCGACGAAGGGACGGTAGATGTCCTTGCGTTCGGACTGGCGGTAGGGACCATAGGGGCCGCCGATATCGGGGCCTTCCGACCAGGTGAGGCCGGTCCATTTCAGCGCGTCGAGCACTTTCTGTTCGAATTCCGGGGTCGAGCGGGTGGCGTCGGTGTCCTCGATGCGCAGGATGAACTCGCCGCCCATCTTCTTGGCGAAGAGATAGTTGAACAGCGCGATGTAGACGGTGCCGACATGGGGCTCGCCGGTCGGGGAGGGTGCGATGCGGACGCGGACGCCGGAAGTGCTCATGGACTCTTGCTCGTGGTAGCGTGCGGGGTGATCGCGCGGATGCCGCGGGATCAGCGAAAAAGGGAAAACGATCGGGTGGAAAGACGGGAAACGGCCTTGGAAACACGCCGATCCTGTCAATTCCGCCGGCTGGCCTTAGGCCATATTCAGCCGCAGGCGTCAAGGAAAACTGCGGGCGGGGGCGGCATGGCAGCCCTGCTCGAACGCCGGTTCGGAGAAAATCTGCGACCTTGGGAACCAATCGCTGCGGGCGACGTTTCATAGACAGAACGCGGGTCGTGCCAACCGGACGCGACGGGAATTGGGGAATACGGAGCTTTTTCCGGTTTCTCTCCGTGGCCAACGAAACGGCAGACGAGCCCCTTACCCGTCCGACCCGCGTTCATTCCTAGTCCCCCGCCCCAAGGAAAGCCTGCATCCCGCCGATGCAGGCTTTTCCTTTTTTTGTCTCGCAGGCGATGACAATCTGTCCGCTGAAACGAAAGCGGCCCGGTTTGAGACCGGGCCGGGCACATCGTTGGCGCAGCGAGGGCTGTTACTGGACTGGCCAGACCATCAGCAGCATGGGGATGGACACCAGGACGATGATGATCGACAGCGGCAGGCCGAGGCGTGGATAGTCACTGAAGCGATAGCCGCCGGGACCCATGACCAGCGTGTTGCACTGGTGGCCGATCGGGGTGAGGAAGTCGGAGCCGGCGCCGATCGCCACCGCCATGAGGAAGGCGTCCGGCTTGTAGCCGAGCCCGGCGGCAAAGCTCGCGGCGATCGGTGCCATGACCAGCACGGTTGCGGCATTGTTGAGGAAGGGCGTGACCGCCATGGCGGTGACCAGAATGAGGGCGAGCGCGCCATAGGCGGGCAGCCCGTCCGCGGCGGCCCCCAGCCAGCCGGCGATCAGTTCGCTGGCACCGGTGCTGCGCAGCGTGTCGCTGACCGGGATGAGGGCGGCGAGCATGACGAGGATCGGCCCGTCCACCGCACGGTAGATCTCGCTGAGCGGGATGACCTTGAGGATGACCATGGCCAGCGCCGCCGCAAAGAACGCGACCGCGACCGGGGCCAGGCCAAGAGCGGTGGCGCCCATGGCGGCGACGAGGATTGCCAGGGGCACGATGGCGCTGCGGCTGGTGCCGAGCAGGATTTCCCGTTCGGCCAGCGGCAGGCAGCCGAGCTCCAGAAGCAGGCCGGGCAAGGCCTGCCGCTGTCCCTGGAGAACGACCACATCGCCAGGCCGCAGCGTCAGTTCGCCGAGACGTTCGCGGATGCGCTTGCCCTTGCGGCTGACGGCCAAGAGGTTGACGCCATAGGTATTGTAGAGCGACAGCTCGCGTGCGGAGAGGCCGATCAACGCGGAATCGCGGCTGACCACCGCCTCGATCGCGGCGATCTCGCCGCTCGGCTTGGTCTCGCCTTCTCCGATCGGCTTGCCCGAAAGGGAAAGCTTGGCCTGGGAGACGATCCGGTCCAGCGGTTCGGATGCGCCTTCGAGCAGCAGCGCGTCGTTTTCCTTGAGCACGATGTCGGGGAAGGGGGAAATGCGGGTGTGGCCGCGCAGGATCGCAGTGGCGATCACTTCGCCGGGCGCGATCGACAGAAGCTCATTGAGCGACTTGCCGAGGAAGGGCGACTGCTTGCCGACGGTCGCCTCGGTGGCGAAGGTCGAGTTCTCCAGCGCTTCCTGGACGGAGGGGGTCTGGTTCTCGCGCTTCGGCACCAGCCAGTAGAAGAACATCAGGAAGATTGTGCCGGCGAGCGCGAGCGTGGCGCCGACCGGGGTGAAGTCGAACATGGTGAAGGCTTCGCCGGTGATCTCGGCGCGCAGGCGCGACACGACGATGTTCGGCGAGGTGCCGATCTGCGTCATCAGGCCGCCGAGCAGGGCGCCGAAGGCCATGGGCATGAGGAAGGCCGAGGCCGGCGTGCCGGAGCGGCGGGCGAACTGGAAGGCGACCGGCATCATGATCGCCAGCGCGCCGATGTTCTTGATGAAGGCCGACAGCAAGGTGACGCTCACCACCAGCAACAGCATCTGGCCGCGGATCGAGGTGAGCGAGGGGAAGAATTTCTTGATGGCGAGATCGACGATGCCGGAGCGCGCGACCCCGGCACTGACCACCAGGGCGCTGCCGACGATGATGACGATATCGTCGCTGAAACCGTCGAAGGCCTTTTCGGCGGGAACGAGGCCGAGGGCTACGGCGACGATCAGCGTGACGCAGGCAACCACGTCATAGCGCAGGCGGTCCCAGAGAAAGGCGGCCATCATCGCGCCTATGACAGCGAAGGCAAGGATTTGCTCGGTGGTCATGGGACTCCGGATATGTTGTGTCGAGAGAATATACAGGGCAGGCAGTCGCTATCAATGCCGCCGGATCGGCTTTGTTCCGCGCGGCGGAGCAAGCCGTTGAAATAGCAGGCCCGCGACGAGGTCGCGGGCCCTGAGCAGATGGGCGGTAGGCGCTGATCGCCTGATCAGTGCAGCTTGGCTTTGGCTGCCCTCTCGGCCTGGCGCTTGCGCCGCGCGAACATGTTGAGCACCTCGACGAGGCCGGAAAAGGCCATTGCCGCATAGACGTAACCCTTGGGCACGTGGAAGCCCATGCCCTCGGCGATCAGCGTCGTGCCGATCATCAGCAGGAAGCCTAGAGCCAGCATGACGATGGTCGGGTTCTTTTCGATGAAGTTGGCAAGCGGCGTGGCCGCGACCAGCATGACCGCGACGGCGATGATCACGGCGACGACCATGATCGGCAGATGCGGGGTCATGCCGACGGCGGTGATGATGCTGTCGACCGAGAAGACCAGGTCGAGCAGGAGGATCTGGCCGATGGCGGCCGCGAAAGTCTGCGTGGCGGACGAGGCGATGAAATCCTCCTCATGGTCCACCGGATCGACATTGTGGTGGATTTCCTTGGTCGCTTTCCACACCAGGAACAGGCCGCCGGCGATCAGGATCAGGTCCTTCCACGAGAAGCCGTGGCCGAAGGCCTCGAAGATCGGCGTGGTCAGCTTGACGATCCAGGCGACGGTGCCCAGCAGCGCCAGGCGCAGGACAAGGGCCAGGCCGATGCCGATCCGGCGTGCCTTTTCGCGCTGGTCGGCCGGAAGCTTGTTGGTCAGGATGGAGATGAAGACGAGGTTGTCGATGCCGAGGACGACTTCCATGACCACGAGCGTGATCAGAGCGATCCAGGCGGCGGGATCCTGAAGGAGAACGAGGATTTCCTGCATATTTTTCTTCCGGTTTGCGAGGGCGGGTCGATGCAACAAATGGAGCAAGGCCTGCACGAGGGCAAGAGCCGGGATTAACGCGCGAGAAAAAAGACCGTTCCCGGAATTTATCAGCGAGGCTTGGAACAGGATCCGGTGCCATAGGCGCAAAGGAAAACGCTGACCGCGCTGTCGATGACGCGGTCGCGGTCTTCGCGCGTCGGTGTTTCGATCATCTCGCCGAACAGGCGCTGCTTGAAAAACGTGCCGGTCGCCAGATCGATGAACTGTCGGGCGGCAAGGTCCGGATCCTCGGTCTTCAGTACGCCCTTGTCGACCTGTTGGCGGATGAAGGCCTCCAGCACGCTGCGGGCGTTGGACGGGGCATTCGACAGGAAACGTCGACACAGGCCGGGCATGCGGTCGACGACGCCGAGCAAGGTGCGCATGGCGGGGATCATGTCGGTCTCGATGATCTGGCGGACGAAGGCATGGGCGAAGCGGCGCAACCCCTCCTCGATGTCGTGGCTGTCGGCGAGGATGTCGCGCAGGGCTTCGGTGAAGAGACCCTTTTCCCGCTCGATGAGGGCGGCGAACAGGTCTTCCTTGCTCTGGAAATAGACGTAGATCGTGCCCTTGGACACGCCGGCTTCGCGCGTCACGTCATTCATGCTGGCCGCGTCGAAGCCCATCTTCATGAAGACCTGCTTGGCGCCGTCGAGGATCTGGCCGCGCTTGACGGGGTCTTCGCCGGCGGGGAAACGGCTTGGGACGACCGGGTAGGCGAACTCGGTCGTCACGGTCTCCTGACTATTTCTGGGCGGGCGGTTCATGGGTCTTCCAATTGTTAACTGCATTCGAGCCAGAAAGGAAAGTGCTGGCTTTCTACGTCTTGATATGTGGTAGAAAAGCCTCTATGTCAATCGAACCGAACGGTTCAGTTCGATCAGCTTCCATCGCCAGCGAATGGTTTGAACATGTCACTATCCCAAAGGACGGGTGCCGTCCGCTCCGCCCATGCTGCCGATGCGCGGCCGGCTGACAATGAGATCGCGGTTCTCGAGGCGCATCCCGGCGCCGCAACCGATCACACGCAGGGCCCGGCCGCCTTGGCGGAACCGGCCACCGCCAAGAAGCGCCGCAGCCTGGTTCTGCCGGTCATCCTTGCCGCGCTCTTCGCCGGCGCGGCCTGGTATGGTTATGGCTGGTGGACCGAGGGCCGGTTCATGGTCTCGACCGAGGACGCCTATATCGAAGGCGACATCGCGATCATCTCGCCCAAGGTCTCCGGCTATGTGAAGTCGGTGGAGGTTGCCGGCAACCAGCGCGTCAAGGCCGGCGATCCGCTGGTGACGCTCGACGACGGCGACTATCGCATCGCCGCCGAGCAGGCCGAGGCGCAGATCGTCGTGCAGCGTTTGACGCTCGAGCGGATCGATGCGCAGATCAGGGGCGGGGACGCCGCGCTGGCCCAGGCCGTGGCCCAGAAGCAGTCGGCGCAGGCGACTCTCGGCCTCGCCGAACTCTCGCTCAAGCGTGTCAGCGGCCTGCAGGAGCAGAAGGTGGTGTCCACCGCCGATCTCGACAGCGCCAAGACGCAGCTTGAGCAGGCCAGGGCGAGCCTTGCCGCCGCTGACGCCAATATCGCTGCGGCGGAAGCCAGTATCGCCGTGCTCAAGGCGCAGCGCGCCGAGGCCGATGCCGGCATGCGCTCGGCAGAACTGGCGCTCGAAAAGGCCGACCGCGATCTCGCCTTCACCGTGCTGAGAGCGCCCTATGACGGGATCGTCGGCAATCTTTCCGTCCAGACCGGCGACCTCGTCTCGGTCGGCAAGCGTCTGGCCGCGCTGGTGCCGGTCGAACAGCTCTACATCGAGGCCAATTTCAAGGAGACGCAGATCGCCGACCTGGTCCCCGGCTCGAAGGTTGCCATCCATGTCGACGCCTATGGCGACGAGACGATCGAGGGGACCGTGACGTCGATCGCACCGGCCTCCGGCTCGGTCTTTTCCATGCTGCCGGCGGAAAATGCCACGGGCAATTTCACCAAGGTCGTGCAACGCGTTCCCGTCCGCATCGAGATCCCGAAGAATGTGCTCGAGGCCGGGCACCTGCGCGCCGGCCTGAGCGTCGTCGTCGACGTCGATACCCGCACCGCGCCGCAGGGTGCGGCGCTCGCGGCCAACTGAGGCGGTCCTGCCAGGGGAAAGCACGATGGCCGAATCCGCAAACACAGCGGCAGGCGCGGTCCCGCTGCCGGGCGCCGAGGAGCGCATGGACCCGAAGCGACTCATCGCCTTCTTCGCGATGGTGTTCGGCATGTTCATGTCGATCCTCGACATCCAGATCGTCTCGGCTTCGCTTGCCGAGATCCAGGCTGGCCTGGGCGCCGGGTCCGACGAGATCGCCTGGGTGCAGACTTCCTATCTGATCGCCGAAGTGATCATGATCCCGCTTTCAGGCGCGCTGGCGCGGATCGTTTCGACGCGCATTCTTTTTTCCTTCTCCGCCGCGGGTTTCACCATCGCCAGCGCGCTGGCCGCGACGGCGACCAATATCGACCAGATGATCGTCTACCGGGCGATCCAGGGCTTTATCGGCGGCGGCATGATCCCCTCGGTATTCGCCGCGGCCTTCACCATCTTCCCGCCGTCCAAGCGCAACATCGTCTCGCCAATCGTCGGTCTGGTGGCGACGCTTGCGCCGACCATCGGCCCGACCATCGGCGGCTATATCAGCCATGCCATGTCCTGGCACTGGCTGTTCCTGATCAACGTCATCCCCGGCATCATCGTCACCGCGGTGACCTTCAGCCTGATCGATTTCGACAAGCCCGACTTCAAGCTCTTCAAGAAGTTCGATTGGTGGGGCCTGTTCTGGATGGCGCTGTTCCTCGGCATGATGGAATTCGTGCTGGAAGAGGGCAACAACAAGGACTGGTTCAACGACGAGCACATCGTCATGGGCACGGTCGTCATGGTGATCGGCGGCTTCTTCTTCTTCCACCGGGTGTTTCGGGTGGATTTTCCGGTCGTCGACCTGCGCGCCTTTGCCAATCGCAACTTCGCCTTCGGCTCGCTGTTTTCCTTCGTCATGGGGGTCGGGCTTTACGGGCTGACCTATCTCTATCCGGTCTATCTGGGGCGTATCCGCGGCTATGACTCGATGATGATCGGCGAAACCATGTTCGTCTCGGGGGCCGCAATGTTCCTCACCGCGCCGGTTGCCGGCGCGCTGTCGAGCAAGCTCGATCCGCGGGTGATGATGATGATCGGCTTTGCCGGCTTCGCCGCCGGTACCTACAGCATGACCTTCATGACCGCTGACTGGGATTTCTACGAATTGCTCGTGCCGCAGATCCTGCGCGGCTGCTCTTTGATGCTGTGCATGGTGCCGATCAACAATATTGCGCTGGGTACGCTTGCGCCGGACCGGATGAAGAATGCCTCCGGCCTGTTCAACCTGACCCGCAATCTCGGCGGTGCCGTCGGGCTCGCGGTGATCAACACCATGCTGACGCAGCGCTCGGACGAGCATTATGGCCGGCTTGCCGAACAGGCCCATTGGGGCAATGCCGCTGCCATCGACTGGCTGGCGAGCGTCGGCGCCAATTACGATGCCTATGGCCTCGACGGCACGGCGGTGGCGCTCAGGAAACTCTCGGGCGTCATCACCCAGCAGTCCTGGATGCTGTCTTTCATCGACGTGTTCATGGGGCTGACCGTGCTGTTTTTCGGGCTGGTCTTCCTCGCGCTTCTGATCAAGAAGCCAAGTGCGGCTCCGCCGCCCGGAGCCGGACACTGAGCCTCGGCTCGGGGCTCAATCCCATTTCGCAAATCCACCGCAGCGCGTAGGACCGTTTCCCCACCGGGGAGACGGTCCTTCTCTTTGAGCAGGCGATGATGTACGTACCTCAAAAAGTGATTTACGTACCTCAGAACGTGCGCTAAGACTTCGGTCGGAGGAAACATGAAGCCGACAGTTCACGATATTGCCGCAGCCGCAGGCGTCAGCCTCGCCACCGTGGACCGGGTGCTCAACCGCCGGGCCGGTGTCAGCGCACGCACCCGCGACAAGGTGGAGGGCGCTGTGGCCGCGCTCGGTTTCGTGCGCGACGTGGCGGCGGCCAATCTGGCCAAGGGCCGCGTCTATCCTCTGACCTTCGTCCTGCCGGCCAACGACAATTCCTTCATGCGCGAACTGGAAGCGGCGGTGCGCGATGCCGCGACACGTTCGCCCTCGGAGCGCACCGACATCCGCATCCTCAAGGTGCCGCCCTTCGATGCGGCGGCGCTTGTCGAGGTGCTTGACGCGCTCGTGGCCGATCGGCCGGCCGGCGTGGCGCTGGTCGCCGTCGATGCGCCTGAGGTGGCCGGTGCCGTCGACCGACTGGTCGATGCGGGCATCCCGGTCGTGACCCTGGTCTCCGATCTGCCGGCGTCGCTAAGGGTCCACTATGCCGGCATCGACAACCTGGCGGCCGGCCGCACCGCCGCGAGCCTGCTCGGCCGCTTCGTCGGTGACCGGCGCGGCTCGATCGCCGTCCTGGCCGGCTCGATGCTGGTGCGCGACCACCGCGAGCGTCTGGAGGGCTTTTGCTCGATCATGGCGAATGATTATCCGCATCTGGCCCTGCTCGACGTGATCGAGGGGCGGGACGATCCGGCGCTGGTCGAGCGCTTGCTTTCGGATCTGTTTCGCCAACGCGACGACATTCTCGGCATCTACAGCCTGGGCGCCGGCAATCGTGGTCTGGTCGCAGCGCTTCGCAAGGCCGAGCTCCGCCGCCGGCCGGCAGTGATCGCCCATGAACTGACCGGCACGACGCGAGACGCGCTCAAGGACGGGCTGGTCGACGCGGTGCTTAACCAGGATGCCGGACACGAGGTCAGGAGCGTCATCCGTGTGCTGAAGGCTAAGGCCGACGGCCTGCCGGTGCTGGCCGCGCAAGAGCGCATCCGCATTGATATTTTCTTGAAGGACAACCTGCCGTGAAGGGCAGGGGATAGGGAGAAGACATGTATCTCGGGCTTGATCTGGGCACTTCGGGTGTGAAGGCCATGCTGATCGACGGCGATCAGGCGGTGATTGCCGTGGGCCATGCGGTCCTCGATGTGTCGCGGCCGCATCCCGGCTGGTCGGAGCAGGATCCGCTCGACTGGATCCGCGCGACCCGCGAGGCGGTGGGGGTGCTGAAGGCCACGCATGGCGCGGCGCTTTCGGCGGTGAAGGGCATCGGCCTGTCGGGTCACATGCATGGCGCAACGCTGATCGACGCCGCCGACCAGGTGCTGCGGCCCTGCATTCTGTGGAACGATACACGCAGCCATGTGGAGGCGGCGGCCATGGATGCCGATCCGCGCTTCCGTGCGATCACCGGCAATATCGTCTTTCCCGGCTTTACCGCACCGAAGCTCGCCTGGGTGGCGAAGCACGAGCCGGATATCTTCTCCAGGGTGGCCAAGGTGCTGCTGCCGAAGGATTTCATCAGGCTCTGGTTGAGCGGCGAATATCTGTCCGACATGTCGGATTCGGCCGGAACCGCCTGGCTCGATACGGGCGCGCGCCGCTGGTCTGCGGAACTGCTGGAAGCGACCGGGCTTTCGGAGCGGCAGATGCCGGGGCTCGTCGAGGGTACCGATCCGGCCGGCACGCTGCGCGATCAGCTGGCCGCCGAATGGGGCATGGCGAGCGGCGTGACCATCGCCGGCGGGGCAGGGGACAATGCGGCTTCCGCCTGCGGCATGGGTACGGTCGCCGAGGGCCAGGCCTTCGTCTCGCTCGGAACCTCGGGCGTTCTCTTTGCCGCCAACGGCTCCTATCTGCCGAAGCCGGAGAGCGCGGTGCATGCGTTTTGCCATGCGCTGCCGAACACCTGGCACCAGATGGGGGTCATTCTGTCAGCGGCCGATGCGCTGAACTGGTTGAGCGGCATCACCGGCAAGGCGGCCGGAGACCTCACCGGAGAACTCGGCAACGATCTGAAGGCGCCGGGCAGCGTCACCTTCCTGCCCTATCTCTCCGGCGAGCGGACCCCGCACAACGACGCGAAGGTCCGCGGAGCCTTCATGGGTCTTGGCCATGAAAGTTCGCGCGCGGTCCTGACGCAGGCCGTGCTAGAGGGCGTCAGCTTCGCCATCCGCGACAATCTCGAAGCGCTGAAGTCGGCGGGCACTGACATTTCCCGGGTAACGGCGATCGGCGGCGGTTCGCGCTCGCGCTACTGGCTGGCCTCGATCGCAACGGCGCTCGGCCTTCCGGTCGACATTCCGGCCGACGGGGATTTCGGCGCGGCCTTTGGCGCGGCACGGCTCGGGCTGATCGCGGCGACGGGCGCAGACCCGCTTTCCGTCTGCACCGCGCCGGAGACTGCCGAGACGATCGAACCCGTCACGGCGCTCACCGGTGCCTATGAGGAGGCCTACGGGCGCTATCGGGCGCTTTATCCGGCGATCAAATTGCTTGCTCATTGACACAGGCCCCCCCTCATCCGCCTGCCGGCACCTTCTCCCCGATGGGGAGAAGAGATCTGCGGCAAGCGCTGAGGCCCTCCTCTCCCCACCGGGGAGAGGGCAGGGTGAGGGGGAGCCAGAAATGCGACTTTCGAACATGAACCAGGAGGAACGACCCATGACGACAGGCTTCTTCGGCGATATCGCCAAAGTGAAATATGAAGGCCCGGAAAGCACCAATCCGCTCGCCTTCCGCCATTACAATCCCGACGAAGTGGTGCTCGGCAAGCGTCTGGAAGACCATCTGCGGTTCGCCGTGGCCTATTGGCACAGCTTCACCTGGCCGGGTGGCGATCCGTTCGGCGGGCAGACCTTCGAGCGGCCGTGGTTCTCCGACACGATGGAAGCGGCGAAGATGAAGGCCGATGTCGCCTTCGAGTTCTACCAGTTGCTCGGCGTGCCCTATTACTGCTTCCATGACGCCGACGTGCGGCCGGAGGGGAACAATTTCTCCGAGAACACGAAGAACCTCAACGCGATCGTCGACTATTTCGAGAAGAAGCAGGCCGAGACGGGCGTCAAGCTCCTCTGGGGCACGGCGAACCTGTTCTCCAACCGCCGCTTCATGTCGGGGGCGGCCACCAATCCCGACCCGGACGTCTTCGCCTTCTCGGCGGCAACCGTGAAGACCTGCATGGATGCCACCCAGCGGCTGGGTGGCGAGAACTACGTGCTGTGGGGTGGACGTGAGGGCTACGAGACGCTGCTCAACACCGACCTGAAGCGGGAGCTGAACCAGCTCGGCCGCTTCCTCAACCTTGTCGTCGAGTACAAGTACAAGACCGGTTTCAAGGGCACGATCCTGATCGAGCCGAAGCCGCAGGAACCGACCAAGCACCAGTACGACTACGACGTCGCCACCGTCTACGCCTTCCTGCAGAAGAACGGGCTGGAGAACGAGGTGAAGGTCAACATCGAGCAGGGGCACGCGATCCTGGCCGGTCATTCCTTCGAGCACGAGATCGCCATGGCCAATGCCTTCGGCATCTTCGGCTCGATCGACATGAACCGCAACGACTACCAGTCCGGCTGGGACACCGACCAGTTCCCCAACAACGTGCCGGAAATGGCGCTGGCCTTCTACCACATCCTGTCCGGCGGCGGCTTCACCACGGGCGGCACGAACTTCGACGCCAAGCTGCGCCGCCAGTCGCTCGACCCGGTCGATCTGCTCCATGGCCATATCGGCGGCATGGATTGCTGCGCCCGCGGGCTCAAGGCAGCGGCCAAGATGATCGAGGACGGGGCGCTGTCAAAGCCGCTGGAGGAGCGTTACGCCAAGTGGGACAGCCCCGAGGCACAACGCATGCTGCGCGGCGAACTGTCGCTGGAAGCGATCACCAGTATGGTCGAAGCTGGCGACATCAACCCCGAGCCGAAGTCGGGCCGGCAGGAGTATCTGGAGAACGTGGTCAACCGGTACGTCTGATCGCTGACTGATGAGCCGGGAACGGGCCGGGGCGTGCAAACGCCCCGGCCTCCAATCGGCGAAAGGCCTTCAGCGTTTGGCCGGTCCGGTCACCGAACCGCGCACGATCAAATCCGGCATCAGCAGGATTTCCCGGCGCTCGGTCGGGCGCTCGGCGAGCTGGGCGAGAAGCAGTGCCATGGCCTGTTTGCCGATTGCGGTGCGGGGCTGGCGGATGGTGGTGAGCGCCGGGTTGAGATAGGTTGCCTGCGGCACGTCGTCGAAGCCGATGACGGAGAAGTCGTGGGGCAGGTCGTAGCCGCGGGCGTTCAGTCCGTTGATCACGCCGATGGCGGTCGCGTCGTTGACGCACATGAAGGCGGTCGGCAGGGTGTCGCGCATGAAGAGCTGCTCGACCGCGAGACGGCCGCTCTCGATCGTGCCCTCGCCCTCGAGCACGATTCGGTTTTCCGGCGCGATGCGGGCCGCGTCGAGGGCCATATCGTAACCCTGGCGGCGCCGCTGGTGGCCGAGACGGGTCCGGCTGTCGCCGATGAAGGCAATGCGGCGATGGCCGGCGGAGAGCAGGTGTTCGGCGGCCTTCCGGGCGCCGGCGACGTCATCGACGCCGACATAGGAGATCTTCGAGCCGAAAACAGGCTCGAACACCGCGACCGTGGGCGGCAGCCGAGTGCCGGCCACCTGGTGGCCGAAGGGTTCATGGCCGGTAAACAGCACGAGGCCGGTCGCCTGGCCGGAGCTCAGGAACTTCAGATACTCCAGGCCGCGCTCGGGGTCGTTCTGGGTGTGGCCGATGAGAACGCCGTAGCCGTGGGCGCGCGCCTCGTTCTCCAGCCCGATCAGGGTCGAGGAGAAGTTCGGGTCGCCAATGTCCGGCGCCAGGATGAGGATCATGTTCGACCGGCCCATGCGCAGCGAGCGTGCCATGGCATTGGTCGTATAGCCGGTGATCGCGATCGCCTGGTTCACCCGCTGGCGCGTCGACTTGGCGACCTTGTCGGGCGTATGGATCGCACGGCTTACCGTCGCGATCGACACCTCGGCCAGGCGCGCAACATCCTCGATCGTCGCTGGTGCTGAGTTCTGCACGCGGACACCATCCCCCTATCCGTCTGGAATCGCTGGAGAGACTATCTTTTGTGTTGCGACTGCGAAAGCTGAGGACGTCGCATTTGTCCCCATGATGCGAGGATGTAAACCTTTACATCCGCAATGTAAAGGTTTACACAAAATCCCAGGAGCGGTTGAGGAGCCGCGGGGAGGCTTGCATGACATCAGTTGGGGACTCTGCGCGCGCACCCGTGCTCGCCGCGGAGCGAATCTCGAAATCTTTCGGCGACGTCCAGGTGCTGTTCAGCGTGGATTTCGACGTGCTTCCGGGCGAGGTGCATGCGTTGATGGGCGAGAACGGCGCGGGCAAGTCGACGCTGGTCAAGATCTTGTCGGGCTTCGAACAAGCAAGCTCCGGCACCATCCTGCTCGACGGCGAGCCGGTCATCCTGCCGCCGAACGGCGCGGCCGAAGCGCTCGGCATCGTGCTCATCCACCAGGAATTCAACCTCGCCGACCACCTGACCGTCACCGAAAGCCTGTTCCTTGGCCGCGAGGTCACCCGTTTCGGCATGCTCGACCGCAAGCACATGCGGGCCGAGGCGCGCCGTGTGCTCGACCAGCTCGGCTCGCGGATCGACGAAAATGCGCTGATCAGCTCGCTTGCCGTAGCCGACAAGCAGATGGTCGAGATCGCCAAGGCGATCAGCCGCCGGGCGCGCATCGTGTTCATGGACGAGCCGACGGCCGTACTGTCGCGCGAGGAAACCGAGGTGCTTTTCGACCAGGTGCGCAAGCTTCGGGCTGGTGGCACCAGCTTCGTCTTCGTCTCCCACAAGCTCGATGAAGTCATGGAGCTGACCGACCGGGTGACCGTGTTGCGCGACGGACAGTGGGTGAAGACCGCGCCGACCTCTGCGCTGGACGGCGAGGCGATCGCCCAACTGATGGTCGGGCGCGAGCTGTCGAGCCTCTATCCCAACAAGCACGAGCCGGATGTCGACGAAGAGGTCGTGCTGTCGGTGAAGGGGCTCTCCACCGGCTTCGTTAAGAATGCCAGCTTCGAATTGAGGCGCGGCGAGGTGCTGGGCTTTTCCGGCCTGATCGGGTCGGGCCGCACGGAATTGATGGAGGCGGTCGCGGGCTTGCGTCCGCGCCTGTCTGGGGAGGTGTGGTTGAAGGGTGCCGTGCTCGAGCCACAGGATTTCCGCGAGGCGAACCGCCGCGGGCTCGCCTACATGACCAAGGACCGCAAGGGCAAGGGACTGCTGCTCGGCGAGGGGATGACCGCCAACCTGACGCTGCAATCCATGGAGCGGCACCTGCGCTATGTCTATCTCGATCCGGCGAGCGAAGCCAGGGCCATGGCCCGGGCCAAGCGCCGCTTCGACATCCGGGTGCGCGACGACAGGATCAAGGTTGGCCGCATGTCGGGCGGCAACCAGCAGAAGCTGCTGCTCGCCAAGATCATGGAGATCGAGCCGCAGGTGATCGTCATCGACGAGCCCACGCGCGGCATCGATGTCGGCACCAAGCAGCAGATCTACCATTTCATCGCAGCACTTGCCCGCGAGGGCCGTTCGATCATCGTCATCTCCTCGGAGATGCCGGAGGTGATCGGGCTGTGCACCCGAGTGGCCGTCATGCGCGAAGGTCGCATGGTCGGCATGCTGGAAGGCGAGGAAATCAACGAGCAGACCATCATGCGCTACGCCGCGGGCCTGAAACGCCAGATGGCGAGCTGACAGAAGGTTTCCGCGACCAAGGCCCGGCGGCAAGACCGGGTTTTGACAAGAGACATGGGAGGCGCAGCCGCCGACTTGGGATGGCTGCCGGAGGAGACGAGAGACAATGACGACCGAGACCGAGAGCGCAACCGACATCCGTGGCCGCCGCACCTGGCGGGACGTGGACTTGAGAGCGGTCGCGCCCTTTGCCGCCCTGCTCCTGCTCTTGATCATCGGGGCGATGGTCAATCCGAATTTCATCGGTCTCACCAACCTCGCCAATGTCGCCACTCGCTCGGCCTTCATCGCCATCATCGCGGTCGGCGCGACCTTCGTCATCTCGTCCGGCGACCTCGATCTCTCCGTCGGCTCGATGGTGGCCTTCGTCGCCAGCCTGATGATCCTGTTCATGAATTCCGGTGTGATCGCCGATCCCGGCATGATGATCGCCGCCGCCATGCTTCTCACCGTCGTCATCGGATCACTGTGCGGGCTGGTGAACGGCCTGATCACCACGGTCGGCAAGATCGAGCCCTTCATCGCGACGCTCGGCACCATGGGGATCTATCGCGGTCTGACGACCTGGCTCAGCCAAGGCGGAGCGATCACGCTGCGCGATCCGGCACAGCAGGAAATGTATCGGCCGGTCTATTTCGGCTCGATCCTCGGGCTGCCGGTGCCGATCTTCATCATCCTCGTCGTGACCGCGATCGCCGCCTTCGTGCTCTACCGCATGCGCTTTGGCCGGCATGTCGTCGCCGTCGGATCCAATCGCGAAGTGGCGCGCTATTCCGGCATCGCGGTCGACCGGGTGCGCACCATCGCCTTCATCATCCAGGGGCTCTGCGTGGCGATCGCGGTGCTGCTCTACGTGCCGCGCCTCGGCTCGACGTCCGCGACCACCGGCATCCTGTGGGAGCTGCAGGCGATCACCGCGGTCGTCGTCGGCGGCACGGCGCTCAAGGGCGGCGCCGGCCGGGTCTGGGGCACGATCTGCGGCGCCTTCATCCTGGAGCTGGTCGGCAACATCATGCTGCTCTCCAACTTCATCTCCGAATATCTGATCGGCGCCATTCAGGGCACGATCATCATCATCGCGATGCTCGTCCAGCGGTCGCTGGCGCGCAAGGCGTGAACCGCGGCCGGGCAGGAGGGTCGCCCGGTCCGTGCATCATTGAGACCCTGGCATCTTGGGAGGAAACCAATGCACAAGAAACTGCTCGGGCTTGCCGTCGCCATGACGGCACTGGCGTCGATCTTCACCGCGGCTGAGGCGCAGGAGACGAAGACGATCGGCGTCTCCATTCCGGCCGCCGACCACGGCTGGACCGCCGGCGTCGTCTATCATGCCAACCGCGTCGCCGAACTGCTGATGAAGGAGCATCCCGGCCTCAACGTCATCGTCAAGACCTCGGCCGATCCTGCGACCCAGGCGAATGCCGTGCAGGACCTCGAGATCCAGGGCATCGACGCACTCGTCATCCTGCCGACCGATCCGGACCCGCTGGTCAACGCGATCAAGGAAGTGAAGAACAAGGGCACGTTCGTCTCGATCGTCGACCGCGCGCCCTCGGTCAACGACAACTCGGTGCGTGACCTCTACGTCGCCGGCAACAATCCGGCGCTCGGCGAAGTCGCCGGCCAGTACATCGCCAAGAACACCCCGGATGCCGAAGTGGTCGTCATCCGCGGCATGCCGATCCCGATCGACCAGCAGCGCCAGGACGGCTTCGACAAGGGCATTGCCGGCTCGAACGTCAAGATCCTCGACCGCCAGTTCGGCAACTGGAACCGCGACGACGCCTTCAAGGTCATGCAGGACTACCTGACCAAGTATCCGAAGATCGACGTGGTCTGGTGCCAGGACGACGACATGGCGGTCGGCGTGTTGCAGGCCATCGAACAGGCCAAGCGCACCGACATCCAGTACATCATCGGCGGCGCGGGTTCGAAGGACATGATCAAGAAGGTCATGGACGGCGACCAGATGGTGCCGGTCAACGTGCTCTATCCGCCGTCGATGGTCGGCACCGCGATGGAGCTGACCGCCGCTGCGATCTACGACCAGGTTCCGGTCCACGGCACCTATACGCTCGACGCGACGCTGATCACCGCCGACAATGCCAAGAACTACTACTTCCCGGACTCGCCGTTCTGATCGGCGGCATCGACCAGAAGCAGGCCTCTGCCCGGGGTTTCCCGGGCAGATCTTCGCCGCCGCCATCATCGCCGTTGTATCGATTTTGCATCTCCTGTATTCGTGACTGAAACGTTGCAGGAAGACTTTGGGAGGAGAATTCATGAAAACGATCAAGGGGCCGGCGATCTTTCTCGGCCAGTTTGCCGGCGATGCCGCACCGTTCAATTCCTGGGATGCGATCACCAAATGGGCGGCTGACAAGGGCTATCTGGGCGTGCAGGTGCCGACCTGGGCCGGCCAGCTGATCGACCTGAGACAAGCCGCCGAATCCAAGGATTATTGCGACGAGCTGGCCGGTGTGGCGCAGGCGAACGGCGTCGAGATCACCGAACTTTCGACCCATCTGCAGGGCCAGCTGGTCGCCGTGCATCCCGCCTATGACGAAGCCTTCGACGGCTTTGCCGCCGCTGAAGTGCGCGGCAATCCGAAGGCGCGGCAGGAATGGGCCGTGCAACAGGTTAAATATGCGCTGAAGGCGTCCAAGCATCTCGGCATCAAGGCGCATGCGACCTTTTCCGGTGCGCTGGCCTGGCCTTACATCTATCCCTGGCCGCAGCGCCCGGCCGGTCTGGTCGAGGCCGCCTTTGACGAGCTGGCCCGTCGCTGGACGCCGATCCTGGATTATGCCGACGAGCAGGGTGTGGACGTTTGTTACGAGATCCATCCGGGCGAGGACCTGCATGACGGCGTCACGTTCGAGATGTTCCTCGAGCGGGTGAAGAACCATCCTCGCGCCAACATGCTCTATGACCCGTCGCACTATGTGCTGCAATGCCTCGACTATCTCGACAACATCGACATCTACAAGGACCGGATCAAGATGTTCCACGTCAAGGACGCGGAGTTCAATCCGACCGGACGGCAGGGCGTTTATGGCGGCTACCAGGGCTGGGTGAACCGGGCCGGACGTTTCCGTTCGCTTGGCGACGGACAGGTCGATTTCGGTGCGATCTTCTCCAAGATGGCGGCCAATGATTTTGACGGCTGGGCCGTGGTCGAATGGGAATGCGCGCTGAAGCATCCCGAAGACGGGGCCAGGGAGGGCGCCGCCTTCGTTCGGTCGCATATCATCCGGGTGACCGAGCACGCATTCGACGATTTTGCCTCGGGCGGGACGGACGATGCGGCGAACCGGCGGATGCTGGGGCTTTAAGAAGAATTACCCTCCCCAACCCCTCCCCACAAGGGGGAGGGGCTCTGCCGCCGACCCGGTGCCTGCTCCAAGCGGGGAAGTGGGCGAGGAACGCTCTCCCCCCTTGTGGGGGAGATGGCGGCAGTCAGAGGGGGCCGCCAGAGACAACAAGGGAGACGATTTTCATGACGATCGAAGGAAAGACCGAAGCGCGGAAGCAGAAGATTCGTCTCGGCATGGTGGGCGGCGGATCGGGCGCTTTTATCGGCGCGGTGCACCGCATGGCGGCGCGGATCGACGATCATTTCGATCTCGTGGCCGGGGCGCTGTCGTCGACGGCGGAGAAGTCGCTCGCCTCGGGCCGGGAGCTCGGGCTCGATCCGGAGCGCTGCTACGGCTCGTTCGAGGAGATGGCCAAGAAGGAGGCCGAACGGCCGGAGGGCATCGAGGCGGTGTCGATCGTCACGCCGAACCATGTGCACTATCCGGCGGCCAAGGCCTTTCTCGAGCGCGGCATTCATGTCATTTGCGACAAGCCGCTGACTTCCAACCTCGAAGACGCGAAGAGGCTGAAGGCGGTCGCCGACAGCTCGAACGCGCTGTTCATCCTGACGCACAATTACACCGGCTATCCGATGGTGCGTCAGGCGCGCGAAATGGTCGCCGAGGGTCTGCTCGGCACGCTGCGCGTGGTGCAGGTCGAATATGCGCAGGACTGGCTGACCGAGGCAGTGGAGCAGACCGGCGCCAAGCAGGCGGTGTGGCGAACGGACCCTAAGCAGTCGGGCGTCGGCGGCGCGACCGGCGATATCGGGACCCATGCCTTCAATCTCACCACCTTCGTGACCGGCCTGACCCTCGACAGTCTTGCCGCCGATCTCGACAGCTTTGTCGAAGGGCGGCGGGTCGACGACAATGGCCATGTGCTGCTGCGCTTCACGGGCGGGGCCAAGGGCATGCTGTGGTGCAGCCAGGTGGCGCCGGGCAATGAGAATGCCCTGAAGCTCAGGGTCTATGGCACCAGAGGCGGGCTCGAATGGGAGCAGGAGAACCCCAACTACCTGTGGTTCACGCCGTTTGGCGAACAAAAGCGGTTGGTCACCCGCAATGGTGCCGGTGCCGGCGTTTCTGCCGCCCGCGTCAGCCGCATTCCCGGCGGCCATCCGGAGGGATATCTCGAAGCCTTCGCGACGATCTACACGGAGGCCGCGGCGGCGATCAACGCGGCCAAGGCCGGCACGGCCGTCGATCCGGCGGTCACCTATCCGACGATCGACGACGGCGTGCGCGGCGTTGCCTTCGTCGAGGCTTGCGTGGCGTCGTCGAGGAAGGACGGGGCCTGGGTGAAGGTGTGAGGTTGGATCAAGGGGTGCCGGTCTTCAGGCCCGGCTGGAGGGAACGAGAGCCGGTTCGACCCTGTATCGTTGCAGATTCTCATCGTCCGGTCCTGTACAAGCCCTGCTGGCTTGGATAAATCGCCATTTCCCGGCGGCCAAGGGCCGCTCAACCTTTTCGGCTATACCATGATCGATCCCAAGCTACTCGCATCCCGCTTTCCCGGCGATTTCACCTTCGGTGTCGCGACCGCCTCGTTCCAGATCGAAGGCGCCTCCAAGACGGATGGGCGAAAGCCGTCGATCTGGGATGCGTTTTCCAACATGCCGGGGCGGGTCTATGGTCGGCACAATGGCGATGTCGCCTGCGACCACTACAATCGCTGGGAGGACGATCTCGACCTGATCAAGGACATGGGCGTTTCGGCCTATCGCTTCTCGATCGCCTGGCCGCGCATCATTCCCGACGGCACGGGTCCGATCAACGAGAAGGGTCTCGACTTCTACGACAGGCTGATCGATGGCTTGAAGGCGCGCGGCATCAAGGCCTTCGCCACGCTCTACCATTGGGACCTGCCGCTGACGCTGATGGGCGACGGCGGCTGGACGGCGCGTTCGACGGCCTATGCCTTCCAGCGCTATGCCAAGGTGGTGATGGCGCGGCTGGGCGACCGGCTGGACGCGGTCGCGACCTTCAATGAACCGTGGTGCTCGGTCTGGCTGTCGCATCTTTACGGCGTGCATGCGCCGGGAGAGAGGAACATGGATGCGGCGCTGCATGCGCTGCACTATACCAATCTGGCCCATGGTCTTGGCATCGACGCGATCCGCCAGGTGGCGCCGCAGGTGCCGGCCGGTCTGGTGCTGAACGCGCATGAAGTCCTTCCCGGATCCGACAGCCAGGCCGACCGGGCGGCGGCGGAACGGGCCTTCCAGTTCCACAACGGCGTGTTCTTCGATCCGGTGTTCAAGGGCGAATATCCGGCCGATTTCCTCTCGGCGCTCGGAACCCGCATGCCGAAGATCGAAGCGGGCGACCTGGAGGTCATCAGCCAGAAGACCGATTGGTGGGGGCTCAACTACTATACGCCGATGCGGGTGGCAGACGATCCGACACCGGGCGCGGAGTTTCCGGCGACGGTCGCCGCGCCGCCGGTTTCCACGGTCAAGACCGATATCGGCTGGGAAGTCTATGCGCCGGCGCTGAAGTCGCTGGTGGAGGGGCTCTATCAGCGCTACGAGCTGCCGGTCTGCTACATCACCGAGAATGGTGCCTGCTACAACATGGAGGTCGAGAACGGCGCGGTCGACGACCAGCCGCGCCTCGACTACTGCGCCGAGCACCTGAACGTCGTCGCCGACCTGGTCAAGGACGGCTATCCGATGCGCGGCTATTTCGCCTGGAGCCTGATGGACAATTTCGAATGGGCGGAAGGCTATCGCATGCGCTTCGGACTGGTCCATGTCGATTACGACACACAGGTGCGCACGGTGAAGAAGAGCGGCAAATGGTATGGCGCACTGGCCGCCCAGTTTCCGAAGGGCAATCACAAGGGGGCGTGACAGCGGCGTTCAAAACGGCATCATGGCGGAACCGATTCCGAGGCATGGATTGCCGTCATGACCGCTGCTTGCGCTCGGCCACTGAAACTCTATGCGATCAGCGGCAGCCTGCGGGCGCTGTCGACCAATCGCGCCATGCTCGAGGCATTTCGGTCGTCGGCGCCGGATGGAGTCATCATCGACATCGATGATCTGCTGGGGACATTGCCGATCTTCAATCCGGATATGGAGGGACATCTGACGCCCGCCGCGGTGCTCGCCCTCGCTCAGAAGGTTGCGGACGCGGACGGTCTCATCATCGCCTCGCCCGAATATGCCCATGGCATTCCGGGCGGCCTGAAGAACGCGCTGGACTGGCTGGTGTCGCGCTCGGAAATTCCCGGCAAGCCGGTGATGCTCGTTCGCGCGTCGAGCCGCAGCGACTTTTCCCATGCCGCGCTTCAGGAGGTGCTGCGAACGATGTCGGTGGCGCTGATGCCGCAGACGGGGTTTGCTGTGCACCTCATCGGCAGGAAACCGGACGAGATCGAGCGCCTTCTTTGCGAGGGCGGTCTGCGCCGCGAAATGGCCGAAGCGCTCGAAGGCTTTGCAGCCTGGATCGGCGCGGAGCGCTGATCAGTTCCTCTCCGTCGGCCGCTGCCGAGGGAAGCCGCCTCAGCCTATACGGATCAGTTTGTCATTGCCGCGTTCGGCGGCCGTGCGCTGGTCAAATTCGGCGCGGGCTTCGTGAATTTTCCCGTAATTGTTGAAGACCCAGCCGCCCACGGCCTCGATCGGCTCCGAGAAGGACTGGCCGACCTCTGTCAGTTCATATTCCACGCGGGACGGGACTGTCGGATAGACGGTGCGCTTGACCATGCCGTCACGCTCGAGCGCTCGCAGGGTCAAGGTCAGCATGCGCTGGGAAATGCCGACCACGGCACGCTTCAGGTCGCTGAAACGTTGCGGTCCCTTGCGCAGGACCATGATGACGAGAACGCTCCACTTGTCGCCGAGGCGCGAGAGCATTTCACTGACTGTCGGGCATTGCGCCGGATCGTAAGGTGAGCACATTCCGGTTACCTCCATGTGCCTTCGTATAGCCCATGTGCCTTCTTGTGTCTTCTCCAAAGTTACATAATTAGCCTTGGTTATCATTTGATACCGGTCTCGCGGCGGCGTTCCTGTCCCGTGGGGCGGTGTCGCACAGGACAACCAACCAGGAAAGGCACACTCCCATGCTCATCGAAAAGCTCAACTGGCGCTATGCCACCAAGAAGATGGACCCCGCCAAGCCGGTGTCCGAAGACAAGATCGACCGCATTATCGAAGCGGCGCGGCTGGCCCCGACCTCCAGCGGTCTGCAGCCCTTCGAGATCATCGTGGTCAAGGACAAGCAGACGCGGGAAAAGATCCAGGCGATCGCCTGGAACCAGGCCCAGGTCACCGAAGCTTCGCATCTGCTCGTCTTCGCCGCCTGGGACAATTACACGCCGGAGCGGATCAACGGCATGTTCGACCTGGTCAATGCCGAGCGCGGCTTCACCAACGAGGGCTGGGAAAACTATCGCCAGATGCTGCTCGATACCTATCCGCCGCGCGATCCGCAGGTGAATTTCGAGCACGCGGCGCGCCAGGCCTATATCGGCTTTGGCCTTGCGCTGACGGCGGCGGCCTTCGAAGGTGTCGATTCCACGCCGATGGAGGGTTTCGATGCGGCCAAGCTCGATGAGATCCTGAAGCTTCGCGAGCGCGGCTTGCGTTCGGTGACGATCCTGCCGATCGGCTACCGCGCCGCGGACGGCGACTGGCTGGTCAACCTCAAGAAGGTTCGCCGCGCCAGGGGAGACTTCGTCACCGTCGTGGAGTGAGTGATGGGGCGTGTCGGGCTTTGCTGCTCGGCACGCTTGCCGCCTTCGAGCGCGTCGTTACTCCGCGGCCCCCGTCCGGGGTCGTCGTTTTCTTCGAGCCAGTCGCCCCTTCTCGGCTCTTTCCATGCAATCCGATGTTTGGACGAATTTTCCGCCTTTTGCCGGATAGGGCGGAAAATCGTCTCTGGTCGGTTGCGAGTTGAGGGTGGCATAAGGAGCGCAGATTACCGCCGCGCAAGACAGACATGCGTTCGGCGAGTTTGAAAAGGTGAATGCAAAGATGCTAGAGCGGCGCCTTACCGTCCGAATGTGTATGTCGCGATAGACCATCCGGCAGACCATCATCTTTGCCGCTTCAAGCGGTGTTCACCGAAGAGACTTGCATGACCCATCGATCCATCCCGCGCGACGCCTCCCATGGGGGCTTGCGATGAGCATTCCCGCAAATCAGCAGGGTTTACGCCCGATGGTCGCCTTTGAAGGCGTGACCAAGCGTTTCGGCGGCATCAGGGGGCAACCGGCCTTCACGGCGCTGGCGGGCGTCGACTACAGCGTACCCAAGGGGTCGATCACCGGCATCATCGGCCGTTCCGGCGCGGGAAAGTCGACCATGATCCGGCTGGTAAACGGGCTTGAGCTTCCGTCATCCGGCAAGGTGCTGGTCGACGGCGTCGATGTCGGCGCGCTCGATGACGCGGCCCTTCGTGCGCTGCGCCGCGAGATCGGCATGATCTTCCAGCACTTCAATCTCCTGTCGTCGCGCACGGTGTTCGACAATATCGCCCTGCCGCTGGAGATCGCCGGTACCGACAGTCAAACCATCGAGGCGCGGGTGCGACCGCTGATGGAGCTGGTGGGTCTTTCCGACAAGGCCGGCCGATATCCGGCGGAACTGTCCGGCGGCCAGAAGCAGCGCGTCGGCATTGCCCGGGCTCTCGCCACCGAGCCCAAGCTGCTGCTCTCGGACGAGGCGACCTCCGCGCTCGATCCGGAAACGACGCAGTCGATCCTCGAACTGCTGAAGACCATCAACCGCGATCTGGGCCTGACCGTTCTGCTGATCACCCACGAAATGGAAGTGGTGAAGACCATCGCCTCGCAGGTGGCGGTGATCGACCGGGGCCTGATCGTCGAGCATGGTCGGACCTTCGACGTATTCACGGCGCCCCAACACGAGACGACCCGGGCGCTTTTGTCGGCCTCGATCGGCGCGAAGCTGCCCGACTGGATCCGCTCCGACCTGAAGACCGAGCCGTCGCCCGGTGATCGCGCGCTCGTGCGGCTGATCTTCTTCGGCGACACGGCGTTCCAGCCGCTGACAGCGCGGCTCGTTGCGGAACTTGGCGCGGACGTCAACATCCTGGCAGGGGCCATCGACGAGATCGCCGGCGAGCCCTTCGGGTCGCTCGTCGTTTCCTATCCGGCCGATCCGGCTACGCTGGACAAGGCGCAACGCTTCTACCTTGAAACAGGTCTCGCCACGGAGGTGATCGGCTATGGCGTATGACATGCTCATCGGACTCCTGGCCAAGGCGCTCTGGCAGACGATGCAGATGGTGGTCGCTGCCGGCGTGATCGGCACGATCATCGGGCTGCCGATCGGGGTTTTCCTGGCAACCAGCGGCAAGGGCGAGCTTTTTCCCGCCCCGACCGTCAACCGCATCGTCGGGCTGGTCGTCAACGCGGCGCGGTCCACGCCGTTCATCATTCTCGTCGTGGCGATCATCCCGTTCACCCGGCTGGTCACCGGAACGTCGATCGGCACGGCGGCGGCCATCGTGCCGTTGACCGTCGCCACGATCCCGTTCATCGCCCGGCTGATCGAATCGGCGATCCGCGAGGTCGACAAGGGCCTGATCGAGGCGGCGCGCGCCATGGGTGCCACCCCGTTGCAGATCGTCACCAAGGTCCTGCTCGCGGAAGCCAAGCCCGGCATTGCCATGGCGCTGACGCTGACGGCGGTCAGCCTGATCGGCTATTCCGCCATGGTCGGTGCTGTCGGCGGCGGCGGTCTCGGCGATCTCGGCATTCGCTACGGCTACCAGCGCTTCATGCCGGACGTCATGCTGGCGGTGGTGGTGGTGCTGATCGTTCTGGTGCAGGCGGTGCAGAGCGCCGGCGACCACGTGGCGCGGCGCTTCGACAAGCGCAGCCGCCGCAACTGAATTCCCTTCGTCGGGAAAAATTGGAAAACCAAGGAGCATACCCATGAAGAAACTGATCGTCGCCGCCGCTGTCGCGGCACTCCTCTCCACCGCGGCTGTCGCGGAAGACATCAAGGTCGGGGTGACCGCCGGCGAGCACGCCCAGATCATGGAAAAGGTTGCGGAAATCGCCGCGAAAAAGGGCCTGAACATCGAGATCCTCGAGTTCTCCGACTATGTCGTGCCGAACCAGGCGCTGGCCGATGGTGACCTCAACGCCAATTCCTTCCAGCACCAGCCGTATCTCGACAACCAGATCGCCGATCGCGGCTTCGACATCGTCAGTGTCGGCACCACCATCACCACGCCGATGGGCGTCTACTCCAAGAAGGTCAAGAGCCTCGACGAGCTGACGGACGGCGCGACCGTCGCCATTCCGAACGACCCGACCAATGGCGGTCGCGCGCTTCTGGTCCTGGCTTCCAAGGGCCTGATCAAGGTCGATGGCGCCAAGGGCCTGAAGGTTGGTCCGGCCGACGTGACGGAGAACCCGAAGAACATTCAGTTCGCCGAGCTCGACGCCGCCCAGCTGCCGCGCTCGCTCGACGACGTCGATGCCGCCGTCATCAACACCAATTATGCGCTGGAAGCCGGCCTGCATCCGAAGACGGACGCGATCGCCATCGAAGGCGAAAAGTCGCCCTATGCCAACGTGATTGCCGTGCGTTCCGCCGACAAGGATGCAGCCTGGGTCAAGACGCTGGTTGAATCCTACCACGACGACAGCATCAAGGCCTTCATCAACGAAGAGTTCAAGGGCGCGCTTATCCCCTCGTTCTGATCACTCCCGGCCCTTTCGTTCCTCCGCTCTCGCCGGAGGGACGGAAGGTGAGGGAAAGACTGTGTTCGAAAAACAGAAAGCCCGCCGAAAGGCGGGCTTTGTCGTCGAGGCCGTCCGTGGTTGCAGCAGGCGGGATGGCTGGGCGCGGTACTTGCTCAGCTGCCGATGTGTCGCTCGCCGCGCTTCTTCGCCAGCGCGATCTGCATCTGGCGCTGACGATAGCGGTCGCGGTCGGCTTCGGTGCGGCTGTCGTAGCAGTGCGGGCAGGAGACGCCTTCCTCGAATTTCGGCGACGTGACTTCTTCCGTGGTCAGCGGATAGCGGCAGGCGTGGCAGAGCGTGTGCTCGCCCTGCTTTAGCCCGTGGGTGATCGACACGCGCTCGTCGAAGACGAAGCAGGCGCCGTCCCAGAGGCTTTCTTCCGCCGGCACTTCCTCGAGATATTTGAGGATGCCGCCCTTGAGGTGGTAGACCTCGTCGAAGCCCATTTCCTTGGCAAAGGCCGTCGACTTTTCGCAGCGGATGCCGCCCGTGCAGTACATGGCGAGCTTCGGCTTGTTGTGCAGGCCGGGATTGTTGCGCATCCAGTCGGGGAATTCGCGGAAGGTCTTGATGTTCGGATCGATCGCGCCCTTGAATATGCCGATCGCCGTCTCATAGTCGTTGCGGGTGTCGATGACGATCGTCTCCGGGTCGGAGATCAACGCGTTCCAGTCCTTCGGCTCGACATAGGTGCCGACAATCTTGTTGGGGTCGATGTTCTCGACACCCATGGTGACGATCTCTTTCTTCAGCCGCACCTTCATGCGCAGGAAGGGCATTTTCGCCGCGCGGCTCTCCTTGTGCACCAGGCCTGAAAATTCCGGTTGGGAGCGGATGAAGGTGAGGATTGTGGCGATGCCCTCGTCGGTCCCGGCGATGGTGCCGTTGATGCCCTCGGCGGCGAGCAGGAGCGTACCCTTGATGCCGTTTTCACGGGCCACGGCATCGAGCTCGGCGCGAAAGCTCTCAAACCGCGGGAAGCGGGCGAAGTGATAGAGCGCGGCGACGCAGAAGGCGCCGCCCTCTTCATGGCGAGGGGTCTGGAGATCGTCGGTCATGGCTCGGGGAATACTGCCTCGGCCCCTGCCGTGCAACGATTTTCGCGCGGCGGAATGTGATTTGAAGTTTGTCAAGCGCATCCGGGATGGTCGATCGGACGGATGGTGAGGTCGGGAGCGAGGCCGCAACGCGGCTGGGTCAAAAATTGGCCGGAGCCTAGAGCATGCGCTCGGGAATGCCGTTCTGCTCCGCCCAGGCCCGGAGCAATTGCAGCCTTCGCTTCGGGTAGCGGCCGATCGGCCCCTCGAGCAGATCCATCCGGTCGGTTCGGAAGCTGCGGAAGTCGTTGCGCAGCGTGCACCAGGCGAGGACCACGCGGGCGCCGAGGAAGAAGGTGAGGGCAAATGGCCAGATCAACCGCTCGGACGCCTCGCCCTTTTCGTCGCGGTAGGCGATCCTCAAGCTCTGCTCGGAGCGGATGAACTGGCGCATGCGGGCGAGATCCACACGGTCCTCAGGCAGGGGCAGTCCCGGGCCTGCAAACAGCGTGCTTGCCGTCAGTTCGTCGCGCAGGTCGCCCGGCAGGACGTCGGTGATCTTGGACAGCGCATCGCGGGCGGAGAGCGCAAGTTCCGGGTCGGCGCGCTGGCCCACCAGTCGGGCGCCGAGCACCAGCGCTTCGATCTCCTCGCGGGAGAACATCAGCGGCGGAAGCATGTAACCGGGGCGCAGCACGTAGCCGACGCCCGCCTCGCCCTCGATATTGGCGCCCTGCGCCTGCAACGTGGCGATGTCGCGGTAGAGCGTGCGCAGCGAAACGCCCAGTTCACGCGCCAGCACAGCCCCGCTCACCGGCTGGCGATGGCGGCGCAGGACCTGCAGCAGGGACAACAAGCGTTCGGAACGACTCATGGTTCGATCCTAAAGAGATTGCTGCCAAGAAATGTCAGCAGTGTCGGCTATTCGGTGGCCGCGGTGATCCACAGAGCCTCGATGATCATGCCCTCGCGCGCCGGCGTGTCGGAGAAAACGTGCTCGGCGATGGCAAGCGCGTTCCGGCGCAGTTCCTGTTGCTGGCGGATGATGGCGCCGAGCAGGTGGGAGAATTCCTCGCCGCCGCCGATCAGCCCGGCCTCCCGGTCGAGAAGGTCCGTGAGCAGCGCAAGGTCGTGTTCGTGGCCCAGCGTGTCCACCAATGCCTTGGCTTCGGCGCGCTTGGCACGCATGGCCGACGGCCAGATGTCGCGCAAGAGCGACAGGTTCATCCAGTAGGCCTGGCCGGCCTTACGCAATTCGTGGAAGACTTCCTCGTGAACGCTGCGATGGCAATCGTCGAGCGACGCGCGGGCGCGGTCCAGGCCCTTGCGCCAGCCCTTGGCGAGCAGCTTGGCGGCCTTGCGCGGGCTGGAGGGAAAGCTTGCCGTTTCCAGCGAAGTGATTGCCTCGCGACAGGCCGAGATGGCACTGGAGACCTTTTCCGGGAGGTCGGTCTCGGCGAGCGCCAGCGCGTCACGACGTTCGGTGAGCGCTGCCCGTGCATGGGCAAGGGCGTTTCTCTCCTCATCGTTCAGCGCGTGGTTCTCAAGATAGGTGACGGTCTCGACGAGCGCCGTGGCATCGCGCACGACGGACAGCGTCCGGGCCGTATCGCGCAGCCGGGCGTTCTCCACCGCACGGAACTGCTTCTGATCCAGGGTGACGAGGCGGTAGAGCGAACGTACCCGTTTGAACTTCTTGCGCGCCTCATGAATGGCTTCGTGCAGGCCCTCGGGCTGCTCTTCCAGGGCGCTGACGGCGCGCCGGAGCTGTTCGCTCGCAACCGCAACGACCTCCTCGCCGAAGGGGCGGTCCGGCCTAATTCGATACGGCATGCACAACCTCGGGCTTCAACCGTTCGGTGGCCAGCGCCTGGTTGGAATAGCGACGGTCGCCGGTGACCTCGCGTCCGAGCCAGTGCGGCAGCATCGGCCGGTCATCCTCCGACCGCATTTCCACCTCGGCGATGACCAGTCCCTGGAACGCCCCCTCGAAGACGTCGATTTCCCAGGTGAAGCCACCGATCTCCACCGTATAGCGCACCTTTTCGATGACGCTGCCGACGGCAAAGGAAATCATCTCGACGGCGTCTTCGAACGGGATGTCGTATTCGAACTCGTCCCGCACCAAGGCGGTCTTGCCGAACTTGACGGTCAGCTTGGCGGTCTCGTCATTGCTGGTCCGGACGCGGATCGAGCGGTCGTGATTGAAGGAGAGATAGGCCTGGCGCATTGCCGTCGCGGATGCGGCCTGGTCCCGCCAGCTGTCGTTTATCACCAGGAACTTGCGCTCGATTTCTTTCGCCATCTCACCATCCATCGTGAAAATCCAGTTCAGCTTAGCCCAATTGGCCCATCGTGCAAACCAGCCCGTTCCTAGCGCGCGCATTTGTCTCGACAATGACACAGGTTCGCGATAATCCTTGGGCTGAATTCAATCGTTTGAAATGGATGGCAGACCGTGAGTGAGAAAACCGAAAAGCTCCTTTCCACCCTGAAGCTCCAGCCCGTCGTGCCGGTGCTGATCATCGAGGATGTGGCAACCGCCGTGCCATTGGCGAGGGCGCTGGTGGCTGGCGGACTGAGGGCGATCGAGATCACCATGCGCACGGATGCGGCGCTGGAAGCGGTCCGCCGTGTCGCGGCGGAGGTCGAAGGCGCCGTGGTCGGTGCCGGCACCATCCTCAATCCGGCGCATTTCGAGGCGGCGGTCGAGGCCGGCTCGCAGTTCATCGTCAGCCCCGGCACGACGCGCGAACTCATCCATGCCGCCCGCGCTTCGGACATTCCGCTTTTGCCCGGTGCGGCTACGGCCAGCGAAGTGATGCAGCTTCGTGAAGAAGGCTATCAGGTGCTGAAGTTCTTCCCCGCCGAGCAGGCCGGTGGTGCAGCTTATCTCAAGGCGTTGTCCTCGCCGCTCGCCGGCACGCTGTTCTGCCCGACCGGCGGTATCTCGCTGAAGAATGCCAGGGACTACCTGTCGCTGCCCAACGTGGTCTGCGTCGGCGGCTCCTGGGTCGCGCCGAAGGAACTCGTTTCGGCCGGCGACTGGGCTGGCATCACAAAGCTCGCCACGGAAGCCTGCGCGCTGGCCGGCTGACGGGTCTTTGCAACGAAAGCGCGGAAACGTCTTTGTATTTTCATGATCGGCTCCTTATCTAGCAGTCGATAGTGAAACCGACGGAGATCCCGATGTTCGACGCGAAGAAGCTGCTTGACCAATTTCTCGGCGCCCAGGTGCCGGGTTCGACCGGCACCGTGAAGCAGAAGGCCGGCGATGCCGTCCAGCTTGCCAAGGACAATCCGCTGGCGACCGGCGCGATCGCCGCCGTTCTGCTGGGCACCAAGACCGGCCGCAATCTGGCCGGCAATGCGCTGACTCTGGGCGGTCTCGCCGCCATCGCCGGGATCGGCTACCAGGCCTACAAGAACTACCAGGCCGGCAAGGCGCCGCAGGACGTCGCCGAGACCGAGCAGAAGCTGCTGCCGCCGCCGGCCGATTCGCCGTTCAGCCTGGAGGCGCCCGCAGCCTCCAACGATTTCGCCCTGACGCTGGTGCGGGCGATGATCGCGGCTGCCAAGTCCGATGGCCATATCGATGCGGCCGAGCGTGCCCGCGTGATGGACAAGATCCACCTTTCCGGCCTAGGCGCGGAAGCCGAAGCCTTCCTCGAAAAGGAACTGGCCACGCCGACCGATGTGGATGCCCTGGTCAAGGCGGCGGTCAGCGAAGAGCAGAAGGTCGAACTCTACACCGCGTCGCGGCTGGCGATCGATCCCGACAGCCGGGCCGAGCGCGGCTATCTCGACCTGCTGGCCGGACGCCTCGGCCTTGCCGACGGGCTGGTCGACCATATCGAAGCCACGGTTTCGGCCGCGCAGGTCTGATCCGCTTTCCAAGGCGATCCCGAGGCCAGTTGCCTTTGCCGGGCGGCTGGCCTAATCGTTTGCCGACACATCAAGAGGCAAGCATGCGCGATCTTTCCACATTCAAGGGCTGCCCGGCACCGAAGCCGGTCCGGCTCGAAGGCCGTTTCGTCACTGTCGAGCCCTACGACAAGGCGACGCATTTGCAGGCCCTGTGGGACGGTCTCGGCGGCATGGGCATCAATCCGCTGCTGACCTATTTCACCCAGCCCGACTTCGCCGGGATCGATGATTTCGATGCTTGGCTCGACGGCGTTCAGACCAAAGGCGGCTGGGTTACGGAAGTCTTCCGTGACAAGCAGACGGGCAAGGTCGTCGGCATGGCCAATTACATGCGGGCGGATCCGGCCAATGGCGTGGTCGAAGTGGGCGGCGTCGCTCACGGCCCGGCGATGAGCCGCACGCCGCTCTCCACCGAGGCGCACTATCTGATGGCGCGCCACGTGTTCGACGATCTTGGCTATCGTCGCTACGAGTGGAAATGCCATAACGAGAACCTGCCGAGCCGCACCACCGCGGAGCGCTACGGCTTCACCTTCGAGGGCGTGTTCCGCCAGCACATGCTGTCAAAGGGCAAGAACCGCGACACGGCATGGTTCTCGATGATCGACGGCGAGTGGCCGCTGATCAAGGCAGCCTTCGAGGCCTGGCTTTCACCCGACAACTTCACCGAAGACGGCAAGCAGGTGCGAAAGCTCGAAGAGATTCGGGCGGAGCTCACCAAGGGAGCGACGGCATGAACGAGAACCAGAGCGAGAAGAAAAGCGACCGTTCGTCGGCCTATGCGGCGCTCGCCATCGTCCTCGGCTTCGGCCTCGTGCTGCTCGGCCTGCCGAAGCTGGTGCTGTGGATCGGCGATTTCTCGCCGGTCCTGGCGGCTGTCGTCGGCACCGTCGGCATCATGTCCTTCTTCATCGTGCTGTGGCTGCGCGCGCGCCACCAGAAGCGGCGCGACCGGTCCTGACCCATTCAGGGCGGGAGAGAGGCGGCGAGCAGCAGCGCGCCGAGTGCGATGACCGCAAGCGCTCCGAGGATCTCGATCGCGTCGGCCACCCGGCGAGCCGTCGGTGAACCCGGTCCGGAGAGCCGCACCGCCAGGCCCTTGGCCGAAACCGCGAGGGCGGCGAGGAGAGACACGGTGATCGCGGTGCCGAGCGCCATGGCGAAGACCGAAAATATCCCACCGAGATAAAGCCCGTTCAACAGGGCGAAGGTCATCACCAGCAATGCCCCCGAGCAGGGCCTGAGGCCCACGGCGATGATGGCCGACCAGGCTTCGCGCAGGCTGAAATTCTTGGAGGACAGGAGCCGTGGGTCGGGCAGGTGGGTGATGCCGCAATCGGGGCAGACCGAACCCGGTGCAAGTGCGTCATGGCCGTGGTCGACGCCGGTTGCGCGGAAAGACGATCCTGTTCGGGTTCCGGCGGCGGAGACGCCGGCTCCGCTCGTCGCGGTGGCCGGCGTCGGCAATCCGGGCGCATCGAACAGGCTGGCTGTCGATGGCGTCTGAAACAAGACGGCGCTGACCGGTGTCCGGCGTGCGATGCGCAGGGCGTTCAGCTTGCGCAGCAGGAGCCAGGTGCCGAAGGCGACGACCAGGGCGAAGCTGGTGATCTCCAATACCTGCGTGGCGTCGGTCATGGAAATCGCCGTGCCGCGCAGGACGGCATAGCCGAGCCCGACCAGGGCGATCGCCACGACGCCCTGCAGGAAGGCGGAAACGAAGGAAATGGCAACGCCGCGTCGCAGTTCGGTTTCGTTGGCGATCATGTAGGAGGAGATGACCGCCTTCCCGTGACCGGGTCCGGCGGCATGGAATACACCATAGGCGAAGGACAGTCCGATCAGGGTCCACAAATGGGAGGGATCTTCGCGCATCGCTTTCAGTGCCCCGGTCAGCGCCCGATAGAAGGCCTGCTGGTTTTCGTTGACCCAGGCAAGCAAGCCGCCGAACGGACCCGTCGTCTGGAATGCCGGCTCCGCCGTTCCGATGCCGAGCGGCGAGGCGGCGTGCGCCAGCGTGGCCGCGACGATCAGGATAAGGGCCGCACCGGTTGCCGACCCGACAAGGCGGCGCATCAACATGTCAGTTCGAGCCTCGTGGCGAACAGCTTGGTCATGTCGGTGCCGGCCGGATCGTCGAAAAAGGCCGAGGTCAGATTGGCCTGGTTTTCGGCCAGAACCTGGTCCGGGTCGGGCCGCACCACGGCGCGCTTGCACAGCTTGAAGCCTTCGCCCTCGCTCACCATGTCCTCGTCCTTGGCAAAATCGATGGCGGTATACATGGTCGGGTCATAGACGCCGATGGTGAGTTTGCCCTTCAGCGGCAGCGTCTTTTCCGGCTTTGCGACGAAGAAGACGAGCAATTGATTGTCCTTGAAATCGACATTGAACACTTCGGGCCTGGCGACCGGGACCGCCGCGCCATTGGCGGTGATCGAGGTGAAGTAGCCGTAATCGGCAAGCGAGGTGCGGATCGTCTCAGCGATCTCGTTGAGTTCGCTATGATCGAGTTTCAGGTCGCTGTTCTTGTCGAAATCCATCAGGACGCTCGACGAGAAGATGTCGTCGAAGCGCCAGACATTTCGCAGTTCGGCAAGATTTCCATCAGCACCGGAGACGATTTCGAGGCGCGCCTCGGCAAAGACATGGGGATGGGCGATAGCAGGGAGGGGCGCGCCGAGGAGCGCCGCGATGAATGCCAAACGTGTTTTCATGCCTGCCCGCCTTCGTTCCGCGAATCCCAGTCCGATCCCTGTCCGACAATTTCGACGGAATTGGGACTGCGACGCCCGCCGTTCAATGGTCTCAGCCCTTCTGGCGAAACCAGGCATGAAGGTAATCCACGAAGGCTCGCACCTTGGCAGGCAGGTAGCGCCGGTGGGGATAGACGGCATAGATGCCGCGATCCTTCGGCAGGTAGTCGTCGAACAGGGAAACGAGTTCACCCGTTTCGATATAGGGGCGGGCGATGAAGTCGGGGATCATCGCGACACCGAGCCCGGCGCGCGCCGCACGCAGGGTGGCAAGCGGGCTGTTGACCTCGATCGGACCGCTGACCGCGACCGAGATCGCCCCGCCCTGCGGATCGACGAATCGCACGGTGTTGTGCGCACGGGAGTTGGTGTCGACGAGGAAGGCTACGCGGGAGAGATCCTGCGGATGGCCAAGCGGTCCGTGCATCTCGACGAAGGCGGGGGTCGCGCAGGCATAGACCCGGAAGTCCGAGAGCTTCTTGGCGATGAGGGCGGAATCATCCAGCTTGGTGATGCGGATCGCCAGGTCGAACCCCTCCTCGACCAGGTCGACGAAGCGGTCCTCGGCGACGATCTCGAGCGACAGATCCGGATTCTCGGTGGCGAAATCGATCAGAGACTGGCCCACTTCGGCATCGATGAAGGTGCGCGGCACGGTGATCTTCAGCTTGCCCTTCAGGTCCGTGATGTTCTCCCGCACCAGATCGGCCAGGCTGTCGATCTCCTTGAGGATCTCGGTCGCGCTGCGATAGTAGGTATGGCCGGCCTCGGTCATCGAAAATTGCCGCGTCGTGCGGTTGAGGAGGAGCGCGCCGAGTTCGTCCTCCAGTTCGCGCACATATTTGGACAGCAGCGCCTTGGACCGCCCGGTCTTTCGCGCGGCGGCGGAAAACCCTTCGGCTTCGACCACGTCGATAAAGGCGCGGATGCGCGTCAGCGTGTCCATTGATGGGCTCCTCCAGAGACTCTGGTTGAACTGTGAACACAACGGCTGGATCGTTCAATCATTTTTCTACCCCCAAGCTCAAAAAACGCTTGATTATGACCGCGAACATTCTTATCTCCCGTTCAGCCCAAAGTCGCACGTGCCCATGGGTGTCCGCCGACCCTCGATGTGGTGAGGAAATCGGTAAGGTACCTGGAACTAACCCCTCCAGTCGCTATTCCGGCCATCCGGGAAATGCGAGGACATCTGAAGCAACGACGGTGCGGGCCTTTCTAGTCTCTTCCGGCTTTCCATCAGCCGGAGTTACTTCAGAGGCACACCATCATTGCCGGAAGTGCGGTCGGGTCATCCCACCAATCCATGGCAGACAAAGCCGAACTGACGCTCCTGGCAGGGTGTCTGTTCACTATACGCGCTTCGAGCGCTCGTACGGTATCAGCGTCTCCACCGGCTGGTTTCGATCGGGTTCTCGTCGTCCTTTGTCCTTCCGAACTCGGCAACGAGTCCGGGAACCTTGGCACTTGAGAGGGATTGACCCATGACCACCGCTCGTATCCTCGACTTCATCAACACCCGACGTCCGGAAGGTCCCTGCCTCGTGGTCGACCTCGATGTCGTGCGCGATAATTACGGTGCTTTCCGCCACGCCCTGCCGGACAGCGCGATCTACTATGCCGTCAAGGCCAATCCGGCTCCGGAGATCCTCAAGCTGCTCGCCTCGTTGGGCTCGAGCTTCGATTGCGCCTCCGTCGCCGAAATCCAGATGGCGCTCGATGCCGGCGCAACCGCTGGCCGGATCTCTTACGGCAACACGATCAAGAAGGAACGGGACATTGCCCGGGCGCACGCGCTCGGCATCAGCCTGTTTGCCGTCGACAGCCATGAGGAAGTCGAGAAGGTCGCCCGCGCGGCCCCCGGCGCCCGCGTGTTCTGCCGCGTCCTGACCGATGGCGAAGGCGCCGAATGGCCGCTGTCGCGCAAGTTCGGCTGCGTGCCGCAGATGGCCGTAGATGTGCTCGTCTACGCCCATCAACTCGGACTCGACTCGTTCGGCGTGTCGTTCCATGTCGGTTCGCAGATGACCAAGGTCGATGCCTGGGATTCGGCTCTGGCCGATGCCAAGCGCGTCTTCACCTCGCTGGCCAAGCAGGGCATCCACCTGCAGATGGTCAACATGGGCGGCGGCTTCCCGACCAAGTACCTGCGCGACATCCCGTCGGCGGAGGCCTATGGCCGTGCGATCACCGGTGCCCTGAAGAAGCATTTCGGCAATCACATTCCGCAGACCATCATCGAGCCGGGTCGCGGCATGGTGGGCAATGCCGGCGTGATCAAGGCCGAGGTGGTTCTGGTCTCGAAGAAGTCGGACAATGACGCGCATCGCTGGGTGTTCCTCGACATCGGCAAGTTCGGCGGGCTCGCCGAAACCATGGACGAGGCGATCCGTTACCCGATCCGCACGACGCGCGACACGGACGAGATGGAGCCCTGCGTGCTCGCCGGCCCGACCTGCGATTCGGCCGACGTGATGTACGAGAAGAACATGTACCCGCTGCCCGTCTCGCTGACGATCGGCGACGAGGTTCTGATCGAGGGCACGGGCGCCTATACGACGACCTATTCGGCGGTCGCCTTCAACGGTTTCGATCCGCTGAAGTCCTACGTCATCTAAGGGTCCTTCGGACCTTTCGACGACCGCGCCGGCTGGACCGGCGCGGCGCAACAAACCATCATCGGAAACACTTCTTGGTACGGGAGGCCGCCATGGCCGCTGTTCTGGACGTCGTGCGCGCATTTTTCGCGCCGCAAACTGCACCTGCCTTTGTCATCGATGCCGAAACGCCGGCCGATGTCGTGGCCCGGGAGGCCTTGCTCGACCGCGCCATGGGGGCCGGCCGGCGCAAGAAGTCGTCGGAAAAGATCCGCAAGGACCGTCTGCCGGCCGAAGGCCTGGCGCTGGTCGCCCGCGACCGCCAGGGCCATGTCATCGCCACGGTGCGGCTGTGGAATGTCGAGGCCGGCGTCAGCCGCGAAGGCCACCCCATCGACGCGCTGCTGCTCGGCCCGCTGGCGGTCGATCCCGCCCACGAGGGCAAGGGCATCGGCTCGGCGCTGATGCGTGCAGCGATGTTGGAAGCGCGCAAGCGCAACCACGGTGCCATCCTGCTGGTCGGTGATGCGGGCTATTACGAGCGCTTCGGTTTCTTCGCGCAAAAGGCACAGTATCTCGTGATGCCGGGGCCGTTCGCCCGTGAGCGCTTTCTGGCGATCGAGCTGAAGGCCGGTTGGCTCGAGGGGGCTGCCGGCATGGTGGTCGCCTCCGGCCGCAAGCTGTCGCATGCGCCGCGCCGCCACGTCGCCTGAGCACCAGACAGGTCCGCGCCCCCGGTAGAGTTCGACGCGTCTCGCGTCTGGAGCCGCCGGTGCGGGTGCGGGCCTTGCATCCCGCCGTGGGGACGCGGCGGGGCGAACGCCCCCTCTCCATCCACGGCGAGGGGGCGTTTCTGCGTCTGCATCCGGTTGGATTTCGCCCCCGCTGCGGCGTGTCCTTCGGGTGTCACTCCGGAAAAAAACAGCGAAGGCGCGGAACAATTCGCGCCCTCATGCTTGTTAGCCTTCGTGTGGCGCGTTTCGTCACGGCAGAGCGTCTGTTCCCGCGATGCGGGGCAGCCTTGAGAGGGAGTAGCAGCAATGATGAAGAAACTCGGATGGGGCGCGCTGGCGCTCGTCATATCGTCGACGCCGGTTCTTTCCGCAGATGCCGTTATCGAGGCTCCGGCCGTGCCGCCGGAAGTCGTGGAGACCACGCCGGTGTTTAGCTGGGCCGGCGGTTACATCGGTCTGCACGGCGGCTATGGCTGGGGCGAGGGGGACTTCTATGATGGCGTCACCTCGGCCTCCGACGATTTCGACGGCGGCCGCTTCGGTGGTTTCGTCGGCTATAACTGGGGCTTCGGCTCCGCCGCGATCGTCGGCCTCGAGGCCGATCTCAATTATGACTGGAACGAGAACAGCTACGGCGCCGTGGATGTCGGCACCGGCCTGAACGGCTCGGTCCGTGGACGCGTCGGCTATGCCATGGACCGCGTCCTGCTTTACGCGGCCGGTGGCTGGACGGCGACCGATTTCTCCGTCGAGGGCGGCGGGTTCGACGAAAGCGAAATGCTGAACGGCTGGACGCTTGGCGCCGGCTTCGACTATGCCGTCACCGACCGGATCTTCACGAGGCTCGAATATCGCTACAACGATTATTTCGAGAAGGACATCCTCGGCGTCGATACCGACTTCAACCAGCATGTGGTCAATGTCGGCCTGGGCGTGAAGTTCTAGTCGTCGCGACAGGCGACTTCGCTCCGGCTTCCGCTGCGAAGCCGGAGACCGTCATCTGCGCCGGACAGCGCCGATCGGAGATGAGAATCACTGGCTGCGGAACGGGTTTGCAGGGCCTGTTCGGCGTTACGGCGCCCTTTGCGATCCGCGCGCGGCGCCAGGATTTTCAATCGTCAAATCTGGCCGTGGCGGAATTGTGACAGGTGCGGCGCAGCGGCTCCAACCGATTGTTTTCCAAAGCATGTATTGATCTAGCTCAATCGTCCTCGCGTTGCGGGCGGCCTATTTTGTGCACGGCACAAGCCACCGATTATTCAAGGAGAGATTTATGAACACGATCAGCACGCGGCGGATCAGCGCCGTTGCCGCAGCCACGGCACTTCTGCTCACCGGCCAGGTCGCCTACGCGGCCGACATGACGCCGCTCGCGGATGCCCCCATCGCCGCGGCGCAGAGCCCCTGGCAGGTCCGCCTGCGCGCGCTCGGCGTGATCTCCAATAACGAGGGCGAAGTGGACGGCATTGCCGGTTCGGACCTGTCGTACAGCGATACCGTGATCCCCGAGCTCGACATCACCTATTACTTCACCGATAACATCGCCGCAGAACTCATCCTCGGCACGACCTACGCCAATGTCTGGGGCGAAGGCTCGATCACCGGCCTCGGCAAGATCGGTCGTACCTGGATCCTGCCGCCGACGCTCACGCTGCAGTATCACTTCACCGATTTCGGCGCGTTCAAGCCCTATGTCGGTGCCGGCCTCAACTACACGATCTTCTATAATGAAGAAGGCGCCAATGCCGACGATCTCGACATCGACAATGCCTTCGGCGTCGCCGTCCAGGCCGGTTTCGACTACATGATCGACCAGCATTGGGGCGTGAACTTCGACGTCAAGAAGATCTTCCTCGAACCCGACTTCACCGCCACCGTCGGGGGCGCCGATGTCGACGGCAAGGCCAAGCTCGATCCGTGGCTGATCGGCGCCGGCGTCACCTACCGCTTCTGATCCGGCCGCAAGGCCCATGGACGGCAGCCAGGGCTCCGGTCCCTCGGCTGCCGTTCGTCTTTGCGATGCGCCTGCTGCCGCCAAAGGCGCGACGCCGCATTCATGCGCAGCCGGCCCTTTCGCCCGGGCGGAAGCCCCGGCCGACGGGGGTTGCAATCGCCCGTGCCGCGTACTATCCCCGCGCGGTGGCTCATCAAGGGGACCTGACGGCATGAAAATCGCTGCTCTCAGCTGGAACGGCAACAATATCGGCGACGATATCCAGAGCGTCGCCGTCATGCAGCATCTGCCGCCCGTCGACGTGTTCCTCAATCGCGATCATCTCAACAGCTATGACGGGCCCGAGGCGTTGCTCGTCACCAATGGCTGGTTCCTGTCGAAGCTCGACAACTGGCCGCCGAGCCCGTCGATCAAACCGATCTTCTTCGGTTTCCATGTGCAGAAGCATGCCAAGCCGACGATCGCGCGCCATGCCGACTATCTGAAGAAGCACCAGCCGATCGGCTGCCGCGACCAGGGCACGGTGGATTTCATCCGCTCGCTCGGCGTCGAGGCCTATCTGTCGCTGTGCAACACGCTGACCTTCAACGCGCCGGCCGACCGCGATCCGGATTCGATCTATCTGGTCGAGGCCAATCGCGACCAGCTGTCGCCGAAGCTGTTCAAGAAGGGGCTGACGGTGAAGACGGTCAGCCATCGCTTCATCGACGTGTCGGCGGAGACGCGCCTGCAATATGCCAAGGAAATCGTCGAGACCTACGGCAGGAAGGCGGCGCTCGTCGTCACCACGCGCATCCATTGCGCCATGCCCTGCATCGCCATGGGCATTCCCGTCATCTTCGTCGGGCCGAAGAGCTATCGCACGCAGATCGTCGAGGAAGTCGGCCTGACGCGGCACAATACCTGGCATCCGTTGAAGCACCCCTTCACCCGCAGGATCGAGGCCTGGCCGCAGCCGCTCGACATTGCCGAGACCAAGAAGCGCGTGACCGCCGACATCAAGTCGCGCATCGCGGCGGCACTCGCCGAGGGTTGATTCCATTTGCGGTTAACAGGCGCCGGGGCGCCGTTATCGCAGGAAGTTCCGCTTGAAGGTCTGCATGATGAACTCGACCGATTCCTCGGTCGGGTGGCGGAAATCGTCCTTCATCGGGTTGGGCAGGAACGACGTCACCATCTCATAGGACGGGAAATAGTAGAGCTTGCTTTCGGCAGAGGGGCCGACCTCGCGCATCAGCTCGTCGATCGCCACCCGGAGCGAGGCCTTGGACACCGAACTTGCGGTGATGCAGGACACCGGCCGGAAGGTCGCGGCGAGCGGTACGGGCGAGAGCGTGATGATCACGGTCGCGTCGGGCCGGTGGGCGCGGATGAGCTCGTAGGTGCGGCGCAGGTTGTCGAGGTTCTCCGCCGCGCCCAGAACGCGGAAACCGTGACGCTCGGCGTCGAAGTCGCGCTTCGGAATGGCGCGCCAGAAGATCTCACCGGTCGGCTTGTCGTACCAGACCTCGGACAGGCCGAGCGTCAGGATGAAGATGTCGGACTTCTCGAAGATCGCCCGTGTCGCCTGGCGGACCTCGTCGGAATAGTCGCCGGGGACGCCTTCCTTGTCGTGCCACAGTTCGATCTTCGGCGCCTTGCCCTCGAAGGCCCATTCGAACTGCTGGCGGATCGCCGCGGAATTGACGATGCCTTCGCCGCTGCGCACGACATAGGAATTGAGCTTCATATCGCGGCCGAAGACCTGATAGCCCTCGCGATAGAGGTATTTCGTCACCTCGCTGGCAAAGCAGCTGCCGAAGGCGGTGATGTAGTGCTCGCGGGTGATGAAGGGCGCGTCCGGAAACCAGCCCTTGCCGACATATTCGTCGACCGCATTGGGCTTCGCGATCGCCTTCTTGTCGGGGAAGAAATTGGTGGTCTCGCCCCGGTACCACGTGGCGTGCGCCTTGCGCTTGGTCCCGCCGGTTTCGTAGTAGATCTGGTCGGCGCGCTCGGGCTCGTCAACGAGCTTGAGCGCGCGCAGGAGCTTGTAGCGCAGGGTTTTCTTTGCGGGCTTGGAATGATCTTGGGCCATGGTCGAGCGATAACCCAGCGGAGGCGGCAATTCAAGCAACGCGATGCGCTCGATGGTGAGCAATCCACCAACGGTTCCGGCGTGAAGCCGGCATCGTCACCCGCCGCAACACTGCGGCAGGCGCTTTTGCTGTTTCCCGGAGAAACGCCGTCAGGCGGATATGTCGATGACCCCGCAGTCGCCGGCGTCCGAAGCGTAGGCGAGGAGTTTGCCGTTGGCGCTCCAGCCCATCGAGGTGATCGCACCCTTTCCGGGACGCCGCAGCAGGGCCTCCTTGCCGTCGGCGATGCGCACCGCCAGAACCATGCCGTCGACAAAGCCGATCGCCAGGACCTCTTCTGCCGGATGGAAGGCGACCTGGGTGACCATGATGTTGGCGCGGGTGCCGAGTTCGAGCGGTGCCTTGCCCATCGGGCCTTCCTTGCCGGAAAACGGCCAGACGATCGCGGCAGGCGCACCCGACGAGGCGAGCCACTTGCCCTTGACCGACCAGGACAGCGATTTGACCTTGGCCGGATAGCCGGTCATGCGCATGTGGCGGGTCTCGGCCGACTTGCTGTCGAGCTTCCAGCCGTGCAGGGCGTTCTCCTGCATGGTCGTGACGACGAAGCGACCGTCGGGGGAGAAGGTCACGCCGGTATGGGCGCCCTTCCATTCGAGGTCGACCGGCGCGCCGGTCGTGCCGATCCAATGGAGCGTCACGCCATTGTAGCGGGCGGCAGCGACCCGCAGGCCCTTGGGCGCGAAGCCGAGGCCCTCGATGGTGCGTTCCTCGGTGAATTCCTTAACCTTGCCGTCGGCCAGGCGCACATAGCCAGCCTTGCCGACCGCATAGGCGACCGCGCACTGCGGCCCGGCCGCGACGACGGAAACCCATTTGCGCGGCACGTGGGCAAGTTCGGTTAAGCTCCCGTCATGGCCGATGCGCAGAACCTTGCCGTCCTCTCCGCCGGTGATAAGGGTCTGGTCGGCGCAGTCCTTGACACAGGCGAGCAGGCCCTGATGGGCCTCCGTCACCTTCTCGCCGCCGTCTAGCCGATGCACGGTCCCGGAAGCCGCGGCAAAGACCGGAATATCGCCGAGAAAGGCAGCCGTGACGACGTGACCGTCGATGTCGAGGGGGGCAACCGTCGGCATCAGGCTTTCTTTCCGTTTGGCATGACTTGACCCGAAAACCGCTTCACACTTTTCGATGTCATGCTGCGGCCTCGCAGGCGTGGAAGCTCTTTTCCAGCTTCTCGCGGTCAAGGTCGCGTCCGATGAAAACGAGGCGGCTCTCGCGCTTCTCGCCGTCCTTCCATGGGCGCTGGTGGTCGCCCTCGATGATCATGTGGACGCCCTGCACGACATATCGCTCCTCGTCACCCTTGAAGGCGATGATGCCCTTCAGGCGCAGGATGTTGGGCCCGTCGGTCTGGGTGACCTTCTGGATCCAGGGGAAGAAGCGATCGGGGTTCATCTCGCCGCCGCGCAGCGAGATCGACATGACCGTCACATCATGGATCGGCGAGGGGGCATGGTCGTGGTGGTCGTGGCCGTGATGGTCGTGGTGATCATGATCATGATCATGATCGTGGCCATGGTCATGATGGTGGTGATGATCGTGGCCATGATCGTGATCGCAGCCGGGACCGCAGACATGGTCGGGATCGTCGTGGTCGAGGAAGTGCGGATCGTTTTCCAGCGCCCGTTCGAGATTGAAGGCGCCCTGGTTCAAGACCTTGGCGAGGTCGACGCCGGACCGCGTCGTCGCATAGATGCGGGCCGAGGGATTGATGGCGCGAACGATGTCTTCGATGCGGTGCAGTTCGTCATGGCTGACGAGATCGGTCTTGTTGATGACGACCACGTCCGCAAAGGCGATCTGGTCCTCGGCCTCGCGGCTGTCCTTCAGGCGCAGCGGCAGATGCTTGGCGTCGACCAGCGCGACGACCGCGTCGAGTTCGGTCTTGGCGCGCACGTCGTCGTCCATGAAGAAGGTCTGGGCCACCGGGACCGGATCGGCAAGCCCGGTGGTCTCGACGATGATGCCGTCGAAACGGCCGGGGCGGCGCATCAGGCCTTCCACCACGCGGATGAGGTCGCCGCGCACCGTGCAGCAGACGCAGCCGTTGTTCATTTCATAGATCTCTTCGTCCGACTCGACGATCAGGTCGTTGTCGATGCCGATCTCGCCGAATTCGTTGACGATGACCGCATATTTCTTGCCGTGACTTTCGGACAGGATGCGGTTCAGGAGCGTCGTCTTGCCGGCGCCGAGATAACCGGTGAGCACGGTGACGGGAATGGGTTTTGCGGCAGCTTCGGTCATGATTGCCTTCCTTGTTTGCTGGGCAGAGATATAGGCTGCCGAGTCGGCGGCTTACAACACTTGCCGGCAGATTTTTCCGGATTTCAAAGACCTTGGTGGCGGGTTGGCGGTTGTGACGCTGTGGCGGGCACAATAGAAAGTGGTTTGCGCAGCCACTCCGTTCGCCATCAGCTTGCCGTTGCGCCGCGGTCCATTCGGTTTGGCAAAGCTCAGGTCGGCAATGCCGGGCGGATATCGGTCCTGGAGAAATCGTCACCGACGAACAGGAGCGGGCAATTGAGCTGTTCGGCGAGTGCATAGGCGAAGCAGTCACCGAAGTTCAATCCGGCCGGATGGTTCCCCTTTCCCCAGCGGGCATAGGCCAAGGCGGCGCGTTCCGCCGTTTCCTCGGTCGCGTCGATGACGGTGAAGCGGAGCCGGTCGACCAGGTCGCGAATTTCCTGCAGGTGTCCCCTGGCAGTGGCGACGATCAGCGCTTCGGCCAGGGTGCCGGCGGAGATGCAGACTTCGTTGTTGGCTTCCAGCACGGCCTGGCAGTCATCGGCGGTCGCCTCGTTGCGGACGATCGCCATCAGCGCCGACGTGTCGATCGCGATCATCCGGGCAGGCCGTTGTCGTCATAGAGGAAATCCTGGCTCCGCGCCGCGTTCCCCTCGGTTGTCTGGAACTTGGGCGTCCGGGCACGGATTTCCGCGATGATGGCGCGCCGTTCCTCGGGCGTCTGAACCGGCGTGACGGGGGACAGCCTGACAGTCTCCTTGCCGTGGCGGGTGAGGATGATCTCCTCGCCGTTCTCGGCGCGTCGCACCAAATCGGTCAGGTTGGTCTTCGCTTCGCTGACGGGCATGCGCATGATCGAACTCGCTTCTGGTCCAATATTGCGGACCAGAATAGCGCATCTCGCGGGGGCGTTCAATTCAAGCAAGGTCGCCGACATCAAACGCCTGCACATCCCGCAGCAATGCGATCAGGCCGGCGACCGCGTGGTCGATCAGCTTCTCGCCCTTCTCCGCCGTTGCGGCCTTGGCATTGCCTGTGACACCCTGACGGTTGAGATCGGCCATTTTCCAGCCGAAGGCATGCGGGCCATAGGCGCGCAGGTGGGTGAACCGCCTGGCATAGTCTGATTGGCGCGAGGGGAAATCCTCGGCTTTTGCCATGTCGACCCGCTCCGGACACAGCGCCAGCATGACCGAGGTCTCGATCTCGCCGCCATGGATGCCGATCGCCTTTTCCTCGGGCGATATGACGCCTTCGGGCAGGCCGTAGCGGGTCCAGCTCGTCGCCACCGCAAGCATGCCGAAACGCACGCGCGCTTCGGTGGCGACGATGGTCATCAGCGGGGAATTGCCGCCATGGGCGTTGAGCATGACGAGTTTTCGGACGCCCTTGCCCGACAGGTCCGCGGCAATCGCCAGCCATCGCTCGACGGCGTCCTGATAGGCAAGGCTCCTGGTTCCGGCGACGTCCATGTGCTCAATCGAATAGCCGACCGGCTCGGCGGGCAGGAATGTGACCGGCAGATCTTTGGGGAGCTTGCGCGCGAGGCGGGAAACGATCCCTTCGACGATCAGGGTGTCGGTTTCGAACGGAAGATGAGGTCCGTGCTGTTCATGGGCGCCGAGCGGCAGAACGGCGATGCAGTCGGGCTGCATTTGTGACGGGGAGACAGGTCCGCTGTCGGGCATATCGGGCTTGGATTGCTGCATCTGGCGTTGATCTTCGTTGTTCGTTATGAATTCCTGGCAGAATATTAGCCGGCACATCACGATGTTCATTTCGCCATCGGGCGGCAGGGAGGCACAATGGCGAAAAAGGACAAGGGCGACAAGAAGAACAAGGCGGGCAAAAAGAAGGAGAACGGTGAGCGCCATCACTCCCTTGCCGCCGCAGTGACGCAGGCCGCCCGCGCCATGCGCACGCACCTGTCGCGCAGCCTTGCCGACAGCGGGCTCTATGCCGGACAGGATACGGTGGTGCAACTGCTCGCCGCGGAGGAGGGGCTGACGCCCGGCGCGCTGGCCCAGAGGCTCGGCGTCAAGGCGCCGACCATGACCCGCACGATCGGCCGGATGGAGGCCCAGGGTTTCGTCGAGCGTCGCCATGTCGATGCGGACGGGCGCCTGACCATGGTGCATCTGACGGCCGAGGGGCGCGCCCGGCTCGAGGCCATTGCCGTGTCTTCCGCCGAAATCGAAGAACTGGCGACCGCGGGATTGTCCGGCAAGGAGGTCAAGCAATTGCTCAGGCTTCTGGCCACGGTGGAGGAAAACCTGCACGGGAATACGTCCAAGGACTGATGAATCTCCCCCCATTTCCTGGAAAACGGGAATTGAAATACGCACTTAAATTATTTAATTAAAAAGTTTAGGTGCGTTGGAGGAGACCGCAGGGCATGCATCGATCGATCAAGGGAGGCAAAGTGGCGCAGAAGGTCAAACTGTCAACGATCGCCGAGTCACTGGGGCTGTCGACCGCAACCATTTCGCTCGCACTGCGCGACAGCCCGCTGGTGGCCGCCGATACCCGCGAGAAGATCAAGGAGCAGGCGCGGACCCTCGGCTACATCTACAATCGCCGGGCCGCCAGCCTTCGCACCTCCCGCTCCGGCATCATCGGCGTCGTCGTGCACGACATCATGAACCCTTTCTACGGCGAGATCCTGAAAGCGATCGAGAGCGAACTGGACCGCAGCCGCCACACCTTCATCCTGTCCAATCACTATGATTCCGTGGACAAGCAGCGGAACTTCATCGAGACGCTGCTACAGCTCGGCGGCGACGGCGTCATCATGTCGCCGGCCATAGGCACGCCGGTGGAGGATATCCGGCTTGCCGAGGACAATGGCATGCCGGCGATCCTGATCGCCCGTCAGATGGAAGGGCTCGATGTCCCGACCTATCGCGGCGACGACAGCTATGGCATTTCGCTCGCCACCAACCATTTGATCGGGCTCGGGCATCGGACGATCGCCATGATCGGCGGCACGGACCAGACCTCGACGGGGCGCGATCGATACCAGGGCTATGTCAATGCGCTGCGCAAGGCGGGGATCGAAGTAGACCCGGAACTGCGCATTCCGGGACCCCGCACAAAGCAGGGGGGCTTCGAGGCTGCAGTGCATTTCCTCTCGCTGCCGCAGAAGCCGACCGCCGCGGTCTGCTGGAACGATCTCGTCGCCATCGGCCTGATGAACGGTATTGCCCGCGCCGGACTGGTGCCGGGCCGCGACATTTCGGTGACGGGCTATGACGATCTCGAGGAGGCCTCGATCGCCACGCCGTCGCTGACCACTGTGTGGAACGGCCAGGCGGAAGTTGGACGGCTTGCCGCCCGCGCGTTGCTCGACAAGCTGGCCGGCAGCCACGAGCCGGACGGCATCCACCTGATCAAGCCGGAAATGCGCATTCGCCAGTCGACCGGCCCGATCCACATTCGCTGACCGACAGGAGGCCAAATGCCGAATTCGCGCGCCACCATTCTCGTGCCGGGCCGCATCAACCCGCGCGTCACGGAGAGGCTTTCCGCCCGTTTCGATCTGGTTGCCGTGCCGCATGGCCCGGACCTGGAGGTTTCCGCAGAGGATGCCGAAAGGATACGCGCAATCGCCGTGTCGGGCGCGCTTACCGCGAGCTGGATCGCCATGCTGCCGAACCTCGAAATGATCGCCAGTTTCGGCGTGGGCTATGACGGCGTCGACGTTCGCGCCGCCGCCGCGCGCGGTGTCGTCGTGTCGAACACGCCGGACGTCTTGAACGACGAGGTCGCCGACACGGCGATCGCCCTGCTGCTCAATACTGTAAGACAACTTCCCCAGGCGGAGACATGGCTGCGTAAGGGGCGCTGGGCGTCGGAGGGGCCTTTCCCGCTTTCGCCGCTGTCGCTGAAGGGGCGGCATGTCGGCATTCACGGCCTTGGCCGGATCGGTCTGGAGATCGCGCGGCGGCTGGAGCCTTTCAAGGTGAGGATCAGCTATTGCACGCGCCGGCCGCGCCCGGATGTCGGCTACAGCCATTTCCCGACGCTGCTGGGCCTGGCCGAGGCGGTCGATACCTTGATCTCGATTGTGCCCAAGACGCCCGAGACGATCGGGGCGATCGATGCCGAAGTGCTGAGAGCGCTGGGGCCGCGCGGCGTGCTTATCAATGTCGGGCGAGGCACGACCGTCGACGAGCCGGCGCTGATTGCGGCGCTAAAGGCGGGAACGATCGCGGCGGCCGGTCTCGATGTCTTCATGAACGAGCCGCAGGTGCCCAAGGAACTGATCGACCTGCCGAATGTTTCGCTGCTTCCGCATGTCGCCTCGGCTTCGGTTCCGACCCGAAATGCCATGGCGGATCTCGTGGTCGACAACCTGATCGCCTGGTTCGACACGGGCCGGGCTTTGACCCCGGTGCCGGAAACGCCGCAGAAGACCTGAGGCGTACCTTGCCGGGAAGAGGTTCCGGTCCGGGTCAGGCCTTGCTCTTGGCGTAGGCGCGCACGGCATCGCCGAAGGCCTCGAACAGGGCGCGCGACGGGTTGTCGGTTTCGGCCCAGTATTCCGGATGCCATTGCACGCCGATGGCAAAGCCCTTGGCGTCGATCACCGAGACCGCCTCGATCGTGCCGTCCTCGGCCAGCGCCTCGACCTGGAGGCCCGGCGCGGTTTTCGAGATCGCCTGGCGATGCAGCGAGTTGACCTGGATCGAACCGGCGGTGCCGAGATAGCGGGCGATGCAGGAGCCTTCCGCCACGATCACGTCCTGGCGAATGCTGTAGACGACGTCGCGATCATCATGCTGCGGCTTGCGATGATCCCACACGCCTTCCTGTTCCTGGATTTCGCTGGCCAGCGTGCCACCGAGCGCGACGTTCAATTCCTGGATGCCGCGACAGATGGCAAACAGCGGAATGCCGCGTTCGATCGCGCGGCGGATGAGCGGCAGGGTGGTGGCGTCGCGCGCCGGGTCGAAAGGGCCGTCGCTGTCGCGCGCTTCCGCGCCGTAGAGCGCCGGGTGCACATTGGTCGCCGAGCCGGAGACGAGAAGCCCGTCGACCCGGTCCAGAAGCGCGTCGGTCTCGTTTCCATCCTCGAAGGCCGGGATGATGAAGGACATCACGCCGGCGACCTTGAGGGCGGCGCGGACATACTGGTTCTGGGCGGCATGCCAGTGCGTTCCGTCGAATTCGCGAATGTCGGCGGGAATGGCAATGATCGGCTTGGGCATCGGAAACTCCAGAGACAGCCTCTTCGGGCATCAAGCATTTCTTGGATTGAGCCGGGGGGAGAAGTCAATATGTGATCGTGTTCCGGCCGTTGAGGCCTTGCGTGTGCCCGGCTCGATTCTGCAAACCCCATCCAAGGTCCTTAAGCGTGCCAGGTGGGAGGGATCCGGCCGTGTTGCCGGTATATGCTCTTCATTCCACCAGCATTGTGAACGAAAACGCCGCTGCGCAGAGCCTGAAACTGGTCCGCGGAGGGTGTCTGTTCCGGTCGACCGGGCACCGCCTGCAGGGCGGCCTGGCGAGCATGCATCCACGGCGACGCGCAGCGCGAAAAAGCAACGAATACAATCCGGATGATAGGAGCCAAGGCGCAATCGTCCGAATTGTCCATCTAGTCCGAAAGAATATTGCCGCGGCGCTTGAAACGCTTTGGACAAAATGGTTATCTCGCCGGCATTGCCATCGGGAGGGGGCGCAAGGTTTCCACCGTTTGGAGCAACCATGATGGGAGGTCAATTCATGGATCGTCGTTCATTTATCAAGAAAGCGGGTGTCGCCGGTACTGGCGTCGCCGCATCCACCGTGCTGGCAGCTCCTGCCATCGCCCAGGAAAACCCGAAGATCACCTGGCGTCTGACGTCGTCGTTCCCGAAGTCGCTCGACACCATTTACGGTGGCGCTGTCGACATCGCCGAACGCGTTGCTGCGGCAACCGACGGCAATTTCCAGATCCAGGTCTTCGCTGCCGGTGAAATCGTCCCCGGCCTGCAGGCCGTCGATGCCGTTGCCGCCGGCACGGTCGAAGCCGCGCACACCACTTCCTATTATTTCTGGGGCAAGGAACCGACCTTCGCTTTCGGTACCGCCATTCCGTTCGGCCTCAACGCGCGCATGTCCAATGCCTGGTTCAACCAGGGCAACGGCAACACGCTGATGAACGAGTTCTTCGCCACCCAGAACCTCTACGGTCTGCCGGCCGGTAATACCGGCGTTCAGATGGGCGGCTGGTTCCGCAAGGAAATCAACACCGTCGACGACCTCAAGGGTCTGAAGATGCGTATCGCAGGCCTCGCCGGCAAGGTGCTCGAAAAGGTCGGCGTCGTTCCCCAGCAGCTCGCTGGCGGCGACATCTATCCGGCGCTGGAAAAGGGCACGATCGATGCTGCCGAATTCGTCGGTCCCTACGACGATTCCAAGCTGGGCTTCCACAAGGTCGCCAAGTACTACTACTATCCGGGCTTCTGGGAAGCCGGTCCGGTTGTTCACGGCTTCTTCAACCTGGAGAAGTACAATAACCTGCCGAAGCACTACCAGGCGATCATCACCGACGCCTGCGCCTTTGCCAACACCAACATGATGGCAAAGTACGACGCCAAGAACCCGGCGGCGATCAAGCAGCTGGTTTCCGAGGGAACGGTCCTTCGTCCGTTCAGCCAGGAGATCATGGAAGCCTGCTATCAGGCGGCGATCGAGATCTATGCGGAACTGTCGGCCCAGAGCCCGTTCTTCAAGAAGATCTACGACGATCAGCTGGCGTTCAAGAAGGATGCCTATCTCTGGGCCCAGCTCGGCGAATACACCTTCGACACGTTCATGATGATCCAGCAGCGCGCCGGCAAGCTCTGAGCTTTTCCAGGCCGTAGACCATATGAGGCTCCGGGTGTCTTGCCCGGAGCCTTTTTCGTGTGCGGTCGGCGGATGCGGGGGCGCCAGGTCTCTCTCTCTCTCTCTCTCTCTCTCTCTCTCTCTCTGTCCGGCGCGGTCGCTGTCGCGGCAAAACGAAACGCCCCGGACCTGAGATCCGGGGCGTTTCGCATCATGTTCGTTGTAGGTCGTGATCCCGCAGGATCACGGCTTGTGCTTACCTGATGACCGGCGGCTGGCTGAGGTCGGTTGCCGGGTTGGCAGCAGGTGCTGCCGGAGCAGGCGCGGGCTGCGGTCCGCCGAGGTTGAGCGGCGGCAGGCCCATGGCCGGAGCCTGGGTGCCATTGCCGTTTGCGCCACCCAGAGGCGGCAGGCCGAAGTTCGGCGCGCCGTTGCCGTCCGAACCGAGCGGCGGCAGAGTCATGCCTCCACCCTGGCCGAAGCCGGGAACCTCGATCTGCACGTCGGCCGGGTTGATGGTCGGCGCATCGCCCTTGTAACGCATGACCAGGCCGGGGAAGGCGATGACCACCATGATCGCCAGGAACTGGATGACGATGTAGGGGAACACGCCCTTGTAGATGTCCAGCGTCTTCATGCCGTCCATCGTCTTGCCGGTGACCTTGTCCTTCCACTTTCCGGCCGGCGCGATCGAGCGCAGGTAGAACAGCGAGAAGCCGAAGGGCGGAGTGAGGAACGAGGTCTGCAGGTTGATGCCGAGAATGACGCCGAACCAGACCAGGTCGATACCGAGCTTGTCGGCGACCGGAGCCAGCAGCGGCACCATGATGAAGGCGATCTCGAAGAAGTCGATGAAGCAGCCGAGGATGAAGACGATGATCGTCACGACGATCAGGAAGCCGTATTCGCCGCCCGGAAGGGCAGTCAGCAGTTCCTCGATCCAGACATTGCCGTTGATGCCATAGAAGGTCAGGCCGAAGACCCGGGCACCGATCAGGATCATCATGACGAAGGCGGAGAGCTTCGTCGTGGCGTCGAGTGCGTGCTTCATGGTCGCCATCGACAGGCGGCCCTTCATCGCCGCCATGATGATCGCACCGGCAGCCCCCATGGCGCCGCCTTCGGTCGGCGTGGCAATGCCGAGGAAGATGGTGCCGAGCACGAGGAAGATCAGCGCCAGCGGCGGGATCAGGACGATGATGACCTGCTGGGCAAGCCGCGAGATGATGTTCAGGCCAAATTTCTGATTGGCCAGGGCGATCAGGTAGATGCTGAAGACGCCAAAGGCGAGGGCCGAGACGAGGCGCCATTCGGGGCTGGCAATGCCGGTGAACAGCACTTCATGGCCGAGGAAGTAGAGTGCAACGCTGATGACCAGCATGACGAAAAGCGAGGTGACGCCACCGCCGAGGGTACGGGCCTCGAGCGGCAAGGCAGGCGCCCATTGCGGCTTGATCATCGTGATGACGAAAATGTAGAGGCAGTAGGCCGAGATGATCAGGAGCGCCGGATAGAGCGCGCCAACATACATGTCGCCGACCGAGCGGCCGAGCTGGTCGGCCATGACGATCAGCACGAGCGAGGGCGGGACGATCTGCGCGAGCGTGCCCGAGGCGGCAATCGTACCGGCAACCAGGGGCCGGTTGTAGTTGTAGCGCAGCATGATCGGCAGCGAGATCAGGCCCATGGCCATGACCGAGGCGGCAACGACGCCGGTCGTGGCGCCGAGCAGTGCACCGACCAGGATGACCGCATAGGCAAGACCGCCGCGGATCGGGCCGAAGAGCTGACCGATGGTGTCGAGCAGATCTTCCGCCATGCGCGAGCGCTCCAGGATCAAGCCCATCAGCGTGAAGAACGGGATCGATAGCAGCGTGTCATTGTACATGATGCCGTAGATGCGGTCGGGGTGTGACTGCAGCAGAGGCCAGAAAAGTCTGATTTCCGGGGAGATGGCGGAAAGTTCGACACCGAAGGCGAAGTAGATCAGGCCGCCCGCGGCGAGCGTGAATGCCACCGGATAGCCGAGCAAGAGCATCAGCATCACCGTGGTGAACATGATCGGGGCGAGGTTGTGTGCGATGAAATCGATCATGTCAGTGTCCCGTCACTTCGGCGGTGTCTTTTACATCGGCCTTGTCTTCGAGATGGCCGGAAAGGATGGCGGCACGCTTGATGATCTCTGAGATCGCCTGGGCGCTCAGCAGCAGGAAGCCGAAGAAGACGGCGGCCTTGGCAGGCCAGACGATCAACCCGCCGGCGCTGGAGGAGATTTCGCCGATCTTGAAGGAGTTCAGGAACCACGGCCATGCAAGCCAGGTCATCAGGAAGGTGAAGGGCACGAGGAAGATGATGTGCAGGATCAGGTCGATCCAGTCTCGCGTGCGTTTGCTCCACGAACTCGCGACGATGTCGATGCGGATATGTTCGTTGTTCAAGAGGGTATAGGCGGCGGCGAGCATGAAAACGGTACCAAAGAGGTACCACTGCAGCTCGAGCCAGGCATTCGACGAGATGTCGAACATCTTGCGGATAACCGCATTGCCGGCGCTGATGATGACGGCGGCGAGGAGCAGCCAGGAAACCCAGCGCCCTATTGCCCCGTTGATCGCATCGATCACCCGGGTGATTGCCAATAACATTTTCATGTTTGTCTCCCCAAATACTAAGGGTCGTCCTTAGAGCATGAAAAGGTGACGTGCAACGGGTGGAGGCTCCGGGTTTCCGGCCTTTTCCGCAATCTGCGCCCTCTCTTCGTCTAGTCTTTCGTCTAATGCCTTCCGTCAATTTTTCACCGATGCGGCGGCGCCCGAAGGGAGGTCCAACGACACTCTGGGGAGCTGTTTCCAATGCCCCATTTCGGGACAGGGCACGACGCGTCGTTTGATCGACCTTAACTTGTTTGCAACGACCGATTTGCCATCCTGGCGAAAATGCGCGATCTGCAGCAGTGGCCTGGGGACTGCTGTCGCGCGGCGCCGTGATCAAACGACGCGTGCGCTCGACTATGGATTTTCCTGTGTTTTTGGCAATCGATTTTTAAATCGTTTTGCATAGGTTGCAGGGACAAGGAGGCCAACGGATGAAGGCTCATGGCACGAAAGCTGTGCCGACGGACGTATACCTGTCCTTCGTCAGCTCGCTGTTCGGCAACCGGCAGACTCTGTTTACCGGCATGCTGGTCCACATCCTGACCTATCTCGTGGTCTATCATAAGACCAAGGATCTGGTCTTCGTCATGCTGGCCATCGCCTTCGTGGTCGTGTTCGCCAACCGCCTCCTCCTCTTCGCTCGCTTCAGCAAGGCCGAGAAGTCGACCTGGTCGCTCGAGGACATCCGGCAATGGGAGGCGCGCTATGTTCTGGGCGGCGCCTCGACCGCCGCCATTCTCGGAATCGGTTGTGGCTATTCCATTCTTGAATTCGAGGACACCTTCGTCGAGCTTGCCTGCGTTTCCGTCACCATGGCTTCGATGGTGTCCGTCGTCGGGCGCAATTATGGTTCTCGGTTGGCCGTCAACCTCCAGAGCCTGGCCTGTTGCGCTCCGATCATCGTCGGCGCCGCCTTTTCCCAGGACCCCTACAAGGTCCTCCTGTCGGTCATGCTCATTCCCTTCGTCCTGACAACCCAGGCGATGGCAAAGGGCGTGCGTGAGTTTCTCTATGAGAACGTCATCGCAGCACGGGAAATCAAGAAGGTCGTCGGCAGCTTCGACACTGCACTCAACAACATGACGCACGGCCTCATCATGCTCGATCCGCACAATCGCATCGAGGTCATCAATCGCAAGGCCTGTGAACTGCTCAATCTCGGCGAGCGGGCGAGGCTGAAGAGTTGTGATCTCGACGTCGTGTTGCGCTACGGCGTGCGCCATACCTTCATCGACGGTTCGATGCCGAGCCTGATCCAGCGTCAGCTCGCCCAATTGATGGACGGCACCATTTCGCGTGCCATCATGCAGTTCTCCGAGGATCTCGTGCTGGAGTTCTCCGCCAGCCGGCGTCCCGAGGGCGGCGTCGTTCTGATCTTCGAGGATGTCACCGCGCGCGTGCGTGCCGATCGCAAAATCCTGCACATGGTGCGGTTCGATTCCATGACCGGACTGCCGCAGCGTAGCTATTTCGCCGAACTCGTCAGGGACCAGATCGCGGCGCGCACCCAGGGGGGCGAGATCGCCTTCATGGTCCTCGACGTCGACGAGTTCAAGCATGTCAACGACATGAAGGGACACGTGACCGGCGACCGGCTGCTTGCAGCGATCGCCAACCGGTTGCTGAAGCTCGCCGCAGGGGAGGCGATCGTCGGCCATCTCGTCGGTGACCAGTTCGTCCTGTTCTTCCCCAATGCCGAGCAGCGTCCCGACCTCGAGCAGCGGATGCGCGCCATCCATGCCGCCATCGCCGGTCAATACGACATCGACGGCACCAGTTTTGCCGTCACCTTCTGCGCCGGCGCGGTCCAGATGGATATTGCCGAACTGCGTATGGAGGAATGGCAGATCAAGGCCGACCTGGCGGTGTTCGAATCGAAGTCGCGCGGCAAGGGAAATTTCACCGCCTTCGCCCAGGAGATGGATGCCCGCTACATTGAGCGCCAGCGACTTAAGACCGACCTCAAGGAAGCGGTCGAGACGGGTGCGCTGCAGGCCGTCTACCAGCCGATGTTCGTGTCGGACGGATCGCGCATCGCCTGCTGCGAGGCGCTGTCGCGCTGGACGCATCCGGACAAGGGCGCAATCCCGCCCAACATCTTCATTCAGATCGCCGAGGAAATGGGGATCGTCGCCGACATCACCCGTTTCATGATCCGCACGGCGTGCCGCGATTGTGCGACCTGGCCGGAGTCGATCGGCGTCTCGGTCAATCTTTCGGTCCAGGACCTGCGCAATGACGACATCGTCAGGACGGTGCTCGATGCGCTCGACGAATCCGGCCTGGCGCCGACGCGTCTGCATCTCGAAGTCACCGAATCGAGCCTGATCGAGGAACTGGGCGCCGTCCGACTCATCCTCGAGGAATTGCGCCAGCACGGCATCACCATCGCGATCGACGACTTCGGCGCCGGCTTCTCCAGCCTCAGCTATCTCGATTCGCTGCCCGTCGACCAGGTCAAGATCGACCGTTCCTTCGTGCGCAATATCGGAGAGGATGCCAAACGGCTGAAGCTGCTGCGCGGCATCGTCACCCTGTCGCGCCAGCTCGATCTCGGCATCATCGTCGAAGGGGTCGAAACCCAGGAGCAACTCGCACTGCTGGCCAAATACGATCTGGCGGACCTGATCCAGGGCTATGTCTATTCGATGCCGATCGCCTCGGAAGCGGTTGCCGACCTTGCCGAACGGGCCGAAAAGAAGCTGGTTGCGGCCGGCGCCGTCAACGTCGCCTGATATCATTCCACATCTCGTTTGCGAAATCCCCTGTATTTCGAGGGTGCGCCAAAGGCCGCAACTCCCGGTTAACCATGTTTTCTAAGCATTTGTTAACCTTAACAAACGGTAAATCGTCGCAGTACAAGATTTCGCAAGTGTGCAACCTCTCGTGGTTCGCTAAGGTTGGTTAACAAAACGTAAACCGCGAGGCCACCGAATGAATGCACGCGCCGAGGTGCCCGAAAGCTTTGCTGCGAGACTGATGTCGCTGCTCGACAATATCGAGTATCGACGGATCGAAAGCAGCGAGGACTTTGGCGAGATCGAAAGGCTCCGCTACCGTGCCTACAAGGCGGCGGACGTCCTGCCGGTCGGGGCCGCCAGTCTGATCGACGACATCGATTTCGACGACCATGCCTATGTCTTCGGCGTCTACTATTTCGAGGAACTGGTGAGCACTGTGCGGCTGCACTATGTGACGCCAAGCCATCCGGTCGCACAGTCATCGGGCGTTTTCCCGGATGCGATCGACGATTTCCTCGAGGCGGGACTGACCCTCATCGATCCGGCGCGCTTCGCCGTCGAGCCTCAGGTCGCCGCGGAGCTTCCGGTCCTGCCCTATATCACACTCAGGCCGAGCATTGTCGCGGCTGCCTATTTCAAGGCGGACCGGGTGCTGCAGCACGTGCGGCCGCCGCATGCGGCTTTCTACAAGCGCGTCTTCTATGCCGACACGATCGTCGATCGCAGGATGACGGAGATCTATGGGCTGGAGCTGACGCTGCTCGCCACCAATACCCACACGACAGGCAGGAAGCTGCTGGAGCGCTATCCGTTCTTCAATTCGGGCGAGCACGAGCGGCGCCTGATGTTTGGTCGCGACAGAACGCAGGCGGCGCCGTCGCTTACCGTGCTGCCTTCGGCACGCCTGGTGTTCGAGGGACACATTCCGGGCGCCATTGCCGGGGTGCATTATTGAATAATCCAGCATAGGGCGCGGTGACTGATTGCACTCCTTTCAAGCTTTGTGTAAGGCGGAAAAGGGGAGAGGCGTGTTCGACGCAGCAGCCTGCACCTGGTGAAATTCAAGTCGGCGGCCCGCTACCAAGGTGAGGCGGCCGCCCAAGGGAGACAGATCATGAGCGAACACCACGGCGGTCCCGTCGAAACCGGCGCTTCGATGAACTATAACGAGCATGAAAAGACCTACGATCTCTTCGTCGCCGCGACCAAGTACAGCACCGTCTTCCTCGTCGCGCTTTTGATCGCCATGGCCGCCGGCTTCTTCGGCGGCGCCGGCTTCCTCGGCGGCCTGATCGTTCTCGTCGTGCTCACCGCTGCCGGCGTGTTCCTGATGCGTTGATCGGCCGGCGGCAGGGGAAGGCGCAAGCATGTTCACCGCCGCTTCCGATCCCTTTCTGTTTCGGCTCGCCGTTTTCGCGCTGGCGCTCTTCGTCGGCTGGGTTTCCGCATCCCGAACATTGCGCGGCCATCGTCAGGCATTCGTGGTGGTCGCCGGCCTTATTGCCGCGGCGATCTCCAGCGGTGCCATCCAGATCGTCGGCGTGTCACCGGCTGGCCCGGCTCGCAGCCTGTCATTCGCGGCTCTGCTGCTGGTCTCGGCCGGTGTCGTCGCTGGCCTTCTGATCGCTGCGCGGAGGATTTCGGCCGACAAGCGGCGCGCGGGCTAAAGGGGCATCATGCAGCAACTGGCCGTCATCTGCGATCTCGCTGCCGCCCTCTTCCTCGCCGTCTGCGCCATCAGGGGCGCTGGCGGGCGGCCCTTGCCCGCCCTGGTTCCGTTCTTGGCCCTTGGACTCGGTTCTGCCGCTCTTGCCGCCTTGCTGGCGGCTGAGCCGAGCTTCGGCGGTTCCCTGCTGATCCTGCTGGCGGTCGGGATCGGCTGCACACTGGGTGCGGCCGTGGCCCTTTCAGCCTCTCTTGCGCGTGTTCCGCTGTTCCTGACCGGCCTTTTGATCCTTTACGCGATCGTTGCGATCCTTCTTGCCTCCGCCATCGTCGACAGCGGTTCCCCATTCTGGAAGGCAGGTACGGGAGCGGGTGACATCGAGCGGCTGGGCGCGGCCACCGTGGCGATGATCGCCGGCTGCCTGGTGCTGGGCGGCGGGAGCGTGCTTCTTTTTAGACGCGTCCGGGCGGCAAGCGGAGGGGAGTGGTTTGGCGGTCTGCGTCGCCTGCAGGCCGTCTCCGCTGCCATGACCCTGTTGTTCGCCGGCGTCTTTCTCGTCATGCACAGTCCGCTGACATTCTGGCTCTGCGCCGTCACGGGCGTCCTGGCGGGGGCATTGCTGGTTCTGCCCATGGGTGCCAAGGCGCGTTGGCCGTTGTCGGTCTTGCTGACCGGACTGTGCGGCCTTTCCACCGCGGCCCTCGGCTTCGCCCTTGCGAGCCTGGTGATGATCGCCGCCGGCGGCCTGGTCGCAGCGTCCATGGCTTCGGTGCTTGCCGACCTTGCCCGCGACGCTGGACGGCGGCCGTTGCTGATGCTGTTCTACAGGCAAAACTGACGATCACGGGCTGCCAATGAAAAATGCCGGCGCGGAGCCGGCATTTTTTCATTGGCTATCTGTGCGCCTCGGCGCTCGGATCAGGCACCGTCGCCGCGGGTGCGGGCGAGGCCCTGCTGGGCCGGCAGATATTTGGGGTCGAGGCCGAGGGCGTGCGAGTAAGACTTCGAGGCGCGCGCCTTGTCGCCGCGGCGCTCATAGATCAGCGCCTGGTTGGCCCAGGATTCGGCGATCTTGCCGTTGAGTTCGATGGCGTGGTTGAAGTCGGCGAAGGCGTTCTCGTCGTCGTTCAGGGCGACATAGGACACGCCGCGACCGTTATACGGCTCGGGCGCGCTCGGCGACAGGGAGATGGCCTTGGAGAAGTCGTCGATCGCCTTGTCGTGCTGACCGCGCAGCTGGTAGATAAGGCCGCGATTGTGATAGGCGCGGCCATCCGTCGTGTCGAGCTGGATGGCGCGGTTGAAGTCGCCGAAGGCTTCGTCGATCCGGCCGGCCTGGCGGTAGATGTTGCCGCGACCGATATAGGCGACATCGTAATTGGCGTTGAGGCGCAGCGCGGCATTGTAGTCCCGGGCCGCCTCGACAGGCTTGCCCATGTTGCGATAGACGAGCGCGCGGTTGGCGTAGGCCTGGTAGAAATTCGGATTGAGCTGCAGGGCGGTATTGAAATCGTCCAGCGCCTTGTTGAACTGCCCGGCACGGCCGTAAGCCGAACCGCGGACATTATAGCCCTCCGGATCGCGCGGATTGGCGGCGATGACCGACGAGAGCGACGCGATGTTCTCTTCCGAGCCCTGTTCGCGATCGATGCGGATCGTGTCGGGGCTTTCTATCGTTTGACAACCGGCAAGGCCGATGAGGGCAAAAACCGCGACAATGCCGGCAAGGCGGCGCGTCCCGGCAATGGCAAACTTTGGGGTCTCAGGAAGCGAATGATCGATCATGGCGGGCCACTATGTCCGGCGGGCTGTCCGCCGCCGAGGAGCCGAACGGCAGCGCTTTTGGTAAAAAGGAAAAGAGCGGTGGCGAAACGATCGCCCCCGCCCTTAGAACATCGGAAAACGTCGAAAAAACGACAGATCAGCGAGCGGCGCGTGCCGGGGGCGCAGCAATCAGACCTTCGCGCTGCATGCGCTTGCGAGCCAGCTTGCGAACGCGGCGAACCGCTTCGGCCTTTTCGCGTGCGCGCTTCTGCGAGGGCTTCTCGTAATAGTCACGCATCTTCATTTCGCGGAAGATACCTTCGCGCTGCATCTTCTTCTTGAGAGCGCGAAGCGCCTGATCAACGTTGTTGTCGCGGACTAGTACCTGCACGTTTATCCCGTTCCTTTGGTTTCGAGTGGACGTTGCGCCAAAGTCAGGTCATCGGCACAACGAAGAACTATCCTTTTCGCCCGGCTGCAAGCCCGGCGATTAGCGAGGCCAATTAGCAGAACATCGGGCCCAAGTCCAGATGGTGCGGGCGTTTTCGCAAGGGCAAAAAAGCGCGCCGGACAAGGGCTGGCCAAAGCGTGTCGAAAGAGGCATGTCGCAACGTCGCAAAGGGGCGGTCATGACGCATATGGATTTGTCAGTTTCGCGGCCTACCCCATTGCCTGAACTACAGGAGTTTGAGGCGAATGCGCAAATATTCGGTCTTTGCCGTGGCCCGCGAGGCGCTCAGAGCTCACAAGGGCTGGGAAGCCCAGTGGGTCTCTCCCGAGCCGCTTCAGGCTTATGACGTCATCATCATCGGCGGCGGCGGCCATGGCCTCGGCGCGGCCTATTACCTCGCCAAGGAACATGGAATCACCAATGTGGCGGTGATCGAGAAGGGGTGGATCGGCGGCGGCAATACGGGTCGCAACACCACCATCATTCGGTCCAACTATCTCTATGAAGAGAGCATGGACATCTACGAGCATTCCCTGAAGCTGTGGGAAGGCTTGAGCCAGGATCTCAACTACAATGTCATGTACTCGCCACGCGGCGTGATGATGCTGTCGCACAATGTGCATGACCAGCAGTCGTTCAAGCGCCACATCAATGCCAACAATCTCTACGGCATCGACAATGAGTGGCTGACGCCGGAGCAGGCGAGGGCTTATTGCCCGCCGCTCGATATTTCCAAGACCGCCCGCTACCCGATCAACGGTGCAGCGCTTCAACGGCGTGGCGGTACGGCGCGTCACGACGCCGTGGCCTGGGGCTTTGCCCGTGCGGCTTCCGATCGCGGCGTCCATATCATCCAGAACACCGAGGTCACCGGCATCCGCCGGGGAGCGAACGGTGAGGTCACCGGCGTCGAAACGTCGCGCGGCTTCATCGGCGCGAAGAAGATCGGTGTGTCGGCTGCCGGGCATTCCTCGGTCGTCATGGGCATGGCCGGCGTACGCCTGCCGGTCCACTCGACCCCGCTACAGGCGCTCGTGTCCGAACCGATGAAGCCGATCTTTCCCTGCGTCGTCATGTCGAACACGGTGCATGCCTATATCTCGCAGTCGGACAAGGGCGAGTTCGTCATCGGCGCGGGCACGGATCAGTACAATTCCTATTCGCAGACCGGCGGGCTGCAGATCATCACGCATACGCTCGATGCCATCTGCGAGCTGTTCCCGATGTTCCGACGCGTCAAGATGATGCGCCAGTGGGGCGGCATCACCGACAATACGGCGGACCGTTCGCCGATCCAGGGCGTGACGCCGGTGCCCAACCTGTTCGTCAACGCCGGCTGGGGAACCGGCGGCTTCAAGGCGACGCCGGGCTCGGCCAACCTCTTCGCCCATCTGATCGCCAGGGGCGAGCCGCACCGCCTGGCGGCAGGCCTCACCCTCGACCGCTTCCGCACCGGACGCCTGATCGACGAGGCGGCCGCTGCCGCCGTGGCGCACTGATCCTCAAAGGACATTCATCATGCTGCTGATCAAATGCCCCTATTGCGAGGAAGAGCGCTCCGAGCTCGAATTCCGCGCCGCCGGCGAGGCGCATATCGCCCGCCCGGCGAACATCGCCGACATCACGGATGAAGAATTCGCGGAATATTTCTTCCTGCGTGACAATCCGAAGGGTCTCATCTTCGAACGCTGGCGCCATATGAGCGGGTGCGGCCGCTTCTTCAATGCCGTGCGCGACAGCGTGAGCGACAAGATCCACCTGACCTACAAGGCCGGAGAGCCGAAGGCCGACGTTTCGGCCTTCCTCCCGAACGCAGTCGAGAAGGGAGCATCGAAATGAGCGGCGCCAATCGTATTGCCGGCAAGGGCCGCCTGACGCCAGCCCGTACCGCCCGTTTCACCGTCGACGGCAAGAGCCTCACGGCCTATGAGGGCGACACCGTCGCCTCGGCCATGCTTGCGAGCGGCATGCACCTCGTCGGCCGCTCATTCAAGTATCACCGCCCGCGCGGTATCCTGACCGCCGGTCCGGAAGAGCCGAATGCGCTGCTCGACGTCTCGCGCGACGCCGCCCGCCGCCAGCCGAACGTGCGCGCCACCGTGCAGGAAGTGTTCGACGGCATGAAGGTCGAGACGCAGAACCGCTGGCCGTCGCTGTCCTTCGACATCGGTGAGATCAACGACTTCTTCTCGCCGTTCTTCGCTGCCGGCTTCTACTACAAGACCTTCATGTGGCCGAAGTCCTTCTGGCATTCGGTCTATGAGCCCTTCATCCGCCGCGCCGCCGGCCTCGGCGTGGCTCCGAAGGAAGAGGATCCCGACCACTATTCCAGCCGTTACGCCCATTGCGACGTTCTCGTCGTCGGTGGCGGTGCAGCCGGCCTTTCTGCGGCGCTGGCCGCAGCCGAGACCGGTGCCGAGGTCATCCTGTGCGACGAACAGCCGGAACTGGGCGGTGCCTTCCACTACGATACCGGCGCGACCGTCGACGGCCAGAACGGCTATGACTGGGCGCAGGCGACCGCCGCCCGGCTGGCTGCAATGCCGAACGTGCGCATCCTGTCCCGCACCACGGCTTTCGGCTATTACAACCACAACTTCGTGGCACTTGCCGAGCGCGTCACCGACCATCTTGCCAAACCGGCCAAAGGCCTGCCGCGCGAGCGCCTCTGGCAAGTTCGCACCCGGAAGGTCGTGCTCGCCACCGGCTCGATCGAGCGCCACATGGTGTTCGCCAACAATGATCGCCCCGGTATCATGCTGGCGTCTGCGGCGCGTACCTATCTCAACCATTTCGGCGTGGCCGTCGGGGCCAAGGTCGGCGTCTACACCGCCCATGATTCGGCCTATGAGGCAGCCTTCGACCTGAAGCGTGCCGGCATCACCATTCCGGCGATCGTCGATTGCCGCGAAAAGCCCGGCGAGGCGGTGCTGGCCCAGGCCCGCTCCCTCGGCATTGAAGTGCTTGTCGGCCATTCCGTCACGGATACGGCGGGTCGCCTGCGCATCCGCTCGATGACGGTGAAGCGCAACGGCAGCGGCAGCGGCCGCAAGATCGAGGTCGATGCGCTGATCGTGTCGGCCGGCTGGACCCCCTCCGTCCATTTGTTCTCGCAATCGCGCGGCAAATTGAAGTTCGACGTCGCCAACGACCGGTTCCTGCCGGATGTCTATGCGCAGGACAGCATCTGTGTCGGCACCTGCAACGGCACCGACGACCTGCAGGCGATCATCGACGAGGCATCCGCCGCCGGTGCAAGGATGGCGAAGGAAGCCGGCGCGACCGGGTCTGCCTCTTCGGCGCCCACGGGCGTCAATGCCTTCGGCTGGACCGGCGGTATGATCGGTGCGGCTGAAGGGGCAGGGCGCGACACCAGCGTCAAGGCCTTCATCGACTTCCAGCACGACGTCTGCGCCAAGGACATTCGTCTGGCGGTGCGCGAGGGCATGCACTCGATCGAGCACATCAAGCGCTTCACCACCAATGGCATGGCCTCCGACCAGGGCAAGCTGTCCAACATGCACGGACTGGCGATCGCCGCGGAGATGCTGGGCAAGGAGATCCCCAAAGTGGGTCTCACCACCTTCCGCGCGCCCTATACGCCGGTTACCTTCGGCACGCTGATCAACCACTCGCGCGGCGAGCTGTTTGATCCGACCCGCAAGACCCCGATGCATGCCTATGAAGCGTCACTTGGCGCTGAGTTCGAGGATGTCGGCAACTGGAAGCGCGCCTGGTACTATCCGCGTCCCGGCGAGGACATGCACGCGGCCGTCAACCGCGAATGCAAGACGGTCCGCGAGGCGGCCGGCGTGTTCAACGCCTCGACGCTCGGCAAGATCGAGGTGGTCGGTCCCGACGCTGCCGAGTTCCTGAACCTGATGTACACCAATGCCTGGGACACGCTGAAGCCCGGCAAATGCCGCTACGGCATCATGACCCGCGACGACGGTTTCGTCTATGACGATGGCGTCGTCGGTCGCCTGGCCGAGGATCGCTTCCATGTGACGACGACGACGGGCGGTGCGCCGCGCGTGCTCAACCACATGGAAGACTACCTGCAGACCGAATTCCCGCATCTCAAGGTGTGGCTCACCTCGACCAGCGAGCAATGGGCAGTCATCGCCGTCCAGGGCCCGAAGGCCCGCGACATCATCGCGCCCTTCGTCGAGGGCATCGACATCTCGAACGAGGCCTTCCCGCACATGAGCGTGGCCGAAGGCAAGTTCTGCGGCGTGCCGACCCGGCTGTTCCGCGTGTCGTTCACCGGCGAGCTCGGCTTCGAGGTCAACGTGCCGGCCGATTTCGGCGCGGATGTCTTCCAGAAGATCTGGGAACGGGCCGAAAGCCTCGGCGCCTGCCTCTACGGCACCGAGACCATGCACGTGCTGCGCGCCGAGAAGGGCTACATCATCGTCGGCCAGGACACGGACGGCACGCTGACGCCGGACGATGCCGGCTACGGCTGGGCGGTGTCGAAGAAGAAAAAGGACTTCGTCGGCATCCGTGGCCTGAAGCGACCGGACCTGGCCAAGGACGGGCGCAAGCAGCTCGTCGGGCTCTTCACCAAGAACCCGAACGAGGTTCTTGAGGAGGGCGGCCAGATCGTTGCCGATCCGAACCAGCCGAAGCCTATGACCATGCTCGGTCACGTCACCTCGTCCTACTGGTCGGAAAATCTCGGCCGGTCGATCGCGATTGCCACGCTGGTCGGCGGCCGGGCGCGCATGGGCGAAACGCTCTACGTGCCGATGAAGGACAAGACCATCGCGGTCGAGGTGACCGACACCGTATTCTTTGACAAGGAAGGGGGCCGCATCCATGGCTGATGCTTTCGTCGCTGAACGCAAGACCGTGCTGGCCCGCGCCCATGGCGGATCGCCCTCGGTGCGACTGAGGCCCGCAGAACCCGCAATGCGTGTATCGCTGCGGGCCAGGGCGGAAGACGTCGCAGCCCTTTCCAAGGCGCTCGGCGTCAAGCTGCCGGTCAAGCCCAAGGGCTCGGCCAGCACCAAGGGCCGCATGGCATTCTGGCTCGGCCCGGACGAATGGCTGCTGATCGATGACAAGGGCGGCGATCTGATGGCCGACTGCGCCGCGTCCGGCGTGGTTCACTCGGCGACCGACGTCTCGCATCGCAATACCGCGATCATCGTTTCGGGGCCGGGTGCCGCCAATGCGATCAATGCCGGCTGCCCGTTGAACCTGTCGTTGAAGACCTTCCCGGTCGGCGCCGTCACCCGCTCGGTGTTCGGCAAGATCGAGGTCGTCCTTTATCGCATCGACGAAGAGACCTTCCGCCTCGAATGCTGGCGTTCCTTTGCCGAATACGCCTTCGGTCTGCTCAACGAGGCAGCGGAAGACGCGTCCGCCTGATTGTCTCAGGGCTTTCCGAAGGTCAGGCTGCCGGCCAGCCTTTCCATTGGACCCATCGACCATGGAAATCGGCGCGGCCGATCTCATACCGTTCGCCGGTCGGCCAGAGCTGGAGCGTGACCGACGCGCCGTCCGGCTTGCCGTCCGCTTCCATCTGCAGGCGGGCGAGCGGGGCGTCGATGGTGGCGCTGGCGCCCGCCTTTCCGATCAGTGCTTCGCCCCTGGCCTTCAATGTCTCCGGAAAATACTGCCAGGCGATCGAGTGGTAGATCACATGGACGTTGCCTGGATACGGGCGTGCCAGACGGTCCGCGAGCCAGTCGATCGCGTCGGCCTTCTCAACCCGCATGTCATGCGCGGCCGCCAGGCCGAGCGCCAGTCGGGTCCGCTCCAGCCTGTCGGACTGATCGGCCCAGATGTAGGATAGAAGCCGCTCCTGGTCTTCGACAGAACGGGGATCAAGCGGGTTGAGATCACAGCCGGCCCGTTCGGCCACGGTGAGTGCGACCGATGGCGGCGGAGGACCGGACCAATCGGGCGCCAGTGTGACCGGTGCCCCCATGCCCCAGCCAAACTCGCCCAGCCGGTAGGCATAGCGATCCCATTGCAGATTGAGCCCGGCGCTCGCCCCGACCTCGGAGAGGATGAGGGGCTTTGCGAATTTCTCGCCGATCGTCAGGAAGCCCGGCAATAGCGCGGCGGAACGGCGGACCTCATTTGTCTGCGGCGCCGAGCGCAAGCGATCGCGAAGGAAAGGTTCGTCGCGTTCCAGCGCCGACTCGACCGCGCGCCACAGGTCCTCATCCCCGACCTCATGCGGCGGATAAGTCTTGGCAAGGATGGGCACCGATCCAGAGCGCACAAGCGCATGAAGCGCCCCCGCAAGCCTGAGCGGAACACTGTCGGCCGCCGTTGCCGGATCGCCTTGCCAGCCGAGGACATGCCGACCGATGGCGGTCGTTTGGTCGAGGCGCCAGGCGACCAGTCGGCAGAGGCGGGCGGTGAAGGGAGAGCCGAGTTCATCGCAGGCCTTGGCCTGATGCAGGAAGGCCTCGCGAACGATGTCGGCTCTGTCCATGGTCACACGCCCTCTGGGCGGTCCTTGGGGTCGAACTGGATGATGGTCATCCATGTGGCGGTAAGCGCCGGCTTGCGTTCGCCCTCGATCTCGATGGTGACGTCATACGAGGTCATCATCATGCCCGCGCCGCGGAAACGCGCCTCGGACAGCACGAAATGCCCGCGAATGCGCTTGCCGCATTTGACCGGCGTCATGAAGCGGACCTTGTCGAAGCCGTAATTGATGCCCATGGTCTGTTCACGGATCTTCGGCAGGCAATCATAGTTCATCGTCGACAGCAGCGACAGCGTCAGGAAGCCATGGGCAATCGTTCCGCCGAATGGTGTTTCGGCAGCGCGCGCCGGATCGACATGGATGAACTGGTGATCGTCGGTCGCACCGGCAAAGGCGTCGATCATGGCCTGATCGACGGTGATCCACTTGGACACACCAATCTCCTCGCCGATCAGCGCCGAGACATCGGCCAGGGAAATCTCACGGGGCATGGAACCTCACCAATGGTTGCAGTCAGTGAATTCTTACAGGGGCTTGTCCGAACAGGGAATAGCGCGCCTGTGCGCAAGGAAAATGAAAAAATCAGTGTTCGATGTAAAAGGTGACGGAACGGGCACCGAGGCGGATTGGCTCGACGGGTTTGTTGGCGGGCAAGTGGTGCCAAATGCGTTTATCGCTTTGGGGTAGATGGAAGTCCAGTGTCGAATGGGAGCGGTTGAAAAGGACGGCGAGGCGCAGTTCGGTCTTCAGTTCGTAGTCGATCGTCCGCAGGATCATGGTGAGGCCCTGGGCCTCGCCGTTTTCCCAATCCGCGACGATCATGGGCGTGCCGCCCGGCGACAGCCATTCCACCGCGCCGTGATTGGCGAAGAAATGCGTCTCGGCAAAGACCGAGAAACGCTTGCGCAGCGTCGAAAGCTGCGAGACGTGATCGATCATGTCCTGGTCTGCCGCAGGCCAGTCGAGCCAGGTCAGCTCATTGTCCTGGCAATAGGCATTGTTGTTGCCGTGCTGGGTCCGGCCGAACTCGTCGCCGGCGGTCAGCATGATCGCGCCTCGGGTAGCAAACAGGGTGGAGAGAAGTGCGGCGACGTCGCGGCGACGGTCGGCGAGCACTGCGGGATTGGCCGTTTCGCCCTCCACCCCGTTGTTCCACGAGAAGTTCTCGTCATGGCCGTCGCGGTTGTGTTCGCCGTTCCGGCCATTGCGCTTGTGGCTGTGCGAGACCAGATCGAACAGGGTGAAGCCGTCATGGGCGGCAATGAAATTGACACTGCGGGTCTCGGCACCGCCGTTGCGCGAAAAGCTATCCGAAGATCCGGCAAGGGCCGTGGCAAGCGGACCGGCCATGTGGCCGTCGCCGCGCCAGTAGCGGCGGATATCGTCGCGCGCCCGATCGTTCCATTCGAGGAAGCCGTCGGGAAAATTGCCCAACTGGTAACCGCCCGGACCGATGTCCCAGGGCTCGGCGATCATCACCCGGTCCTCCAGCACCTCGTCGCTGAGAATGGCGTGCAGCGTACGGGATGTGTGATGGAAGCCATGAGCGGTGCGGCCGAGGATGGGGGCGAGGTCGAACCGGAAGCCGTCGACGCCGGCATGGATCACGAAATGGCGAAGGCTGTCGACGATCAGGCGGCGGACATAGGGATGGTCACAGGAAAGCGTGTTGCCGCAGCCGGTGTCGTTGACCAGAACGCCCGGATTGTCGGGCAGGTGGCGATAGCAGCACAGGTTGTCGAGGCCGCGCAAGGACAGCGTCGTGCCGAGCCTGTCGCTCTCGCCGGTGTGGTTGAACACCAGGTCAAGGATGACGCCGATGCCGGCCTCATGCAGCGTCTGCACGGTCTCGCGCAATTCCGTCATGCCGCCCGGTACGATGCGCGGGTCAAGCGCCATCAGCGCGATCGGATTATAACCCCAGGCATTGTCCAGCCCGAGCGGCGGCAGATGACGCTCATCGATCCAGGCGACAATCGGCATCAGTTCGATCGCGTCGACGCCGAGCTTTCTCAGGTGGGCGATGACAGCAGGATGCGCAAGCGCGGCAACAGTCCCGCGCTGTTCCGGCGGGACATCGGGATGCAGCATGGTGAAGGCCTTGACCGCCAGTTCATAAATGAAACTACCCTTCGGTAGAAGCGGACGGAGCGGCTTGGCCAGCGGATCGTCGGTGACGATGGCCTTGGGGACCAACGCGGCTGTCTCCGCGCCGAACACCGAGAGGCGTGGATCGTGGGCGAAGGGGCGGTCGAGCTCCTTCGCATAGGGATCGACCAAAAGCTTGGATGGATCGAACCAGAAACCATGATCCGGCGCGTAGCGCCCATGGGCGCGATAGCCATAGCGGCCTCCCTTGACGATACCGTCGACATGCAGGCGGTGGACATCGTCCGTCCCACGCACCATCGGCAGACGGCGCAGTTCGGCACGGCCCGAATCGTCGAACAGGCAAAGCTCGATGCGCTCGGCATGATGCGACCAGACGGCAAAATCGGCGCCGCGATCGGTCAGCACGACGCCGCCCTGTCTGGTCTCGATGGAAATCATGGGCGGCCGGTCAGGTAATCACGCTCGGCGCATCGCGGCCGGTGCGGGTGCGGATGTCGGCGAGGCTTTCGGCCGCGGCGATCAGGTCGGCAAGGGCGGTCTGCGTCTCGAGATCGTGGCGGCTGGCATCGGGCTCGTAACGCTCGATATAAACGCGCAGTGTTGCGCCCGAAGTGCCGGTGCCGGAAAGGCGGAAGACGACGCGCGATCCGCCTTCGAAAAGGACCCGGACCCCCTGGTTGTTGCTGACCGACTGGTCGACCGGATCGAGATAGGAAAAATCGTCGGCTTGTGCCACGACGAGATCGCCGATCTTGGTGCCCGGAAGCGTGGCGAGCTTTGCGCGCAATGCGGCCACAAGCCCGTTCGCCGCGTCCGTATCCACTTCCTCGTAGTCGTGGCGCGAATAATAGTTGCGGCCATAGGTCGCCCAGTGCTGGGTGACGATGTCACGAACGCTCTCGCCGCGCACGGCAAGAATGTTGAGCCACAGCAGGACGGCCCAGAGCCCGTCCTTTTCCCGCACGTGGTTCGAGCCGGTACCGGCGGATTCTTCGCCGCAGATCGTCACCTTGCCGGCATCGAGCAGATTGCCGAAGAATTTCCAGCCGGTCGGCGTCTCGTACATGCCGATCCCGAGCTTTTCGGCCACCCGGTCGGCGGCGGCACTGGTCGGCATGGAGCGGGCGATGCCGGCAATGCCCTTGTTGTAGCCGGGGGCCAGATGGGCATTGGCGGCGAGAATGGCCAGGCTGTCGGAGGGGGTGACGAAGATGCCCTTGCCGATCACCAGATTGCGGTCGCCGTCGCCATCGGAGGCTGCGCCGAAATCGGGGGCATGATCGCCCGACATCATCTCGTCGTAGAGTTCCTTGGCATGCACAAGGTTCGGGTCGGGGTGGTGGCCGCCGAAGTCGGGCAGGGGGATGAAGTTGCGGACCGTGCCGGCCGGCGCGCCGAGGCGGCCCTCGATGATCTCCCTGGCATAGGGGCCGGTCACGGCGCTCATCGCGTCGAACACCATGCGGAAGCCGAGACCGAACAGGTTGCGGATGGCGCCGAAGTCGAACAGCTCCTCCATCAGCGCGGCATAGTCGGCGACGGGGTCGATGACCTCGACCGTCATGCCTTCAATCTCGGTGCTGCCGATCGTGTCGAGATCGACATCGGCCGCGTCGACGATCCTGTAGCTTTCTATCACCCGGGAGCGTTCGAAGATCGCGTCGGTGATCCTTTCCGGCGCCGGACCGCCATTGCCGGTATTGTACTTTATGCCGAAATCCTCGGTCGGGCCGCCAGGATTGTGGCTGGCCGAAAGGATGATGCCGCCGAAGGCCTTGTACTTGCGGACGACGTGCGAGGCGGCAGGGGTCGAGAGAATGCCGCCCTGGCCGACCAGCACCTTGCCGAAGCCGTTGGCGGCTGCCATTTTGATGGCCTTCTGGATCACTTCGCGATTGTAGTAGCGGCCGTCGCCGCCGATCACCAGCGTCTGGCCAGAGAAGTTCTCGAGACTGTCGAAGATCGACTGGATGAAGTTTTCCGCATAGTTCGGCTGCTGGAAGACCGGAACCTTCTTGCGCAGGCCGGAGGTGCCCGGCTTCTGGTCCGCAAACGGCGTGGTGGCGACGGTCGAGATCATGGACTTACTGGCCTTTCGAGACGAGGCGTTGATAGAGTTCGGCATAGCGCTCGGCGCTTCTGCCCCAGGAGACGTCGCATTTCATCCCCTGCTTCTGCAATTGGCCCCAGATTTTGACAGAGGTGTGAAGGCGCACCGTGCGGCGGATCGCCGAGCGCAGCGCGTCGGCGGATCCGGGCGCAAACTTGATGCCGGTGGCGGTCTGGGCGGCGATCGCCGCTTCGTTGGCGTCGATGATGGTGTCTGCAAGCCCGCCGGTGCGGGCGACGACAGGCACGCAGCCGTAGCGCAGTCCGTAGAGCTGGGTGAGGCCGCAGGGCTCGAAACGAGACGGGATGAGGATGGCATCGGCACCGGCCTGCATCAGATGCGACAGCGGTTCGTCATAGCCGACCACCATGCCAATCCGGCCCTTGTGGCGGGCGGCGGCCGCGAGCAGGCTGGATTCGAGCGCATGATCGCCGGAGCCGAGGACCACCAACTTGGCGCCGGTTGCGACAAGCATGTCGGTGACCTCGGCCAGAAGATCCATGCCCTTCTGCCAGGTCAGCCGCGAGATCACGCAGAAGATCGGGCCGTCATCGTTGTCGAGCGCGAAGCGGGCGGCCAGCGCATCGCGGTTTGCCTGGCGCTTCTTCAGCGCCGTGGGCGCATAGGTCTGGGCGATCAGCCTGTCGGTCGCGGGGTTCCACACGGTGGCGTCGATGCCGTTGACGATGCCGTAGAGGTCGTCGGCGCGGCTGGCGATGACGCCTTCGAGCCCCATGCCGAAGGCGGGGGTGAGGATTTCCTCGGCATAGGAGGGACTGACGGTGCTGACCGCATGGGCCGTGACCAGCCCGCCCTTCAGATAGCTGATCGTGCCGTAATATTCGAGCGCTTCCCACAGGGCGTGGCCGGGAAGACCGAGCTGTGGGAACAGGTCGGCGGAGAATTGCCCCTGGAAGGCGATGTTGTGGATGGTGATGAGGCTCGGCCTTTCCGGCGTTTCGCCATAGCGCATGTAGACGGGCGTCAAAGCGCTCTGCCAGTCATGGGCGTGGACGAGATCCGGCTGCCAGCCCGGCATCGCGCCGGCGGCAATCTCCGCGCCGGCCTTGGAAAGCACCGCGAAGCGCTTCCAGTTGTCGGCATAGTCGCGGCTGTTGGGATCGACATAAGGGCCGCCGGCCCGCTCGAACAGCGCAGGCGCGTCGAGCACGAGGATGTCGATGCCTTCGTGTTTTGCTTCGAGCAGGGCCGCCCTTTCGCCGAGCAGGTCGGAGAACTCCGCGCGTCTCACCAGATTGCCGAGCGCCTTCAGTACCGCCGGATAACCGGGGACGAGTGTCTTGGTTTCAACGCCATGCGCGGCCAGCGCCAGCGGCAAAGCGCCGGCGACATCCGCAAGGCCGCCGGTCTTGACGAGCGGGTAGAGTTCGGACGCGACCGAGAGGACCTTCATCAGACTGCCATGCCGAGCTTGTCGATCATCGGCTGGGTGATCAGGCAGATGCCTTCCTCCGATCGGCGGAAGCGCCGAGCGTCGATTTCCGGATCCTCGCCGACAACCAGGCCTTCGGGAATCACCACGCCGTGGTCGATGATGACGTTTGTCAGGCGGGCATGCCGCCCGATCTGGACCTTCGGCAGGATGACCGCGCCCTCCAGCCTCGAGTAGGAGTTGGCGCGCACGCCGGTGAAGAGCAGGCTCTTGTAGAGCGAGGAGCCGGAGATGATGCAGTCGCCGGCCACCAGCGAGGAGATCGCCGAGCCGCGCCGGCCTTCGTCGTCATGGACGAACTTGGCCGGAGGGGTGATCTCCGAATAGGTCCAGATCGGCCAGGACTTGTCGTAGATGTCGAGTTCCGGAACGATGTCGGTCAGGTCGATATTGGCCTGCCAGTAGGCGTCGATCGTGCCGACGTCGCGCCAGTAGGGTGTGCGCTCGAAGTCTGACCGGACGCAGGAATGGGCGAAGCGATGCGCCACCGCTTTGCCGTTCGAGACGATGTAGGGAATGATGTCCTTGCCGAAGTCGCGGCTCGAATGCGGATCGGCGGCGTCGCGGCGGAGGATCTCCATCAGGAACTTGGTGTGGAAGACATAGATGCCCATGGAGGCGAGGGCAAAATCCTCGTTGCCTGGAATGCCCGGCGGGTCGGCCGGCTTTTCGATGAAGGCGATGATCTCGTCCTTGCCGTCGACATGCATGACGCCGAAACCGGTCGCTTCCATGCGCGGCACTTCCAGGCAGCCGATGGTGACGTCGGCGCCGGAATCGACGTGCTGCTGCAGCATCAGCTCGTAGTCCATCTTGTAGATGTGGTCGCCCGCCAGGATGACCATGTATTCCGGGCCGTAGGGCTCGATGATGTCGATGTTCTGGTAGACGGCGTCGGCGGTGCCCTCGTACCACTGCGTTTCGGAAACGCGCTGGCTGGCCGGCAGCACGTCGAAGCTCTCGTTTCGCTCGGGCCTCAGGAAGTTCCAGCCGCGCTGCAGGTGGCGGATGAGCGAATGAGCCTTGTACTGCGTCGCGACGCCGATGCGGCGAATGCCGGAATTGATCGCGTTGGACAGGGCGAAATCGATGATGCGGGCCTTGCCGCCGAAATAGACGGCGGGCTTGGCGCGTCTGTCCGTCAGTTCCTTGAGGCGGCTTCCCCGACCGCCGGCAAGCACATAGGCCATGGCATCGCGCGCCAGGGGTTGGGGTCGCTTCTCCATCATTTCGCCTCCCGACTCAGTTTTCTTGTTCCAGCATGATGACGGCCAGCGGCGGCAAGGTCAGGATGGCGTAGGCGCGGGCTCCGTCTCCCGGACCGGCCTCCACGCGTCCGCCATTGCCCTTCCCGCTGCCGCCGTAAATTTCCGCGTCCGTATTGAGGATCTCGCGCCAGCGCCCCGTCGCCGGAAGCGGCACGACATAACCCTCATGATAGACCGGGGTCAGGTTGCAGATCACCGCGATGGTCTTTTCGCCGGGAGACTTGCGCAGCCAGGCAATGACGGAATTGTCGTGGTCGTCGGCAATCAGCCATTCGAAGCCCTCGCCCTCGCAGTCGCGGGCATGCAGCGCGGGCTTCGAGCGGTAGGTGAAATTGAGGTCGCGCACCAACCGGCGCATGCCCTCGTGCAGCGAATATTGTAGCAGGTTCCAGTCGAGCGAGCGCTCCTCGCTCCATTCGCTCCACTGGGCGAATTCCTGGCCCATGAACAGCAGCTTCTTGCCCGGATGGCCCCACATGAAACCGTAGTAGCAGCGCAGGTTGGCAAACTTCTGCCAGTCGTCGCCGGGCATCTTGGCGATCATCGAACCCTTGCCGTGCACGACCTCGTCATGCGAGATCGGCAGGACGAAGTTCTCGGAAAAGGCATAGAGCAGGCCGAAGGTCAGCTCCTGGTGATGGAACTTGCGGTGCACCGGATCGCGGGCAAAATAGCTCAGCGTGTCGTGCATGAAGCCCATGTTCCACTTGAAGCCGAAGCCGAGGCCACCCTCGTGCACCGGCTGGGAGACCTTGGGCCAGGAGGTGGATTCCTCGGCGATGGTCATGATGCCGGGATGGGTGCCGTAAACGGCCTTGTTCATCTGTTGCAGGAAGCGCACCGACTCCAGGTTTTCCCGCCCGCCATATTCATTGGGGACCCATTCGCCCTCCTTGCGCGAATAGTCGAGGTAGAGCATGGAGGCGACGGCATCGACGCGCAGCCCGTCGAGATGGAATTTCTCCGCCCAGTAGAGCGCGTTGTTGACGAGGTAGGAGACGACCTCGAGGCGGCCGAAATTGTAGATCGCCGTGTTCCAGTCGGGATGGAAGCCCTGGCGCGGGTCCTCGTGTTCGTAGAGGGCGGTTCCGTCGAACCATCGCAGGCCGTGGGCATCGGTCGGAAAATGGGCGGGCACCCAGTCGAGGATGACGCCGAGGCCGACCTTGTGGCAGCCGTTGACAAAGCGGGCGAAGCCTTCCGGCTCGCCGAAGCGCGCGGTCGGGGCGTAGAGGCCGGTCGTCTGGTAGCCCCAGGACGGATCGTAGGGGTGCTCGGTGATCGGCATGAACTCGATATGAGTGAAGCCCATGTCGACGCAGTAAGGGATGAGGCGCGCCGCCATCTCGTCCCAGCTCAGCATCGATCCGTCGTCGCGCCGTTGCCAGGAGCCGGCATGCACCTCGTAGACACTGATCGGCTGGCGGCGCTGGTCGATGCTCGCCCAATGCTTGCGGTGCGCCGCGTCGTCCCAGGCCTGTTCCAGTTCGGGCGTGGTGATCGAGGCGTTCTTCGGCCGAAGCTCGGCGCGCCGCGCATAGGGATCGGCCTTCAGCGGCAACAGTTCGCCGTTCTTGCCGATGATCTCGAACTTGTAGGCGGCGCCGCGCCTGACGTCGGGCGCGAAGATCTCCCAGATGCCGGTGTCGCGGCGAAGCCGCATCACGTGGCGTCGTCCGTCCCACTCGTTGAAGTCGCCGACGACGGAGACCCGCCGGGCATTCGGCGCCCAGACGGCGAAATGAAAGCCGTCGACGCCCTGATGCTTCAGCGGATGGGCGCCCATCTTGTCGAACAGGCGCAGATGCGAGCCCTCGCGAACATAATAGTCGTCCATCGGTCCAAGCACCGGCCCGAAGCTGTAAGGGTCGGTGACGGTCCACTCGACGTCGCCGCGGGTGGCCCGATAGCGCAGCGGCTGGAAGGCTTCGGCGGAGACCCGTCCGCAGAAGAAGCCGGCGGGGTCGAGGCATTGCAGATCGCCCAGTGCGGCGCCGCCGATGGAATGAGCGGAGACGGCTTCCGCGCCGGGGACAAAGCAGCGCGCGACGAAGCCCGATGCGGTCTTTTGCAGTCCCAGCACGGAGAAGGGGTCGTTGTGCTGGCCACGGACAATCGCCTCGATCTCGCCCGCCGGTGGGATCTCCGGCGGCGCGGCATCACCGATCTTCTTCGGTGACCTTGTCATCAGGCTCTCCAGATGTCGGCGCTGTACTGGCGAATGGTCCGATCGGAAGAGAACCAGCCCATGCGCGCCGTGTTGCGGATCGTCTTGGAATACCAGGCCGCATTGTCGCCCCAGAGGGTGTCGATCTCGCGCTGCGCCTTGGCGTAGGCATTGAAATCGGCGGCGACCATGAACCAGTCATGCTGGTAGAGCCCGTCGACGAGACCGGCAAAGCGGTCCGGATCATCGGGGGAAAAAACGCCGGAGGCGATTGCCGACAGGGCCTGGGAAAGCTCGCGCGAGCCTTCGATCGCCGCGCGAGGGTTGTGGCCTTCCGCCCTGACCTTTGCGACCTCGCCGGCCGTCATGCCAAAGATCACGATGTTCTCCTCGCCTACATGGTCGCGCATCTCGACATTGGCCCCGTCGAGGGTGCCGATGGTCAGCGCTCCGTTCAACGCGAACTTCATGTTCCCGGTTCCCGACGCTTCCATGCCGGCGGTGGAAATCTGCTCGGAGAGGTCGGCGGCGGGCACCATGACCTCGGCCAGCGAGACGTTGTAGTTCGGGATGAACACGACCTTCAGCAGGTTGCGCACCGCCGGGTCGTTGTTGATGACGCGGGCGACGTCGTTAGCGAGCTTGATGATCAGCTTGGCGTTGTGATAGCTCGGCGCCGCCTTGCCGGCAAACAGCTTGACCCGCGGCACCCAGTCGCGCTCGGGATGGGTGCGGATCTGGTCGAAGAGCGCCACGGTCTCGATGATGTTGAGCAGTTGGCGCTTGTATTCGTGGATGCGTTTGATCTGGATGTCGAACATGGCCGACGGGTCGAGCCGGATGCCCATGCGGCTGGCGACGAGGTTGGCCAATTGCTCCTTGTTGGCGCGCTTGACGGCGGCAAACTGCTTCTGGAATTCCGGATCGTCGGCATAGGCGTCGAGCGCCTTCAGCTTTTCCGCGTCGTCGAGGAAGTCCGGGCCGACCGTGTCGCGGATCAGCGACGTCAGGCGCGGATTGCACTGCATCAGCCAGCGGCGCGGAGTGATGCCGTTGGTCTTGTTGTTGATGCGGTCCGGGTAGAGCTTGTGCAGGTCGGCAAACACCGTCTCCTTCATCAGCTCGGTATGCAGCGCCGATACGCCGTTGATGCTGTGCGAGCCGATGAAGGCGAGGTTGCCCATGCGCACCCGCCGCTCGCCGCTCTCGTCGATCAGGGAGATATGGCTGATCTCGTGGTCGGAGAAATTGCGGTTCTTGCGGGCGTCGCGCAGGATCTTGGCATTGATCGCATAGACCAGCTGCATATGGCGCGGCAGCAGCCGCTCGAACAATGGCACCGGCCAGCTTTCCAGCGCCTCGGGCAGCAGGGTGTGGTTGGTATAGGAGAAGGTGCGCCAGGCGATATTCCAGGCGGTGTCGAAGTCGAGACCATGGACGTCGCACAGCAGGCGCATCAGTTCTGTGACCGAAATGGCCGGGTGAGTGTCGTTGAGCTGGATGGCCACCTTGTCCGGCAGCGCCGAGAGTTCGTTGCCCTGTTGCAGGTGACGGCGAAGGATGTCCTGCAGCGAGGCGGAACAGAAGAAATATTCCTGGCGCAGCCTCAGTTCCTGGCCGGCCGAGGTGGCGTCGGCCGGATAAAGGACGCGGGTCAGCGTCTCGGCCTTGTTGCTTTCCTTGAGCGCGCCGATGTGGTCGCCGGCGTTGAAGGCTTCCAGCAGGATCGGATCGATCGGCTGGGCCGACCACAGGCGCAACGTGTTGACATGTTCGCCACGCCAGCCGACCACCGGCGTGTCGTAGGCCGTGGCGATCACCCGTTCGCCCGGCTTCCAGACGAAATGCGGTTCGTCGTCCTGGCCGGGGACGGTGTCCACCGCGCCGCCGAAGCCGATTTCATACGAGCTCTCGCGCCGCTCGAATTCCCAGGGATTGCCGTGGGCGAGCCAGGTTTCGGGAAGCTCGACCTGCCATCCATCGGCCATCTGCTGGCGGAACAGCCCGTGCACGTAGCGGATGCCATAGCCATAGGCGGGGATGTGGATGGTCGCCATGGATTCCATGAAGCAGGCGGCGAGCCGGCCGAGGCCGCCATTGCCAAGTGCCGCGTCCGGCTCCAGTCCTGCGATGACGTCGAGATCGACGCCCATCGAGGCGAGCGCCTGGCGGATTTCGTCCATCATGCCGAGATTGGACATGGCGTCGCGCATCAGGCGGCCAATGAGGAATTCGAGCGAGAGATAGTAGACCCGCTTGGCATTGTTGTTGTAGGCCGCCCGCGTCGTTTCCATCCATCGGTCGATGATGCGGTCGCGCACGACCAGGATGGTGGCCGTCAGCCAGTCATGCGGCGTCGCCACCTTGGCGTCCTTGCCGATCCCATAGGTCAAGCGCTCGATGATTTCTGCGGCCAGGACCTCCGGATCGGAGACGCGCGGTTGGGGCAGGGGCAGGTCGGCTTTGCTCAGGCTGTTGATCATGATCTCGCCAGTTCGGTTGCTCGCCTATCGGATGCGGCGCCGATTCTCCCCTAACGGCACGCGTTCAATGACGCAGTTTACGCATCGTTACGAAGCACTTGCAACACAGGAAATCGGCAAAGGCGAAAAACGGCCCGGCCCGCGGCCTGCCATCAAGTGGCTGAATTTCAACAGCTTGCGAAGACCATGCCGAGTGCGGAAAGGCCGCGTCCCCCTTGGGGTGCGCGGCCTTCTCACGTGTCGTTCGTGGTTGGAACTGCTGACGCGATGGGTGTCAGTTGGTCAGGCGGGTTGCCGCCATCGAAGCCTTCTCGCCGATTTCCTTGAAGGCGGCGACGAGCTGTGCTGCATCATTGGCGTCATAGTAGTGCGAGGTGTCGGTGGCACAATACTTCAGAAGCTCCTGACCTCGCCACGGTGCCATGAAGGCTACGGTGAAGATCTCGACGTCGGCGGCCTTGGCGCTATCGCACCAGGCCCTGGTCGAGGTATCGGCACTTGTATAGTTGTTGTCGCCGTCGGTCATGAAGACGATGAACTTGCCCGGATCCTTCTGGCCGTTCTTGGCGATGTGCGCATTGACCTCGCTTGCTGCGGTAACCTTCTGATAGGCGGTCTTGACCGCGTTCGACGAATCCGTGCCGCCGGTTGCGGTCAGGGCGTTGACATAGTTCGTCACGGCAGTCGTCCCCCATTGGAAGGTCGTCGGCGACTGGCTGGATGAATTGTAGGAGATCGCCGCGGTCCGGACATATTTGTTTTCGGGATCTGCGGTCTTGAGCTGATCCACGAGGTCGGCCACGGCAACCTTCAGGGCATCAATCTTCAGCACATAGTTCGTCACGGTGCGCGAACACCAGGAGCGGCCGCACTGGTAATACTGCACCTTGGTCGGCTGCGCTTCGTTCACGGTGCTGGTGTTTTCTCCCATCGAGCCGGACCGGTCGACGACCAGATACATGGAGAGCGCGTTCTTGCTCTCGGTGGTGCTTTCCGATGTGCTGGCGACGCTCACGCGCACCTTGTCGTATCCCAGAAGCTTGGTGAAGGCGTTCATCGACACGTCGTAATGGCCGTTGACGGTTACCTCATACGTGTTGGTGGCGCCGCCGGCGCCGGCAGTCCGCTGAACGCTGGCAAGGGCGCTGTCTGCGAGATCCTCGACGGCATCCTCCTCCTCGGTGGGCATGGTGCCGCCATTGAGGCTGGTGTTCTTGAACTGGGCGGCCAGGAATTTTTTGGCCAGCGCAATGGCTTCCTCGTCCGAGATGCCCTTTCCGGCGAGGGCCGAGGCGGCGGAGAGCGCGGCGGAGTCCGCTGCGTCCTGCAGGGCCGACCGCACCTGGACCAGTTTCGCCAGGTCCATCGCCACCCCGGCGCTGGCCAGCAGCACGGGAAGCAGGATTGCGGTCATCATGCCGAAATTGCCGCCGCGATCGGTGATGAAGCCGCGGCCAAAAGCACGCTTTGTCCTGGAGTCGACCATCATGTTCATCCGTCAGAGAACCACTTTGATGATCTGATACAGGGGAAACCTGTTTTTCGGCTTAAACGGCTTGGTAAAATTTTAGCTGACCGGCGAGATCGCCGGAGATTGAGGCGACTTGACGGGAACTACGTCGACCGCCTGGTCCGTCTGATGGCTGCCATAGCTCTTCAGAACGCCGATGACGGGTGCGACGTCGGAATAGTCGCGGCCATAGGAGGTGACGATGTGATCGGCCCCGACACTGATATTGTTGGTCGGGTCCAGTTCGATCCAGCCTGCCGTCTCGCCGCACCATATCCTGACCCAGGCGTGCATGGCGTCGGCGCCTTCCAGCCTCTCCTTGCCCGGCGGGGGAATGGTCCGCAGGAAGCCGCTGACATAGCCGGCAGGGATGCCGAGGCTTCTGAGCGCTATGATCATGATGTGCGAGAAGTCCTGGCAAACCCCGCGTTTCAGCGAGAAGGCCTCCAGCGGCGGGGTGTCGACGGTCGTGGCCTTCGGGTCATACTTGAAGTCGGTGTGGATGCGCGCGCAGATCGCCTCGGCGATCTGGCGCACGGTGAAGCCGGGCTTGACTTCCGCACGGGCATAATCGGCGATCATCGGATCGATGCCGAGCCGCGGGCTTTCCGCCAGAAAATGGTGCGGCGAATCCGGTCCGAGCGACCAGCAGTCGGCCAGTTCCTCCGGAAGCTTTGCCAGGATCGGAGAGAAATCCGCGGTCAGCGGCGGGGCCTGGACCGAAACGCGGGCCTGCATCCGAATATCCAGTCTCTCGTGCGGAGAGCGATACATGACATAACTCGCCGGGTGGCCGAAGAAGTCGGTGAAGCGGCTGGTTTCATCCGGTTTGGGATCGACAGTGACGCTGCCCGCCACCAGACGCTGGCGATCGGCAAGCGAAAGAGGCAGGAGGCGCAGGATATGGTGCGCCCCCGACGCCGGGACGTCGTAGCGATAGCCGATATGCAAGGAGAGATCGTAAATCATCGGCTATCCGAGATAGGTTCTGGCGAGCAGGTCGGAGAGCTTTTCGAGATCGCGCTCCAGGCTCGAATAGATCTCGGCGGTCATCGTCTCCGGCGTCATCACCGCCAGCATGGAGTGCAGCCGCATCGTCTCGCGGTAGAGGGGCGACATCTGGCCGTTGACGAAGGCATTGGGCAATTGCTCGACCTCGGTGCGGATTTCGTCCAGCTGGTACAGGATCGAGCGTGGATTGAGCGGATCGAGCGCCAGCAGGTCGGTGACGGTCAGCCGGGCGGTGCTGACATTGTAGCGGCGGCGATGGGTCATGACGTTGTCGCCGATCTCCAGGGTCATGTCGAGCGCGCCGTCGGGGGCTTCGTCCGCCGTCATGTGACCGAGCAGGCGGGTCATGTGCAGGCCGCGCTCCAACAGCCGCCCGATGGTGAGGAAACGCCAGCCGGTGAAGCGGTACATGTTCTCGTGCACAAGCCCGGCAAAGCCGGCGAGCTTGCGCAGGAGCACGGTCATCGCGTGCGCCGCATCGTCGCCGTGCCCGACCGCGTCGTGGAAGCGGCGGGCGGTCTTGGCCAGGTCGTTCAGTGCCAGCCAGCCATCGGGCGAGAAGCGGTCGCGAATATTGCTCGCCGAATAGACCGCGCTGTCGATGTTGCGCAGCAGGCTTTCCGGCACGCCATGCGTCATCTCGACGTCGATGTCGGAAAGCGAGCGGGTGACATAGGCGAGCAGCGGCTGATCGGGATCGGCGGATTCGGCAAAGCGCGCGTGCCAGGCGCGCAGGATGCGCAAGGCCCCTTCCGAGCGCTCGATATAGCGGCCGAGCCAATAGAGATTGTCCGCGGCGCGGCTTGGCAGGCTGCCGGGCATGTTACGGGCAAAGCTCTCCTCGGTCGGCAGAAGCGAGGTGCGGTCGACCGGCTTGTCCGAGACGATCCACACGTCGGCGGCGCTGCCGCCCGACTGCATGGCGAGCGCCGTCACGTCGTCGCTGGCACCGATCCGCGCGAAACCGCCCGGCATGATCTGCCAGCCGTCGCGGGTGCGGGCGGCATAAACCCGAAGGGACAACGGACGCGGCGTCAGCTTGCCGTCGACCAGAGCCGGCGTGGTGGAGAGGGTGACGACCTCCTGGCCGACGAGGTTCGAGCCTTCGGTCTCCAGCCATTCGGTCGTCGAATGGCGGGACGAGCCGGACAGCCGCGAACCGAGCACGGAACGGCCATTGTCGTCGAAGAAGGGCAGGCGGGAATAGGCCGGGCCGATCACCATGCGGTCGATGTTGCGCGCCACGTGCCCGCGCTCGCTCTTCTGGCCGCACCACCAGGTGGCGATCGACGGAAGCAGGAGATCCTCGCCCAGCAGATGGCGACAGATGGTCGGCATGAAGGCGAGGAAGGCACGGGTTTCGAGGATGCCGGACCCGAGTGCGTTGACGAAGGTGACGGAGCCGTTGCGCAGGGCCTGCACCATACCCGGCGTGCCGATATGCGAATGCTGGTTCAGTTCGAGCGGATCGGCAAAGGCCGCATCGAGGCGGCGCCACAGCACGCTGATGGGCTTCAACCCGGCAACCGTGCGCACCATGACGCAGCCGTTGACGACGGCCAGATCCTCGCCCTCGAGCAGCATGATGCCGAGATATCGGGCAATGTAGGCATGCTCGAAATAGGTCTCGTTGGCCGGGCCCGGTGACAAGACGGCGATCCGGTCGTCGCTGTTGAGCTTCTGCGCCTGCAAGGCCTCGCGGAAGGCGCCGAAAAAGGAGGCGAGGCGATGGACATGGCTTTCGCCGTAGACGTCGGAGAAGGCGCGGGTGGTCGCCACGCGGTTTTCCAGGGCAAAACCCGCGCCCGATGGCGCCTGGGTGCGGTCGGCGAGCACCCACCAATTGCCGTCGGGACCGCGGCCGATCTCGAAGGAGCAGAAATGCAGATAGTGGCCGCCGACGGGCTTGATGCCGACCAGCGGTCGCAGGAATTCCGGATTGGCGGCGACGAGGGCTGGCGGCAGGAAGCCCTGCTCTACCAGCTTGTTGTCGCTGTAGATGTCGGCGACGACGGCTTCGAGAAGATTGGCGCGCTGGACCAGGCCTTCCGCCAGGACGTTCCATTCCTTCTCGTCGATCAGCACCGGGATGTGGGAGAAGGGCCAGGCGCGCTCGCTCGAGCCGGATGCGCCATAGGCACGGTAAAAGACGCCCGCGTCGCGCAGATAGCGGTCGGCGCGGGCAAAGCGCTCGTGCAGATCGTGATCCGACAGGCGATCGAGTGCCGAGACGAAGGATTGCCAGACCGGGCGGACATTGCCTTCGGCGTCGAGCATCTCGTCGGCGGCGCCGGGAAGCGCGTGATAGCCCGCGGTTCGGGCCTTTGCCGGCTCCTCGTCTTCCGGGGTCCTATCCGCTGCCGGTTTGCTTGCCATATCGTCAAATGCCCTGGGGTCGCCGCAAGTCCAGCGTATGGGGGAACTCCGCAGACACCGTCTCCGGCCAAAGCGGGAAATTGCCCGCTGTATGGCCCCATGGCTCGAAACGCGCAAGCCGTCGTGCTTCCGCTTCATTCCCGTTCACAGGGAAAGTGTCGTAGTTCCGGCCGCCCGGATGCGCCACGTGATAGACGCAGCCGCCGATCGACCGGCCCGACCACATATCATAAACATCAAATGTCAGCGGTGTGTTGACCGGCAGGACCGGATGCAGGCCCGAGGCCGGCTGCCAGGCCTTGTAGCGCACGCCGCCGATCGCAACCCCGCTGGTGCCTGTCTTCGTGAGCGGCACGCGCCGGCCGTTGCAGGCGATCGCGTAGCGTTCCGGATTACCGGTTTCCAGCCGTACCTGCAGTCGCTCGACGGAGGAGTCGACATAACGCACGGTCCCACCGATCGCGCCCTGTTCGCCCATCACGTGCCAGGGTTCGAGCGCCTGCCTGAGTTCCAGCCGCGAATCGCCGTATTCGACCTCGCCGTAGAAGGGGAAGCGGAATTCCAGCTGTGCGGCGAACCATTCCGGCTTGAAGTCGAAACCGTTGTCGCGCAGGTCGGCCAATACTTCGAGGAAATCCTGCCAGATATAGTGGGGCAGCATGAAGCGGTCGTGCAGGGCCGTGCCCCAGCGCACGAAGCTGCCGCCGGTCGGGTTCTTCCAGAATCGGGCGATGAGCGCGCGCACGAGAAGCTGCTGGGCGAGCGACATGCGGGCGTTCGGCGGCATTTCGAAGCCGCGGAACTCGACGAGGCCGAGGCGGCCGGTCGGGCCGTCTGGCGAGAACATCTTGTCGATGCAGATCTCGGCGCGGTGGGTGTTGCCGGTCACGTCGATCAGGAGGTTGCGGAACAGCCGGTCGACCAGCCAGGGCAGCGGCGGAGCCTCGCCCGATCCCGGCATCGGGATCTGCGCCATGGCAATCTCCAGCTCATACAGACTGTCGTGGCGGGCCTCGTCGATGCGCGGCGCCTGGCTGGTCGGGCCGATGAACAGGCCGGAGAACAGGTAGGAGAGCGACGGGTGCCGCTGCCAGTGCAGGATGAGGCTCTTCAGCAGGTCGGGACGGCGCAGGAACGGACTGTCGGCCGGATTGGCGCCGCCGACCACCACATGGTTGCCGCCGCCGGTGCCGGTGTGGCGACCGTCGATCATGAACTTGTCGGCGCCGAGGCGCGATTCCCGCGCCTCTTCGTAGACGGCGCTGGTGATCGAGACGCAGTCATCCCAGCTGGCGGCCGGATGGATGTTGACCTCGATGACGCCGGGGTCGGGCGCGACGCGCACGACATTGATGCGCTCGTCATGCGGCGGCGCATAGCCTTCGATGTGGACGGGCAGGCCTATGGCGGTGGCCGCCTGTTCGGCGGCGGCGACCAGTTCGAGATAGTCCTCGATGCGTTCCACCGGCGGCATGAAGATGCTGAGGCGGCCGTCGCGCACCTCGACCGACATGGCGGTACGCACCGCGCCGCCGATCTCGCCGAGCACCTGCTCGACGCGGCCCTGCTGGATCGTGTCGTCCACCTGGAACGAGGCTTCGGGCATGGCGCGGCCGGCGGGCTCGACGATCTCCGGCAGAGGCCCGCGTGGCTCGCTCGGATCGGCGGGGTGGATATAGGGAAATTGCGACGGCGGGACGTAGGGCAGTGCGCCGAGCGGCAGGCGGTAGCCGACGGGGCTGTCGCCGGGAACGAGGAAGATCTTGCCGCGGCGGGTTTTCCATTTCTCGCTCACCCAGCGCTTGCCGGTGGCCTTGCTGTTCCAGGTCTGGACGGGCAGGACATAGCCGCTCGGCTCGGTCAGGCCGCGCTCGAACACGCGGGCGATGCGGCTGCGCTCTTCCGGGTCCTTCAGCTTGGAATTGGCCGGATCGACATTGTCGGGAAGGTTGGCCTCCTTGAGGATCCATTCGCCGGGGTCCTCATAGGCCGGCACCACCATTTCGGATTCGATGCCGAGGGCTTCGGCGATCTCGCCGAGCAGTCGGCCGGCATCGTCGGCGGTGACCTCGTAGCGCCTGCCTTCCTCGGCCACCAGATCGGGGTTCTGCCAGATCGGCTTGCCATCCTTGCGCCAGTAGAGCGAGAAGGTCCAGCGCGGCAGGCTTTCGCCGGGATACCACTTGCCCTGGCCGTAATGCAGGAAGCCCCCCGGCGCGAAGCGCTCGCGCAGCCGCCGGATCAGGGTGTCGGCCTTGTCGCGCTTGGTGGGGCCGACGGCGTCGGTGTTCCATTCTTCCGACTGGAAATCGTCGATCGACACGAAGGTCGGCTCGCCGCCCATGGTCAATCGCACGTCATGAGCTTGAAGCTCGGCATCGACGCGGTGGCCGAGCGCGTTCAGCGCATCCCAGCTCTCCTCTGAAAACGGCATCGTGATGCGCGGGTGCTCGGCGACGCGCGTCACCGTCATGGCGAAATCGAATTCGGTATTCGCATGGCCGAAATAGCCGCCGGTGATCGGCGCGGCGTTGCGGTAGTGCGGGGTCGCGGCGAGCGGGATGTGGCTCTCGCCGGTCAACAGGCCCGAGGTCGGGTCGAGGCCGACCCAGCCGGCGCCGGGCAGGTAGACTTCCGCCCAGGCATGCAGGTCGGTGAAGTCGACCTCGGTGCCCGACGGACCGTCGAGCGCCTTCAGGTCCGGCTTCAGCTGGATCAGGTAGCCCGAGACGAAGCGGGCGGCCAGCCCGAGGCGGCGCAGCACCTGCACCAGCAGCCAGCTGGTGTCGCGGCACGAGCCCTGACCGATGGTCAGCGTATCGTCCGGCGTCTGGACGCCGGGCTCGAGACGGATGACATAGCCGATCTTCTGCTGCAGGGCGGCGTTGAGGCCGACCACCATGTCGACCGTGCCCTGGCCCGGCGTCCTGTCGAGCGTCTGCATGAAAGCGGTCAGCGCCGGGGTGTCCGGCTCGGGCGTCATGTAGATCTTCAGGTCTTCCCGGATATCGGCCGGATAGTCGAACGGCCACTTCATCGCCTCATCCTCGACGAAGAAGTCGAAGGGATTGTAGACGGTCATGTCGGCGACGAGGTCGACCTCGATCTTGAACTCGGTCACCGGATCGGGGAAGACGAAACGGGCCTGGTAATTGCCGTAGGGGTCCTGCTGCAGGTTGACGAAATGATTGGCCGGCGTGACTTTCAGCGCATGGCTGAGCACCTTGGTGCGCGAATGGGCGGCCGGTTTCAGCCGGATGATCTGGGGCCCGAGGCGGACCGGCTTGTCATACTTGTAATGGGTGAGATGGTAAATGCTCGCCTTGATCGACATATGAACTGTTCGCCCTCTTTGCCCGTTGTTCTTTTTGCCGGGCTGAAGGGCGATCTTGTGCAATGCAGCGTCATAAAGCAAGGGCGCAGAGCCCTGCCTGTGGGAGCGCATCGCCTGTGGGTTCTGTGCTGGCGAAGGGATTGGGCCAACCCGCAAGGATGGTTTCGCGGGTTGGAATGGGTGTTCAGCTCGCGTCGGGCAACGCCCAGGCGGTCAGCTCCGGCCGAACTCGTCGACCAGACGAATGATATCGTCTTCTCCGAGATAGGAACCGGTCTGGATCTCGATCAGTTCCAGCAGGATCTTGCCGGGATTGCCGAGGCGGTGGACCGCCCCTTGCGGGATGTAGATCGACTGGTTCTCGTGCAGCATGGTCACCTTGTCGTCGATTGTCACTTCGGCCGCGCCCTTGACGCAGATCCAGTGTTCCGAGCGGTGGTGATGCTTCTGCAAGGAGAGCTTCTTGCCGGGATGGACGAAGAGCCGCTTGACCTGGAAACGCTCGCCGTTCAGCACCGAGGTATAGCCGCCCCAGGGACGCAGCGAGGTCGGGTGGTTCTCGGTGAGCGTCGCGGTCTTCTTGTCGGCGGCCAGCAGCTTGACGAGGTTGCCGACCTGCTGGCTGTCGTCGAGCCGGCCGACATAGACGGCATCCTCGCTGGCGATCACGGCCACGCCATCCATGCCCTGAACGGCGAGATGGCTGTTGCGCGACATGACGAGGGAATTGCGGGTGTTGACGAGCGTGGCATTGCCGCTGACGACATTGCCGTCCGGATCGGCATTGCCGAGCTTCCACACGGCATCCCAGCTGCCGAGGTCGGACCAAGTGATCGGTGAGGGGACGACGGCGGCATTGGCCGTCTTTTCCATCACCGCATAGTCGATCGATATGCTCGGGCTCTCGGCGAAGGCCTCGGCGTCGAGACGGGTGAAGTCGAGATCCTTGGACGATGCGCGCACCGATTTTTCCGCAGCCGCCAGCACGTCCGGCGCGAGCAGGCGGAGTTCGGAGAGGATCTGGCCGGCAGAGAAGACGAACATGCCGGAATTCCAGAAGTAGTTGCCGGCGGCGAGCATCTTCTCGGCATCTTCGGCCTTCGGCTTTTCGACGAAGCGCTTGACGGCGTTGGCGCCGGCCGTCAGCGGCTCGCCCATCTCGATATAGCCATAGCCGGTGGCCGGCTCGGTCGGGGTGATGCCGAAGGTGACGATCTTGCCGGCACGGGCGGCGGTGGCCGCCGCGTCGACGCAGGTGCGGTAGCGGTCGTCGGTGGCAATGTCATGGTCGGACGGCAGGATCTGCAGCAGCGTGTCACTGCCGTAGAGATCGGCGACGATCAGGGCCGCGACGGCGACGGCGGCGGCCGTGTTGCGCGCTTCCGGCTCCAGCACGATGCCGGAGAGCCGGGCGTCCATCTCGCGGGCCTGCTCGGCGACAAGAAAACGGAATTCTTCATTGGTGATCACCAGTGCCGGCTCGTAGAGGTCGTGGTCGGCGACACGGTCGAGGGTGCCCTGAAAGAGCGTCTTGTCGCCGATGAAGCGGATGAACTGCTTGGCTGCGGTGGCGCGCGACAGCGGCCAGAGGCGGGTACCTTTTCCTCCCGCCATGATGACGGGTACGATCTTCTCGGTCATGTTCTGCTTTGCCTTTCGGTTTGGCGGACGATGGGCGGCGATGATGAGGACCGGACCATGAACAACGGTCGTGCCTCGATCGCGCGTGGCTTCGGCCATGGTTCTAACGCCTGGATGGCGGCGTTGTTGCATTTTTTGGCGCAAACTCCAAGCCCGCGCCTATGGCCGTCGACTCCGCAGCCGGAGAATTTCGGCCGCCTTTCAGCGGATATCTGCAAACGGCAGTGGTGGAGAGCATGGTCATTTGCGCGGAATCGTGATGTCCTTGACCGGGTATTCGGCTGGCAAGCTTGGAGTGATGGCGTTAATGATAAATTGCATTTCGTCACTGCTTGACCGCAAATTCTCCGGTGCCCTTTCTACTTCCCTTAAGGCCAGCGATATTTCACCGCGGCGCACGCCCCGGCCGGGAGGGTCGACATTCGCCGGATAGTCGTCTTCCTCGCCCTGCTCTCGGTCTCTGTCGCCCACGACGTCGTGGCGAAAGACCTGCCGTATGCCGGCTCGCAGGATCCGATCTGGACCGACCGTCCGGTCAGGGTCGATCGGGCGGGACAGACGTACGAGCGTATTCCGGGACTGTTTGATCCCTTCGTCACGAAGATCCGCATCAAGCCGCAGGCCCAGGCCTTCGATGGCGGGTCCTTCCGACAGGACGGCACGATCTTCATCATCGCCGACGTCGTGGCGCCCGACCCGAAGCGGATATGCCACGCTGACGACGGCAGCATCCGGGCTTGCGGCAGCCAGTCCAGGGCCTTCCTGAAAAGCCTGATCAACCGTCGCTATCTCGAATGCCGGGCCTGGTCGATCGCCTTGGACACGCGGATGATCGACTGCCGGATCGGGCAGTACCGGATCGCCGAGACGCTGGTGGCTTCGGGCTATGTGCGCGCGGCCCGGGATGCGGGGCTTTTCGCCGTCGAGCAGGACGCGATGCGGCGGCGGGCCGGTCTCTGGGCCGATGCCGGATGCCGGCTGTCACAGCGCTGCTGAGTGTTCCGTGAGTGACCCCGTTGCCCTTGGGGCGAGCTCCTCACCGGGCGCTCGATGCGTCAGCGAAAAGAACTTGATTCCGATCACGGCGTCATGAAGGCTGATCCGGCACAAACCATCGGGTTGCGAACTGGTGGGGTTGAGGAGCCGGGAGGCCTAAGAGATGAAAGCCATGGTGCTGCATGCGCCGCGCCAGCCCTTGAGGCTGGAAGAGCGGCCCGATCCGGTTGCCGGTCCGGGCGAGATCGTCGTTCGGGTCGAGGCCTGCGCCGTTTGCCGCACAGACCTGCACGTGGTTGACGGCGACCTGACAGAGCCGAAGCTGCCCCTCATCCCGGGGCACGAGATCGTCGGCATCGTCGAGAGCTGCGGGGAGGGCGTCGATCTCAAGCCCGGGCAACGCGTCGGCATTCCGTGGCTCGGCCATACCTGCGGCTGCTGCAGCTATTGCGAGAGCGGACGGGAGAACCTCTGCGACAATCCCGGCTTCACCGGCTACACCCGCGACGGCGGCTTTGCCAGCCATGTGGTCGCGGATGCCGCCTTCGCCTTTCCGCTCGACGGCTTCTCCGATCCGGTCGCGGCGGCGCCCCTGATGTGCGCCGGGCTGATCGGCTGGCGGTCGCTGAAAATGGCGGGCGAGGGAAAGCGGATCGGCATCTACGGCTTCGGCGCGGCGGCCCATATCATCGCGCAGGTCTGCATCTATCAGGGTCGCGAGGTCTATGCCTTTACCCGGGCCGGGGATGAGGCGGCGCAGGCGCTGGCCCGTTCTCTCGGCGCCGTCTGGACCGGGGGATCGGAAGACAGCCCGCCGGTTCTGCTGGACGCCGCGATCATCTTTGCGCCGGTGGGCGCGCTCGTGCCCGCAGCCCTTCGCGCCGTTGCCAAGGGCGGCCGCGTCGTCTGCGGTGGCATCCATATGAGCGACATCCCGCAGTTTCCCTATGCGATCCTGTGGGGCGAGCGGCAGGTGCTCTCGGTCGCCAACCTGACACGCGCCGACGCTGTCGAATTCCTCGAACTGGCGCCGCGGGCCGGGGTGACCACCACGACGACGGTCTATCCACTGGAACGCGCCAACGAGGCGCTCGCGGATCTGAGGGCCGGCCGGTTCCAGGGGGCGGCCGTGCTGGTGCCGTGACGGCGTTGCTTCGGACTAAGCGCGTCAGGTCACCCGCAGCGGCGCTCGGCTGCGATCGTTGACCGCCTCGCAGGCCTTCTGCAAGAGTCTTACGAATTCCTGGCGTTCGTCGGCATCCAGTCCTTCCAGAAGAATGGTCTGCACGTCGTTGACGATCGGGCGTATCTCGGCGAGCGCCTGCGTGCCTTTCTCCGTGACGTAGAGATTGCGGGCCCTTCGATCGCTCGGATTGGTCTCGCGGCGCACCAGTTCCTTCTGTACCAGCCTGTCGACCACCCCGCCGATGGTCACGCGGTCATAGGCGATGCGGCTCGCCAAGGTCGCCTGGTCCAGTCCCGGTTTTGCCTCGATGGCGCTGAGCGCCGCATATTGGACCGGCGTCAGGTCGAAACCCTTCTTGGCGGTTTCGTCCATGAAGACGGAAACCGAAGCCTGGTTCAGCCGACGAACCAGATGGCCGGGCATTTCATAGATTTCAAGCATCACGATTGCGTTCCCCCCGCAAATTCATGCTTTTCTCTAGCGCTTATCGCGCCAACAAAAAAGAGATAGGGACGCGATTGCGTCCTTCGGCGCGTCCGTGGTCAATGGGCGGAGCCGTATGTTCCAGTGCGTAGGCACGCCGTGTGATCGACATTTTTTCATGTGCGCTCGCTTGCCGATACTGGCGATCCACGGGCTTAGCTGTTCTATGTTGGGCGGGCCGCAGCGGCAGACATGCCGCAAGATCCAATGCAAACGCGAGTTATCCGATGAAGACGCTTTTCGATATTCCGACCGCACCGCTCGTTCCCGTTCGGGGCGAGACCGCCGGCTATCCGGTTCACCGCATTTTCGGCGTCGGTCGAAACTACGCCGAACACGCAGCCGAGATGGGCTATGAGGTCGATCGCGAAACGCCGTTCTACTTCACCAAGCCGGCATCGGCGATCGTCGAAACCGGCAGCGAAATTCCCTATCCGCCCGGCACATCCAATTTTCACTACGAGATGGAACTGGTGGTGGCGATCGGTGCGCCGGCTTTTCGGGTTAGTGTGGAGGAGGCTGCCAAGGCGATCTACGGCTATGCCGCGGGCCTCGACATGACGCGCCGCGATCTCCAGCTTGCCGAGCGGGCCAAGCAAAGGCCCTGGTCGCTGGGCAAGGCGTTCGAGCAATCCGCGCCGATCGCACAGATCACCAAGGCCGCCGAATTCGGCGAGATCGGACCGCAGCGCATCCGGCTTTCCGTCAATGACGAAATCCGACAGGATGCACATCTTCGCGACCTCGTCTGGTCGGTGCCGGAACTGATCAGTCACCTTTCGCGCTTCTATCATCTCGGCGCCGGCGACCTCATCTACACCGGAACGCCGGCGGGCGTCGGCCCGCTCCAGCCCGGTGACCGGGTTTTCGGGGAGATCGACGGCTTGCAGCCGGTGTCGATCACCATCGGTGCCGCCGAGTAGGTCTTGATCGGCGGCGAGGGGCCTTGAATGGGCGAGCTTGGAAAGTTCGAACGGAAACTGCCGGAGGAGCGTCGCCGGGCGCTGATCGAGGCGACGCTCGCCTGCCTCGCCCGCGAGGGCCATGCCGGGCTGTCGATCCGCAAGATCAGCCAGGAGGCCGGCATTTCCGTCGGCCTCATCAATCATCACTATGCCAGCAAGGACGAACTCGTCGGCCATGCCTACGAAACGCTGTCGCTCGGCCTGCTCGCCAATATCCGCGACAAGGTCGAAGCGGCGGGGGCGGATCCCCGGACGCGGCTCAGCGCCTATTTCCGCGCCTCGCTGTCGGCGCCGGTGCTGGAGCGCAGCACGCTCAGAACCTGGGTGGTGTTCTGGGGCATGATCGATCATTCGACGATCATGACGGAGGTGCACGACCGCACCTATGCGGAATACCGGCGCCTGCTGGAGACGCTGCTGGCGGCTGTGTGGGAAGCATCCGGCCGGCCGATGCCGGATCTGAGGCTCGCCGCGATCGGGCTCGTCGCCATCCATGACGGGTTGTGGCTCGAATGGTGCCTCAATCCTCAGACCTTTTCGTCGGAGGAGGCGATTGGGCTGTGCGAGCAATGGACCGATTCCATGCTCGCCACGCAAGCGGCGATGAGCGACGAAAGACAAAACTGAACGCTCGTTTAATTTCTCTTGCCTCTGACGGCAACGGCGGTATCATCGCCTCGTCAAAGGCCGGCGTGTGTGCCGGCGCCCGCCCAGTTCACGCCGTCCGCGCAACCTCAAGAGAGCCTCGATGTCCAGTCCGAAAATCACCAGCACCGGCAGCAGTTACGGTGTGCAATCCCTGCCCAAGATCGACTATGGCCGTGGCAGCTATCTCTACGACGTCACCGGCAAGCGCTATCTCGACGGCTCCGGTGGTCCGGCGGTCTATTGCCTCGGCCACGCGCATCCGGAAGTGACGGAGGCAGTCAAGCAGCAGCTGGACCGCATTGCCCACGCCTATCGCTATCTCTTCACCTCGGATGCGGTGGAAGAGCTGACCGAGATTATCACGCAGAATACCGGCGGGCATTTCCCCAACATCGTCTATGTGTCGAGTGGTTCGGAAGCGGTCGAATCCTGCCTGAAGATCGCCCTGCAGTATCATACGGCCCGGGGCGAGAAGAGCCGCCGCCGGTTCATTGCGCGCGAGCGCTCCTGGCACGGCAATACGCTCGGTGCGCTGTCGGTCTCGCACTTCAAGACCCGTCGCGATGCCTTCGAGGGCAGCCTGCTCGACGTCGCCTTCGTTTCCGCCGCCAATGCCTACCGGCCGCCGGAAGGCGTCACCGCCGAGGGGCTGGTCGCCCATCTGGCGAAGGAACTGGAAGACAAGATCCTGGAGATCGGGCCGGACAAGGTCGCAGCCTTCATCTTCGAGCCGGTGGTCGGTGCCGCGGGCGGCGTCGTGCCGGCACCGGAGGGATATGCCAAGGCGATCCGCGCGGTGTGCGACAAGTACGGCGTACTTCTGATCGGTGACGAGGTCATGTGTGGCTCGGGTCGCACCGGGACCTGGCGGGCGCTGGAACATGACGGCATTTTTCCGGACATCATGAGCGTGGCCAAGGGGCTCGCCGCCGGTTACCAGCCGCTCGGTGCTGCGCTCTACAGCGACAAGGTGCATGAAGTGCTGATGGCCGCGCATGGCGGGGCGATGACCGGGCATACCTTCACCGGCCACACCGCCGCCTGCGCCGCAGGCGTCGCCGTGCAGAAGATCGTCACGCGCGACCGCCTGCTCGAACGGGTCCTCGATCGCGGCGCTGTCCTTCAGCAGGAGCTGCGCTCGGCGCTCGCCGATGTCGGCGAGCTTGGCGACGTGCGCGGCCGCGGCTTCTTCATCGGGTTGGAACTGGTCAGCGACCCGATCACCAAGGAGCCGTTCCCCGCCTATGCCAGCCTGCATGCGACGATCGGTCGGCGGGCCTTCGAGGCCGGCCTGATCTGCTATCCCTGCACCGGCAATGTCGGCGGGATTGCCGGCGACACCGTCATCCTCGCGCCGCCCTACAATGCCAGCGAGGACGAACTCGGCGAGATCGTCACGACCCTGTCGCGGGCGGTTCGCGAATCGGTTGCGGAAGCGCGGCGCACCGTCTCCAGTCGCTGAGGGGGCGGGCGCTGGCCATTGGGGCGTCAATCGAAAGTCGTGTTCCAACGGTGACGGGCGGCCGTTTCCGTCGTTAAAGCGTCATATCCGTGCAGAAAGCTGTTGGAATCTCCCCACCACAGGAAGATGCAGACGAACTTTGCTTTGACGCAGGTCAAAACATCCCCGATCTTCCCCGCATGGGTCATTGCATCGGTTCAAAGCGATATAAAGATCTTTCTAAAACAATATTTTAGAAGATTTTGATGCAGCTGCCGGGGGATTGGGGAACAGCATGGTCATGAGTTTCTTTCGCCGCACCGAGGAACAGGGCAAGGGCGGGACCGGCTTTCGCCCGGTCGCCAGCCCGGCCAGTGGCGCGGCTTCCGTCGCTTCCTCGTCCCTCCCGATACAGCCGCCGGGTGAATTCGGAGAATGCCAGGCCTTCGGGTCGGTCGTCGAGGAAAGCCAGATGTCCTCGGAGCATCTCCTGTCCGGCTTCGGTTTCCTGCAGGAGCGCGTCTCCTCTCTGCTGACCGCGCACAACGAAGCGCTGGCCGAACTGGCCTCGCTGCGCACGGAGCGCGCGCGGATCGCATCCCTGCTCGACTATGAAAGCCATGCCCGCAAGAAGCTCGACGGCGAAAGCCAGCGGCTTGCTTCGGAGTGCAAGGATCTCAAGGCCGAGAACACGCAGATGCGGGGCGAGATCGAGGACAATCGCGAGAAGCTGGTCAAGCTGCAGGCGCTCTACGAGGCCAATGCGCAGGATCTCTCCGTGGTCGAGACGCGGCTGCGCGATGCCTCGCGCGAGCTCGATGAACGCATCCGTCAGTATGACGAGACGGCGGCCCTTTTGAAGCGGGCGCATCACGACCTTGAACAGCGCAACCGCGATTTCGCCATGATGCGCGAGAAATACGAGACCGAGCGGACGCAGCATCATGTGCTGAGCGAGACCTCGCGACGCGAGGCTGATGCCCAGGCCCGCGAAGTCGCGCGCCTGACAGAGGAGAAAGGCCAGCTCAAGAATGGCCTCGCGCACCAGGAAAACCTGTCGCGCAATCTGGTCAGCGAGGTGACCACGCTTCGCCAGGAGCTTTCCTTCACCGAGGAAAAACTGAAGCGCCTGCAATCCGATCTGGACACGCGCCAGAGCGCCATGGCCGTGGAGATGTCGCAGCTTTCCACCCGCCACGAGGCGATCAATTCCAAGGCAGACCTGGTCGAGAAACTGCTGGTCACGGCGCGCGGGCGCCTCAAGATGGTCGAGGACGAGTTGCAGGCGAGCCGTTCGGAGCTGAAGCAGACAAAGGCGGAGCTGGCGACCTCGACGCTTCGTGCCGATCGCCTGTCGCAGGAACTCGCCGATGCGCGCGCGGCGCAGGCCGAAAACGAATCGACCCGCCGTGATCTCTCGCTGCAGGTCAGCGAGCTGACCATGCGACTGCGCGATTCGGAAAACATGCGCGGCAAACGCGATCGCGACGCCGAGACGATGAAGCGCGATTTCGACCAGCGCAATCGCGCCGACCTGGAAGAGATCCGTCAGTATCGCTCCAGCGCCGAAGTTGCCAAGGCGGAAATCCGCCAGCTGCGCTCGGAGATCGCCATCCTGACAGGCCAGCTCGACGTGGCGCGGACAGACCGGCAGGCCGGGGCATCCGCACCCATGCCGGCAGCCTCCCTCGGACCGCTCGAAAGCTGGAGCGCGCCGCTCGACCCGGTTACTGCCGTCAAGCCGATCATAGAGATTTCGGAAAAGTCCCTGCGCGGCGCCATGCCGCCAGCCGAGGCATGACCGCAAAGGCCGCGCCGCGCCATGGTGCGGCCGGGCCTGTGTTCGAAGAGGGTTCAAACCAAAGCCGCCGGTTCATGACGAGCTGGCGGCTTTTTTCCGTGATCGCGGCCGAATTCCTTGTGATAGGAAAGCCGCATGACGACGATGGTTACCGTGCCGGACATTTCGGCGATCCCACTCCCCGAGCGTTCCTGCCGGGACTGCACCTTGTGCTGCGACCTGCCGGACATAGACGAGCTCGACAAGCCGGCCAACACGCTCTGTCGCCACTGCGTGCGCGACGAGGGCTGTATCGCCTACGCGGCGCGACCGGCGACCTGTCGTGACTTCCTCTGCGCCTGGCGAACCGACGTTGCGCTGGGTGCCGAATGGGAGCCGCGCCTGAGCCATATAATGGTCTATCGCCAGGGAGAGCAGTTGACCGTGCTGGTCGACCCACGCCATCCAAGGGCCTGGAGAGAGGCGCCGTATCGGGGACAACTGCGCGCGTGGGCGGCGCAAGCTGCGGTGCTGGGCGGCTATGTCATCGTCTGGGCGGGGGACGAGGTGTTCAAGATCGAGGCGTGAGTGGGGCACTTCTACTCTGGAGGCAAGCTAAAGTCTTAAAGAGGCTCGGGCTCTGGCGCGTTCGGTGGGTCCACTCGTGTCGGTTGTCAATTGTCGGCCCGTGTGGTCTCTTTTTGTCATGCTATGCGAGTTAGGCGCTAGTGTCCGATTGATAAAATGGGGGCAGCCAAATGGATCATTCGAAGTCTGTAGCTGAACTCGCGGCGATGAGGGCTCGCGGCGAAATTTCCGCGACTGAGTTTGAGGCGGCCAAACGTCTCTTGACGGGCTCTGATGTCTCTAACGAAAGGTCACCGCCACCACGGCAGACCGCGCCTCATAGGCGAAGAAATGGGTGCAGAACGGCAATCTTATGGTTCTTGGTAATCCTTGGCGGCCTTTGGGCTCTCGGTGCCTGGGTTCAAGCGAACAAGACGCCGGAACAGCGAGCGAGGGAAGCTGAGGCGCGCGCAGAACGCACCGCGATGAAGAAGGCAGAAGAAATGAATAAGGCGGCGGAGAACAAGCGGAAAGGGTTTCATTGCCTTTCAGGGTGGGACCGTTCACACCGTGGTTTGGTGGAGAGTGTGAAAGCGTCGCTACGAGATCCTAGCAGCTTTGAACATATTGAGACCCGGATCACACCGGTTGATAAAGAGAGCCAGCATACCATCATATTGAAGTACAGGGCTAAGAACGGCTTCGGAGGGATGAATGTTGAGTTGGCAACTGGTGTGATTGACAGTGCATCGTGCCATTTGATTGGTCGCAGATGATTTCGAACTAAAAGATCTGCTGTCTGCCGTCGTCTTCAGATGTCGAAGAAATGTGAGGTTGGCCGGGCAAACCCGAAAATGCGACAAGGGCTCGGCGATTTCTCGCCAAGCCCTTGTTTGAATTAGGATGGTGGGCGTGACAGGGATTGAACCTGTGACCCCTACGATGTCAACGTAGTGCTCTCCCGCTGAGCTACACGCCCATCCGATGGCGGCTTAAGACCACAAAACCCTTGGGCCCGTCAATAGGGATTTTTCGGTTTTGTGACGAGTTTTTAAGGCCGCCCGCAAAAGCCCTTACGCGGCAAGGAGTTTGTTGACCTCGTTGACGAGGTCGCGCAGGTGGAAAGGCTTGGAGAGGACCTTTGCGTCCTTCGGTGCCTTCGAATCGGCGTTGAGCGCGACGGCGGCAAAGCCGGTGATGAACATCACCTTGAGGTCCGGATCGAGTTCGGTTGCGCGGCGCGCCAGTTCGATGCCGTCCATCTCCGGCATGACGATGTCGGTCAGCAGCAGCGAGAAGGGCTCTTCGCGGAGACGATCATAGGCGCTGGCACCATTGTCGAAGGAAGATACCTTGTATCCCGCCTTCTCGAGCGCCTTGACCAGGAACCGGCGCATATCGTTGTCGTCTTCGGCGAGAAGAATTTTCTGAATCATGGAAGTCCGCTACTCACTCATTTCCAGGGGAGGCTTTCGGGCTTTTTAGTTTCCTCTTGTGGAGTAAACATCCGGTGAAGAACCGGTTTTGCGGGCTCGAGCGCCATTTGACCCAATATGGACTTTCGCGGGGGCAACTGGCAACATGAACGACGCAAGAAGGTTGTGACTTGGTAAAAAAGAGGCAGCGTGAACGGGATGACAGGCGAATTCGAGCTGTTCGAGGTGCGCGAACCGCAAACGCAGTCGATCCCCTTCGTCTACAACTCACCCCATAGCGGGCGACGCTACCCCGCCCGCTTCCTCGACCAGTCGCGACTCGACGGCCTGGCGATCCGCCGGTCCGAGGACCATTATGTCGAGGAACTGTTCGGCGCCGCGCCCGATTTCGGCGCTCCGTTGTTGCTGGCTCATTTTCCGCGCGCCTTTGTCGATGTCAATCGCGAGCCCTATGAACTCGACCCGCGCATGTTCTTCGACCCCGTTCCGTCCTTTGCCAATATCAATTCCGTGCGCGTGGCCGGTGGACTCGGCACCATTCCCCGCATTGTCGCGGAGAACATGGAGATCTATGCGAAGCGGCTACCGGTCGCCGAGGCGCTGGAGCGCATCGAGGCGGTCTACAAGCCCTATCACGCCTGCCTTCGCAAGCTGATCGCGCGTACCCATGCCCGCTTCGGGTTCGGCGTGCTGGTCGATTGCCACTCCATGCCGGGCAATATCCGCATCGCCGGCAGCGGCATCCGCCCCGACTTCATCATCGGCGATCGCTATGGCACCAGCGCGTCCGCCGAACTGTCCCAGGCGGCATTGGAGTTTCTCGAGGGACTGGGCTTTGTTGCGGTGCGCAACAAGCCCTATGCCGGCGGCTTCATCACCGAACATTACGGCCGGCCGGCGCGCGGCCTGCATGCCGTGCAGATCGAAGTCAACCGCGCGCTCTATGTCGACGAGACGACCCTTGCAAAGCGCGGCGATTTCGGCGCGCTCGCCGGATCGATCGCCGTGTTCATGCAGCAAATGGCTGAATTCGTTGCCGATTATGCCGGAGATACGGCACTCGCCGCTGAATAGACGCGGCTTTTGCGCAAAAAAAACCGCGCCATGGGCGCGGCTAAGTCTAGGGAGGAAACACCCAAGGAGGGTATTTACAGTCCGGAGACTGCAAAAGAACAATATTGCTGCGACGCACAATCGTCAAGTCACAAAAGAGACTTTTTTAAGCGAGGCGCTTTTTTGTGCAGATTTTGAGGCGCGGCCCTTCCTGGCCGCGATTGCAAATCGGCGAAACTGCTTTATGAAACCGCTATCCCGATCCCTTCAACGAGCGGAAATGCCGATGCGTCCCGACCGCAGCTTCTTCAATCGTCTCGCCGATGCCGCCAAGGCCGAAACCCTGCCGCGCTTCCGCTCTCCGCTCAGCGTCGTCAACAAGGAAAAGGGCGGCTTCGATCCCGTCACGGAGGGCGATCAGGCGGCGGAGGCGGCGATCCGCGCCCTGATCGAGGCGGAATATCCCGAACACGGCATCCTCGGCGAGGAGCATGAGGATATCGGCACGGACCGCGATCATGTCTGGGTGATCGATCCGATCGACGGCACACGTGCCTTCATCTCCGGGGTTCCGGTCTGGGGCACGTTGATCGGTTTCCAGGAAAAGGGCCGCTCGGTCATGGGCATGATGGACCAGCCGTTCACCGGCGAGCGCTATTTCGCCGATGGCGAACGGTCCTGGTATAGCGGTCCCGACGGCGAGCGGCAGATCTACACGCGTGACTGCGGCGGCATGGATAACGCCATTCTCTTCACCACCTCGCCACACCTGTTCAAGGGCGCGGAAGTGGCGCGGTTCCAGGCGGTGCAGGATCGGGTCAAGCTCTTCCGCTACGGCATCGACTGCTATGCCTATGCGCTGCTGGCGGCCGGCCATGTCGATATCGTCATCGAAACGGTGCTGAAGCCCTATGACGTCGGCGCGCTGATCCCGCTGATCGAGCAGGCGGGCGGCGTGATGACGACCTGGGAGGGCGGACGTCCCGAGGCCGGGGGGCGCATCATAGCGGCTGGCAGCGCTTCGCTGCATGCCGAAGCGCTCGAAATGCTGAACGCGGCTTAAGCCTTCAGTTTTCCGAGAAGATTGGCGTTGCCGTCGTCTCGCCTGTCTCCGGCTGCGGGTCGCCGCCGGGGATGAAGGCGTCGAAGGCGGCCAGCGCCTGGGCGCGATAGCGGTCGCGTTCATGAAGGATTTCGTGCAGCGCGCCCGGCACCGGCACAAGCTGCCCGGCGCGGAAATATTGCGACAGCTTCTCCGGATAGCGGTAGGGAACGATCGGATCCTTGCCGGGCGCGATGATCACCGTCGGCACGGTGATCGAGGCGAGATGCTTCGGCGACGAGACCTGCCGGATGGTTTCCTGCGCCTCGTAGAGCCAGCGGGCGGTCGGCGGCCCGAGCGCCAGATGCGGATGGGCTTTCAGGATTTCGACATTGCGCCGGTAGCGCAGCGGGTCGGAGGTGAGCGGATTGTCGTCATAGGGCTTGGTCGGATCGTCCGAGGTCAGGCAGATCCGTCCAAAGCCGGTGAAGGTGGCGAGCGTCGCCAGCCGGTGGATGTTGTTCGGCGACAGCTTCTGCCCGCCGAGGCCGACGAAGGGCGCCGAAAGCACCATGCGCTCGATGCGGTTCGCCAGGCGCGGCGCGGCGGAAAGCGCAATCAGCCCGCCTGTGGAATGCGCCAGAAGGAAGAAGGGCAGGCGGGTATCGGGAAGGACGATCTGTTCGAGAAAAATCTCCAGATCGCGCACATAATCCGAAAAGCGGTGGACATGCCCCTTGCGGGAGTTCTTCAGCAGCCGCTCGGAGCCGCCCTGGCCGCGAAAATCGAAGGTCGCGACCCACAACCCCCGCTGGTTGAGGTCGCGGATCGTCTCGAAATATTTCTCGATGGCCTCGTTGCGGCCGTGCAGCAGGACCACGGTGCCCTTGGCGACCGGGGCCTCGGAGCGAAACACCGCATAGCGCAGCTTGATGCCGCGATGGCCGGTGAGAAAGCCGACGGTCGGGTTTCCTGGGATCGGGTTGCCGGGGGTGGCGTAAAGGATGGGGTCCATGCTTGCATTCGCCGAATCGTGCGCCGGCGCAACCGCCGTTTTCCCACTATGGGATAGGAGGAAGACCCGGCAAGGTCAAAGAAAAAAGCCGGAACCGCTTGAAGGGGGACGACGGGCGGTTCCGGCAAAGACAGGCCGGGAAGGGAAGGGACGATGCCTTCCGGCCATCGGTTGCGAGGCATCCGATGCTTCCTGTCTAGCCGCCAGGCATTGAACCGCCCCTGAACTCCGTGTTCACGTTCAATTCATCGCGAGGACGACGGGGAGGCTGCCGGTTGGACTTGAATCCAAAAGCCAAGGTTCCCATCTGAATTGCGTGATCGCCAGTCACGGGATCACATTCCTTTCCGTCTCCGCCTCTCATGGGGTGCCGGATGAGAAAACCGCAAAACGTCGCTTCAAGGAGGACACCATGCGTCACGTTGATTTTTCCCCCCTCTACCGCTCGACCGTCGGCTTCGACCGCCTGTTCACCATGCTGGACGGCCTCGGCCAGCCGGAGCAGGCGCAGACCTATCCGCCCTACAACATCGAGCGCACCGGCGAGACGACCTATCGCATCACCATGGCGGTTGCCGGTTTCGACGAGACCGAGCTTTCGATCGAGGCCCATGCCCATGTGCTGACGGTGAAGGGCGAGAAGGCCGAAGAAGACAAGGCCGAGCAGAGCGAATTCCTCTATCGCGGCATCGCCAAGCGCGCCTTCGAGCGCCGCTTCCAGCTTGCCGACCATGTGGAAGTGCAGAGCGCCTCGCTGAAGAATGGCCTGCTGCATATCGAGCTTCTGCGCAATATTCCGGAAGCGATGAAGCCGCGCCGGATTTCGATCAGCGCCGAGGCGGTGAATGCGCCGAAGGCGATCGAGGCGCGCGTCGCCTGATCGCAAGCGCGTTCGGTTCAATCGAAAAGGGCGGCTCCCGGTGGGTGCCGCCCTTTTTTAATCGGTATCGTTCCGGAGCGGCGGATCAGGCCAGCACGTCGAGGAAACGGTCGACATCGTCTTCCGTCGTGGCAAAGCTCGTTACCAGGCGGATCAGCATTTCGTTGTCCTGGAGCAGGTCCGGCGTTTCGGCGGGCACGGGCCAGTCGTAGAACTTGGCGCCACGCCCTTCCGCCAGTGCGGCGGCATCCTTCGTGAGCACGGCGAACACCTCGTTGGTCGTGGTGTGCCAGGCCAGCCGGCTTTTCGTCGCGGCACCTATTCCGGCGCGCAGGCGGTCGGCCATCGTGTTGGCATTGCGCGCGAGATCGAGCCAGAGACCACCTTCGAGGTAGGCCTCGAACTGCGCCGAGATGAAGCGCGTCTTGGAGAAGAGCTGGGCCGAGCGCTTGCGGATGAACGGCATTTCGCTTGCCAGCTCGGGTTTCAGGAAGATGATTGCCTCGGCGCACCAGCAGCCGTTCTTCGTCGCGCCGAAGGAGAGAATGTCGACGCCGCGTTTCCAGGTCATGTCGGCCGGGGTGGCGTCGAGCGCGACAAGCGCATTGGCGAAGCGGGCGCCGTCCATGTGCAGCGGCAGGCCGTTTTGGCGTGCGACGGCGGCGATGGCCTCGATTTCGTCAAGGGTGTAGACCGTGCCGGATTCGGTCGCCTGGGTGATGGTCACCGCCATGGGGCGTCCCTGATGCACGGCACCCGGCGGAAAGCGGCCGATGGCGGCCGCCAGCGCGTCCCTGTCCATCTTGCCGCCAGGGCCATGGACGGGCACGAGGCGGCAGGCGCCGGTGAGGAATTCCGGCGCGCCGCATTCGTCGGCCGTGACATGCGCCTCGGAATGGCAGAAAGTAACGCCACCCGGCTTGGCGACGGCGGCGAGCGCCAGCGAATTGGCGGCCGTGCCGGTGCCGACGAAGAAGACGGCCACCTCGCGCTGGAACAGGTCGTTGAAGCGTTCTTCCATGCGGCGGTCGAGATCGCTCGTGCCGTAGGCCGCGGCATAGCCGGCGGCTTCGAGCGCCAGGCTCTCGGCAATCTTGGGGTGGGCGCCGGCCCAGTTGTCTGAGGCGAAGAACATGGCAATGATTCCATTTTTGCGAAGAAAATCGATCCGTCGCACCTTAGGGATTTCACCCGTCCGATCAATCCATATGCCGGCGGACCGATGTGGAATTATACGTTCGCGCAATAAGGCAAGAAGAAGTGGCGCGACTACGCAAGAAAATTACCAAAACGGAGCGGTCGTCGTAACAAAAGGGCTGGCCCCGCGTTGTTTTTTTCGAGAGACGCCTTGCGCCCTCTTGTCCTTTCTGTCATAGAAATCGTCAAAATAGGTCAGATAGATTGACCTATTTAAAGAACTCTTGAGCCGGTGCGGTTCGCTTGTCATGATGGTGAAGGCAAAATTCACCACAGTGCGGCGGCCGGGCCGGCATCGGCGCCAGCGGTTCTGGCGAGTTTCACCCGGGCTTCCGGGTCAATTGGAGGGAAGGCAATGACCATGATGACGCCATCCGACGAGAGCATCCAGGCCATCAACGCAGGCAATGGCGATGGCACGGTGCGAGCGGCCACCCGTGGTCTTCCCGCCAAGCAGGGGCTCTACGATCCGAAAAACGAACACGATGCCTGTGGCGTCGGCTTCATCGCCCATATGAAGGGGCAGAAGTCGCACCAGATCGTCAAGGACGGCCTGTTCATCCTCGAGAACCTCACCCACCGCGGTGCGGTCGGGGCCGATCCGCTGATGGGCGACGGTGCCGGCATCCTCGTGCAGATCCCGGACCGCTTCTTCCGTGAGGAAATGGCACGCCAGGGCATCACCCTGCCGAAGGCCGGCGAATATGCCGTCGGCCACTTCTTCTTCCCGCAGGACGAGACGCAGATCGCGCATTTCAAGAAGATCATCGCCGAGGTCTGTCAGGCCGAGGGCCAGGAACTGATCGGCTATCGCGACGTGCCGGTCGACAATTCCTCGCTCTCCAAGGCGCCGGACATCGCCGCGACCGAGCCGCGCCATATCCAGGTCTTCATCGGTGCCGGCCGCGATGCGGCGACCCAGGAGCAGTTCGAGCGCCGGCTGTTCCTGCTGCGCAAGGTGATTTCCAACCGCATCTACGATGAGTTCAAGGGCGAGGAGACGGGTTTCTATCCGGTCTCGCTGTCATCCTCGACGATCGTCTACAAGGGCATGTTCCTCGCCTTCCAGGTCGGAGCCTATTACAAGGATCTCGCCGATCCGCGCTTCGAATCGGCCGTCGCACTCGTCCACCAGCGTTTCTCGACCAATACCTTCCCGTCGTGGAAGCTGGCGCACCCGTATCGCATGGTGGCCCACAACGGCGAGATCAACACGCTGCGCGGCAACGTCAACTGGATGGCGGCGCGTCAGGCGTCGGTCTCCTCGCCGCTGTTTGGCTCCGACATTTCCAAGCTCTGGCCGATCTCCTACGAAGGCCAGTCGGATACCGCCTGTTTCGACAACGCGCTCGAATTCCTCCAGCGCGGCGGCTATCCGCTGGCCCATGCCGTCATGATGCTGATCCCGGAAGCCTGGGCCGGCAATCAGTTGATGGCGCCTGAGCGCAAGGCATTCTACGAATATCACGCAGCCCTGATGGAGCCGTGGGACGGGCCGGCCGCGGTCTGCTTCACCGACGGACGCCAGATCGGCGCGACGCTCGACCGCAACGGCCTGCGCCCCGCTCGCTATCTTGTCACGGACGACGACCGCGTCATCCTGGCATCCGAAGCCGGCACGCTGCCGGTGCCGGAGGAGCGCATCGTCAAGAAGTGGCGGCTGCAGCCGGGCAAGATGCTCTTGATCGACATGCAGGAAGGCCGCATCATTTCCGACGAGGAAGTGAAGTCCAAGCTCGCCGGCAGCCATCCGTACCGCGAATGGCTCGACCGTACGCAGCTGATCCTCGAGGACCTGAAGCCGGTGGAGCCGAGGGCGCTTCGCCGTGACGTCTCGCTGCTCGATCGCCAGCAGGCCTTCGGCTACACCACCGAGGACGCCAAGCTCCTGATGTCGCCGATGGCCACCACCGGCCAGGAAGCGATCGGCTCGATGGGCACCGACACGCCGATTTCCGCCATGTCGAGCAAGTCGAAGCTGCTCTACACCTATTTCAAGCAGAACTTCGCCCAGGTCACCAACCCGCCGATCGACCCGATCCGCGAGGAACTGGTGATGAGCCTGGTCTCGTTCATCGGTCCGCGCCCCAACATCCTCGACCATGCCGGCATGGCGCATGCGAAGCGTCTCGAGGTGCGCCAGCCGATCCTCACCAATGGCGACCTGGAAAAGATCCGCTCGATCGGTCATACCGAGGACCGCTTCGACACCAAGACGCTCGACTTCACCTATGACGCCGAGCGCGGCGCCGAAGGCATGCCGGAAATGCTGGAACGGCTGTGCGAGCGGGCGGAAGCCGCGGTTCGTGGCGGCTATAACATCATCGTCTTGTCCGACCGCCAGCTCGGTCCGGACCGCATCGCCATCCCCGCGCTGCTGGCGACCGCCGCCGTTCACCACCATCTGATCCGCAAGGGGCTTCGCACCTCCGTCGGCATCGTCGTCGAATCGGGCGAGCCGCGCGAAGTGCATCATTTCTGCTGTCTGGCCGGCTACGGCGCGGAAGCGATCAACCCCTATCTCGCCTTCGACACCCTGCTCGACATGCACAAGCATGGCGAGTTCCCCAAGGAGGTGTCGGAAGACGAAGTCGTCTATCGCTTCATCAAGGCGGTCGGCAAGGGCATCCTCAAGGTCATGTCGAAGATGGGCATTTCGACCTACCAGTCCTATTGCGGCGCGCAGATCTTCGATGCGATCGGCCTGTCTTCGGACCTGGTGGAGAAGTACTTCTTCGGCACCGCGACGACGATCGAGGGCGTCGGCCTGGCCGAGATCGCCGAAGAAACCGTCGCGCGCCACAAGTCGGCCTTCGGCAAGGACCCGATCCTCGCCAACACGCTCGACATCGGCGGCGAATATGCCTACCGCATGCGCGGTGAAAACCATGCCTGGAGCCCGGACTCGATCGCGGCGCTCCAGCATGCCGTGCGCGGCAACAGCCAGGACCGTTACCGCGAGTTCGCGGAGATGGTCAACGAGACGTCGCTGCGCCTCAACACCATCCGTGGCCTCTTCAAGATCAAGGGAGCGGAAGCGCTCGGACGCAAGCCGATTCCGATCGACGAGGTCGAGCCGGCGGTCGAGATCGTCAAGCGCTTCTCGACCGGCGCCATGTCCTTCGGCTCGATCAGCCGCGAGGCGCATACCACGCTCGCCGTCGCCATGAACCGGATCGGCGGCAAGTCGAACACCGGTGAAGGCGGAGAGGAAAGCGATCGCTACCTGCCGCTGATGAACGGTGCGGCGAACCCAGAGCGTTCGGCGATCAAGCAGGTGGCCTCCGGCCGCTTCGGCGTCACCACCGAATACCTGGTCAATGCCGACGTGCTGCAGATCAAGGTGGCGCAGGGCGCCAAGCCCGGTGAGGGCGGTCAGCTGCCCGGCCACAAGGTCGATGCGACGATCGCCAAAACCCGTCACTCGACCCCGGGTGTCGGCCTGATTTCGCCGCCGCCGCATCATGACATCTATTCGATCGAAGACCTGGCCCAGTTGATCTTCGACCTGAAGAACGTCAATCCGGTGGCCGACATCTCGGTCAAGCTCGTCTCGGAAGTCGGCGTCGGCACCGTTGCCGCGGGCGTCGCCAAGGCTCGTGCTGATCATATCACCATCTCGGGCTTTGACGGCGGCACGGGCGCATCGCCGCTCACCTCGCTCAAGCATGCCGGTTCCCCCTGGGAAATCGGTCTGGCCGAAACCCAGCAGACGCTGGTGCTCAACGGTCTTCGCTCGCGCATTGCGCTTCAGGTCGATGGCGGTTTGAAAACCGGCCGTGACGTCATCATCGGGGCGCTGCTCGGAGCCGACGAGTTCGGTTTCGCCACCGCGCCGCTGATCGCAGCCGGCTGCATTATGATGCGCAAGTGCCATCTCAACACGTGTCCCGTCGGTGTCGCGACCCAGGATCCTGTGCTGCGCAAGCGCTTCAAGGGTACGCCGGAACACGTCGTCAACTATTTCTTCTTCGTCGCCGAGGAAGTGCGCGAAATCCTCGCCTCGCTGGGCGTTGCCCGGCTCGACGAGATCATCGGCGCCTCCGAATTGCTGGAGAAGGAGGACATGCTGGCACACTGGAAGGCCAGGGGGCTCGATTTCTCCAAGATCTTCCACAAGGTGGAGGCACCGAAGCCGGCAACCTACTGGACCGAGCGCCAGAAGCACCCGATCGACGACGTGCTCGACCGCAAGCTGATCGAAAAGGCCATGCCGGCTCTCGAGGCAAAGCAGCCGGTGGTCTTCGACGTCGACATCAAGAACGTCGACCGGTCGGCCGGCGCCATGCTGTCGGGCGAGCTTGCGAAGCGCTACGGCCACAAGGGCCTGAAGGACGACACGATCCACGTGACGCTCAACGGCACTGCCGGCCAGTCGTTCGGCGCCTTTTTGGCCCGCGGCATCACGTTCGACCTGGTGGGTGACGGCAACGACTATATCGGCAAGGGCTTGTCGGGCGGCCGCATCATCGTTCGCCCGCCGGAGAACGCCCGGATCGTCGCCGAGGAGTCGATCATCGTCGGCAATACGGTTCTCTACGGCGCGATCGCCGGCGAGTGCTATTTCCGCGGTGTGGCCGGCGAGCGTTTCGCCGTGCGCAATTCGGGCGCTGTTGCCGTCGTCGAGGGCGTGGGTGACCACGGCTGCGAATACATGACCGGCGGCGTCGTGGTCGTGCTTGGCCAGACCGGTCGCAACTTCGCGGCCGGCATGTCTGGCGGGGTCGCCTATGTGCTGGACGAGAGCGGAGATTTCGCTTCCCGCTGCAACATGGCGATGGTCGAACTCGAGCCGGTTCCGGAAGAGGACGACATGCTGGAGAAGCTGCACCATCACGGCGGCGACCTCATGCACAAGGGCTTGGTCGACGTATCAGGCGACATGACCCGCCATGACGAGGAGCGGCTCTACCAGCTGATATCGAACCATCTGCATTACACGGGCTCGGCCCGCGCCAAGCAGATCCTCGACAACTGGGCAGGTTTCCGTCCGAAGTTCCGCAAGGTCATGCCGGTCGAATACCGGCGTGCACTGGAGGAGATGGAGCGCATGCGCATGGGTGTCGCGGCGGAGTAACCGCCTTTCGAAGCCGTCCCGCCGGTCATTTGGCGGGGCATCCTTCGGGCACGGGAACCGTGCCGTCCACGAGATATTGAGCAGGATCAGACTATGGGCAAGGTTACAGGTTTTATGGAAATCGACCGGCAGGTGATGAAGTACCAGCCGGCATCCGACCGCATCCGCCATTTCCGCGAATTCACCATTCCGATGTCGGACGCCGAGGTTACCAAGCAGGCGGCACGCTGCATGGATTGCGGCATTCCGTATTGCCACGGTCCGACCGGTTGCCCGGTGCACAACCAGATCCCCGACTGGAACGACCTCGTCTACAACAACAAGTGGGAAGAGGCGATCCGCAACCTCCACTCGACCAACAACTTCCCGGAATTCACCGGTCGCGTCTGTCCGGCTCCGTGCGAGGAAGCCTGCACGCTGAACCTCGAAGACATGCCGGTGGCCATCAAGACGGTCGAGCAGGCGCTCGCCGACAAGGCCTATGAACTCGGCTTCATCGTGCCGCAGCCGGCAACGGTTCACACCGGCAAGAAGGTGGCGATCATCGGCTCCGGCCCGTCGGGCATGGCGGCCGCCCAGCAGCTCGGCCGTGCCGGCCACGAGGTGCATGTGTATGAGCGCGAGACCAAGCCCGGCGGCCTGCTGCGTTACGGTATTCCGGACTTCAAGATGGAGAAGAACTTCATCGACCGCCGTGTCGAGCAGATGGAAGGCGAAAACGTCACCTTCCATTGTGGCGTCAATGTCGGCGTCGACGTCAAGGTCGAGAAGCTGCTGTCGGACTATGATGCGGTTCTCTACTGCGGCGGTTCGGAAACCCCGCGCGAGGCCGGTATTCCCGGCGCGGATTTCCAGGGCGTGTATGACGCCATGCCCTATCTGGTACAGCAGAACCGTCGCGTCGGCCGCGAGAATGTCGACAGTGTCGGCTGGCCGTCCGATCCGATCCTCGCCGGCGGGAAGCATGTCGTCGTCGTCGGCGGCGGCGATACGGCATCCGACTGCGTCGGCACGGCCTTCCGCCAGGGCGCCGTCAAGGTGACCCAGCTCGACATCCGTCCGCGTCCGCCGGAAACCGAGGACAAGCTGGCCGTCTGGCCTTTCTGGGCGACCCGCATGCGCACCTCGTCGTCGCAAGCCGAAGGGGCGATCCGCGAGTTCCAGGTCGGCACCCTCGAATTCGTCGGCGAAGACGGCGTGTTGACGGGTGTGAAGTGCTGCCAGGTGGACGACAAGCGCAAGCCGATCGCCGGTTCGGAGTTCATCATCAAGGCCGATCTCGCCTTCATCGCCATCGGCTTCCGCGGTCCCTTCGGCGACGGCGTGCTGAACGAACTCGACGGCAAGCTGACGCTCAACACCGACCGCCGCGGCTCGACCAATGTCGTTGCCAATGATCGCGACTACAAGACTTCGGTCGACAAGCTGTGGACGGCGGGCGACGTGCGTCGCGGCCAATCGCTGGTCGTCTGGGCGATCCGCGAAGGGCGCCAGGCAGCGCGCGCCATCGACGAGGCGCTGATGGGCGCCAGCGTTCTTCCGCGCTGAAGGACTGCATAAAGCCTCAGGGCCGCGCATGTCGCGGCCCTTTTCATTTCTGCGGGGTTTCGGTCCCTGGAACACGCAAGTCGTCGACGCGGCCGGATGGCGGCGGCGGCAGGGTGCCGTTCTTGACCAGCTGGTCGCGGGGCGTGGGAGTTGCTGCGACCGGCAAGGGCGCCGCGCCGAGCAGTTCCGTCGCCCCGTCGAGTTCGGGGTCGAAGAGATCCATCGGCTGCGTCTTGACGATGTTCTGAATTTCCGACGGCGGCAGATTGATCAGTTCGGGCAGGTTGCTGGCATCGAGGCGGACGAGATCCGGGCTCGTCATGTCGCCGAGCAGGCGGCGAGCCGATTTCTCGACGTAGAAGGCCAGCTTGCGCTTTCCCGCCGCCGTCAGGTTGATGCCGTCGGTGCCGCGAAGGCGAACCTGCTGGCCGTTTATGTCCGAGCCGGTGATGATGAAGCGTCCCTCCTGGTCGACGAAGCCGTCCCAGACGTCGATGAACTCCCCGCCGATGCGCTCGACAGCGCGGCGATAGACGGCGTTGAGCGTCAATGCGTCAGCCGTCATGTTCTGCGGGCGAAAGGCGGGCAATCCGACCCACAGCAAGGGGATCTTGGCGTCCGTGACGATCTTGCCGAAGGCGGTTACGCGCCGCTCGTATTCCTGGAACCACTCCTCGGTGCGGAAGTTGAGCTTGCCGGAAGCCGTGACCATCTGCTGCCGGTCGTTGGCGCCGATGTCGATGATGACGATGGCGGGCTTGGCTTCGGCAATCATGGCCGGCAGTTCCGCCTGCCAGTCATAATAGTCCGTCCTGACAAGACCCGACGAGCCGTTGCTGCGCTCGTCGATCACGACGCCGGGCGAGGCTAAAAATGCCTCGGTCAGGCCCGTCGCCAGACCGTCCGCGACGAAGTCGCCGACAACGAGGACCTTTCGGGCATTGTCGATCTTCGGTGCGGGCGGTGGCGGTTCAGGCGCCGTCGTGATGCTGGTGACGCTTTTCGTCTGCTTTTTCACCGGGCGCGGCGGCTTTGCCTTCCGTGGCGGCGGGGGCTCGGGATAGCGTTGCTCGCGCCCGCCGAAAAACAACTCGATCAGATTGCGCGGCTGGCGCGTCTGCTGGGCCATGGCCGTGCTGGCAAACACCGACACGGCGAGGAAGGCCAACGCCAACGCGCCGGCCATCCAGCCCCGAGCGCCCATATTTCGCCGCGTCTGCCGCATCCCGGTGGTCGTCCTATTCGTGCCGCACTATCCGTTCCGGCTGAAGCGGATATGTGAGGCGGGCATGCGCAATTGTCAATTGCGCAGCTTGTCGAGCAGATCCTTCGACGGCTGGCCGTCGGTGGTCATGCCGAGGCGTGTCTGGATGGCGGTGATTGCGGCCCTCGAGCCGGAGCCGAAATTGCCGTCGATCTCGCCATCGTAGTAGCCGAGCGCTTGCATGCGGCTCTGCAGCTCGAACTTTTCCTTGATGTCGAGGCTGCCATCCGGCCGTGGCCATGCCTGCTGCATGCCGCCATAGCCCGCGATCTCGTCGGCGAGCAGGCCGACGGCCAGCGCGTAGCTGTCGGCCGCGTTGTAGCGCTTGATGACGAAGAAATTCTTGGTCATCAGGAAGCCTGGACCGTTAGCGCCGCCCGGCATCTTCAATTCGGCCCGCTGCGCGCCGTTCTTGAAGCCCTTGCCGCTCGGCCGCACGAAGCCGAGCGCCGCCCATTGGGCCAGTGTCTTGGTCTTGCCGGCATGGGCGTGACCGCCCTTCGGCACGACCGCCTCGTAGCCCCAGGTCTGGCCTGTCTGCCAGCCGTTCTTCGCCAAGAGGTTGGCGGAAGTGGCGAGCGCGTCGGGTACAGAGTGCCAGATGTCCTTGCGTCCGTTGCCGTCGGCATCGATCGCATAGAGCAGGTAGCTCGACGGGATGAACTGGGTATGGCCCATGGCGCCCGCCCAGGAACCCATCAGGTTCTTCGACGACACATCGCCATTCTGCAGCATCTTGAGGGCGGCGATCAGCTGGCTCTTGGCGTATTTCGACCGCTTCGAATCGGCATAGCCGAGGGTCGCCAGCGCCCGCGGCACGTGGTGCAGCCGGTCCGGGCTTTCGAGTGCTGCGCCGTAATTGGATTCCATCGACCAGATGGCAAGCAGCACATTCCGGTCGACGCCGAAATGGCGCTCGAGCGCGGCAAGCGTCGAGCCGTATTTCGCCGCCATCTCGCGACCGATCTTCACCGTGTAGGGGTTGACGCGCGAATCCAGGTAATCCCAGATCTGCGACTTGAATTCCGGCTGGTAGCGGGCCTTTTCCAGCACGAAGGGATCGGGCTCCGACACCCCGGCGAAGGCCAGGTTGTACGTCTTCTGGCTGATGCCGCTCTTGGCGGCGGTCGAGTAGAAGCCGTTGATCCATTTCTTGAATCCGGCGTCTGCCGATGCCGGCCCGGGCAGGAGGCCGGCGGCGATGGAAATGGCAATGGCTCCGAAAAGCCTGCGATTTTGTCTCGTCATGGGAACATCCCCGCTCTGTTACGGTTCTTTTCCAGCCCAACTGAAGGCTGTTCAGCCTAGGTTAAGGCAACAGCGTCAACAAAGTCTTTACCATGGTGAAGGGCCTCGTGAAACCTTTGCGAAATGGTAGAGAATATATAGTAGTGGGCGGGTGCGTATTGAAGGCGCCCTGGCAGAATCCTCGAGGAGGAATGAGTGGTTCAACGAAATAGACTCCGCAAAGCCGTTTTCCCCGTTGCCGGTCTGGGCACGCGCTTTCTTCCGGCTACCAAGGCTGTGCCGAAGGAAATGCTGACGGTCGTCGACAAGCCCGTCATCCAATACGTGGTCGATGAGGCCGCGGAGGCCGGTATCGAGCATTTCGTCTTCGTCACCGGGCGCGGCAAGGGTGTCATAGAGGACTATTTCGACATCCAGTACGAACTGGAACAGACGCTGAAGGCGCGCAACAAGAATGCCGAGTTGACGCTGCTCTCCGGCCTGTTGCCAAAGGCGGGTTCGGCGAGCTTCACCCGTCAGCAGGAGCCCCTCGGGCTCGGCCATGCCGTCTGGTGCGCTCGCGACATCGTCGGCCGCGAACCCTTCGCGCTGCTTCTGCCCGACATGATCATGCGCGGCGAAAAAGGTTGCCTCAAGGGCATGGTGGAGCTTTACGACAAGGCTGGCGGCAATATCGTCGCGGTCGAGGAATGTGCGCCCGACCAGACCCATAAATACGGTATCGTCGGCGTGGGCGAGGCGCTCGAGGGCGGCTTCAAGATTACCGAGATGGTCGAGAAGCCTGCCAAGGGAACCGCACCCTCCAATTTCTTCATCAACGGCCGCTACATCCTGCAGCCGGAAATCTTCGCCATTCTCGAGACCCAGGAGCGTGGCGCCGGCAACGAGATCCAGCTCACCGACGGCATGCTCAAGCTCGCCAGGGAACAGGCGTTCGCCGGCTATCACTTCAAGGGCCAGACCTTTGATTGCGGCGCCAAGGACGGCTTCATCCTCGCCAATGTCTCCTTCGCCATCGAACGCGCCGATATCCGGCCGATGATCGAAGAACCGCTGAAGGCGCTGCTGGCCGCCCTGAAGTAAGGACGATCGGCCTTCAAATGACAAAGCCGCGTCCGGCAAGGGCGCGGCTTTTTTATGCCCGCGGTTGCGGTCAGCGCTTGGCGGTCAGTCCGATCGAGGAGGTCAGTACATTGCTGCCGTCCGATCCGCTCCGCGTCGTGCGCTCGTATTCGACATCGGTTGTCAGGTCGAGGTAGCGGTTGATGCTCCAGGTGAGGCCGGCGCCGGTGGTGTAGGTCACGGATTCTTCCGTCGCCGCGCTGTCCGGATATCGGGTCCATTCCACGGCATTGGCCAGCCGCAGCACGAGATTGCTGCGCAGCTGATGCTGAACCTCGGAATTGAGGGCATAGATTACCGAGCCGTTGAGGCCCGCGGTGGTCGACGGATCGATCGTCGTTGACAGCCCCAGATCAACATCGGTGCCCTGATGCGGCGACCATGTGACATTGCCGTCGACGGTGAGCGCTGCGAGATCATCGAGGCGGCTGTCGTCAAATCGCTGGCGTTCGTAGCCTATGCCCAGTTCGCCCTTCAGCTTGTCGCCGAAATCGGCGGCAATCCCGCCCCTGGCGGCATAGGTGTCGGCGGAGCGGGCGTAGCCGGACGTGTCCTGCTTCTCGTCATAGGTGACCTTGCCGATCGCCACCTCGACGAAAGGCGTCAGCGCCGGTGAGATTTCATAACCGATGCGCCCGCGCAACTCGCCGGCCAGGCGATCGCGATCGCTGAGCGACAGGGTGGTGCCGTCGGAGAGTTCGGCATCGGAATACTGGAAGCGGGTGAGGTCGGCGGCGATCGTGCCGCGCAGCCGGCCGAAATCATGCTCAACGGAGAGGCCGCCGTTGTATTGATGGATGCCGGACTGGACCGAGGCGCCGGAAATGGCGTTCGGATCGTCGCTATCCTCGCGGCTGAAGGCGTATCCGCCCTTGATATGGGCGACCGTATCGTCGGCAAGATCGAGACGCAGGTCGGCATTGACGTTGGCGCGCGGGTCGGTGGCGCCGTCGCCGGAAAGGTTCTTCTGCCAATAGCCCTCCGCGCCGATGGTCAACTCGTGGCGGGACCAGTCGGTCGTCAGCGTTCCCTTGAGGCCCGTTTCGGATAAGGTGCGGTTTTCCTTCTCGCCGCCGCTGCTGGTCCGCTCATGCACGAGCTTCTCGCTGATCGAGGGGCGCAGCACCATGGTACCCAGACGTACACCTTCGCTGCCTGTGTCGCGGCGTGTTCGCAACGCCGTCGGGTCGTCCAGCGTCGTTTCGCGCAGGTTCTGGCGGCCGAGGTCGAGCGGTTGGGTCTCGGCGTCCGGATCCTCCGGGAGCAGTGCAGGGTCCGTGCCGATTATGTCTGTCGTGCCGTCGACGCCGGCTGTCGTGGCGGTGGTGGTCGGGTCGACGGTGGTCCCGGTCGCCGTCGTGGCCTGCGGACTGGCAGCAGCGCGGCTGGATGGCGACGTCCATGTCGTGGACTGCGTCGCAGTCTGTGCCAGTGCTGGTGGGACGAGGCCGAGAACGCCGCAGGCCAGAAGGCCGGCCGACAGGGCGGACATCTTGCGGCGTGCAGATTCCGCTTCGGTCTTTACGTTCTCAACCATCTGGACTTCGCCCGGCAATACTGAAATGCTTACCTAAACGTAAAGCCTTGTGGTTAATGTTTGGTTGCGAAAGCGCGGCTGGCTCAAAATCAGAGTTTTCAGCCGGAACGAGCGGCTTTTCGCCTCTATGCTGTGCATGAGATGCTCGGGATGGGCGGGTGTCTACGTCATTTTGTGGACATGGGCGGGCAAAAGCATTAAGGAAACGCCATGATCAAGCGCGCTGTAAATCTCGTCGAAGCCGGAGCCATCGAATCGGCTCTCCGGGTGGTCTCAACCGAGCGGAATGGACTGGATGCCCTGGAGCGGTCGCTGACCGAGAACCTGGCTGGCCCCTTCTGCAATGCGATCAAGGTGATCGGCAGCATTTCCGGCCGCGTGATCGTCACCGGCGTCGGCAAGAGCGGCCACATCGGCACGAAGATCGCGGCGACCTTCGCCTCGACCGGAACGCCGTCCTTCTTCGTCCATCCGGTGGAAGCCAATCACGGCGACTTGGGCATGATCGCCCGTGACGACGTGATCCTTGCCATGTCGTGGAGCGGCGAGAGCACAGAACTGCACGGCATCCTCTCCTATTCACGCCGCTTCTCCATTCCGTTGATCGCCCTTACGGCCGGCGCGACCTCGACGCTGGCGCGCGAAGCCGACATCGTGCTTCTGCTGCCGAAGGAGCAGGAAGCCTGCCCGCACGGCCTGGCGCCGACCACCTCGACCATCATGCAGCTCGCCATGGGCGATGCGCTCGCCATTGCCCTGCTCGAAGCGCGCGGTTTCACGGCCCATGACTTCCGCACCTTCCATCCGGGCGGCAAGCTCGGTGCCATGCTCAGCCATGTCTCCGACATCATGCATACCGGAGACAGCATTCCGCTCGTTCCGGTCGGTACCGGCATGCCGGAAGCGATCACGGTCCTGTCGATGAAGCGTTTCGGCTGCGTCGGCGTGGTGGACGAGGCCGGCCTCTTGTGCGGCATCGTCACGGATGGCGATATTGCCCGTCACCTAAGCGTCAACCTCGGCGAGACATTGGTCGACGATGTGATGACGCGCAATCCGAAGACGGTGAACTCGACAATGCTGGCCACGGCCGCCATGGGCCTTCTCAACCAGCACAACATCTCGGCGCTGTTCGTCACCGAGGAGGACGGTACGCCGCTCGGCATCGTCCACTTCCATGACCTCTTGAGGATCGGTGTCGCCTGATCAGGCGGCCTCTACGATCAAATCCCGACCATTCCAGGAAACGATCCGGACCTTGGTGCCGGCCGAAATGTCCGGACCGAGAACCGGCCAGTAGGTGTCGTCGAGGCGGATGCGTCCGTGGCCCTCGGCGATCGGCTCCTGCAGGGTCGCGGTGCGGCCGACCAGGCTTGCGCCACGCTGGTTGAGCAGCGGTTCATCGGTTACCAGATCCGATTTGGACAGGTATCTGCGTCCGAGCAGGGTGGCGACGACCGCCAGCGCGGCAAAGACCAGCACCTGGATCTGCCAGCCCCAGGCGGCGCTTTCCCACAGCAAGAGTGAAATCACCCCGGTCGCCAGCGCACCAATGCCGATCCACACCAGGAAGACGCCGGGCAGCAGCAGTTCCGCGCCCAGCAGCAAGAGGCCGAGCAGCCACCAACTCCACGGACCCAGTTCGGCGACCATGCGGCTCAGCATCGCTCAATTCTCCTGATTGGGCGCGAAGGGGTTGACCACCGGGGTCGTGCGGGCCGGCACGACGGGCGTTGCCGGTCGGGCGCGCGGCGCTAAGGGTTGATCTGCGAACACCTCGCGGGCGATCGCGCCGATACCGCCGAGCGAGCCGATCAAGCTCGAGGCCTCCATCGGCATCAGCACGATCTTGGAATTCGGCGCAGTACCGATCGCGCTCATGGCCTCGGTGTATTTCTGGGCGACGAAGTAGTTGATCGCGTTGAGGTCGCCGGCGGCAATCGCCTCGGATACCATGTGTGTCGCCTTGGCTTCCGCCTCGGCCAGTCGCTCGCGGGCTTCTGCCTCGCGATAGGCGGCTTCGCGCTGGCCCTCCGCCTGCAGGATGGCCGATTGCTTGGCGCCCTCGGCGCGCAGGATCTGCGCATTGCGGAAGCCTTCGGCTTCCAGCACCTGGGCGCGCTTCTCACGCTCTGCCTTCATCTGCCGGCCCATGGCATCGACGAGGTCCTTCGGCGGCTGGATATCCTTGATCTCGACGCGGGTGACCTTGATGCCCCAGGGGCCGACCGCCTCGTCGACGACGCGCAACAGACGGTCGTTGATGACCTCGCGGTTGGACAGCAGTTCGTCGAGATCCATCGAGCCCATGACCGAGCGGATATTGGTCATCGTCAGGTTCAGGATGGCATTCTGGAGATCGGCGACCTGATAGGCGGCCTGGGCGGCGTTGAGGATCTGGTAGAAGGCGACCGCGTCGGCCGAGACGCTGGCATTGTCCTTGGTGATGACTTCCTGGGTCGGGACGTCGAGCACCTGTTCCATGACATTGAGCTTGGAGCCGATGCGCTCGATGAAGGGCACGATCAGGTTGAGGCCTGGCTCGAGCGTGCGGGTATAGCGACCGAAGCGCTCGATCGTGTAACGAAAACCCTGCGGCACGGTCTTGATGCCGGCGAAGAGAACGAGAATGACGAGCGCGACGAGCGCGATGACGACAATATCGGGACCTGTAAATTCCATGACCTGCCCTCCTGGCTGTGGCCGGCGCCGGTTCGAGGCGCCGTCCGCATGGTTCTAACATCGGACGGCGACGAGGGCATTGCAAGGCCGAAGCGTCTTGGCAGTGTCGTTTAGACCCAGCCCTGCAGTTCGCGGCGCACGACCTTCTCCAGGACGCTCATGCCCTCCGGGCTGTCGTTGAGGCAGGGGATGTGAACAAACTTCTCGCCGCCATTGTGGTGGAAGATCTCGCCCGCCTCGCCGGCGATTTCCTCGAGCGTCTCCAGGCAGTCGGAAACGAAGCCGGGGTTCATGATGGCGATGCGCTTCACGCCGTCCTTGGCGAGCTTCTCCATGGTCTTGTCCGTATAGGGCTGGAGCCATTCCTCTGGTCCGAAGCGGGATTGGAAGGTCACCATGAACTTTTCCTTCGGCAGGCCGAGGCGTTCGCGCAGCAGGCGGCCGGTCTTCATGCAGTGGCAATGATAGGGGTCGCCCTGCTTGAAATAGGACTGCGGGATGCCGTGGAACGAGGTGATCAGGATCTCCGGCTCCCAGTCGAGGGTGGCGAGCTTCTTCTCGACCGAAACCGCCAGCGCGTCGATATAGGTCGGGTCGTCATGATAGCGCGGCACCGTGCGGATGGCCGGCTGCCAGCGCATCTTCATCAGGTGCTCGAAGGCCTTGTCGTTGACGGTCGCGGTCGTCGATGCCGCGTATTGCGGATAGAGCGGGAAGAGAAGGATCTTCTCGCAGCCGGCGGCGTGCAGTGCGTCGATCTTCGAGGCGATCGACGGCTGGCCGTAGCGCATCGCCCAATCGACGATGACGTTCGGATAGTCCTTGAGCGCTTCCGACATCAACTCGGCCTGGCTGCGCGTATAGGTCCGCAGATAGCTCTCGTCCTTGTCCTTGTTCCAGATCTCCTCATAGGCCTTGCCGACCTTCTGCGGACGCGTGTTGAGGACGATGCCGAACAGGATCGGATACCATTTCCACGGCGACCATTCGATCACGCGCTTGTCCATCAGGAATTCCTTCAGGTAGCGCCGCATCGACGTGTAGTCGGTGCCGTCCGGTGTGCCGAGATTGACGAGCAGCACGCCGACCTTGCCGAAGCGGACGGGCGGATGGTCGGAAGGCAGGTGGGAGGTATCAGCGGTCATGTCGATGTCCTGATGGTTTCTGTCGAGATCCACTACGTTGGATGGCGTCTCGGAGATCATCTCATAAAAGCAAAAACCGGCCCGGGAAACCCCGGACCGGTCGAGAACCTGCGGCAAACCGCCTTACTTGGCCGGCAGTTCCAGCTCTTCGCCGACGCCGATCCGGTTCGGGTTCTTCAGCTTGTTGGCTTCGGCGATCTTCGTCCACAGCATGCCGTCGCCATAGGTTGCGACGGCGATCTTCCACAGGCTGTCACCGAGCGCGACGGTGTACTTCTTCGCGGTGGTAGCGGCGGTCTCGGCCGCGGCCGGGGCGGCTGTGGCAGGCGTTGCCGCAGCCGGGGCCTCGGTCGTTGCAGCCGGGGCTTCCGCCGCAGCAGGGGTGGTTGCTGCGCCGGCGACTTCGGTGATGCGGCCGTCGGTGTAAGGCTTGTAAGGGCTGTTCTTGGCGATGAAGTCCGCCAGGACGGTTTCCAGGCCGGGGCCGAAATCATAGGCGTTCTGGCCAGCCGAGGCGAAGATCTTGTAGCCGTCACCGCCGGCGCGCATGTAGTTGTTGGTGGCGACGCCGTAAAGTTTTTCCGGATCGAGCGCGACGAAACCGTCGCCTTCCTTGACCTCGACCGACACGACGCGGCTGCCGGCCGGCTTCGACTTGTCGAACGAGTACTTCATGCCGGAGACCTGCGGGAAGCGACCGGCGCCTTCCTCGATCTGGCTGAGACCGTTTTCCAGGGCGGTGACAATGTCCGACCCCTTGAGCTTGAAGGTGGCGAGCGTGTTCTGGAAGGGCAGGACGGTCAATGCCTCGCCCATGGTCACGGTGCCGGCATCGATAGAGGCACGCAGGCCGCCGCCGTTCTGGATGGCGATCGTCACGCCCTGATCCTTGACGCGATCGACCATGGCGTCGGCGACGAGGTTGCCCATGGAGCATTCGGCCGCGCGGCAGACTTCGCGCGAGCCGTCGATGACATCGGCCGTCTCGCCGATCTCCTTCTGCTTCAGCTCTTCGATCGGGGCGCCGAGTTCGGCGACCTTGGCTGTGAAGGCTTCATCCGGAGTAACAGAGGCGTCGAGGAGCTTCGGGGCGCCTTCGGCGGTCTTGACCGCGCCGGCGTCGTCGAACACCACCTTGAGGTCGCCGAGATACTTGGAATAGGCATAGGCGGTGACGATCGGCACGTCCTTGCCGGCCGGGTTCTTGACCAGCGTCGGATAGGGACCGGCGGCCTTCTCGTCGGTCGAGGACAGAAGCGTGTGGCTATGGCCGCCGACGATGACATCAATGCCGTCGACCGCCTTGGCGATCTCCTGGTCCTTGACATAGCCGACATGCGACAAAAGCACGATCTTGTTGACGCCCGCCGCTTCGAGCTCCTTCACGGCGTCCTTCAGGTAGCCGATCTCGTCAACGAAGAGCACGTCCTCGCCGGGCGACGAGGTTTCGTCGGTGTCGGTTGCGAGGACCGAGACGACGGCGACCTTCTCGGCGCCGAATTCCTTGATGATGTAGGGCTTGTACTTGTCGGCGATCGGCGTGTTGAGGCCGGCGAGCACATTGCCGGAGATCAGCGGGAACTTCAGCGCCTCGATAAAGCGGGCCAGTTCTTCCGGGCCGTCGTCGAATTCGTGGTTGCCGATCGCCATGGCATCGAAGCCGATGCCGTTCATGAATTCGGCGATCGGGGCGCTCTTGTAGGTGGTATAGAACAGCGAACCCTGGAACTGGTCGCCGGCATCGAGCACGAGAAGATTGGCGTCCTTCAATTCCGCCCGGCGGCTGTCGATCGCAGTCTTGACGCGGGCGATGCCGCCGAAGCATTCGTTCTTGCCGGCCTCTTCGGCCGAGCAGGTGGAATCATATTTGTTGATCGCTTCGATGCGCGAGTGGAAATCGTTGATGTGCAGGATGTTCAGCTCGAAATCGGCAAGCGCGCCGCTGGCGGAAAGGGCGAGCACCGAGGCGCTCAAAAGGCCGGATCGCAGGTGTTTCAACATGGCTTATCTCCTGTTTTGGCAATAGAGCCGCAAGACGCCGTTGGGCATGTGTGCAGCGCAAGAAAGATCCCTGATGGCGGCGATGTTTTCATCATGCGGCCGGGACTGCAAGCGAAATTCCGCACTGCATTCTTCAACCGGGAGTGCCCGAAACGACAAACCGGCCGATGCTTGCATCGACCGGTTCATCGTCAGGCAAATGGGGCGAAAGGCTTAGCCGCGGCGGGCGAGCGAGAACTGGGAACCTGCGTCGGAGGTGCAGTTCAACTGGCTCGGCGTCACCATGGCGCAATTGACCTTGGACTGCGTATTGCGCACCAGCGACGTCAAGTTGATCTCGACGAGCCGATCGGAAACCATGGTATAGGTGCCGGAAGCCAGCAACTGGTTGCTGTCCGTCGTTCGGGTGGAGAAGGTGCCGGCCTGGAAGGTCGAGACGATGCCGTTCGGGTCGACCCATGTGCCATCGACGGTCGGGGCCTGGCGGATCGGCGGCAGCGGGCGCGGACCGCTCGATGAACAGGCGGCAAGCGTTGCCGTGCATGCCAACAGAATTACAATGGACCTGATCTTCATCGCCGTCTCCTGCCTAATCGCCTTCGGCCGGCGACCTCGGAACGCCTGGCCGATTTTGCCGAACCATGCCGTGAAGGGATGGTGAAAGCAAGACCACAAGGCGGTCTGTCGCCGGGATATACAGGTTTAGCAGCAACTTATTGATATTTGGCAACAGAAAGCCCGCCGCTTTGGGCGGCGGGCGAGATCGTCGCTAAAGCGTTATCAGATCAGCGAACGAGAATGTTCCTGAACTGCCAGGGATCCTTGGTGTCGATGTCTTCGGGGAAGAGGCCCGGGCGACCATCGAGCGGGGTCCAGTCGGTGTAGTGACCTTCGACCGGGCCGAGATATTGCGACTGGACTTCGAGGCAGCGCTTGTAGTCGACCTCGTCGGCCTCGACGATGCCGGCCTTCGGGTTCTCGATGGCCCAGACCATGCCGGCGAGAACGGCCGAGCTAACCTGCAAGCCGGTGGCGTTCTGGTAAGGCGCGATGCGGCGGGTTTCTTCGAGCGACAGGCGCGAGCCGTACCAGTAGGCGTTCTTCTCGTGGCCGTAGAGCAGCACGCCGAGTTCGTCGACGCCGTCGACCAGTTCGTTCTCGTCGAGAACATGCAGCACCGGCTGGGCATTGCCGCCATTGCCGAACATTTCGTGCAGCGAAAGGACGGCGTCATTGGCCGGATGATAGGCGTAGTGGCAGGTCGGGCGGTAGGTCACTTCGCCGTCCTTGTCACGAACCGTGTAATAGTCGGCGATCGAGATCGACTCGTTGTGGGTGACCAGGAAGCCGTATTGCGGACCGGGCGTCGGGCACCAGGTGCGCACGCGAGTGTTGGCGCCCGGCTGCTCCAGATAGATCGCGGCCTTGCAGCCCTTCTTGTGCTTCTTGGCGTTCTTCGGCATCCAGTTCTCATGGGTGCCCCAGCCGAGTTCGGCGGGCTGCAGACCTTCCGAAATGAAGCCTTCGACCGACCAGGTGTTCCAGAAGACGTTGAGCGGCTTCGGGTTCTTGGTGCGCTGCGTATCGCGCTCGGCGATGTGGACGCCCTTGACGCCCAGCTTCTTCATCAGCTTGGCCCAGCCTTCGCGATCGTCGGCGGCCGGCTCCTCGAACTTCAGGCCGGTTTCATTGGCGAGGTTGACGAGAGCCTGCTTGACGAACCAGGAGACCATGCCCGGATTTGCGCCGCAGGTGGAAACGGCGGTGGTGCCGCCCGGGTTCTTGTTCTTTTCGGCGCGAAGGGTTTCGCGCAGCGCATAGTTGGTGCGCTCGGAATTCTTCATGTTCTTGTCGAAATAGAAGCCGAGCCACGGCTCGACGACGGTGTCGATGTAGAGAACGTCGAGCTTGCGGCAGAACTTCATCAGGTCGACCGAGCCGGTATCGACCGAGAGGTTGACGAGGAACCCCTGGCCGGCGCCTTCGGTCAGAAGCGGCTTCAAGAGCTTCTTGTAATTGTCCTTCGTGACGTGCGCCTGGATGTGCTTCACGCCGTGCTTGGCGAGCAATTCGGCTTCGTCATTGCGGGGATCGATGACCACCATCCGGCTCTTGTCGAACTTGAAATGGCGTTCGATCAGGGGCAGCGTGCCGCGGCCGATCGAACCAAAGCCGATCATCACGATCGGGCCGGTGATCTCGCCGTACACCGGATAGGTTTGCTTGGTCATTTCCTTCTCCTTGCAGTGCGGGACGGGCCCGCTGATACCGGCGGTTCTAGATCATAAAAGCCTGACACAATAAAGGGCGCTTTTCAGCTGCGACGCACGTTCCGGACTGATTCTCATGCGTAAACGCCGGAGCGAAGACAGCGTAGCAGGTCCTCCCGCCTTTCTGCCAGCCCCTTGTAGTCGATCTGGTCGGCGGTCATCGCCTCCAGCTGGCGAGCCAGACCTTCGGCCATCCGGGCCCCGTCGGGGTGGCGCTCGAAGACGGCCACGGGGTCGAGATAGATGCGGATGGTGAAGACGATGTCGCCGGTTGCCGGCAGCTTGCGCAGGGTTTGGCGTTCGACTCGGACGAAGGCCGAGCGGGGATCGATGCCGTGGGAGGCTGGATCGCTGGACGGACGGATGCTGACCGGGTGATAGAGCGCATAGCGCCAGTTGATCGACCAGTTGAAGCGCTCGGCCGGCAGGTCCGGCTGGAGATTGTCGAACACCCGGTTGATGATGGTGTCGTTGCGCGTGCCGCCCTCAAAACCCGGCACATGCGCGTGGACCTCTGCCATCGGCCGCATGAATTTTTCCGCCAGCGACCAGGAGGAGGGGAAGGCGAGATGGGCGGCGATGATCGTCCATCCGTCGGGCTTCTTGCGCAGGATGACCACGTCGTCCTGGACGAGGGATCCGGCGCGCAGGAGCGGCGGGCGGCTTTCGTCGGCGAGGTCCACGGCATGGCCGGCCATGGTCATGGTCGGGCCTGAGCGGTTGTAGCGGTCGCCGTGGGATTGCTCGAGGTGACCCACCAGCAGATCGAGACATTCCTGCTGGGCGTCGAGGCTTTCCGGCGCCGCGCGGAAGATGTCGTCGAAATGGTTCTCTTCGAGGCGCCGCTTTTCGTCAAGATAGCGCCCGAGATCGTCGTCCGGTTCGATCCAGCGGCGATGATCGAGCGCGGAAAGACCGATAGCGAAGGGTCTGGTGGCGTCGCTGGCATAGGGGGTGTAGGTGGGTGAGGTCATTTGATTTTGTCGATCCTGGTCACGCCGAGCGCTCTATCTCTTTGCGGGCACAGCTTGCCAGGAATGCCGAACGCGTCAATCCGCGCTCCTTGGCCGCCATGTCGATTGCCGCAAGGGTGCCTGCTTCCATGGTGATGTTGGCGCGAACCGTTCGGGTGTCGTCCTCGATCAGGGGAACACGGATCAGGAATCCTCCCTCCTTCAGTTCCTGCCGGACGTCGGCCCTTGCCAGAATGTCGGCATGCGAGGAGGGGGCGGGCAATTCCTCGTCCTCGGCCCAAAGCCGCAGGGCATCGACCGCATTGGGAACGATCTCTTCCTCGTCATCCGTCGCGGAAAAAACGGACGGCAGGTCCGGGAAGCTGATGCCGAATGCGCTTTCCGGATCCTTGTGAACAAGAGCTACATAATATCGCATTGCGACCAGTCCTTCCTTGCTTCAGATCCAGCCTGCCTGCTTTGCGATGGCGCGCGCAGTGCCCAAAGGCAGATCCTTTTTCGGGTGCGGGACGATGATGGTCTTGCCGTTCTTGCGAAATTTATGATGGGATCCGGAAATCGCAACCAGTGCATAGCCTTCGGCTTTGAGCCGCTGGATGATCTTCCGCGAGTCCTTCTCCATCGGCACACCCTTGATGTGTGTATATATGCGCACGTTCGCTGAGATTCAATCTCCCCTTGGTGCGCTTTCAATCTTTCAAGCGATCCAATCCGTCGGCCGTTCGCGTCAGGGCCACCTCGGTGATCTCATAGTCAGCCACGCCGTGAACCGAAAACGGATCGGCGGCAACGAAGGCCTCGATGTCCGCGCGCTCGCCCCTGGCAAGGATCAGGCCGCCGGTGCGGGGCACCTTGCGGCCGGAGGCGAGGAACATGCCGATGTCGTAGCCCTGTTTGACCCAGGCCAGGTGCGGTTCCATCAGGCGGTCTGCCTCTTCCTGCGGCTTCACATAGGTGAGCGAGAGGATGAACATCAGGCGTCGCCTTCCACCAGTTCGGCGCGGATCAGGCCGCGCAGCGAATTGCCGACATAGAGTTTTCTGAAATGCAGGTCCTCGGGCCGCAGGACCTCGCTTCTGGCTTTGCGTTCGCGGATGAGTTCTGCGCGCAAGACGCCTGGCAGCAGGCCGCTCGACAGGGCTGGTGTCACGAACCGGCCTTCCTCGACCTCGGCGAAGAGATTGGTGATGGTACCCTCGCAGACTTCGCCGCGTTCGTTCAGCAGCAGCACCTCGTCGGCCTCCTCAAGCTTGAACTCGGCACGCGCCGCCTCATAGGGTTCGCGGCGCGAGGTCTTGTGGCGGTACAGGCTGTCGTCGGATTTCAGCCGGGTTTCGGCGATGCGGAGCCGCCAGACCGTGTCTTCGGACTGGAGAGCGAACGGCGCCACGGTGACGTCGATCTTGCCGCGAAAGCTCATGGTCAGGCGCACACGGAGTGGCTGGTCACCCTCGACGGCTGCGTTCAACCTCGCCAGCGCATCCTGCGGCTGGCGAAATCCGAGCGCGTCGGCGGAGCGCGAGAGCCGACGCAAATGCTGGTCGATCCGGAGAAAGCCTTCCTCCGGCTGCCAGCGCATGGTTTCGATCAGCGAGAAATCCATTGATCCCCTACCGCAAAGCGCGCCTTCAACAGGCATTCCTCGTATTCCGCTTCCGCCTTCGAATCGAAGACGATGCCGCCGCCGACATTGAAGACTGCGCGGTGGTCTTTGAACAGTGTCAGAGTTCGTATGGCCACCGAAAAGCGCATGGGCCCGGAAGGGTCGCAATAGCCGATGGCGCCGCAATAGACATCGCGCGGGCCGGCTTCGAGTTCGGCGAGAATGCGCATTGCCCACATTTTCGGCGCGCCGGTGACCGAACCGCAGGGAAAGAGGGCGCGGAAGATTTCGGGAAGGCCTGTCCCGTCCACAAGCCTTGCCCGCACATGGCTCACCATCTGGTGCACGGTCGGATAGGTCTCGATCTCGAACAGCCTTGGTACGGACAGCGTGCCGACCTCGCTGATCGCCGAGATGTCGTTGCGCAGCAGGTCGACGATCATGCGGTTTTCCGCCTGGGTCTTCTCGTCGGCGAGCATGGCGGCAATGATCGCCCCGTCTTCGTCGGGCGTCTCGCCGCGGGGTGCCGTGCCCTTCATGGGATGGGTCTCAATCCAGCCCTCGCCATCGACCTTGAAGAACAGTTCCGGCGAGCGCGACAGGATCACCGGCCCGCCGAGATCGATCAGCGCGCCGTAGTACACCGGCTGGCGAGCTACCAAAGACCAGAAGGCAGAACGTGGATCGCCGCGCCAGCGAGCCTCGATCGGCATGGTGAGGTTCGCCTGGTAGCAATCGCCCCTGCGCAGGTGATCGTGCAGGCGCTCGAAGCGCCGGCGGTAGGCGGCGAAATCCCATCCGGCATGCGGCTCGGTGATGAAGGGGGCGTCGTCCGTCTCGGCCGGCGCTGCAAGGGGATGTCCGGCCGGCGAAGGGCCGTCGAAAATGCCCATCGCGATCAGCGGCGTCTCGCGACCATCTTCGACGAGCGGCCTCAGCTTGCCCTCGAAGACATACCCCGCTTCATAAGAGATGAACCCTGCCAGCCATTTTCCCGACCGCCGCGCCGTCTCCAGCCGCTCGAAGGCGGGCAGAACCTCGCTTGCCCTCCGCGCAACGACGATGTCGCGCGGATCGGCAAACAGCAGGCTTTCTCCGCGCTTGTCGTCGCGGAACAGGGCATAGAGGGCATGGTCAGCCATAGGGCTTGAGCGTTCTCCGGTTCAGGAGGTCTTATCAAGCGCCTCCAGCTCGTCGATCAGACCTTCTATCATCGACAGGCCCTTGGCCCAGAACGACGGATCGGTGGCGTCGAGGCCGAAGGGGGCGAGCAGTTCCGAATGGTGCTTCGTGCCGCCGGCTTTCAGCAGTTCGAAATACTTCTGCTGGAAGCCCTCCTCGGCATTCTGGTAGACGGCGTAGAGCGAGTTCACCAGGCAATCGCCGAAGGCATAGGCGTAGACGTAGAAGGGCGAATGGATGAAGTGGGGGATATAGGCCCACCAGCTTTCATAGCCTTCCGAAATCCGGATAGCCGGGCCCAGGCTCTCCGACTGGACCGAGAGCCAAAGCTCGCCGATCTTTTCCGCCGTCAGCTCGCCTTCCTTGCGCGCCGTGTGCACCTTGCGCTCGAATTCGTAGAAGGCGATCTGGCGCACGACCGTGTTGATCATGTCCTCGACCTTCTGAGCCAGCATGGCCTTGCGTTCTTTGCTGTCGGCCGTGCGGTCGAGCAGGGTGCGGAAGGTCAGCATCTCGCCGAACACGGAAGCGGTTTCGGCCAGCGTCAGCGGCGTCTGGCACATCAGCGGCCCCTGCGCGCCGGCGAGCACCTGGTGGACGCCGTGGCCGAGTTCATGGGCGAGCGTCATGACATCGCGCGGCTTGCCGAGGTAGTTCAGGAGGACATAGGGGTGCGCCGAGGGGACCGTCGGATGGGCAAAGGCACCCGGTGCCTTGCCGGCGCGCGCGGGGGCGTCGATCCATTGCTCGTCGAAGAAGCGGCCGGCGATCTCGGCCATTTCGGGCGCAAAGGCGCCGTAGGCTGACAGAACCGTATCCTTGGCCTCGTTCCACGGGATGAGCCGGTCAGGGGTTTCCTTGAGCGGCGCGTTGCGATCCCAATAGTTCATCTGCTCCATGCCGAGCCATTTCGCCTTCATGGCGTAGTAGCGATGCGACAGGCGCGGATAGGCCTCACGCACGGCCGCAGCCAGCGCGTCGACCACATCGCGCTCGACGCGGTTCGCCAGGTGGCGGCTGTCGGCGATGTCCTCGAAGCCGCGCCAGCGATCCGAGATTTCCTTGTCCTTGGCGAGCGTGTTGGTGACCAGCACGAAGATACGGATATTGTCCTTGAAGGTCTGCGAGAGCGCCCTGGCCGCCTGCTCGCGGAGCGCCGGATCGGCATCCTGCAGCATGTTGAGGGTGGCTTCGAGCGGCAGTTCCTGCTCGCCGACCCTGAAGCGCAGCGAGGCGAGCGTCTCGTCGAACAGCCGGTTGAAGGCGGCCGCGCCCGTCATCGATTTCTCGAGAAAGAGCTGCTCGATCCTGTCTTCAAGTTGGAACGGCTTGTCCTTGCGCAGGTCGACGATCCACGGGCGGTAGTGGGCGAGCGCCGGATCGCTCTGCATGCCGGCATCGACGATGGCGTCGTCGATCCGGTTCAGCTCCAGCGAGAAGAACAGGAGATGGGCGGAAATGTCGGTGAGCCTGGCTTGAACGTCGCCGAAGAACTTGCCGTTTTCCGCATTTGTCATGTCGGAATAGTAGGTGAGGCCGGCATAGGAGGCGATCCTGCCGAGCAGGTCTTCCAGCGCCTCGAGCTCACGCAGCGCGGCGGCCAGTCCCTGGTCGCCGGTCAGTGAGGCGGCTTGCGTGAGCTTGCCTTTCCATCTCATCTCGAAGGCGACGGCATCGCTGGCGGCCTTCTCCAGATCGCCGCGGAAGGCATCGGAGGTCTGCGACGGATAGAGATGCGAGAGGTCCCACAGCGGAAGGCCGCCCAGCTCGGGCTGCACCGCGCCGCTCGGAGTGGCTGCGGACAGGGTGCGGACGGGCTCAAAATCTCTCGGCATGGTGGTCCTTCTCTTTTCCCGACGGATCGTCGAGGAGATGTAGTCAGTCCCGCCCGATGGGGCAAGCGTGCGTTCCCGCCGGTGCCGGCCTTGTCATGCCCGATGGGTGCTATCAGATTGATAAAATGCGAGCTTTTCTCAAAACTGGATGTTCAGTCCTTTCTGGCAGGTTTGCCCGAGCCATGGTTTGCAATCCGCATTCCGCCTGAAGCGCCAGAATGAATCCGGGAGCTCGACGTTGACCGCTCATATCCTTGTAATCGATGACGATGCGGCGCAGCGCCGCGCACTCAAGGCGGCGATCGAGGGGCTTGGGCATGTCGTTCATCTTGCCGATAGCGACCAGGCCGGGCTTGAGGTGTTTCGCCGGCATCGAAACGAGATCGCCGTAGTGTTGGCCGACCTTTCCACGCCTGAGCGTGTCGGCAACGGCTTCCTCCAGTCGCTCGGCGACCTGCATGCGAGCGTTCCGGTGATCGTCCAGACGTCCGAGGGCGCCACCCATCGCGCGGTGGAGGCCATGCGGGCCGGCGCCTTCGATTTTCTCGTCAAGCCATGCTCGAGCGAGCGCATATGCGCTGCAATCAACAGCGCCATCCGGTTCAACCGCAACGGTTCGCAGGGCAGATCCGTTCGCCGCACGCGCTCCGGTACGGTCGGCTTCGGCGACATCGTCGCGGCGAGTTCGGCCATGGCGCGCGCGGTCGAACTCGGCCGGCGGGCCGCCCAGTCCGTCATTCCGGTCATGCTCGAGGGGGAGGCCGGCGTCGGCAAGGAAATGATGGCGCGTGCCATCCATGCGACGAGCGAACGCTCGGCGCGTGCCTTTGTCGCCGTCAATTGTGCCGCCGTTCCCCACAGCCTGATCGAAGGCGTGCTCTTCGGTTCGGACGCAGCCGATGCGGCCGGTGGTGGCCAGATGCCCGGCAAGTTTTCCGAGGCCGAGGGCGGAACGCTGTTCATCGAGGAAATCAGTGAATTGCCCGCCCACGTGCAGACCCGGCTGCTTTCGGTCGTCCACAACGGGGAGATCGACGGGCTCAACGGCAAGCGGTCCCGCAAGGTCAATGTCCGGCTGATCTTCGCCACCAACAAGGATCTGATCGAGGAGGTCAAGGCGGGGCGGTTCCGGGAGGATCTCTACTATCGCCTCAACGTCTTTCCGATCACCATCGCTGCACTGCGCCGCCGCAAGGAGGACATTCCGCATCTGGCGCGCGCCTTCGTCGAGCGGTTCTCGGCGGAGCAACGCCTGGCAAAGCCGTTGGCCATCGATGCGGCGGCGCTGGGCCTTCTGACCGGCTATGACTGGCCGGGCAATACGCGGCAACTGGAAAATGCGGTGTTCCGGGCGGTCGTCCTGGCCGAAGGGCCGGTGCTTGGCGAGTCCGACTTCCCGCAGATCGCGGCGCAAAGGGTATCCGACCGTCCATCGCCGGCGCCTGTCGCAGAACGCGGCGGATACGAAGTCGCGCCTGCCGCCACGGCGCCCGTCCTCGATGTGGCCAGTCACGGTCACGCCTCCGAATCGCCGGTCGAACCGGCGCCGACCGGAAGGTCCGCTCCGTCCGGCGATATCGCTGCGAACGTCATTATCAGCACAGACGATGCCGGCAATGTGCGCAAACTGGCCGAGATCGAGGAGGAGCTGATCCGATTCGCTCTCAAGTTCTATCGCGGGCAGATGAGCCAGGTCGCGCGCAAGCTCGGAATCGGTCGTTCGACGCTCTATCGCAAGCTCAAGGACTATGGAATCGACCCCGACGACCCGCAAAAACACGCGGCATGATGCCGCGAAGAAGCCCCATTGTTAACTGTCGGGTAAAGGTGTTCTCTTATCAGCAGCTAATCACTTGTTAGGCATACGTTCACTATATATGGATTGCTTGTGTGCGTGTGGCAAATTTGCCATGGTGTTACCGCATTTGGCAGTCACTTAGGTTGACGCGGGACGTAGTCTTTCGGACGGGGATTGAATTGCTGATAACGCATGATCGCAGCGCGCCTTTCGGCGGAAACGGGCGCAGTCATCCGGCTGCGCATGCACGGTCCTTCGCCCGGACGGCCCTGTCGGTCTTCGCATGTCTCCTCGTCAGTGCCATCCTCTTCCTTTACATGGCGCCCAGCGCCTCCGCTGAAACCCGCACGCTCAAGATTCATTTCGTCCACACAGGCGAAAAGGCGGCCGTCGTCTTCAAGCGCAATGGTCGCTACGACGCCAAGGGCCTGAAGCAGCTGAGCTACCTCGTGCGCGACTGGCGCCGCAACGAACCCACAAAGATGGACCCGCGGCTGTTCGACCTCGTGTGGGAAGTCTACCGTCGCTCCGGCGCGTCGGGCTATATCACGGTCGTTTCGGGCTACCGGTCGCCGGCCACCAATGCCATGCTGCGTTCGCGCTCCAAGGGCGTGGCGAAGGAAAGCCAGCACATGCAGGGCACCGCGATGGATTTCTACATTCCGGGCGTGCCGCTGAAGAAGCTGCGCGAGATCGGCATGAAGATGCAGGTCGGTGGCGTGGGTTACTATCCCAATTCCGGCTCTCCCTTCGTCCACATGGATGTTGCCGGCGTGCGCGCCTGGCCGCGCATGTCGCGTCAGGAACTGGTTCGCCTGTTCCCCGACGGCAAGACCGTCCACATCCCTTCCGACGGCAAGCCGCTGCCCGGTTACCAGCAGGCGCTGGCCGACTACAAGAAGCGGGTAAACTCCAAGCAGATCATGATCGCCGAAGAGAAGTCGGGCGGTGGCAAGCGCAAGAACCTGCTCGCCATGCTGTTCGGTGGCGGCGACGAGGACGAGGAAGAAGATGTGGTCCTGCCGAGCGAACGGCCTTCGGTCGCGCCGCAGCCCGTCGTGACGGCGGCTGAGCCGGTGATGGTGGCCAACGCTGCACCGCCGCCGCGTCAGGCGGAACTGACGATGCCGGAGCCGACCGTTGCGCTCAACGCGCCGGTGCCGGCCGCCCGACCATCGCTGACGGCGGCTGACACGAGCCTTGCCGTCGCACTGTATTCGCCGGCTCGGAACCCGGCTGAAGATGCGCTTTCGCGTGTCACATCGGGTGCGCCGACAGCAGAGGAAGGCTTTGCGGATCTGCAGGCGATGAAGATTCCGGTTCCAACCCTTCTGGGCCCGCGTGGCATGCAGGGTGATGCACAAGCTCCCGAACTCTTGACCGCCTCGGTCGATCCCGCGCTTGCTGGCGCGGTCGAAGGGGAGCCGGCGCTGGTTCCGGTGCCGGTGGCACGGCCCGCCGTGGCCGAGGCCTTGCTGGCCGGCGCCGAGAGCGAACCGGAGGCCGAGGTCGACGAAATCGAGCAGGCGATCCTTTCGCCGGAAGCTGCCGCGGCCCTGGAAGAGAACAACATGCCGCTGCCGGGATCGCGTCCGGAAGCGCCGGTATCGAGTGCCGCCTTGCCGGTCCAGACCGACGAGCCAGTGGAGGAAACACCGGCGGTTCAGGTCGCGGCCATCGCGCCGAAATCCGAGCCCGCAGCGGGTGAAGGCGAATTCGGCGACGGCTTCGACATGCCGAAGACGGTTGACGCAAACGGGATCGCGGCTGGCCTGCCGGCCAAGGGCAAGCGTCCGAGCCAGGCCGAGGCCGAGGCTGCGCGAATGGCCATGACAGGCGGTCGCCTCACCGAGGACATGATCTCCTATTGGGCATTGAACCAGGACCGCTTCGAAAAGGTCGACAAGGCGGCCAAGGCGCCGCGGGTTGTCAGCCGCTCGCTGAGCGCACCCACGGCGGCCGTGCCGGTCGGCTTCCAGCAGGGCGCCGTGTCGGTCGATCCGAGCCGTTTCGGCGCACCGTAAACTCGACACGCCCGAGACAGATCGACAGATTTTCTCGTCGCCAGAACAGCGAAAGCCCGCCTGACAGGACGTCAGGCGGGCTTTTCAAAGTGAAGAAACCTAAGGTGCCGGGTTATTCCTCCGGCGGCGTCTCGATCATGCCGAGGGCGTGCAGGTAGGTGTCGAGGATCAGATCCTCCTCCATGCGCTCCTGCTCGTCCTTCTTGCGCAGCGCAATCACCTTCTTGAGGATCTTGGTGTCGAAGCCCATGGACTTGGCTTCGCCGTAGACATCCTTGATGTCGTCGGCGATGGTCTTCTTTTCCTCTTCGAGACGCTCGATGCGCTCGACGAAGGCGCGGAGCTGGTCGCGGGCGACGCCGTGTGCGGCATCAGACATGGGCATTCTCCTTGAATAGCGGTAATCTCATTTCGTGGGGCTGAACTGCCGCGAAGCGGGGCTCGCGTCAAGACCCAAGTTGCACGCAAGCGATCACTCTTCGGTCCTGCGTCGCACGGCAGGCAGGCGCTGGGCGAATTGCGCAGGCAATTGCGGCGAATTCCCGTTCATCCGCGGAGCGCTTGCTCAGTCGATCGGGTAGGGGCCCGTGCGGGAGGCGTGGACCTCGTAGCGGTGCAGCGCCGGGTCGGCATTGAGGCTGTCGAAGATGGGTGCGAGCCGCTCGGCCCAGGCGGCAACGCCCGCATCGTCGGCGATCAGATCCTGTCTTATTTCCAGCAGCGCGTGCGGCGTTCCCGTCATCATGCAATGACGATACATCGTGTCGCCCTTCAGGGCGCCGTCATAGGGTTCGTTGTCGCCGACCAGAATGTCGCCGGTTGCCCGCAGGTGATGAAGCAGGGGCTCCACGGCGCGATGATCGCTGTCCCACAGCACCGCGGCATGCCAGGGGCGGGCAACGCCTTTCCAGGCAGGCGTATAGGAATGCAGCGACAGGACCAGCGGCGCCTTTCCCGAGGCGGAGGCGACCGCTGCGATCGTCCGGCTGACGGCATCGTGATAGGGCCGGTGGAAGGTGCCGATGCGGTGGTTCCATTCCTCGGGGCTGATCGGGTGATTGCCGGGAATGATCGCGCCGTCGGAGATCTTCATGATCAGCGTCGGATCGTCCTCACCGCGGTTCGGGTCGATCAGCAGGCGCGAAAAACGGCTCATCACGGCGGGCACGCCGAGCCGCGCGGAGAGCAGGCGGGTCAGGGCCTCGATGCCGATGTCGTAGGCGATGTGGCGGGCAAAGGCTGTGTCGGGCAGGCCCAGACTGCCGTAGTGCTTCGGCAGATGGTTGGTCGCATGGTCGGCCAGAAGCACGAGGCCCCGCTCGGCGTGCCCATCCAGGATTTCATAGGCATCGGTGTCTTGCATGAAGGAAAGCCGCGAATGGTTGTCGCTGGCTTGATGACATGGGGGAAAGACGAGCGCAAGCTTTCGCCCCGGTCACGTTTGTGCCAAGATCGCGGTCGATGGTTTATGTCAAAAATATAATCGATTAGAATTGCGTTGACTTTCCTGGACCATCATCGCAAGAAAGCAGTCGACGCACAAACATGGAGTTCCAGCGGAAACCGTGCTGAAGCAAGATAGAATTCCAAGCGCCCTCGGGAGCGCGCGTCATCTCAGACATTTTCTCATCGCCAGTGCCCTCGTTGCACCGCTGTTTGCAGCCGGGGTGGCCCATGCCGAGTTCCGTGTGTGCAATGGCACCCAGAACCTCGTCGGCGTGGCAATCGGCTACCGTGCGGCCGAAGGCTGGATCACGGAAGGCTGGTGGCAGGTTCCGGCCTCGACCTGCGCGACGCTGATCGAGGGCGAACTGCAATCACGCTACTACTATCTCTATGCCGAGGATGCTGCCCGCGGCGGGCGCTGGACGGGCGACATCAACATGTGCGCCGCCGAGAACGAGTTCAAGATCGTCGGCGTGCAGGACTGCTTCGCGCGGGGCTACCAGCAGATGGGATTCAAGGAATACGACACGGGCCGACAGGGCAGCTGGATGGTCCAGCTTTCCGACACGCCCGGCACGCAGGAAAGCCAGAACTGATGAAGCGTAATCGCAAAGTGAAGATCCTCGCAACGCTCGGCCCGGCCTCGTCCGACGAAGCGATGATCCGCAAGCTGCATGAGGCGGGGGCGGACCTGTTCCGCATCAACATGAGCCATGCCAGCCACGATGTGATGCGCAGCCTGATCGCCAAGATCCGTTCCGTCGAGGCCGAATGCGGCCGGCCGATCGGCATTCTCGCCGACCTTCAGGGGCCGAAGCTGCGTGTCGGCAAGTTTGCCGAGACCACAGTGGAACTGGTGCCGGGCCAGACCTTCACCCTGGACGACAAGGACGTACCGGGCGACAATACCCGCGTCTTCCTCCCCCATCCGGAAATCCTCACCTCGGTGAAGCCGGGCCACCGTCTGCTGATCGACGACGGCAAGCTGCATCTGCGCGCCGAGAAGTGTGATGGCAAGAGCATCGTCACTACCGTCGTCTCCGGCACCAAGATCTCCGACCGCAAGGGTGTGAGCCTGCCCGATACGCTGCTCGCGGTTGGCGTCCTCACCCCAAAGGACCATGCGGACCTCGATGCCGTGCTCGCGACGGACGAGGTCGACTGGGTGGCGCTCTCGTTCATCCAGCGACCGGAAGACCTGGCCGAGGTGCGCAAGATCGCCCGTGGCCGCGTCGGCCTGATGTCGAAGATCGAGAAGCCGCAGGCGATCGAGCGCATCGACGAAATCATCGAACTCTCCGACGCGCTGATGGTGGCGCGTGGCGACCTTGGCGTGGAAATGCCGCTGGAAGCCGTTCCGGGCCTGCAGAAGCAGCTGATCCGTGCCTGCCGCCGCGCCGGCAAGCCGGTCGTGGTTGCGACGCAGATGCTCGAATCGATGATTTCGGCCCCGGTGCCGACCCGCGCCGAAGTCTCGGACGTGGCGACGGCCGTGTTCGAAGGTGCAGATGCCGTCATGCTGTCGGCCGAATCGGCGTCCGGCCAGTATCCGGTCGAGGCGGTCTCCACCATGGCGTCGATCGCCCGCACGGTCGAGCGCGAGCCGCACTATCCCGGCATCATCTACGCCCAGCGCGCCCAGCCGGAAGCGACCGGCGCGGACGCCATCTCGCTTGCCGCCCGCCAGATTGCCGAGACGCTGAAGCTGACGTCGATCGTCTGCTACACCTCGTCGGGCAATACCGGGCTTCGCGCCGCGCGCGAGCGTCCGGAAGTGCCGATCATCGCCCTTTCGCCGGTCATCCAGACCGCACGTCGCCTGTCGGTCGTCTGGGGCCTGCATTGCGTCGTCTCCGAGGAGCCGACCGATCTCGACGACATGGTCAACCGCGCCTGCCGCATCGTCGTCGCCGAAGGCTTCGGCAAGCCGGGCGACCGCGTCATCATCTCGGCCGGCGTGCCGCTCGGAACGCCGGGCGCCACCAACATGCTGCGCATCGCCTATATCGGTTCGGACGGCCTGTCGGGCATCTGACGGCCGACATTGCCATCGAATTTGCGAGAGCCGCCTGCGGGCGGCTTTTCCGTTGGTGCTGCGGCCGCCTTTCAGGACGCGCCTACTGGCCGGCCTGCAGTCCCGGACGGCTGGGCGGCGGAGCAATACGGGTGGCGGCGAGCTTCGGCTCCAGTTCCCGCGCCATGGCCTGCAGGTCATGGTCGTGGCCGGCGATCTTCTCGATCGCGGCGATGGCGAGGTCCCGCGCCGCATAGTCCGGCTTGTGGCCGAGGCCCTCGACCCACACCAGTTCCGACCCCTCAATGTCGCGCGCCAGCCCGCGAGAATGAATCTCCTCCAGCACGATGTCGTCGCTGTCGCCGGTGACGATGACCGTCGGCGCCTTGATCTCGCGATAGCGTTCGGCAAAGCCCGAAACATAGCCGTGCAGATTGGCGACGTCGGTGGCGTTGGCGCAGAAGGCGGCGGGGCGCAGCACCAGGGCAGGGGCCGTGTCGCCGACATAGGTCTCAGGGCGCGGATTGGGGGCAAAGACGCCGCGGGTCGCCGCGTCGAGCCGCGCCATGCCCGCATGGAGCGCGACGGTGTGGCAGAAGAGCGGTCCGAGCACCGGTGTCGATGCCAGATTGTAGTACCAGTCGACGCCGCCCGGCCAGGGATGGGTGGCCGGCGCGAGGAAAAGCAGGCCGGCGGTCTTTTCCGGATAGAGCACACCGAAGCTGGCAGTGATCGCCCCACCGAAGGAGTGACCAACGATGATGGCCCGGTCGATGCCATGCTTCTCCATCAGGCGTGCAATGGCGTGGGCCTGGCCGTCGGGAAAGGCGTTTTGCGGCCCGCCGCGCTCGGAATAGCCATGTCCCGGCCGATCGACGAACAGGAGTTCGGCCCGGCCCGAGAGCGGATCGCGAAAGGCGGTCGCCTGGTCGCGCAGATTGCCGCTCGCGCCATGGATGAAGACGATAGGAGGCAGGTCGGCGTCGGCGCCGGGCGGGACATGGAGTGCGTGCATGGCAAGGCCGCCGATATCGGTCAACGTGCCGATTCGCGGGGCATCGGCCTCGATGGCGCGGGCACGAAGCGCAGTCACGCCAGCTGCGGCCGCGGTGAGAACGGTAAGTGAGGCGAGTGCGGTCAGCAGCATGATGCGAGACGGGTTGAACGGGAAGAAGGGCATGGCGGAATGTCAGTGGAGGAGCGGCAGGCGTGCGACGTTGCATGTCGTCATGTGCGGCTGCCGGCCAGTTTTTCCGAGAGCTTGGTCACGACTTCCTGGGCCTGCCGGTCGGCAGGGTAGATCGCCAGATAGCGCTCCCAGGCCTTCAGTGCCATCTCTTCGCTGCCACGTTCGCTGAGGATCGCCGCAAGGCCGGCGAGAGCGCCGAAATGGCGCGGCTCGAGCGCCAGCACGCGATTGATGTCGGACACCGCCTTCTTGTAGTTACCCATCGTGTAGTGAAGCGTTGCCCGCTGGTTCCAGGCGCCGACGAAATCGGGTTTCAGCACGATGGCCTGATCGAGAAAATCCAGCGCGGCGGCATTGCGTTTCTCGGTCGCGGCGGTCAGGGCCCATTGCATGACGAGGTCGACGGTGGCGCTACCGGAAGCATTCCAGTTCGCCATGATCTCTTCGGTCAAACGGTTTGCGGCTTCGGGATCGCGCTCGCGTCCCAGTTCGGTGATCAGCGCATCGACGCCCTTTGCCGTCTTGCCATCGGCCGGCGCGTCGAGGGAGACGCTTTCATTCGCTTCGGACTGCGCAAGGGACGGCTGGCCGAAGGCCGTCGAGAACAGGACGGCGGCAATGAGTGGGGCGTATAAATGAAAACGGCGCATGCGGATAAGGTAATCCGCTTGCGCCGGCTTTCAAACTCAATTTTTCGCCATCGACCAATTCGGGCGGCAAGGCCCGGTCAGGCGAAAAGCAGCGCCGCTCCAGAAGCGGCGCCCATGCCTCAGCCCTGGCGGGCCTTGAAGCGCGGGTTCTGCTTGTTGATGATGTACACGCGGCCCTTGCGGCGAACCAGACGGTTGTCGCGATGACGGGCCTTGAGCGCTTTCAGCGAGTTCTTGATCTTCATTTTACTGGTCCGCAAAGGTTATCGGCGAATGGTTCACCCGCCACTGTCTCTGACAATCAAAAGCGCGCTACGGGGGCGCGCTCTTAAAGGGTTGGTGGCAGATACTCCGTCATGACCCGTCGTGTCAACCGGCTCCGCCCGGATTTGGTGGCGAAAGCCCGGATTTTTCCGGGTTTTTCAGCCCGTAGAACGCGTGAGCTCCGTGACGTGGCCCATCTTGCGGCCCGGTCGAGCCTCGGTCTTGCCATAGAGATGGACGAGCACGCCGGGCTTGGCCAGCCAGGCGGGAACATCGTCCAGATCGTCGCCGATCAGGTTGGTCATCACGCAATCGGAGTGCCGGGACGGATCGCCGAGCGGCAGGCCGGCAATCGCGCGAATATGCTGTTCGAACTGCGAAATAGCGCAGGCCGCCTCGGTCCAATGGCCGGAATTGTGAACGCGCGGGGCGATCTCGTTGGCGACCAGGCTGCCATCAGGCAGAACGAAGAACTCGATGCCGACCACGCCGACGTAGTCGAGGGCGGCCAGAAGCTTTTCCGCCGATTCGCGCGCGGCGCTTGCCGTGGCTTCACCGATTCGGGCCGGAAGCGTCGAGGTGTCGAGAATGCCGTTGCGATGGACGTTCTCGGCCGGATCGTAGGCCCTCACCGTTCCGTCGATCGCCCGGGCGGCGATGATCGAAATCTCGCGCTCGAAGGGTATGAAGCTTTCGAGAATCAGCGGGACATTGCCGAGCTCGGCAAAGGCGCCTTCCGCGCGGTCGGCCAGGGAGCGAAAAACCCGCTGGCCCTTACCGTCGTAACCTAGCCGCCGGGTCTTCAGAACACCCTGACCACCAAAGTCGGCGAGGGCTTGTTCGAGGTCGGCCTGGTTATCGACCGCGTGAAAGCGGGCGGTCGGTATGCCGCAATCGTTGAGGAAGCGCTTTTCCGTCAGCCGGTCCTGGGCCACTTCCAGCGCGCGCGGCGGCGGAAAGACGGGCACATTGCGGGCAAGCGTCGCGGCCGCTTCTACGGGTACGTTTTCGAATTCATAGGTGACGATGTCGCAGGCGGCGGCGAGTTCGGCCAGCGCGACCGGGTCGCCGTAAGGCGCGGTGATCTGACTGTTGGCAACCTGGGCTGCCGGGCAGTCGACCTGCGGCTCGAGGATCACGGTGCGGAAGTTCAACCGCGCGGCGGCCATGGCCAGCATGCGTCCGAGCTGTCCACCGCCGATGATGCCGATGGTCTGAGCGCTCATGGGGTTTCGTCCAGCGGATATTCGGCAACAGCGGCACTCTGGCGGGCGCGCCATTCGTCGAGCCGGTCGGCGAGATCCTCGTCGTGGAGCGCAAGCACGGCGGCGGCGAGCAGTGCTGCGTTGACGGCGCCGGCCTTGCCGATGGCAAGCGTGCCGACGGGAATGCCGGCCGGCATCTGGACGATGGACAGCAGGCTGTCCTGGCCGGAGAGCGCCTTGGACTGGACCGGCACGCCGAACACCGGCAGCGGCGTCATGGCGGCCGCCATGCCGGGAAGGTGAGCTGCGCCGCCGGCACCGGCTATGACGACCTTGAAGCCTTCGTCGCGGGCGCCCTTGGCAAAGGCCACAAGGCGGTCAGGGGTACGGTGCGCCGAGATGATGCGCGCCTCGTAGCCGACGCCGAGAACATCCAGCGTGTCGGCGGCGTTCTTCATGGTCTCCCAGTCGGACTGGCTTCCCATGATGATGGCGACAGGCGGGCGTTCTTCGTTCATCGGGGCTCCTTACCTGTTCACGCGATGATGTCGGGGATGATCTGGTCTTCGAGCGAGGTCATCTTGTCCTTGATGCCCAGCTTCTTCTTCTTCATCCGCTGGATTCTCAAGGCGTCGCAGCCGTTGGTGATCATGGCATTGATGGCGACGTCGTAGTCCTCGTGCTCCTGCCGGAGCCGCGCGAGCGCCAGCCGAATGTCCGCCTGTTCCTGATCGGCCATTATCGTGTCCCCATTCTCGCATTCAACCCATCCTTTTTGTCGGATGCGTCGAAGATTCGCGCAAGCTCCTATCATCAAATACCGGTAACGGGAAGTTATCCTTGCCAGCGAATTTGCCGCGCTTTCTCCCTCATTTCGCCTTCGACAAAACCCATTGTTCGTGTCACATTACTTTCGCAAAGTCTGAAACTCCAGCGTTGTGAGGGCTGGAGGTAGGCAAAAGGAAGGACGTGTCAAATGACCATGCAGGCTCATCTTGAATCGCTCGAAAAGAAGCACGGCGCTCTTGAGGAAAAGCTCCATACCGCTCTTACGTCTCCCTCCATCAACGACCAGCATATCGCCGAGCTGAAGCGCCTCAAGTTGCGTATCAAGGACGAAATGGAGCGCCTCCGGGCGTCGACCAGACACTGATTTTCCGATACGCGCCGGCCGGGGATCGCCTCAAGGGCAGATCCGGGCCGGCAAGACAGAATAATCGATCATAGATCAATGCCCCGGAGACCAGCGCGGTTTTCGGGGCTTCTTTTTGTCCGGTGTCCAATCCTGCATCGGTATGGGGGAGGAACGCTCAGGACCAGAACTGGTCGAGCCAGAGGTTGAGGCGGTCGAAGCCTGGTCGGTTGATGGAGTAGATCCGCTTCGTGCCTTCCGATGCGACCGTGACTAGATTGCAGTCGAGCAGCGCCTTGAGGTGCTGGGATACCGCGGGCCGGCTGATCGGCAGGCCGCTCGCCAGGTCGTTTACCGTCTTCGGGGCACGGCGCAATTCCTCCAGCAGGTGCCGGCGGTGCGGGTCGGCGATCGCGACGAAGGGGTCCATGTTCGACATGAAGTGAAGCTACGTCAAACCGCGGGTTCCGGCAAGCGTACTGTGCGGCGCAGCAAAACCTTGCGGGCCGGGCGTGCTACCCGAGCCCGGTAATGCCGTCATAAAGCAGCTTGCCGCCGGCGATCAGCACCATGCCGTACATCAGAGGGTAGAAGACAGCCGGCCTCAGGTGGTGGACGAGGCGCGCGCCGATCAGGGTCGAGACCAGCGCGACCGGCAGGAGGGTGGCCGAAAGGTACAGGTTGTCCGAGCCGAGTTCGCCGAGCGCGAAATAGGGAATGACCTTGACCGCGTTCATGATGGCGAAGAAGCGTGTACTGGTGCCGGTATAGGCGAGCGGGTCGAGCCGGAGCGGCAGGGTGTAGATCTGGAAGGGCGGGCCGCCGGCATGGGCGACGAAGCTCGCATAGCCCGACAGCGTGCCCCAAAGCGTCGCGGCGACCGGCCGCTCCGGCGCGGCAAGCGGTTCGGCCCTTTGCGAGGCGCGGGCCGCGTCGATGAAATAGCGCAGCGCGAAAAGCACGGAAATGCCGCCGAGCAGCAGACGCATGACATTGACCGAAACATAGGCCGACGTCGCCCAGCCGATCGCGATGCCGAGAAGGCCGCCGGGCAGCATGGCGAGGAGGGTAGGGCGGTTGTTGTGCCGCCGCCAGGCCCAGAGTGCCACCGCATCCATGACCAGGAGGATCGGCAGGAAGATCGCCGCCGCCTGCATCGGGGGGACGACCATGGCCAGCAGCGGAACCCCGATCAGCGCGAAGGCGCCGCCAAGCCCGCCTTTCGACAGTCCGACGAGAACGACCGCCGGAATGGCCGCGGCATAGAACAGCAGATCAAGATTCATTTGTTTCGGTTGATCCTTTCGATGGACCGGTCTATCGGATTTACTCAGCCAATACGAGGGAGGCGCGTCAAGAATGCCGCGCCGTCCCGGAACACGGATCCAGTCATGACCAGTCCCGAAGATCGCTGCCGTCTCGTCCTGATCGTACCCGACATCGCCGATGCCGAGGCAAAGGCGCGGGTGGTGGGCGACGCCCTGAAGGGCGGCGATGTCGCCTCGGTGATCATTCCGCAATATGGTCTCGACGACACCGTCTTCCAGAAACATGCGGAATTGCTCGTGCCGCTGATCCAGGATGCCGGTGCTGCCGCCCTTGTCGCCGACAACAGCCGGGTGGCCGGCCGCGCCAAGGCCGACGGGCTGCACATCACCGGCAATGCTGCCGCCCTTGCCGAGGCGATCGAGAAGCATGTGCCGAAGATGATCGTCGGTGGCGGCAATGCCATGGACCGGCACCATGCCTTGGAGATCGGCGAACTCCAGCCCGACTACATCTTTTTCGGCAAGCTCGACGGCGACATCAAGCCGGAGGCCCATTCGAAGAACGTCGCGCTCGGCGAATGGTGGTCCTCGATGATCGCGATCCCGAGCATCGTCATGGGCGGACAGGATCCGGCCTCGGCGCTCGTCGTCGCGCAAGCCGGCGTCGAATTCGTCGCCTTGCGTGAGGCGGTTTTTGTCGATCCGGCCATGGCCGCCACCATCGTTGCGCGCATCAATGTCGAGCTTGACGAAAAAGCGCCACGGTTTGAAGATTGATACGCATCATGCGCTCACGTCTTCCTCACCGGCCTAAGCTGCTTGCTGTTGCTGCCTGCCTTCTGGCGGGCATCGCCATGCCACGCGCAGCTTGTGCCCAGCAAATGCTCGATCGTTCGCCGATGCGGCCCCTGGCGCTGTCCGACGTACGCGTGCTCGAGCGCGGTGACCAGCCGGCAACTTCGGCGGGGACGCTTGATCGCAGCGCCCGCCCTGGATCCGAGGCGGACGCCAAGCTGCCGGCCACCAACGGAGACGAAGAGCCGCAAGGCATCAATATCTACGCCCGAATGGGCGCTCCCCTTCCGGCCCTGCCGCCTGAGCCCGAATACAAGGGGCCGGTCGACGAGGCCTATGGCGCTTTCCAGCGTGGTTTCTTCCTGACGGCGGTCGACAAGGCTCTTCCTCGAGCCCAACTCGGCGATCCGGCGGCGCAGACCCTGCTTGCCGAGTTGATGGACAGGGGCCTCGGCATCAAGAAGGACCTCAAGGGCGCCGCCTTCTGGTACGGTCAGGCGGCGGCCGGTGGTGATCCGGCGGCGATGTTCAAATATGCCCTTCTGCTGATGGAGGGCCGCACCGTCCCGCGCGACAAGGCCAAGGCTGACGAATACATGCGCAAGGCGGCCGATGCCGGAAACGGCTCGGCACAGTTCAACTGGGCGCAGACGCTGGTGGCCGACAATCCCGGACAGAAGGGTCTGTCCGCGGCTTTGCCGTATTACGAGAAGGCCGCCGAACAGGGGATCGCCGATGCCCAGTATGCGGTGGCGCAGATCTACGAATCGCTGAAGGACCTTCCCGAAGACAAGCGCAAGAAGGCCCGCTACTGGCTCGACCGGGCGGCGCGTGCCGGTTTCGATACCGCCCAGCTCGACATCGGCATCTGGCTGGTCAACGGCATCGCCGGCGATCGGAACTACGAGGAAGGCTTCCGCTGGTTGAAGATTTCCGCCAATCGCGGCAATGTCGTAGCCCAGAACCGTCTCTCGCACCTCTATATCAATGCCCTTGGTACACGACCCGATCCGGTCGAGGCCGCCAAGTGGTATGTGCTGTCGCGCCGGGCAGGCCTCAAGGATCCGGCGCTCGAGGATTTCTACCTCGGCCTGACCGACGAAGAGCAGAAACAGGCGATCGACGCGGCAAACAAGTTTCGCCGCAGTTGACGGGGCCGCAAGGCGGAGGGGGCGGACGTGGACAATGTCGAACTTTTCGAGCGCCTCGGTCTGGCCATCGCCATCGGTGCGGCAGTGGGCGTCGAGCGACACTGGCGCGAACGCGACGAACCTGAAGGCGCACGCACGGCCGGCATCCGCACCTTCACCATGTTCGGCATGGCCGGCGGGGTCGCAGGTCTCATCGAAAGAAGCATTGGCGTCGCGTCAGACTATCCTGGCATAGCGCTTACCGGCTTCCTGATCGCCATAGCGACCGTCATGGCGATTTTCGAGATCCGCGAGGCGATCGCCGAAAAGTCCTTCAGTGTCACCTCGGTGATTGCCGCCATCCTCACCTTCGGGCTCGGAGCGCTCGCCGTACTCGGCGACATGGCGCTCGCCTCGGCCGGCGGCGCCGCGCTGATCGGCATTCTCGTCAGCCGCGAATTCCTGCATCAGGCGATCCGTCGGCTGCAATGGGTCGAGCTGCGCTCGGCCGTCATCCTGCTGGCCATGACCTTCGTGCTCTTGCCGATCATCCCGGAAGCGCCGCTCGGACCGTTCGGAGGGGTGTCGCCGAAGAGCATCGTCCTTCTGGTCATCATGCTCGCCTCAATTTCATTCGTCGGTTATGTCGCCGTTCGCCTCTTTGGTGCTCGTCGGGGTGATGTGTTGGCCGGTGCCGTCGGCGGCCTGGTGTCCTCGACCGCCACGACCGTCTCGTTTGCGCGCCGCAGCCTCACGGAAGACGCTGCCCTGACGCTGGCGGCAGGCGCGATCAGCGCGGGTGCGGTTTCGCTGCTGCGCACCGCCCTGCTGGTCGCGACGCTTGCCGGAACCCTGCTGCCCGTGCTTCTGGCACCGCTGCTCACCGCCGCGTCCTTGCTCGTGGTCTACGCACTGTCACTGGCCCAGCGCCAGCAAGCGGCGGGTACACAGGGCGTTCCAGGCAACCCGTTCGAACTTGCCGCCGTGGCGAAGATGGCGCTCCTGCTGGCGGCCGTTGCCTTCCTTGCCCGCGCTGCGACCCAGCAGTTCGGCAGCGGCGGTCTCATCGTCGCCTCGGCCCTTTCCGCGTTGGCCGATGTCGATGCGGCGACTGTCACCGTCGCGGGCCTGCTTCCCTCGATCGACGTCAACCTCGCGGCTCAGGCGATCGGCGTGGCGGTCGTGTGCAACATGGCGGCCAAGGCTCTCTATGCGGGCATTTTCGGCAGCCTGAGATTTCTGCTGCATCTAACGGCTGCAACGGTGCTGTCGGTCGGGGCGGGCCTCATTGTCTGGGGGCTGGGCATCGCCGCCTGATGTATTCGCTTGGCCATGGCTGGCGGATGCCCCTTGAATTCCGGCCGTTTTTGTGGTCTTGAACCGCCCCAACCGCCGCCGCGATCCATCGCGCCGCGCCTGCCGCCGTCGCCAGGCGACATGACGCACTTTCAAGGAAACGATAATGGCCCGTTCAGCTCTCCTCAATGTCATGGTCCAGGCCGCGCTCAAGGCGGGCAAGTCCCTGGCGCGCGATTTCGGCGAGGTGCAGAACCTGCAGGTCTCGGTCAAAGGTCCGAGTGATTTCGTCTCCCAGGCCGATATCAAGGCCGAAAAGCTGGTTCGCGACGAATTGCTGAAGTCGCGCCCGACCTATGGCTTTCTCGGTGAGGAAAGCGAAGAGATCAAGGGCACCGACGGCGCCCATCGCTGGATCGTCGATCCGCTCGACGGCACCACCAACTTCCTGCACGGCATTCCGCAATTCGCCGTGTCGATCGCGCTCGAGCGCAATGGCGAGATCGTCGCCGGCGTCATCTTCAACCCGGCGACCGACGAACTCTATACGGCCGAAAAGGGCGGCGGCGCCTTCCTCAACGATCGCCGCATCCGGGTTGCCGCCCGCAAGGTTCTGTCCGACTGCGTCATCGGCTGCGGCATTCCGCATCTCGGCCGCGCGGCACACGGCAAGTTCCTCGTGGAACTGCGCCACGTCATGGGTGAAGTCGCCGGCGTTCGACGCATGGGTGCGGCCGCTCTCGACCTGGCCTATGTTGCGGCCGGCCGTCTCGACGGTTTCTGGGAAGCCGAGCTAAACCCGTGGGACATCGCTGCCGGCCTTTTGCTGATCCGCGAAGCGGGCGGTTTCGTCAGCGACATGCATGACGGCCAGGACATGTTCCACACCGGCACCGTCGTCGCCGGCAACGAATATATCCGCAAGGCACTGATCGAGGTCATCGCCCGGCCAATTCCGAAAGCCTGAGACTTTACACAGCCGTCGTCAGGGATCGGCGGCTTTTAGCTTCAATTCGTCGCAATTTTCTACTAGCCTCCGGCGCACGATGACCGGAGGCTGGAGACGACATGGCGAAAGTTAAGCTGGCGGATTTGGAGGCGGCGGAAGCCGCCCCCGGTGAGTATGGCCACAAGCTCTCCAGCCCGATGCCGTTCTTCACCACGATGCTGATCTTCCTGATCATCGTCGGTTTCATCGCCGCCATCCTCTACCGGCAGGCCCATGCGGCCTTCATGACCAATCCGGGGCTGAACGGCCTGATCCTCGGCGTGCTGGCGGTCGGCATCGTGCTGGTGTTCAACCATGTTCTGGCGTTGAAGCCCGAGGTCAACTGGTTCAATTCGTTCCGCGCCGCCGGCCATGCCGACAAGGTCGGACGCGATCCGCGGCTGCTCGCACCGATGCGGGCGCTGATCGGCGGTCGGCGTTCGATGGCAATCTCGACCACGGCGTTGCGCTCCATCCTCGATTCGATCGCCACCCGTCTGGACGAATCACGCGACACCTCGCGCTATCTCATCGGTCTGCTCGTCTTCCTCGGCCTGCTCGGCACGTTCTGGGGGCTTTTGGGCACGATCGCCTCGATCAGCGAGGTTATCCAGTCGCTCGATCCGGGGGCAGGCGACAGTGCCGACGTGCTGCAGGCGATGAAGACAGGCTTGACCGGGCCGCTGTCGGGCATGGGTACGGCGTTTTCGTCCTCGCTGCTCGGCTTGTCCGGCTCGCTCATTCTCGGCTTCCTCGACCTGCAGGCGGGCCGCGCGCAGAACCGCTTCTATACGGAGCTGGAAAACTGGCTTTCTTCGGTGACCGACGTCGATTCCGACATCGCCGCGCCGGCAGGCGGGCTGACCGGGGTGCCGGCGGAGGACGTCAAGCGGCTGGTGGACCAGTTGGCCAAGCTCGCCAGCCGGGAAAATGCCGGCGGCAGCGATCGTTCGGTCGCGGCCATTGCCGGTCTTGCCGAGGGCATTCAGGGCCTGGTCAAGAACATGCGCAACGAGCAGCAGATGCTGCGCGACTGGATCGAGGCGCAGCAGGATGATGCCCGCGCCATGCGCAAGACGCTCGAAAAGCTGAACGAGAAGATGGGCGGGGACAAGTAGCCATGGCGCTCGGCCGTAACCGCCGCCGCGACAGGGGCGTAGACTATTGGCCGGGTTTCGTCGACGCCCTGTCGACGCTGCTTCTGGCGATCATGTTCCTGCTGACCGTCTTCGTGCTGGCGCAGTTCATCCTCAGCCGCGAGATCACCGGCAAGGACGAGGTGCTCAACCGCCTGAACAGCCAGATCGCCGAACTGACGCAATTGCTGGCGCTGGAAAAGAGCGGCAAGCAGGATCTGGAAGATACGCTGGCATCGCTCCAGTCGTCGCTGTCGGTGTCGGAGAGCGAGCGCAGCCGCCTGCAGCAATTGCTCGATCAGGGTTCCGGCTCGACGGATGCCGCCAATCAGAAGCTCGGTCGCCTGACCCAGGAACTCGACGCCGAAAAGCAGGTGAGCGAACGGGCCATGAGCCAGATCGAGCTGCTCAACCAACAGATCGCCGCGTTGCGTGCCCAGATCGCGGCCGTGGAGGAGGCGCTCCAGGCGTCCGAGGCGCGCGACCAGACCTCGCAGACCAAGATCGCCGACCTTGGGCGGCGGCTGAACGTCGCGCTCGCCCAGCGCGTCCAGGAACTCAACCGTTACCGTTCGGACTTCTTCGGCCGCCTTCGTGAAATTCTCTCCGACCGGGAGAACATTCGCATCGTCGGCGACCGCTTCGTGTTCCAGTCGGAGGTCCTGTTCCCCTCGGGTGGCAACGTGCTCAACCCTGAGGGCGAAGTCGAGATGGCGAAGCTTGCAGGGGCGCTGCTCGATCTGGCCAAGGAAATCCCGCAGGAAATCAACTGGGTCTTGCGCGTCGACGGCCATACCGACAATGTTCCCTTAAGTGGCTCCGGGCGCTATGTCGATAACTGGGAACTGTCGTCCGCGCGCGCCATATCGGTGGTCAAGTACCTGATTTCCAAAGGCGTCCCCGCCAATCGCCTGGCCGCTGCCGGTTTTGGCGAATATCAACCGATCGCCGAGGGCGACAGTGTCGAAGCCCGCGCCCAGAACCGTCGTATCGAGCTCAAATTGACCGAGCGCTGACCTTTTCGCATGGCTACTAGCAGAAGTGCTGGGTTGTGCGGCCCTTGACGTGCCCGTAAAAGTAAGATTGCGGGGGATGCGACGGGGGAGAGAAACGGATGGAATGCGATGTACTGATCGTCGGTGCCGGGCTCGCGGGACTGGTGGCGGCATGCGAAGCAACCGACAGGGGGCTGAAAGTTTGCGTCCTCGATCAGGAAGGAGAGCAGAACCTCGGAGGGCAGGCGTTCTGGTCCCTGGGTGGCCTGTTTCTCATCGACAGCCCGGAGCAAAGGCGTCTCGGCATTCGCGACAGTTTCGAACTGGCCCGGCAGGATTGGCTCGGCTCGGCGGGTTTTGATCGCCCCGAGGATTACTGGCCGCGTCATTGGGCCGAGGCTTATCTCGAATTTGCCGCAGGCGAAAAGCGCGACTGGCTGCACCGGCAGGGCGTACGCTTTTTTCCCGTTGTCGGCTGGGCGGAACGAGGTGGCGCCCAGGCGGACGGCCATGGCAATTCGGTTCCCCGTTTCCATATCACCTGGGGGACCGGCCCGGCCGTGCTGGAGCCCTTCATCCGCAGGGCGCACAAGGCCGAGCGGGCGGGACGGCTGGTGTTCCGGTTCCGCCATCAGGTCGACCAACTCACGAGGCGCAACGGCACAGTCACAGGGGCGAGCGGCAGTGTATTGGCGGTCGATTCCGCGCCGCGGGGTGCAGCGACATCGCGCGCGGTGATCGGAGACTTCGAGATTTCGGCCGGCGCGGTCATCGTCACCTCCGGAGGGATCGGCGGCAATCACGATCTGGTTCGCAAGAACTGGCCGGTTGAGCGGCTCGGCCCTGCGCCACGATCGATGGTCGCGGGCGTGCCGCAATATGTCGACGGGCGGATGCTGGCCATTTCGCGAGCGGCCGGCGCCGACATCATCAACAGCGACCGGATGTGGCACTACACGGAGGGCCTCAGAAACTTCGACCCGATCTGGCCGAACCACGGTATCCGCATCCTGCCCGGCCCGTCTTCCTTCTGGTGCGACGCCGACGGCAATCGTTTTCCGCCACCCGCCCTGCCGGGTTTCGATACCCTGGCCACGCTGAAGGCGATCCGCGCCCGGGGCGACGAGTATAGCTGGTTCGTCCTCAACAAGGCGATCATCAAGCGGGAGTTTGCGCTTTCGGGCTCCGAGCAGAATCCGGACCTGACGGGCAAGGACATTCCCCTGCTGCTGAAGCGGCTGGGCAAGAATCCGTCCGGCCCGGTCCAGGCGTTCATGGACAAGGGAGAGGACTTCGTGGTCCGCGATACGCTTGAGGATCTGGTCGTCGCGATGAACGAGATGACCGGCGAACACCGGGTCGGCATTCATCACCTGCGCCGCCAGATCGAAGCCCGCGATCGCGAGATCCAAAATGCCTTCAACAAGGACGCCCAGGTCACGGCCATTTGCGGCGCGCGACGCTTTCTGGGAGACCGACTGATGCGCACGGCCAAGCCGCACCGGCTGCTCGATCGCAATGCCGGGCCGCTGATTGCCGTGCGTCTGCATATCCTGACGCGCAAGACGCTTGGCGGTCTGCACACCGATCTGTCCTCGCGGGTGCTCGACGATACCAACAAGCCGGTGCCCGGACTTTATGCCGCGGGCGAGGTGGCGGGCTTCGGCGGGGGCGGGGTGCATGGCTATAACGCGCTGGAGGGCACGTTCCTCGGGGGCTGCCTGTTCTCCGGCCGGATTGCCGGGCGTTCCGTCGGGGCCTGAAGGCCGCCGACGGGTTCACGCTTCGGCTATTCGCCGACGGGTGCCGTGAAGTCGCTCCCGCCGGTCTCGAATTGCAGGCGGGCCAGCTTGGCATAGAGGCCACCCTCACGGATCAGGCTGTGATGCGTGCCTTCCTCGGCGATGTGACCGTCGTCGAGAACGAGGATACGGTCGGCTTTCAGCACGGTGGCCAGTCGGTGGGCGATGACGATCGTGGTGCGGTCCTTCATCAGGCCATCGAGCGCCTTCTGCACCAGGGTTTCGCTTTCTGCGTCGAGCGCGGATGTTGCCTCGTCGAGCAGCAGAAGCGGCGCGTTGCGCAGGAGCGCGCGGGCAATCGCGATGCGCTGGCGCTGGCCGCCGGACAGGGTGATACCGCGTTCGCCGACCTGCGTGTCGAAGCCGTTTTCCAATCGCTGGATGAATTCGGTCGCCTGGGCTGCCTCCGCCGCCGCCTCGACCATGGCGCGCGTCGCCCCTGTGGAGCCGAAGGCGATGTTGTCGTGGATCGTTGCCGCAAAGATCGTGACGTCCTGCGGCACGATGGCGATGCGGGCGCGCACCTTCTCGGGATCGGCCTCGCGAATGTCGACGTCGTCGATCCGCACGGTGCCGCTGACCGGATCGTAGAAGCGCAGGATCAGGGAGAAGACGGTGCTCTTGCCGGCGCCGGACGGACCGACGATCGCCACCGTTTCGCCTGGCTCGACCCGGAAACTCAGGCCCTTGAGGGCGGACCTGGAAATGCTCGAGGGATAGGCGAAATGCACGTCGGCGAAGCTGACGCGGCCGAGTGGCGGGACGGGCAGTGGCACCGGATTTGCGGGGGCGGCGACCTGAGAGACTTCCTGCAGCAGTTCGCCCAGCCGCTCCGCCGCGCCGGATGCCTGGGAAAGTTCGCCCCAAACCTCGGAAAGCGTTCCCATCGACCCTGCCGCGATCAGCGAATAGAGCAGGAACTGGCCGAGCGTGCCGGCCGAAAGCGTGCCGGCAAGCACGCTCTGGGCACCGAACCACAACACGGCGACAATGCTGCCGAAGACCAGGGTGATCGCCACGCCGGTCAGAAGCGCGCGCGACTTGATCGCGGCGCGTGCCGCTTCATAGGCTTGCTCGACGGCCGCGCCGTAGCGCTCGGTGGCGATGCCCTCGGCGTTGAACGCCTGGACGGTGCGGGCCGCGCCGATCGTTTCGCCGGCAAAGGCGGAGGCCTCGGCCAGCGTATCCTGCGCGGCGCGCGAGCGGCGGCGCACCGAGCGGCCGAAGGCGACGAGCGGGAAGACGATGATCGGGATGGCGGCGAGCACCAGGATGGAGAGCCGCGGACTGGTGGCGATCATCATCGCCATGGCGCCGAGACAGAGGATGGAGTTGCGCAGCGCCAGCGAGGCGGTGGCGCCGACGGCGGACTTGATCTGCGTCGTGTCGGCGGTCAGCCGCGAGACGATCTCGCCGGACTGGTTGACGTCGAAGAAGGCAGGCGACAGCTTCGTCACATGGGCAAAGACGTCGCGGCGAAGATCCGAGACGACGCGTTCGCCGATGGTGATGACGAAATAGTAGCGCATGGCGCTGGCAAGCGCGAGGATGATGGCCAGAATGGCCATCATGCCGAAATAATTGTTGATGAAGCCGCTGTCCGCGGCGCTGAAGCCGTGGTCGATCATACGCCGGACGGCGAGAGGCAGGGCAAGGGTGGTGGCGGCCGCCAAACCGAGGAAGAAGACGGCGCCGGCGACCAGCTTGCGATAGCGCATGACGTAGGGCAGGAGGCGCGACAGAGGCTTGAGTGAGCGACGCTTCGACTGTTCTGCTTCGGTGGCTGCGGACAATTTTCTCATCTCCCCCCGCTTGCGGGCTTTCGTGTCAGGGCACTTGTTATCCTTGCGCCCTTCATGTATAGGCACCGCATCGAATTGGGAAGCCGTGGCCTGTTCGGACATCGGCTTGGTTTATTGAATAGGTCTCCATGACGCAATCGCGACATTTGGACCCTCCGGCACAGCAGGAAAATCGCAATGAAGGCTGATATCCATCCCGACTACCACGTCATCAAGGTCGTCATGACCGACGGCACCGAGTACGAGACCCGTTCCACCTGGGGTTCGGAAGGTGCTGTCATGAACCTCGAAATCGACCCGCGCTCGCATCCGGCCTGGACCGGCGGCAACCAGCAGATGCTGGATCGCGGCGGCCGCGTTTCGAAGTTCAACAAGCGTTTCGGCGGCCTCGGCCTCTGATCGATCCGCGATCGACGTTTTCATCAAAGCCCGGCTCGCCGGGCTTTTTTGTTGCCTGATTTCTGACTGCCACGCGTCGCCGGCGAACAAAGAAATGCCCGGCAATGCGTTGGCATGCCGGGCGAGTAAGTGCCGATACGAATAGGGACGTCAGTTGAGATTGAAGGCCGTGCGCAGCAGGTCGAGCTGGGCCTGGACGCTGTTCTCGTTGTCCGGGACGACCGGCGTGTCGGCCGGGCGATAGATTTCGCGGTCGAGCAGGGCGATGCGGTTCTGCAGGCGCAGCGAGCGTTCGACCAGGTCGCGGAAGGCCTCCGGCAGGTCGTTCCAGCCCGGAGCCTGGCGATCGACGTTGAAGCCGTCGAGACGAACCTTGCTCTTTTCCGAGAGAACCTGGTCACGGCTCATCTCGCCATTGTTGACGGCGCGCTGCAACAGCAACCAGGAGGCCATCTGCATCAGGCGGGTAGTCAGGCGCATGGATTCTGCCGCATAGAGCACCGAGGCCATGCGCGGCAAAACCTTGGCGGCGGAGCGGCCGGGACCATCGAGATAGGCGGCGGTTTCCTCGACAAGGCCCATGCCCTCGGCATACGTCGCCTTGAACTGCGTCGACGCAGCGGCGCGGCCGGCAAAGCTGACAGTGTTCAGTCCGAGTTCAGACATCGGTTCACCCTTGAATTACGCATCACTTTAACTGGGTAACGGCGTGGATGCTGTCTTGTTCCTGCCGCTTTTCATGGCCGTACGATGCTACCAATACCCCAAATGCGCAAGCCGTTTATTAAAGAAGGGTTAATTCCCACAATTTTGAATATAGGAATTAAAACGGCACAAAAAAAGAGCCGCAAAAGCGGCTCTCAAGGTAAAACAGGGAGAAAAACTCAGACCTTCATCACGAGGAGAAACTGCCTGAACCCGGCAAAACCGGATGATTGACAATCGCATAGAAGGCTTAACGGTCGGTAAATGCGAAGCCGAAAATGCGATCTGTTCTCGCAATCGACCGGTTTTTCGCGAGGATACCTTGGCTATACTCTGGGTTTGAAGAAACTGTCGGCGGCTCGTTTTCCCGCTTCCTTGCGCCCACGCTCGGCCTCCAGCCGCTCGATTTCCCCGCGGAGGAGATCGATCCGCGCCAGTAGTTCTTCCGCAGACAGGGCGGAAAGATCGCAGCCGATGTCATGGCCGACCGGCTTTTTCGGCCTTTCCTCGTCGAAGATCATGATTTCCGTTCTCCCGTTGCATGCGATTCGTCCGGATCGGGCGTCTCGGTATGGGGCGGCAGGGGTGCGGCGCGCGGGTCGAGACTGAGGCTTTCTGGGGTGCTCATCGGCGAGGCGGATACCGGCATGTTCGGCACGTTCTCGCGTTCGGCAGCCGGTATGGCGGCACGCAGGCGGCTCCGGTAGAGCGCGTAGGCCGTCAACAAGACATGGGCGACGGCGGTGACGGCGAAGAGGGCGTGGGGTCCGAGCTCCGTCATCACCGGACCGCCGATTGTCGGGCCGATGATGGTGCCGATTCCGTAAAGCAGAAGGAGGCCGCCGGATACCTGGACGAATTCGTCGGAACTTGCGAAGTCGTTCGCATGGGCAACCGCGATCGGGTAGAGGGCATTGGCGGCGGCGCCATAGATCGCGACGAGGACAATCATCATCATGGCGTCCTGCGGCCGCAGGATAATCAGCAGGAGGGCGGCCAGCGCGGCGATGGCCGAAAGTGCTGCCAGCACGTAGCGCCGATCGATGCGATCGGACGCCTTGCCCGCCGGAAACTGCGCGAGCGCGCCGACGAAGATGGTGATCGACAGCATGATGGCGATCATGTTGGGCGAAAGGCCGGCACGGGCGCCGAACACGGCGCCGAGCGTGCCATAGGCGCCATTGGCGATGCCGACCATGAGGATGCCGACGAAGGAGACGGGAGAATTGCGGTAGAGGCGCGGCAGGTTGAGGCTGACGGAGGTCAGGGGCTGGGGCGTCGCTGCGGTCGATACCGTGGTCGGCAGCATGGCGAGACAGTAGAGAATGCCGCAGATCATGAACAGGATGGTCGTCGAGGGATCGACGATGCCGACCAGCATCTGTCCGCCGACCACGCCGATCAACGTGACGGAGATATAAAAGGAGAAGATCGTGCCGCGGCTCTCGTTGGTGGCGCGTTCGTTCAGCCAGCTTTCGATGATCATCGAGGTCCCGGCGATGCAGAAGCCGGTAACGGCGCGTAAGGCCACCCACCAGTACTGATCGACCAGGATGCCGCTCAAAAGCGCGATGATGGCAATCAGCGAGATGAAGCTGGAGAAGGCCCGGACATGGCCGACCCGCATGACGAGTTTTGGCGCAATCAGGCAGCCGGCGACGAAACCCGTCGCCCAGGATGTTCCGAGCAGGCCGAGGATCTCGTTGGAATAGCCCTCCGTCGAGCCGCGCACCGGCAAGAGCAGACCGTGCAGGCCGTTCCCGAGGAACAGGAACAGCGTGCCGAGAAGGAGCGCCATGACTGGCAGGAGATTTCTTCGCATGGCCTGGCAATCGAAAGGAGTTGGGGAGGCTGTGGAAACAGGTTCCTGAAACGTCACAGATTAGGGCAAGGTTCCTACCGATCCCTGAATAGACAACGGCCCTTGCGGGAAAACCTTCTGGCGGGCAAAAGTGTCGCCGTTGTGACAAGGGCCGAAACAGGCGTGCCGGGATTTATCCATGACCAAAGTGATCGGCCTTCTCCTCATCCTCGCCATGTTGGTGCAGGTGATCCGGCCGCTCGGAGTGCCGGGCCTGAGGAAACGCAGCGATTTCTGGAAGACCGCCGTGATTGCCTTTGTCATCTGGTCGATCACCCTGCTCATCCGTCCGTGACGCCGGGAGGCGCGGATGGCCGCCGGACGGCTTGGTTCATCTGATCGTCAGTTCGCGACCCGTCCTTGCGGCGCCTGCCATTCCGGGATCGGGAACAGGCGGTCATAGCCCCAGTTGAAGGCGAAAGCGTAGACCATGTAGAAGAGCGCAAACGAGACATCCATCACCACCGCGTGCCACAGGCCGACACCGAGATACCAGGCGATGAAGGGGGCGAGGACGAGCAGCAGGCCGGCCTCGAACAGCACGGCGTGCAGCACGCGGATGGGAACCGTCTTGAGCGTGCTGCCGGCAAGACGCTGCATCGCGCGGTCGAAGCCGATATTGTAGACGTAGTTCCACAGCATGGCGATCGTCGCGCTGCCGACGCTGACCACGCCGATATCGGAGAGCGGCAAGGAAAAGACAAAGGCGCCAAGAGGCACGACGATGCCGAGGGCGAGGAGTTCGAAGCTGATGGCGTGCCCGATACGGTCGCGGGTCGTACGCATGTCTGGTCTCCCACTGGGATAGGTCGGGTCGTCCCGGTCAAATGCCCATTGTGGGGAGAGGTCGTCCTCAGCAGTCACCAATATAGTCTGCCGATCGTTGAAGGCAAGGGACGCTGCTGGCCGGGCTGCCACGAAAAAGCCCCGCCAGCGTCGCCGACGGGGCTCAAGAAACCGGCATCGAAAGGCGCCGGTCAGGCCGCCTTTTGATGCCTTGCGGACCTGATCAGGCCTTGTTGACGCTTGCGGCGTAGATCTCGTCGATCGTTTCGGCCAGGCTCGCGTTGAAATCGGCATCGCTCATCGTGACGCGCAGGTTTTCCGTCAGCGCGCGTGAGAAGCTGGCGATCATGCCATGATTGTGGCTCAGTTTTTCGCAGGCATCGGCACGGCTGTAGCCGCCGGAAAGGGCGACGACGCGGACGACAGATTTGTGGGCGACCAGAGGCGCGTAGAAATCGGCGTTCGTCGGGATCGTCAGCTTCAGCATCACGGTTTCGCCTGCCGGAAGCTTGTCGAGCTGCTGGGCGATCTCGTCGCGAAGAATGGCTTCGGCCTCGACCTTCGTCGGGCTCTTGATCGAGACTTCAGGCTCGATGATCGGCATGAGGCCCTGGCCGATGATCTGGCGCGCAACCTCGAACTGCTGCTTAACGACGGCGGCAATCCCGGCCTTGTCGGCATGCGCGATCACCGAGCGCATCTTCGTTCCGAAAATTCCCTTGTTCCGACCGCGGATCAGGAGGGCGTCCAGGTCGGGCATCGGCTTCATCATCTGAGCGGCGTTCTCTTCGGCGTCGAGGCCCTTGTCGATCTTGAGGAAGGGCACGACGCCACGCTTTTCCCAGAGATAGGACGGAACAGCCTGACCGTCGACGTCGCCGTCCATGGTCCGCTCGAACAGGATGGCGCCGATAACCTTGTCGCCGGTGAAGGCGGGCGCGCTCATGATGCGAACGCGCATGGCGTGCATCAGGCGGAACATCTCCTCGTCACCCTGGTAGTCGGACTCCGAAACGCCGTAGAGGCTCAACGCTTTGGGTGTCGAACCGCCGCTCTGATCCAGCGCCGCAATGAAACCAGGCGCCGAGCTGATCTTGTTCAACATCTTCGCGTCCACCATATCTCACTCCTATCCCAAAAAAATCGGCGCGGTCCGCGCTCAGCTATGTTCGTTGACTTTGCGACCAGTCGGCAATGCCGAATTGATCAATCCCCGGATATAGATGAGGCGGATAACAGATGTTTTGCGACAGGAAAATGGCGGCTTAAAATGTTGAAACGATTGAAATCGATTTAATCGTTTGAAAGTCTTGGAAATATCCGCCGATGCTTAACGATGGCGGGCCGCGTAGCCCGCCCTCGCAAAGGAAATCACTTTTCGGCGATCAGGACGGCCACGCCGGGCAGTTCCTTGCCTTCCATCCATTCGAGGAAAGCGCCACCGGCGGTCGAGACGTAGGAGAAGTCGTCGGCCACGCCGGCATGGTTCAATGCGGATACGGTGTCGCCGCCGCCGGCAACCGAGACCAGTTTGCCGGCGCGGGTGCGCTCCGCGGCGTGCCGGGCGGCAGCCACGGTGGCCGTGTCGAAGGGGGCGATTTCGAAGGCGCCGAGCGGACCGTTCCACACCAGTGTTTCAGCCTTGGAGATCCAGCCGTTGATCTCCTCGATCGACTTCGGGCCCACGTCGAGAACCATGGCATCGGCCGGAATGGCGTCGATCGCCACGGTCTCGTTGTCGGCGCCGGCCTTGAATTCGCGGGCGATGACGCCGTCGACCGGAAGCACGATGGCGCAGCCGGCGGTTTCGGCATTGGCCATGATCTGCTTGGCGGTCTCGGCAAGATCATGCTCGCACAGCGACTTGCCGACATTGATGCCCTTTGCGGCGAGGAATGTGTTGGCCATGCCGCCGCCGATCACCAGGGCGTCGACCTTCTTCACCAGGTTGGACAGAAGGTCGATCTTGGTCGAGACCTTGGCGCCGCCGACGATGGCGACAACGGGGCGAACCGGCTTGCCGAGGCCCTTTTCCAGCGCTTCGAGTTCGGCCTGCATGGTACGGCCGGCATAGGCCGGCATGTGGTGGGCTAGGCCCTCGGTCGAGGCGTGCGCCCGGTGGGCGGCCGAGAAGGCGTCGTTGACGAAGATGTCGCCGTTCTTCGCGAGCTCCGCGACGAAGTCTGCTTCGTTCTTTTCCTCGCCCTTGTGGAAACGGGTGTTTTCCAGAAGCAGGATGTCACCGTTTTCCATCCTGGCGATGGCGTCGGCGGCGGGCGCGCCGATGCAATCGGAAGCAAAGGCAACCTTGTGGTCCAACACTTCCTCGACGGACGGCGCAATCAGCGACAGCGACTGGTCGGCGACCGGCTCGCCCTTGGGGCGGCCGAAATGGGCGAGAAGGATGACCTTGGCGCCCTTGGCCGACAATTCCTTGATGGTCGGGGCGACGCGCTCGATGCGGGTCGCATCGGTCACCTTGCCGTCGGCGACGGGAACGTTGAGGTCGACGCGCACAAGCACGCGCTTGCCCGCGATGTCGGTGAGATCGTCGAGTGTCTTGAAAGCCGGCATGATGATACCCGTCGTTAAGGTGTTGCTGGAATGGGGCTGACGGGGTCGGACCTTACACCGCTTGAACGGCTGCGCAAGGCGACCGGATCATTTTTTGCCTTCGCCGGCACTGGCGCGTTTCCTGCGCAGATAGTCGCGGAGCGCATGGGCCAGCTCGCGAATGTTGAGGAAGATCGGCAGGTTGGTGGCCGGCGCGACCGGCTCGAGCGATACGCCGACCGAGGCAATATGTCCCGTCTCGTCGAGATCGCGGACGATCAGCACGATTGTCCCGAGGCGCACGCGGTCGGCGTAATCGGCTTGTCCGCCGAGGCGTTGCGAGATCAGCTCGGCCACCGTCTTGGCGCGGTCGGCTTCATTGATCGTGAGAGGCCCATAGGCCTGGTCGAGGTCGTCGACCCGGGTCGAGGGGGCGATGGCGAAGGTGCCGAAGAACTCGCTGTCGTCTTCTTCCACCGGCGCCTTGCTGGCGAACAGGCGGTCGAGCAGCTTGGAATAGCCCGGGGCGATGAACAGGTAGACCTGGTCGCTCTCGCGCAGGCGTCCGGCATATTGGTAGCGCATCGACTTGCCGTCGCGGATGACGAGCGACGGCATGGCCCAGCGCGGAATGCGCTCGCCGCGCATGACCGGGCTGTCGGCGACGACGCGGTAGGCGAGAAGTTCGTGATGGGCGGTCCCCGGCAGGTCGAGTTCCAGCTTGTCGATCGCACCGATGCGCGGGGGGATGATGAGGCCGAGCTTGCGCGCCACCGGCTTGATGGTCCAGCCCTGCAGGACGAGCGAGATCATCACCACGAGGAAGGCCATATTGAAGTAGAGCTGGCCGTCCTCGAGCTTGCCGAGGATCGGCAGGATGGCGAGAAGGATCGAGACGGCACCGCGCAGGCCGACCCAGGCGATGAAGCCGGTTTCGCGCTGGGTGAAGTCGAAGGGCAGGAGACAGACCCAGACGGCGAGCGGGCGCGCGACAAAGACAAGGAACAGGCCAAGCAGGATGGCCGGCAGCAGGATCGAGGGAAACTGTGACGGCGTCGCCAGCAGGCCGAGAACAAGGAACATGACGATCTGGGCGAGCCACGTCATGCCGTCCTGGAAGCGCCTGATGGCGCCGCTGGCCGGGATCTTCTGGCTGCCGGCATAGATGCCGGCGACGTAGACCGCGAGGAAGCCGCTGCCGCCGACCGCACCGGTATAGGCGAAGACCAGCATGGCCATGGCCAGCATGAAGATCGGGGCGAGGCCGCGCTCCACCGAGATGCGCTTCAGGATGAAGACGATCAGCGCCCCACCGATCAGGCCGAGACCAAGGCCGAGGCCCATCTGCTCGACGAACAGGCGCAGAAGCTCCATGTCGAAGCCCGAGGCGCCATCGCCGTTCGCCAGCAACTGGACGAGCGCCATGGTCAGGAAGATCGCCATGGGATCGTTGGTGCCGGATTCGACTTCGAGCGTGGAACGAACACGGTCGCGGATATTGATCCCGCCGATGCGCAGGAGGAAGAATACCGCCGCCGCATCGGTCGAGGCGACGATGGAGCCGAGCAACAGTCCCTCGATCACGGAAAAATCGAGCAGGAGATGGGCCATCAGGCCGAACATGCCGGCGGTGATCAGCACGCCGGCCGTGGCGAGCGTCAGGGCGGGGAATGCCGAGAGCTTGAAGGACTGCAAGGACGTGCCGTAGCCCGAATCGAACAGGATGACGGCCAGCGCAATCGAGCCGAGCGCATAGGCAAAGGCATTGTCGGAGAATTCGATGCCAAGGCCATCGACACCGGTTACCAGGCCGATCACCAGGAACAGAAGAAGCAAGGGGGCGCCGAAGCGAAAGGCGATCAGGCTGGAGAATGCGGCCAGGAGAACGAGCGCCGTAGCGACCAGCGTAATAGCGTAAAATTCGTCCACCCCTTGCCCCTCTCATCAACCGCACCGTCGTCCGGCACGCCTGATCAGGTCATACCACGGGCGCGGCTCGACGCGGTGTCGGCGGTGCTTTTCGTCCCGCGCTCAAGGCCGGTGACGGGGGTGGAATGATCTGGCAGGACTGCCGGAAGACGAGATGAAAAACTAATCGTCTTCAATCGTGATCAGAGTAGGGCGGAACTTAAAAATTTAAAAGGCGGGCCGGAGTTTCCGGTCCGCCTTTTTTTTAAAGCGAGCGCTAATTCTTATGCGATCAGATAAGCTTGGCCATGGCGACCGCGGTGTCGGACATGCGGTTGGAGAAGCCCCATTCGTTGTCGTACCAGGTCAGGATGCGGACGAAGTTGCCTTCGAGAACCTTGGTCTGGTCGATGGCGAAGATCGACGAATGGCTGTCATGGTTGAAGTCGCGCGAGACCAGCGGCTCCTCGGTGTAGCCGAGGATGCCCTTCAGCGCGCCGTTCGAGGCGGCCTTGATGGCGTCGTTGACTTCCTGAACCGTGGTGTTCCGCTTGGCGACGAACTTGAAGTCGACGACCGAGACGTTCGGTGTCGGCACGCGGATGGAGGTGCCGTCCAGCTTGCCCTTGAGTTCCGGCAGGACCAGGCCGACGGCCTTGGCTGCGCCGGTCGAGGTCGGGATCATCGACAGGGCGGCTGCACGGGCGCGGTAGAGGTCCTTGTGCATGGTGTCGAGGGTCGGCTGGTCGCCGGTGTAGGAGTGGATCGTGGTCATGAAGCCGTGATCGATGCCGATCGCGTCATTGAGGACCTTGACCACCGGCACGAGGCAGTTGGTGGTGCACGATGCGTTGGAGATGACCAGGTGGTCCTTGGTCAGCTTGTCGTGGTTGACGCCGTAGACGACCGTCAGGTCGGCACCGTCGGCCGGTGCCGAGACGATGACGCGCTTGGCGCCAGCCTGAAGGTGCATGGCAGCCTTGTCGCGCGAGGTGAAGATGCCGGTGCATTCCATGGCGATGTCGACGCCCATTTCGCCATGCGGCAGCGTCGACGGATCCTTGATCGCCGTCACCTTGATCGGCTTGCCGCCGGCCAAGATGATGGTGTCGCCTTCGACCTTTACGTCGGCCGGGAACTTGCCGTGAATGCTGTCGTAGCGCAGCAGATGGGCATTGGTCTCGACCGGGCCCAGGTCGTTGATGGCGACGACTTCGATGTCGGTACGACCGGATTCGACGATGGCGCGCAGTACGTTGCGGCCGATGCGGCCGAAGCCGTTAATGGCAACTTTCACAGTCATTGGTTCACTCCCGCGTTTCAAATCAGAACTTCAGATTATGGGAAGAATGGGCGTCCGGAAACGCCCATGCGACAATTTGACCTATCAGGCGAGCTTTGCCTCGGCAGCGGCGACGACCGCTTCCGGGGTGATGCCGAAATGCTTGTAGAGTTCCTTGGCAGGGGCGGATGCGCCGAAGGACGTCATGCCGATGAAGGTGCCGTTCGAGCCGATGAAGCTATCCCAGCCCTGACGGATGCCGGCTTCGACGGCGATATTGACGGTAGCGGAACCGATCATCGCCTGGCGATAGGCTTCCGGCTGCTCGAAGAACAGTTCGAAGCAGGGAACGGAAACGACTCGGGCGGAAACGCCCTTCTGGGCCAGCATCTGCTGGGCCTTCAGCGCGATTTCGACTTCCGAACCGGAGGCGAAGATCGACACCTTGGCGTCGCTGGCCGAGACCAGTTCATAGGCGCCGAAGCTGCAGAGGTTTTTCTCTTCATAGTCGGTGCGCGCGGCCACCAGGTTCTGGCGGGTCAAGGCGAGGCCCGACGGACGATACTTGTTTTCCAGAGCGATCTGCCAGCACTCGACCGTCTCGGTCGCGTCGGCCGGACGGAACATCAAGAGGTTCGGGATGGCACGAAGGGCCGCCATGTGCTCGACCGGCTGGTGGGTCGGGCCGTCCTCGCCAAGGCCGATCGAGTCATGCGTCAGCACGTGGATGACGCGGATGCCCATCAGCGCAGCGAGGCGGATCGACGGACGGCAATAGTCCGAGAAGATCAGGAAGCCGCCGGAATAGGGGATCAGGCCGCCATGCAGCGCGATCCCGTTCATCGCGGCTGCCATGCCGTGCTCGCGGATGCCGTAGTGGATATAGCGCCCGGAGAAGTCGTTCGGGGTGATCGACTTGGTCTGGCTCGTCTTGGTGTTGTTCGAGCCGGTCAGGTCGGCCGAGCCGCCGAGGGTTTCGGTCAGAACGCCGTTGATGACTTCCAGCGCATCCTCGGAGGCCTTGCGGGTGGCGACCGTCGGCTTTCCTTCGGCGAGCTTCTTCTTGTAGGAGTCGACCGCGGCGGCGAAATTGCCCGGCAGGTCGCCGGCGAAGCGGCGGGTGAATTCGGCCTTCTTCTCGGCCGGGCTGGCGGCGAGGCGGGCTTCCCAGTCCATGCGCGTCTTGGTCGAGCGCAGGCCGGCAAGCCGCCAGGCGTCGAGCACGTCGGCGGGAACCACGAAGGCTTCCTCGGCCCAGCCGAGCGCCTTGCGGGTGGCGGCAATCTCGTCGGCGCCGAGCGGCGAGCCGTGCACCTTGTGGGTGCCGGCCTTGTTCGGCGAACCGAAGCCGATGACCGTCTTGCAGGCGATCAGGGTCGGCTTGTCGGAGGTCTTGGCGGTCTCGATGGCAGCCGCGATCGCTTCCGGATCATGACCGTCGACGGCCAGCGTGTTCCAGCCGGAGGCCTTGAAGCGGGCATGCTGGTCGGTCGAGTCGGCGAGCGAAACCGCGCCGTCGATCGAGATGCCGTTGTCGTCCCAAAGCACGATCAGCTTGTTGAGCTTCAGGTGGCCGGCGAGCGAAATCGCCTCCTGGCTGATGCCTTCCATGAGGCAGCCGTCGCCGACCAGCGCATAGGTATGGTGGCTCATCAGTTCCGAGCCGAACTCGTTTGCGAGCTTGCGCTCGGCGATCGCCATGCCGACGGCATTGGCAATGCCCTGACCGAGCGGGCCGGTGGTGGTCTCGATGCCGGAGGCGTGGCCATATTCCGGATGGCCGGCCGTCTTGGCGCCCATCTGGCGGAACTGCTTGATGTCCTCGATCGACATGTCCTCGTAGCCCGTCAGGTAGAGCAGGGCATAGATGAGCATGGAGCCATGGCCGGCGGACAAGACGAAGCGGTCGCGGTCGGGCCAGAGCGGGTTCTTCGGGTCAAAGCTCAAGAACCGGGTGAAGAGAACGGTGGCGACGTCGGCGCAGCCCATCGGCATGCCGGGATGGCCGGAATTGGCTTTTTCCACCGCATCCATGGCGAGGAATCGGATCGCATTGGCCATCCGGTTATGTTTTTCGGGAGAGATCATGGCTGTTCCGCTTGTTCCGGGTCTCAAGGGACGGCGGCACTCGGCACGGTCCGTCTGAAAGCGGCTGATCCATAGCAGGTGGATCGGGCGAGTCAATAAATGCCGGCTGTTCTGACCTTATGTCGCCGGATAATTCATGCTTTTGTCTATTCTGTGTGCACTGCACGCGCGCGCCCGAAAATGGGCATGGCGGCAGCGGTCGTCCACAGCTTAGGCAACCTCCCGAACGCCCGCATTTATTGACGGGTGGCAATCGAGGGGCTTACTGTCCGCCATCAACGCAGCGGTTCTTCCGGGTCGATTCGAACGACCTCCTCTGCAAAGCCGGAACGGAAACATGCCGACAGGGAATTCGGTCGAAGCGGCGCTCGGCGCGCTCAGGCAGGCGATTGCCGGGCTCGAGAACGCCATCGACATGCGCATCGAGGTACAGCGCGAGAGCGGCGAGGTCGAGGGCGAGGTTCGCCGCGTGCATGCCGACCGTTCGCGGCTGGCGCAGGAACTCGACCAGTCGGAATTCCGCGCCAATCGGCTGGAAGAGGTCAATCGCGAGGTTTCGCGGCGGCTGGTGACGGCCATGGAAACGATCCGGGCGGTTCTTGACCGCTAGGAAGAGGGCGCTCGGATCAGGGCATTGCGAAGCCGAGCACTCGGCTGCACTTGGGATGATTGATGGCACAGGTCACGGTTACGATTGACGGCAAAGCCTACCGCATGGCCTGCGAGGAGGGCCAGGAAGGCCATCTGATCGATCTCGCCACGCAGTTCGACCGCTATGTCAGCCATCTGAAGACCCAGTTCGGCGAGATCGGTGATCTCAGGCTGACGGTGATGTCCGGCATCATGGTGATGGACGAGCTTTCGGAGGTCAATCGTCGCGTGGCGGCGATGGAGAAGGAGCTTTCCGCTTTTCGCGAGGGACGCGACGGGGCGCTCGAGGGTGCGCAGCGCCGCGAGGAAATGCTGACGACGGCGCTCGGCGAACTGACCGAGCGGCTGAACGGGATCACCCGCAAGCTGACCGCCAAGCCGGCACCCGCCGCGCGACCGGAGCACTGAGCAGCCGGTATTCGCGCCAATGTGCGAATGTTTGAATGCGGCCACTGGCGCCCGGCGCGAATTGGACCTATATCTGAATAGCGGTCTGCGCCTCACGACAGGAAACACAATCCCTGGGGCCATACTCGATCCAAAGGGAGCTGTCCCTGGCCAGGCCCGTGGGCTTGGACACACGGCGCCCACCTACGTTTGTAGGCACCCAGGATCGTAAAACTCCATCGGTTGCCGTGGATCGCACTTTTTCTTTTCTCGCAAAGATCTGACGGCTTGCGCACAATTACGCCTGCACGCAGCCGTTTCGCCGCAGTTCGACGCTGAAGGCAATGACCAGGCGTCTTGAGCCCGCCCCTGCAATCGCCGCCGCAGACCGGCCGGGGATTGACGGGGGAAACCCTGCCGCGTCAAATGCCGGCCGACCACAGGCATTCGAGGATCGACTCTTTTCATGTACCAGCCGCCGCATTTTCGCGAGGAGCGCCTCGACGTCCAGCACGCCCTGATCCGCAACCACCCGCTCGGGCTGCTGATCTCGTCCGGCGAAGACGGGCTGATGGCCAATCCGATCCCGTTCCGGCTGGCAAAGGAGAGCCATGGGCTGGGCACGCTGCAGGCGCATATGGCCAGAGCCAATCCGCAATGGCGGGCGCTGGCAAAAGGCGCGGAGGCGCTGATCGTCTTCCAGGGCGCCGATCACTATATCACTCCGTCCTGGTATGAGACCAAGCGCGAGACCGGCAAGGTGGTGCCCACCTGGAACTACGCCATCGTCCAGGTGCGGGGCAGGGTTCGGGTGATCGAGGACAGCCAGTGGATCCGGGCGCAGGTCGACCGGCTGACCGACGGCCATGAGAGCAAGCGCATGATACCCTGGGCCGTCGGCGATGCGCCGGACGACTTCATCACCGCGCAGTTGAAGGGCATTGTCGGCATCGAGGTCGAGATCACCGCGATCGACGGCAAGTGGAAGGTCAGCCAGAACCGTGGCGAGCCGGACCGCCGGGGCGTTGCCGAGGGGCTTTCGGGTGCGGCGAGCGAGGAGGCCGGTGCGATGGCGGAACTGGTCAGGACCTATGGCGGGCTCGACTAGTCTCTTGCCTCAGACGTCGAGCCCCAATTCCTTTTCCCGCGCGATATACGCGCGTTGGCCGTCCGTCACGTAGTCGCGCACGATCGGGGCCGCATCACGCTTGCGCGACAATTGCAGGTGGAAGACCATCTGGCTGCCGGTGCGGAACGCCATCTCGCAACTGATCAGGTAGAATTCCCACATGCGGGCGAAACGCTCGTCATACATGGCGACGACCTTGTCACGGTTCGCCTCGAAGCGCTGGCCCCAATGCGCCAGCGTCGTCGCGTAGTGAAGGCGCAGCACCTCGATGTCGGTCACCCAAAGGCTGTTCTGCTCGGTGACGGCGACGACCTCCGACAGGGCCGGCGAATAGCCTCCGGGGAAAATGTACTTGCGTAGCCAGGGGCTGGTCATGCCCGGCGGGCTCATATGGCCGATCGAGTGGATGACGGCAAGGCCGTCATCCGGCATCAGCGCATTCAGTTTCCTGAAGAATTCGTCGTAGTGCCGCACGCCGACATGCTCGAACATGCCGACCGAGACGATTCGGTCGAAGCTCTCCTTCACATCGCGGTAGTCCTTGAGCTCGAACCGAACCCGATCGGCAAGGCCGGCAGCTTCGGCGCGGCTGGTTGCCAGCGCATGCTGTTCCTTCGACAATGTCACCCCGACCACTTCGACATTTTCCAGCTGGGCGAGGTAAAGCGCCAGGTCGCCCCAGCCGCAACCGATGTCGAGAACCTTCATGCCCGGCTTGAGGTTCAGCTTGACGGCCAGCAGCCGCAGCTTGTTGCGTTGTGCCTGTTCCAGCGTTTCGCCCTCCTCGCGGAAATAGGCGCAGGAATAGAGCATGTGGTCGTCGAGGAAGAGCTTGTAGAAGTCGTTGCCGAGATCGTAATGGTGCGCAACGTGGCGCTGGGCCTCGCCCTTGCGGTTCGACTGCATGCTCTTGCGAAAGCGCATCTTGATGGCCCGCAGCACCTTCTGGACCGGATAGGAGCCGAGGGACAGGCGGTTGACCGAGAACAGCCTGAGGAAGTCGCGCAGGGTCGAGCCTTCCTCGAAACGCATGGTGCCATCCATATAGGCCTCGCCGGCGGCCAGTTCCGCCTTGAACACCAGCGATCGATAGAGCTTGGGGTCGGTCAGCCGCATGGTCACCTGCGGTCCAGGTTCCCGGCCACCGAACACGTGCCGTTTCCCCTCGGCATCGATAACCGTCAGCTGGCCTTTGCGGATGAAGGACTTGAGCATATGCGACAGCAGAAACATGCGCACCTCATGGCGTTATCACCGATCAGGCGGCCAGTTTAGCGCAAATGTGCGGTACCGCACCTGTTAAAAAATCCAAGGGAAACTGCGTGCCGAACGCAAGACGCCGACGCATCCCGGGGGAGGCGTCGGCGTTCGCTTCACTGCTGGCCCGGCATGGCCGGTCGATCAGAATTCTTCCCAGTCCGATGCCGCCGTTGCCGCATTCGCGCCGCCGGAGGAAAAGGCCTTGGTCAGACTGCCCATCATGCTGCGGGCCGGCGAGGGGACGGCGCGTGCGCCATTCCCGGCCGGACGGAGCGCGGCCGGTGCCGCATGAGCGGCGGTGCGTGCGGCCGGCCTGCTCGACTGAACGGGCGGCTGAACGACAGGCGCAGCGCCCGTGCCGGAGGTGCGGAACTGGCCCACGAGGCCTGAAAGAGCCGTTGCGCTGTCGGCAAGACGGTGGGTGACCGCGGTCGTCTCCTCGACCATTGCCGCGTTCTTCTGGGTGAACTGGTCCATCTGGTTCATCGAGGTGTTGATCTCCTGCAGCCCGGCCGACTGTTCGCGCGCCGCCGTGGCGATCGCCGCGATGTAGTCGTTGATCTGCGCGACCTGCTGGGCGATCTCTCCCAGCGCCGTCCCGGTCTTGCGCACCAGCGTCACGCCGCCGGCAACCTCGTCGCCTGACTTGGTGATCAGCGCCTTGATGTCCTTGGCCGCATTGGCCGAGCGCTGGGCGAGTTCACGCACTTCCTGGGCGACGACGGCAAAACCCTTGCCGGCCTCGCCGGCGCGTGCCGCCTCGACACCGGCATTGAGCGCCAGGAGGTTGGTCTGGAAGGCGATCTCGTCGATGACGTTGATGATCTTCGAGATTTCGGCGGAGGCTGCCTCGATGCGTCCCATGGCATCGACCGCCTGGGAGACGACCTGGCTTGACGTCTCGGTGCTCTGGCGGGTCGACTTCGTCAGTACGGCGGCCTCGTCGGCCTTGGCGGAGGCGCTGCGGACGGTTGCCGTGATCTCGTCCAGGGCGGCCGAGGTTTCCTCGAGCGAGGCTGCCTGCTGTTCGGTGCGCTTCGACAGGTCTTCGCTGGCGGAGCGCATTTCGCCGGAGCTTGCCTCGATGCCGTGCGTTTCGGTGCGCAACTGGGCAAGCGTGCCGTTGAGCTTCTCGACGGAGTGGTTGAAGTCGGTGCGCAGTCGGTCGAGGCCACCTTCGAAGGTCTGCTCGAGCCGGACGGTGAGGTCGCCTTCGCTGAGGCGATGGAGGCCGCCCGCAAGAGCGTCGACGGCCTGCTGGACGCCGAGCGCTTCGCGCGCCCTGGCGGCCTCGCGCTCATTGCGTTCCTGCTCGCCGAGCGCGGCGTTTTCCGCCGCCTGACGTTCGAGTTCGATCTTCTGCAGAGCGCTGTCGCGGAAGACGTCGAGGGCGCGGGCAAGGGCGCCGATCTCATTGCCCATATCCTTGTGCGGCACCGTGGCGTCCAGGCGGCCCGAAGCCATGGCGTCGGCGACCGCCGTCAACTGCGGCAGCGGACCCATGATGCGCCGTGCGATGAAGACGACGAGGGCCGTTGCGACGAGCAGGACGGCGAGGGCGGTGATGCCGATTGCCCAGGCCATCTGATTGGCCATGCCGTCGATCTCGGCGGCGCGCACGCCGGCATAGAGAATGCCGATGACGTCGCCCGCCGGAGAGAAGATCGGCTGATAGATCGTATAATAGGGCACGTCGAGGATGACGGCTTCGCCGCGATAGGTCTGGCCCTTGGTGACGACCGGATAGACTGCGCCTGCCTGGCCGAGGGCCGTTCCAACGGCACGCTTGCCGTCAGGCTTGATGATGTTTGTCGTGCGGCGCCAGAAATCCTTGCTTTCGCCGTCCCAGGCGAAGATCGTCGCGGTCTGGCCGGTCATCCGGCCGACGCTGTCGATCATGTCGTGCGCGGCAAATTCCTTCGGGATGGCCGTGGCGACAATGCGCTCGACATTGCCATCCTTGCCCCAGGTGACCACGGTGCCCGGCAGATCGCGCTCGACGATCGTCGCCGCGGTCCTCAGGCTGGTGTTCTGGCTGGCGATGGCCTGTTCGCCGATGCGGGCGGCAATGTTGCCGGAGATCACCCAGGCGACCGCGCCCAGCGATGCCATCAGAATCAGGATCGTCATGGCGGTGACAGTGCCGACCAGACCGAAGCGGGAGAAGATTTTCATGCACAGAGTTCCTTGGTGAGCTTGCTTCGTATTCTATGAGGTGAACGTTAATTCGGCCTTTCCCGATACTCCTGCCGGTTGGTTTTTTTGCACTGCGGAATCCTCGGCCCTCCCGCCGGCCTTGAAACGCCCGGCATCTCGGCTATGGTCGCGCCTGTCTCGGGAACACAGCGCGCATGAACATCAAAGACCTGAAGTCCAAATTCCGAAATGAAAGGCTTGCCGCGCGCGATCTCCTGCCGGCCGACACGCGCACCGAATACAGCCTCCTCATGGCCGACCATGGCGGGGATGCGTTCGATTTCGAGCCGGGAACGATCATTTCCGGCTTTCTGCCGATCCGCTCCGAGGCCGATATCCGTCCGCTGATGGCGCGGCTCAAGGCGCGCGGCGCGCGGCTGTGCCTGCCGGTCGTCCAGGACAAGATGACCATCGTCTTTCGCGAACTGGTGACCGGCGCGGAGCTCGTCGATACGGGGTTTGGAACCCGTGGGCCGGGTCCGGATGCTGTCGTCCTCGACCCCGATATCCTGCTCGTGCCGCTCTCCGCCTTCGACGCCCGGGGTAACCGCATCGGCTACGGTGCCGGCCATTATGACCGGGCGATCACCCGATTGCTGCAAAAAGGCAGGGAACCCAGGCTGATCGGCATTGCATTCGACTGCCAGGAAGTGTCAGAAGTGCCGACGGAACCGCATGACGTCCGGCTGCAGGCCATTCTCACCGAAAGCGGGTTCAGAACATTCTGAAGGCGATTGGACAGGTGGAATGCGGCTTCTTTTTCTCGGAGACATGGTTGGCAAGACGGGGCGTACCGCGGTGTGGGAGCGTCTGCCCGGCCTGATCTCCGACCTGAAGCTCGATTTCGTCATCGTCAACGGCGAGAATGCCGCCGGCGGCTTCGGCATCACCGAGGACATTTATCTGGAAACCATCAATGCCGGCGCCGACGTGGTGACCACCGGCAACCACGTCTGGGACCAGAAGGAGGCAGTTTCCTTCTGCGAGCGCCACGACCAGTTCCTGCGCCCCGCCAACTATCCGGCCGGCACGCCCGGCAAGGGGTCCGGCATCTTCTACGCCCGTAACGGGGCCCGCATTCTCGTCGCCAACATCATGGGCCGGGTGTTCATGCACCCGGAACTCGACGATCCCTTCAAGTCGGCCGAAACGATCCTCGCGGCCTGCCCGCTGAAGGAACAGGCTGACGCAATCGTCTTCGACTTCCATGCCGAGGCGACCAGCGAGAAGCAATGCTTCGGCCATTTCGTCGACGGCCGCGCGAGCTTCGTCGTCGGCACCCACACCCATGTGCCGACCGCCGACCACCAGATCCTCAACGGCGGGACCGCCTACATGTCGGATGCCGGTATGTGCGGCGACTATGATTCCTCGCTCGGCATGGAAAAGGAAGAGCCGCTCAACCGGTTCATTTCCAAGATGCCCAAGGGTCGTTTCGAGGCGGCCCATGGCCCGGCGACGATCTGCGGCGTCGGCGTGGAAATCTCCGATCGCACAGGCCTGGCGGAAAGGATCGCACCGCTTCGCATTGGACCGCGGCTCGCCGAGACCCTTCCGGATTTCTGGCGCTGAGGGCGTCGAAAGCTTTCGCTGCGTCGGATCCGTAAAAGTTTAATTAACTCAATTAGGCAATAAATCGCACCTTGGATGGGGTGACGATTTCTTGACCTAGGCCCCAAGAGAACATTCAGTTTCTGGGAGAAGATCTTGAGTTCTGCTGCGCATGCGCTTTTTACCGATTCCCCGTCCGATGCCGATGATCTTCTCTCCTGCGTGGAGGAGGCGCTCAACGACGATTTCAGTCGCGTGCCGACCGGATCGGATGCCTTGTCGCGCGCCATCGCCGCGCTGATCACACGTTCGCGCGCGCAGGCTTCCGCACAGCTCGACGACGTGGTTTCCGTTTCGGTGAGTGTCAACGAGACGGCAGGAATGTCGGCCCATCTGCTCTACGATCTCCGGCAGGTCGACGACGAAGCTCAAGGGATCGCCGCCGCGGCGGAGGAGATGGCGGCAACGGTCAACGAGGTGGCCCAACATGGCGAGGAAATCCTGCACAATGCGCGCCGGGCCGGCGACACTTGCAAGACCAGCGGGCAGGCCCTGATCGAGACCAGTCAGCGCATGACCGCCATCAACAGCGCGCTCGTCGAGACCAATGAGCGGATCGGCGCCATCCATGACCTCGGCACCAGCATTTCGACGATCGCAGGGAACATCAAGAAGATCGCCTCGCAGACCAATATGCTGGCCATCAACGCCGCGGTCGAAGCCGCCCGCGCCGGCGAGGCCGGTCGCGGCTTTGCCGTCGTCGCCGCCGAGGTCAAGGCGCTTTCCGACCGCACCGCCAATGCGACGCTGGAAATCGGCAACATCATCGGCAAGCTCGACAGCGGCCTGACCGCGATGGTCAACTCGATGACCTCGAGCCGCGAATCCGCGCAGATGGGTAGCCGCTCGCTGGTCACGCTGCAGGAGGCGCTGACGATCGCCGCCAAGGAACTCGACAACGTCATCACCAATGCCGATCACATTTCGGTTGCGCTGAACCAGCAGCGCGAAGCCTCGCAAAGCGTTGCGAGCGGCGTCAGCACCGTGGCTGCAAGCTCCGGCAAGGCGACGGCGCAGCTCGAAGGCATCGTCGGCGCCATGGAGCAGGCACAGGGCGGCCTGAATTCACGCCTCCAGGTGCTCAGCGGCACCAATGTTCCCGGCAAGATCGTCAAGCTCGCCCAGTCCGACCACGTCATCTGGAAGCGCCGTCTGGCCAACATGATCATCGGCCGCGAGGGGCTTAAGCCGAACGAACTCGCCGATCATCACACCTGCCGTCTCGGCAAGTGGTATGACGGCTGCCGCCATACGGCGCTCGCCGGCAGCCCGGAATTCGTCGCGATCGAGGATCCGCATGCGCGGGTCCACAGCCACGGCATCGAAGCGGTGCGGCGCTACAATGCTGGCGATATCCGCGGAGCCCTCAGCGAACTGCAATGTGTGGAAGTGGCCTCGAAACAGGTGCTCGACGGGCTGCGGCGGCTGGAGCGGCGAGCGGTCGACTGATCGTCCGCCTTCGGTAACGCCATTGTGAGGCCGCGGGCTCTGCTCGCGGCTTTACCCAACAGGTGCTCTGCCGCATTCTCTCTGCGTCCGAACGAGGTACGGGAGCGGCCGATGCTGCTGAGACTGTTCCTTTCGCTTTGCACCATGACGGTTCTTGCGACGCCCGCCGTCGCCGAGACTGATCGACCGCCGGTCAGCCAATGCCAGCTGGTTGCGGAAAGGCTCCCCTCCGCCACCTTCGCCGCCTTCAAGCCCGCGCCGCTGCGACCGCAGTTCGCCGCCCTCGATGAAGAGGTGACGATCCGCTTTATCGGGCACTCCACCTTCCAGATCGAAACGCCGGGCGGGATCTCGATCGCCACCGATTTCAACGGCTGGCTCCGCACCGCGCAGCTTCCCGACGTCGTGACGATGAACAAGGCCCATTCCAGCCACTACACTCTGATGCCGGATCCGGGCATTGCCACCGTATTGCATGGATGGAACGACGAACGGCCGGGGGAGAAGGCCGAGCATCGCATCGTCGTCGGCGACGCCTACATCCGCAACGTGCCGACCGATATCCGCAGCTGGGGCGGCGCGTTCGAGGCGAATGGTAATTCGATCTTCATCTTCGAGGTGGCGGGGCTGTGCATCGGCCATCTCGGCCATCTGCATCACGAACTGACCGACGCGCATTTCGCCGAGATCGGACGTCTGGACGTCGTCATGGTGCCGGTCGACGGCGGGTTGACCATGGGTGCACAGAGCATGAGCAATACGATCAAACGCCTGCGCTCCGCGCTCATCCTGCCGATGCACCGGCGCGGCCCGCCGATCGAGACCTTCCTTTCGATGTTCGATCCGAGCTTCGACTGGAAGATCGCCGACACCGCCACGGTCAACGTCTCGGTGCGCAGCCTGCCGCGAAAGCCGCTGATCCTGGTGCTGAACGGGGTATGATACGCCCTCCGCGGGGGGCGTCCTGCTAGTGACGCGTGAGGCGCAGGTTGCCGTCGATCTCCAGCCCGATCTTGCCGCGCCCGAGGCGAACGAGGCGTACCGGCAGGTCCTTCTCCTCGAGCCTTCGTCGCAGCAGCAGCAGCCGGGTCTCGAGATTGTCCTTGAAGTCCGGCAGCTTGAGGGTGCCGTCGAGCCGGATCTCGCGGTTGGAGAACTCCCGGCGTCCGTTCGCGAGGCATTGCTCCATCATGAAGACGAGGAGACGCCCCGCGACGCCCTTGATGACATAGTCGCCATTGACGAAGACGCTGTCGTCGAAGCCGTGATGGACGACGTCGATGAGGGGTTCGCCCGCTGGTGGGTCGGCGGGGCGGGGAGGCGAGGCCTCGTCCTCGACCGACAGCCGTTCACACAGCGCCAGCGACGCCGCCGCCTGGCGGGCGATGATGGCCAGCGCCGCTTCGTCATCGCGGCCGAAGGCGAGCCTCCTGGCACTCTCGAAGAACAGCACGCCCTCGACCGTGCCTTGCACCAGCAGGGGCACGGCGATCTGGCTCATGGCGTCGGCCATGCCGGGCAAGGGGATCGAGCGTGTACGGTTCTCGTCCGGCGTCGTTGCGCGGATTGCCGAACCGAAACGGCGGATGCGGCTCATGTCGCTGATCTTGACCACCTTGCCGTTCTCGGCGGCTGCGCCGATCAGGCCTTCGCCCAGCGGTACTTCCGCGCCGATACCGGAGGCCGCGTAGCCGGTGCTGCCGATCGCCACCACCTGGCCCTTGTCAGGATAGCAGTGCAGGAACAGGCCATGGTGGAAGCCCAGACCGTCGCGAATGCCGTTGAGCGTCGCATCGACGACCCCGTCTGCGTCGCTCTGCGCGGCCACCGTGTCGACAATTCGACGGGTGACCTCGAGGCGGTTCCTCTCCGGCTTGCGCACGAGCGGCGTGCCGGTCGGGGAGGGCGTGTCGACGATGTCGAGTACGCGGAAGACGTCGACATGCCGCAACCGCATGACGTCGCCCATGCCTGCCTGCGTGCTGCTCGCCTCGACCTGCAGGGCCAGGCTGTCGAAAAGGGCCCCGCTTTCCATCGAATAGGCAAATCGCAGGTCGAGGCGAAACTGGGCGCCGTTGTGCCCGTCGACCGCGAGAAGCGTGGCCTGTGGATTGAGCCGGATATTGGCGGCCGTCTTGGCGAAGAACTGGTTGGACAGGGCGACGTGCTCGTCATCGACGATTGCGACGTGGGACAGGTAGGAAATATTGGGAAGGCCGTCGGCATCGGCCGTCGCGATGATCGACGGGATGACGCCTTCGAAACAGGCTTCGAGTTCGACGAGTGACCACTTCATCGGCCAATACTCGCGCGCTTCGTGCCGGCCTGCGCCCCGGGCGTCTGCACATAGACCGACGACATCCTGATGGTGGCGACCACGGCATCTCGGGCGGTGAGCCACGGGGCGATGATCTCCGGCAGGAGACCGTTGCGCATCAGCGTCGAGACGATCGAGACCGTGTAGCCCGCGGATCGCTCGATCTCCGCCGGGCTGGCGGGCCTGAGGCTTGCCGTCCCCTTGATCTGGTAGGTGACGTAGTCGGAAGGGCGGGAGAAGGTCACTGCGATACGGCCGTTCTCCTCGATATTGGCGATGGTCTGCGGCCATTGCCAGGCCGAAAGGACGAGATCGACGGTGTCCCGGCCGGTGCACCAGGCGCCGACGCCGCGCGCGATCCCGGGCCGTCGGGCGGCGTCGGCCGTCCCGACAATCTGCATGACAGGGCTCTCGATGAAAGCCGCAAGCTCCGAGTCCAGCATGATGTTCTCCGTGAGGACCGATCCTTACAGCAGTTATGCAGCTTTTAGGATAAGCGATCCGCCTCTTAGGAAGCTTTTAGGAAACGACCTTGGCGGATGCGCCTATAGCCACGCTCCATCACAGACCAGGGAGCACATTCATGCAACAGGAACTGACAAGCACCATGCCGGAGAATGCGGTCGCCATCATCGGGGCGGGGCCCGGGGGACTTGCAGCGGGCCGATGGCTGCGCGCCCACGGCTTCGAGCCGGTGATCTTCGAGGCGGCCGCACGGGTCGGGGGGCAGTGGAACTCGGCCTCTGCGTCGAGCGCCACCTGGCCGGGCATGCGCACCAATACCAGTCGGGTGATGACCGCTTTCTCCGATCTCGACCATGCGCCGGGCACGCCGACCTATGTCAGCCAGGAGGACATGCTCGACTATCTGGAGCGCTATGCCTTCACCGCCGGCCTGCTGCCGCATCTGCGGCTCTCCACCCGCGTCGAAGCGCTGGACCGCGCGCCGGGCGGCGGCTGGCTGGTGCGTTCCGTCGCGGGCGGGCGCGTCCGCCAGGACGTGTTCAAGCGGGTGATCGTCGCCAGCGGTCGCCACCGTTCGCCGCAGATCCCCGAGGTCGCCGGGCTCGACCGTTTCGGCGGCAACCTCGGCGCGGTACATGCGGCCCAGTACAACGGCGTCGAACGCTATCGCGGCCGCAATGTCCTGGTCGCCGGCTGTTCGATCAGTGCGCTGGAGATCGCTTCCGAACTTGCCTATGGCGGTGCCGCAAGGGTCGTGGTCTGCAATCGGCGGCAGCGCTACGTGCTGCCGAAGTTGATCGCAGGCGTGCCGACCGAACATGTGATGTTCAATCGCGCTTCGGCGCTTCTGGGGGCCGTTGTCCCGCCGGAGGCGCTGGCAGCCGGTTTGAAGGCAAAGGTGCTCGGCGTCGCGGGCAATCCGGCTCAGTTCGGGGCGCCGGCCCCGGACGAGAATATCTTCGCTGCCGGCATTACCCAGTCGCACCATTTCCTCCCGGCGGTCGCGGAGGGCCGTATCACCGTCGCGCCCTGGATCCGCAGAATCGAGGGTAGCAGGGTTCTGTTCGACGACGGTTCGGTCTTCGATGCGGACGGCATCGTCTTCGGTACCGGTTACCGCCTCTCGCTGCCGTGGCTCGGTGCCGACATCGCCAAGGCGGTCGATCTGGACGACAGTCATCTCGATCTGCACGAACACAGCTTCCATCCGGATCTGCCGGGGCTGGCCTTTCTGGGGCTCTACGATCTCGTCGGACCCTATCTTCCCGTGCTCGAACTTCAGGCGCGGTGGATCAGCTATTGCTTCGCCGGTCTGCGGCCGATGCCGTCGCAGGCGGAAATGCACGCCGGTGTGGCGCGCAGCAGGGCGATGCGGGCCGGCCCGGCGAGCATGCCGATGAACGCGGCAGCGCTGATGTTCGCTGGTCATGCCGGCGTCGAGCCGAACCCGGGTGAATGGCCGGATCTGGAGCGGGCACTTCTGTTTGGGCCGCTGTCGGCCGTCTCGTTCAGGCTCACAGGCCCAGACGCCCTTGGCGATGCCCATGCCCGTAGCCACGAGGCGGCGAGGGCGTTCGGCGCGATCACGGGAACCGAGTTCACTGCCGAGGAACGCGGGCTTTGCGAGATGCTTGGCCGGCGGCTCATCACCTCCGCCGCCTGATGTCAAGGCAAACGCCCGGCTCAATGGCCGGGCGTTCATCCTTCGGTAGGGCTCGAAATCAGGCGAAGGAGACGCGGCGGTGGACGCCGATGTCAGGCTGCTTGTCGTCGCTGAGGTTCGCCTTGGCGATCTCCCAGCCGAACTTCAGGGGATTGCCGGTCGATGCCCAGATCTCGCCGTCGTCGAGCTTGAGGGCCAGCATGGTAAGCTTGGGGTCGGCCTTGCCTCCGTCATACCACGCCTCGACGATCGAGCTCCAGTATTGGTCGATCTTGGCCGGATCCTTGCGCACGGCGATCGCTCCGCCGAGGCAGGCATGATAGTCGTGGTCCTTTCCGACGACGCAGAAATGCGCGCGGCTGCCGGGCTTCAGTGCCTGTACGAGATGCGAATCCGTCTTGGTGAAGAACCAGATCGTATTGGTCTTCGGATCGGCGAAAGGCGCCATCGGCTGCATGTGCATGTGGCCGCCCTCGAGCCCGAGCATTCCGGCATGGATGTCGTCGATCTCCTCCCACAGCTGCTCGACCGGGGTTTCGCGCGCTTCGCTGAAGCTTGCCATGAACCATCTCCTGTTATTGGTGGGTTTCGGCAAGGGAACGGGCCGGCCGGGGTTCTTGTTCCCGCGAAAGCGCTGGCGGTGTGGATTGACGGCCCGAAGGCGGCGGGTCGGCGAATCGTGCAGTTCCCCTTGAACAGGGCCGATTTCGCTCGTATAAGGCGCCATTCCTCACAAATAGACCTGATCAGGGGTGCCATGGCTGGCCATTCACAGTTTAAAAACATCATGCACCGCAAGGGAAAACAGGACGGCATCCGTTCCAAGATGTTTTCCAAGCTCGCGCGCGAAATCACGGTTGCGGCCAAGATGGGCCTGCCCGACCCGACGATGAACGCCGCCCTTCGCCTGGCCGTGCAGAACGCCAAGGCACAGTCGATGCCGAAGGACAATATCGATCGTGCGATCAAGAAGGCATCGGGCGCCGACGCCGAGAGCTATGACGCGATCCGTTACGAGGGCTACGGTCCGGGCGGCATTGCCGTAATCGTCGAGACGCTGACCGATAATCGTAATCGCACCGCTTCGACCGTCCGTTCGACCTTCACCAAGGCCGGCGGCGCGCTCGGCGAAACCGGCTCGGTGTCCTTCTCCTTCGACCACGTCGGCGAGATTACCTACAAGGCTTCCGTCGGCGATGCCGACAAGGTCATGGAAGCGGCGATCGAGGCCGGCGCCGAAGACGTCGTCTCCGATGAAGACGGGCACACGATCTACTGCGCCTTCGAGGACATGAACGAAGTGTCGAAGGCGCTCGAAGACGTGCTCGGTGCGGCGGAAAGCGTCAAGGCGATCTGGAAGCCGCAGAACACGATCGAGGTCGACGAGGAAAAGGCGCAGTCGCTGATGAAGCTGATCGGCACGCTGGAAGACGACGACGACGTGCAGAACGTCTATTCGAACTTCGAAGTGTCGGACGAAGTCATGGCCAAGCTGTCGGCCTGATAGAATTAGTTGTTGAGCATAGTGGGATCTGGCTTATATCGCCAGATCCCAAACGGCATTGTGTCAGTCGGGGCAGGCCGCTCGGCGAACCTTGATTTTCTAGACTGCTAGACCGTCTTCTTCAATTCGTTCCAGATTGCGTAGCACCTCGCCAATCTGTTCGCTCAATCCCTCCAACATCCCGATTGCGAACCTAAGCCGGGCCTCTGCTTCGTCTTCGCTACGAGCTAGTGCAACGGATGCGCAAGCGCTAGTAAACTTGCTCGCGGTGTCTCGGACTCCATCGTCATCTATTCTGACGCGCAGAACCGAGATTTGCGTGGTTGCTTCGAACGCATTGTTGTTTGCGTCGTCAGGAAACTGGCCTTTTCCCCACACTCTAGTCTTGCGGAACTCCATGATATCCGCATGGTGCATTTTGCCAGTTGCGCGCGTTAGTTTTGCTAACTGTTCTTGAAGCGCCAAGATTGTTTCGCGCTGAAATTCTGCCCTCCGAAGCAACCGTGCATCGCGTCGCGTCTCGATACGGGCGTCTCTCTCGCGTCTAGCGATGCGCCGGTCGGCTAAAGAGTCGTAGAATCCTTTAAGAACTACCCCTATGATCAGAGTAACCACCGGGAACCATACCTCTGCGGGAAGAATGTGCTCCAATTTCGACCGTCCTTCCGTTGGTCATGGTCTGACATCTTCACGAATTAGTCTCAGTTCCGCAAATCGGCGCCCTCAGGCGGCGGCACTCCGCACACTTGCGATCACGCTTACCAGCCCGTTGACGATGCGCTCGACCTGTTCGTGGTCGTCGCCCTCCGCCATGACGCGGATCAGCGGTTCTGTTCCAGACGGGCGGATGACCAGACGGCCGTTTTTCGACAGTTCGCTCTCCGCGTCGGCGATCGCCTGCTTGACGGTTGCATCCTCCAGCGGCTTGCCGCCGGAGAAGCGGACATTGCGCAGGAGCTGCGGCACGGGTTCGAAGCGGTGGCAGATTTCGCTCACGGTCTTGCCGGTGCGCTTGACGCAGGCGAGGATCTGCAAGGCGGCGACCAAGCCGTCGCCCGTGGTGCCGAAATCGGACAGCACGATATGGCCCGACTGCTCGCCGCCGACATTGAAATTGTGGCTCCGCATGTGCTCGACGACATAGCGGTCGCCGACCTTGGTGCGGGCGAGTGTGAGGCCCTTGCCCGAGAGGAAGCGTTCGAGACCGAGATTCGACATGACGGTGGCGACGATGCCGTCGCCCCTGAGGGTCTGGTCCTGCGCCCAGGTCTCGGCAATTGCCGCCATCAGCTGGTCGCCGTCGACGATCTTGCCGTTCTCGTCGACGATGATGACGCGGTCGGCATCGCCGTCGAGCGCAATGCCGATGTCGGCGCGCACCTCGTGGACCTTCTGTTGCAGGGCGGCCGGATGGGTCGAGCCGCAATCGAGGTTGATGTTGGTGCCGTTCGGCGCATTGCCGATGGTCACCACCTCGGCACCGAGCTCCCAGAGAGCGGCCGGCGCCACCTTGTAGGCAGCACCGTTGGCGCAGTCGATGGCGACCCTGAGGCCATGCAGGGTGACGTCGCGCGGCAGTGTGCGCTTGACGAATTCGATATAGCGGTAGATGTCGCCCTCGACGCGCTTGGCCCGGCCGATCTCATGGGCGGGTGCCAGCTGCGCGTAGATGTCGTCTTCCAGCAGGGCCTCGATCTGGTGCTCGATCTCGTCCGAAAGCTTGTAGCCGTCCGGGCCGAACAGCTTGATGCCGTTGTCGGCGAAGGGATTGTGCGAGGCGGAAATCATCACGCCGATATCGGCGCGCAGCGAGCGCGTCAGCATGGCGACGGCGGGTGTCGGGATCGGGCCGAGCAGGAAGACGTCGAGACCGGCGGCGGTGAAGCCGGCGACCAGCGCGTTCTCCAGCATGTAACCAGAAAGACGGGTGTCCTTGCCGATCACCACCCGGTGGCGATGGTGGCCGCGGCGGAAGATCGTGCCGACGGCAATGCCGACGCGCATGGCGAGATCGGGGGTCATCGGAAACTGGTTGGACTGACCACGAATGCCGTCCGTACCGAAATAGCGACGAGTCATCTGTTCTCCTGCAAGGATCGAGCCGGTGCCGTGAGGCGCGGGCGAAAGGCGCTGGATTCCCGAGCCGGCCAAGTGGCCGGCAATACTGCAATGCGCGTGCTCTTGCCACAAAACGGGACGAAGGGCACGTAAATTAGCGTCAACAGCGCATACATCTTGTGAGCGAAAAGAAAAAGGCCACCCGCCGACGTCGAGGGGTGGCCTTCGTGTTTTTTGGTTGGCAAGCTTAATGCGGCTGGGGCTCGAGGCCGCCTTCCGGCTCGCCGCCCTTCGGCGCGTCCTTCTTGGAACCGGTCGAAGGAACCGCAGAGCCGCGTCCCGACGGGGTGTCGTCGCCGAGGTCACGGGCCGGCTTTTCGCCGCGCAACAGCGCCTTGATCTCATCGCCCGACAAGGTTTCGTATTCCAGGAGGCCTTCGGCCATGGTGACGAAATCGTCGTGCTTTTCAGTCAGGATACGGCGTGCCTCGGTATAGGCCTCGTCGATCAGGCGGCGCACTTCGGTGTCGATCTTCTGGGCGGTCGATTCCGAGACGTTCTTGGTCTGCGAAACCGAATGGCCGAGGAAGACTTCCTGCTGGTTCTCGCCATAGGCGACCTGGCCGAGCACGTCCGAGAAACCCCACTGGGTGACCATGGCGCGTGCGAGCTTGGTCGCCTGCTCGATGTCTGAGGATGCGCCCGACGTGATGTTTTCCTTGCCGAAGGTCAATTCCTCGGCAACGCGGCCGCCCATCATGATGATGAGGCGCGAGACCATCCACTTGTAGCTCATCGAGTAGCGGTCGCCCTCGGGCAACTGCATGACCATGCCGAGCGCACGGCCGCGCGGGATGATGGTCGCCTTGTGCAAGGGGTCGGCGACCGGCACGTTGAGCGCGGTGATCGCATGGCCGGCCTCGTGATAGGCGGTCAGCTTCTTTTCGGCCTCGGTCATGGCGGAGGAGCGGCGCTCCGCGCCCATCATGATCTTGTCCTTGGCGTCTTCGAATTCGGCCATTGTGACGACGCGCTTGTTGCGGCGGGCGGCCATGAGGGCGGCTTCGTTGACGAGGTTCATCAGGTCGGCGCCGGAGAAGCCCGGCGTGCCGCGGGCGAGAACCTTGAGGTCGACGTTCGGAGCGAGCGGTACGTTGCGTGCATGGACCTTGAGGATGCGTTCGCGGCCGACAATGTCGGGGTTCGGCACGACGACCTGGCGGTCGAAACGGCCGGGACGCATCAGCGCCGGGTCGAGAACGTCGGGACGGTTGGTCGCTGCGATCAGGATGACACCCTCATTGGCTTCGAAGCCGTCCATCTCGACCAGCAGCTGGTTCAGCGTCTGTTCGCGCTCGTCGTTGCCGCCGCCAAGGCCTGCGCCACGATGGCGGCCGACGGCGTCGATTTCGTCGATGAAGATGATGCAGGGCGCGTTCTTCTTGGCCTGCTCGAACATGTCGCGGACACGGGATGCGCCGACGCCGACGAACATTTCGACGAAGTCCGAACCGGAAATGGTGAAGAAGGGCACGTTGGCTTCGCCGGCAACCGAGCGGGCGAGCAGCGTCTTGCCGGTGCCCGGAGGACCGACCAGCAGCACGCCGCGGGGGATCTTGCCGCCGAGGCGCTGGAACTTCTGCGGATCACGGAGGAATTCGACGATTTCTTCCAGGTCCTGCTTGGCTTCGTCGACACCTGCGACGTCCTCAAACGTCACGCGGCCATGCGCCTCGGTCAGCAGCTTGGCCTTCGACTTGCCGAAGCCCATGGCGCCGCCGCGGCCGCCGCCCTGCATCTGGCGCATGAAGAACAGCCAGACGCCGAGGATCAAGAGCATGGGCAGAAGAGTGCCGATATAGCTCAGGAAGCCGGACGAGCCGTCGGTTTCGGGGCGCGCGACGATCATCACGTTCTTGTCTTGCAGCTTCTGCAGGAGGCTGCCATCGACGACCGGCGAATAGGTCTGGAATGCCGTGCCGTTCTCGACATAGGTGCCGAGCACGCGGTTTCCTGTGACGGTCACGTCACGGACCCGGCCGGCATCCACTTCGCGGAGAAATTGCGAATAGGGTATTTCGCGCGAACTGGTTTGCGACGGCGACGTCTGGAACATGCTGAACAAGGCAATCAGCAGAAGGGCTATGATCGCCCAGAGCGCGAAATTCCGAAAATTTGGGTTCATAGAACTCCCCGAACATGTGTTGCGCGCTGAATGCCCGCCAGATTATCGACTAACATAGGATCGCACTGGGGCATTGCCAAGGCAAAGCCGCGCTTGCAATGCGTTTTCCGTCAATAACCGCTTAAGTCGGGGGCGGCAAATAGGCCTTGCCTCCAAACAGGCGTGCGACCGCATCGGCGAGGGGGAGGTCGGTTTCGGCAAGGAAGCGGTCAAACAGCGGAAAGGCGGGCTCGACCTTGGCATGCGCGGGAGTGGCCTGGCTAACGCGCGCAAACGCCGATTCTGCCCGGATCTGCGGGGAAATCTTCGCCATGTGGGAGAGCATTGCCGGTGGCAAGACGTGTGCTTCGGGTGACAGATGCAGGTCCGTGCGAGGTGCGACCTGCAACGCCTTGTCGGTCGGGTTGGTGATGCGGTATCGGCCATCCCACAGGAGGGTCGTATGCGCCGGCACCGGACGCGGCAAAACATCGCGGACTTCGCGCATGATATAGAGGCCATCGCGCCGGCACTGCACGAGGGCGCGCGCCAGCGTCGTCCGGCCGGGCAATCCTGAACCCACCAGCCGCATCAGTTTGTCCATCGCGGCCCCAGCTGGCCGGTGCGGCTTGCCGCCGGCGATCGCCACGAGCGTCGCAAGCGCATGGCGCAGAATTGCCGGATCGGCACTGAGCGCCTCGGGCGAAAGTGCGATGAGGCAGCCGGCATGAAGCGTGGCGCTGCTTGCGATCAGATCCGCCGCGCCCTCTGATAAATGACGCCGTCGCACGGCGGCTTCGTCTGTGGACAGCAGCGAGGCTGAACTCTGATCCTGTCGGATACGGACGCGCTCATAGCGACGGTCGACATTGCTCGGATCGTCGATCCAGCCGAAGCCGGCATTGCAAAGATCGTCGCGGATAGCCTCCCGTCGCACCTTGAGAAAGGGCCTAAGCAGCCAGATGCGTCGGTCGTAGAGGGTCGCGCTCGCCATGCCCGACAGGCCGATGCTGTCCTCGTCGGCGCGGACGGCGCGCATGGCGATCGTTTCGTCCTGATCGTCGGCTGTGTGGCCGGTGACGATGGCGGTTGCGCCAAGCGCCGTGGCGGCGTCGGCGAGCAAGCGATAGCGCGCCTCGCGGGCTGTCGCGGAAATGCCGGTCAGGGGCTTCTCTCCGTGCCACGTCAGGATGCGGTGGGGAATGTCGAGTGACGCGCAGAGGCGAGCGACAGCCTGGGCTTCGTCGGACGAGCCGGCGCGCAGTGCATGGTCGACGGTCGCTGTGACAAGGCTGTGGGGCGCGCCACAATCGGCAATCGCACGCTTCAGGGCCAACAACAGGCCGGTCGAATCGCTGCCGCCGGAGATGGCGACGAGCAGGCGGGTCGGATGGCGAATGGAAGTCAAGAACCGCCGTGCGGCGTGTTCGGGGGATGCATGGGGGGCGGGAGAAGGCGTGTCCACGGCAGCGCCGCAGCCGGTCAGCAGCGAAGCCGCTTCTGCTCCGAGGCGACCTTGGAGACCACGGCGCGCGATGCCTTGGGATAACGCTTCGTCACTTCGCGCAGGGTGGCGCAGGCGGTCTCGGTATTGTCGAGGGCGGCAAGGGACATGCCGAGCTTCAAGAGCATTTCCGGTGCCTTGGGCGAGGAGCCGTAGGCCTGGTGGGCGTTGAGGAAGGTCTTTGCCGATTCGTTGAACTTGCCCTGCGAATACTGCGCTTCGCCCAACCAGAAATTGGCATCGGCGATCTTGGCGCTCTGGGGGTAGCTGGAAATGAAATCGGCAAGCTCGTTCTCGGCCATGGCATAGTCACCGGAAAGGACATGCGCATAGGCCACCTGATAGAGATCGCCTTCGGATCCGATCGAAGCGGTGCTCGAAGGGGAAGTCGGCGGCGCGACGGTCTCGACGCCGGGAAGGGCTGCCGATCCGTTGCCGATCGCATCCTGGTTGACCGTCGCCGAACGCGGCATGCCGGAAGAGTCCAGTTCGATCGAACCGAGGACCTGTTCCGGCTGGGCCAGGGGGTCGGACCCGGCATTGCTGCCGGGTGCCGGGTCCTGGGTAATGATTTCGGCAACGGAATCGGATTGACCGCCGCCGTCGACCGGCGTGTCGAGGGCGCCGCTCTTCCTGGCTCCACCCTTCTCGAGATCCTGGAAGCGGAACTCGTTGTCTTCCTGCGTCTTGCGCATCTGCTCCTGCATCTGCAGGATCTGGAAGCTCATTTCCTCGATCCGGCCATTGAGGTTGCGGATTTCCTCCTCCAACTGCTGGACGCGGATCGCCGGATCCGCGCTTTGGGCGAGGATCACCGGTGCATGCTGGCCGTTGTCGGCGGCAGTCCCGGCTTGCGGCGCGGGGCGCGGTGCAAGCAATTGCATCGAACTGGCGCTTGCGGGCAGGCCGGCCACAGTCGCCGCTCCGAGCAATGCGGCCATGACAAGTCTTTTCATGTCTGGTTCCTGTCTCTCATGTCACGTCGCGCCGGGCTTGGCGCAACCCGGAGATTCTTTCCAATTGTCGGTAAAAAGCAACCGAAGTTCGGCCAAAGTGTGGAGAAAAGAATAGGCGGCTCCCCGGAGGAAGCCGCCTTTTCGCAACTCTGCCGCTTGGGGCGTGGGTTACATTCCGGCGCCGCCGAGTACGGTGACCGCGCGGCGGTTCTGCGACCAGCAGGAAATGTCGTCGCAGACGGCGACCGGGCGTTCCTTGCCGTAGGAGATGGTCTTCATGCGGCTGGCCGGAACGCCGCGTGAGGCGAGGTAGTCGCGGGTGACGGCGGCGCGGCGTGCGCCCAGCGCCAGGTTGTATTCGCGCGTGCCGCGCTCGTCGGCATGGCCCTCCACGGTGATCGCATAGTTCGGATACTTGGCGAGCCACTGGGCCTGACGGTCGAGGATCTGCTGGGCATCGGCGCGGATCGAGGTCGAGTCGGTGTCGAAGAAGATGCGGTCGCCGACATTGACGGTGAAGTCCTGGGTCGAGCCCGGCGTTGCCGCACCGGCGCCAAGGCCGAGGTCGGAGGCGCTGTTCGGCAGGTTCTTCTTCGAGGCGCAGCCGGCAAGCGCCAGCGTCAGGGCGAGGGCGATGACGGCCGGGTTGCTGGCGATCTGCTGCATGCGGCTCTTCGCCGGAGTGTGAATGCGGCTCATGGCCGGTCTCCTTGATGTCTTTCCGTTAGGGTTGCCGGACTTTAACCATTCGAGGTTAACCGGCATCCAACGAACATGGTTAAGAAAATGTCAAATCACTGCCGCAAGGCGCCATTCTGCGGGACCTTGCGGCAGGAAAGCGGCATGAATGCGGCCTATTCGAGGAGCGGCGACCAGGCCGGATCGGAAGCGTAGGTCGGGGTCTTGACCAGCTGTTCGTTGTATCCGGTCAGGTCGATCGAATAGAGCTGCGGACCGCCGGCACCGGCCGTCTGGCGGAAGAACATCAGCACGCGGCCGTTCGGCGCCCAGGTCGGGCCCTCATTGTGGAAGCCGGAGGTCAGGATGCGCTCGCCCGAGCCGTCGGTCTTCATCACGCCGATAGAGAACTTGCCGCCCGACTGCTTGGTGAAGGCGATGAGATCGCCGCGCGGCGACCAGACGGGGGTCGAGTAGGAGCCGTCGCCGAACGAGATGCGCTGCTGGCCCGAGCCGTCGGCGTTCATCACGTAAAGCTGCTGGCGACCGCCGCGGTCGGATTCGAAGACGATCCGGGCGCCGTCCGGAGAATAGGACGGCGAGGTGTCGATCGCAGCCGTCGAGGTGAGCCGGGTCGTGGTGCGCGAGCGCAGGTCCATGGTGTAGATGTTGGCGTTGCCGTCCTGCTGCAGGCTCATGATGACGCGCTGGCCGTCGGGCGAGAAACGCGGCGAAAACGTCATGCCGGGGAAGTTGCCGACCACTTCGCGCTGCCCGGTCTCCAGCTGGAGAAGGTAGACGCGGGGCTGCTGGCCCTCGAACGACATGTAGGTCACTTCCTGGCGGCTCGGCGAGAAGCGCGGCGTCAGAACGATGTCCTTGGAGCCGGTCAGCATGCGGACGTTCTCCCCATCCTGGTCCATGATGGCGAGCTGGCGCTTGCGGTCGGTCTTCGGGCCGCTCTCCGAGACGAAGACGATGCGGGTGTCGAAATAGCCCTTTTCGCCGGTGATGCGCTCATAGATGGCATCGGCGATGATATGGGCGACACGGCGCCAGTTCTCCGGCTGGGTGTAGAACTGCTGGCCGGTCATCTGCTGGCCGGCAAAGGTGTCCCACAGGCGGAACTCGGCGCGAAGACGACCGTCGCCTTCTTTGCTGATCCGGCCGACGACGAGCGCCTGGGCGTTGACCACCTTCCAGTCCTCGAAGCGCGGAGCCTGGTCGGGATTGGTGATCTTCTCGATGAAGGCCGCGCGGTTGACCGGGGCGAAGAGGCCGGAGCGCTTGAGGTCGGCCTCGACGACGGCGGCGATCTTCGCGCCGATGCCGTCGGCCGAGACGAAGTCGGTGATCGCGATCGGCAGCGGCTCGACATTGCCCTTGTTGATGTTGATTTCGACGACGGCGCTCGCCGGGGTGGCAAAAGCGCCGGCCAGGCCGACAATCACCATCAGGGTTCGAAGAAGGTTGAGTTTCATCATAAGATCCAAGCCTTTCAGCTCTTACATCAGTTCGCTGGGGTCGAAATTGACGATCACTTCCGACCAGGCGTCGTATTTGTCCTGGGGAAGGTTCTTGAAGGGGGCGGAGCGCAGGACGGCGCGGCGCGCGCCGCCCATCAGCACCTGTTGGGTCTGCGGCGTGCCGCCGGTCGCGGTGACTTCCGGTTCGCCGATCAGCTGACCGGATTCGTCGAGCTGGAATTTCACCCGGATACGGACGTCGGCCGCATCGGCAAGCCCTGGAATGACCGACCAGTTGTTCTGGATCTGGCCGCGAAGCGCGTCCATCTCGCTCTGGCTGAGCTTCGAGCCGCCGGTGGTGGTCTTGCCGCCAAAGGCCGCCTTGTCCGGCGATGCCTTGGCGCCGCCGGCGGTCGGGTCGTTCTTGTTCAGGAGGGCCGCGACCTCGTCGGCGTTGAAATCGCTTTCCTTGGCGGATTTCGACTTTGCCGTCTCCTGGGTCTTGACGTCCTTCTTCTTGTTCTCGGCCTTGGCCGTCTCGCTCTGGCTCGGCTTGGTCTCCGCGGGCTTCGCCTCGGCCGGCTTCGGTTTTTCCGGCTTCGGCTTGGCGGAGGGGACCGGCACGTTGTCGGGCAGCGGGATTTCCTCGGCGGCCGCTTCTTCCGGCGGCGCTTGCTCGGCAGGCGGCTCGGGCTTCGGTTCCGGCGTCAGTTCGGGCTTCGGCGGTTCGGCCTTGGCCACTTCGACCGGTTTTTCGGCGACCGTCTCTTCCTTGATGATGTCCTTGATGTCGTTGGTGACATCGTCCTGCGTCGGCTGGACCTTCTCGACCTTTTCCGGGGCGGCCGATGATTCGGCATTGGTCGGCTTTTCGGCCGGTTTGGGCACCGATTTCAGGTCGACCTTGTTCTCGCCGACATTCCGCGCATCCGCGACGGAGGTCGGCTTCTTGGTCGGCACGGGGGCCGATTTCTCGGCGACCGGCGCGGACTTGTCGCCCTGCTGAATCTGGGTGACCTCCTCGATGGGCACGATCTCGATCGGCAGCGCCTCGACGTCGGCGACGTCGAAGGATTCGGGCGCGCCGATGCTGACCAGCGCGAAGGTGAGCGCCAGCCCGTGCAGCACAGCCGAAGAAATGAGACTAGCTCTCATCGCGTCCGATCACTTGTCCTGTTCTTGCAGGGTCACGAGGCCGATATTCTTGAAACCGGCCGCGGAAATGCGGGCCATGACCTGCATGACGGTGCCATAGGCTGCGGCGGTGTCGCCGCGCACATAGATGCGCTCATTGTAGCCGGTGGTGGCGATCGCCTCGAGCTTGGCAACCACGTCCTCGAGGGGGATCGCCGTCTCCTGGAGATAGATCTCGCCGGCCGGGTTGACCGAAATCGTGATCGGCTGGGTCTCGGAATTCATCGCCTTGGCCTGAGTTTCCGGCAGGTCGATCGGCACGCCGACCGTCATCATCGGTGCCGCGACCATGAAGATGATCAGGAGCACCAGCATGACGTCGACCATCGGCGTGACGTTGATCTCGCTCATCGGCGCCTTCTTGCCGCCGCGCCTTCCGCCACGACGGCCACCGCCGCCACCGCCCGATCCGACATTCATACCCATAGCGTGCGTCTCCTAGTCCGGACGATTACTGCGCGGCCTGGCGAGGCTGCAGCTTCTCATCGATCTGGCGCGAAAGAATGGCGGAGAACTCGTCGGCAAAGCCTTCCATGCGGGCGGTCAGCTTGCCTGCCTCGCCGGAAAACTTGTTGTAGGCGATGACGGCGGGGATAGCGGCGACGAGGCCGATCGCGGTGGCCAGCAGCGCCTCGGCGATACCGGGGGCGACGACCGCCAGGTTCGTCGACTTGGAGCCGGCGATGGCCTGGAACGAGGTCATGATACCGACGACCGTGCCGAACAGGCCGACGAAGGGGGCGGCAGAACCGATGGTCGCCAGCGAGGTGAGCCGGGCTTCAAGTCCTTCCGATTCGCGCGCCAGCGTCACGTCCATGGCGCGGTCAATACGCATCTGCAGGCCAATCGGCGAACGGGCGCCGCGCTCAAAACTCTTCTTCCATTCGCGCATCGCGGCGACGAACATGGCGGCAAGCCCGGTATTGCTGCGTTCCGCCAGCGTCCGGTAAAGCTCTTCCAGCGACTGACCCGACCAGAAAACCTGTTCGAACTGGTCGAACTGGCGGCGGGCACGCGAATAGCTCATGAACTTGTCGATGATGATCGCCCAGGTCCAGACCGAGGCGGCGAGCAGTCCGAGCATGACCAATTTGACGACAAAACCTGCCTGCATGAACAGGGCCCAAAGGCTCACGTCATGCGTCGCCGCTGCCAAACCTACTTCTTCCATCGCTTTTAAATCCCCGAAATCCAAACGCCCGGCACAGGACCGGGCGGTGAAAAAGCTCTGTTGCGGAATTGTACGGTTGCCATTGCCGAACGCCCTTATTCCGCTTCAAGCTCCCAGATTGCCTTCTTGCCCTCAAATTTGGTCAAAGGAAGGCGTGCGTTGCACAAATTTCCACGCGGGCAGTAAGACATCATTATGGTTAAGGGACCGTTAGCGCGGACCGGCGGCGCGGGCTCGATCAGGTGAGGAAACGGGCGGCCAGTCCTTCGGGGAGGCGGCGGGGACGACCGTTGCGATTGACCACGGCTATGACCACCTTGGCGACGATCAGCAGGTCGCCTGCGCGGCGGATTTCCTGTTCCAGCACCATCTTGGCGCCGCCGGCCTTGGTGGTGGCCGTCGTGATCTCCAGGACGTCGTCCATGCGGGCCGGTGACTTGAAGTCGATTTCCATGCGGTGGACGACGAAGACGAGGCCTTCCTCGTCCATGCCAATCAACGCGCTCTGTTCGACACCGAGACAGCGCAGATAGTCGGTTCTGCCACGCTCGAGGAAGTGCAGATAGCGGGCGTGATAGACCAGACCGGAGAAGTCGGTGTCTTCATAATAGACGCGCTGGGTGAGGCGATGACCCTCCTCCGTCAGTTCTCCACAGAGAGAAATCGTCTTTTGATTCATGCTCTTACCTTGTTCTGGCGGCATCTGTCCGGCTGTCCGTGCGCAGCGATCCGGCGACCATTGTAGTTCTGTCACAAATCGGCATTATCAGATTTCAGACCTTACCGGCACAGGAGACTACCATATGAAGATTGCAGTCATGGGCGGAGACGGATTCGTTGGCTGGCCGACTTCCCTCCATCTCTCCGATGCCGGTCACGATGTCCATATCCTCGACAACCTGTCGCGCCGCTGGATCGATACTGAACTTGGCGTGCAGTCGCTGACGCCGATGGATTCGATCCAGGAGCGCACCCGCATCTGGCACGCGGAAACGGGCCGGCGCATCCATTTCCATCTGATCGATCTCGCCAAGGACTACGAACTCCTGAAGAACTGGTTGGCGGAGGAGCGCCCGGACGCGATCATCCATTTCGCCGAACAGCGCGCCGCGCCCTATTCGATGAAGAGCGACCGCCACAAGAACTACACGGTCAACAACAATGTGAGCGCCACGCACAATCTGTTGAACGCGCTGACCGAACTCAGCCTCGATTCGCACCTCGTCCATCTCGGCACGATGGGCGTCTACGGTTATTCGACGGTCGGAGCCGCGATTCCGGAAGGCTATCTGCCGGTCGGCATCGAGACGATGCAGGGCGAGACGGTATCCCAGGAAATCCTCTATCCGAGCAATCCCGGCTCGATCTACCACATGACGAAGTGCCTCGATCAGCTGCTGTTCCAATTTTACGCCAAGAACGACGGCCTGCGGATCACCGACCTGCATCAGGGCATCGTCTGGGGGACCCATACCGAACAGACGCGCCGCCATCCGCAGCTCGTCAACCGCTTCGACTATGACGGCGACTATGGCACGGTTCTCAATCGCTTCCTCATCCAGGCGGCGATCGGGTATCCGCTGACCGTGCACGGCACCGGGGGGCAGACGCGCGCCTTCATCCATATCCAGGATTCTGTGCGTTGCATCGAGATCGCGCTCAACAATCCGCCGGCGCGCGGGTCGCGCGTCGAAATCTTCAACCAGATGACGGAAACGCACCGGGTCCGCGATCTGGCCGAGATGATCTCGAAGATGACCGGTGCCGAGATCGCCTGGCTGCCCAATCCGCGCAAGGAAGCCCCGGAGAACGACCTGATCGTCAGGAACGAGAAGTTCCTCGGCCTCGGGCTCGAACCGACGACGCTGAAGGGCGGCCTGCTGGACGAGATCGTCGACGTTGCCAAGAAGTTCGCCTATCGCGTCGATCGTTCGCGCGTGCCGGCCGTCTCGGCCTGGACCAAGGACATCGCCAAGACGATCAACCGCGACCCGGAAGGCAAGAAGCTGAAATCCGTGTCATGATGATGGGCACGGAAATGCTGCGCGGCATCCGGCCGCAGACCACGGCCGGTTCGCGCAACGCCTTCGTCACCCTGGTGACCAATGCGGACTATGCCATGGGCGCGGTGGCGCTGGCACGGTCGATCCGGCTGACCGGCAGCCCTGCCGATATCGTCGTGCTTTTCACCGGCGGGGTGGAGGCGAGTGCGCTTCAGCCGCTGGAAGCGCTCGGCTGCCGGCTGGTGGAGGTCGATCATCTGCCTCTCTCGCATGCGTTCAACCTGCGCCACGGGCGCGGCAATCTGCATGCGAATGCGCCCTTCACCAAGGGGCGCAAGCCGTCCTTCCACTCGCCGCTCGACAATTTCTGCAAATTGAGACTCTGGCAACTGATCGACTACGCGACCTGCGTCTTCATCGATGCGGACGCGATCGTGCTGAAGAACATCGACAAGCTGTTCGACTACCCGGAATTCTCCGCCGCGCCGAATGTATACGAGAGCCTTGCCGACTTTCATCGGCTGAACTCCGGCGTGTTCGTCGCCAAGCCGTCGCTTGCCACCTTCGGCGCCATGCTCAAGCAACTGGACGAGCCGGACGTGTTCTGGCGGCGCACCGACCAGACATTTCTCGAAACCTTCTTTTCCGACTGGCACGGCCTGCCGGTGTTCATGAACATGCTGCAATATGTCTGGTTCAACCTGCCGGAGCTGTGGGACTGGAAAGAGATCGGCGTCCTGCACTACCAATATGAAAAGCCGTGGGAGGCCGACCATCCGAAGGCGACGCTGCTCAGGCCGCTGATCGATCTGTGGCATGCCTATTATTCCGGCGTTGGCGTTCCGGACACCGCGACGCTGGCCAATCCGGCGCCGGCGGCTGCGGCATGAAGGTCCTGGTCTCCGGGGGCAAGGGGCTGGTCGGCCGCTTTGTCGTCGAAGCCCTGCTTTCCGGCGGCTATGACGTGATCGTCGGCGGGCGGTCGCCGCCTGCGGCGGATTACTTCTCGCGGCCTGTCGCGTTTCGCCCGCTGTCGCTCGATCCAGAACACGATCCGATCGACGCTTTTGATGACGCCTATCACCTCGTTCACGCGGCCTTCGACCACGAGCCGGGGAAATACCGGGGCGGGGAAGGCGACGATCCGGTGCGGTTTCGCCGGCTGAATCTCGATGGGACGGTGAAGCTATTCGATGCCGCGCGGCGGGCTGGAGTGCGGCGCGTGGTGTTTCTGTCGAGCCGGGCGGTCTATGACGGCATTGCGCCGGGGGAACCTCTGGTCGAGACGGCGGAGCTGCATCCGAAAAGCCTTTACGGCGAAGTTAAATTGCTGGCCGAGCAGGTTCTGGCGGATATGTCCGGCGCGGGCTTTGCCGGGTCAAGCCTCCGGTTGACTGGTGTCTATGGGGATCTCAGGCCCAACAAATGGGACGATATGTTTGCCAATTACCTCTCGGGCAGGGCGGTGCCGGTGCGTGCCGGCTCGGAAGTGCACGGCCGCGACGTCGGACAAGCGGTGCGACTGATGCTGGAGGGCGATACGGCGCGCGTGTGCGGCGAGGCGTTCAACGTCTCGGACGTCGTCACCGACACGCATGAGATCCTCGCGACCCTAAAGATGGCGACCGGGTCTCCGCACCCGCTGCCGGTGCCGGCAGACAAGACGCTCGTGGCGGAGATGGCGACGGACAAGATCCGCGCGCTGGGCTGGATGCCGGGTGGCAAAGAACGGCTCGAAGCGACGGTTCGGAGTCTCGCAGACAGCTTGCGGTGCTGAGCCTTAGCCCATCAGATCCGCTTCGCGCCATCCGAGTTCGGCCATCTCGGTGGCGCGTGCGGCCCGGTCGTCGCCGACAATGAATTCGTCCAGCTGCGGCGGCTTCACGCTTGTGCCGGAGAGCATGGCATGGACCTGGCCGCGATGGTGGGTCTGGTGCTGGAACAGGTGGCTGAGGATGTCGTCGAGCCGGTCGGTCTGGATGCGGCTGCCGCGATGGACCGCGACGGTGCGGGCAAGATCGCCGGGTGTCAGGTGGTCGCAGAGCGTGAGAAGACGGCGGTCGACGTCGGCCTGCGCGGTGCGCAGTTCTGCCGGGTCGGCAAAGGGTTCCTCGTTTTCCCAGGCCTTTGGGCCGAGCGTGCCGCCCTCCAGGACATCGACATAGAACCAGTCGACGACGAGGATATGGTTCAGCGTCGCCCGGATCGACGGGAAGAAACTGGTGCGACGGGCCTCGAACTCGCCAGGCTGCAGAAGCGCCACCGCCTTGTGCAGGCGCAGATTGGCGAGCGCATTGGCGCGGGCGAGCTTGCGGAAGACGCGCGTGGCATCACTGGTCTCGGTCATGGACCGTCGCCTCCCTGGCCTGATGGTTCAGTCCCCGCGGCACCTGCTCGCAGCGGAGTTCAATCGTCTTCCAGCGTCAGGCGGAACTGGGCGGCCTCCAGATCCTTCGGCGGCTGGAGGCCCAGATGCTTCCACGCCGTGGTGGTCAGCACGCGTCCCCGCGGCGTGCGCTGGATGAATCCCTGCTGGATCATGTAGGGCTCGATGATGTCCTCGATCGCGTCGCGCGGTTCGGAGAGCCCTGCCGCGATCGTCTCGATGCCGACCGGGCCGCCGCCGAAATTCATCGCGATCATGTTGAGGTAGCGCTTGTCGAGCTGGTCGAGGCCCATATTGTCGACGAGAAGGCGGGTCAGCGCCTCGTCGGCGATCTCGCGGGTGACGGCCTCGGCGCGGGCGACCTCGGCGAAATCGCGCACGCGGCGCAGCAGCCGGCCGGCGATGCGTGGCGTGCCGCGGGCGCGGCGGGCGATCTCGCGGGCGCCTTCGTCGGTCATGCCGAGGCCCATCAGCCGGGCACCGCGCCTGACGATCAGTTCCAGTTCCTCGACGGTATAGAAGGCGAGGCGGACCGGAATGCCGAAACGGTCGCGCAGCGGTGTGGTGAGAAGCCCCAGGCGGGTGGTGGCGGCGACGAGGGTGAACTTGGAAAGGTCGATCTTGACCGAGCGGGCAGCCGGGCCTTCGCCGATGATCAGGTCGAGCTGGTAATCCTCCATGGCGGGATAGAGGATTTCCTCGACCGCCGGGTTCAGCCGGTGGATTTCGTCGATGAAGAGCACGTCGCGCTCCTCGAGATTGGTCAAAAGGGCGGCAAGGTCGCCGGCCTTGGCGATGACCGGGCCGGAGGTCGAGCGGAAGTTGACGCCGAGTTCCTTCGCCATGATCTGAGCGAGCGTCGTCTTGCCAAGGCCCGGGGGGCCGACGAACAGCACATGGTCCAATGCCTCGCCCCGGTTCTTCGCCGCCTCGATGAAGATCTTGAGGTTGGCGCGGGCTTCCGCCTGACCGGTGAATTCGTCGAGCGACTGAGGGCGCAGCGCCGTGTCGAGGTCTTCGCCTCGCTTGTCCGGCGATAGGATGGGGTTTGGGGTGCTCATGCGAGAAATTCCATGCCGGGCACGCGGGAGGCGGCGCGTTTGTCGAAGGTGAAGGTTGTTGCGCAGCCGGCCAGCCGGTTCATCTCGGCCAAAAGCGCATCGGCAAAGTCTACATTTTCGCGCCGGCAGAGATCCAACGCATTTCCGACGGCCTCGTAGTCGGCGATCTCGAATTCGCGTCTCTCAAGCAGGGCCTGGAGAAAGTCGAGGATACGGTCACGCGGAAAGCGATAGAACCGCTTCAGGACCCAGCTTGCCTCCAGGACGACCGATACGTTGACGAAAATGGTCTCTCCATGGCCCAACCGATCCAGCAGCCGCACAACCGTCCCGATTTGCTCGGGGCTGTCGCCGACCACGATACGCAGCAGCACATTCGTATCGATGCCTTGTCGCGTGCTCATCGCTCTCTCAGCCCGGGCGTCCGGAGTTCGCGTAGCGCTCAACGGCCTCTTCCTCGATCGCCGCATCGATCTGCTCCTCGGTCGCCTCGCGTTCCGATGGCGGCTTGCCCATAAAGCCGGCCAGCTCGCTCAGCGGCTTGTTCCTTGGCACAACGATCATCTCGCCATTTCGGACCCAGGCGTAGCATTTGTCGCCAGGCCGGACGTTGAGTGCGTCCCGAACGTGCTTTGGAATGGTCATCTGGCCCTTGGCCGTGACAGTGATGTTAAAGCCCAAATCCGATGCTCCTTACTTTTCACGAATAGTAAGGCAAATTGCCTTCTCCAGCAATCACCGCGACAGCTCCTTCAGCCCCAGCCGGATGAGCTTGGCGCTGTCGGCGTCCTCTCCGCCATTCTTCAGGGCGGCGGAGATCGCATTGGCGGCCTGCTCGCGCGAATAGCCGAGATTGGTGAGCGCCGAGACGGCATCGGCAACGGGGGCAGGGGCGACGCCTTCGCCGAGTTCCTGCTTGAGGCCGATCTTGGCGGCCGCTTCCCCGGCAAAGGCCGGCGCCTTGTTCTTCAGCTCGGTGATGATGCGGACTGCCACCTTCGGGCCGACCCCCGGGGCGCGCGACACGGCGGTCTTGTCCTGCAGCGCGATGGCATTGGCGAGTTCCGAGGGGGGTAGCGTCGACAGCAGGGCAAGCGCCACCTTGGCGCCGACGCCCTGGACGCTCTGCAGGAGGTTGAACCATTCGCGCTCCAGCGCCGTCATGAAACCGAACAGCTTCAGCTGGTCCTCGCGTACATAGGTTTCGATGAACAGCACCGCCGCCTCGCCCGGCGAGCCGAGGCGCGACAGCGTGCGCGAGGAGCAGAAGGCGACGTAGCAGACACCATGCACGTCGATCAGCGCATAGTCGTCGCCGATTTCGTCGATGGTGCCTTTGAGCTTACCGATCATGGGAGACGTCCGTCAGGGATGGGTTTCAGGAGTGATGAGGGGAACCATCGGGAAATAGGTGCGGTAGCCTTTCGGATCGCGCGTGAGAATCGAATAGCCGCGAATGGCGGCATGAGCGCCGATCATGAAGTCCGGCAGCACACGCTCGCGCGCACCGCCGGTCCTGCGGTAACGGCCAAAAGCCACGCCGGCGGCGAAGGCCGCAGCCCAGGGCAAGCCTTCACGATGGAAGTCAGACTGCGGAAGCAGTTTGTCGACAGTCTCGATATCGTCGTAGCGCACCGAAAATTCGGCATAGATGACCGGATTGATTACCAGCGGCTGCTCGGCCGCCGTACGGGTCAGCGCCGCGCGCGACCAGCCGAGCCAGACCGGGTCGCGCACCGCCACATCGACCAGCACATTCGTGTCGACCAATGTCGCCATCGATCAGCGATCCCTCGTCATGGCCATCAGGGCATCGGCGTCGATTGTCTGGTCCCCGGTTCCCTCGAGTGCGTCGAGGGCTTGCATCAACGCGGCGAGACGCGTGCGGTCGGCATCCGAATGACGGTTGTCTTTGGGCGCCAAGGTCAACTTGCCGTTTTCGACGGTGAAGACGACCTCGCTGTTCGGCTCGATGCCGACCAGTTCACGCAAGTCGCGTGGTATGGTGACCTGTCCCTTGGATGTGACGCGCATGATCTCGCTCCTTCTGCGGTAAGAAAATATCTTACTTGCGGAACAAGTCAAGAACAAATCAGGCGCTGGCCAGCACCTGGCGCATGCGGTCACCGCCGCGATTGTGGGCGTGGCAGATGGCGATGGCGAGCGCGTCGGCGGCGTCATTGCCCTTGAACTCGGCCTTGGGCATGAGGATCTTCAGCATCATGTGGATCTGCTGCTTCTCGCCATGGCCTACGCCGATGACCGCCTTCTTCACCGCATTGGGCGCATATTCCGCCACCCGCAGTCCGGCCCGTGCCGGCACCAGCATGGCGATGCCGCGGGCCTGGCCGAGCTTCAGGGTGGCGACGGCGTCCTTGTTGACGAAGGTCTGCTCGACAGCGGCTTCGTGCGGCTGGTAGGCGTGCACGACTTCCGAAAGACCGTCATGCAGCTGGCAGAGCCTGGAGGCCAGATCCATGTCGCCGTCCGAGGTCACAGTGCCGGAGGCGACGAAGCGCAGGGAATTGCCGAGCGTCTCGATGACGCCCCAGCCGCAGCGGCGGAGGCCCGGGTCAATGCCGATAATTCGAATCGCGTTCTGCATGGGGTCACTCTAGCTTCCTGCCCGCCGGTCTGCCAGAACTAAGTGAACAAAACAAAAACATTGAAGTGACGATCAGAGAAAGTCGTCATTCCGGCTTTGGCATTCGCGGGTCTTGGATCTACATAGGGGCGACCGCGAAACCACACCGGACCCAAGCCATGATCCCCTTTTCCATCCTCGACCTCTCGCCGATCGCCGAGGGCCACACGATTTCCGAAGCGCTCGACGCCTCCCGGCTGATGGCGATCAAGGCGGAGGATTGCGGCTACAACCGGTTCTGGCTGGCCGAGCATCATGGCATGCCGGGCATTGCCAGTGCGGCAACCTCCCTGGTGATCGCCCATGTCGGTCAGGCCACCAAGCGCATCCGCATCGGCTCGGGCGGCGTCATGCTGCCCAATCATTCGCCTCTGGTCATCGCCGAGCAGTTCGGCACGCTGGAGGCGCTGTTTCCTGGTCGTGTCGATCTCGGTCTCGGGCGGGCGCCGGGCACCGACATGCGCACGGCCAGGGCGCTCAGGCGCAATATGGAAGCGGGGACGGAGAGTTTCCCCCACGACATCATCGAACTCAGGCGACTGCTCGGCGAGCCCGCCGAGGATCAGGCGCTGCTTGCGGTTCCCGGCATGGGCAGCCATGTACCGCTCTGGCTGCTCGGTTCCAGTCTTTATAGCGCCCATCTGGCCGCGGCGCTCGGACTTCCCTACGCCTTTGCCTCGCATTTTGCCCCGGACCAGTTGATGGAGGCGATCGCTATCTATCGCGAGCGCTTCCAGCCGTCGGACGAACTCGACAAGCCCTATGTCATGGTCGGCATCATGGGGGTCGCAGCCGAAACGGATGCCGAGGCCGAACATCTGTTCACGTCGTCGCAGCAGCAGTTCGTCAACCTGCGCCGCAATGTGCGAAAGCCATTCCCGAAACCTGTCGAGGCGATGGAAGGGATCTGGAACGAAGTCGAGCGTTACGGGGTCGAGCACACGCTGCGCTATGCCGTGATCGGGGCCCCGGCGACGGCAAGATCGCGGCTGAATACGTTCCTCGAAATGACGGGCGCCGACGAATTGATCATCTCCATGCCCATTCATTCCGTCGAGGCACGACTGCGATCCACGGAAATCTTCGCTGATCTCCGAGAATAATCCGGTATTCCAGCCAGAATTCCGCGTATTCTACTTTGTGATGAGAATTTGCCGCGGGCTTTAACCGGCGTTTAAAGAAAAATCCCGACCGTAAGGCGTCTATTGGCGAGACGTGCGCGTCTCCGCCATTTCGACGCCATAAAAACACACGCGCAGAGTGGGGCGCGGAAAACGGGATTCAAGATGACTAGTCGTTTCAACTCGCTGTCCTCCAAGGTCATCGGCATATTTCTCCTGCTGACGGTCTTGTCGGTCGGACTGCTGAATATTCTGGCCTATTCCACTTCCAGTGCCGTCTTCGAGGACCAGACCTTCCGGTCCATGCGCTCGACGCTCACTTTCCGCGGCGACATTCTCAATGAGCAATTGGCGCAGCTGGAAAACCAGGCGACCTCGATCGCCAAGATCGAGAGCCTGCAGCAGTCGATCACCGCGATGAAGAGCGGCTGGAACACGATCGTCAAAACCTCTGGCGACGCCAGGAAGGAATTGCGCGACGTCTTCATCACCAAGAACCCCAATCCGACCGAGCTCGAAAAACTGCTGAAGCCGGAGGGTCCGAGCGGATTCTACTATTCGAGCCATGAGACGGTGCAGACCCAGGTCGCGAGCTTCCTCAAGGACACCCAGTTCCGCGACCTGCTGATCGTCGACCAGGCCGGCAACGTCATCTATTCCTACAAGAAGGGCGAAAGCTTCGCCGAGAACGTGGCAAGCGGTCCCCTGGCCGCGACGGGCCTCGGACGCGCCTTCGCCCGCAGCGTGGAAGAGGCCGGCAAGGCGGTCGACGATGCCGCCCCGACGCGTTTCTCCGGGCTGAAAGCGGGCAGCAATCCGCAGTCGCCGGACATCTATTTTGCCGTGCCCGTGGTCAGGTTCGGTTCGTTCAAGGGGGCGATCCTGTTCCAGCTCAAGGACAGCGCCATCACCAGCATCCTGTCCAAGGGGATCGACGCCGACAGCGGCGAGCAGGCCGCCATCCTTTCTCATGACGGAACCGGCATCAGCCTGTCGGCCGACGGCAAGCTTGCGGATATTTCCGCGGCACCCTTCGGTTTTCCGGCAGAGGCGATCAATGGCAAGGAGATCGTCATCTCCTCGTTCCAGCGCGCCGATGGTGCGGCCAACGCCTATGGTCGTCCGGTCTCCTACGGTGGTGATACCTATCTCGTGGTCGAGAGCCTCACCCATGCCGAGCTCGGTGCCGGTTCCTGGCACATCGCCATGACGCTTTTCGTGACGGCCGTCGTGGTGCTCACGGTCATGGCAATCGCGACCGGTTATCTGACCGGTCGGCTGTTCGCTCCGCTTGCCAAGCTCGCCACCGTCACCGGTGACGTTGCCAACGGCAAGCTCGACGAGGCCGTCGCCAACCAGGACCGTCGAGACGAGATCGGCACCATGGCCAAGGCGCTCGAACGCTTCCGCCTGGGCCTGATCGAACAGCAGCGCCTCGAATCGGAGACCCGCTCCGAACGCGAGCGCGCCGACATCGAACGTCGCCAGCGCATGGCGGAGAGGGAAACGGAAGCCCAGAGCCTGCAGGCGGTTGTTGCCGCTCTCGACGAGGGGCTCGACCGGCTGGCACGCGGCGATCTCGCCTTCGAAATCCGCACGACCTTCCCGCAGGAACTCGAATCGCTCCGCCACAACTTCAACAAGGCGCTGTCGACGCTCAGCGCCACGCTCGCCGGCATCGGCGGGAACTCCGTCGCCGTTCGGGAAGGTTCGGACGAGATGCGTTCCGGCGCCGACCAGTTGGCCGAGCGCACGGAACGGCAGGCCGCCGCGCTCACCGAGACGGCGAGCGCCATCAAGGCGATCACCGAGGGCGTGCGCACCCAGATCGCCCGCGCCGAGGATGCGGAAAAGATTGCCCGCAACGCCAAGAACGACACGGAACAGTCGAGCCACATCATGCGCGAGACGATCGCCGCGATGGAGGCGATCCAGGGTTCGTCGCAGGAGATCAACCAGATTATCGGCGTGATCGACGAGATCGCCTTCCAGACCAACCTGCTGGCGCTCAATGCCGGCGTCGAGGCGGCGCGGGCCGGCGAAAGCGGCAAGGGCTTTGCCGTCGTCGCGCAGGAAGTGCGCGAGCTTGCCCAGCGCTCGGCCGCGGCAGCCAAGCAGATTGCCGGCCTTTTGGCGAAGTCGACGACCGAGGTCGAACATGGCGTGACACTGGTCGAGAAGGCGGGGGCCGCCCTTCAGGGGATCGGCTCGCACGTTCTGGCGATCAACGGCCGCATCAGCGAGATCATGAGCTCGACCCGAGAGGAGGCCCAGACGCTTTCCGAGATCAACGGTTCGGTCAACCAGCTCGACGCCATGACCCAGCAGAACGCGGCCATGGTCGAGGAAACAACGGCGGCGATCCACCGGCTCGCCCAGGAGGCGGGCGAGATGGACCAGCGGCTTGGGCAATTCTCGCTTGGCGGCGGGCATTTAGCCGGCGACACAGGCCTTGGCGGGACCATGCGCCGGGCGAGCTGAAGCCAGTCCTCGACGTTACCCATCACTCGAAGGGTCGGAAGCATGCTTCCGGCCCTTGGTCGTTTCAGGGGCAAGGACTGTCTCGCGAGCGCCCGCTGCCTACTATTCTGCCGGGCGTGCAAGAATATCCCCGCTCGTCAAGGTAAACAGACGTAGTTAAGCGCACCTTAACCTTTGTGCTTCATTATCCATCCTGATCAAAACATCGGCCGCAACAAGGCCCGTGCATCAACGATGGATATTGGAGTATCTTGCCATGAAGACGAGCCTTTTCGCCGTGGCTGCCGTCCTGCTCGCCGGCACAGCAGCCCATTCTGCAGACATCTATCAGCCTGAACCCGCGCCGATCTCGGCACCCGAGGTCGAAATCACCGAGGCCTCCGGCTGGTATCTGCGCGGCGACGTCGGCTATTCCTTCAACAAGATGCGCGGAGCCGAGTACTTCCAGGGCTCCAACGGCAACCTGGTCGATTTCGACGATACCAACCTCGACGACAATTTCACGCTCGGCGTCGGCGTCGGCTATCAGGTCAACAACTACCTGCGCACGGACCTGACCCTCGACTATATGTTCAAGTCGGACTTTGAAGGTTCGACCACCGGTTCCTGCGGCACGCCGCTCGAACCCTGTACCTCGAGCGATGTCTCGGCGATGCGGGCTTACCACCTCATGGCCAATGCCTATGTCGATATCGGCACCTACGGCATGATCACCCCTTATGTTGGCGGTGGTATCGGCGGCGCCTACGTCAAGTGGGACAAGCTGCGCAACACCGCCTGCCAGGACGACGGCGGCGGCTGCGACGACACCGTCACCCACAAGGGCTACCACAACTGGCGGTTTGCTTACCAGCTGATGGCCGGCGCCTCGATCGACGTCACCTGCAACGTCAAGGCCGATGTCGGCTATCGCTTCCGCCATACGCTGGCCGGTGGCATGTTCGGCTTCGAGGAAAATGGTGGTCCCGGTCGGGACAAGGGCTTCTACAGCCACGAGGCCCATGTCGGCGCCCGCTACATGTTCGGCGGCTGCGAGCAGCCGGTGGCCTACGAGCCTCCGCCGCAGCCGATCGTCTACAAGTAATCCCATCGCCCATTTGGATTGCGAGAGGCCGCCCCACCGTGGGCGGCCTTTTCGCGTTCAGGCTGTATTTCGCGCGGGCAGGGAAGTTCGATGGGTGCGGCAAAAAATCTTCTGGCTGCGACATCGATTTTCCTTGACGGGGATTTTCGACAGGCGTAGTTCCAGCGGCGGGACACCTCTCCCCAACGAGAGGCTAATTACCTGGAAGGGTATCTATATGGCTGATATCGTCGCCCCCGCCGCGCGTCCGGCAAATGCTCATTTTTCTTCTGGCCCTTGCTCGAAGCGCCCCGGTTGGTCGCTCGATGCGCTTTCCGATGCTCCGCTCGGTCGCTCACACCGTGCCAAGGTCGGCAAAGCCAAGCTCAAGCAGGCCATTGATCTTACCCGCGAAATTCTGAACGTGCCTGCGGACTACCGCATCGGCATCGTGCCCGCTTCGGACACCGGCGCCGTCGAAATGGCGCTCTGGTCGCTGCTCGGTGAGCGCGGTGTCGACATGCTGGCCTGGGAAAGCTTCGGCGCCGGCTGGATTACCGATGTCGTCAAGCAGCTGAAGCTCAAGGACGTGCGCAAGTTCGAGGCGCCTTACGGCGAACTGCCGAACCTCGCCGAGGTCGATTTCGACCGCGATGTCGTCTTCACCTGGAACGGCACCACGTCCGGCGTCCGCGTTCCGAACGCCGACTTCATTCCCGCCGACCGCAAGGGCCTGACGATCTGCGACGCCACGAGCGCCGCCTTCGCCCAGGACATGGACTTCTCCAAGCTCGACGTCGTCACCTTCTCCTGGCAGAAGGTTCTGGGCGGCGAGGGCGGTCACGGCATGCTGATCCTGTCGCCCCGCGCCGTCGAGCGTCTGGAAAGCTACGTCCCGGCCTGGCCGCTGCCGAAGATCTTCCGCATGACCAAGGGCGGTAAGCTGATCGAGGGCATCTTCACCGGCGAGACCATCAACACGCCGTCTATGCTGTGCGTCGAGGACTATATCGACGCGCTCCTCTGGGCAAAGTCGATCGGTGGTCTGGACGGCCTGATGGCGCGCGCCGATGCCAATGCCAAGGTGCTGTTCGACTTCGTCGAGGCCAATGACTGGATCGCCAACCTCGCCAAGGTTCCGGAAACCCGCTCCAACACCTCGGTGTGCCTCACCATCGTCGACAAGGACGTGGCGGCGCTCGACGCCGACGCCCAGGCCGCCTTTGCCAAGGCCATGGTCACAGCGCTCGACAAGGAAGGCGTCGCCTTCGACATCGGCGCCTATCGCGACGCCCCGTCGGGTCTCAGGATCTGGGCCGGCGCGACGATCGAGACCGCCGACATGAAGGCATTGATGCCCTGGCTCACCTGGGCTTTCGAGACCCAGAAGGCCGCGCTCAAGGCTGCCTGAGACTGATCCGGCTTCGCCCTTAAGGCGAGGCCGCACATTCCCATATCCGTACCAGACCTGAACCCCTTTGAAGGAGGCCTCCCATGGCACCTCGCGTTCTCGTATCCGACGAATTGTCGGAAACCGCCGTCCAGATCTTCCGTGACCGCGGCGTTGAAGTCGATTTCCAGCCGAAGCTCGGCAAGGACAAGGAAAAGCTCGCCGAAATAATCGGCAATTACGACGGCCTCGCCATCCGCTCGGCCACCAAGGCGACCGAGAAGTTGATCGCGGCTGCGACCAATCTGAAGGTCATCGGCCGCGCCGGCATCGGCGTCGACAATGTCGACATCCCGGCCGCCTCGCGCCGCGGTATCATCGTCATGAACACGCCGTTCGGCAACTCGATCACCACGGCCGAGCATGCCATCGCCCTGATGTTCGCCGTCGCCCGCCAACTGCCTGCTGCCGACGCCTCGACCCAGGCCGGCAAGTGGGAAAAGTCGAAGTTCATGGGCGTCGAAATCACCGGCAAGACGCTCGGCGTCATCGGTGCCGGCAATATCGGCGGCATCGTGTGCAAGAAGGCGATCGGTCTTGGCATGCATGTTCTGGCCTATGACCCCTTCCTGTCGAAGGAACGGGCCGAGGAAATGGGCGTCACCAAGGTCGAACTCGACGAGCTTCTGGCCAAGGCCGACTTCATCACCCTGCATGTGCCGATGACTGACAAGACCCGCGGCATCCTGAACAAGGAAGCGCTCGCCAAGACCAAGCCGGGTGTTCGCATCATCAACTGCGCCCGCGGCGGACTGGTGGATGAGGCGGCCCTTGCCGAAGCCATCAAGTCCGGCCATGTCGCCGGTGCCGGTTTCGACGTCTTTGAAGTCGAGCCTGCGACCGAGAGCCCGTTGTTCGGCCTGCCGAACGTGGTCTGCACCCCGCATCTGGGAGCCTCGACCACGGAAGCGCAGGAAAACGTCGCGCTGCAGGTCGCCGAACAGATGTCGGACTATCTGATCAAGGGCGCGGTCTCCAACGCCATCAACATGCCGTCGATCACGGCCGAAGAGGCACCGATCCTGAAGCCCTTCATCCGGCTGGCTGACGTGCTTGGCTCGTTTGCAGGGCAGGTCACCGAAAGCCCGATCAAGGAAATCGAGATCCTCTACGACGGCGTCACCGCGACGATGAACACCAAGGCGCTGACCAGCGCCTTGCTCGCGGGCCTGATCCGCAACCAGGTCTCCGACGTCAACATGGTTTCGGCTCCGATCATGATCAAGGAGAAGGGCATCGTGCTCTCCGAGGTCAAGCGCGACAAGACCGGCGTCTATGACGGCTACATCAAGCTGACGGTCACGACCGAGCGTCAGACCCGTTCGGTCGCCGGCACGGTGTTCTCCGACGGCAAGCCGCGCTTCATCCAGATCAAGGGCATCAACATGGACGCCGATGTCGGCGCGCACATGATCTACATCGCCAATACCGACGTTCCCGGCATGATCGGCTTCATGGGCACGACGCTCGGTGACGCCGGCGTCAACATCGCCAATTTCCAGCTCGGCCGCGAGAAGGAAGGTGGGGACGCGATCGCGCTTCTCTACGTCGACGAGCCGGTCAAGCAGGACGTTCTCGACAAGCTGACCGCGCACCACGCGATCAAGCAGGCGAAACCGCTGATCTTCAACGTCGACTGATCCGTTCCTCCCGGGAACATCCACAGGGGCGCGGGCGGAAACGCTCGCGCCCCTTCTGCTTGCCGCCCGGCAGGACTTGATGGACGTCAAGTTGACGCAGGGCAGCCTGTCGCATTGATCGGAATGGAACGAAGCCTATTTGCTTGCTCGGACCTTCGATCAAGACGGCAACGAGAGCGACAGGACGATGTTCGAGATTTTCGACGCGCAATTGCTGGCACGGCTGCAATTTGCCTTCACAGTGTCCTTCCACATTATTTTCCCGGCCTTCTCCATCGGTCTCGCCAGCTATCTCGCCGTGCTGGAGGGGCTATGGCTGTGGAAGAAGGACAAGGTCTATCTGGAGTTGTTCGACTTCTGGAAGACGATCTTCGCGGTCGCCTTCGGCATGGGCGTCGTCTCCGGCATCGTCATGTCCTACCAGTTCGGCACCAACTGGAGCGTCTTTTCCGACAAGGCGGGACCGGTCATCGGGCCGCTAATGGGTTATGAGGTGCTCACCGCCTTCTTTCTCGAGGCCGGCTTCCTCGGCGTGATGCTGTTCGGCCGTGAGCGAGTCGGGCCGGGCCTGCATTATCTGGCAACGCTGATGGTGGCGCTCGGCACGCTGATCTCGGCCACCTGGATCCTCTCGGTCAATTCCTGGATGCAGACACCGGCCGGCTTCGCCATCAACGATGTCGGCCAGTTCGTTCCGGTCGACTGGTGGGCGATCGTCTTCAATCCGTCCTTCCCCTACCGGCTCACCCATATGGTGATCGCCGCCTATCTGACGACTGCCTTCGTCGTCGGCGGTGTGGGCGCCTATCACCTGCTTCGCCGTACCTCGCCGTCGCGGGCCGGCACGATGTTCTCCATGGCGATGTGGATGGCGGCGATCGTCGCGCCGATCCAGATTCTCGTCGGTGATGCGCATGGTCTCAACACGCTGGAGCACCAGCCGGCCAAGGTCATGGCGATGGAGGGTCATTTCGACAGCCATCCGGACGGCGCGCCGCTCATTCTGTTCGGTCTGCCGAACCAGGCCGAGAAGCGGATCGACTATGCGATCCAGATCCCCAAGCTTTCGAGCCTCATCCTCAAGCACGATCTCAATGCGCCGCTGGCCGGCCTCGACACGATCGACGACGACAAGGAGCCGCCCGTGGCGATCGTGTTCTGGTCGTTCCGGGTGATGGTGGCGCTTGGCTTTGCCATGCTCGGCGTCGGCCTGTTCAGCCTGTGGTATCGCTGGCGCGGGACGCTGTTCGAAAACCGGATGCTGCACCGCGTGGCGCTTCTCATGGCGCCGGCCGGTTTCGTGGCGGTGCTGGCCGGTTGGATCACCACGGAGGTCGGCAGGCAGCCCTATACGATCTACGGCCATCTGCTGACGGCGGAATCGATTTCGCCGATCGCGGCACCCGCCGTCGCGGCCTCGCTGATCGCCTTCATCATCGTCTACTTCCTCGTCTTCGGGGCAGGGACCTTCTACATCCTGAGGCTGATGGCGCGTTTGCCGCGCGACCCGATGCCCGATCTCGACGACGGCCCGATCCGCTCGTCCGGCATCACGCCGGCAGCGCAAACCGAGGGAGGCAATCATGGCTTTTGACCTGGCATTCATCTGGGCGGCCATCATCGCCTTTGCCGTGCTGGCTTACGTCATTCTCGACGGCTTCGACCTCGGGGTTGGCATTCTCTTTCCGCTTTTTCCCGAAAAGGCCGACCGCGACCAGATGATGAATTCGGTGGCGCCGGTGTGGGACGGCAACGAAACCTGGCTGGTGCTGGGCGGCGGCGGGCTTATGGCGGTTTTTCCGCTCGCCTATGCGACCATCCTGCCGGCGCTCTATGCGCCGTTGATCGCCATGCTTCTCGGGCTGATCTTCCGGGGCGTCGCCTTCGAATACCGCTGGCGCACCAAGCGGGCCGAGCATTTGTGGAACTACGCCTTTGCCGGCGGCTCGACGGTGGCGGCCCTTGCCCAGGGGGTGGCGCTCGGCGCGCTTGTCCAGGGCATTCCGGTGGTCGACCGCGCCTATGCGGGCGGCTGGTGGGATTGGCTGACACCGTTTTCGATGGCGACCGGTCTGGCGCTGGTGCTGGGCTATGCGCTACTCGGCGCCACCTGGCTGGTGATGAAGACGCGTGGGCCGCTGGCAGAGAAGGCGCGACGTCTCGCCTATGGTGCCGCGTTGGCAACCGTCGGCGCGATGGGCGTGTTCAGCCTGTGGACGCCCTGGCTCGAGCCGCTCTACGTACAGCGCTGGTTCGGCTATCCGACGGCGATCTTCTCCTTCATCGTGCCATTGCTGGTGCTCGGATGCCTCTACCTCATCCTTAGCGGCCTGCGCTCCGGCAAGGATGCCCAACCCTTCGTCGCGGCCCTGGGATTGTTCGTGCTCGGCTATGCCGGGATCGGCATCAGCTTCTATCCCTATATAGTGCCGACCTCGCTGACCATCTGGGACGCCGCGGCGCCGCAATCGAGCCTCGCCTTCCTCCTGGCCGGAGCGGCGGTGCTGGTGCCGATCATCCTGGCCTATACCGGCTATGCCTATTGGGTGTTCCGCGGCAAGGTCGATCCGGAAGAGGGATATCACTGATGGCGGATGCTTCTCTCATCAAGCGCCTCGGTTGGTTCGTCGGATTGTGGCTCGCCGGCGTGTTTACGGTTGGGGTGGTCGCCTATGCCATCAAGCTAGCTCTCGGAGCCTGATGGCAGCGGATGGCGCGATTGTGATCGAAAAACAGGCGGCCAAGGCTTCACTTGTCCGAGAGCGAACGCCATATGAAAGCGCAACGGTGACGAAATCCGTTCCGGCATTGAAAACGAGGAGATGAAATGCGGCGCTACGGCAAGTTTTTTGGAATTCTGGCAATTGGTCTGGCGACCATGCTGACGCTCGCCGATTTTGCCGAAGCACGCCGTGCGAGCGGCGGGTTCGGCAGCCGTGGCACGCGGACCTTCCAGGCGCCGGCCGCCACGCGCACCGCGCCTGCGCCTGCCGCGCCGATCGAGCGCACGATGACGCCGCAGTCTCAAGCGACACGTCCGGCTGCTGCTCCGAATGCGCAGAACCCGGCCGGGCGTACGGGCGGCCTGTTCGGCGGTCTCGCCGGTGGTCTCATGGGCGGTCTTCTGATGGGTGGCCTGTTCGGCATGCTGATGGGCTCCGGCTTCGGCGGCGGCTTCGGCTTCCTTGGCCTTTTGCTGCAGGGTGTGCTGATCTTCTTCCTGGTCCGCTTCGCCATGCGCATGTTTGCCAATCGCCAGCCGTCCTATTCGGGCGCGGGGGCATCTTCATCGGCGCGTAACGACGCTGCCGGTGGTCCGGGCTTCCAGATCCCGAAGATCGGCGGCCTGAACCTTGGCGGTTCTTCGGCTTCCGCCGCACCGCGCCGGCCTTCCGGTTCCGCCGACGAAATCGGTGTCGGCCAGCAGGATCTCGAGCGGTTCGAGGGTCTCTTGAAGGAAATGCAGGCGGCCTATGCCAACGAAGACTATGCGGCCCTGCGTCGCATTACCACGCCGGAAGCCATGTCCTATCTCGCCGAGGAGTTGAGCGAGAACGCCACCAAGGGCGTCAAGAACGAGGTGCGCGATGTGCATCTGGTCCAGGGCGACGTCTCGGAAAGCTGGCGCGAGGGCAATGTCGATTATGCAACCGTCGCCATGCGCTACGAGAGCATCGACGTTCTGCGTGACCGTACCAGCGGCAAGGTCGTCAGCGGCGATCCGGACAATGTCTCGGAATCCACCGAGATTTGGACCTTCGTCCGGCGCCCCGGCACGGATTGGCAGATCTCGGCGATCCAGGCCTCCGGCGATCCGGAATAACTCTCCATTGCATCAGACAAAAAGGCCCGCTTCGCGCGGGCCTTTTCGTGTCTGCTCGGCGGTGGATGGGTCAGTTCGGGCAGCTCTTCAGCTGCCGCGCATAGGTGTAGGTGATGTCGGTGAAACGCTTGGCGCCGTTCAGCGCCTCGGAATTGTTGCGCCAGCTGCCGCGCGCATAGCCGGCGTGACCGGAATGATAGGCGAGGTAGAGCTTGTAGGGGTCGTTGAGCGGGATGCCGCTGTTTTCCGCCGTCTGGCGGTGATACCAGCCGATGAACTGCATGGCGTCGGAGAAGTCGGTGCGGCGCGCGCTCCATCGGCCGGTCTCGCGCTGGTAGCGATCCCAGGTGCCGTCGAGGGCCTGCGAATAGCCATAGGCAGACGACTTGCGCTTCCAGGGAATGAAGCCCAGCAGCTTCTTGCGCGGCGGCTTGGCGTTGTGGCGGAAGCCGGATTCCGTGTAGATCGTCGCCATGAGGATCGGCACCGGCACGCCATATTCGCGTTCGGTCTTTTCGGCCGCGCGGCGCCAGTTGTTGAACAGGCCGTCGCGCTGCTCGAAAATCGCGCAGGCATTCTTGGTCTGGCTCGGCGGTTTCGCACAAGCAGTCAATGCCAGCAGAAGGCCAACGACAATTACGCTACGCATCGTTCATCCTCACTCAGGCCGACGAGGATATTACTTAAAATTTAACGAAAGGTTTTCGGATCCTTAACTGTCCTCGCCCACCCGAACGGGCAGGTGAGCCAGGGGTTCAGGAACGAACCGGAGCGGCAAGGCGAGGATGGCGCGTGCGACGATTGTCGGCATGGCCGCGCCGGGTTATGTACGGTCGCCCGCCAACGAGGATCAAGCCCGGCAATGTCGCGCGCCCCGACCGATCGCCCGCCCGTCGTCGCCTTCCATATCCATGAGTGGAAGCGGTCGGTGCTGGAGGCCTATTTCCCGGAATGGGACTTCCACTACATGCCGTTCTTCGTCGGAGACAAGGAATTCGTTGACGTCTGGCAGGCCCGCCTCGCGGCGCTCGAAAACCCAAGCGTGATCGTCTGGGGGCCGAACCTGCCGCAGGCAGCGGCGGATTTCTGTGAAGACCGCAACATTCCGGTTCATTTCATCGAGGACGGTTTCCTGCGTTCGGTCGGCGGCAGTGCCGGCCAGAGCGCGCCGTTTTCGCTCACCCTAGACCGGCAACGGCCCTTCTTCGACAGTCGTGGGCCGTCCGATCTGGAAGACCTGCTGAGGACCTATGATTTCGATGCCGATCCGGCGCTGATCGAGCGGGCGAGGGCGGGGATTGCCGCCATGCTCGCGCATCGGATCGGCAAGTATGGCGGGCAGCCGGCGCGCGGGAAGGTCGAGCTGCCTCGAGGTCCGGGGCGCAAGGTGCTGGTGGTCGGCCAGGTCGAGAGCGACGCCTCGATCCGCTACGGGGCCGAGCGGCCGATCCTCAACAACGATCTGGTGCGTTTGGCGGCGCGGGAAAATCCCGGCGCGACGATCCTCTACAAGCCGCATCCGGACGTGCTGAAGGGCGTGCGACGGCCGAGCTCCGATCCGGCCGAGGTGGCGGATCTCTGCCATGTCCTGACCGCGCCTATGGCGCTGCCGGACGTGCTCGATGCGGTCGATCATGTCTACACGATCACCTCGCTCGCCGGTTTCGAGGCACTGATGCGCGGCAAGCGGGTGACGGTTTCCGGCTCGCCCTTCTATGCCGGCTGGGGACTGACCGACGATCGCCAGCCGAGCCCGCGCCGGGGCCGCGCACTTAGCCTGGAGGCGCTGTTTGCCGGGGTCTATCTCATCTATCCGCGCTATTTCGATCCGCGCACAGGTGCCCAGCGGTGCTTCGAGACCACGCTGGCCGAAATGGTCGAATGGCAGAGGGACGGTCTGCCCGATGACAGTCGCCGGCTGCTCTCTGCGCGACGGCGCCCGTTGCCGTGGCGGCCGTTCGGTGCATATGGCCTGCTCGGCTGGCGTCGTCTGCTGCCGCTGGTCGTCGGACCGCTTGTCGCCCGCATCGGCAATGCCGACGACGCGGCCTCCTATCGCCGCGACCCGATCGGATTCTTCCGCGAACAGTCCGACCCCGCGCTCAGGCGGCTCGGCCGCTGGCTCTATCCGTTCGACGATGACCGATTTGCTGAAGGTTTCGACCGTTTCCGCACCGGGCGCAACGACACGTGACTCGGCAGATGCCGCAATCGGCGGTGCCCGACACGTCGCGTCCGGTTCAGATTTTCAGATTTTCGAAGAAGAGAAATTTGGTAGCGGGAGGCGGACTTGAACCGCCGACCTTGGGGTTATGAATCCCACGCTCTAACCACCTGAGCTACCCCGCCACACATCGCGAAGGCCTGCTGAAAAGCGGAGCCGTCCGAAGCGATGGGCGGCTTATAAGGCGATGATCCTGCCAGTGTCAAGCGCGCGGCAAGCAAAAACCGAAGCGCTTCTGTGGACTTGGGCGAGGCGTTCGTCTCAGGCCGCGACCGGGCTTGCAAGCAATGCCTTCAGCTGGCTTTCCGCGCCTGCCGCGCGTTCGGATCTGTCGATGAAACCGCCGCCATAGACGCGCGCATCCGCACCCGGCGCGGAATAGAGAACGCAGGCCTGGCCCGGCGCGATACCGGCTTCGCCGATTTCCAGGTCGACATAGACGCCACGTTCGTCGGCGTGCAGCACGGCAGGGGCCGGCGGACGGGTCGAGCGGACCTTGGCGAAACAGGCGAAGCCGTCGCGGGCGGTTTCTTCCAGCCCGTGGTCGCCCAGCCAGTTGATGTCGCGCAGATAGACGCGGTGGGTTTCCAGCGCCTCGCGCGGTCCGACGATGACGCGGCGCGAGCGGGCGTCCAGATAGACCACGTAGAGCGGTTCTCCGGTCGCAACGCCGAGGCCCTTACGCTGGCCGATCGTGTAGTGCAGGATGCCATCATGGTGACCCAGAACGCGGCCATCGAGATGGACGATCTCGCCGGCCAGCGCCGAATCGGGACGCAGCTTGTTGATGACATCGGCGTATTTGCCCTGCGGCACGAAGCAGATGTCCTGGCTGTCGGCCTTCTGGGCAACGACGAGGCCCATGTCTTCGGCGAGCTTTCGCGTTTCGGCCTTGGACATGGCGCCGAGGGGGAAGCGCAGGTAGTCGATCTGCTCCTGCGTGGTGGCAAACAGGAAGTAGCTCTGGTCGCGTTCGCTGTCGATCGGGCGGAACAGCGCGCGGTGGCCCGGATCGTTGGGCAGCGGAACCGACTTCGAACGGATGTAATGGCCGGTCGCCAGCGCGTCGGCGCCGAGTTCCTTGGCCGTCGCCAGGAGGTCGGCGAACTTGACGGTCTGGTTGCAGGCGACGCAGGGGATCGGTGTCTCGCCGGCGACATAGCTTTCCATGAACGGGTTGATCACCGTGTCGCGGAAGCGCTGTTCGTAGTCGAGCACGTAATGGGGGATGCCGAGCGTTTCGCAGACGCGGCGGGCATCGTCGATGTCCTGGCCGGCGCAGCAGGAGCCGGCGCGGTGGACGGCGGCGCCATGATCGTAGAGTTGCAGCGTTATGCCGAGGACGTCATAGCCTTCGCGTTTCAGCAGGCCGGCCACGACCGAGGAGTCGACCCCGCCCGACATGGCGACGACGACGCGCGTATCTTCCGGCTTCTTGTCAAAATCCAGCGTGTTCACGGGCTTTTCCGCCAATCTGATGCGTTCGCAGGCGAGGCACGGGACGCCCTGTCGCCATCGCCAGCTTGCTGGTATGGGATTTAGGCAAATTGCAGTCCGTCGACTGATGAGGCCTCGACCTAATTGTTGACGGATATAGAAAGGAATGTCGCAACGCGCAAGGGGCGCCGATTCGCGGCGCGGCACGGACGCCTGATGGAGGGACGGTAAAATGGTGAATGGACTCAGTCTCACGGCCGTCGAAGACGTTTTTCCGGTCGCCGGCTCTTTCACCATCTCGCGCGGGTCGCGCACCGAAATCCGGGTGGTGACCGTCACGGTGTCCGACGGCAGCCATGTCGGGTGTGGCGAATGCGTGCCTTATGCGCGCTATGGTGAGACGGTCGACGGCGTGATGGAGGCAATTCTCGGGGTTGCCAATGATCTGCACGAGGGTCTTGACCGGCACGACCTTCAAAGCCGGTTAGGGCCGGGGGCGGCGCGCAACGCGCTCGACTGTGCTTTCTGGGATATCGAGGCCAAGCGCGCCGGAAAACCGGTCTGGCAACTGGCCGGCCTCACCGCTCCGAAGCCGATCGAGACGGCCTTCACCCTTTCGCTTGGCACGCCGGAGAGCATGCGCGAGGCGGCGGCGAAGAATGCCGACCGGCCGCTGCTGAAGGTCAAGCTCGGCACCGACGACGATCTCGGTCGCATCGAGGCGGTACGTGCGGGCGCGCCGAATTCCCGCATCATCGTCGATGCCAACGAGGGTTGGACGGTCGAGCAATATCTGGCGCTTGCGCCGACACTGGTCCGCCTCGGCGTGGCGCTGGTCGAACAGCCGCTGCCGGCCGGACAGGATGAGGCCCTCAGGACGATTGCGCGGATCGTGCCGGTCTGCGCCGACGAAAGTTGCCACGACCGGGCATCGCTCGGCCATCTCAAGGGCAAGTATGATGCGATCAACATCAAGCTCGACAAGACAGGCGGGCTGACCGAGGCGCTTCTGATGCGCGATGCGGCGGTCACCTCAGGCTTCGACATCATGGTCGGCTGCATGCTCGGCACCTCGCTCGCCATGGCGCCGGCCTTCTTCGTCGCGCAAGGGGCGGGCTTTGCCGATCTCGACGGTCCGTTGCTTCTTGCCGCCGACCGCGCGTCGCCGATCCGCTACGAGGGGTCGATGATGCAGATGCCGGAGCCGGCGCTCTGGGGCTGAACCCGCACAGAACGGTGTCGCCGCGATAGAGTCTGGGGCCGGAGGGTGTTATGGCTGCGCGGCACCGTCCCCGCCATCCGGGCTTGCCAGCCAGATGACATGGCGGGCGCCGCGCTTCTTGCCGGCGCGGACGTGCTCTTCCTTGACCTTGAAGCCGAGGGTGCCCAGGCGGCGCGTGAAGCCCGGATTGGGTCCTGAGGACCAGACGGCCAGCACGCCCCTGGCGCGCAGCGCCCCCTTGGCCGCACGCAGGCCGGCATAGTCGTAGAGGCCGTCATTGGCCGACCGGGTCAGTCCTTGCGGGCCATTGTCGACGTCGAGCAGGATCGCGTCATAGCTGTGGCGGTAGGTGTGGATGAGCGAGGCCACGTCGCCGACATGCACCTTGACCCGCGGATCGTCGAGGCTGCCCTTGAAGACCTCGGCCATAGGGCCGCGCGCCCAGGCGACGACGGCGGGCACCAGTTCGGCGACGGTCACCTGCGCATCGGCCGGCAGGACGGCGAGGGCGGCGCGCAGCGTGAAGCCCATGCCAAGGCCGCCGATCAGGATGTGGGGGCGCTTGCGCGGTGCTATCCGTTCCCAGGCGAGCGTCGCCAGCGCCTCTTCCGAACCGCTCAGCCGGCTGTTCATCAGCTCGTTGGTCCCGAGCATGATCGAGAACTCGGTGCCGCGCTGTTTGAGGCGCAATTCGCCACCCCCACCGGGAATGACGGCGGAATCGAGCTGGATCCAGGGGAGCATGGCGATCTTTCAAAGGTCAGGAAACGAATGTCCCCGTACCATGCGGATATGCGCGAGTTCAATCGCTGTCGGAGGGGAGGGCGCGATCTCACGGCTGCGAGGGAGGAAAGAGCGTATCTTGAGCAGCGGCGACCGCGACCTTCAATAGGGAAGTGAAGCTGGTTTCGGTTTGCTGGTCCAGTGCCGGGATGGGAGCAAAGATGGAGATTCCGGCGATCATGGCACCATTCGGAGCAAAAATCGGCATGGCCACGGCACTCAGACCCGCCTCGCGCTCGCCCCGGTTGACTGCATAGCCCCTTCGCCGGATCTCCTCCGTTTCCCGCAAAACGCTGTCGCGATTGATCAGCGTGGCGCGGGACAGCGGCACCAGTTTGTTGGCCTCCAGGTAACTCTCGACAGCCTCCTTGCCCGAATAGGCAAGCCAGAGTTTGCCATTGGCCGTGGCATAGGCTTCGATCCGCGCGCCGACACGGGCACTGTAGACATAGGCGTTGTTGGAATGCGCGGCGGCAATGCAGGTGATCATCGTGCCGTCAAAGGTGGTGGCCATGGCGCCTTCGCCCGATTCGGCAGCCAGGGCATTGAGAAAGGGCTGCAGTTGCATCGCCAATTGCCGGGCGCTCCGGGCTCGCTCGCCGTATTCGATCAGCTTTCCGCCGGGCCGGTAAATCCCCTTGCGGGGTGAGTGCAGCGCGCCAACCGAGACCAGGGTCTTGAGGAAGCGATGTGCGGTGATCGTGTTCAGGCCCACGAGCTCGGCCACGTCCGCCGTCGTCAACTCGTCGCGCTGGTCGTCGAAAAGATCGAGGATGGCGAAGGCCTTGACGATCGAGTTATTGGTAGGGGTGGCCATTCTATCGCTCGCGCTCATTTATTCATTAGTTATTCTCATCAATCTCTCACCCTTGACGGCCTGGCTCAAGAATGTGATAGTTATTGAAATTTGTATTTCAATTATTGAAATGTCAAGCCGACTTGGGAGGGTCGCAACTTGGATGCTCGGAATGCAAAATCTGGTGAGGTCAGCGCCGGCAGTGTGATCTTCAGCCGCTTGAAGACGCTCGGCGTGGACTATGTCTTCGCCAATTCCGGAACCGATTTCCCGCCGATCATCGAGGGCCTCGCCGAGGCCGCCGCATCCGGCATCGCCCTGCCGCAAGCCATTACCATTCCGCATGAACATGCCGCGCTCGGCATGGCGCACGGCTATTACTTCCTGACGGGCCGGGCCCAGGCCGTGATGCTGCACACCAATGTCGGGCTGGCGAACGGCGCGATCGGTGCGCTCAATGCGGCCACCGACCATGTGCCGATGGTGCTGATGTCGGGCCGCACGCCGACGGTCGAGAAGGGCCGGTTCGGCGCACGTACCGTGCCGATCGGCTGGGGGCAGGAAATGCGCGACCAGACGGCCTTGGTACGGGAAGCGGTGAAGTGGGACTACGAACTGCGCTTTCCCGAGCAGATCGCCGAGATCCTCGACCGCGGCCATGCGATCGCCAATTCGACGCCCAAGGGTCCGGTCTATATCAGCCTGCCGCGCGAGGTTCTGTCCGAGCAGATCGATGCGGGCGGCATTGCCGAGACACCCCTCATGGCGCCGGCCGTCGCGGAAGCCTCGGCTGCCGCGATCGACATGGCAGCGGACTGGCTGCTGTCGGCCCGCAATCCGGTGATCTTCGTCCAGCGCGGGGCAGGCGACGAGGCAGGCTTTGCCGCACTGTCGGCGCTGGCCACGGAATTTGCCATTCCCGTGGTGCACTATTGGGCAACCCAGATCGGCATTCCGACCGATCACGCGATGTTTGCCGGCGGCAATCCAGAGCCGTGGCTGTCCGAGGCGGATGTAATCCTGGTGATCGATGCGCTCGCCCCCTGGGCGCCCGACCTGCAGAATCCGCGGGACGAGGCCAGGGTGATCCAGCTTGGCCCCAATCCCCTGTTCAGCCGTTTCCCGGTGCGCAATTTCCGCTCCGATTTGTCGATCGCCAGCGAGACGGCGACGGGCATCGTCGCGCTGCTGTCGGCTCTTCGGGCCCGTCGCGATCCCGATCCGGAAGGCCGGGCGGCGCGCCGCGCGACGATCGAGGGCCGGACATCAGAGCTTCGCCATCAGGTGATCGCCTCCGCGGAAGGCGAGACCGGACCGGTGATGAGTAAGGCCCATGTGTCGCTCGAATTATCCAAGGCGATCGCCGGACGTCAGGCGACCGTGCTTTCCGAACTCGGCTGCCCGCTGGCGCCGATGACGCTGGATCACGCCCAGGCCTGGTACCAGGAGCCGCATTCCGGCGGTCTCGGCTGGTCGCTGCCCTGCGCCATGGGCATGAAGCTCGCCAAGCCCGAGCGGCTCGTCATAGCCACGCTCGGCGACGGGTCCTACATGTTCGCCAATCCGGTCGCCTGTCACCAGATCATGGAAGCCTATGACATTCCGGTTCTGATCGTCATTCTCAACAATGCGGAATGGGGAGCGGTGCGCCAGTCGGTGACCATGCTCTATCCCGACGGTTATGCGGCCAAGGCCAACCAGATGCCGCTGACCGGTCTTTCGCCGAGCCCCGATTTCACCAAGGTCGCCGAAGCCAGCAATGCCTGGGCGCGCAAGGTGACGGAGCGCGGCGACCTCGCCGCCGCCTTGCAGGCGGCGATCACCGAGGTGATGGACAATAAACGTACCGCGCTGCTCGATATTCGGGTGGCGTAACAATAGTCCGCCAGCCGGCGGAGAGTATTCAATGGCCTTTAACAGGGAGGAAAATGCCAATGAGATCCTTTAAGACACTCTTGCTTGCCGGTCTGGCGACCACGGCGCTCGGCGCCACGGCGCTCGCCCAGGAAGTCACGCTGAAACTGCACCACTTCCTCGGGCCCAAGTCCCCGGCCCAGACGCAGATGATCGAGCCCTGGGCGAAGAGCATCGAGGAAGCCTCCGGCGGCAAGGTCAAGATTGAGATCTACCCGTCCATGTCGCTCGGCGGTGCTCCGCCGGAACTGGTCAGCCAGGTGCGCGACGGTGTCGTCGATCTCGTCTGGACGGTGAACGGCTACACGCCGGGCCTCTTCCCGCGCACCGAAGCCTTCGAACTGCCGTTCATCCACACCAATGACATCCGCGCCACCAACCTCGCCATGCGCGCCATGTTCGACGAGTATCTCGCTCCCGAGTACAAGGGCGTGAAGGTTATGTTCCTTCACACCCATGCCGGCCAGGCGATCCAGATGGCCAAGGACGAAGTGCGCAAGCCGGCCGATCTAGCCGGCAAGAAGATGCGTATTCCGACCCGCACCGGCGCCTGGGTGATCGAGGCGCTCGGTGCCGCTCCCGCCGCCATGCCGGTTCCGGATATCCCGCAGGCCTTCTCCAAGGGTGTCGTCGATGGTGCGCTGATCCCGTGGGAAATCATCCCGGCGCTGAAGCTGCAGGATCAGACCGAGTACCAGATCGAAGGTATCAACAAGACCCGCCTCGGCACCACGACGTTCCAGGTTTCGATGAACCTCGACAAGTGGAACTCGCTGCCGGAGGACATCCAGAAGGCCTTCCTCGACAATTCCGGCGAGGAATGGGTGAAGAAGGCGGCCGATATCTGGCGCCAGATCGACGAGAACGGCATCAAGGTCGCAACGGATGCCGGCAACAAGCACATCCAGCTGACGCAAGAGGAAACCGACGCCTTCAAGACCGTTCTCGAGCCGGTCGTCGACCGCTGGGTCAAGGAAGTCGATGGCAAGGGCATCGATGGCGCTGCTCTCGTCGCCAAGGCCCGCGAACTCGTCGCGGCGAATACGGGCAAGTAAGCGCGATGGACGCCACCACGCAAAACGAAGAAAGGGTGGGGCCGAAAGGCCTCACCCACCGCCTTATCGAGGCCTGGGCACTGCTCGGCGGGGTCGTCATCCTCGCCGTCGTCGCGATCCAGAGCATCAGCGTCGTCACCGGCGCGTTCGGCCATCCGCTGCCGGGTGATTTCGAATTGACCGAACTCGGGGTCGCCGTCGGCGCCTTCGCATTCCTGCCCTATTGCCAACTGACCGGCGCCAATGTCACCGCGGACATCTTCACCTCCGGGCTCGGCCGCCGCTGGCAAGCGGTTCTCGTGTTCTTCTCCGCGATCATTGCCCTGGTGTTCTCCGTCGTCATGGCCTGGCGGACATGGATCGGCACGCAGGACCAGTTCTCCTATGATTACCAGACTGCCATCCTGCAAATTCAGATCGGCTATGCCTTCGTGCCGATCGTCATTTCGCTGATCCTGGTCGCCGTCGCCGCCGTCGTCACGCTCGCCGAGAGCTATCAGGATATCGCCCACCCCAGCAGGAATGTGTATCACTGATGGATAATAGTCTTTTCCTCGGGCTGGTCGGCCTTGGCGCACTGATCGTCCTGATCGGCATCCGTGTACCGATCGCCTATGCGATGATCGTCGTCGGCGCGGTCGGCACGATCGCCCTCAATGGACCCGGTGTCTTCCTCAACCAGTTGAAGACGCTCGGCTTCAGCCAGTTCTCAAAATACGACATGTCGGTCATCCCGATGTTCGTGCTGATGGGTTATATCGCCACCCGCGCCGGCCTGTCCCAGGACCTGTTTCGCGCGGCCAATGCCTGGTTCGGGCGCATGCGCGGCGGTGTGGCCATGTCGGCGATCGCGGCCTGCGCGGGCTTCGGCGCGGTTTGCGGCTCCTCGCTTGCCACCGCCACGACCATGGGCCAGGTGGCTCTGCCGGAACTCAAGCGCTACCGGTATTCGGGCGCGCTGGCGACCGGGACGCTCGCGGCCGGCGGATTGCTCGGCATTCTGATCCCTCCCTCCGTGGTGCTGGTCGTCTATGCGATCATCGTCGAGGCCAACATCGTCTCGATGTTTGCCGCAGCCCTCTTCCCCGGCCTGATCGCGGTTGCGCTGTTCATCCTGGTGATCGCCATCTATGTGCGCGTCTCGCCCGAATCGGGTCCGGCCGGCGACAAGCTGTCGCGGGCGGAATGGCTGTCGGCGACCTTCGGCGTCGTGCCGGTGCTGGCGATCTTCGTCATCGTCATCGGCGGCATCTATGTCGGCTTCTACAATCCCACACCGGCGGCGGCCGTCGGGGTGGCGCTGGTGGCGATCTACGGTTCGCTGCGGCGCGGCGTAAACCTCAAGGATTATCGCTGGGCCCTGCTCGAGACTGCCAAGACCACCGGCATGATCTACCTGATCCTGCTCGGCGCGGAACTGTTGAAGATCTTCATGTCGCGTGGCGGTGTTCCCCAGGCGGCGGCCGAGATGATGGTCAATTCCGGCCTGTCGCCGATGGTGATCCTGATCCTTTTGCTGATCGCGCTGATCATCCTCGGCTGCCTGATGGATTCCATGTCGATGATCCTCCTGGTCATGCCGTTTTTCTGGCCGGTGGTCAGCGAACTCGACTTCGGCATGGACCCGGAAGACGTGAAGATCTGGTTCGGTATCCTCGCCCTGATCGTCGTCGAACTCGGATTGATCACGCCACCGGTGGGGATGAACGTCTTCGTCATCAGTTCGCTCGCCAAGGACGTGCCGATGGGCCAGACCTTCAAGGGGGTCTTCCCGTTCTTCCTCGGCGAGCTGGTGCGTCTGGCGCTGCTGATTGCGTTCCCGGCGATATCGCTGTGGTTGCCGCATATGCTGTCGAACTGACCGGGCTGCCTTCGCGTGCTAACAAGAGAAAAGAGCCGCGGCGAGATCATCGCCGCGGCTCAATTCGTTGCAGGGTGTCGTGTGTCGGTCCGAGGGAACTCAGCCCGCCAGCAGGCTCGGCACCTGTACATAGCTCCGGTCGAAATAGGCCAGCGCGTGACCGTCCGTGCGCGCGCGGAGGCTTTCGACCCGGCCGATGAAGACATGGTGGGTGCCGACCTGGCGCACGTCCTCGAGCAGGCAGTCGAAGGAGACGATGGCATCGGCCAGCGCCTCGGTGCCACCCGTCATGCCGACCCAGTTCGCGGCGGCGTAGCGCGCGCCCATGTCGGCGCTGCCGCCGGCAAAGAGGTTGGCGAGACCCTGATGCTCCGGGCTCAGCACGTTGACGCAGAAGCGCTTGTTCTCGAGGAACAGGCCGGTCTGGGTGGAGCGGCCGTTCATGCAGACGAGGAGCGTCGGCGGTTCGTCGGTCACGGAGCACATGGCGGTGGCGGTGAACCCGCCGCGTCCGGCGGGTCCGTTGGTGGTGACGATGTTGACGGGGGCGCAGACGCGCGCCATGGCATTGCGGAACTCGGTCTTCGATACACCGGCCTGCATGGCGCTCTCCCTATTCGGCTGCGCTGCGCAGCGGTGGTTCGCTGCCAATCGGCCCGAGCCAGGTGTCGCCGGTCCAGCCCTTCTCGTCGTAGTCGTTCATGCAGGTGTCGACCAAAGCCTCCATGTCGCGCAGGATCGTGCCCTTCTCTGCGCCCTTCAACACCTGCAGACGCACGTCTTCCGGGGCGCCGGCATAGTTCAGTTCGTAAAGCGCGTGGCGCCCGCCGAATTCGGTCCCGGTCGCGTCCCACAGGAGCTTCATGATCTTGATGCGCTCGATATGACCCATGTCGTTCGAGCCGCGCACATACTGCGCCAGATAGCGGTCGATCTCCGGATTGGCGAAATCCTTGGCCGAGGAAGGCAGGTAGATCAGGCCCGAGGCGACGGTGCGGCGGATCAGGTCGATGATGCGGGGATAGGCGTCCGACATGAAGGTGCGGTAGCAGAGCGCCGCCTCAAGGTTCGGCAGCTTGGTGCCGTTCACCCATTCGATCGGGTTGCGGGCCATGGTGTCGGCGAAGCTCTTGAACTTGTGGCGCAGCGCAATCACCTCGCCCAGCATGGCCTGGTTGCCGCGGAAGGCGTCGCCGCCGGTGGCGCGCAGCGCCTTGGCCAACAGGCCGGCGAGGAATTCCAGCTTGACGACGAAGCGGTTGCAGCCCTGGAAACAGTAGCCGTGCATGAAGCCCGACATGACCGTAAACGACAGGATGCGCTTGGCATCCTTGTAGATCAGCACATCCTCCCAGGGCACGAAGACATTGTCGAGCACGAGGATCGCGTCGTTCTCGTCGAAGCGCGAGGACAACGGATAGTCGAAGGGTTCGGCCGTCGTGTTCGCTGTCTGCTCATAGGAGGTGCGGCAGAACATCTTGATGCCCGGTGCATTCATCGGGGCGATGAAGGTGATCGACAGCGAGGGGTCCTCGGTGACCGTCGCAGAGGCCTGTGCCAGAAGGTTGTAGTGGGTCAGCGCCGACGAGGTCGCAACGACCTTGGCGCCGGAAACATAGATGCCGGCGTCGGTTTCCCTGGTCACGTGGACGAAGACGTCCTTGACGTGCTCGGCCGGCTTGTGGCGGTCGATCGGCGGGTTGACGATCGCGTGGTTGAGGAACAAGGCCGATTCCTGGGTGCGCTTGTGCCAGGCAATGGCATTGTCCTTGTAGTCGCCGTACCATTCGGCATTGGCCGAGAGCGTGTTCATCAGCGCTGCCTTGTAATCGGCGGTGCGGCCCATCCAGCCATAGGACATGCGGGCCCATTCGGTGATCGCCGCCTGCTGGCCGACCAGATCGTCGACGGAGCGGGCGATCTTGAAGAACTTGTGGGTATAGCCGCCATTGCCGGTGTCGGTCGGCGTGGTCAGCAGGTCCTTCTTGGCCGGATCGTGCAGCGCATCGTAGAGGCGCGCCAGCGAGCGCACCGAATTGCGCATCGAAGGATGGGTGGTGACGTCGGCGATGCGTTCGCCGTTGATATAGACCTCGCGGCCGTCGCGCAGCGAGGCGATGTATTCGGCGCCGGTGAACGGACGCTTGGTGTCGGCGCGGTAATCTTCGGATCTCATGGTTTCCTCCCTGTTCCTCTTTGTCCAAATTAGGTCTTGATGAGAGCTCCGCCCATGCACAGAATGGCGAAATCGCTTGTACTTTTTTCGGTGGTTAACGTGTGAACGACATTCCGAGCTATTTCATTTATGGCGAGACCCCCCGTCCGCTCGATATCGGCTTCCTGCACGTCGAGCTGATTTCGCAGCGGCAGCATATCCATCACGGCCGGGCGGAACCGCACATGCACGAGCAGTTGGCGCAGGTGACCTTCTGGACCCGGGGCGGCGGGTCCTACCTGATCGAAGACAAATCATTGGAGTTTTCGGCGCCGGCGATCAGCTTCGTGCCGAGCCATGTCGTGCATGGCTTCGATGTGGGGCCGAATTCGGATGCCGTGGTGATCTCGATCGCCGACGGTGTATTGCCGCTGGTCGCGGCCCATAGTCTGCTGCCGCTCGACCGGCCGATCATGTTGCGCTCGGAGCGGTGTGACCCGACCTGGGAGCGAATGCGCGCGCTCATGTTGATGGCGCATGAGGAATACCTGACGGGCCAGCCGGGCATGGAGAAGATCGTGCTGCCGCTCGCCTCGGCCGTGCTGTCCTTCATGGCGCGGCTCTCGTCGCAGGCCGCCATCATGCGATCGGCAGGCCCCTTAGCCTTGGCGAGCGAATTGAAGCGACTGATCGACCTCTATTTTCGCGAGGATAGAAGCGTCGGCGACTATGTCGGGATGCTGGGCTCCACCCCGCATCTCGTGGCCAAGGCTGCTACCCTGGTGCACGGCAAGGGGGTGAAGGAACTGATCAACGATCGACGCCTGCTGGAGGCCAAGCGGTTGCTGCTTTTCACCGTCCGCACGGTGGAGGACATTGCCTACGAGACCGGTTTCAAGAATCCGGCCTATTTCTCGCGCTTCTTCCGCCAGCGCACGGGCGAGCCGCCGGGCGTCTGGCGTGTCGGACAGCATGCTGGCGCGCCGGTTGGCGGGAATGCGCGTCCGTAGCGCCTGGGGCAGGCCGTCGTTCCTGCCTCATTAACGCGTTAAGTGAATCGTTTCGGTCGCAAGTCCGGCGGGGGAGGTGGCGCGTTCTCCCCTTGACACACTCCACCATTCTAATTAACACGTTAAATAAATGGACGGGACGAGGAGGAGAGCACGTGCCGCATCTGCGATTGGAGTATTCCGCCAATCTCGACCAAAAGGCGGACATGTCCGCTGTTTGTCGCGCGGCGCATGAGGCGATCCTGTCGACCGGCTTGTTCGAGATTGGGGCTCCGCGCGTGCGTGCCTATCCCGCACCGCATTATGCCATCGCCGACCGGCACGTCGAAAACGGTTTTGTCGACATGGTCTTTCGCCTGGGCGCCGGCCGCAGCGCCGAAGACAAGAAGCGCGCCGGCGACACGATCATGGCGGCGGTCGCTGCCGAGCTCGCTCCGCTTCTGGCCGCCCCGCATTTCGCGCTCTCGCTCGAGGTCGTCGAGATCGACCCCGCGCTGAGCTGGAAGAAGAATTCGATGCATGCCCGCCTCAGGGATCAATAGCCCGCATCCGGGGCAGACAAAGGACCTGACCATGTCGAAGCTCGACGAAAACATCGCCAAGGCCGAGGGCTATCTCGCCCGTTTCAAGGCCGACGGTGTCCTCAATCACATTGCCGGCGAAAGCGTTCCGGCGGCCGACGGGACGACCTTCGAGATCATCTCTCCCGTCGACCTCAAGCCTATGGCCAAGGTTGCGCGCGGCAAGGCAGAGGATGTCGACCGTGCCGCCAAGGCTGCCAAGGGTGCCTTTGCCGAATGGGCCGCCATGCCCGGCGATGCGCGCAAGAAGCTGATGCACAAGATTGCCGATGCCATCGTCGCCCGCGCCGAGGAAATCGCCTTTGTCGAGTGCATGGATACGGGCCAGGCGCTGAAATTCATGTCCAAGGCGGCGTTGCGCGGGGCGGAGAATTTCCGCTTCTTCGCCGACAAGGCGCCGGAGGCGCGTGATGGCAAGGTGCTTCGCACCAGCGATCAGACCAATATGACCACGCGCGTGCCGATCGGTCCCGTGGGCGTCATCACGCCGTGGAACACGCCCTTCATGCTGTCGACCTGGAAGATCGCGCCGGCGCTCGCGGCGGGTTGCACGGTGGTGCACAAGCCGGCCGAATTTTCGCCGCTCACCGCCCGGCTGCTGGTCGAGATCGCAGAGGGGGCCGGCCTGCCGAAGGGGGTGTGGAACCTCGTCAACGGTCTTGGCGAAGAGGCCGGCAAGGCGCTGACCGAGCATCCCGACATCAAGGCGATCGGCTTCGTCGGCGAAAGCCGCACCGGTTCGATGATCATGCGCCAGGGTGCCGATACCCTCAAGCGGGTGCATTTCGAGCTCGGCGGCAAGAACCCGGTGATCGTGTTTGCCGATGCCGATCTGGAGCGTGCGGCAGACGCCGCCGTCTTTATGATCTATTCGCTGAACGGCGAGCGCTGCACCTCGTCCTCGCGCCTGCTTGTCGAGGAAAGCATCTACGATGCCTTTACCGCCAAGGTCGCGGAAAAGGCCAAGCGCATCAAGGTCGGCCATCCGCTCGATCCGGAAACCGTCGTCGGTCCGCTGATCCATCCGGTGCATGAAAAAAAGGTGCTGGAATACATCGACATCGGCCGGGGTGAGGGGGCGATGGTTGCCGCCGGCGGCGCCAGGTTCGACGGTCCGGGCGGAGGCTGCTATGTCTCGCCGACTTTGTTCACCGGCGCCAACAACAAGATGCGCATCGCCCAGGAGGAGATCTTTGGGCCCGTGCTGACCGCCATCCCGTTCAAGGATGAGGCCGAGGCGCTGGCGCTTGCCAATGATGTCCAGTACGGCCTGACCGGCTATGTCTGGACCTCCGACGTGACACGCGCCTTCCGCTTCTCGGACAAGCTGGAGGCCGGGATGATCTGGGTGAATTCGGAGAATGTCCGCCACCTGCCGACGCCGTTCGGCGGGGTGAAGAATTCCGGCATCGGCCGGGACGGCGGCGACTGGTCGTTCGATTTCTACATGGAAACCAAGAATATCGCCTTTGCCACCGGCGCCCACGCCATCCCGAAGCTTGGCGGCTGAACCGATTGCCTAGGCGCGGGCGGCGGCGAGCGATCCCGGTCCGCGCCTTGAATTGTCTTTGAGATGATCCGTCACCGGCCCGGCCGATCGGACGGAGAGGAGGAGAACCCGATGCCGATACCGCAGCCCAATCTTTATCCATCCTTCAACGTCGTGCGCCTCAGCCATGTCGAATTCATCGTCAAGGATCTCGCCGCCAGCCGCGCCTTTTATGTCGACACGCTCGGCCTGCAGGTGACCGACGAGGATGCCTCGACGATCTATCTGCGCGCGCTCGAGGAACGCGGCCATCACTGCATGGTGCTGCGCAAGGGCGAGAAATCAGAAGTCGCCGCGCTGTCGCTCAAGGTCTATGCGGAAGATGACCTCGACAAGGCCAAGGCCTTCTTCGACGCCAAGGGACTGGCGAACGGTTGGGTGGAGCGTCCGTATCAGGGCCGCACGCTGCGGGCGATCGACATCTTTGGCACGCCGCTGGAATTCTACTTCAAGATGGACCGCCTGGCGCCGATCCACCAGCAGTACAAGCTCTATCACGGCGTCAAGCCGCTTCGGATCGACCACTTCAACTGCTTCACGCCCGATGTCGATGCCTCGGTCGCCTTCTACAACGAGATGGGCTTCCGCGTTACCGAATACACCGAGGACGACGAATCGAAGCGGCTCTGGGCGGCCTGGATGCACCGTAAGGGCGGCGTGCACGACATGGCCTTCACCAATGGTCTCGGGCCCCGCCTGCACCACACGGCCTTTTGGGTGCCGACTCCCCTCAACATCATCGACCTGCTCGACCTGATGTCGACCACCGGCTATCTCGGCAATATCGAGCGCGGCCCCGGCCGCCACGGCATTTCCAATGCCTTCTTCCTCTACATCCTCGATCCGGACGGCCATCGCATCGAGATCTACTGCTCCGACTACCAGACGGTCGATCCGGACCTGGAGCCGATCAAGTGGGACCTGAAAGACCCGCAGCGCCAGACGCTGTGGGGCGCACCGGCGCCGCGTTCCTGGTTCGAGCATGGCAGCCTGTTTGCCGGGACGGAAGTCAGCGAGGCGATCTTGAAGGCGCAACCGATCATCGCGCCGTGAGACTGTGGCGTGAGCCCTCCCCAACCCTCCCGACAAGGGGGAGGGGGGCGGGTCGAGTTTGTTGCAAGCCGGTTGGGTCCTCGGTTTGGTCAGACGGGCGGTGTCGAAAGACTACGGACGGTGTCGACTGACTGAAGCCGGCGCGTCTTGGCGCGACAGACTCCCTCCCCTTGTGGGGAGGGTCGGGGAGGGGTCTTGAAGAGGAATGACAATGACGACGAAACTGGCAAGCTTCACGATCGACGGCCGCGCCGCCTATGGCGCGATCACCGATGATGGCGTCGTTGACCTGTCCCTGCGCTTCGGCGCCCGCTGGCCGACGCTGAAGCAAGTGATCGAGGCAGACGCGCTTGGCGAACTGGTCGCCGCGGCGGCGGCGATGAAGCCGGACTATCCCGCAAGCGCGATCACCTATGAAATCCCCATCCCGCAGCCGGAAAAGATCATCTGCGTCGGCGTCAATTTTCCCGACCGCAATGCCGAATACAAGGACGGCCAGGAGGCGCCGCCCAATCCGTCGCTGTTCATCCGCTTCCCGCGCTCCTTCACCGGCCACGACCGCCCGCTGATCCGTCCTCCGGAAAGCGAGCAGCTCGATTACGAGGGCGAGATCGTCATCGTGATCGGCCCGGCGGGGGGCAAGTCCGGGCGACGCATCGCCGAAGCCGATGCGCTGTCCCACATCGCTGCACTGTCGCTGTGCAATGAAGGCACGATCCGCGACTGGGTGCGCCATGCCAAGTTCAATGTCACCCAGGGCAAGAATTTCGACCGTTCCGGTTCGATCGGTCCCTGGCTCGTGCCCTTTACCGACGAGAGCCAGATTGCCGACATCAGGCTCGAGACGCGGGTCAATGGCGAGGTGCGCCAGAGCGATCGCACCAGCCGGATGATCTTCTCCTTCAGAAAGATCATCGCCTATGTTTCGACGTTCACGACGCTGGTGCCGGGCGATATCATCGTCACCGGAACGCCGACGGGGGCGGGCGCGCGATTCGATCCGCCGATCTGGCTGAAACCCGGCGACGTGATCGAGGTCGAGGCCGACGGTATCGGTATCCTGCGCAACACGGTTGAAGACGAGGTTTGAAGATGATGACGCCTGAACAGGTCGCCGCCGCTGCGAAAAGCCTCGACGAGGCGGAAAGAACCCGCAAGCAGACCGGGCTTCTGTCGCTCGCCTATCCGGGCATGACGATGGACGATGCCTATGCCGTGCAGGCCGAATGGGTGAGCCGCAAGCTGGCAGCCGGGCGCACGGCGATCGGCTGGAAGATCGGACTCACCTCCAAGGCCATGCAATATGCGCTCAACATCGACATCCCGGATTCCGGCGTGCTGCTCGACGACATGCGTTTCGACGACGGCGCGGTGATCCCCGATCATCGCTTCATCCAGCCGCGCATCGAGGCCGAAATCGCCTTCATCATGAAGAAGGATCTGTCCGGCCCCGGCGTTTCCGTCTTCGACGTGCTGAACGCCACCGACTATGTCACGCCGGCGCTGGAAATCCTCGATACGCGCATTTTGCGCGTCGATCCCGAGACGATGAAGTCGCGCACCATCGTCGATACCATCTCCGACAATGCCGCCAATGCGGGAATCGTGCTGGGCGGCCGGGCGATGCGCCCCGATCAGGTCGACATGCGCTGGATGGGCGCGATCGTTTCGCGCAATGCAGAGGTGGAAGAAACCGGTCTCGGTGCCGGCGTGCTCAATCATCCGGCCCGCGGCATTGCCTGGCTCGCCAATCGGCTGCATCAGTATGGCGGAAAGATCGAAGCGGGGCAGGTCGTGCTGGCCGGGTCGTTCATCCGTCCGATCGAGGCCCGCCACGGCGACACCATCACCAGCGATTTCGGGCCGCACGGCACCGTCAGCTGCTATTTTGCCTAAGGAGAAATGTTCATGCCCGCACCGGTCAATGTCTTCAAGGAGGCCATTCTCGATGGCCAGACGCTCTACGGTCTCTGGGTCGCGCTGGCGAGCCCGCATGCAGCGGAAGTCTCTGCCGGCTCCGGTTTCGACTGGATCCTGATCGATGCCGAGCACGGGCCGAACGACATTCCGCTGATCGCCGCGCAGCTCGCCGCCGTCGCGCGTCATGCTGCCCATCCGGTGGTCCGCCTTCCGGTCGGTGAAACCTGGCTGATCAAGCAGGCGCTGGACATCGGCGCGCAGTCGCTGCTGATCCCGATGGTGGAGACGGGCGAAGAGGCGCTGCGGCTTGCCCGTGCCTGCCGTTACCCCCCGGAGGGCATTCGCGGCATGGGGGCAGGTCTCGGCCGTGCCTCCGATTTCGGCCGGATCGCCGACTATGTCGAAACCGCCAACGAGCAGGTCTGCCTGATCGTGCAGATCGAGAGCCAGCTTGGCATCGACAATGCCGAGGCGATCGTCACCACGGAGGGCGTCGATGGGGTGCTGATCGGGCCTTCGGACCTTGCCGCCGATTTGGGCCATACCGGCAATCCGCGTCATCCCGACGTGATGGCGGCAGTCGATGCGCTGATCCGCAAGGTCGTTTTGCTCGGCAAGCCGGCCGGCATTATGACCACCGATCCGACGATGATCCGGCTTGCCCGCGAGGCCGGCGCCTGCTTCATCGCCGTCGGTAGCGATGTGGGGGTCCTGGCGAAGGGTGCGCAGACGCTTCTCGCCGAGGTCAAGAAGGGTTGAGCCTTGGCCTTTAGAGCGGGAGAGGAAATGGCGGACAAGACCGCGGATCAGTCCGAGAAGGCCGAGCCGCCGCGCGAGACTGGGGCACCTGTGCCCCGCGTGCGGCTCCGGCATTTCTCCCGCTCCTTGCCGATGCTTCTGCTCAGGGCGCGGGAATCGGTGATGAAACACTTCCGCAATTCGCTGCGGATGTATGACCTGACCGAGCAGCAGTGGCGCATCCTTAGGGCCCTGATGACCGTCAAGGAAATCGAGGTGACCGAGCTTGCCCGCGCCACCTTCCTGCTCGGCCCGAGCCTGTCGCGCATCCTGCGCGATCTCGAGGCCCGCCAGTTGATCGAGCGTCATCCCGACGAGAACGATCTGCGTCGCGCGCGCATTACCATCAGCGCGGCCGGTCTCGACCTGATCGAAAAGGTTTCTCCCCATTCGGAGGAGATCTATGCCGAAATCACCCGCGCCTTCGGTGCCGAGCGCATGCGGGAGATGCAGAAGCTGCTCGAATACCTGGAAGCGGTGATGGCCAATATTCAGCTGCCGCTTCGCGGAGGCGAGGGCGAGCCAAGCGACGACGGAGACGAATGAACCTTCATCCGTCGTAAAGGGAAACGCGCCAATCGGCTCGGTTCATTCCGCCGCGATGATGTGGAATTCGTGATGGGCTTCCGGATGCTGCGCCTTGCCCATCAGGTAGATCAGACAGCTGGTGCGCAGGAGCGACGCGAAGTTGGACACGGAGCCGTTAATCTCCAGCGCTTCGTCATAGAGTGTCGACAGGAAGCGCGAGGTCGACATCGACTGGCTGACGGCAATTTCGTCGATCAGGTCCCAGAACGCGGCCTCGATCTGGATGCTGGTGGAATGGCCGGCGATCCTCACCGATCGGTTGACCGCGCGGTAACGGGCGGGGTCCTGTCCCGCAAAGACTTCACACATGGCATGCTCCTCCGGCTTTTCTTTTGATACGCATTATGCGGCCCGATGGTTTGCCGGTCAATTTCCCAAAACGTGGCGGTTTCTCGCGCGGGCGGCAGCCTGGCAACTGTTGATCCGGCAAAAATTGTCGGTGCGGTAGCGGGCTGCTACCCGATTTGCCGCTGGTGGCGGAAACTTCGACCATTCGATGATTTGCCTGAAACGAGGAGCATCCCTTGGCGAAAATGATGCATTCGATGATCCGGGTGATGGAAGAAGCCCGATCGCTCGATTTCTACAGCAAGGCCTTCGGGCTCGACATTGCCGAGCGGCTGGATTTCGACACCTTTACGCTGATCTATCTCAGCAATGCGGAGAGCGAGTTCGAGCTCGAACTGACCGTCAACAAGGGGCGGGAAGAGGCTTATGATCTGGGCACCGGTTACGGCCATCTCGCCGTCAGCGTCGCCGACCTCGATGCCGAGCACAAACGGGTGACCGATCTTGGGCTTGCCCCCGGCAAGATCGTCGAGTTCAACCGCGACGGGGCGTTGCTTGCCCGCTTCTTCTTCATGACCGACCCCGATGGCTACAAGATCGAGGTTCTGCAGCGCCACGGGCGCTACAAGTAAGGACGGAAGCCGCCGCGGGACGGGAGGCTCCGCGGGCTTGGCATATTCTTGAAAGGGGAGGGCGCGGCCGCCGCGCCGCCCGACGACGGACCGGCAGGAGAACGGTCCGTCGACCATGCCACATGACCCTGGGAGGAGACTGACGTGGTTACGCTTTACGAAAAATCGAATGGGATTTCCCGCCGCGACCTGCTCAAGCGCAGCGGCAGCGTCGGCGCGCTGCTGGTGATCAGCGGCTCGGCGGTGATCTGTCCGCAGGCCGCCTGGGCGCTGGAGGCCAAGGCGCTGAGGCCCGAAACCATGGCGACGCTGATCAAGCTCGCCCGGGACATCTATCCGCACGACCAACTGGCCGACCGCTTCTACGCGATCGCCGTCAAGGGCCAGGACGACCGCGCCGGCAAGGACGAGGCCCACAAGACGCTGATCGAGGATGGCATCGCCGATCTCGACAAGCGGGCCGGTCCGGGCGGCTATCGCGGCCTCGGCTGGGAGGACGACCGGGTGGCCATCCTGCGCGATATCGAGACGACGCCCTTCTTCCAGGCGGTGCGCGGCGACCTCGTCGTCAGCCTCTATAACCAGAAGGAGCTGTGGCCGATCTTCGGCTACGAGGGCGAGTCCTATTCCAAGGGCGGCTATATCGAGCGCGGCTTCGAGGACATCGAATGGCTCTGACGCCGGCCCAAGAGACAGCATAGCCGCCTAAGGAGGCCCATCGCGGATGGGAACGGCGGCCTATTCCGAAAATGCCGAATTGACATTCCTGGGAGGAAATCATGGCAGCGCCTTATGATCTCAACGACGACAGCGTGGTCGTCATCATCGGTTCGGGTGCGGGCGGTGGCACGCTCGGCAACGAACTCGCCCAGAAGGGCATCGACGTCGTCATTCTCGAAGCCGGCAGCCGGCACGAGGTCGAGGATTTCATCAACGACGAATGGGACAGTTTTGCCCAACTCGCCTGGCTCGACAACCGCACCACCGGCGGGGGCTGGCGCGTGGCGAAGGATTTCCCCAACCTGCCGGCCTGGATCGTCAAGGCGGTCGGCGGCACCACCACCCACTGGGCCGGCGCCTCGCTGCGCTTCCAGGAGCACGAGTTCAAGGCGCTGACCAATTACGGCAAGGTCGAGGGCGCCAACCTGCTCGACTGGCCGATCACCCTTGCCGATCTCGAGCCCTACTACGCCAAGGCCGAGGACAAGATGGGCGTGACCCGCACCAACGGCATCGAAGGACTGCCCGGAAACAACAATTTCAAGATCCTCAAGGCTGGTGCCGACAAGCTCGGCTACAAGGACTGCCACACCGGCAACATGGCGATCAACTCGGCGCAGCGCGACGACCGCAACAGCTGTCAGCAGACCGGCTTCTGCTTTCAGGGCTGCAAATGGGGCGCCAAGTGGTCGACCCTCTACACTGAAATTCCCAAGGGGGAGGCGACCGGCAAGCTGGAAGTCAGACCGAATTCGCATGTCGTCAAGATCGAGCACGACAAGTCGGGCAAGGTGACGGCCGTCGTCTATGCCGACAAGGACGGCAACATGAAGAGCCAGAAGGCGCGCATCGTCTGCGTCGCCGGCAATTCGATCGAAAGCCCGCGCCTGCTGCTCAATTCGCACTCGTCGATGTTCCCCGACGGCCTTGCCAATTCCTCCGGCCAGGTCGGCAAGAACTACATGCGCCATACGACAGGTTCGGTCTATGCGGTGTTCGAAAAGCCGGTGCATTTCTATCGCGGCACGACCATGGCCGGCATCATCCGCGACGAGGCCAGGCACGATCCGTCGCGCGGTTTCGTCGGCGGCTACGAATTGGAGACGCTGGCGCTCGGCATCCCGTTCATGGCGGCCTTCCTCGATCCGGGTGGCTGGGGCCGGTCGTTTGCCTCGGCCATGGACCAGTATGCCAACATGGCGGGGCTCTGGATCGTCGGCGAAGACATGCCGCAGGAGCAGAATGCGGTGAAGCTGCATGGCGAGCTGAAAGACAAATACGGCATGCCGATCCCGGATGTTTGGTTCACTGACCACCCGAACGACGAGGCCATGCGCAATCACGCCTACAGCCAGGGCGTCAAGCTCTACGAGGCTGTGGGGGCAACCCGCGCCTTCCCGACGCCGCCCTATCCGTCGACCCACAATCTCGGCACCAATCGCATGAGCGAGAAGGCGCAGGACGGCGTGGTCAACAAGCATGGCCAGACGCACGACATCAAGAACCTGTTCGTCTCCGACGGCAGCCAGTTCACCACCGGGGCCGCGGAGAACCCGACGCTCACCATCGTGACGCTGGCGATCCGGCAAGCAGACTACATCGCCGAACAGATGGGCGCCGGTTCGATCTGACGGAAACCTCCCTGCGGGCGGGGGCGGTGCGAAGACACCGTTCCCGTTGCGCATGGGTTGACCGCCGAACCCGACGTTCTCATCCATCGGAGGGGGCGGTCTTCGTCAGGCGTCGGTCGGGGTCAGTGGCGCAGCGCCGTAAACGCCTTGGCGCGTTCCTTCGTCTTGTCGACGATGCGGCGGATGCGCACGGTGGCCGGCGCCCTGTCCTGCGTGCCCGAGGCGACGGTCATCGGGTTGCCGCGCCAGACGAAGCCATCGCCGAACCAGGCGGTGATCCAGAGGGCTGGCAAAGCGAGATCGCGAAGGATCATGGCGGGCAGCGTCAGGCGTCCCATGTGCCAATGGAAAGCGCGGGTCAGCAGGATCTCGCCACCATACCAGGCGAGCACGTAGAGCATGAAGGTCAACGGCGAGCAGATGCCGGCCGCGGTCAGGCCGGCAAGCGTCAGGATCGGCAGCGCCCCGCCGGCGAGAAGTTCGGGCAGGAAGAAGAGCGGGAAGGACGAGCGGCGCAGGCGGGCCCAGCGCAGCTGCCGCCGCCACACGGTGATGAGCGTGCGCCGGCCGAGCGGCTGGTCGAAGGGCTCGGTCACCAGCCTCACCTTGAGGCCGAGGCTTCTTACGAGGTCCGTCGCGGCCGCATCTTCGGCCACTTCCTCGCCGAGGCGCTCGAAACCGCCGGCGCGCGCCATGACCTGACGATTGAGCAGCATGGTTTTGCCTTGGGCAAAGCCGATCCCGATGGCATCCGCCAGCAATTGCCAGCGCGCCTGGAAGCTGTTCAACCAGGCGCATTCGAGAACGGCTGCAAAGCCCTGGGGGGCTGCGCCGATCGGCGGCGAGCAAACCAGACCGGTCCCGGTTGTCCATCGGACGAAGAGCCGTTGCAGGTAGTCGGGCGGCATCAGCACATTGCTGTCGGCAATGACGATCCAGTCATGCTGGGCCGAGCGCCAACCCTTGATCAGATTGTTCATCTTCGGGTTGACGCTGAACACGTCCTCGCCGACCATCAGCCGCGAGGCCCTGTCCGGGTGCGCTGCCATGCAGTCGCGGGCAATCTTGATGGCTGGATCGTTGGGTGACGCGACGCAAAAGACCACTTCATAGTCGGGCCAGTCGAGGCGAAAGGTCGAGGCAAGCGTCTCGGCCAGATTGTTTTCGCGCCCGCACAAGGGCCTGAGAATGGTGACGGCCGGGCGGACGGTCCAGGTCGCATCGGGTTCCGCCCGCTTCTTGCGTATCAGTACGATCAGGATGCTGAGCAGATGAACGCAAAGGGCGATTGCGCAGATCCAGAACAAGACAGTCATGGCACATCCTCGTGGCGGGGCGCTCCGGCATAGCACCGGCATATGACAGTTCGGCAACCATAGCCTCCCGTCAGAGGCGCGCCAAGTCGTGGAGCCGGCGCCAGGCGCCTCGCGAGCGTCGCTAGGCCTTGCCTTCCTTGTACCGCAGGATGCGGAGGATGCGCCAGCCGAGGTAGAGCGCGATCACGCCGGCGGCGAGGAAACCGCTCAGATCGCCGACGATCTCGGCAATGGTCATGACATTGTCGCTGAAGGTCACGCCGAGGCTGGTATATCCGCCGACCCAGAAAACTTCGCCGGCCACGCCGTAGAAGGTGAAGCGCGCCCAGGAGAATGCCGTGGCTCCGGCGAGCAGGTTGACATAGGGCCCGAGCGGGGCGAGCAGCCAGCGGGTGAGGAAAACGGCAACAGCGCCACGGGTGTTGATCCGCTCTTGCGCGCTGGCGAGTGCCTGCTGTCGAGCCGGGGTTTTTGCCAACCGCGACACGATGGTGGCGCCGCCCAGCCGGCCGATGGCAAAGCCGGTCTGGTCGCCGAGCACCGCCGCGCCAAGCGCGGTCAAGAAAACCGCGGTCAGGTTGAAATCGCCGGCGGCGGCGAAGGCTCCCATCAGCATCATGACGATCGAGGCCGGAAGCGGCAGGCCAAGGCAGCTCAAGCCGGTGACGGCTGCGAGCAGGGGCAGGCCGTAGATGGGCAGGAGCGCCAGCAACTGGTCCGTCATCTGGCTTGCTCTTCGGCACGCAGCTGTGCGATCGCGGCCTCGATGTCCTTCTCCAACGCGTCGAGCGGCTGGCCCCGTTCGCGGGCGATCCGCTCGAGCGTCGGCCGTGACTTCCGGTCCTGATTGTCCGGCGGCTGAAGGTCGAGGAGCTCGATCAAGCGGTCGCGCGGCACCTCGTAGGAATGGGCGATGTAGCCGATCGTCATCCAGCCTTCGAGCGGCTGGTTGCGGTGGGCCGGGTCGCTCCAATAGAGCACGGAAAGCAGGAAGCGGGCGGCAAAAAACAAGGCGATCAGCGTCGCGCCCAGGAAACCGCCGAGCAGCAGGCGATGGCGCTGCCAAAGTATCGCAAGAGCCGTCACCTGTCGTTCCCCACCGAATTCTCCATGTCGCCCGAGGCCGGACTTGACAGCCGTGGTCTCTGGCTTTCAATCGTCCGCGATCATCTAAACGGAAAAGGCACGTTGCGGCAATGAACGCTTCTGATGTTCGTCTCGAGGAAAGCTGGAAGAGGGTGCTCGGGCCGGAATTCGCAAGTCCTTACATGGGCCAGCTCAGGGAGTTCCTGCTTGCCGAGAAAGGCGACGGCAAGCGTATCTTTCCCAAGGGTGCGGAGTATTTCCGCGCCCTCGACCTGACGCCGCTTTCTCGCGTGCGGGTCGTCATTCTCGGCCAGGACCCCTATCACGGCGCGGGACAGGCCCATGGCTTGTGCTTCAGCGTCAGGCCCGGCGTGCGCATTCCCCCGTCGCTGGTCAACATCTACAAGGAGATGGAGAGCGATCTGGGCATACCGCGCGCGTCCCATGGCTTCCTCGAGAGCTGGGCGCGACAGGGCGTGTTGCTGCTCAACAGCGTGTTGACCGTCGAGGAGGCGCGCGCCGGCGCCCATCAGGGCCGAGGCTGGGAGCGCCTCACCGATGCGGTCATCCGGGCCGTCAACGACGAATGCGACAATGTCGTCTTCATGCTCTGGGGTTCCTATGCGCAGAAGAAGGCGGCTTTCGTCGATGGCAAGCGCCATCTGGTGCTGAAGGCGCCGCATCCCTCGCCGCTATCCGCCCATAACGGCTTTTTCGGTTGCCGGCATTTCTCCAAGGCGAACGAATTCCTCGTTTCGCGGGGGCTCGATCCGATCGATTGGAGACTGCCGGATGCGCCGCTCGGGAACCATCCTGAACTGTAGTCGACCCTCCGTATACTCCCTAAAATTTTATTGATTTTGGCCTTTGCCCGGTCCAGCATGCCCGCTGATTTTTGAAGGCATTTTTCAGGACGTATTGGCATGACCCCGTTGCATTTTTCGCAGCCACTCTGGCGGCGGCCCCCGCGCGCCCTGTTCGCCGGCGAGCCGATATCCTCGCCGGAGCGCGTCGACCTGACCGTCGTCGGCGGCGGCCTGCAGGGGCTTTCGACGGCCTATGCGGCGGCACGCAGGGGCCTTGCGGTGCGGGTGATCGAGGCGCGCGAACTGGGTGAGGGGGCGTCCGGCCTGAACGGCGGACAGGTCATTGCCGGCCTGAAACAGGATCCGGACTGGCTGCTGCAGCATTTCGGCCAAACCCGAGGCAGCGCGTTGATCGATTTTGCCGCGGGCGCCGCCGATGCGGTTTTCGACCTGATCCAGACGGAGGGGCTGGACGTCGAACATGTCAGGTCCGGGTGGATTCAGGCCGCCCATACGCCGGCGGCCCTTGCGGCCGCCGAGGAACGCAATCGTCAATGGCGGGCGCGGGGCGCCGATGTGATGCTGTTGAACGGCGCGGAAGTGGCGCTGCTCACCGGGGCGAGCGGCTATCTCGGTGGCTGGCTCGATCGCCGCGGCGGGACCATCGATCCGCTTGCCTTCGTCTTCGAACTGGCACGTCTGGCGACCCAGTCCGGTGCCCGGATCGCCACGGCAACGAGAGCGATCGGGTTGCGGAGCGAGGGGGCGGACTGGCTGGTCGATACCTCGGCTGGATATCCGGTCACATCCCGCTCGGTCGTGGTCGCCACCAATGCCTATTCCGACCGGCTCGTTGCGGGGCTGGCGCGAAGCCTCCTGCCATTGCATTCCTTCCAGATCGCCACCGCGCCCTTGCCGCCGGACCTGCGGGAGACCATCCTGCCGCATGGGCAGGCCGTTTCCGACAGTCGCCGTATCGTGGTCTATTACCGCAAGAGCCCGGACGGCCGCCTGGTGTTGGGCGGGCGTGGCCGGATGGCCGAGCCGAAAAGCGAAGCCGACTGGGTCCATTTGCAAAGGGCGATGGTGCGGCTCTTTCCGGCGCTTGAGGGCGTGACCGTCGAGCACCGCTGGTTCGGTCGCGTGGCGATGACGCCGGACCACTTCCCGCATGTCCATGAACCGGAAAGGGGCCTGCTGGCCGTTGCCGGCTGCCAGGGACGGGGTGTCGGATTGATGACCGCGCTCGGGCCCCTTCTGGTCGATTACATCCAGAGTGGCGATCCGGCTGCCTTGCCGTTTCCACTGACGCCGATCCGCCCAATCCCGTTTCATTCGCTTCGCGCGCTCGGCGTCGGCGTCACGATCGCCTGGTATCGTATGCTGGACGGGTTGGAGGGGTAGCCGATGTTCGGTCGAGTTCGCGGATACGACCCGGGGAGGCAAAGCCTGTCGAGGCGATGATCGGTCGCCGCGGCCTTGCAAGCGCCGTCGCTTGCCGTTTAACTGATTGCACCGTCCACCCGATGTCCAAGGGCCTTCCTTCACGATGAAACGCGTCTTCAATCCGCCATCCGTTCGCCCTCCCTTCGGCCAATATAATCACGGGCTGCTCGTACCGCCGGGCGCGAGCCTTCTGGTGACGTCGGGCCAGTTGGGCATTCGTCCCGATGACAGCATTCCTGACGATGTGACCGGCCAGGCGGAACTGTGCTTCGAGGCGATCAAGGCCATTCTGGAGGAGGCCGGGATGAGCTTTGCCGACGTCGTCCGGATCTCGGGCTTCGTTACACGGCGGGAGGATTTCGCGGCCTATATGGCGGTGCGGGATCGTTACACGCTGGAACCGAAGCCGGTATCGACACTGATCGTGGTCGGTGGCTTCACCCGGCCGGAGTTTCTCGTCGAGGTCGAGGTTACGGCGGCAAAACTCGTCTGAAACGCCCGCATTTGCGGCGTCGAATGCCTGCTGGCGGCTGCTTGCAGGACATTTCCGTTTAGCCGCGCGGATTTTCCCCCACCATTCGAAGGGTATTTTCAGGAACAAAAGCGAGCCCCGCAAGTTCTTACGGTCAATGGCACATCAACAAGAAAGGATACCGCCATGAAGACGAAGATTCTTGCAGTTAGCGCCATCGTGCTCGGCTCGATCGCTGTCCCAGCCATCGCCCAGGAAGGCACCGTCACGGGTGCTGCCGGTGGCGCCGTGACCGGCGCGATCGTCGGTGGTCCGGTCGGCGCGGCCGTCGGGGGCGTCGTTGGCGCCATTGCCGGCACTGCCGTTGCTCCGCCGCCGGCCCAGGTCGTGACCTATGTCCGCCAGCAGCCTGTTCCGACCGAGACGGTCGTGATCGAACAGCCGATCGTCGTCGGCAAGCCGATCCCGGAAACGGTCGTGCTGACCCCGGTCGCCGAAGACCCGACCTATTCCTATGCCGTGGTCAACAATCAGCGAGTCATCGTCGACCCGCAGACCCATGTGGTCGTCCAGGTCGTCGAGTAACGATCAATGATGATGCCGGGCGGCGCATAGCTGCCCGGCGACATCCACCAACATTCTGACATTCTGATAACCCTGATCAAGGAGCGGGCGATGAAAACGTCGGTCCTCGCACTGAGTGCGTTAGTCATCGGTCTTTCCGTCGCCCTTTCGGTGAAGGCCGCAAGTCAATCCAGCGATCGCCCTGAAGAGGCGGTCGTACTCCAGCCGGAGGCGCAAGCCGCAGGATGGAGGGTGGAGGCGGCGCTTCAACAGGAACCGCAGGATGTCGTAACCAATCGGCCGGTCGATGTATTCGCACCGCGTCCGATCCCTGAGAACAGACTGAACATTCGTCGGGTGGGGCCGCGCTTTTTCCCCGATCCGACCCACGCGCTCGATCTCGGGCGCTGAAACCGAGGAGACCTGACATGACCGATTATCAGACCAACACCACCCGTCCCGTCCATCCGCAGGATCCGAGAACCCCGGCGGACCGTGGAGCGACGGTCGTCAACAATGACCGCAGCAGTGGCGCCGGTTGGGCTGTCGCCCTTCTGGTTGCCGTCGCACTCGGCATCGGCGCCGTCTTCATGTTCACCGATTTCTCCCTGAACGGCGATTCGGTAGACGTAGACGTCACCGCTCCGACCAGCTCGGCACCGGCTGATCCTGCCCCCGCGACCGATGCCGCTCCGGCTCCGGCTGCCCCGGCAACGCCGGCTCCTTCGACCGATGCCGCTCCGGCTGCCCCGGCCGCTCCTGCTCCGTCCACGACCCCCGCACCGGCTGGCCAGTAACCCCCTCGCTGCCCAGCTTCGTGCAAATGGCCGGCTCCCCATGAGGGGGGCCGGCTTTTTCGTGATCAGAAGTCTTCCATGACCTTGCGGACGCGGGCGAGAAAAGCCGCCCGTGTCTCCTCGGTGCAGTTGTTCATGTCGTAGTGGGCGAGATATTTCACCGGCGCGCCGATCTTGATCTGTGCGCGCAGCACGCGGGTGACGATCTTCTTCGGTGGATTGCCGACCAGAAAGGCGCGCCAGGGCGTCGCACCATAGGTCATCACCGCGGCCAGCTTCCGGATGTGGCGCAGCGTCGGCGTCAGCTTGCCGTCCTCCAGGTCGAACGACACGCCCTTGACCCAGACACGGTCGAAATAGCCCTTGAGCATGGCGGGGAAACCGAAGTTCCACACCGGGGTGACGATGACGAGGGCTTCCGCCGCCTTCAGCCGGTCGACATGGGATTTCACCAGGACGGTGTTTTCCGGATAGTCGTGGTAGACGGTGCGGTCGTGGGCGGAGAGGACGGGGTCGAAACCTTCCTCATAGAGATTGCAGCCATCGACCTCGTGGCCCGCCTTGGTCAGGCTTTCGCAGGTCTGGCGATAGAGCGCCCGGCCATAGCTTTCGTCGAGCGGATGGGAATGCAGGACAAGTACGCGCATCGTGTTGAAAAGCTCCATGTCGTGGCCCGGCACCGAATGCCGCCGAGCGTTGAGTGAAAATTTTCCGCGCCGTTTGTCCCGATGATCAGCAGCCCGCCGCCATAGCCGGGCCTTTGACCACCATGGTCGTTTCCATGCGTCGAGGCCGTTTGTCAGCCCCGATCGGGAGTACCTTCGGATGTTCTGTCTGTCGTGGCGGTATCAGGTCTCCATGAATGCCTGGAGACCGGGGAAGAGGTAGTTCTTGCCGGCCTTGAAGTCGAAATCGGGATTGTCCCAGGCGATCATCTTGCCGGGGTTCAGGAGGCCCTTCGGATCGGTTTCCTTCTTGAAGGCGAGCTGAACCGTGTCCGTCTGCTTCATGCCGCCTTCCTCCAGCGTGTAGCGGTGCGGGTTGAAGATCGGGCAACCGTTGTCCTCGTGGATCCTGATGATCTCTTCGAGCCGTTCCGGCGTGGTGTAGCGCACCAGCGGCAGGCCCGAGCACTGGATCGCGCCGTCGAACTTGATGAACTCGAGGTGGCCGATCACCTCGTCGCCGAAGATCTCCACCATTCTGCCGACCTTCTCGACATGGTCCGGACCGGGATACTGGACCTGCAGATAGGTGAAGCCCGGATCGAGTTTCAGGGCGCGAAGGGTGGTGTGGTTCCAGGCCAGTTCATAGGCATGCGGTATGCCCTTCATGCTGTCGACCGTGTCGGAGCGGAAACGGATTTCCCCCTTCATCTTCTCGACATAGGCGGCGAAGGGTTCCATCGAATGCGGCGCGACCATCAGCACCACGACCGACTGGCCTTCCTTCAGCCAGGGCTTGTGGCGGGTGAAATACTCAAAAGGCACGGGGGCGGCAATCGGCGCGACTTCCTTCAGAAGAATGCCGTTGCGATGGGTGAGCGCATCGGCGAAACGCACTGCATCCATGAAGTCGTCATAGCCGACGATGACGTCCACCCAGTCGTAAGCCGGGGCGAGCGGCATCTCGACTTCGGTGATGATGCCGTTGGTACCATAGGCGTGGGAAACCTTCTGCAGGTCCCAGGCCGAAAGTTCGAGCACGCGCGGTTCCGCTTCCATGGTCACGACGCGCAGGCGCAGGATGTTGCCGAGGTCACGCAAGCCGCCCCAGGTGATCGAGCCGACGCCGCCGGAGCCGCCGGCGATGAAGCCGGCGATCGTCGCGGTCTGGGCGGTCGAGGGATGAAAGCGCAGTTCCTGGCCGGAATGGGCCTTGGTCTCCTTGTCGAGTTCGGAGACGATGACGCCCGGTTCGCAGATCACCCGACCCGGATGGATCGCCTTGATCTTGTTCATGTTCATCAGGTTCAGGATGATCCCGCCGGAGAGCGGCATGGCCTGGCCGTAATTGCCGGTGCCGCCGCCGCGCGGCGTGACCGGTACGCCGTGGGCGTAAGCCACCTTCAGCGTGCGGATGACTTCATCTTCGCTCTTCGGCGAGACGACGATGTCTCCGACGACATTGTCGAGCTGGGCCTTGAGGATCGGCGAGTACCAATAGAAGTCGCGGCTCTTCTGCTTGACGAGCGCCGGATTGTCCTCGACCGCGATGCCTTCGAGTTCCTTTTTGATCTGCTGGTAGTCGGCCATGGTCAGTCTTTCATCAGCGGGTCAAGGTCACGGTAATCCGGCAGGCTGCGGTCGATGCCCTTGCCATTCCGCACGATGATGCGGTCAGCCTGCGGACGGGAAAGGAATTCGCTCCAGCGTCGCGCCGAAAACAGCACGAGGTCGGCGGGAAGGCCGGCGGCGATGCGCCCGCGGTCGGCACGGCCGAGAATATCGGCCGGCGTGCGCGTGACGACGCGCGCGGCCTCGTCGAGCGGATGGTCGAGATGGAGGATGCGCACCCCTTCGCGGAACACCTCGACCGGATCGAGGTCGCCATAGGCGTAGAACGGGTCGCGGGTATTGTCGGAGGAGATCGCGGTCGGGATGCCGGCCTCCGTCAGTTCATGGAACAGCGTCACGCCGCGATAGCGCGGCGTCCGGTTCGGCGCCCGGTCCTGCAGGTACATGTTGCACATCGGCAGCGACACGACGGAAAGGCCGGCCTTGGCCACGACATCGATCGTCGCCTTGGCCAGCTCGTCGTTCTGGCGGGCGAGCGAGCAGCAGTGACCGACGGTAACGGCGCCTTCGAATCCGTTGCGGATCTTTGCCTCGGCGATGGTCTTCAAGGTCAGGACCTCGTGGTCCTGGGTCTCGTCGACGTGGAGGTCGATGTCCAGCCCACGCTCGGAAGCGGTGCGGAACAGCTTGTCGAGGCGGGTTTCGAGATCCGGCATCAGGTAGGTCACGCCGCCGAGCAGGCCGCCATGGCTTGCGACCACGTCGGTCAGGTCGCCGAAGAAGGCCTCGTCGGTGATCATGTCGAGCGGGAAGAGGGCGACGGCCTGGAGGGTGATCCTGTCCTTCCAGGCATCGCGCAGTTCGGAGAAGACCTCGAAGGAAATGCGATGTTGCGGCGGCAGACTGTCGAGATGGGTGCGGATCAGGCCGGTGCCGTGGGCATAGGCGGTCTTTAGCGAAAACTCCATGCGGGCACGCACGTCGGCTGCCGACCAGCAGGCCTCACGGTCGCTGCGCACGGCGTCGAGCGCACCGACGAAATCGCCGGTCGGGTTGGGTCGGCGGTCCCAGATATGGCCCTTGTCGAGATGGGTGTGCATGTCGGCGAAGCATGGCCATGCCATGCCCTGTGCGAGGTCCGTGGCCGGCATATCCGTCGGCGTGGAGCCGGCGGGCAGGATCGCTTCGATCTTGCCGTCGGCAATAACGATATCCGCATCGATCAGACCTTCGCGGCCGCTCGGCCCGGCAAAGCCATCGACGGTGATGGCCGGCAGCGTGGCGTTCGTCAGGACATAGCGGTCGGCGGTGGGCAGGGATAAGGCGGGAAAGGGCATCAGTTTTCTCTCTTGAGGCTGCTTTCGTGCCAGCGATGCAGGGCGAGCCAGGACAGGAAGGAGGTGATCGCGAAGATCAGGACGCCGAGGCAGGACAGCAGGAAGAGGGCCGCGAAGAGGCGGGGGATGTTCAGTCGATACTGTGCCTCCAGCAGGCGGAAGGCGAGGCCCGAGCCGGCGCCGGCCGAGCCCGCGGCAAATTCGGCGACCACGGCGGCGATCAGGGCAAGGCCGCCGCCGATGCGAAGCCCCGTCATGAAATAGGGAAGCGAGGCGGGGAGCTTAAGGTAGAGCAGCGTCTGGAGCCGTGTCGCGCCATAGAGGTCGAAGAGGTTCAAGAGGTTGTGGTCGACGCTTTTGAGGCCCTGCACCATGTTCGACAGGATCGGGAAGAAGGCGACGAGGAAGGCGCAGATCAGGAGCGCGACCTGGGTCGATGGCGCGTAGATCAGGATCAGCGGGGCGATCGCGACGATCGGGGTCACCTGAAGGATGACGGTGATGGGATAAAAGGCGAGCTCGATCCAGCGCGACTGGACGAGGAAGATGGCGATACCGACACCGCCGATCAGCGCCAGCGCCAGCGAGGCAAGGGTGATCTTGGTCGTGACCCAGAGTGCCGGCGCCAGTGTTCCCCAGTCCGTGACGAGCGCGGTGCCCGCGGCAATCGGGCTCGGGAGGATGTATTGCGGAACGCCGGACAGGACGACGCCGATCTGCCAGGCGGACAGAAGCGTGAAGACCACGATAATCGGCACGATGATCTTCAACAGCGTGTCGCGCGAACGGGAGGCTGCGACGGGTTTGGCCGCGATCGGGGAGGAGGGGCTCGTAACCATCAGTGTGCGTCCTCTCCGTCCATGGCTTCCAGCAGTGTTTCCGAAACGGTCTCGCAGGCCTGGCGATATTCTTCCGAGGTGCGGTAGTGCGCGTCGCGCTCCAGACTGGTGTGCAGCGCAAAGTCGGCATGGACCCGGCCGGGCCGCGACTTCATCACGACGATGCGGCTCGACAGATAGGCGCTCTCGAAAACGGAATGCGTGACGAAGACGACGGTGATGCCGGTCTCTTTCCACAGGCGCAGAACGTCGTCGTTGAGCTTTTGCCGCGTGATTTCGTCAAGCGCCGCGAAGGGTTCGTCCATCAAAAGCAGCTTCGGCCGGGTGACCAGCGCGCGGGCGATCGAGACGCGCATCTTCATGCCGCCGGAGAGTTCGCGCGGATAGGCCTCGGCGAAATCCTCAAGGCCAACGGTCGCAAGCGTCGCCATGATCTCGTCGCGCGCCGCGGCCTTGGAAATGCCCTTGAGCTTCAACGGCAGGTGGACATTGCCGAACACCGTCTGCCACGGCATCAGCGTCGGTTCCTGGAAGACGAAGGAAATGTCGCCTTCGGGCAGGCCCTTGGAATTGATGCGCGAGCTTGGCCAGTCGATCATACCGGTCGAGACGTCGCCCAGTCCGGCGATGATCCTGAGCGCCGTCGACTTGCCGCAGCCGGAGGGGCCGAGCAGGCTGACGAACTCGCCGCCATTGACGGTGAGCGACATGTCCGAGAGGGCCACGGTGCCGCTGGAAAAGACTTTCGTCACCTGATCCATGACGACGAGCGGCCGGCGCCGCGCGTCGGTCGGCGATGCGCCGTTCTGGGCGGAGGAGGTTGCCGTCTCGGCGTCTGGAGATGTCATTTCGGGCCTTGATTGCTTCTTGTTGGTCGGGATCGGCGCATTCCCGCTTCTCCCCATCGGGGAGAAGGTGGTCCGAAGGACCGGATGAGGGGGGCGTCAGCAAGGCCTCCGGCCTCCCCCTCATCGCCTTGCATCCGCTCGGCCCTTCTCCCCGCGGGGGAGAAGGGGGCGGTGTCACTTCTTCAGGGCCATTCCGACGCCCTTGCAGACGTAATTTGTGGTGAAGGCCTTGGTGTAGTCGAGGTCGGCGGTCTGGACGCCGATCGAGACCATGTCGTCGAAGAACTTCTTGTAGCGCTCCTCGGTCATGCAGCCGATGCCCTTGTCGAGCGCTTCGCCGGATTCGACGATGCCGTATTCCTTCATCTTGGCGATGGAATACTCGATCTGGCCATCCGTCATTTCCGGATTGTCCTTCTTGATCAGATCGTTGGCGGCCTTGTTGTCGCCGTGGAGATAATTGTACCAACCCTCGATCGAGGCATCGACGAAGCGCTGGACCAGGTCGGACTTGGTCTCGACCATGGTGGCGGTGGTGGTGATCATCGTCGAATAGGGGTTGTAGCCGTTGTCGGCGAGCAGGAAGACCTTCGGTGCCCAGCCTGCCTGCTTCTCGATCTCATAGGGTTCCGAGGTCAGGTAGCCCTGCTGGGCCGACTTCGGATCGGCGATGAACGGCGCCGGGTTGAAGGTGTAGGGCTTGTACTGCTCGTCCTTAAAGCCCGGATAGTTCTTCTTCATCCACTCGAAATAGGTGACGTAGCCGTCCTTGCCCATGAAGATCGCATCGAGCTTGGCGAGGTCGGCAAAGGTCTCTATGCCCTGGTCGGGATGGGCGAGCAGGACCTGCGGATCCTTCTGGAAGATCGCGGCGACGTCGACCAGCGGAATGCCCTGCTTGACGGCATCCATCTCGCCGAGCGGGCTGCCCATGTAGAAATCGACCTTGCCGGCGATCAGCAACGCGCGATTGGCGGCGTTCGGGCCGCCCTGGACGATGGTGACCTTGAGTCCGTGCTTTTCATAGGTGCCGTCGGCGACGGCCTGGTAGAAACCGCCGTGTTCGGCCTGGGCGAGCCAGTTGGTGCCGTAGCTGACCTCGTCGAGGGCATAGGCCTGCTGTGCCGAAAGCGCCGTTCCGAGCCCGAGAAGGGCGAGGAAGGTGGTCTTGCTGAGAGTGTCGCGCATGTCGATCGAGTTCCCCTGTCCATTCGCCGAAGCTCCGCCATTGGGCTCCGTTTTCCATATTTGATCGGTTGCCTTGCGCTTTGAAAAGCATCAAAATTCGTCCGCATTGATGCCTTTTTTGCACCGCTGTGCAGGTTGATGCCCAATTTATGCTATTCGATTAAAAATTATGCAATGGTGACCCGGTGCTTCATTCCCGAAAGCTGCAATACATCAATGAAATCGTCCGCTGCGGCTCGATCCGCAAGGCGGCCGCGCGGCTCAACGTCGCCTCGTCGGCGGTCAACCGGCAGATCCTGGCGCTCGAAGAGGAACTCGGGGCGCCGATCTTCGAGCGGCTGCCGCGCGGTCTTCGCCTGACGGCTGCCGGCGAGCTGTGCGTAGAGCATATCCGCGACGTGCTGAAGAACTACGAAAAGCTCGAATCCCGCATTCGCGGCCTGAAAATGCCGCAGGCCGGCAAGGTGACGCTGGTGACGACGGTGGGCCTGGCCGCTGGTCCCCTGCCGCAAATCCTGGCGCGCTTTCTCGAATCGCACCCGCGGGTTCGCATCCAGCTGCGCAATGATGGCGGTTCGACGACCATCAACCCGGTGCTGACCGGCGAGGTCGACATCGGCCTCGGCTTCAACATCCCAGCGACCCCCGGCATTCGCACGCTTGCCAATTTCGATGTGCCGGTCGGCGTCGTGCTGCCGCCCGGCCATCCGCTGTCGCACGAGGCGGGACCGATCGATCTCGCCGATGTGGTGCAGGAAAAGCTGGTGCTGGCGCAGTCGGGCACCAGCCTGCGCAATATCATCGACCTGGCGCTCGCACCGGTGCCGCTGCCGGTCGAGCCGGTGCTGGAGACGAATTCATCCGAATTGATGAAGCAACTGGTCAAATGCGGGGTGGGGCTGACGCTGCTCAATCCGCTTGACGTGATCAGCGAGTGCCGGGCCGGGGAACTGGTCTTCCGTCCGCTGCTCGAGGGCCAGTTGCGCCACCAGCCGATGAAGCTCTTTGCCCGGGCGCGGGCGCCGCTCGATGCGGCGACCAGCCTGTTCGTCGAGTATCTGATGCAGGAATTGGTGGGTCTGGTGCGCGAACTGCAGGGCAAGGGCCATATACCGGCGGGCGAGAAGCCGGGCGAGCGGGCCCTTGCGATGCGCGACGAAGATCAGCGCGAATAGAGATTGGCCAGCGGATAGCGCGTCAGGTCGCGCAAGAGTTCTATGAAGCCCGCGACCTGATGCCTGCAGATCGCCGCACCCTTTTCCGCCGTGCCCTTCGAGGCATCGCCGACCACGCCGTTCGGGTTGAGGTCGTGCGCGATCCAGGCCAGCGAATGCGGCGGCAGCGGGGTCAGGTACTTCGAACTGGCCTTCATCTCCTCGGCACGCGAGACGAAATTCCCGGCCTTGTCCATGCGCACCAGATCCGGGCGGAAATGGAGCATCAGCGAGGTCTCGACCTCGCCGCCATGGATGCCGTATCGGCTCTCGTGTTCCGAGATCATGCCGTCCGGATTGCCGAACCGGCCCCACTGGGTGGAGACCACGGCCATCTGGTGGCGCACCCTGAGTTCGCGGGCGACGATGCTCATCACGTCGACATTGCCGCCATGCGAGTTGACGATGACCATCTTGCGGATGCCGGCCTCGGCGACCTTGGCGCCGATCGCGGTCCAGGCGGGGATCAGGATCTCCGGGCCGAAGGACAGCGTGCCGGGGCCGTAAATGTGCTCGTTGGCCTTGCCGATTTCCTGGGTCGGCAGGACGAGGAAATCGAGATCGTCCGGACGCTGGTTCTTCAATTCGGCGAGCATGCCATTGGCGATCGCGACGTCGGTGGCGATCGGCAGATGGGGGCCGTGCTGCTCGGTCGAGGCGATCGGCAGGACGGCGATGGTCGTGTCGGGGGAAAGCCCGGCGAAGTCGGCGGTGTTCAGTTCGTTCCAGAAGAATGGCTTGGCCATGGTCGGCTCCCTCGCAAGTGTCAGGAGAATCGATAGGACACTTGGGTGGGCTTGGAAAAGCACCATATTGCGTGCAGGGTGCTGCCTTAAAGCGAGCGGTCGATGGCGGTCTGCACCAGTTCTTGCGCGAAGCGCGTCAGGCGGTCGGTCTGGGCTTGCCCCATTCGGCAATGGCGATACCGCCGAGAACCAGCGAAAGCGCGATCAGGTGCAGCGGCTGAAGCGCCTCTCCGATCACCGCGAGTGACAAAAGCGTGCCAAATACCGGGACGAGATTGATGAACAGGCCCGCCCGGTTGGCGCCGATGCCCTCGACGCCCAGCACATAGAAGACCTGCGAAATCAGCGAGGGGAACAGAGCGGCATAGGCGATCATGCCCATTCCGGCGAGATCCGGCAGGATCATCGTCCCATTGGCCTCTTCCCAAAGAACGAGCGGCAGGCCGGTCAGCGCGCCGCCCAGCGCGGAGGCGGCCATCAGGCTCTTCCAGTGGATCGCCGGCTTCCAGCGCAACGCGATCGTATAAATGGCATAGGCGGCAACCGCGAGCAGCAGCAGCGCATCGCCGAAATTGAGCGCCAGCGACAGCAGCACATCAAGATCGCCACGGGTGGCGGTCAGCGCCACGCCGACGAAGCTGATGGTGAAGCCGAGGATCTGGACCGCGGAGACCGGGATGCGGAACAGCAGGAAATTGAGGATGAAGATCAGCACCGGAATGCCGCCCTGCTCGATCGCGCCGTTGACCGCGCTGGTGTATTTGAGGGCGGTATAGAGAAAACCGTTGAAGGCGGTATAGCCGATCGCGCCATAGCCGAGCAGCAGCAGCCAATGGCGCTTCAGTTCGGGCCAGTCCTTTTTCAGTTGCGGCACCGAGATCGAACAGATGATGATCAGTGCGATCGACCAGCGCGAAAAATTGAGCACCATCGGGCTGACATGGCCGACGGCCAGCTTGCCCACCACGGTGTTTCCGCCCCAGAAAAGCGTTGCAACGGTCAGAAAGAAATAGGCTCTGAGAAGCAAGGGATTGCACCGGGAGGTTGGGCGGGAGGGCGCGCTAAGGCTTTGATCTGCCGGATGAGATAGGCGAGGGGCAGCGTTTTGTCACGCAAAAAGCCGATTTCGCCCGCATAACGAGTCGATTTCACAAAAACAACACAGTATAGATGCGCGGGTTTGGATAAGGCGCAGTCTGTTGCGCGATAGACAGGATTTCGAAATGACGAATGTCGTGGTTGTGGGTTCGCAGTGGGGTGACGAGGGCAAGGGCAAGATTGTCGACTGGCTCTCCGAACGGGCGGATATCGTCGTCCGGTTCCAGGGCGGCCACAATGCCGGCCATACGCTGGTGATCGACGGCATCAGCTACAAGCTGTCTCTGCTGCCCTCGGGCGTCGTTCGGCCCGGCAAGAAGGCCGTGATCGGCAATGGCGTCGTCGTCGATCCGCATGCGCTGATCGCCGAGATCGGCCGCCTCAAGGATCAGGGCGTCGAGGTGACGCCGGACAATCTGCGAATCGCCGAGAACGCCACGCTGATCCTGTCGCTGCACCGCGAACTCGACGGCATGCGCGAAGATGCCGCCACCAATAGCGGAACGAAGATCGGCACCACCCGGCGCGGCATCGGCCCGGCCTATGAGGACAAGGTCGGTCGTCGTGCGATTCGCGTCATGGACCTCGCCGATCTCGATGCGCTCGAAGGCAAGGTCGAACGTATCCTGACCCACCACAATGCGCTTCGCCGCGGTTTCGGCGCGCCCGAGGTCGAACACAAGACGATCATGGAGGAGCTGACCTCGATCGCCGATCGCGTCCTGCCGTTCATGGATTCGGTCTGGGTTCTGCTCGACAAGGAGCGCCGCAAGGGGTCGCGCATCCTGTTCGAAGGCGCGCAGGGCTCGCTGCTCGACATCGATCACGGCACCTATCCCTTCGTCACCTCGTCCAACACCGTTGCCGGCCAGGCCGCTGCCGGTTCCGGCATGGGGCCGGGCTCGCTCGGCTATATCCTCGGCATCACCAAGGCCTATACGACCCGCGTCGGCGAAGGCCCGTTCCCGACCGAACTGACCGACGAAATCGGCCAGTTCCTCGGCGAAAAGGGCCATGAATTCGGCACCGTCACCGGCCGCAAGCGTCGCTGCGGCTGGTTTGATGCCGCGCTGGTTCGCCAGTCGGTAGCGACCAACGGCATCACCGGCATCGCGCTCACCAAGCTCGATGTGCTCGATGGTCTCGACGAATTGAAGATCTGCGTCGGCTACAAGCTCGACGGCCAGGAAATCGATTATCTGCCGGCCGCCCAGGCGGCGCAGGCGCGAGTCGAGCCGATCTACATCACGCTCGAAGGCTGGAAGGAATCGACTGTCGGCGCCCGCAAATGGGCGGATCTTCCGGCCCAGGCGATCAAGTATGTCCGTCAGGTCGAGGAGTTGATCGGTGCGCCTGTGGCGCTGCTTTCCACCAGCCCCGAGCGCGACGACACCATACTTGTGACTGATCCATTTGAAGACTAAGCTTGGATTTCGTTAAGCTTTTGCCAGCCGGCGCGCGCCGGCGACAACGAGAAAGTGCTGATGGCTGACTTCATTGCGGTTATCCGGCGTGCCGTGGACGGCCTGTCGAACAATACACCTGAGATGCGTGCCAAGGTCTATGACAAGGCACGCAGCGCCGTGCTGCGGCAGCTGGAGAACATGAACCCGCGACCGCCGGAGCAGATGCTGCAGCGGCAGCTGGCGAAGCTGGACGCCGCGATCCTCGAGGTCGAGGCGGAGCATGCCGAAGCCTTGCCGGACGAGGAGGCCGCCGCAACCTTCGAGGAGGCGATGACGCCTCAGCCTGCCATCGCGCAGGACTGGCAGGAGCCGGCGGCCGAGCAGGCAGGAGAGGCTGCAGTCGAGCCCGAACGGCCGGTTGAAGCAGCGTCCGAGGCATGGCAGTCAGAAGCGGCCCCGGCAGAGCCCGATCCTTGGGCGGCGCCTGCCGAACCCGAACAGGCGGCGCCCGAAGAGGCCGAGCCGGAAGACCATGCGGAAGCCGAACGGCGCTTCGAGGCGGAACAGGTGGAGCCGTCCCCGGAAATTGCCGAGGTGGCACCCGAACTCCAGCCCGCGCCCGAGCCTCAGCCAGCGGATGTGTTCGAACCGGCGCCTCAGGAAGAGCCCGTTCGATGGGCCGAGGAGCCGGTCGAGGCCGTCGAGGCGCTCGCACCGGCCGCGTTCCCGGCCTATTCGGACGCCGATCGCGATGTCGTTTCGACGGTCGAGCCGGAGCAAGGCTATGCCGCTCCGGTTACCGCGGAAGAACCGGAAGAGTATCGCGAGAGCCAGCGCGCAGCCGAAGCCCAGGCCGAAGTGCTTGAGACGGAGGCGGAAACGCCAGCGGTTGAGGTTGCGCCCACGGTTCCCTCCTATAACCGGCTGGTCGAAATCCCGGTAACGGGCGAAGACGACTGGATGCCCAGGCGCGCGGCGGATGCCGGTGCCGAACAGGATCAGGCGGTGGCGCCGGAGCCGGAAGCGGCAACGGTGCAGCCGGCGGCGTACGAGCCGTGGGAGCTTCCCGCGGACGCATCCTGGCGCAGCGAACCGGCTCGACCGGTCGACGCCGACGCGCTTGCCACACCGTCCGGCGATGTGACTGGCGTGAAGTCCGAGCCTGCGGCACCGGGGACGTTCGACGCCCTCGACTGGGACAGCACGGCCTATGCTCTGCCGTCCGCGGGGGCCAAGGACGGCCCATCCACGGACATGCCGGTGGCGAGCGACGATTTTTCCGACTGGTTCGCCGATTATGACAAGCCGAAGGAAACTGCGGCCGATGAGGGTGCGGCCGCTGTCGTGCCGGTCGCCGACACGGTCATTCGGCCGCAGCCTGTGACTGCGGACGCAGCGCCGGCGTCAAGCGGCGTGGAGGACGTCGACGCCTTCCTCGCCGAAACCCAGCAGCGTGCCTATCGCATCGAGCCCAAGGAGCGGCGCAATTATGCACCGGTCGTGCTCGGCCTTTTGGGTGTCGCGCTGGTCGCAGGCGGCGGCTTTGCCGCCTGGACCTATCGCGATCAGATCACCCAATATGTCAGCGGCCTGACGGACACGGTGCCGGCCACGGTCACCGAACAACCGGCGCCCGAAGCGGGCAATGGTGCGGAGACCGCAACGGGCACGCCCGCGCCGGCCGCCGAGACGGGTCAACCGACCAATGGTGCTGCGGACGACGGATCGGTCGCCGGACAGAAGTTCACCCAGCGCCTCATGCCGGACGGAACGGAAGTCGACGAAGGCGCCGGCACGACCGCTGCGGGTGGTCCGTCGAGCGAAGGCAAATCGGTTTCCGAGCAGAATGTCGCCTCGACCGTGGAGCCGACCGACCAGCCGGCGGTTGGAACCAATGCCGGGGTTGCACAGCCGGCCACACCGACCACCACGGCTCCCTCCACCGGCGACAGCGTGGCGCCGGCCGCGAACGGTGAGCGGGCCTTCCTCTATGAGGAACGTCTCGGCCAGACCACGCCGACCGCCGTGCCCGGCACGATCGCCTGGAGCGCGCTGCGCGAAACCGGCGAGGACGGCAAGCCCAATCCAGAGATCCAGGGCAAGATCACCATTCCGGATCGCGGCTTGACCGCGCTGATCACCATCAAGCGCAACACCGACAGCTCGCTGCCGGCCAGCCATCTGATCGAGGTGGTATTCTCCGTGCCGCCGGATTTCGAAGGTGGGGCGGTGGACAAGCTGGAGCGTATCGCCATGAAGCGGACGGAGCAGGATCGCGGCGATCCGCTCGTCGCCGTCGCGGCCAAGGTCACCGACGACACCTATCTGGTGGCGCTCAACGACTTCGAGGACATCATGAAGGCCAATCTCGATCTTCTGGCGACCCGTGGCTGGATCGATATCCCGATCAGCTATCGCAACGGCCGCCGCGCCTTGCTGACGCTCGACAAGGGCGCCGCGGGCGCTGCGGTCTTCGACCAGGTGATGAAGGAATGGACGGCACTGGGCGGGCCCGGCAACTGACCGTCCGTCCCTGAAGCTCAAAAGCAAAAACCCGGATCGGCAGATCCGGGTTTTTTTCGTGTGGTCGGTCATGGTTCCGGCCGTATGCCGAGCGTACGGCGGTGTGGCCGTTCTTGGAGTCTCTGCGTCAGGCCTCGACGACCCGAAGTGCGGCAGCGCGTTCCAGTGCTTCCTTCTGCACGGCTTCCTGCACCTTTTCGAAGGCGCGGACCTCGATCTGGCGGACACGTTCGCGGCTGATGTCGAACTCGGCCGACAATTCCTCCAGCGTCACCGGGTCCTCGGCGAGGCGGCGCGCCTGGAAGATGCGGCGTTCGCGGTCGTTCAGAACGCTCATGGCCTTGGCCAACATGCGGCGGCGGGTCTCGAGTTCGTCCTGTTCGATCAGGACAGCTTCCTGGCTTTCATGGTCGTCAACCAGCCAGTCCTGCCACTGACCGGACTCGCCTTCGGCGGCACGGATCGGAGCGTTGAGGGATGCGTCGCCGGACAGGCGACGATTCATCGAAACGACCTCTTCCTCGGAGACCTTCAGCTTGGTGGCGATCTCGGTCACCTGTTCCGGCTTCAGGTCGCCTTCCTCGATGGCCTGGATCTTGCCCTTAAGGCGGCGCAGGTTGAAGAACAGCCGCTTCTGGTTAGCGGTCGTGCCCATCTTCACCAGCGACCAGGAGCGCAGGATATATTCCTGGATCGATGCCTTGATCCACCACATGGCATAGGTGGCGAGACGGAAGCCGCGTTCGGGATCGAATTTCTTGACCGCCTGCATCAGGCCGACATTCCCTTCGGACACGACTTCGCCGATCGGCAGGCCGTAGCCGCGATAACCCATGGCAATCTTGGCGACGAGCCGCAGGTGGCTGGTGACGAGTTTATGGGCCGCGTCGCGATCGCCATGTTCGGCGTAACGCTTGGCGAGCATGTATTCCTGCTGCGGTTCCAGCATCGGGAACTTGCGGATTTCGTCGAGATAACGGTTGAGACCGCCTTCGCCGGCGGTAATGCTAGGCAATGTACTGCGGGCCATGAAGCACCCCTTTCTCTGTTCGGCTCCCCTTTAGATGGGCGAGCCTGATTCCCGTGGATTTCCCAAAATCCCACAGAAACCCACCTAACAGATAAGTGTGGCAAAACCCGGATACAAGGGTAGGCGCGGATCACGAGCGCGTGACGCCGGAAGGGCAAAGAATGGGGCGATACCCCGCCCGTCGGGGCGCCGGAGTGGTCTTACAACTGCCGCAGCGCGTCGATGATTTCCCGCATGTCGGCCGGGATCGGTGCGGTGAAATGCATGGTCTCGCCGGTGGTCGGATGCTCGAAAGCGAGCAGGTAGGCGTGCAGGGCCTGGCGGGGGAAGGCCTTCACCGTCGTCTGGGCGGGCTCGGGCAGGAGGTTGGCCTTGGTCTTGAAGGCCGCACCATAGTCCTGGTCGCCGATCAGCGGATGGCCGATATGCGCCATGTGGACGCGGATCTGGTGGGTGCGGCCGGTTTCCAGCCGGCATTCGACCAGCGAAGCGAGGCAGGTCGCATCCGGCTTCTCGCCGTAGCGTTCGAGCACCTGATAGTGCGTGATCGCCTCACGCGCGTCGTCGGTGTCTTCCTTCTTCACCGTGCGCTTTGTGCGGTCGCCGGCCCGGCCCAGCGGGGCGTCGATCGTGCCGGTGAGGCCGCGAGGCCGTCCCCAGACGATCGCCTGATAGGCGCGCTCCAGCGGGCCGGTTCGTCCATGGTCGGCGAACTGGTCGGCGAGATGGCGGTGGGCGAGGTCGTTCTTGGCGACCACCATGACGCCGGACGTGTCCTTGTCGAGCCGGTGGACGATGCCCGGACGCTTGACGCCGCCGATGCCCGACAGACTGTCGCCGCAATGGTGAATGAGGGCATTGACCAGCGTGCCGGTCCAGTTTCCGGCGCCGGGATGGACGACGAGGCCGGGCGGCTTGGCGATGACGATCAGGTCGGCATCCTCGTAGAGAACCTCCAGCGGAATGTCCTCGCCCTTGGGTTCGGGATCTTCCGGTTCGGGCAGGACGATCGACAGGCGGTCGCCGGGGCGGATCTTGCGCTTCGGCTCGGTGACGGCCACGTCGTTGATGGTGACCGCCCCCTGTTCGATCAGCGCCTTGACGCGATTGCGCGAGAATTCACCCTCCAGCGCCGCTGCCAGCCAGGCGTCGAGGCGTCCATCGGCGTCATCTGCGGCAATCAGGTCTTTTCTTGGCCTCTCGGCTTCGTTAAAGGGGTCGGTCATCTGTCATCCCGCGTGAGAACCACCGGTATTGCGGCTCATTGGTTTTGCTGCCACTTGGCACAGACTTTGGCCTTCGACAATCGCCAGCCATGTTTCACGGCTGTTTTTCCCTGAACAATGGTTCGCATCGGGGAAAAAGACCAGACCTTGCGGACTTCAGGAACAGAGACGTTAAAGCCATGGCTCATCTCGACGACGACGAACAGGAAGAAAAGCCGCTCGATCCGGCGATGGAGAGCGTCCGCCGCAAGATGGTCAAGCTGCAACTGGTGTCCGGCGGCATCATGATGCTGATGTTCATGGCCGTGCTGGCGGCCATCGTCTACAAGGTCACCCGGCCGGACGGCACGGAGAAGCCGGTGGCTGCCTCCGGACTTGCCATTCCCGCCGACCAGCCGCTCAACCTGACGGCCAGCCTGCCGACCGGATTCACGGTTGGCTCGACCGCCCTGTCGAACAACCAGATCCTGTTCTACGGCACGATGGCCGACGGCACCAGGAAGGCGCTGGTTTTCGACCTGTCGGTCGGCCGGATCATCGCCGACGTCACCGTCACCGGCAACTGATTTCGGATCGGCGATGAGCGAGCGCAAGCTGATTGCCATCGAGGACCCGGCCGATCCGCGGATCGCCGAGTTCTCGCAGATCCGCGAGCGTGACCTGACCGGGCGGGCCGGCGGGTTCATCGCCGAAGGTACAGTGGTCCTGCGAATGCTCGCCGCAGCCCATGGTGCAGGCCGGGGCATCCGGGCGGAAAAGTTGCTGCTGCTGCGCAATCGGGTCGAGGGCGTGGCCGATCTGCTCGCCGCCTTTCCCGAGGACGTGCCCGTCTATGTCGCGGAATCCCCGGTGCTCGATGCGATTGCCGGCTTCCACCTTCATCGCGGCGTTCTGGCGCTCGGCCGGCGCGATGGCGGCGGATCGGTCGATGCGCTGGTCCAGGCGTTGCCGCAAGACGCGCTGGTGCTGGTCGGCTGCGGTATTTCCAATCATGACAATATCGGCGCCCTGTTCCGCAATGCCGCGGGCTTCGGCGCCGATGCGGTGCTGCTCGACGAAACCTGTTGCGACCCTCTTTATCGCAAGGCGCTGCGCGTTTCGGTGGGCTCGGTGCTGACCATGCCCTATGCGCGGGAAGGCTCGAGCGAGGCGCTGCTCGGCCGGCTTGCCGAGGCAGGCTTTGCGATCTGGGCGCTGTCGCCGGGCGGTGAGGCCGAGATCGGCGAGATCGCGCCGGAGCGGCGCATGGCGCTAGTCATGGGAACGGAAGGCGAGGGGCTGCCGCAGGCGATCCTGACGCGGTTCCACACGGCTCGGATCGCGCAGATGCCGGGTCTCGACAGTCTCAATGTCGGAACGGCCAGCGGAATAGCCCTCTACGCCATGGCGAAGGCCATGGGGCGCTTGCCCGGTTAAGGCAATTTGAGCAAACGTGCGTAGCGTTCTTGCGTCATTCCGCCGGCGGCGTTTGGGGCGGCGCAGCCCTTGCCAGCGACGGCTCGATCGCCAGTACCCGCTCGGCAAGTGTCAGGCTCTTGCTCGGTCCCTTCGCCGATTTCGCCCGCAGAAGCTCGGGGATGGGCGAGGCTTCGCCTTCCTGGGCTGCGGTCAGAACGATCATCTTGGCGGCGATGTCGGCGATCTCCTCGCGCAGCGCCTTGTCGTTCGTGGCGGTCTTCGCCTTGATCAGCCGTTCGGTCAGGGCGGTGTGACGGTGGCGCAGTTCCTCCGCCAGATCCGCCGCAGTCGTTGTTTCGCCCGTCGGCGCGGTCAGGGAGGCCGTCTCCTGTGCCTCGGGGCCCGTTGTCGTGCTGTCTTCGAAATCGGGTACCGGAAGGTTTGCCGCGCGCAGTGCCTTGGCGGCGGCGCGCAACTTGCCGTTCGCCGTCTTCACGCTCTCCTTCAACCGGGCGATCTCCTTTGAGCGCCGTTCGACGAGCGCGGCCTTGTCGACATTCTCGGCTATTTCCCGCGCCAGCCGGTCGTCCAGCCGCAACAGCTTGTGCTCTTCCTGGGCCAGCCTGATCTCCGCATCCTTGGCCCGCTTGGTGACCATCTTGGTTTCGCGGCGCAATTCCTCGCGCTCGTCGCGCAGGGCCTGGATTCGCATCTTGAGATTCTCGATCTCGGTTTCGCGGGTCGTCCGCTCGATCTTCAGATTGTCCATGTCGGCCGCCATGCGCTCGATGCGCCGGCCAAGCGCGGTGATCTCGAGGTCCTTGGCGGCGGCCGTCTCTTCCGTGCGCCGCAGCGCCTCCTTCAGATTGTCGGCCTCGATCTCGGCGCGTCGCAGCTTCGAGCGGAAGTCGGCCGCCTCGACGCTCATGTCGTTGATCTGCGCTTTGAGGTCCTGGTTGTCGGCCAGGAGATGGCTGGCCTCGCGGGCGAGCGTTTCATTGGCGAGTTTAACGGAGACCAGGGCCTCCCGCTCACGCAACAGCTCCTGCGTCGTCCTGGCATTCTGCGCCGCGTAGACGGCGCGCACCATGTCCTTCTGGGCGCGGATCTCCTGCGGGCTGAGCGGCATTGTGGCTTTCAGCCTGTTCTCCGTGTAGAGCACGATACGCTTGTGGATGGCCGGCGCCACCAACATTACGAGCAGGGCGGCGGCGAGGAAACCCAATCCAAGAAGCAGGGCGTATTCGATCACGGGAGAGCCACTTTTTAGGTTTTTCGATCTTCCACACCCAATAATCACGCGCCGCCGGTCAGGACAAGCGGCGCCGCGGCCGGCGGATCAGGAATCTGTCGCGCGTCGAGACGAGGACCGAGTGCTTGCGCGGGGCTCTGCCTGTTTCGCTCAGAAGGGATTCCAGGTCGGCTGGCGGGTGAGCTTCAGGTAGCCGACATTGACGCCGAGACGGGCACCGACGCCGGTGCGGATCGGCACGAGAACGACGTTGCTGCTTTTCAACACGGTCATGCCGATGCCGGCCACGACGTAGGCCGAACCGCTGACCCCGCCATAGCGGGCAAAAAGAGCTTCGACCGACGGCAGGTCGTAGACCAGCATCATCACGCGCGTGCCATTGCCGCCATAGTCGATGCCGAGCGAGGGGCCCTGCCAGAACACGTCGTGCTGGCCGGCATTCTTGGTGTTGAGCTGGCCCTCGCCATAGGTGAGGCCGGCGACGAAGGCGCCGGAACCCTCCTGGCCGAGGATATAGCCGTTCGGCAGGCCGTAGTTCTGGAAGGCCTTCTCGATCACGCTGGCGAGCGCGCCGCTGGTCGAGCCGAAGAAGCCGTGACCGGCGTCGACGATTTCCTGGGCCGTGTATTCGCCCTGGGCCCGTGCCGGGGTGGGAGCCATGCCAAGGCCGGCAACGAAGAGAAGCATGGCCGCCAGGACCATCCGGCGGGCGGCGAAATAGCGGGTCGTCATCTGGCGCATGGGGTCTCCTCCATCCGTAATCGGTGCAATTGGTCTCTCCAATGCGGGTAATACCATTTAGCGAGCATCCTATTAATAATCGGTTTACCAAATATGGTGTCATTATGGCCGAAAGGAATCCGATCATACCGAGCGCCCCGTTCAGCGCACGCGGCCCTTGTGTTGGCGATCGATATTCAGGAGCGACGATGCCGAAAAATCTCAATCTGACCCTTGCCGGTCCGGACCTCGCGGCCTTGCTGTGCAGCCGCGTGTGCCATGACGTGATCTCGCCGGTCGGCGCGATCAACAACGGCCTCGAACTGCTCGACGAGGGCGGTGCCGATGCCGATGCAATGGATCTCATTCGCACCAGCGCGCTCAACGCCTCGGTCCGCCTGAAGTTCGCCCGGCTCGCCTTTGGGGCCTCTGGCTCCGTCGGGGCATCGATCGACACGGGCGAAGCCGAGAAGGCCGCCAAGGACTTTGCCGCCGCCGAGAAGAAGACCGAGGTCAGCTGGAACGGCCCGCGCGCGATCATACCCAAGAATCGGGTGAAGCTTCTGCTTAACCTGTTTCTCGTCGCCTACGGCGCGATCCCGCGGGGCGGTCAGCTCGACATCACGCTGGAAAACCCGGAATATGACGCCAAGTTCAAGATCGTCGCCAAGGGGCGGATGATGCGCGTGCCGCCCAAGTTCGCCGAGATCGTCGGCGGCACCATCGAGGAGGCGATCGACGCCCATTCGATCCAGCCCTACTACACCGTGCTGCTGGCCAGCGAATGCGGCATGGAGCTGAAATACTTCGCCACCGATGACGAGATCGTCTTCACGGCGGAGGTATCCGAGGCGGTGGCGCCCTGACCGGTCCCCGGATCCGTCCCCTTGAACGAGCCAATCTGAAGACGCGCCAAGGCGCGTCTTTTGCGTTTCGGACCTCGGTTGCAGTAACCTTTCATTAGTCGAACGCGTTTATCATTGTGGCCATGGACCGCATTTTCCATGATGGAAAAAGGGCTCGGCGGGGGAATTGACGATGCAGCGCTTGATGATTGCCGATAGCTCCGACGTGGTTCGCAAGGTCGGCAAGAAGATCCTGTCGGAAATCGGCTTCCTGGTGCTCGAGGCCGCGACCGCCCGCGAGGCGCTGATGCGCTGCGAGACGGAACTGCCCAATATCATCATCGTCGATGCCGGCCTGGAGGGTGCTCTCGACCTCATCGCCAATGTCCGCGCACTGCCGGAAGGCAAGGGCGTGCTGATCTATTATTGCGTGGTGGAGGCGGACCTGAAGACGATGATGGCCGGCAAGCGGGCCGGGGCCAACGACTTCCTGTTGAAGCCGTTCGATCGCAAGATCCTGACCCAGATGTTCACCGACAAGGCGATCGCCGCCTGAGGCTGCCTGACGATCGGCATCGACCTTGACGCCCCGCACAAACGGGGCGTCTTTCGTTTGGGCTTGTGTCAATGAATGGGCGGGTAGGGCGGCGGTGCGGGGACGTGCCGCAGAAACAAAAAACCTGCCCGGTGAGGGGCAGGTCGAATGCAGCGCGGGGGATGCGCCTGTGCGGGTATCAGGCGGTTTCCATATACTCGGCGCCATCCGGCTCGCGCAGCACATAGCCGCGGCCCCAGACGGTCTCGATGTAGTTGGCGCCGCCTGCGGCGTTTGCGAGCTTCTTGCGCAGCTTGCAGATGAAGACGTCGATGATCTTCAGTTCCGGTTCGTCCATGCCGCCATAAAGGTGGTTGAGGAACATTTCCTTGGTGAGCGTGGTGCCCTTGCGGAGCGAAAGCAGCTCCAGCATCTGGTATTCCTTGCCGGTCAGGTGAACGCGCTGTCCGCCGACTTCGACGGTCTTGGCGTCGAGGTTCACGATCAGTTCGCCGGTGATGATGATCGACTGGGCGTGACCCTTCGACCGACGGACGATGGCATGGATGCGTGCGACCAGCTCGTCCTTGTGGAACGGCTTGGTCATGTAGTCGTCGGCGCCGAAGCCGAGGCCGCGAACCTTGTCCTCGATGCCGGCCATGCCGGAGAGGATGAGAATCGGCGTCTTGACCTTGGAAAGACGCAGCGTGCGCAGGACCTCATAGCCGGACATGTCCGGAAGGTTGAGATCGAGCAGAATGATGTCGTAGTCGTAAAGCTTGCCGAGATCGACGCCCTCTTCACCGAGGTCGGTGGTGTAGACGTTGAAACTCTCCGATTTGAGCATCAGTTCGATGCTCTGCGCCGTGGCGCTATCGTCTTCGATGAGTAGAACCCGCATATTTATCCCCTTTACCGCCGCCGAAAGGTCGTACTTGGCCCCCTACGCGATACGGATCCAGTCGTTGCCTGATTTGAAGGCTGCCACCAAATGGTTAACAAATTCTGATTCCTTCTGGCAAGGTGTATCGAATTTATTAAACAAATATACCAGTCTCCTGATTTTTCATCCATTTCCGGCATCGCCACAATTGAATCAGATTACGAGAAAATCCCGCTAACCGATTCATTTGACTCATCATTGTCATGAGCTTTTTAAGGCCCTGGCATTTACTGACCCTTAAATGATCTCACCTATCATTAACGATGCCCGTAAACGAAAGGTTACCAAAGGTAGGTTTTTGTTAACGCCGCCGTTTTTTTTCGAGAATGATTCGTCGGAAGATCGGCTTTGGCATTGTGTCAGTCAGTGTGGCGGGGGGTCTCGCATCACGGGAGTATTGCGTATGAAGTCGCGTGAGAGCCTAGTGCGCCTGAAAGGATTTCAGGTCACAGAAAAACGTCGGCAGTTGCAACAATTGCAATCAATGATGGCGGAGTTCGAGCGGATGGCGAAGGAACTGGAAAACCAGATCGCCATCGAGGAGAAGAAGTCCGGGATCAGTGATCCGAACCATTTCGCCTATCCAACCTTTGCCAAGGCGGCCCGCCAGCGGGCCGACAATCTCCAGGTGTCGATCCGGGAACTCAAGGTTCAGCAGGAGGCGGCCGAGCTCGGCCTGGAGGAGGCCGAGGCGGAACATGCCAAGGCCGCTGCGCTCGAAGAGCGCGACGGCCAGATGCGCATCCGGGCCTAGCGCCCCGGACCGGCGAGAAAAGAGGATGTGGCATGGCGGCGGCGCGGACGGGTTCCGTGGCCGCCGGCCCATTTCGTCTTGCCGAGACGTGTCGGGCGGTGCCCTGCCGATCCGGCCGATCAGAACTTGATGACGTCGCCCCATTCGGGGTTGCGCCCCGCCTGGGCGCGGAAGAACGGGCAGAGCGGGATGATCTTCCAGCCGCCCCGGCGCGCTTCGTCGATCGCAAACAGCGCCAGCGCCTGGCCGGCACCCTTGCCGCGCATGCTTTCGGGAACTTCGGTGTGGTCGACGATGATGAGGCTCGGCGATGCCCGCGAATAGGTCATGACCGCCGGCTCTTCCCCTTCGACGAATCGGCCGACATAACGACCGCCCGATCCGGCTTCTTCCTTCGTGATGTGCATGGCTTCCCTCGCGCTGCAGAAACAGCGATGGCTTAACATCGGAGGCTTTTCGCGGCAATGATGCGCAGCATGCGGGCAAGAGGTGGCCGCGTGATTCGCGCGGGAGCTGCAGGAATGATCTGGGTGAAGGCGGCCCTGCTGGTGCTGGCGCCGATGTTTTTCGCGCTGGGCGTCGTCCTGCCCCTGGTGCGCTTTGAAAAGCTCTATTTCTTCGTCGACAATCCGTCGCTGGTGGAGATCGTCGCCGCGCTCTGGCGGGACGGCAATGGCGGGCTTGCCTTGCTGGTCGGCCTGCTCTCGATCGCCTTTCCGGCGGTCAAGCTCGTCGGCCTCGCGGCGGAGGCGTTTACGGTCTCGGGGGCAGGGGCGCGCGGAGGGCTAATGCATGCGCTCGTGCCGTTCCTGTCCAAGTGGTCGATGATGGACGTCCTGCTGGTGGCGATCGTCATCTTCGCGGCCAAGACCAGCGGCCTTGCGGAAGCCTTCACCCAGCCGGGCCTGTGGTTCTACGCGGGATCGGCGGTGCTGGCGGGATTGCTTCACCATCTGCTGCGCCAGGGGGCGGTGCAATAGCAAACGTGCGCGCAAGGAGGGTTTCCCGCGCGCACATGGATCGTCGTGGAGTTTGGGCGGCTTGCGCCGCGCCAGTGCCCCGTCAGTGGCGATATTGCTGGATGCGCGTGGTGCGCAGGCCCGGCAGGCCGTGGTCGTTGATGGAGGACTGCCAGGAGAGGAATTCCTCGACCGTCAGGGTATAGCGCTCGCAGGCTTCTTCCAGGCTCAACAGGCCGCCGCGCACCGCGGCGACAACCTCGGCTTTCCGGCGGATCACCCAACGGCGCGTATTGGCCGGCGGAAGATCGGCAATGGTCAGCGGGCTGCCATCGGGGCCGATGACGTATTTCACTCGGGGGCGGATCATTTCGGTCATTGGACTCTCTATACATACTCAAGACCACACGGACGCATCCTAGTCCCGCACCTTTAAAATTTGCCTAAGCGTGTTGTAAGCATTTGATAATTATTTTAGCGAGCCGGGTTGTCGGGCGAACGGGCGGTGGCGGGCCATCCTTGCCTGCCGTTGCGTAAACTTGCGGCATCTGCATAGGAGTTATGCTGATTTAGAAATTTTCTAATCTTAAAACTGTAGTAAAAGCACGCCAAGACAACGGTGTCATTGGCTATCTATTCCCGCCGCAAGCTCAAGGCGCACTCGATATGAGCCGCCCGAGCGAGAACCGAAAGATCGGCACCAGCCCCGTTCTCTACCGTTCCATACATGTTCGTTCGATACGCAACACTTAAAGACGCGGCCGCATCGCTTCGGTCGGAAGGAGCTTAATGTTCAGGGTGACCGAGTCGATCTGCCATGAAGAAGAAGGCAAGGGCGTTTCCGCTGTCCCGGTCGACGATGCGGGCCTTTGCCCCCTCGGCCGGCAGTTTGCCGCGCTTGGGCGGCGCTACGGTTTCGATTATTTTTTCGTCGGCAATTTCCCGAAGGCCGACAAGCCGGAATTTTCCGCGAATGCGCTGTTCTGCAATTGGCCCCTCGAGCTGAAGGAGCGATACCGCACAGGCGACCAGTTCTCGGCGAGCAAGCTGGTTGCGCGCCTGAAGCAGAGCATTGTTCCGTTCCAGTCCGCCGAATGCCTGTTCGTCGGTGAAAGAAATGACGAGGCCGATCACGATCTGGCCGGTGCATTTGCCGCTTGCGGCATGGGTTTCAGCCTTGCCTTCGCCATCCACGATTGCGCCCTTGCCCATTATCTCTTCGTCTTTTCGGGCGAGAGAGAGGAGCTGGATCGCCAGGATGTCGCGAACTTCTATTTCGAATGCCTCGAACTGCTGGATAGCTGTTCCAGCCGGATCGCCCAGCGGGACGGACCGCGCGAGAAGCTGTCGGCGCGCGAGATCGAGTGCCTGCGTTGGTCGGCCGCCGGCAAGAGCAGCGACGAAATCGCCATTATTCTGTCGATCTCGAGCCACACCGTAGTCAGCTATCTGAAGAGCGCGATGCGCAAGCTCGATTCGGTCAACCGCATGCAGGCGGTGGCTCGCGCCTGCCGGTTCCGCCTGCTCTGATCCGAACGTCACCGATCGCTGCCCTGACGGTTCGGCTTTCCTTTTGTAGCGACGCTACAAAAGGAAAGCCGAGACTTCGGTGTGGCCGTAACCGAACCGAAGTTGCGCGGTGCCGGTATGGCGAAGCGTCAGGGTGTCACCCTGGACAAGCGTGGCGATCGCGGTCGAGGACTGCGTACCTGCCGTGCCGTTCACGGCGATGATGTCGCTCGTGTCGTTTCGCCGAAGCGCCACGCCATGGCCCGACGAGGTCTCGGCATCGACGTTGAGCGTGACGAGATAGGTTCCGCCGGTCGGAACCACCAGCGCGTGCCCCTCAGCCGACGCCAGTGCTGCACCGAGGACAAATCCTCCCGCTGCCAGATGAAGATCGTCAAAACCTGTCGTGGAGCCCGCGGCCGGCGACAAGGTGCCGGGCGTGCGTGCCGCGCGCACCAGCGGGCGCTCCCCCATTTCCACCCGTCCTTCGGGGGTGATCGACAGCGCCGTCTTCCACACACCACCGTCATTGCTGACCTTGATGGCAAAGCGGTCGTCGCCGGCAAGTCCCATTTCCGCCTTGCCCTGCCAGCCGGACTGGAAAAGCAGTGACGCCGTATTGGCCGAGGCCGCCTTGTTGATCTTCAGGCGGTGATCGTCGCCGGAATGGGTGAAGAGACTGGCCGGCCCGGAAACGGCCAGCCGATTGGTCGAATCGGCCGTGGCGCCCACCCCGAGCGTCGACAACTGGATGTCGGCGGGCAGGGGGCTTTCGTCCCAGACCGATCCGGTGAACACCTTGAGCCGCCCGTCGATGCGGTCAAAGCCGCGCCAGCCGGTGCGCGGCGCGATGAAGATCCAGGAGCCGTCCTGGCGCAGGGCGAGGCGTTCAGAATGGCCGGCCCAGGCATCGGTCGCGCCCGGCAGCACCCAGAAACATTCTCCCTCGTTCGGCGCGGCCGGCGGGTTGGCCAGATGCGCGGCGATCACGAGCTGGACGACCGCATCGAGCGTCTGCAGGGCTTCGTTATGGGTCACATGCTTCTGGGCTTGTGCCGGCATGATATAGGGGAGGGCAAGGTTCACCGTTTTGTCCGACATGATGGCAATCTCCGTTTCCGCGGGTCTGGGTGACAGCTTGGAACGGATCGCGGCCATGGGGACGAACGAGAGGCAGTCGCGCTGAAAAGACTGCTGTTTATCGATCCTATTTCCCCGTTTTAAGATGTGTGGCCTCGGCCAGATGGCAGGGGTTGCCAGGTCAGGAAACTGTACAGCCGCTGCGGAACGCGCCGCATTTGGCGCCGTCTTGGCCGCTTTGTGATTGGCTTGCAGTCGATTTCGCGTTTATGCTCTCCGGAATGCGGCAATTCAGTCGCACGACCTGTCGTTGTCGAGGTGCGACAGGTTCGCGGTTTTGGCGGAACTGAATCACGGTCGCGGCCGAAAGAAGGCTAAATCGCGACGGTGAAAAACACCGCGCCATCCAATTTTTCGCCATTTTGTGCCGATTTTTTGATGGATTTGCCGACAAAAGCACCAAACTGTTGCTAAATGCCGGTAAAATGCACGCTGCCTAGTTTTTCGACTTCACATTTTTGCCGAAAACGATATCAAATCCGAGCATGTTAAGAACCCCGCTAAGGGACAACATAAAAAGGGACGCGCCAAAAAGGCCGTGTCCGGGGGATTGGTAATGGAGTACTTTATCCAGCAGCTCATCAACGGGCTGACTCTTGGATCCATCTATGGCCTGGTGGCTATCGGCTATACCATGGTCTACGGCATCATCGGCATGATCAACTTCGCCCATGGCGATATCTTCATGCTCGGCGGCTTCGCCGCTCTCATCGTGTTTCTCATCCTGACATCGTTCTTCGCCGGCATACCGGTGGCGCTCGCGCTGCTGATCATGCTGGTCGTCGCGATGCTGATGACGGGTTTGTGGAACTGGACGATCGAGCGGGTCGCCTACCGGCCGCTGCGCGGGTCTTTCCGCCTGGCGCCGCTGATCACCGCGATCGGCATGTCGATCGCCCTGTCGAACTTCATCCAGGTCACGCAGGGCCCGCGCAACAAGCCGATCCCGGCTCTGGTCAATGATGTGTACCACTTCGGCGCGATCACGATTTCGCTGAAGCAGTTGCTCATCGTCGTCATCACGTCGATACTGCTCGCCGCCTTCTGGTACATCGTCAACAAGACGCCGCTCGGCCGCGCCCAGCGCGCCACGGAGCAGGACCGCAAGATGGCGGCGCTTCTGGGCGTCGACGTCGACAAGACGATTTCGATCACCTTCGTCATGGGTGCCGCGCTCGCGGCGGTCGCGGGCTCGATGTACCTGATGTATTACGGCGTGGCATCGTTCAACGACGGCTTTATCCCTGGCGTCAAGGCGTTCACCGCCGCCGTCCTGGGTGGCATCGGATCGCTTCCGGGCGCCGTGCTCGGCGGTCTTTTGATCGGTCTCATCGAATCGCTCTGGTCGGCCTATTTCAGCATCGCCTACAAGGATGTCGCGACGTTCGCCATCCTGGCCTTCGTGCTGATCTTCAAGCCGACCGGCATCCTTGGTCGACCCGAAGTCGAGAAGGTCTGATCCCATGGCAAATCCTGCAAACGTGGCCGGCACGTCTCAATCCGGTACCCTGACGCGCGCGCTCAAGGAGGGCATCTTCGCGGGTGTTCTGGCGCTCGGCCTGTTCAGTCTCTATGTCGGGATCAAGACCGACCAGGACATCAACAATGCGCTGATCTGGTATCCGCGCTGGGGCCTGCTGGCGATCTTCGTCGCCGTTGCCGCTATCGGCCGTTTCCTCATCGTCGGCTTCTATCACCCCTGGAACCAGGCCCGGAAGGAACGGCTTTCGGAAATGCCGGTGCATGAGATCGAGGCCAAGCCCTCCTTCTTCCACCAGCATTTTCTCAAGCTCGCGCTTCTCGCGCTGGTGCTTTATCCGCCGGTCGTGATCTGGCTTGCGGGTGTTCAGGGCTCGCTGAAGTTCGTCGACAATTTCGGCATCCAGATCCTGATCTACGTGATGCTGGCCTGGGGCCTCAACATCGTCGTCGGTCTGGCCGGCCTGCTCGACCTCGGCTATGTCGCCTTCTACGCGGTCGGCGCCTATTCCTATGCGCTGCTGTCGCAGCACTTCGGCCTGTCCTTCTGGGTCCTGCTGCCGCTGTCGGGCATTCTCGCGGCCTTCTGGGGCATCATCCTCGGCTTCCCGGTCCTTCGTCTTCGCGGCGACTATCTGGCTATCGTCACGCTCGCCTTCGGTGAAATCATCCGGCTCGTGCTGATCAACTGGACGGACGTCACCAAGGGCACGTTCGGCGTCTCCGGCATTCCGAAGGCAACCCTGTTCGGCATCAAGTTCGATGCCTCGCCGACCGGCTTTGCCAAGATGTTCGATCTGCCGATGTCGTCGGCCTATTACAAGATATTCCTCTTCTATCTCATCCTGGCGCTCTGCATGCTGACCGCCTACGTTACGATCAAGCTTCGCCGCATGCCGATCGGGCGGGCCTGGGAAGCACTGCGCGAGGACGAGATCGCCTGCCGTTCGCTCGGCATCAACACGGTCACGACCAAGCTGACGGCTTTCGCCATCGGCGCGATGTTCGGCGGTTTTGCCGGCTCGTTCTTCGCCGCCCGCCAGGGCTTCGTTTCTCCGGAAAGCTTCGTCTTCCTGGAATCGGCGGTCATTCTCGCCATCGTCGTTCTCGGCGGCATGGGTTCGCTGACGGGCATCGCCATCGCTGCGATCGTCATGGTCGGCGGCACGGAACTGCTGCGCGAAATGGAGTTCCTCAAGCACATCTTCGGGCCTGACTTTACGCCGGAACTCTACCGCATGCTGCTCTTCGGCCTGGCCATGATCGTGGTCATGCTGTTCAAGCCGCGCGGTTTCGTCGGCTCGCGTCAACCGACCGCCTTCCTCAAGGAGAGCAGGGCTGTCTCGGGTAGCTTTACCAAGGAAGGTCACGGCTGATGACTTCCGGAACGAATATGATGACCAAAGATACGCTCCTCAAGGTCGAGCACCTCTCGATGAAGTTCGGCGGCCTGATGGCCATCAACGACTTCTCCTTCGAAGTCAGACGCGGTGAGATCACCGCGCTGATCGGGCCGAACGGCGCCGGAAAGACCACGGTGTTCAACTGCATCACCGGCTTCTACAAGCCGACGATGGGCATGATCACGCTGACGCTGCAGGATGGTCGACAGCACCTGCTGGAGCGCCTGCCCGACTTCGAGATCACCAAGAAGGCCAAGGTCGCCCGGACCTTCCAGAACATCCGGCTGTTCTCAGGCCTCACCGTTCTGGAAAACCTCCTGGTGGCGCAGCACAATGCGTTGATGAAGGCATCGGGCTACACGGTTCTTGGACTGCTCGGACTGCCCGCCTACAAGCGGGCGGCCAATGCGGCGATCGAAAAGGCGAAGTACTGGCTGGACAAGGCCGATCTCACCGATCGCGCCGACGATCCGGCCGGCGACCTTCCCTATGGCGCGCAGCGCCGTCTGGAGATCGCCCGCGCCATGTGCACCGGACCGGAGCTTCTTTGCCTGGACGAACCGGCGGCCGGCCTCAACCCGAAGGAATCGCTGGCGCTCAACGCGCTCCTGCGCAGCATCCGCGACGAGGGGACGTCGCTGCTGCTGATCGAGCACGACATGTCCGTCGTCATGGAGATTTCCGACCACGTCGTCGTGCTCGAATACGGTCAGAAGATTTCCGACGGCACGCCCGACCATGTGAAGAACGACCCGAAGGTCATCGCGGCCTATCTGGGTGTCGAGGATGAAGAATTGGACGAAGCAATCCACGAAGTCGAAGCCGTTGCGGGAGGAAAGATCTGATGTCTTCCGAACCGCTTCTCAAGGTCCAGGGCGTCGAGACCTATTATGGCAATATCCGGGCGCTCGGCGGCGTCGACGTGGAGGTCCACAAGGGTGAGATCGTCAGCCTGATCGGCGCCAACGGCGCCGGCAAGTCGACTCTGATGATGACCATCTGCGGCAGCCCGCAGGCGCGCGCCGGCACCGTCACCTTCGACGGCACCGACATCACCAAGATGCCGACCCACCTGATCGCCCGCCGTCGCATCGCCCAGTCGCCGGAAGGTCGTCGCATCTTTCCGCGCATGACCGTGTACGAGAACCTCCAGATGGGGGCGGGCCTCGACAACCTGAAATATTTCAATGAGGACGTCGAGAAGATCTACACGCTCTTCCCGCGCCTCAAGGAGCGCCAGTCCCAGCGCGGCGGGACGCTGTCCGGCGGCGAGCAGCAGATGCTTTCCATCGGTCGCGCGCTGATGGCCCGTCCGAAGCTGCTCTTGCTCGACGAACCGTCGCTCGGCCTCGCGCCGCTGATCGTCAAGGGCATCTTCGAGGCCATCAAGAAGCTCAACAAGGAGGAGGGGCTCACCGTCTTCCTCGTCGAGCAGAACGCCTTTGCCGCGCTCAAACTCTCCGACCGTGCCTATGTCATGGTCAACGGCAAGGTCACCATGAGCGGGACGGGCAAGGAACTGCTCGCCGATCCTTCGGTTCGCGCGGCCTATCTCGAAGGCGGCCACCACTGAGGGTGGAAGGGGAATAGAATATGCAAGGCTTGTTTTTCGAAAGCGATACCGGCGTCCGCATGGTTCTGCGCTTCCTGGTTCTGCTACTCGGCTTCTGGACCGCATGGCGGACCGGCAAGGCTGTGGCAGAGGGTTGGCAGACCTATCCGACGGTCCTCGTCTATACGCTGCTTCTCGGCGTTGTCATGCGGTTCCTGCACTACTCGCTGTTCCAGGGACCATTCATCAGCCCCCTGCTTTACGTCGTCGATGTGCTGATTTTGCTTGTTTTTTCTACCGCAGGCTATCGCTCGCGGCGGACTACCCAGATGGTCGATAACTATTATTGGCTATACGAAAAGACCTCGCCCTTTTCGTGGAAGAAGAAAGATTGACAGCCGCGTTTTTCTTGCCTCACATGTGCGGCAAGAGCGTGAGCTTTCATAAGAGTGGAACAGCTTTTCCTGTGCAGTCATGGTGGGTATTGCGCAGGCTTCTTGAAACCTAACCCGCCTAAAAAATTGGGAGTAACAAAATGAAGAAGTCTCTTCTTTCAGCCGTTGCGATTTCCGCAATGGTTGCCTTTTCGGGCAACGCATCGGCTGAGCTTCTGGTCGGTGTCGCAGGTCCGATCACCGGCCCGAACGCTGCCTTCGGTGCACAGCTTCAGAAGGGTGCCGAACAGGCTGCCGCTGACATCAATGCTGCCGGCGGTATCAACGGTGAAATGGTGAAGGTTGTTCTGGGCGACGACGTTTCCGACGCCAAGCAGGGCGTTTCGGTTGCCAACAAGTTCGTCGCCGACGGCGTCAAGTTCGTGATCGGTCACTTCAACTCGGGCGTTTCGATCCCGGCTTCCGAAGTCTATGCCGAAAACGGAATCCTGCAGATCACCCCGGCTTCCACGAACCCGACCTTCACCGAGCGCGGCATGTGGAACACCTTCCGCACCTGCGGCCGTGACGACCAGCAGGGCGCCGTCGCCGGCAAGTACATCGCCGACAACTTCAAGGACGTGAAGGTTGCCGTCATCCATGACAAGACCCCCTATGGTCAGGGCCTTGCCGACGAGACCAAGAAGGCAATGAACGGCCTTGGCATCACCGAAGCCATGTACGAAGGTATCACCGCCGGCGACAAGGACTACTCGGCCCTGATCTCCAAGATGAAGGAAGCCGGCGTCGGCGTCGTCTATTTCGGCGGTCTGCACACCGAGGCTGGCCTGATCATGCGCCAGATGGCTGACGGTGGTCTGAAGGCCAAGTTCATGTCGGGTGACGGTATCGTCTCGAACGAATTGGCCTCGATCGCCGGCGACGCTGTCGACGGCACGTTGATGACCTTCGCTCCGGATCCGCGCAAGAACCCGGCTGCTCAGGACGTCGTCAAGAAGTTCCTCGACGCCGGCTTCGATCCGGAAGCCTACACCCTGTATTCCTACTCGGGTCTGCAGGTCATCGCGGAAGCTGCCAAGGCGGCCGGTTCGAACGATCCGGAAGCTGTCGCAGCCGCAATGAAAGAAAAAGGTCCGTACAAGACCGTCATCGGCGAACTTGGCTTCGACGCCAAGGGCGATATCACCCGTCCGGACTATGTCATGTACACCTGGAAGAAGGGCGAGGACGGCAAGTACTCGTACTTCCAGGACTAAGATCGAATTTCGATCATTTGCCGAAAGGCAAGGGAGCCCGGCCATCGCGCCGGGCTTTTCCGTTTTCGATGGCCAACCCGGCGAAGGGGTTGGCGCATCCACAAGCGTCCGTCGGATTGTCGGTGGACCAGACCCGACCACTTTAGGCGAAGGGATGATATTGCAGGTTGCGCGGTTTCGGTAATACTGCCCGCTCGAATGAAGTGGGAGGCTCAACGAACATGCAAGGCCCTGTGACGACGTCCGGCGACGGGATCTACGACCGCGAACTCGACAAGAATGCCGCGAACTTTTCCCAGATGACGCCGCTGAGCTTCATCGAGCGCGCAGCCGCCGTCTATCCGGGGCGCCCGGCCGTCGTCTATGGCGAGGTCCGGCGCAATTGGGCGCAGACCTATGACCGTGTCCGGCGTCTGGCGAGCGCCCTTGCCAAGCGCGGCATCGGCAAGGGCGACACCGTTGCGGTGATCGCCGCCAACATTCCGGAAATGTTCGAGTGCCATTTCGCCGTGCCGATGGTCGGCGCGGTGCTCAATGCCATCAATACACGTCTCGACGCCGAGGCGATCGCCTTCATCCTCAACCACGGCGAGGCCCGCCTGCTGATCGTCGACCCGGAGTTCTCCGAGGTCGTGGAGCGTGCCGTTCATATCGCCGGCCGGCCGATCGAGGTGATCGACATTCTCGACCCGAGCTTCGACGGCGGCCACCGCGTCGGGGCGACCACTTATGACGAGCTTCTGGCGGACGGCAATGCCGACTTCAAATGGGAGCGTCCGGCCGACGAATGGGATGCGATCAGCCTCAACTACACCTCGGGCACGACTGGTGATCCGAAGGGGGTCGTCTACCATCACCGTGGCGCCTATCTGAACGCGATCGGCAATATCCTCACCTGGAACATGGCCAACCACCCGGTCTATCTCTGGACGCTGCCGATGTTCCACTGCAACGGTTGGTGCTTCCCCTGGACCATTGCCGCTGCCGCCGGTGTATCGGTCTGCCTGCGCGCCGTGCGCGTGGAGCCCATCTATGAACTGATCAAGAGCGAAAAGGTCACGCATTTCTGCGGCGCGCCGATCGTGCTCAATCTCATCGCCCATGCGCCCGACGAGCTGAAGGACGGTATCGACCACAAGGTCAGCGTCATGACCGCCGGGGCCGCGCCGCCGGCTTCCGTCATCCAGTCGATGGAGGAACTCGGCTTCGACGTGACCCACACCTATGGCCTGACCGAGACCTATGGCCCGGCCGTGGTCTGCGCCTGGCACGACGAGTGGAACGGGCTCGAGATTTCGGAGAAGGCCCGGCTGAAGGCCCGTCAGGGCGTGCGCTATTCGGTGCTCGACGGGCTGATGGTCGCCGATCCGGAAACGCTGGAACCGGTACCGCGCGACGGCGAGACGATGGGCGAAATCTTCTTCAGCGGCAACAATGTCATGCGCGGCTATCTGAAGAACCCGTCCTCCTCGGCCAAGGCCTTTTCCGGCGGCTGGTTCCACTCCGGCGACCTCGCGGTCTGCCATCCGGACGGCTATATCGAGATCAAGGACCGTTCAAAGGACATCATCATCTCCGGCGGCGAGAACATTTCCTCGATCGAGGTCGAAGGCGTGCTCTACCGCCACCCGGCAGTGATGGAAGCGGCGATCGTCGCGCGACCCGACGAGAAGTGGGGCGAGACCCCTTGCGCCTTCGTCGGGCTGAAACCCGGCGCGACGGTGAGCGAGCAGGAGCTGATCGCGTTCTGCCGCGCCAACATGGCGCATTTCAAGGCGCCGAAGACGGTAGTGTTCGGGCCCCTGCCGAAGACCTCGACCGGCAAGATCCAGAAATACGTGCTGCGGGAGAAGGCGAGGGCGCTGTAGCCTAGCTGCCGACGATCGAAGAACATTGCCCCTCACCCTGACCCTCTCCCCGCAGGCGGGGAGAGGGGACAGCCACGGCGGTGCCGCTTGTCCCTTCTCCCCGTTTTACGGGGAGAAGGTGCCGGCAGGCGGATGAGGGGCAGATCCGCTCTCGCCCCTAATCCACATGCAGCACATGAGCCGCCTTCACCGCCGCGGAGGCGCGGTTTTCAACGCCGAGCTTCACGTAGATCTGTTCCAGATGCTTGTTCACGGTGCGGGCCGACAGGCCCAGAATATCGGCGATGTCGCGGTTCGCCTTGCCCTTGGCGATCCACAGCAGCACCTCGGCCTCGCGCTGGGTCAGGCCGAACTGGCCGCGCAGGATCTCGTCCTCGTGCCGCCGATTGGCGACCGTCAGGCGGAACAGGTATTCGTCCGGGCCGAGACCGCCGAGGAAGCCGAGCTGCAATTCGGTGCCGCCCTGATGGGTGAAGCAGAAGGCGGTTTCTGCGCCATGGGCGAGCGCGTCGCGCCGCGCCATCCAGCCGGCAATGGCGCCGGCCACCAGATCCAGCCCGCCGATGCTGCCGGTGGCGCTGTCGGCCAGCCGGGTGGCCTGCGGCGTCGACCAGTGGATCGTGCCGTCGGCGCGCACCGCCAGCAGGTGCCGTCCCGCGGCATCGAGCGCCACGCGGGCGCTCTGGGCCGAGCGGGCATTTGACAGGTGGACACGAATGCGGGCGCGCAGCTCGTCGATGTTGATCGGCTTGGTCAGATAGTCGACCCCGCCGGAATCGAGCGCGTGAACGACATGCTCGGTCTCGGTCAGGCCGGTCATGAAGATCACCGGCACCTGGGCGACGACCGGATCGGCCTTGAGCCGGCGGCAGGTCTCGAAGCCGTCCATGCCCGGCATCACCGCGTCGAGCAGGATGAGGTCCGGGCTGATCTTGTCGACGATCGACAGCGCCGCCTGGCCGGAGGTGGCGATCAGCACCGAGAAGCCGGATTGCTCCAGCGCGTCGGTGAGGAAGCCGAGCGCCTCCGGACTGTCGTCGACCAGGAGCACGATATCGCGCGGGCGGTTCGCCTCAGTCATGGTTCTTCACCTCCCGAGCATCGACGTCCTTCAGGAAGGCGGCGAAGCCGGCCAGGTCGAAGGCCTGGACGAAACCGCGCGAGGCGTCGACGAAGGCGCTGTTCTCCTTGATTTTCGACAGGTCCGCAAGCTTGGCCTCGATGCCGCGCACATAGCCGATCTCGCTCAGGCGGGTGAGTTCGGCAATGTGCGCCTGACCCGGCGAGCCGGCTGGCTGCTCGGCTGCGGCTGAAGGCCCGGCCGCCGCCGCCGTGCCCGGCTGCTCGTCGGCATAGATCCAGTCGAGGCCGAGATATCGGGCGAGCTTGTCGCGCAGGCGGCGCACGTCGACCGGCTTGGCGATCGTATCGTCGTGGCCCTCGCCACCGGGACCCGGCGCGTCGCCGATATTGGCCGACAGCATGAGGATCGGCGCCGTCTGGCGAGCATCGCGCAGCCTCTCGACCAGTTGCCAGCCATTCATGCCGGGCATCTGGATGTCGATGAGGAAGAGGTCGGGCCGCACGCCCTCGATCAGCGTCAGGCATTCCGGCCCGCCGGCCGCCGTCAGCACGACGAAGTCGAGGGGGGCCAGCACCTCGCGCATCAGGTCGCGGTGATCCTCGTTGTCGTCGACGACGACGATGGTGCGGCGCGGGCCGGTATAGGAGACGATCCTGCGCTCTGGGGCGGGGGCCGTGCTGGGGCGGTCGATAGCCGAGAGCATCAGCCGGACCTTGAAGCTCGAGCCCTTGTCCTTCTCGCTTTCGACGGCGATCTCGCCGCCCAGCGTATTGGTCAGAAGCTTGGTGATGGTGAGGCCCAGGCCGAGCCCCGGCATGGGGCGGATATTGTCGGCCTCGCCACGCTGGAAGGGTTCGTAGATCCGCGTCAGGTCGCGCTCGGATATGCCGCGCCCGGTATCGGAAATCGTGAAGGTCGCCACCTGGCTGCGATAGCCGACCTCGAAGCGTACTGTGCCCCGGTCGGTGAACTTGATGGCGTTGGACAGCAGATTGACAAGGATCTGCCGCAGGCGCTTTTCGTCCGTGCGGACATAGAGCGGCACGGCGCGCGACCGCTCGTGCTCGAAGGTGAGGCCCTTGGCGGCGGCGAGGGGGGCGAACATATCGACCAGCTGATCGAGGAAATCCTGGATGTTCAGCTCGTTGGAGAAGACCTGAAGCCGGCCCGCCTCGATCTTGGAAATATCGAGCAGCCCGTCGATCAGCCCGGAGAGATGGTCGGCCGACCGGCGGATGACCTTGATCGCCGATTGGCGGGCGGGCGGGATCGTCTCGTCGCGCTCGAGGATCTGGGCATAGCCGAGAACCGCGTTGAGCGGCGTGCGCAGTTCATGGGACAGGCCGACGACATAGCGGCTCTTGGCCCGGTTGGCGGCCTCCGCCGTCTCCTTGGCGGTCTGCAGCGCCGCGTCCGTCTTGCGGTGGGCGGCGATTTCCTTGAGCAGCAGCGTGTTCTGCCGCGAGGATTCCTCTTCCGCCACCACCCGGCTGTCATGGGCGAGCACGTAGAACCAGCTGGCGACCCCGGAGATTACTGCCGAGACGAAAAAGACAATCAGCACGGTGCGGTTGACGACATCGGCAGTCTCCGGCGAGGCGGTCGATACCTGGTGGGCGATGAGGGCGAGGATCGCGCCAATCAGCGATACCGCGACGAGCGCCGTCAAGGCATAGCGGCCAAGCCGGGTGGAAAGCCAGGCCAGCGCCGGTTGGGGCAGGAAGCGGGCGGCGACGGATGTCGCCTGCGCGTGGAGTTTCGCCTGTGGCTTGCACATGTCGTGACAACGGCTGTCGAGCGAGCAGCACAGCGAACAGATCGGTGCGGCATAGGCCGGGCACCAGGCCATGTCCTCGGGCTCGAACGGATGTTCGCAGATCGAGCAGGTAATCGAGGTAAGGTTCTTCCAGCTCTGGCGCGGCTTGCGGGCGAGATAGAACTTCCCGCCGGTCGCCCAGGCGATCAGCGGCGAAATCACGAAGGCGATCAACGTAACGAAGGTCGATAGCGAGGCGGCGAGCGGACCGAACAGGCCGAAATGGGCGGCAAGGGCGATGCCCGCCGACAAGAGCAGAGTGCCGCAGCCGACCGGGTTGATGTCGTAGAGGTGGGCGCGCTTGAATTCGATGCCGGGCGGGGCAAGCCCCAGCGGCTTGTTGACGAAGAGGTCGGCGGAGATGGCGCACAGCCAGGCCATGGCGATGATCGAGAAGATGCCGAGCGTTTCCTCCAGCAGCCGGTAGATGCCGAGTTCCATCAGCAGAAGCGCGATCGCCACGTTGAACACCAGCCAGACGACGCGGCCGGGATGGCTGTGGGTGAGGCGCGAGAAGAAGTTCGACCAGGCGAGCGATCCGGCATAGGCGTTCATCACGTTGATCTTCAACTGCGAGATCACCACGAAGCAAGCCATCAGCAGCATGGCCGCCGTCCCGTTCGGGATCATGTAGCCGAAGGCGACGAGATACATATGGGCTGGATCGGCCGCTTCGCTCGCCGGCGCGCCGGTCGAAAGCGTCAGCACCGCGAGAAAGGAGCCGGCAAGCAGTTTGGGCACGCCGAGCACGACCCAGCCGGAGCCGGCGAGGAAGACGGCGATGCGGTGGTGCAGCTTTCGCCCGCCCTCGGGCGGCAGGAAGCGCAGGAAGTCGACCTGTTCGCCGATCTGCGGCATCAGGGCGAGAATGACGGCGGAGGCCGCGCCGAATTCTATGAGGTCGAAGGGCGCGGCGGACCCTGTCTGGGCATTGGAATGGCCGATGCCGGCGAAGGAGCGCCAGAGATCGATCTTCTCCCAGTCGAGAAACGCGATGAAGACGAAGGGCAGGATGTTGAGCACGATCCAGAAGGGCTGGGTCCACAACTGGAATTTCGAGATCAGCCGCACCCCGTAGGTGACCAGCGGGATCACCACCAGCGCCGAGATGATGTAGCCGATCCACAGCGGAATGCCGAAGGCGAGCTTGAGCGCCCCGGTCATGATCGAGGCTTCGATGGCAAACAGCATGAAGGTGAAGCTCGCATAGATCAGCGAGGTCACCGTCGAGCCGATATAGCCGAAACCGGCACCGCGGGTCAGAAGGTCGATGTCGACGCCGTGGCGGATCGCATAGCGGCTGATCGGCTGGCCGACGAGCAGCATCAGGACTGCGGCGGCGATGATGGCGAAGAAGGCGTTGGTGGTGCCGTAGGACAGTGTGATCGTCCCGCCGATGGCCTCGAGCGCCAGAAAGGAGATCGCCCCGATCGCCGTCTGCGAGATCCGACTCGAGGAGAACTGCCGCGCGCTCTTGGCGGTGAAGCGCAGCGCATAGTCTTCGAGGGTCTGGTCGGCGACCCAGCGATTGTATTCGCGTCGGACCGGGATGATACGTTGGCGTGCGGCCATGCCTAATTAGTAGCCCCTTCGGTGAGAGGATTGATAATTAGGCAATCTTCACGGGATCTTGCCGAAAAGCAAGCGCCGGGTCGGTTTAGCGCGCTTCGCCCCCAGCCTTCTCCAGATAGGCGCCGAGCGCCTTGCGCAGTTGTTCCGTGTCATAGGGCTTTCGCACGACCGGCACGCTCAGCAATTCGACCGGAAGCGCGGTGCGATCGTCGTAGCCCGTGGCAAAGACGAAGGGGACACCGCGTCGCGTCAGTTCCTCGGCGACCGGGACGGAGGTGCCTATGCCGAGATTGATGTCGAGCAGGGCGAAGTCCGGATTGAAGGTCTTCAACTGGTCGAGCGCCATGCCGCTGGAATTGGCCGTGACGACGTTGCCGACATTCAGTTCGGCCAGCATGGCTTCCGCATCCATTGCGATGAGGACCTGGTCCTCGACGAGCAACAGCGACATGTTCTCGGTTCCTTTCAGGCTGGTTGATGGGTGGGACTGTTCCATGGCCTCAGCTTGCGCTTCCCTGTCCGCCTGCACATGCAGGAAGCGACCAGGAAAGACCAGGCTGGCCCTGAGGCCGGCGGGGTCGAACGTGACCGTGCTCTTGCCGCCAAGATCGAAGGGGATGCTGCGATCGATGAGGGCGGTACCGAAACCGCGGGTGCTGGGAACCTCGACCGGCGGCCCGCCGCTTTCCTGCCAGCTGAGCTCGAGATCGCCGTTCGGCCGTGCCTGCCATGTGACGTCGAGCCTGCCGCCCTGCGTCGACAGCGAACCGTACTTGGCGGCATTGGTACAGAGTTCATGGACAACGAGGGCGGCCACCGCATAGGCCCGACCGTCGAGCTGCACGCGCGGGCCATCGAGGTGGATCGTGCCGCTGGCGGAGCGGTAGGGCGAGAGTTCGGCCTCGAGAAGGCCCTTGATCTCGCCGCCGCCGCTGCCGCGGATGACCTGGTCATGGGCATGGGACAAGGCATGGATGCGGCCCTTGAGCGAGGTGATGTACTCCTTGAGCGTCGCGCCATCCTTTGCCGGCGTCGCCACCAGCGACTTGATGACCGCCAGGATGTTCTTCACCCGGTGGTTCAGTTCCTCGTTGAGGAGGCGCTGGCGAACCTCGGCCTTGAGACGCTCCTCCTGCATCAGCTCGCTGTGGCGCAGCACGACCTCGACGGTGGCGGAGTGGACGGCGGCGGCGATTTCGCGATCGGCATCGCTCCACGGTTCCGACTGGCGCTCCACGGTTTCCTTCCAGATCGCGAAGCTCTTGCGCGGGGTCAGGCGATCGCCAAGCGGACCGCTTTCATAGGACTTGTCCGGATTGCCGGCCCAGTTGAGCGTCTCCAGCCGTTCCTTGCGGAAGAACAGCAGGCAATCGGTGGAAATATGGGACAGGGGAACGGCCAGGACGCCGGAGACCTCGCGGTGGAAGTCTTCGGCGGGAGGGTAGACCTGGGAAAGGCGATGGGTCGCCCAGACCCTCTTTTCACCGACGCCTGAGATATAATTCGCGAGGTCCTCGATGGCCGTCGCGGGTGGCGTGTTGCCGATCGCGCACCACTCCCCTTGCAGGAACAAGCCGATGCCGTCGCAAGGCAGGGCCTCGCGAAAATCCGGCAGCGCATCGCACATCAGTTCGAAGACCTCGGTCTTTTCGGAGGCACGCTGGAAGAACCTGTCCAGCGCACGTCGTGCGGTGGCGACATTTTCCAGCTTGTGCTGCTGCAAGAGCCCGAGCAGATGCATGGAGAAGAAATCGCTGAACATTTCGGCGGCGACGCGCTGCGGCATGCTCAGTGCCTTCGGCGAATAGTGGTGGCAGGCGATCAGTCCCCAGAGCGCCCCGTCGATGATGATCGAGATCGACATGGAGGCGCCGACGCCCATGTTGCGCAGATATTCGAGATGGATCGGCGAGACGCTGCGCAGGTGCGCATAAGACAGGTCAAGCGGCTCGCCCGAGGCGTCGACGGCCGGTTCGATCGGGGTGCGATGGCCTTGAGAATCCGAAATAATGCGGATCGGGTTCTTCAGGTAGAGGGCGCGGGCCTGCTGCGGAATGTCGCTTGCCGGAAAATACTGGCCGAGAAAGCTCTCGAGATCGCCGCGCTTGGCCTCCGCCTCGACCTTGCCGGCGCCGTCATGCTCCAGGCGATAGATCATCACCCGGTCATAACCGAGCACGGCGCGCAGGAGGATGGTGGTCTTGCGCAGCAACTGGTCGGTATTGTCGGTGGTGCGAATGCGGCCGATCAGTTCGCGGGCAAGCTGCAAGGGCAGGACATCAGCATCGGGCTGCTCGAATTCGAGAATGGCATGGCCGGCATGGCGGTGGACGGTCACGTCGAAGACGCGGCCATTGCCGATCTCCAATTGCGGCAGCAGTGCCGGGCGGGATGCGTCGGGTGCGGCGGCGAGCGCGTTGCGAATGGCATGCGTCGCCATGCCGCCGAGCGCGACCGTCAGATTGGTGCCGTTGAGCGGCCCCTCGAAATCGAGCATCGCGCCGGCATTGGTCGAGTGGCGAATGATCACGCCGGCCGAAGAATCGCAAGCAAGCAGCGCGCCATGCGGCTGGATGCTGCCTGGGACATGAATCGGCTCGCGATCGCAGTTGGTCAGGTTGACGGGCTGGGAGGACGACATTCAGGCTTTCTCGAAAGCATCTAGTGCATGGGCGAAGGTGGCCAGGGCCGCTTGGGCCATAGTCTCGTCGTCCACTTCCCTTGCCGAGTCCAGTAACGCGGCAAAGGCGTTCCAGTTCCCGAGGTCGGACGATTGTTTTTGCAGGTGCTCGGCGCCGTTGCCCGCATGAAGCCCGAGCGCGGCTGCACGCCGGACGAGCAACCTTGCGCCGAGCGTCGAGCCCTCCAGAACGTAGAGAGTCCCAAGCAACCGATCAGCGCACAGTTTCGACATCGGCTTAGCTTCGCTCCGCGCCGTAGCGGCCGGGCTGGCACCGAGCGCGGCAAGGTCGCGTTCCAGCGCATCGGCGAGATAGTTCGGCGTGAAGTTGCCGAACTGTGCGGGCAGGCGCGTGGCGGCCAGCTCGGCTTCGATCGGGCGGCGGAAGCCGAGCATGCCTCTGATATAGCGCAGGTAGGCTGGAATATCGGAGAATGTGCCGACGCAATCGTCGAGCCGTTGATGGATGGGGCCGGTTCGTTCGCGGAGAAACTGCCGGCGGGCGGACATGGACATACGAACAATTGGCCTTTGTTAACTTTCGGTCTCATATGGCCGCTGGACGTGGCAAGGTCAACATGTCGACAGCTAGCGGTTGCTGCCGCCGAGGTCGCCTTTTCCCCCTGGTCTACGTCATATGACGTATAACGTTTTGCGGTGCAGCGTCGGATAGTCCTCTTCAGCAACGGTTAAATTTCATTAACCGACCGGTTGCAAACAAGAAGAGGGGTTCACGACAATGGCATTGAAGATGAAACTCGGCGCCGCGCTGCTTGGCGCCATGCTCTCGACCACCGCCGTCAGCGGCGCGCTGGCCCAGGAAGAAACGATCAAGATCGGCGTGCTGCACTCGCTGTCCGGCACCATGGCGATCTCCGAGACGACGCTGAAGGACGCCATGCTGATGCTCGTCGAGGAGCAGAACAAGAAGGGCGGCGTGCTTGGCAAGAAGCTCGAGGCCGTCGTCGTCGACCCGGCCTCCGACTGGCCGCTGTTTGCCGAAAAGGCCCGCCAGCTGATTTCCCAGGACAAGGTCGCCGCCGTGTTCGGCTGCTGGACTTCGTCGTCGCGCAAGTCGGTTCTGCCGGTGTTCGAGGAACTGAATTCGATCCTGTTCTATCCCGTGCAGTACGAGGGTGAGGAATCCTCGCGCAACATCTTCTACACGGGTGCGGCTCCGAACCAGCAGGCGATCCCGGCCGTCGACTACCTGGCCGCCGAGGAAGGCGTCGAGCGCTGGGTTCTCGCCGGCACCGACTACGTCTATCCGCAGACGACCAACAAGATCCTCAAGGCCTATCTGATGTCGAAGGGCGTTGCCGAAGATGACATCATGGTCAACTACACGCCCTTCGGTCATTCCGACTGGCAGACCATCGTCTCCGACATCAAGAAGTTCGGCTCGGCCGGCAAGAAGACCGCCGTCGTCTCGACGATCAACGGCGACGCCAACGTTCCCTTCTACAAGGAACTCGGCAACCAGGGTATCAAGGCCGAAGACATCCCGGTCGTTGCCTTCTCGGTCGGTGAAGAGGAACTCGCCGGTCTCGACACCACGCCGCTGGTCGGGCATCTCGCCGCCTGGAACTACTTCCAGTCCGTCGATGCCGACGTCAATGCCGAGTTCATCAAGACCTGGCACGGCTTCACCAAGAACGACAAGCGCGTGACCAACGACCCGATGGAAGCCGCCTATATCGGCTTCAACGCCTGGGTTGCCGCCGTCGAAGCCGCCGGCACGACCGACACCGACGCCGTTCTCGACTCGATCATCGGCGTTTCCGTGCCGAACCTCTCGGGCGGCACCTCGACCGTCATGCCGAACCACCACATCACCAAGCCGGTGCTGATCGGCGAAATCCAGGCCGACGGCCAGTTCGAAATCGTCCAGCAGACGCCGTCGGTCGTCGGCGACGAATGGTCCGACTACTTGGCCGACTCGAAGGATCTGATCTCCGATTGGCGCAAGCCGATGGAATGCGGCAACTTCAACGTCGCCACCGGCAAGTGCGGCGGCAAGGGTAGCTGATAATTCCCTTCTCCCTTCGGGGAGAAGGTGGTCCGAAGGACAGGATGAGGGGGAACATTCCCCCTCACCAACAAAATCTGCGACTTAGCTAACGCTAAGATCGCGATTTTGTATCCTCTCCCACAAGGGGAGAGGCGGGGTGCCGAGTTTGCCGCTTCCACCTCTCCCCTTGTGGGAGAGGAAGCGATTTCAACATCTTAGCGTAGCTAAGTGTTAGAAATCGCAGGTGAGGGGGTCGAACGGCAACGCGCACGAACGAGGGGCTGCGTGATGACGATGCGATTCTTGCTACAGTTCATTTTTATCCTGCTGACCATGTCCTTCGCCGCGCCATCATTCGCGCAGAGCGATCCGAAGGATCTCATCAACGCGCTCGGCAAGGCGAGTTTCAAGGAGGCTGAAGCGCTCCTGACGCAGATCGCGGCGACCGGAGATGCCCGCGTCGTTCCGGCACTTGAGGCCTTCGCCGAGGGCGATCTCTACGTTCGCAAGTCCGATGGCTCCGTCGTCATCACCAAGGCGGTCGGCGCCAATCTTGCCGCCATCGATCCGCTGACCGGCGAGACGGCCGGCGAGGCGCCGAAGGCGGCCTACACCAAGATCAAGGTCAACAATACGCTGCGCCGCGCGATCCGTTCGGCGCTGGGCGGGCTTACGCTCATGAGCCCCGACAAGGCGGTGCGCCTGCAGGCGGCGCAGCAGGTGCTGCAATCGCCGAGCGCGGAAAATCTCGATCTCGTCGAGGCGGCGCTTGCCAAGGAAACCGACGGCGAGGTCAAGGCCCGCATGGAAGAGGCGCGCGCCGTGTCGCTGCTGGCCTCCGACCGGTCCGTCGAGGAAAAGCGCGCCGCGATCGACAGGGTCGCATCGCTTGGCGGGCGCGAGGCGATCGGCATTCTGATGACGGTGTCCTCCTCGATCGACGAGAGCCTGAAACCCGATCTCGACAAGGCGATTGCCGGCATCGAGGGCGATCTGGCGCTTTGGGATGCCGCGCAGAATGTCTGGTACGGTATTTCGCTCGGCTCCGTCCTGCTGCTGGCGGCCATCGGCCTTGCCATCACCTTCGGCGTCATGGGCATCATCAACATGGCGCATGGCGAAATGGTGATGATCGGCGCCTATTCCACCTTCATGGTCCAGCAGGTGATCCGCACCTCCTATCCGGGTCTGTTCGACTGGTCGCTGGCGATCGCGCTGCCGGTCGCCTTCCTGGTCACCGCCGTCATCGGCCTCGTCATCGAGCGCGGCGTCATCCGCTTCCTCTATGGCCGGCCGCTTGAAACCCTGCTCGCCACCTGGGGCATTTCGCTCATCCTGCAGCAGGCGATCCGCACCATCTTCGGCCCGACCAACCAGGAGGTCGGCAATCCGTCGTGGATGTCCGGCTCGTTTGGGCTGGGCGGCCTGACGATCACCTGGAACCGCATGTGGATCGTGCTCTTCTCGCTGACCATCTTCTTTGCCCTTCTTACGCTGATGAAGCGCTCGGCCTTCGGCCTGCAGATGCGCGCCGTGACCCAAAACCGCCGCATGGCGTCCTCCATGGGCATCCGCACCCCCTGGGTTGATGCCTTCACCTTCGCGCTCGGCTCCGGCATTGCCGGGATCGCCGGGGTGGCGCTTTCCCAGATCGACAACGTCTCGCCGAACCTCGGCCAGGCCTACATCATCGATAGCTTCATGGTCGTGGTGTTCGGCGGGGTGGGCAATCTCTGGGGCACTTTTGTCGGTGCGCTGTCGCTTGGCATCCTAAATAAGTTCCTCGAACCCTCGGTCGGCGCCGTGCTCGGCAAGATCCTCGTGCTGGTGCTGATCATTCTCTTCATCCAGAAACGGCCGCGCGGGCTGTTCGCGCTCAAGGGAAGGGCGGTGGAAGCATGATCACGGGCTTCATCTTCAGGGCACTCGAAGGCAAGATCGTCGTCGCCGTCGCCATTCTTCTCGGTGTGGCGATCCTCGTGCCGGCGCTCAATCTGCTGACGGCTCCGGACAGCTTCTTCCACATCCCGACCTATGCCGTGTCGCTGATGGGCAAGTATCTCTGCTACGCGCTTCTCGCGCTGGCGCTCGACCTGGTCTGGGGTTATTGCGGCATCCTGTCGCTCGGCCACGGCGCCTTCTTCGCGCTCGGCGGCTATGCCATGGGCATGTACCTGATGCGCCAGATCGGCAGCCGCGGCGTCTACGGCAATCCGGTCCTGCCGGACTTCATGGTCTTCCTCAACTGGAAGGAACTGCCGTGGTTCTGGCACGGCATGGACATGTTCTGGTTCGCCATGATGATGGTGCTGGTCGTTCCCGGCCTGCTCGCTTTCGTCTTCGGCTGGTTCGCCTTCCGCTCGCGCGTCAACGGCGTCTATCTGTCGATCATCACCCAGGCGATGACCTATGCGCTGCTCTTGGCCTTCTTCCGCAACGACATGGGCTTCGGCGGCAATAACGGCCTGACCGACTTCAAGGAAATCATCGGCTTCAACGTCCAGGCCGACGGAACGCGTGCCGTACTGTTCGCCCTGTCGGCGATCATGCTGTCGCTCTGCCTGGTGATTTCCTCGGCCATCGTGCGCTCCAAGTTCGGCAAGGTGCTGGTCGGAGTGCGCGATGCCGAAAGCCGGGTGCGCTTCCTCGGCTACCGGGTCGAGAACATCAAGCTCTTCACCTTCGTCGTCTCGGCGATGATGGCGGGCATTGCCGGGGCGCTGTTTGTGCCGCAGGTCGGCATCATCAATCCCGGCGAATTCGCCCCCGCCAATTCGATCGAAGTGGTGGTGTGGACCGCGGTTGGCGGGCGCGGCACGCTGATCGGGCCGATCATCGGCGCGCTCATGGTCAATGCAGGCAAGAGCTATTTCACCGGTGCCTTCCCGGAACTCTGGCTGTTCGCGCTCGGCGGACTGTTCATCGGCGTGACGCTCTTCCTGCCCAAGGGTGTCGTCGGCACGATCCAGCAGCACTACTCGGCGCGCCGGGACCGCAAGGCGGCGGACAATGCCGCCAACAATGACAAGGCAACCGACGCGGCGCTGCCGGTCGGTCAGGCGGCGGAGTGAAGGCCATGAGCGACAGGAAACCGACGAGCATTCTCTATCTTGACGGTGTGTCCGTCTCCTTCGACGGCTTCAAGGCGCTGAATTCGCTGTCCTTCGTCGTCGAGCCCGGCGAGCTTCGCGCCATCATCGGACCGAACGGCGCCGGCAAGACGACGATGATGGACATCATCACCGGCAAGACCCGGCCCGACAGCGGCGAGGTCTTCTTCAACGGCGAGGTCGACCTGACCAAGAAGGACGAGGCCGAGATCGCCCAGCTCGGCATCGGCCGCAAGTTCCAGAAGCCCACCGTGTTCGAGAGCCATACCGTATGGGACAATCTCGAACTGGCGCTCAACCGCGATCGCGGCGTGTTCGGCACGCTGTTCTACCGGCTGACGGCGGAGGACAGGCTGCGCATCGAAGAAATCCTCGAAACAGTGCGGCTGACCGCCCGCGCCCAGGACCTCGCCGCCAATCTCAGCCACGGTCAGAAGCAATGGCTGGAGATCGGCATGCTCCTGGCGCAGGAACCCAAGCTCCTGCTGGTTGACGAGCCGGTGGCCGGCATGACCGATGCCGAGACCGCCGAGACGGCGATCCTCTTGAAGGAAATCGCCAAGACCCGATCGGTCGTCGTCGTCGAGCACGACATGGGCTTCATCCGCGATCTCGGCGTCAAGGTGACGTGCCTTGCCGAAGGTTCGGTGCTCGCCGAAGGCTCGATCGATTTCGTCTCGGCCGATCCGAAGGTGATCGAGAATTATCTGGGGCGGTGAGGATGCTCAGGCGTGCTTTCCCCTCCCCAACCCCTCCCCACAAGGGGGAGGGGCTGTCTCCGCCGCCGGTCTCGGGTGTTGGGGCAGGCGCTATCGGCCCGGTCTCTCTCCCCTTGTGGGGGAGATGGCCGGCAGGCCAGAGGGGGGCTTTTTCTTGCTCATTCGGGGGATAAACCCATGCTGACAGTCGACAACATCAACCTCCACTACGGCGCCGCCCAGGCGCTCAGGGGCGTCTCCATCAAGGCGGAGATGGGCAAGATCACCTGCGTGCTGGGGCGAAACGGCGTCGGCAAGTCGTCGCTCCTGCGCGCCGTCACCGGCCAGCATGGCGTCTCGGCGGGTACGATCGCCTTTGACGGCGTGACGCTCAACGGCATGGCGCCGTTCAACCGGGCGCGGGCCGGCGTCGGCTATGTGCCGCAGGGGCGGGAAATCTTCCCGCTGCTCACCGTCAAGGAAAACCTCGAGACGGGCTATGCGCCGCTGCCGCGCAAGGAGCGCGCCATTCCGGACGAAATCTTCAGCCTCTTTCCCGTCTTGCAGACCATGCTGTCGCGTCGCGGCGGCGACCTGTCGGGCGGGCAGCAGCAGCAGCTCGCCATCGGCCGGGCCATGGTGACGCGGCCGAAGATCCTTGTGCTCGACGAGCCGACCGAGGGCATCCAGCCTTCGATCATCAAGGACATCGGCCGGGCGATCCAATATCTGCGCGATTCCACCGGCATGGCGATCCTGCTGGTCGAGCAATATCTCGACTTCTGCCGGGAGCTCGCCGACCATGTCTACATCATGGATCGCGGCGAGATCGTGCACGAGGGCGCGGCCGAAACGCTGGACACGGCCGAGGCGCGCCGCCACCTGACTGTATGATCCTGCAAAGCAGGGTTGATGAATTATTAGTGAAATATGGTTGATGCTGGGGATCAGCGTGGTATGGACACGCATCTGCTAACAGAAGGCATAGCCATGACAACCAGCACGGTTCCGAACCGTCTGCGGGGCGGCAAAACCGTTGGCCTGCTCGCGACGGCGATCTTTTCCTTTCTCGGTCTTGCGGAAGGCGCATCGGCCTCGGGCTGCGGCGAAGCCTTGCCGGCCGGCCGGCACGATCTTTCCATCCGGTCCGACGGGATGGAACGGTCGGCGGTCTATTTCATCCCTTCCGCCTATGACGGAAAGCGCAAGTTGCCGCTGGTCTTCGACTTTCACGGCTCCAACAGCCATCCGGACGGCCAGATGAACCGCAGCCGCTGGGACGAGGTGGCCGAGCGCGAGGGTTTCATCGTCATGGCGCTTCAGGGTAGTCTCGACGGCAGCGTGCCGGGCACCCATGCGTGGAACGTGCCGGGGGTCAATCCGCTGCCCGGCGTCAGCCGCGGCAATGGCCTCGACGAGGGCGATTTCATTCGCGACGCCGTCCAGACGGCGAAGGAAGCCTTCTGCGTCGATCCGGCCCGCATCTATGCCTCCGGCTATTCCGGCGGCGGGCGCATGCTGTCGCAATATGTCTGCGACGGGCACGGCGATTTTGCCGCCGCCGGCTTCGTCATGGGCCTGCGCGCGGGCTATCCGGAGCAGGAGGACGGTGTCTGGCGGCCGCTCAAGACGAGCTGCCAGCCGGCCAAGCCGATCTCGATCATCGCCTTTTCCGGGTTGAAGGATCACGTCAATCCGTTTGCTGGCGGCGGCAAGCCCTATTGGCAATATGGCGGCGAGGTCGCGGTCAAGCGCTGGGCCGAGCTCAACGGCTGCGATGATCGCGCACTCACCGACAAGGGCGAGGCCGTGACCGTCACGACCTATCCCGGCTGCCGGGCCGGGGCCAGCGTGATGTCCTATGTGATCGCCGATGCCACCCACGACTGGCCGGGAAGAAATATCCGCTTCCGCCTTGCCTCGACCGGGGAAGACGCGATCCGGGAGGTTGATGCGACCGGCAGAATGTGGGACTTCTTTCGCAGTGCGGGAGGGGAGCTGATGGCCGCGTCGAGCGCCAAGGCAACCTGCACCGACACGACAACAACCGCCACGAACAAAGAAGGCGGGCAGGGAACAGCGTGCAGACAGCCAGTGCAATCAGACCTCAGCGCGCCCGGGGCGTCGGAAGGCTTGTGACCAAGCCGCTCGGCGGGCGCACGCGCATCGCCGAGCTCTACCAGGAAGGGGCAGCCAAGATCCGGCTACCCGAGACCTTCACCGCCGAAATGGAGGCGGTGATCATCAATACCGCCGGGGGGCTGACCGGCGGCGACCGCATGGACTGGTCGTTTTCCGCCGGTCCCGACACGTTTCTGACCGCCACCACCCAGGCCTGCGAGAAGGTCTACAAGGCGTCCGCCGGCACAGCCGAGGTCGTCACCCGCATCGAGGCTGCGGCCGGCGCCACGGTTCACTGGCTGCCGCAGGAATCCATTCTGTTCGACAATGCGGCACTGTCGCGCCGGCTCGAGGTCGATCTCGACGAGAACGCCGAATTCGTCGCCGTCGAGGCGATCCTGCTCGGCCGCAAGGCCATGGGCGAGGCGATGGCGAACGGCACTGTGCGCGACCGGTGGCGCATCCGCCGCGGCGGCCGGCTGATCCATGCCGAGGACCTGCGCATGGAGGGAAACATTGCCGACCTCACGGCTTCGGCGGCCGTGCTTGCCGGCAAGGTCGCCTTTGCCACCGTGCTCTACACCGGACCGCTTTGCGAGGCGTTGCTGCCCAAGGTGCGCGCCGCGCTCGGCGATAGCTTGGGCGGCGCCAGCCAGTGGAACGGGAAGCTGGTCGCCCGGCTTGCGGCCGAAGATGGGTACACCTTGCGAAAAAGCCTGATCCCGGTGATTTCCGTCTTGCGCGGCGGGGCGTCAGTGCCGAAAGTCTGGAATCTCTGACAGTGATCAAGAATGTGGAGCGGTCATGAACCTGAGCCCGAGGGAAAAAGACAAGCTGCTGATCGCCATGGCGGCCATGGTGGCGCGGCGCCGGCTGGAGCGGGGCGTCAAGCTCAACTACCCGGAAGCGATCGCCCTGATCAGCGATTTCGTCGTCGAGGGCGCGCGTGACGGACGTCCGGTCGCCGAACTGATGGAGGCCGGCGCCCATGTCATCACCCGCGACCAGGTCATGGAGGGCATTGCCGAGATGATCCATGACGTGCAGGTAGAGGCGACCTTCCCGGACGGCACCAAGCTGGTGACCGTCCACGAACCGATCCGCTGAGGCGTTCCATGCTGGCACTTCGGCCCAATTGTGAATGCTGCGACCGCGACCTGCCGCCGGAGAGCGGCGATGCGCTGATCTGCAGCTTCGAATGCACCTTCTGCAGCGACTGCGCGGCGACCGTGCTCGCCGGCTTCTGCCCGAACTGCGGCGGCGAACTGGTGCGCCGACCAATCCGGCCGGCCGCGAAACTCGTAAACAATCCAGCGTCGACCATACGCGTTTTCAAGGCCGAGGGCTGCAGGCCCGTCAAGGCCGCCTGATCAAGGGAGGGACTGTCCATGATCCCCGGTGAAATCATTGCCGCCGACGGCGAGATCGAACTCAATGCCGGTCAGCCGACCGTGACGATCGAGGTGTCGAACACCGGCGACCGTCCGGTGCAGGTCGGCAGCCACTATCATTTCTTCGAGACCAATGCCGGGCTGTCCTTCGATCGCGACACGGCGCGCGGCATGCGGCTCGACATTCCGGCCGGAACCGCCGTGCGCTTCGAACCCGGCCAGACGCGGCAGGTCACGTTGATCCCCCTTTCCGGCAAGCGCGAGGTCTACGGTTTCCGGCAGAAGGTCATGGGGGCTCTCTGATGCGGCGGGTGAAGACGATGACGCGACTGCTGGCGATTGGAGGCCTTGTCACGCTGATGGCCCTGCCGGTCTCGGCCGAGGATGAGCCAATCATCAAATGCGAGGATGCGGTCACCCAGTCGGAGATGACCCTCTGCGCCGTGCAGGAGCACGAAGCGGAAGACAAGAAGCTGAACGAACAATGGGCGAAGACCAAGAAGGCCGTCACCGATTGGGATGCCGCGCTGGACACCGATCAGAGGGGGGCGGTCGATGCCTTGCTGAGGGCGCAGCGCGCCTGGATCCAGTATCGCGACGCCCATTGCGACGTCGAAGGCTTTTCGGTGCGTGGTGGCACGCTCGAGCCCGCCATCATCGAGCTTTGCCTGGCCGAAGTGACGCGCGAGCGGACGGCGGAGCTGGAAGACCTCGTCAACGGCTTCGGCAACTGACGATCGGAGCAAGATGGGAAAGCGCATCATGATCGTTGGAAACGGGCAAGTACCGGACGGCGCTGCGGCTCACATCGATGCCGCCGACCGGGTCATCCGTTTCAACGAGTGCCGCAATTTCGGGCCGGCCGGCAGCCGCACCGATGTCGTGGCCGTGTGCAATACCGGGCGGCCGGCGCGCGCCATGCTGTCCGGTGCCTGGCTCGACAGCCCGCCCGTCAGCGCCTGCTGGGAAATATGGTCGGTGCGCGACCCGGAAAAGTTCGGCCAGATGCGGCAGTCCCTGCTGGTCAGCCATCCGGAACTCGACGACTTCTGCGATGACTATACGGCCGGTTTCGCCGCAGCCGCCGAAGCCTGCGACAAGCGCCACCGCGTCTTGTCGCGCCATGTGCACGAGGCGGTCGAGCAGGCGCTTCTGGCCTATGAGCCGGGACCTTACGTGGTTCCGAGCAGCGGCGTGATCGTCGTGGCGCAGGTGCTTGCCGACGTGCTCGCCGATCCCGGGCATGACCGGGACCAGATCTTTCTTGCCGGCTTCAGCCATCAGGGCTGGGACGGCCACCCCTTTGCCGCCGAGCGCCAGCTGATCGAGGCCCATGTGGCCTCCGGCAAGCTGGTGCGGCTCAACACAAACACCGCATCCTCCCTCTCCCAAGGAGCCTGACCGCCATGCCCTACAAGATGTCCCGCAAGGCCTATGCCTCGATGTTCGGACCGACCACCGGCGACAAGGTGCGGCTCGCCGATACCGAACTGTTCATCGAGGTGGAGAAGGATTTCACCACCTATGGCGACGAGGTGAAGTTCGGCGGTGGCAAGGTCATCCGCGACGGCATGGGCCAGAGCCAGGTGACGCGCGCCAATGGCGCGGTCGACACCGTCATCACCAATGCGCTGATCGTCGACCACTGGGGCATCGTCAAAGCCGATATCGGCCTGAAGGACGGCCGTATCGTCGCGATCGGCAAGGCCGGCAATCCGGACACGCAGCCGGGCGTCGACATCATCGTCGGACCCGGCACGGAGGCGATCGCCGGCGAAGGCAAGATCGTCACGGCCGGCGGCATGGACAGCCATATCCACTTCATCTGCCCGCAGCAGATCGAAGAGGCGCTGATGTCGGGGCTCACCACCATGCTCGGCGGCGGCACCGGTCCGGCGCACGGAACGCTTGCCACCACCTGCACGCCTGGTCCCTGGCATATCGCCCGGATGATCGAGGCGGCGGACGCCTTCCCGATGAACCTCGCCTTTGCCGGCAAGGGCAATGCCTCGCTGCCCGGCGCGCTGGAAGAAATGATCCTGGGCGGCGCATCCTCGCTCAAGCTCCACGAGGACTGGGGCACGACACCGGCCGCCATCGACTGCTGCCTCACCGTTGCCGACCAGTATGACGTGCAGGTGATGATCCACACCGACACGCTGAACGAATCGGGCTTCGTCGAGGATTCAATCGGCGCGATCCGCGGCCGCACCATCCACGCCTTCCACACCGAAGGGGCGGGCGGCGGCCATGCACCGGACATCATCAAGATCTGCGGCCAGATGAACGTCATCCCGTCATCGACCAATCCGACGCGGCCCTACACGGTCAACACGATCGCCGAGCATCTCGACATGCTGATGGTCTGCCATCACCTCTCGGCGTCGATCCCGGAAGACATCGCCTTTGCCGAAAGCCGCATCCGCAAGGAAACGATCGCGGCGGAGGACATCCTGCACGACATCGGTGCCTTCTCGATCATCTCGTCCGACAGCCAGGCCATGGGTCGCGTCGGCGAAGTGGCGATCCGCACCTGGCAGACGGCTGACAAGATGAAGCGCCAGCGCGGGCGGCTGAATGAAGAGACCGGCGACAACGACAATTTCCGTGTCCGCCGCTACATCGCCAAGTACACGATCAATCCGGCGATCGCCCAGGGGCTTTCCCACGAGATCGGCTCGGTCGAGGTCGGCAAACGCGCCGATCTGGTCATCTGGGATCCCGCCTTCTTCGGCGTGAAGCCGAGCATGGTGCTCCTGGGCGGCACGATCGCGGCCGCTCCGATGGGCGATCCGAACGCCTCGATCCCGACGCCGCAGCCGGTTCACTACCGGCCGATGTTCGGCGCCTATGGCAAGGCGCGGACCAACTCCTCGGTCACTTTCGTTTCCCAGGCCTCGCTCGATGCCGGCCTCGCCGGACGGCTTGGGGTCGCCAAGCAACTGGTGGCGGTGAAGAACACCCGCGGCGGCATCTCCAAGAAGTCGATGATCCTCAACGACCTGACCCCGCATGTGGAAGTCGATCCGGAAACCTACGAGGTTCGCGCCGACGGGGAACTTTTGACCTGCGAACCGGCGACCGTCCTGCCTATGGCGCAGCGTTATTTCCTGTTCTGAGCTTCTGCCGACCCGTGGGCCTGGCAAGCAGGCCTATGTGGTGCCGCTGCTTTCGATCAAATCGGATCTATGCGCCCCGTGCATTGCTGCCATGCGGCGCTTCAAGGCAGCGGTTTCATGCTGCACTGCAACCGTTTTTGGGTTAGTTCTAATTCTCAGAGCCGATCGCCCTGATTTCATGGGCAGGCCAAGATTGCTATTCCCAAGGAGATTGCCATGCTGATCGGCAAGAAAGTTCCCGATGTCACCTTCCGCACCCGCGTTCGCGACGAATCGGTGGGCGGGGCCAACCCGTTTCGCTGGCAGGACATGACGTCGGCCGACTATTTCAAGGGCAAGCGCGTCATCCTGTTCTCGCTGCCGGGTGCCTTCACCCCGACCTGCTCGACCTTCCAGCTGCCGGACTTTGAAAAGATGTATCCGGAGTTCAAGGCCGAAGGCATCGACGAGATCTATTGCATCTCGGTCAACGACGCCTTCGTCATGAATGCCTGGGGCAAGTCGCAGAACCTCGACAACGTCAAGCTGATCCCGGACGGTTCGGGCGAGTTCACCCGCAAGATGGGCATGCTCGTGCACAAGGACAATCTCGGCTTCGGCATGCGCTCCTGGCGCTACGCCGCCATCATCAATGATGGCCTCGTCGAGCAGTGGTTCGAGGAGGAGGGCTATTCGGACAATTGCGACAGCGATCCCTATGGCGTGTCCTCGCCGCAAAACATCATGGAAAAGCTGAAAGCCAAGATCGCCGCCTGAGGCATTTCGTCCCGGAATTTCCATCGATCAGGCCCGGGCTCGCCCGGGCCTGTTTTCGTTAACGCGGCAGGGTTGTCGAGCGTGGGTTGTCCACGACCGTGTTAATACTCGGGATTTTATGTTTTTCCGTCGGCGGCATCTGGAAATTTACATGCAAATCATAGTGCTAGGTAGTTCATCGACCAAAATGGGGCGGAATTTCGGGGCTTCCGGCCCTTCCCGAGGTCGGTTTGCGGTTGGTCGAATGTTGTAATATCTGCAATCAAAGGTTATCAATATTGGCCAAGAGGCATTCCCAAACTATTTTGGCTTTCATTGGCATTTTAGTGTTTTGATTAGCAATTAGCCAAGGGAACGGGCCTAATCGATCAGTGCTGCAAGAACAGGGGGCGGCGCGGTGGATATGCTTAGACGATGGATGTCGCTTCAGATCGATCTCGGCAATTTCGACAGCCGGGGCGCGGTCTATAATTTTGCCCTCAAGATGACCTTTCGGGCAGTTCTGCTCGCTTTTCTGTTCAATCTTGCCGTCCTGCCGCTCGGCTATGCGCTCGGGCTCATGCCCTTGTCGCTGGCGGATGCGGTCAAGCTGTCCGTCGCCGGCTCATGGCTGTTCGGCGGTGCCGTGTCCGGAGCGCTGGCGCTGCTAACCGGCCATGTGATTCGGGAACTGTCGGTGTCGCGCGCGGAATTCGAACGCCTCAGCCGGACGGACATGCTGTCGGGGCTCCTCAATCGGCGCGCCTTCAATGCTGCCCTGGCGGAAACCGGTCCGGGAGCGTCGCTGGCGATCCTCGATATCGATCGCTTCAAGGCGGTCAATGACGGCCATGGCCATTGCGCCGGCGACGAGGTGATCAGGTCGGTGGCCGGCATCCTGCGGGAAGTATTCGAAGACGAACACCTGATCGCGCGGCTGGGCGGCGAGGAATTCGGCGTGATCATCCGGGGCGGCGGTCTCGCGCAGCGTATCGGCCTGGTGGAGCGGGCCCGCAACCTCGTCGAAGCGCGAGTGATCCGCTGTGACGGCGCGGCCATCCACACGACAATTTCGGCCGGCATCGCCGAATTCGCCTCGGATCTTCGCCCCGAAAGCGTCTATTCCGCAGCCGATTGTGCCCTTTACCGGGCCAAGGCCGGAGGGCGCAATCGCGTCGTGCACGAGACCGAAGAAGGCAATTGCGACAGGTGCGACAAGCCCGGCGCCGAGGCGAGTGCCGCCGGCATGAACCCGTTCATCGGCGAGCCGGTCCCGGTAGCAGGCTGAAACTTCAGCTTGCTGTTTGCCTCTTGTTTTTGCATGGTTGAAAAATAATCAGTTCGGGAAAACCATGCGTCGCGTTACCACCTATCTCCCTGCCGGGACGTCCGATGAGACGATCACCGGCTCCGTCACCCTTGCCCATGACGAGCGGCATCTGCGGCGCAAGCTGTTGCACCTCGAGGATGGCGACATGGTCATGCTCGACCTCAAGCAGCCGGTGCTCCTTGCCCATGGCGACCTGCTGCTGCTGGATGACGGCAATGCCATCGAGGTCAGGGCGGCCGAGGAGAAACTCTTCGAGATCACGCCCCGAGACCGGCTGCACCTTGTCGAACTCGCCTGGCATCTGGGCAATCGCCACCTGCCGGCGCAGATCGAGGAGGAGCGCATCCTCATTCTCCGCGATCATGTGATCCGAGACATGCTGACCGGTCTGGGCGCCGACGTGACCGAGGTAACGGAACGCTTCCAGCCGATGCGCGGGGCCTATCATTCCCATGGCGGGCATTCCAACCACAATCACGACCATGCCTGAACGCCTGGCCGGTGCCGGCAATCCGCAAAGCCTGATCCGGCTGATGACCTGGTTGTCGCCGGCCTTTCCGGTCGGCGGCTTTGCCTATTCCGGCGGGCTGGAGGCGGCAGTCGTCGAGGGGCATGTCTCCGGCGCGGGCGAACTTGCAGCTTGGCTGGAAACCGTGCTCGTTGCCGGTTCTCTGCGCAATGACGCGATCCTGCTGGCCGAGGCCCACCGCGCCTTCGACCAGCCGGGCCGTCTGTCCGAGGTCGCATCGCTTGCGGCTGCTCTGGCGGGCTCCGCCGAGCGCCATCAGGAGGCGGTGCGGCAGGGAGACGCGTTTCTGGTAGCCGCCTCCGCCTGGCCGCAGCCGGTCCTGGCCTTGCTTGGTGCCAACACGGCCTATGGCGTCGCCGTCGGCGCTATCGCTGCGGCCAATGGCGTGTCCCTCGGCGAGACGCTGGTGGCCTTCCTGCAAGCCCAGTGCGGCCAACTCGTCTCGGCGGCGATCCGGCTCGGCATCATTGGCCAGACACAAGGGGTCGCGATAGTAGCTCGCCTCGAGCCGGCCATTCTCGGCCAGGCCGAAGATGTCTGCGCTCTCGGGCTCGACGACCTCGGTTCGGCGACAGTGATTGCCGACATGCTGTCGATGCGGCACGAGGTCCAGTATTCACGGCTCTTCCAGTCATGAGGGGCGGTCGGAACACAGCATGAGAAAGACAGGAACGGCTGCATGAAATCTGAGAATGGTCCCTTGCGCGTCGGCATCGGCGGGCCGGTTGGTTCGGGCAAGACGGCGCTCACGGAGAAGCTGTGCAAGGCGATGCGCGACGACTATTCCGTCGCGGTCGTCACCAATGACATCTACACGCGCGAGGATGCCGATGCGCTGATCCGCATGCAGGCATTGTCATCGGACCGCGTCGTCGGGGTGGAGACCGGCGGCTGCCCGCATACGGCGATCCGTGAGGATGCCTCGATCAATCTGAGGGCCATTGCCGATCTCAACGCCCGCATTCCGGATCTCGACCTGGTGTTCATCGAATCCGGCGGCGACAATCTCGCCGCGACCTTCTCGCCCGATCTCGCCGACGTGACGATCTATGTGATTTCGGTCTGCCAGGGCGAGGAAATCCCGCGCAAGGGCGGGCCGGGCATCACCCGCTCGGACCTTCTGGTGATCAACAAGAAGGATCTGGCGCCCCATGTCGGCGTCGACCTGACCGTGATGGAGGGCGATGCGGGGCGCATGCGCGCCGCCCGGCCGTTCGTCTTCACCGACATGAAGCGCGGTGAGGGGGTCCACGAGATCGTTCGCTTTCTCAAGGAAACGGGCGGGCTTTGAGGGCCCGCCCGTTCACCTCGATGCTTGGGAGAATGGCGCTCAGATCTGCTTCAGAGCACTGATGTCCGAAATCTGGATGATCCGTCCGCGGACGGTCACGCCAGCGCGGCGGAGCGAGGAAAAGGCGCGCGACAGGGCTTCCGGGGCAAGGCCCAGTTTTCCGGCCAGCAGGCTCTTCTGGAAGGGCAGGCGGATCGAGGCCGAACTTCCCTCCTGCGGGCAGTTGTCGAGCAGGTAGTGGGCGACGCGCTGCGGCGCGGTCTGCAACCGGTCATTGGCGATGCAGTCCATCGTGTTGCGCAGGTGGCTCGACAGGCATTGGATGATGGCCTTGGCCACGTCCTTTTCCTGCTCGGCCAGGGCGCGCACCTTGTGCAGTTCGAAGCGCGCGACCGTGATGGTTTCCGCAGCCTGGGTGTTGTAGAGATAGTGGTCGCCCATTGCCAGGAGGCACTCGGCAAAGGTATCGCCGGGGCCGCAGATGCGGATATCCGCTTCCCGGCCGTCCTTGTTCAGCCGGAACAGCCGGACATAGCCGTTCAAGACGCAATAGAAGCTCTCCGCCGCCTCGCCCTCGCGGAACAGGATATCGCGCGATTCGTAACTCATGACCGTCGCGATCTCGAGCATGCGCGCCTGCGCGCTCGCACCGAGAGAGGCCATGAAAGGCGTCCTGAGCAGAGTGGTCTTGTCGCGTGTGTTCAATTTCAAAATCTTGTTCACGGTTCTCGGCTCCAGTTTGCGTTCCTGGTGGAGCGCGTTGGCCAGTATGCAGTGAGAACGGCGAGGCGAGGGGCTGGCGAGCGGGTGGCATCGCCCGCCCCGAGAAGGGCTGCGGGCTGCCTTTGGGCGCTCGATCCGTCACGCAACGCCGATGCTCCGTGGCCGGAAAGGTCGAGGCTGGCTCGTCCAGTCCCGTGTCGCTCCCTGGCCAAGAAACCATCCTCACTCACTTGGTTCTCAGCAGGCTGACGATAGGCAAGGGCGAGAACGGGCGAATTGATTTCGATCAATCGCCTTGTCGGATACTGCGATTTTGCTGGAAAATTGCCGGAATTATACATGGAAAGCCGGACGTGTGCCCGGCTCTCCTTGTGCGTCTGCGATCATTCTGCCGCAAGCGGCGGCAGCGAGATCAGCTTGGCGCCCTCGCCACCCTTGCGCTGCGGCTCCGGCAGGCGCCTTTCCACGGCAGCGAGGCGCGCCTCCATGGTCGAGAGCGTTGCGGCGTTCTTCTCCGTCCGCTCGGTGAGCGCCTCGGGGGAGAGGGCCTCCGGTTCCTCTTCCTTCTTGCCGACCATCCGGCTGAACAGCCAGGCGAGCAGGCGCGACAGGTCGTCCATGATGAGGAAGAAGGCCGGCACGACGAGCAGGCTCATCACCGTCGAGACGATGATGCCGCCGATGACGGCGATCGCCATCGGCGCACGGAACGAGCCGCCTTCACCGACGCCGAGCGCCGAGGGCAGCATGCCCGCCGACATGGCGATTGAGGTCATGATGATCGGACGGGCGCGCTTGCGGCCCGCTTCAACCATGGCCTCGATACGGGCGACGCCCTGATGGCGCATCTCGATGGCGAAGTCGACCAGCAGGATGGCGTTCTTGGTGACGATGCCCATCAGCATCAGAATGCCGATCAGCACGGGCATGGAGAGCGCATTGCCGGTGATGATCAGGGCCGCGGCCACGCCGCCGATGGCGAGCGGCAGAGACAAGAGGATGGTGAAGGGCTGGATCACGTCCTTGAACAGCAGGATCAGCACGGTTAGCACGAGCAGCAGGCCGAGCAGCATGGCGTTGAGGAAGCTCTCCTGCATTTCGTTCTGCACCTTGGTGTCGCCACTTTCGGCGAGGCGCACGCTTGCCGGAATATCGGCCTCCTCGACGGCCTGACGGAAGGCCGCCGACGCAGTGTCCAGCGCCACGCCCTGCGGCAGGTCGGCGCCGATGGTGACGACGCGGTTGCGGTTGTTGCGCTTGATCGATGAGACGCCCTCCGAATAGTCGATGTCGGCGACGCTGGCGAGCGGCACGGTCGCGCCGGTCGCCGTCTGGATCTTGAGCGCCCGGATGGCGGCGAGGTCGGTCCGGAGGTCGAGCGCGGCCTGAACCCGGATCGGGATCAGGCGGTTGTCGAGGGAGATCTTGGAAAGCGCGGCGTCGATATCGCCGATGGTGGCGACGCGGACGGTTTCGGCGATCTGGCTCGGCGTGATGCCGAGACGGGCGGCCTCGTCCTTGCGCGGACGGATCTGCAATTCAGGACGGGGCAGGGCGCCTTCCGCGCTGACATTGCCGAGCGACGGCACGGTGCGAAGCTTGGCTTCCAGCAGGCCCACGGCATCGTTCAGTTCTTCCTCGTTCTTCGACAGGAAGTTGAAGGCGAGGTCGCGTTCGCCGCGGTCGTTGAGCTTCAGCACACGGATATCGGCGATCGGTCTCAGCTTTTCGAAGACCTCGCGCTCGATGTCCCATTGCGGACGGGTGCGGCCTTCGACCGGAAGCTTCGGCAGATAGTCGCCGATCAGCGGAAGGCCGCCAATGCCCTTGTTGACGATGGTCTTCAGCAGCGAATGCTCGATCTTGATCAGGTTCAGCGTGACGCTGGCGCGGCGCAGTTCCATGTCGCCCTTCGGCGAGGCGCCGCCGAGAATAAACGTGCTCTCCACGCCGTCGAGATCCTTGACCGCGGCATAGATCTCGTCGGTCTTGCGCTCGGTCTCGGCAAGCGTCGCATTCGGCGGCAGTTCCACCGAAAGGGTGACGCGACCGGCGTCTTCCGGCGGCAGGAAGCTGCCGGGGACCTGCGCCAGCAGCATCATCGACACGACGAGAAAGGCAAAGGCGCCGATCAGCGTGGCATAGCGGGCATACCAATGCGTCGTGGTGGTGCGCACCAGCCGCGTGTAGCCCTTCATGAAGGTGCTGTCATTGTCGTGATGGTCGTCCATCGCGTCTTCGGCGCGCATCAGGTAGGCCGCCATCAGCGGCGTGATGAGACGCGCCACCATCAGCGAGAAGAATACCGAGAAGGCGACAGTCAGGCCGAACTGGATGAAGTACTGGCCGGGAATGCCCGGCATGAACGACACCGGCACGAAGACGGCGATGATGGTGAAAGTCGTGGCGATGACGGCGAGGCCGATTTCGTCGGCGGCCTCGATGGCCGCGCGGTAAGGCGTCTTGCCCAGCTTGATATGGCGGGCAATGTTCTCGATTTCGACGATCGCATCGTCGACCAGGATACCGGTTGCCAGCGTCAGTGCCAGGAAGCTGACGAGATTGAGCGAAAAGCCCATCATGTCCATGATCCAGAAGGTCGGGATCGCGGACAGGGGGAGCGCGACGGCGGAGATCAGCGTGGCGCGCCAGTTGCGCAGGAACAGGAAGACGACGATGACGGCAAGGATCGCGCCTTCCAGCAGCGTGTGCATGGCGGCTTCGTAGTTGCCGTAAGTGAAGTAGACCGAGTCGTTGATCAGTTCGATGCCGACGTTCGGGTTCTCGGCACGGACTTCGTCGAGGCTCTTCTCGACGGTCTCCGCCACCGAGACCTCGCTGGCGCCCTTGGCCCGGAAGACGGCGAAGGTAACGACCGGTTCGCCGTTGTAGCGGGAGAACGACTTCTGTTCCTCATAGGTGTCCTGGATGGTGCCGAGATCGGACAGCTTGACGAAACGGCCACCCGAGAGCGCAATCGTCGTATTGGCGAGGTCTGCAACATTGCGTGCATCGCCGAGTGTGCGGATCGCCTGTTCCGCACCGGCCACCTGGCCGCGTCCCGACCCGAGATCGATGTTCGTACCGCGCAACTGTCCGTTGACGTCGGCGGCGGTGATGCCGAAGGCGTTCAACCGGTCGGGGTCGAGCTCGACGCGGATTTCGCGGTCGGCGCCGCCGTAACGGTCGATGCGGCCGATGCCGGGCTGGCCCTGCAGCGCGCGCTTGACGGTGTCGTCGACGAACCAGGAGAGTTCCTCCAGCGACATGTTGGGCGAGGAGACGGCAAAGGTCTGGATCGCCTGACCCTCGACATCGACCTTGGCGACGATCGGCTCCTCGACGGATGCCGGCAAATCGCCGCGGATGCCGTCGATGGCGTCCTTGACGTCCTGAACGGCCTGTTCCGTCGGGATTTCCATGCGGAACATGACGACCGTCTGCGACTGCCCGTCGGTGACCGTCGACGTCAGTTCATCGACGCCGGTGATGCTGGCGACAGCGTCCTCGATCTCCTTCGTCACCTGCATCTCGAGTTCGGCCGGGGAGGAGCCGCTCTGCTGAACCGTGATCGCGACCAAGGGTACGTCGATGTTCGGGAAGCGGGTGATCGGCAGGGCGAAGAAGGACTGCAGGCCGACGACCATCAACAGGAAGAAGCCGAGGATCGGGGCGATCGGATTGCGAATGGACCAGGCGGAAAAGTTCACGGGAGCGCTCCTGCTCAGTTCGACTCTGCCGAGGTTTCGTCAAGGACCGGATTGATCCGGTCGCCATCGCGGACGAAGGCGCCTGCCTTGGCGACCACGACATCGCCCTGGCTCAGCCCGTCCTTGATTTCGATGAAGGCGCCCTCCTGGATGCCCGTCTCGATCTTGACCTGCTTGACCACGTTGTCGGTGACCAGGCGGGTCGTCGTGCCGCGCTTGTCGGTGGTAACCGCCGACAGCGGCAGGGCGACGCCCTGGGCTTCGGAGATGATGATCTCGGCGCTCGCATACATGCCGGCGCGCGCGCCCTGGTCGTCGTCGATGGCGATGTGGACCGCGCCAAGGCGCGTCTGCGGGTCGATCACCGGCGAGATCAGCCGAACGGACCCGCCGAGCGTCGCCGCACCGCCGGCGACCTTGACTTCCGCCTTCTGGCCGACACGCATCCTGAGAATGTCCGTTTCCGATATGTCGGCCACGAGTTCGATCTCGCCGTCGCGGATGACGGTGAACATCGGCTGCCCGGCGCCGCTGGCAATTGCCCCGACCTTGGCATTGCGCGCCGCGATCAGACCCGCGACCGGGGATTTCACGTCGGTGCGAGCGAGCTTCAGGTCGATGTCGGCCAGCTGGCTCTCGACCACCTTGATGTCGGCCTCGGCAATGGCGATCGCCTGCACCGTGCTGTCCACCTTGGCATTGGCGCTGGTGGCCGCGGTTTCGGCCTGCTCGATCGAGGCCGTGGAGAGTGTGCCCGATTTGCCAAGCGTCACGGCGCGCTTGTACTGGCGCTCGGCTTCGGCCGCGCCGGATTTCGCGTCGGCAAGCTGCACCTGATACTGGGCGAGCGAAGCTTCGGCCTTGGCCTTGGTAGCCACGAGCTGGCTCTTCTGCAGAAGCAGGGTGTCGTCGTTCAGCCGCGCGACCACCGCGTCGGCAGCAACGCGGTCTCCGACATCGACTTCGAGGGAGCGGATCGACAGGCCCTCGACCTGCGGCTGCACGTAGATTTCCTCCACCGCCTTGATGGTTCCCGTGGCCACGATGCGGTCGATCAGGGTGCGGCTGGTGGCTTCGGTGACGACGATGGAAGGCAGCGACTGCTTCGGCGGGTTCGCGGGCGCATCCTCGGCAGCTGCGGCAAACGGAGAAAGCGCGACAGACAGAACAAGCAGTCCGGCAGTGACGTTCGTAATGCGAACCATGTGTCCCTTCCGAGGGTTTGGACGGATTTTTCGACAACCAATGTATTTACGTAGATCGCGACGCTTCAGACCAGCGCTCGCTCAGGCATGCGGTATAGCTTTTTTGCGGCGGCGCGACAATTCTACCCGCCATGGCGATGAAACTTTAGTTGGTATCGCGGCCGCGCGTTGCAAGTCTCCGGCGAAAATTACGGTGCGTTTGGATCCTGATTGCCCGAGTGGACAAAAACAATGCTCGCGCGGAACTGCGATTGTTCCGGTTCGTTGCCGGTGCGCAACGTCTGCCAGATGCAAAAGGCGCCCGGAACGGGTTCCGGGCGCCATCGTCTGGGATGAGGCTGCGTTTTACTTCAGCGCTTCATTGGTGATGTCGAGCGTGAAGGCGCCTTCCGGCTCCTTGGTGATGACCGGGTCGGAACCGCCGCCGAGCAGGGTGGCGACCGTGCGCTTGTAGTCGGCTTCGTCGAGCGCGCCGTTGGAGCCGGCGGTCAGCTTGGCCACTTCGCCCATCATGCGCTTCTGGTGGGTTTCGGTCTGGGCGCCCGAGGCGTCGTTTTCAAGGACGATTTCGGCTGCGTCATCCGGGTTTTCCTCGGCCCACTTCCAGCCCTTCATCGAGGCGCGGACGAACTTGACCATCTTTTCCTTGAAGGCCGGGTCCTTGAGCTTGTCCTCCAGCACATAGAGACCGTCTTCCAGGGTGGCCACGCCTTCCTTCTCGTACTGGAAGGTCACCAGTTCGTCTTCCTTGATGCCGGCGTCGATGACCTGCCAGTATTCATTGTAGGTCATGGTCGAGATGCAGGCCGCCTGCTTCTGCAGCAGCGGGTCGACGTTGAAGCCCTGCTTCAGCACCGTCACGCCATCGGCGCCACCATCGGTCTTGATGCCGAGCGTGCTCATCCACGACAGGAACGGATATTCATTGCCGAAGAACCAGACGCCGAGCGTCTTGCCCTTGAAGTCTTCCGGCTTGGTGATGCCGGTTTCCTTGAGGCAGGTCAGCATCATGCCCGATGCCTTGAACGGCTGGGCGATGTTGACGAGCGGCACGCCCTTCTCGCGGGTGGCCAGCGCAGACGGCATCCAGTCGACGATCACGTCGGCGCCGCCGCCGACGAGAACCTGCGGGGGAGCGATGTCCGGACCACCCGGCTTGATTTCGACGTCGAGGCCTTCTTCCTCGTAGAAGCCCTTGTCCTTGGCGACGTAGTAGCCGGCGAACTGGGCCTGGGTGACCCATTTCAGCTGCAGCGTCACCTTTTCGGCCGCGGCCGCCTGCATAGCCGTCAGCGAGACGGCGCCTGCCAATAGCAGGGATGCGAGTTTCAATGTCATTTTCTGTTCCCTCTTTCTTGTTTACGCCTGTCCACCACGGACAGACGGATGCCAGAAGGTGACCCAGCGTTCTGCAAGTGCCACCAATCCGTAGAAGATCGAGCCGGCGAGCGCGGCAACCGCGATCTCGGCCCAGACCATATCGACATTGCTGCGCCCCACTTCCGTGGAAATCCGGAACCCCATGCCGACGATCGGGGTGCCGAAGAACTCTGCCACGATGGCGCCGATCAGAGCCAGCGTGGAATTGATCTTGAGCGCGTTGAAGATGAACGGCCATGCGGCCGGCAGGCGCAGCTTCACCAGCGTCTGCCACCAGGAGGCCGCATAGGTGCGCATCAGGTCGCGTTCCATGTGGCTCGCTGCCGACAGACCCTGCACGGTGTTCACCAGCATCGGGAAGAAGGTCATGATGACGACGACGGCGACCTTGGACTGCCAGTCGAAGCCGAACCACATGACCATGATCGGCGCGACGCCGACCATCGGCAGCGCCGAGACGAAATTGCCGATCGGCAGCAGGCCCTTCTGCAGGAAGGGAGAGCGGTCGACGAGGATCGCCACGGCAAAGCCCAAGCCGCAGCCGAGCGCATAGCCGGTCAGGACCGATTTGAGGAAGGTCTGCTGGAAATCGGCCCAGAGGGTGGGCACCGAACTGGTCAGGCGGGCCCAGATCATCGACGGCGCGGGCAAGAGGATGGAGGGAATGTCAAAGCCATGCACCAGGCATTCCCAGATGACCAGCAGGGTTATGCCGAAGATCAGCGGCACGGCGGTGTTGACGATGCGGCGCACCGTGCGGTCCTTGAAGGTCCGGCGCACCAGCCATTCGTTGAGGCCCCAGGCGGCGAGCCAGAAAACGAGTGCGAAGACGAGATAGCCGTTCATGGCTTGGCCCCCATGCGAGCGAGTACGCGGGAATGGGCGATGCCCACCAGCGTAACGAGGACGGCGGCAAGGCCGGCGGCCATGAACAGCGCCGCCCAGATCTGGATGGTCTGGCCGTAATAGGAGCCGGACAGCAGCCGGGCACCAAGACCCGCGACCGCCCCGGTCGGTAGTTCGGCGACGATGGCGCCCAGCAGCGAGATGGCGATGGCCACCTTCAGCGAGGTGAAGAGATAGGGCATCGAGGCCGGCCAGCGCAGCTTCCAGAAGGTTTGGCCCGGGCTCGCATGATAGGTGTGCATCAGGTCGAGAAGGATGGTGTCGGGGCTTCTCAAGCCCTTCACCATGCCGACGACGATCGGGAAGAAGGACAGGTAGGTCGAGATCAGTGCCTTGGGCAGGATGCCCGATATGCCGACCGAATTCAGAACGACGATGACCATCGGCGCGATGGCGAGGATCGGAATGGTCTGGCTGGCGATCACCCAGGGCATCAAGGAACGGTCCATGGCCCGGTTGTGGACGATGCCGACGGCCAGCAGGATGCCGAGCACGGTGCCGATGACGAAGCCGAGCAGGGTCGTCGAAAGGGTAATCCAGGCGTGGTAGACGAGGCTTCGCTTGGAGGTCACCGCCTTGTTGACCGTGGTGTCCCAGAGTTCGACGAAGATCTGGTGCGGGGCGGGCAGCACCGGCCGCTCCTGGGCAAAGCTGCGCTCCACCATCTGGCCGAACGTAATCGTTTCATTCGCCCGCGCCGCCTGGTCGCGCACGAAGGGCGCGTTGAGATAGACGACGAAAAGATGCCAGACGACGAGGATGGCGAAGACGACGGTGAGGATCGGCAAGACGCGGTCGCGGAGGAGGGAGGGGGCGGTCATGCCTGGTCCCCTTGCGAAGTCAGAAAGGCCTCCAAGCTCTGTTCGAGACTGATGGCGACATAGTCGGGGTTGTCGATGGCCTGATCATTGTCGAATCGAAGAACCATGAAGCCTTGCTTGCGGAGGAAATCGTCTCTGCGCCCATCATGGGCGCGGCCGTGGTCCGTCTCATGACTGTCGCCATCGACCTCCACGATCACGCGGGCGGACAGCCAGGCAAAGTCGGCGATGTACGGCCCAATGGGTGTTTCCCGGCGGAAACGAGCGCCACGGGGTCTCAAATCTCGCAAGAGATCCCACATCTCTCGCTCGGCCTTGGTCAATTCGCTTCGGAGCGTTCTGGCGCGCTTTCGGGTCTTCGGGTCGATATTGGAATGCGGCATAGGACACTCCATCGAGAAAGGTCGTTCCGGATTGCCAACCCCCTCTGGCCTGCCGGCCATCTCCCCCACAAGGGGGGAGAATACCCGCGGCAGCGCCTTGCCCCGATCGAAGCGCGGGAGGCGGGCGATCAAGCCCCTCCCCCTTGTGGGGAGGGGTTGGGGAGGGGTCTTTATTCTTAAATGAACACTATTCCTCATAGCTATGCCCCGCCTTCAAACCCTCGCGGACGCGATGGGCGATCGCCAGAAACTCCGGTGTTTCGCGTATCTCCAGCGGCCGTTCCCTGGGCAGGGTGGATTCGATGATGTCGGTCACGCGGCCGGGGCGGGGGCTCATGACGACGATCTTGGTCGAGAGATAGACCGCTTCCGGGATCGAATGGGTGACGAAGCAGATGGTCTTGTCGGTGCGGGCCCAGAGCTTCAGCAGTTCGGAATTCAAATGGTCGCGGACAATTTCGTCGAGCGCGCCGAAGGGCTCGTCCATCAGCAGAAGGTCGGCGTCGAAGGCGAGCGCGCGGGCGATCGAGGCGCGCTGCTGCATGCCGCCCGACAGCTGCCAGGGGAATTTCTTGCCGAAGCCCGTCAGGTTGACTAGGTCCAGCGTCTGCTCGACCCGCTTATTCTGCTCCTCCCTGGAGAAGCCCATAATTTCCAGCGGCAGGGCGATGTTCTTCTCGATCGTGCGCCAGGGATAGAGTGCGGCGGCCTGGAAGACATAGCCGTAGGAGCGGTCCTTGCGGGCGTTCTCCGGCGTCATGCCGTTGACGGTGATCGTGCCCGATGTGTGTCTTTCCAGATCGGCAATGACGCGCAGGAAGGTGGTCTTGCCGCAGCCGGAGGGGCCGATGAAGGAGACGAAGTCGCCCTTCTTCACCTCGAGATCGACATTGGACAGCGCGTGGACCGGCCCGTCTCCCGTCTGGAAGGTGAGACAGAGGTCCTTGGCGGACACGACGGAAAAGGGAGCGGTCATCGATCAGAACCTATGGGCTTTCTTGCAAAGGCGCCAAGCCTCTTGCACACTATCAATACATGGCAGGCACGGGCCGGCCTATCGGACTTTGCGGGAATTTCTGAGCTCACGGAGGAGTGCCAGCATGGATACGTCATTCAAACCCACCTGCCGGATCGTTCGGCCCGGAAGCACCTATGACGGCAAGCAGGGCCTGAGCTATTTCGCCGGAATTTCGGCCGAAACGGTCGGCTCGAAGGGTATCTGCATGCATCTTCTGACCATGCCGCCGGGTGCCAGGGCCAAGGCCCATCTGCACGAGAACCACGAGACGGCGATCTACTGCCTGTCGGGCCAGGCGCATACCTGGTACGGCGACCGGCTGGAAAACCACGTGATCCTGCATGCCGGCGAACTGATGTACATCCCGGCCGGCGTGCCGCATCTGCCGGCGAACCTCTCCAACGCGCCCTGCACGGCGCTGATCGCCCGGACAGATCCCAACGAGCAGGAGAGCGTCGTGCTTCTGCCGGAGCTGGATGGGTTGGTGGAGGCTTGACGGTCCTCTTCTCCCCAGCGGGGAGAAGGTGGCGCGTAGCGCCGGATGAGGGGGAGCGAAGCTCATTGGGCTTGGCGCACTTGGCCCCCTCATCGCCTCGCTACGCTCGGCACTTCTCCCCGTGGGGGAGAAGAGGGTTTCGGCTGTGGGCGCTTTACCCCCCTCTATCCCCTGAGCCTGTCGAAGGGCGGACATCTCGCCCTCAAGGGGGGAGAGTGGCGAGGGGAGGCGTCGCGGCCTCACCCTCCCCTCGAGGGGGAGGGTCGGAGCGAAGCTCCGGGGTGGGGTGATGTGTTGGATGTTTGTGCTGACCAATGACGTCGAACTCGTCGCCCGGATCACCCCCACCCGCCGCTTTGCGTCGACCTCCCCCCTCAAGGGGGAGGTGTGGCGAGCGGCCAGCCCCATCCGATCTCCCCCCTTGAGGGGGAGATGCCCGGCAGGGCAGAGGGGGGTAGCGCCAAGCACCGCCAGCATTGTGTTCCTCACACCCCTGTCGCCGGAATGCCGGTGCGCTCGACCTTGCGCGGCGCGACCATTTCCTTCCAGGTGGATAGCGCCTTGTTGACCGCCGTGAAGGGGTCTCGGCTGACGAACTGGCCGTGGCCTTCCTCGGTCTTCACCGTCGCTTCCTCGATCACCACCTTGCCGCGCGTGAGCGTGAAGCGCGGCAGGCCGGTCACCTGCTTGCCCTCGAACACGTTGTAGTCGATCGCCGACTGCTGGCTCTTGGCCGAGATCGTCTTGGAGCGCTTCGGATCCCAGACGACGAGGTCGGCATCGGCGCCGACGAGGACCGCGCCCTTCTTCGGATAGATGTTGAGGATCTTGGCGATGTTGGTCGAGGTGACGGCGACGAATTCGTTCATCGTCAGGCGGCCGGTCGCAACCCCGTAGGTCCACAGCATCGGCATGCGGTCTTCAAGCCCGCCGGTGCCGTTCGGGATCTTGGCGAAGTTGCCGACGCCGAAGCGCTTCTGCTCGGTGGTAAAGGCGCAGTGGTCGGTGGCGACGCAGGAGAGCGAGCCCGACTGCAGGCCGGCCCACAGCGAATCCTGATGCTGCTTGTTGCGGAAGGGGGGCGACATGACGCGGCGGGCGGCATGGTCCCAGTCCTTGTCGAAATATTCGCTCTCGTCGAGCGTCAGGTGCTGGATCAGCGGTTCGCCATAGACGCGCATGCCCTTCTGGCGGGCGCGACGGATGGCTTCATGGGCCTGTTCGCACGACGTGTGCACGACATAGAGCGGCACGCCGGCCATGTCTGCCAGCATGATGGCGCGGTTGGTCGCTTCGCCTTCGACTTCGGCGGGCCGCGAATAGGCGTGGGCCTCAGGGCCGTTATTGCCTTCGGCCAAAAGCTTGGCGGTCATCGCCGCCACCACGTCGCCGTTCTCGGCATGGACGAGGGGCAGCGCGCCCAGTTCGGCGCAGCGCTGGAACGAGGCGAACATCTCGTCGTCGTTCACCATCAGCGCGCCCTTGTAGGCCATGAAGTGCTTGAAGGTGTTGATACCCTTGTCCTGGACGATCGTCTTCATCTCGTCGAAGACGCGCTCGTTCCAGCCGGTGATGGCCATGTGGAAGGAATAGTCGGCATTGGCGCGGCTGGTCTTGTTGTGCCACATCGAGAGCGCGTCGAGCAGCGACTGGTCCGGCGCCGGCAGACAGAAGTCGACCACCATGGTGGTGCCGCCGGCAAGGCCTGCGCGCGTGCCGCTTTCGAAGTCGTCGGCGGAATAGGTGCCCATGAAGGGCATTTCCAGATGCACATGCGGGTCGATGCCGCCCGGCATGACATAGCAGCCCGCCGCGTCGAGAACCGTGTCTCCCGAAAGCTCCGGCCCGATCTCGACGATCACACCGCCCTCGATCTTGACGTCTGCCTTGTAGGTGAGATCGGCGGTGACGATGGTTCCGCCCTTGATGACTGTGCTCATGTCGTTTCACCCCATGTCGTGTTGGTTCTTGTGATCATTCTCGCCTCCGGCGCCCCCCTCATCCGGCGCTACGCGCCACCTTCTCCCCGCTGGGGAGAAGAGGTCACGCCGTCGCCGTGCGCTCCCTTTGTCGAGATCTGAAAGCAGCTTCATGGAAACGGTCATTGGAAACGGCGAGGCCGCGGCACACTCCCTCTTCTCCCCAGCGGGGAGAAGGTGGCCCGAAGGGCCGGATGAGGGGGCGCGAAGCGAGCACTGTTGCGGCATGACTCTCACCGTTTCTCCCGTTTCGCCGGAGAGAAGCGGATCGCTTCGCATTCCTGCACGATCTGACCTTCCAGAACCGCCAGAATAGTCTCCAGAACCGCCCGGCGCTCCTTGAGCACCTCGTCGTTCCAGAAACGCAGAACCGAATAGCCGTTGTCGTTCAGCCAGCGGGTGCGAACCTCGTCCGCCATGCTCTCGGCATGCTGACTGCCGTCGAGTTCGACGATGAGATGCCGTTCCCGGCAGACGAAATCCGCCACGTAGACGCCTAGGGGAACCTGTCGCGAAAACTTGTATCCGTTCAGTTGCCGGTTGCGAAGATCGCTCCACAGGCGAAATTCGGCCTCCGTTTCGTTCTGCCGCAGTGAGCGCGCCTGATCCGTCTTGCCGGGGCGCCGCTTGGTGATGTCCGGTCGATCGCCTTCCACGTGGGAGACCCCCTCATCCGGCGCTACGCGCCACCTTCTCCCCGTTGGGGAGAAGAGGTCACGCCGACGCCGTCCGCTCCATGCCTCTAGACCAAACATTGGCGCCGCCGACCTGGTTGGTGGAGATGGCACCGGCGCCACAAACTCCCTCTTCTCCCCAGCGGGGAGAAGGTGGCCCGAAGGGCCGGATGAGGGGGCGCCGCAGGCGATTGCCATCACGCCACAATCTCCGCCGTCTCCAGCACGGCCTGCAGCAGCACGTCGGCGCCGGCGGTGGCCCAGTCCTTGGAGATGTCCTCGGCCTCGTTGTGGGAAAGACCGCCGACGCAGGGGCACATGATCATGGTGGCCGGGGCGACCTTGGCGGCCCAGCAGGCGTCGTGGCCTGCGCCTGAAATGATGTTCATGTGGCTGTAGCCCAGCCGTTCTGCCGCCTTGCGTACGGTGTCCACCAGCTTCGGATCGAAGGTGACCGGATCGAAATGGCCGACGGCCTCCACCGAACAGCCGACGCCGAGCGTTTCGCAGATCGCGGCGGCTTCCTTCTCGATGCGGGCGCGCATGCGGTCGAGCTTGGCCTGGTCGGGGGTGCGGATGTCGACGGTGAAGATCACGGTGCCGGGAAGCACGTTGCGGGAATTGGGCGAGAACTTCACCTGGCCGACGCCGCCGACGGCGCCCGGCTGGTTTTCCATGGCAACCGTCTGCACCATTTCCATAATGCGGGCCATGGCGAGACCGGCGTTGACGCGCAGGTTCATCGGCGTCGAGCCGGTATGGGCTTCGCGACCGGTCAGCGTGAATTCCAGCCACCACAGGCCCTGGCAGTGGGTGACGACGCCGATCTGCTTTTCCTCGGCTTCGAGGATCGGGCCCTGCTCGATGTGATATTCGTAATAGGCGTGCATTTTTCTGGCGCCGACCTCCTCGTCGCCCAGCCAGCCGATGCGCTTCAACTCGTCGCCATAGGTCTTGCCGTCCGGATCCTGGCGGCCATAGGCATAGTCGAGCGAGTGCACGCCGGCAAAGACGCCGGAGGCGAGCATGGCGGGGGCAAAGCGCGCGCCTTCTTCGTTGGCCCAGTTGGTGACGACGATCGGATGCTTCGTCTTGATGCCGAGATCGTTCATCGAGCGGACGATTTCCAGCGCGGCAAGCACGCCGAGCACGCCGTCATACTTGCCGCCGGTCGGCTGGGTGTCGAGATGCGAGCCGACATAGACCGGCAGTGCGTCCGGGTCGGTGCCAGCGCGGGTCATGAACATCGTGCCCATCTTGTCGACGCCCATGGTCATGCCGGCCTCTTCGCACCACTTCTGGAAGAGGCTGCGGCCTTGCGCGTCGGCGTCGGTCAGCGTCTGGCGATTGTTGCCGCCGGCAATGCCGGGGCCGATCTTCGCCATCTCCATCAGCATGTCCCAGAGGCGGTCGCCGTTCACGCGCAAGTTCACGCCGGTTTGAGCCGTCATTGCAGTCATCCTCACCTGTTTTCGAAGGGTCATGCAAGAGGCATGCCCTGTCATTCCCCGTGGTCTCCAGCCGATGATTTTTTGCTTGTTGGGCTGGATAAAATGGCCGGTTGCCTTTGGATGGCACCTGTCCGATAATTTGACCGACTGGTAAACATTACAGCTTCCGGCGCGGCACTCAAGACGCAAAAGACGAAAAAACCACGACAAAATTCAGGGCATCTGCCTGAAAAAGGTGCATCAATAAAACTGATAAAGATCAAGCTCTTGGGCTTGGCGGACGAGGGGTGGGACGGAAGGCATGGCGATACCGAGGGCGGCGAGGACACAAAGGCGAACCCGCATCCAGGAAGAGAAGGAAGAAGTGATCCTCGAAGCGGCACTCGACGTCTTCTCGCTACGCGGTTTTCGCGGCTCGACCATCGACCAGATCGCCGAGGTGGCCGGCATGTCGAAGCCCAACCTGCTCTATTATTTCCGCACCAAGGAAGGCATGCACCGGGCGCTGATCGACCGGGTGCTGGAGAACTGGCTGGAGCCGCTTAAGGCTTTCGATCCGGAAGGGGATCCGGAGGAGGAGGTGCGATCCTATATCCGCCGCAAGCTGGAGATGGCGCGCGATTTCCCGCGCGAAAGCCGGCTGTTCGCCAACGAGATCCTGCAGGGCGCGCCGCATATCGAGGACATGCTGAAAGGGCAGCTGAAAGATCTGGTCGACGAGAAGGTCGAGGTCATCCGCTGCTGGGTCCGGGCCGGAAAGGTCCGCGACTGCGATCCCCATCACCTGATCTTCTCGATCTGGTCGACCACCCAGCATTATGCCGATTTCGACGTCCAGGTGCGGGCGGTGCTGGGTGAGGGCGAGCGAAGCGACACGCGCTTCGAGGATGCGGCCCGCTATCTCGAGGGCCTGTTCGTGCGAGGCCTCATTCCGCAAAAGCCGCAGGTCGGCTGATCAGTCCGGCAGCCATGCCAGAACCAGCAGGCCGCAGGCGGTCACCAGCGCGCCGAGGAAGACCGCGCCGGACGCCCAGCCGTGGCCGATCAGGCCCTCGATGACGATGATGAAGGTCGGCGTCAGGTATCCATAGGCGAGCACCTTGGACGCCGGCAGGCGCACCGAGGCATATTGCAGAAGGAAGAAGGTGACCGCCGTGGCGAAGACGGAGAGATAGATCACCGCGATCCACACCATCGGCGGCAGGCTGAAAAGGTCGACTTCGACAAGGCGGGGTGCGGCCGGCACGAGAATGAAGGCGAAGGTGGCGACGGCTGCCCAGAAGACGAAGGCGAGCGGCGCTTCCTTGCGGTTGAAGAGCCTCAGCAGCGGCACGTAGGCTGCATGGCACAGCACGCCGACGAAATAGATCATCTCGCCGCGGCCGACGTCGAAGGCGAGAAGGGCGTCGAGATCGCCGCGGAAGATCACCCAGACCGCACCGGTTGCCGCAATCAGCAGGCTGACGAGGACGGCCGGCTTGGTATGCTGGTACATCAGGAACCAGGCAAAGACGGCGCTCAAGAGCGGCATGAGGGTGAAGACCGCACCGGTCGCCACCGGTTTGGTGAACTGCAGCGCGACGAACATCGTCGTCATGTAGACCGCCATCAGCAGGCCGAGCACGGCAAACCGCCAGGGCTCCTTCGGCCATGAGAGCGACACGCCCAGCTTGGCGCAAAGCGCCGCTATGAAGACCACCGTGACCGCATAGCGCAAGGCCTGGAGGGCAAGCGGATCGACCATCTGGGTGGCGATGCCGCCCAGGGAAAAGGACCCGGAAACCAGAAGGGAGAAAAGCAGGACCGCCAGATGGGCCTTCAGCTTCTCGCTGCCCCGGGCGTGGGTGTTGTGGCGGGATCTGTCGGTCGCTTGCTCGGTCACGGTCTGCTTCGGCTGGCTTTGTGGGCGCCGGCTTGCGGCATCGGCTCTGCCTAGCATGGCCGCAGCGAAGATGGAAAGGCGAGACTAGGGCAGTGCGGTGCCTCAGCCGACCTCGGCGGTCCTGAGCTGCATCCATGTGCGGGCGCGGGCAAATTCGATCAGGGCATTGCCGTCCATCGGGCGGGCGAGCGCATAGCCCTGCAGGGTCTGGCAGCCGAGGTCGCGCAGGATGGCGGCGTGGTGCATGGTCTCGACACCCTCGGCGACGATCTCGATGCCGAGCGAGCGGCCGATGTCGACGATCGAACTGATCAGCCGGCGCTGGGCGGAAGAGACGATGATCGGCGCGGTCAGCTGGCGGTCGATCTTCAGGCGGCGCGGCGACAGCTTCAACAGGCTGAGGATCGAGGCATAGCCGGTGCCGAAATCGTCGATCTCGATGTCGATGCCATAGGCCTTGATCCGCTCGATGCTGCTGGTGACGGCGGCACCCTTGTCGTCGAAGGAGATGGATTCGAGGAGCTCGAACGACAGGCTGCCGGGCACCAGATCGAGCCCGTCCAGGCGTTGCAGCAGGCTTTCGTCGAACAGGCGCTGGGCGGAAATGTTGACCGAGACCTTGTCGATCGCCAGATCATTGGCCAGCCAGCGGGTGCGTTGCAGAAGCGCCTGGTCGAGGATGGCCGCATCGATCTGGGAGACGACGTTGAGGCTTTCGGCAATCTTCAGGAAGCTGTCCGGGCCGAGGATGCCTTCTTCGGGGTGGTTCCAGCGGGCGAGCGCCTCGACGCCGTTGATCTCCAGCGTATGGGCATCGAACTGCGGCTGGAAATAGGCGATGAAGTCGTTCTGGTCGAGCGATTTGAGGATCGCGTCTGCCGTCTTCTTGGTGTTGATGGTCAGCGATTTCAGCCGGTCGGTATAGCGCTCTACGCGGTTCCTGCCGTGGCGCTTGGCCTCGTAGAGGGCGATGTCGGCATTGACCAGCAACTGCTCGGCCTTGAAATCGCAGAGTTCCCGGGTGGCGATGCCGATCGAGGCGCCGACCCGACATTCGTGACCGCCATGGATGATCGGCGTATTGATCGCGTCGATCAGTCGGCGGGCAAGGTCGCCATATTCCTGATCGGTCAGCGTATCGGCGCAGACGACGACAAACTCGTCGCCGCCGATGCGGGCGACGAAGTCCTCGATACGGGTGTTCTCGCGCAGCTTGGCGGCGACATGCCGCAGAATGGCGTCGCCGGCGCCGTGGCCGAGGGTGTCGTTGATGTCCTTGAAACGGTCGAGGTCGATATGCAGCACGGTCGCCGGCGCCTGCGTCTCGTTCACGGCGTCGAGCCGCATCAGGTATTGGTCGAGGTAGCGGCGGTTCGGCAGGTTGGTCAGGGCGTCATGCAGCGAATTGTGCTCCATGTGCTGGCGGGCCTGCTCGAGTTCGCGGTTTTGCAGTTCGGCCTGCTGCTTGGCGTCGCGCAGTTCCTGCTGCAGGCGGATGTCGGCCGTCACGTTCCAGTTGACCCCGACCAGCTTCTTGCGGAAGCGAGAGTCGCGATAGGTCGTGCCATAGGCGCGGACATGGCGTACTTCACCGTCTGCGGTCATCACGCGGAACTCGGTGACGTAGTCCTTGCCCGATTCCATGGCGCGGGCGAAGACCTGTTCGGCTTCGGCGAGATCGTCGGGGTGAAGCGCGTCGCGCCAGGTCTCATAGGTGTAGTGTCCGTCGCCTCCGACGCCGTAGAGCTTTTGCATGCGGGCGTCCCAATTGAGCTCGCCGCTGCCGATATCGAGCTCCCAGACGCCGATGCGGGAGGCTTCGAGGGCGATTTCCAGACGGTGCGAGAGCGCGCGCAGTTCTTCTTCGCGCTGGCGAAGGGTGGCGATGTTGGCCTGGCGTTCGCTCAGCAGCCGGGCGATCCAGGCCACGGGCGCGACGATCATCAGGCCGACCAGCAGCATCAGGATGCGGGAGACCCAGAGATCCGGCGCCGGCTGGTCCCACCCGCCCTTCGGCGCCGCGACGATTTCCCAGCTCTCGCTGCCGAAGCTGATCGGCATCGTGACCGGCGCTGCGGCAAAAAGCGATGCGTCGCCGAAGAAGACCTTGCCGACGCTTCCGTCCTCGGCCTCGGTGGCGATCGCCACGTCGATGCCGAGGGTGTTGGAGGTCAGGCCGCCATATTCATAGAGCCGGTCAATGTCGATGACCGCCGCCATCAGGCCCCAGAAGGTGCGGCCGCCGCGGCCATTGGGCACGATCACGGGATAGCGGACGATCAGGCCCTGTCCGCCCTGGACCAGATCGACCGGGCCGGTCGCGACATATTTGCCGGTTTCCCGGACCCGTTCAGCGGCGGCGCGCTGTGCCTCGCTCCTGCGATAGTCGAAGCCGATCAGCGGCTGGTTGCCGGCAAGCGGATAGACGTATTTGACCACCAGGTCCGGGGCGGCGGCGATGTTGCGCAGCTGGTGGTTCGTTTCGAAGATCCGCACGCCAAGCGTGGCAAAGCGGTCGGCGGAGATGTCCGGCTCGGTCTCGATGACCGCCACCAGGCCCTGCACCAACTGGATATTGGCGGTAATGCCGCCTTCGAGGCGGGCGCGCACCAGTCCGAGCTCCTCCGCGACACGGTTGCGGATGTTCTCCTGGTAGAGGCGCTGTTTCTGCTGATCGGCATAGACGACAGCAATCGCGACGGCGATGACGACGATCACGGCGGGAAAATAGTATTGAAGAGCCGCGCCGAGCGCTCTCCATCCGTATTTTCCTGTATTTCCTGCCATGCCTGCTGTCTCCACTCGCATGGTCGAGCAACTCTCAGCCACCGGTTCACCCAACACGGAGGGTGACAATTCCACGAAACTCTTGAAATTTGTTGAATCAGCGCGCGAAACATTGCGATTATCGCCCGCTAGACGCGAGCCGCGGCATGGCAAAAAAAAGACCCCCATGCGGGGGTCAGGAGGAGTAGAGGCGGAACGGGACCTATTCGGCGGCCTGAACCGCCGTCGGATTGTTCGGATGCGTCGTCCAGTTGGCATAGATCGGACTGACCGGGCTTCCGGTACGCTGGTCGAGTGTTCCGGGCTCAAGACCTACCATGGTGATGCAGTTCTCGACCGGACAGACGTTGACGCAGAGGTTGCAGCCGACGCATTCGTCCTCCATCACCTCGAAATGCCGCACGCCGTCGACCTCTGCCGTGATTGCCTGGTGCGACGTATCCTCGCAGGCGATGTGGCAGCGGCCGCACTTGATGCAGGCGTCCTGGTCGATCCGCGCCTTGGCGATATAGTTGAGGTTCAGATACTTCCAGTCGGTGACGTTCGGCACGGCGCGCCCGGTGATGTCGTCGAGATTGCGATGGCCCTTGGCGTCCATCCAGTCGGAAAGGCCGGTGATCATTTCTTCGACGATCTTGAAGCCATAGGTCATGGCCGCCGTGCAGACCTGCACGTTACCGGCGCCGAGCACCATGAATTCGGCCGCATCCCGCCAGGTGGTGACACCGCCGATGCCGGAGATCGGCAGGCCGTAGGTCTCTTCGTCTCGGGCAATCTCGGCCACCATATTGAGGGCGATCGGCTTGACCGCCGGGCCGCAATAGCCGCCATGGGTGCCCTTGCCGCCGACGGTCGGATTGGGGGCGAAATTGTCGAGGTCGACAGAGACGATCGAGTTGATCGTGTTGATCAGCGAGACGGCATCGGTGCCACCGGCCTTTGCCGCGCGGGCCGGCTTGCGAATGTCGGCGATGTTTGGCGTCAGCTTGGTGATCACCGGCATGCGGGTGTACTGCTTGCACCAGCGCACCACCATTTCGATATATTCCGGCACCTGGCCGACGGCGGCGCCCATACCGCGCTCGGACATGCCGTGCGGACAGCCGAAGTTGAGTTCAATCCCGTCGGCGCCGGTCTCTTCAACCAGCGGCAGGATCGCCTTCCACTCTTCCTCGACGCACGGCACCATGATCGAGGCAACGAGCGCCCGGTCCGGCCAGTTCATCTTGACCTGCTTCATCTCCTGGAGATTGACCTGAAGCGGGCGGTCGGTGATCAGCTCGATGTTGTTGAGGCCGAGAAGACGGCGGTCGGCGCCCCAGATCGCGCCGTAGCGCGGGCCGTTGACATTGACCACCGGCGGGCCCTCCGAGCCGAGCGTCTTCCACACCACGCCGCCCCAGCCGGCCCTGAAGGCACGCTCGACGTTGTAGGCCTTGTCGGTCGGCGGTGCGGATGCCAGCCAGAACGGGTTGGGCGACTTGATGCCGACGAAATTATTGCGAAGATCAGCCATTGTCTTGTCCTCTCTGGAGCGCTTACGCCACGGCGGTCAGTCCCGCCGCTTGAACGGCGAGAGAACGGTTGATGCTTTCGGCCGCATCGCGGCCCATGGCGACGGCGGAAACCGTCAGATCCTGGCCACCGAAGGCGCAGTCGCCGCCGGCCCAGACACCGGGCAGGGAGGTGCGGCCCTCGGCGTCGATGGCGATCTTGCCGGCCTGGAGTTGCATCTGCTCGATGCCCATGAGGTCGAGCTTCTGACCGATGGCCACGAGAATCTGATCGGCCTTGATCTCGGTCTTGTGGCCGGTGCCCTTCATCATGCCGTCTTCGACATGGGTGTATTCGAGGGTGATCGCCGAGACATGGCCATGGTGGTGCGCCACTTCCTTCGGCTGCAGCCAGTGGCGGATGTGGACGCCCTTGGAGGCAGCGAGATCCTGCTCGAACTCGGAAGCGTTCATGTGTTCCTTGCCGCGGCGATAGCAGATCGTCACGTTTTCCGCGCCGAGCAGCTTGGCCTGCACGGCGGCGTCGATCGCCGTCATGCCGCCGCCGATGACGACGACGTCGCGGCCGACCGGAACGTCCGCCTTGTCCTTTGCCTCGCGCAGGTTGGCGATGAACTCGACGGCGTCGAGGATGCCGTTGGTGTCGGCGCCGGGAATGTTGAGCGCATTGACATTGCCAAGGCCGGTGCCGAGGAAGACGGCGTCATGCTTGGCCTGCAGGTCGGCGAGGGTGAAGTCGCGGCCGAGCATTCCGCCGTTGATCACGTCGATATTGCCGATCGACAGGATATAGTCGACCTCGCTCTGGGCGAAATCATTGGTCGTCTTGTAGGCGGCGATGCCGTATTCGTTGAGACCGCCGGCCTTTTCGCGGTGGTCGTAGATGGTCACCTGGTGGCCGTGCATGGCGAGCCGGTGGGCGCAGGCGAGGCCCGCCGGGCCGGCGCCGACCACCGCGACCGATCGGTCGGTCGATGGCGCGGGCGTGTAGAACTGCCGTCCCTGTTCGATGGCGATATCGGTCGCATAGCGTTGCAGCCGACCGATCTCGACCGGGCGCTCCTCTGCGGTATTGCGTACGCAGGCCTCCTCGCAGAGGGTCTCGGTCGGACAGACGCGGGCGCACATGCCGCCGAGGATGTTCTGGTCGAAGATAGTCTTGGCCGAACCGATCGGATTGCCGGTCGAGATCTGGCGGATGAACAGCGGGATATCGATCGAGGTCGGACAGGCCGTCATGCACGGCGCGTCGTGACAGAAGTAGCAGCGATCGGATGCCACCAGCGCCTCATGCTCATCGAGGCGCGGATGCAGATCGGAGAAATTCCTCAAATAATCGGCAGCGTCCAGCCGCCCGGCCTTCAGGCCCGGTTCCAGTCGTCGCATCGTGGTTCCCCTTTTTTATCGAGCGATTGGCAACAGGCTAACCCAGGAAAAAAAATTTATCAAACGGTAAAATTTCTCTCTGGCGGGCGAGCAGAAGGCTTGTAGAGCAGGGGCTCTAGCTCTCCAGTAAGGCCTTCTCCCGCTGCCGGTAGAGCTTCGGCGGCAGGCCTGCATGCTGGGCGAAGAAGCGGCTGAAATAGGCCTGGTCCTCGAAGCCGAGCCGCAAGGCGATCTGCTGGATCGAAAGGGCGCTGAACACCAGGTCGCGCTTGGCCTCCAGCACGATGCGGTCGGCGACGAGGCGGCTCACCGGCTTGCCGGCCAGTGCGCGGGTGATGCGGTTGAGGTGGGTGGCCGTCAGGCCGAGGCGCCGGGCATAGTGGTCGACCGGCAGGCGGGATCGGAAGTCCTCGCCGATCATCCGCGTCAGTTCCGCCAGGCGCTCCCCGTCCCGGTCGGTGTCGCCCCGGCCGCGTTCCGCTCCGGCAAGTCGCAAGCTCAACAGTAGCGCGGTGCGCAGCAAGGGCTCGACAAGTGCGGTCGGGCGCGCGCCGCCCTGGACGATCTCCTGTTCTGCGCGGTCGAGGGTCTCGCTCAGATATCGGCTGTCGGGATGTTCGTCCGGCAGGGCGGTCAGGCTCGGTTGTCGCAGCCATTCGGCGAGACCCGCATGGCCCTGTAGTTCGGCCGAGAAGCGGCTGGCCACCAGCGTGATGACGGCGCCGTCGACGTCGCGGGAAAAGCGGAAGCCGTGGTCATGCCGCTCCGGCATGACGATCACTGTGCGGGGGCCGAAGGGGTGCCAGCGACCGCCGAACAGGGCCTCGCCCCGGCCGCTGCGAATGTGCAGAATCTGAAACAGGCGTTCATGCCGGTGCGGCCGGATCTCCCAGCTGTGCAGCGAGCTGCGGCTGAAGATCGTCTCGGCATGGGCCCAGAATTCCGTGCGTTCGGTCGGCTTCTCGCCGTAGAGGCTGTAGATCGGAACGGGTCTGGTCACGTTCTGTGCCTCGCTCGATGTTCGAATTGTCCAAGAATGTGCCGGAATCTTCCATTGCCGGCAAGAGCTTCCGGCTTATCATTCGGCAAGAATTCAGGGAGGATTTCCATGCGCACCCAGGTCGCCATCATCGGTTCCGGGCCTTCGGGCCTTTTGCTCGGTCAGTTGCTCAGCAAGGCCGGCATCGACAATGTCATCATCGATCGCGTCGATCGCGACTATATCCTCGGCCGCATCCGCGCCGGCGTGCTCGAAGTGGGCGCGGTCGGCATGATGGACCGGGCCGGCGCCGGCCAGCGCATGCACGCGGAGGGGCTCGTCCATGACGGGTTTGCCCTGTCATTCTCCGGGCGCCGCCACCGCATCGACCTCAAGGGCCTCACCGGCACGTCCGTGATGGTCTATGGCCAGACCGAGCTGACGCGGGATCTGATGGACCAGCGCGAGGCCGATGGCGGCGTGTCGATCTACGATGCGGCCAATGTCACGCCGCACAATTTCGAGGGCGAAAGCCCGTACATCACCTATGACAAGGACGGGATCAGCCACCGCATCGACTGCGACTTCATCGCCGGCTGCGACGGCTATCACGGACCCAGCCGGGCCGCGGTCGAGGGCAGGGGGCTGAAGACCTACGAGAAGGTCTATCCGTTCGGCTGGCTCGGCATTCTCGCCGATGTGCCGCCGGTCGACCATGAGCTGATCTATGCAAACCACGCGCGCGGCTTTGCGCTCTGTTCGCAGCGCTCGCTCACCCGTTCGCGCTATTACGTCCAGGTGCCGCTCAGCGACAAGGTCGAACAATGGTCGGACGATGCCTTCTGGGACGAGATCCGCCGTCGTTTGCCGGCCGATGTGGCCGAAGCCATGGTGACCGGCCCGTCGATCGAGAAGTCGATCGCCCCCTTGCGTTCCTTCGTCGCCGAGCCGCTCCGGTTCGGCCGTCTGTTCCTGGTGGGCGATGCCGGCCATATCGTGCCGCCGACGGGAGCCAAGGGGCTGAACCTGGCCGCGTCCGACGTGCATTATCTGTTCGACGGCCTGCAGGAATTCTATGGCGAGCGTTCGATGGCTGCCGTCGATGCCTATTCGGCACGTGCCCTGTCGCGCATCTGGAAGGCCGAGCGCTTCTCCTGGTCGATGACCATGCTTCTGCACCGCTTCCCCGATGAGGGCGATTTCGGCCAGAAGGTGCAGGAGGCGGAGCTCGATTACCTTTCGGGCTCGTCAGCCGCGCAGACCTCCATGGCGGAGAACTATGTCGGTCTGCCTTACTGACAGCCTATCCCGCGTCTCACTTCCCCCTCGGCCGGTCGTTCAGCGACCGGCCGAATTTGTTCTGGGTCAAAATATGATGCGAATTATCATGTTTTAATCTTTACTCCAAAAATCATGTTTATTATGGTCCGGACTCACAGGACGGGGATAGCCGCATTTGCGCGGCGCCGAGAGTTGAGGAACGGGCATGGCCAAGAAGAACAAGAAGCAGGCGGCACAGAAGCTGTTGGCAAAAGGCGACCAGGCTTCCACCGCCGCGCCTGCTGCGAAAGCTGCCCTCAACGTCCGCAGTTTCCTCTATGTCGGCGGACGCGACTGCCAGGTGGCGCATCTGCGCCAGATCGCCACGAACCACGGCGCCGAACTCATCCACCATGATGGCGGCCTGCGCGAGGCCGTGTCGCGCATCGACACGGTGCTGCCCTCCGTCGACTGTGTCTTCTGCCCGATCGACTGTATCAGCCACGATGCGTGTCTGAGGGTGAAGAGCGGCTGCAAGAAGTTCGGCAAGACCTTCATTCCGCTGCGCAACGGTTCGAAGTCCAGCCTCGAACGGGCCTTGCAGACCTTGAGCGATAGGAAGGACAATCCATGAGCGATGATGATTATGACCGGAGCCTGCTGATCGGCTTCCATAAGATGGCCGCCCAGAGCGGCGATGGACTGGCGATGGCAATGTACGAGCGCTTTGCCGATGCCGAGACGGTTCGCCGCAGCAGCGCCGAGATCGTGCCCCTGCCGGGTTTGCACCAGCGCCCAGCCAGGCCGATGTCGGCCCGCCTGCCCTATGGCGAGGCGACGATCATCAGCTTTCCCGCACCGGCATGGCAGAAAAACGCCCTGCGCAACAAGGGCTGAGGCCGATCATTGGCGCGGGCCGGGCGGTCAGGCCCTGGGGGCCGGCAGAACCGCGCCGATCCCGGCCGTGAGCCAGCCCGCCATCATCAGGATCCCGCCCGTCGGCGCCGCCATGGAAAAGAGGCCGGTGCCGTAGAACTGCTTCAAGACGAGATCGCCGGCAAACAAAAGGGTGCCGACCCCCATCAAGACACCGGCGCCGGTCGCGGTGCGGATCAGCCTGTGGCCGGCGAAAAGGGCAAGCATGGCCGGCGCATGGGCGAGGCACATGGCCGAGGCCGGACCGAGCAGGGCACCGCCCATATGGGTGGCGGCAGCGGCGAGCCCGACGCCGCAAGCGCCGAGCAGGCCGGCCAGAAGCAGAACGAGCGGGCGGATCCGGTCGCAAAATCCCATCATCGCCGTCATTCCTTGTTCTGCATGTGATGACCGAGCTTCTCGATCGGCGCCCAGATGATCTCGCGCAGTTTCTCGTTCTCCACGCTTTCCTCCAGCGCCTGGCGGAAGCACAAGAACCATTCGTCACGCTCCCGCGGTCCGATCTCCGCCACCATGTGTCGACGCCGCAGCATCGGATGGCCGCGCTTCTGCATGTAGATCGGCGGACCGCCGAGATAGCCGGTCAGGTAGTCGTAGAGCTTCTCCTCGCTCTCGGCGAGGTCGGGCGGATGGATGTCACGGCAGCGCTTCGCCTCGGGCAGCGTGTCCATCAGTTCGTAGAAGCGATGGGTCAGCGCCCGCACGGTGGCGTCTCCGCCAATCGCCTCGTATAGGGTAATCGTCTCTTCAGTCACGTCGTCAGCCTCGGTTTCCCGCCATCTTTTGCCGATTTGATCGTACATGGGCAAGCGCAACCGCGCTCGGTCGCTGCGACAAATCGGTGCGGGCACCGCAATCGACGTGCCCGATCCGCCGGGCTCAGGCGGCGAGCGAAATCTCGCCAAGCGGGGTCAGGCGCTCGAAGCTCGGCCGGGCCAGCCCGAATCCCTGGATCAGCGTGACGCCGGTGTCGCGGATCGCCTTCAACTCGTCGGCGGTCTCGATGCCTTCGCAGATCACGGTGATCGACAGCTCCGTGAGCATCGCGACGAGATGCTTGAGGATCACCTGTTTCGCCCGGTCCGCGTCGATCCCGCGGATCAGGTCCATGTCGATCTTGACGATGTCCGGCTGCATCTTGGCGAGAAGGTTGAGGCCGGAATGGCCGGCGCCGAAATCGTCGATGGCGGTGAGGAAGCCGATTTCCCGATAAGTGGTGAGAATGTTCTTCAGATGCGCCACGTCCAGCGCCTCGCCTTCGGTGAATTCGAAGATGATTCGCTCGGCCGGCAGGTTGAAGGTCTTGCACGCGGCAAGCGTGGCGCGAATGCAGGCACGCGGTTCGTAGACGGCGTTGGGCATGAAGTTGATCGACAGCCGGGCGTCGCTGGCGGTGAGGTCGAGACGGGCGGCCAGCTCGATCGCCTTGACGCGACATTGCTGGTCGAAGGCGTAGCGATTGCCCTCGTCGACGTTGGAGAGCACGGCGCCGGCGCCTTCGCCGCCGATGCCGCGCACCAGCGCTTCATGGGCAAAGACCTGCCGCCGCTCGATATCGACGATCGGCTGGAACGCCATGGAGAAGGGGCTTTGAAAGGCCTGGCCGTCGCGGCAACCGGCGCATGATGCACTCATCGGTGAAACTCCTGCTGTTCCACCCTTTATGGCGCAAATTGGTTACCATTGCCTCACCCGGCCCCGGTGAACGGAAACCCGCACGCGGCGGGTTTCCGCCAGGGCTCGCCAGTCTCAGTCGAGGCACTTGGCGTCCGCCACATGCGCCAGGAGGCGGCTGGTGTCGGCGGTGAACAGCGGGCCGTTCTCGTCCTCGGTATTGCCTTCCAGATGGTGCGAGTTGAGGCTGATCACGCGGTTCTCTCCCGCCCCGCCGCCGACCTTGAAGTCGGTGAACCAGGCGCCGCCGCTATTGCCCGAACGCATCGGGTTGCCCGCCATCGTCACGATGCCGTCCACGACCGCCAACCATTCGCCGTCGACCTTGTAGAGGAAGCGGCCGTTGCCGAAATTGGCCGGATAGCCGATCGCGGTCAGAGCCTTGTCGGCGGGCGATCCGATGGCCATTTCCAGCGGCTTCTCGTCGTCCTTTCCGTCGGCCAGGATGAAGGCATAGTCATAGGCGAAGTTCGGGGCCGGGTCATGGAAAGCGTCGAACAGCGAGACGCAGCGCCAGCCGACCGTCTGGGCGGTTGCGCCGTCATTATAGGCGCGCTGGAAGACAAAGTCGGAAAACCACTTGCCGGTCTCCTCGTCCATCACGCAATGGGCGGCGGTGAGGATGACCGAGGCGCTTTCGACGAATTGGGCGGTGCAGGCGGACGGCACCCCGTCGCCGTCGCGAAAGGTCAGCCGGCCGGTGCTCCAATAGGGGGCGGCAGCCGCCGGATCATCGACCTTTTCCGGCACGCCCTTGACCAGGCTGCCCTGCTTGTCGGGACCCGCCCCGAGGTTGAGAATATTGGGATTGAGCGCCCGGAAGCGCTGCTGCATCTCTTGCAATTCCTCCGGCGAGACTTCCTTGCTCGGCATGGGTCTTGCCGATTGCAACTCCTCCAGGCTGAGCGGTGCCCGGCCGTCCTTGGCGTTCTTCAGGTTCTCGATCTTCAGATCGGCCGCCGATGCGCCCGAGGCGGCGAGCGCCAGGGAAAGCAGGGCGGATGCGGTGCGGCGCCGGGCGCCATGCGGGTTCGTCATTGTCCTGATCCTTCTTTCTGGTCGGCCGAAGCGGCAGGCAAGCGCATGCGATGCGGATCTGATCCGCCCTCCAGCCCATGATACTGTGAGGGGAGGTGGCCGGCGAACCGGCCACCCCTGGATGCGGTGGATGTCAGAGCAGCAGCGGCATGCGAAGCTCGATCATGCCGCGTTCGATCAGGCCCTCGGACTTGGCGTCCGGGACGAAGACGCCGCGGTTCGGGTCATACTTGAGGGTGATGTCGTTGACGCCGCCGCCGAAGCGGGCAACCGCATTGTTGCCGACGATCTTGGTGATGATCGTCTCGCTGGCGAACTGGCTCTGCAGCCAGACATAGACATTGGTGAAGGGCGTCATCTGGATCTGCTGCTGCGACAGCACCGACTGGGCCGAGATCGGCTTGCGTTCGGCCAGTTTCTTGCTGACCATGGCCGATTGCGACAGGCCGAAGGTCAGAGCCGGATACTGGGTATAGGGCATCATGTTCTCGGCGGCGAAGGTACCGGTAGCGATTGCCGGACTGTTCTGGAAGACGCCGAAGGTCGCCGCCGGCGTGAACGGATAGTAGCCGGCGTCGAGCGCCGGGCCGGGCGTCACTTCCGAAAGCTTGGAGATATTGTTGCCCTGGCTCACCTCGGTGGTGGAGGCGTAGATCCAGTAGTCCTCCGTCCATTCGACGGTGGTCGACTGAAAGGGGTCGATCGACAGCCAGACGACGTTCGGGTCGCCGCTGCCGACCGGCTTGGCAAGGGTCAGCCGCTGTCCGGCGGCCTTGATGACATTGAGGTCGGTGGGGTCGATGTTGAGCGTGAGCGAGTAATTGGGCATGACAATTTCCTTCCGTCTCAAGGGTTGATCGATCTGCCAGGCGACGTCCAGGCGTCGCTAAAGCGTTCCTATTTGCACAACCTGGCGCTCTCTAATTTCAACCGCTGAACGCATCCGGTTTAGGCGATGCCGATTGCCCATAGAATTACGGGGGTGGCTAATAAGCTATATGGTGTAGACGCTTAGGCTGGAGTGTCCGGCAAGGCGCGGCCATGGAGAATATACACCTATGCGTGTATAATATGATTGACTTAAATTTTTAAGCGTGCTCAAAAGGGAACGGTTGTGATACAGTCTCATTGACGCCGAAGCCCCCATCGGAGCCTCGAAACAAATGTCTGGCGCGAATGACGATGCGAATTGGCTATGCCCGCGTTTCCACCCACGACCAGAATATCGAATTGCAGTTGCGGGCCCTCAAGGCGGCCGGATGCCGGCGGATCCACACCGACCACGGCCTGTCGGGGGCATCCCGTTCGCGTCCCGGCCTGGTCGGCGCGCTCGGCGAACTTTCGCCCGGCGATACGCTGGTGATCTGGCGGCTCGACCGGCTGGGTCGGTCACTGTCGCATCTGATCGAGGTGGTGGCCGAACTCGGGCGCAAGGAGATCGGGCTTTATTCGATCAGCGAGTCGGTTGACACCGCATCGGCCGGCGGCATCCTGATCTTCCACATCATGGGCGCGCTTGCCGAATTCGAGCGGGCTTTGATCTCCGAGCGCACCAAGGCCGGCATGTCGGCGGCCCGAGCCCGCGGCAGCCCGATCGGACGCCCCGTCAAGCTGATGGCGCACGAGATCGATGCCGCCCTCGACGCCATGAGCCACGGGACGCCGCTGGCCGCCGCCGCCCGCCAGTTCGGGGTGAGCCGGTCGACCCTCTATCGCAGCATGCGTCGGGCCGACGGGGAGGGGACCAGCCCGGCATAGGGAAATTTTCCGCCCCATGGAACAAAGTGGCGATTGGAGCGCTTAGGGCGGGTCCGAGAGCGGCAGGTCGGAAGGGGTGAGGAAGGCGGAAGCGGCCGACCTGAACATGACCCGCGACCTGAGCCCGCCCTGCGGCTGTCCCTCGATCCGGCGATGTCTACGGCCGGATCTTCGCGAAAGGCGTGACATGAACGACACCATTGCCCTGATCGGTTCTGGGCCCACCGCGATCTACTGCCTTCGCAAACTTCTCTCCTCCGCGCGGCCGCTGGAAATCACGGTATTCGAGAAGGAGGCCGTCGCCGGCCGGGGCATGCCCTATCATCCCGCCGTCAACGACCGCGCCATGCTCGCCAATATTGCTAGCATCGAAATACCCGCGATCGGCGAAACGCTGGTCGAATGGCTTGAGCGCCAGCCGCCGGAGGAACTCGATCGCCTGCGGGTGCAACCGGCCCAGATCAATGATCGCGAGTTCCTTCCGCGCGTGGTCCTCGGTGAATATTTCAAGGCGCAGTTCGATCGGGTCGTCGCCACCGGCCGGGCCGCGGGCCATACCGTCACGATCAAGGCCGGCCACGAAGTCACCGATGTCGCGCTTCAGCGGGACGAGATCCGGGTGACGGTGTCGCGTCCCGATCTGCCGAGCGAACATTATGCCTTCGGTCATGTGGTCATGGCGACCGGGCACAGCTTTCCCGACCTTACCGAAGTCAAGCCAGGCTATTTCGCCTCGCCCTGGCCGGCGCCGCTGCTCAAGGACATTCCGGCGGGCCGCGTCGGCATTCTCGGGACGTCGCTGAGCGGGATCGACGCCATGGTGACCGTCGCCACCAGCCACGGCACCTTCTACCATGACGAGGGCGGCCTTCTCGAGTTCCACCGCGCCGCCGACAGCGAGGGGTTCTCCATCGCGCTGATGTCGCGCAAGGGCATGCTGCCCGAGGCCGATTTCTATTTCCCCATCCCCTATGCGCCGCTGTCGATCTGCACCGACGAGGCCGTCGACGATCTGGTCGCATCCGGCCGCGACGACCTGCTGGACGCGGTCTTTGCCCTCTTTTGCGAAGAATTGGCCGCCGACGATCCGGACTATGCGGCGAAGATCGGCCTTGCCGGACTGACGGTCGAGACGATCGAAGCCGCCTATTTCGCCGATCGCCAGGAAAGCGATCCCTTCCTGTGGGCAGCGCTCAACCTGGCCGAGGCGAAGCAGAATTATGAAACCCTGACGACCATGGCCTGGCGCTATGCGATCCTGCGCATGCACGAGGTCGTGGCCCGTGCCGTGCCGCACCTCAACGCCCGCGACCTGAAGCGCTTCCACCGCCACTTCAAGAGCCTGTTCGTCGATGACTATGCGACCGTGCCGCATGCCTCGATCGAGCGGGTGCTGGCGCTGCGCCGCGCCGGCGTGCTCGACATCGTCGCGCTGGGCGGCGACTACGATCTCGACATCGATACACCCGAGCGTGGTGCGATCATCACCCGGCCGGAGGGCGAACTGGTTTTTGATACGCTGGTCGATGCGACCGGGCAGGGAGGGCTCACCGCCGACGAGATCCCCTTTCCGAGCCTCAGGCGCCAGGGTGGCGTTTCAAAGGCGAGCGCTCGCAGCGAAGGTCAGGTGCAGATCGGCAGCCAGCCCATGGCGGAACAGGAAGCCGGCGGTATCGCGCTCGACAGTTCTTTCCGGATCGTCGTCGAACAACCGCTCAGCAATCGGCTCTACTGCCTCGCGCTGCCCTTCCTACTGCACCAGTTTCCCTTCGTGCAGGGCATTACCAGTTCGCACGAACTCGGCGAGACGGTGGCGAACGAAATCCTCGCCGACATCGGCAGGCCCGATCTTCACTCACCGGAGGCGGTGCTGCCGGAGGGGCGGGTCCCGGAATTCCTCGTGTAGGACGAGCGACGAGGAGCGGACGCGGTCGGCGGTGGATCGCATCCTGTAGCTGACCAACCTAGCCAGGAAACGCTCTAAGGCTGGTCCTCACCGGCTCCCCAGGCGATGAAGAACGGGTTGGCGAAATCCGTGTCGCTGGCCTGCTCGGTCTTGCCATAGGCGAGCGGCGTGCCGTCGAGGCAGCGTGTCTCTCCGCCGGCCGCCCGGAGCACGGCGTCGCCTGCCGCGGTGTCCCATTCCATGGTCCGGCCGAAGCGGGGATAGACGTCGGCCTCGCCTTCGGCCAGCAGGCAGAACTTGAGCGACGATCCGATCGACCGATATTCGGTGATGCCGTTCTCCGCCAGGAATTCTTCCGTCTCCGCATTGTTGTGCGAACGGCTGGCCACGGCGACCGGCGGGGTGCGGCAGACGCGCGCGGCGATCGGCCGGCGGTCGGCGATGGTGAAATCCGGATTGACCGTCAGTCTGAAGGCGCCGGCGCGGGAGCCGACATAGGCAATGCCGAGGGCAGGGGCGTAGACGATGCCGGCCACCGGTATGCCGTTTTCGATCAGCGCGATGTTGACGGTGAACTCCGCCCGGCGATTGATGAACTCCTTGGTGCCGTCGAGGGGGTCGACCAAAATGAAGGGCCGCCCGTTTATGTCTGGCACCTTGCCTGCCGAAACCGCCTCCTCGGCGACCACCGGCACGCCTGGCAGCGCTTCGGCGAGGCGGGCGAGGATCACCGCTTCGGCCCGCTCGTCGGCTTCCGTGACGGGCGAGCAATCGGGCTTCAGCGTGACATGGATGCCCGCCTCGTAAACCTCGAGAATGGTCCGGCCGGCCGCCAGTGCCGCTTGTTCAAACGTCTCGATCACGCGTCGTCTCTCCATTCATCCGGGTTGCCAGCATTTCTTCGATCCGCATGGCCAGATCGTTCGGATCCGTCCCGACGGTGCGCAGATGCAGTTCGGGATTTTCCGGCGGCTCGTAGGGTGAACTAATGCCGGTGAAGTTCTTGATCTCGCCGCTCATCGCCTTCCGATAGAGACCTTTCGGATCCCTTCGCGCGCATTCCTCGATCGGCGTGTCGATGAACACCTCGAAGAACTCACCCTTGGTCATCATCTCCCGGGCGAGTTGCCGCTCGGAGCGGAAGGGCGAGATGAAGGAGACGATCACGATCAGGCCGGCATCGGCCATCAGCCTGGCGACCTCGGCCACACGGCGGATGTTCTCGACCCGGTCCTCGTCGGTGAAACCGAGGTCGCGGTTCAGCCCGTGACGGATATTGTCGCCGTCGAGCAGGTAGGTGTGGTAGCCGAGCGAATGCAGCAGGCTTTCCAGCCGGTTCGCCACTGTCGACTTGCCCGATCCGGACAGGCCGGTGAGCCAGATGACGGCGGGCCGGTGTCCCTTCAGCGCGGCGCGGGCCGCGCGGTCGACCTCGACGGCCTGCCAGTGGATGTTGTCGGCGCGGCGCAGCGCATAGTCGATCATGCCGGCGCCGGCGGTGCGGTTGGTCGTCCGGTCGATCAGGATGAAATTGCCGGTGGAACGGTTCTCGCGATAGGGGTCGAAGGCGATGGGCGCGCGGGTCGAGAGATTGCAGACCCCGACCTCGTTCATCTGCAAGGCCTTGGCGGCGATGTGGGAGAAGGAGGTAATGTCGACGCTGTATTTCAGCGCCGTCACGGTCGCCTCGACGCTGTCTGTCTCGGTGCGCAGGATATAGCTTCGGCCCGGCAGCAGCGGCTGGTGATCGAACCAGATCACATGGGCCTGGAACTGGTCGGCGACACTCGGACGGGCGGCGGGGGCGACCAGCATATTGCCGCGCGACACGTCCAGTTGGTCTTCGAGCACCAGCGTGACGGCCTGTCCCTCGACGGCCCGTTCGAGCGGGCCGTCATGGGTGACGATCTCCCGGACCCGCGATGATTGCCCGGACTTGGCGACGACCACCGTGTCGCCGACGGCCACGCTGCCCGAGGCGACCTGGCCGGCAAAGCCACGAAAGTCGAGATTTGGCCGGATGACATATTGTACCGGAAGCCGGAACGGCCGATCGAGCGCGGCGTCTTCGACCGGCACCGTCTCCAGGTGTTCGATGAGGCTCGGGCCGGCATACCAGCCGGTCTTGCCGGACCGGCGTGTGACATTGTCGCCGTAACGGGCAGACAGCGGGATCGGCTGGATGGTGGAAAAGCCGAGATCCCGGGCGAAGGCCAGGTAATCGGCGACGTGCCGGTCGAAGACGGCGCGGTCATAGCCCATGAGGTCGATCTTGTTGACGGCGAGCAGGATGTGCCTGATGCCGATGAGGGACGCGATGTAGGAATGCCGTCTGGTCTGCTGCAATATGCCCTTGCGGGCGTCGACCAGAACGACCGCGAGATCGGCCGTCGAAGCGCCGGTCGCCATGTTGCGGGTATATTCCTCGTGTCCCGGCGTGTCGGCGACGATGAACCGCCGCCGCTCGGTGGCAAAGGAGCGATAGGCGACGTCGATGGTGATGCCCTGTTCTCGCTCCGCTTCCAGCCCGTCGACCAGAAGGGCGAAATCGATGTCTTCGCCGGCATTGCCGTGCTTGCGGCTGTCGCTTTCGAGCGTGGCGACCTGGTCGTCGAGAACGAGCTTGGCATCGTAGAGAAGGCGGCCGATCAGGGTCGACTTGCCGTCGTCGACCGAGCCGCAGGTGATGAAGCGCAGCAGCGATTTGTTCCGCTCGTCATGCCGGTCTTCGCCATGGCTTGCCGGGGGGGCGTCTGTCGGGGCCGTGGCCATCAGAAATAGCCCTCGCGCTTCTTCTTCTCCATCGAGCCCGCCTCGTCCCGGTCGATCATTCGGCCCTGGCGCTCGGATGTGCGGGCGGTCAGCATTTCGCTGACGATCGCCTCGAGGGTCGTGGCATCGGATTCGACCGCACCCGTCAGCGGATAGCAGCCAAGCGTACGGAACCGCACCATGCGCTCCTCGATCTTGTCGCCCGCCCCGATCGGCATGCGCTCGTCATCGACCAGGATCAGCATGCCGTCGCGCTCGACCACCGGACGCCTGGCGGCAAAATAGAGGGGAACGATCGGAATGTTCTCCTTCAGGATGTATTGCCAGACGTCCAGTTCGGTCCAGTTCGACAGCGGAAAGACCCGGATCGATTCGCCCGGCGCGACGCGGGTGTTATAGGTCTTCCACATTTCCGGCCGCTGGCTCTTCGGATCCCAGGCATGCGCCGTGTTGCGGAAGGAGAAGATGCGCTCCTTGGCACGGGATTTCTCCTCGTCGCGCCGCGCGCCACCAAAGGCGGCATCGAAGCCGTACTTGTCGAGTGCCTGGCGCAGGCCGACCGTCTTCATCAGGTGAGTATGGGCACTGGAGCCGTGTACGAACGGAGAAATATTCTGCGCGATGCCCTCAGGGTTCACATGCACGAGAAGATCGAGATCGAGTTCCTTGGCCATGCGATCGCGAAAGGCGATCATCTCCTTGAATTTCCAGGTCGTGTCCACGTGCAGGAAAGGAAAGGGCGGCCTGGCCGGATAGAAGGCTTTCATCGCCAGGTGCAGCATGACGGAGGAATCCTTGCCGACCGAATAGAGCATGACCGGTCGGGAAAAGGTTGCGGCGACCTCGCGCAGGATGTGGATCGCTTCGGCTTCGAGGCGCTCGAGGTGGCTCAGCGGCAATGGATGGCACCTTGTTGTGTCGGTCGGCATTCTTTTGCGTGGAGGGTTCTCCGGTTGCCAGCCTCGTCGGCGCCAACCGAATCGCTTCCACCGCGTCTGCTGCCACGTAACCGTGTTTGTCCTTGCGTGACAATGGTCGCGGAATCCGCCCGCTGAGCCGGCCGAGACGCCATCGGGACCTTGGCTCGGGCGTTGCGTCAAGTCCCGTACAAGGTCCATGGGCCAACCATGGTCGGCGTTCGTCGAACGATCAAGGCATCGACGGGCTGGTGGTGACGAAGACGAGGATGGACATGGACGGCAGGATGGAAACGTCGCACGCCCAAGGGCTCTACGACGTGATGCGGATGATCGCGCTCGAGCCGGATATGGCCAAGGTTCGTCTGCACGCCGACAATCATATTCGCAGTGTGCCGCCGCAGCAGGCGCTCGCTGCGGCGGCGGCACTGAACTTTGCCCATCCCTTCTATCTGCCGACCATGGACGATCTCAGCGCAGGTCGGCTCGGCGTCAATCTTGACCAATTTAGCGAACTCGTCATGCGCGCCAGGCTGACCGCCTCGCGGGCCCGCCAGCCGAATATCCTTGTCGCCTGCGCGCCCAAATCCGCCTCGACCTTCATCGCCGGCGCGCTCTGCAAGGCGCTCGATATTCCGCAGGTATCGCTGGCGACGCCGACCTACAGCGCTTATTCCGGCTCCGTGCTGGGCGCCAATTTGCGCGAGCAGGAGACCGACGACTTGGCCTTGCTGCGCAATGGGCTGAATGAGAGAGGCTATGTCGCGCAGCATCATATCCGCTGCACGCCTTTCCTCGCCCGACAGATCGCGCTCTACGGGATCAAGCCGATCGTCACGGTGCGCAACATTTTCGACACGCTCGTCAGCCTCGACGACATGCTGCTCCAGTGGCGGGCGGTCGACCTGCCCGGAAACCCGGCCTTCTTCGACGACGGCATGCCCGCGACGTATACGAGGCTCGATGACGAGGCCCGCTTCGACATGCTGACCGACGCGACATGCGTCTGGTACGTGAAATTTCTGCTGTCCTGGCAAAAATGCGAGGCGGCCGGCCTGGTCGCCCCCTTGTGGGTCTCCTATGAAGACGATTTCATTGCCGACAAGGAGCGGTTGGGCACAAGGATCGCCGATTTCATCGGATCGGAGAATGCCGATGCCGGCCAGATCGCCGCATGTTTCGCGGACACCCGCAACGGAGCGGCTCTGAGGCTCAACAAGGGCGTGGCCGGGCGCGGCGACAAGATTCCCGCGAAGACCCGCGAGCGGATCGTTGCGATCTGCCGACGCTATGCCGGCGAGGGCGATCCTCGTCCTCTGCTGGGCAAGGAATTTGTCGCCTGACGGCGACGACCGGCTTGCGGGGCAACCCCCGGCAGATTTCCGGGGGCAGCGGCAACAAAAGGATGCTGCCCGCCATGCCGGAGGCGACGGCCATGGCCGCGTAACATAAACGAATTGGCTTCCGGCACCCCCCCGGAAGGGTCAGGGCTTGCAGGGCCGGCGCGGACGCCAGAGCAAATCCTGGCCGCCTGCCCGGCGTTTTGCGCCTCACCTTCACCCTCGTGATGACGAGCATCGTGCAGAACCGCGCCATCCCAGTTTGGAGAGCAAATCTATGTACGCCTTTACCCGGCAAGATCCCGATTTTCAGACCCGCATTCAAGCCAGCTTTGACAAGCAGGGGTTGATAGGCACTCTTGGCGCTGCAATATTGCGCATCGCACCAGGTGCCGTTGATATCGCCTTGTCACCAAGCCCCTCTGTCTCGCAGCAGCATGGTTTCGTGCACGCGGGAGCGGTGTCAGCCATTGCGGACAGCGCGGCAGGATATGCCGCGCTCAGTCTCATGCCGCCGGGCGCCGGGGTGTTGACTACCGAATTCAAAATAAACCTGGTTGCGCCTGCCGCAGGTGAGCGGATCATCGCCAGGGGGCGGGTCGTTAAGTCCGGACGGACGCTGACGTTGGCGCAGACGGAGGTTTTTTCCGAATCGGCCGGTGGCGAGAAGCTGGTAGCGCTTCTTACGGCCACTTTGATGACGATAGAGGGGCGGGACGGCGTGGCGAACTAGTTTATGAGAGGTGATGGGCGCTGACGCCTCAAGCTAAGCCAGAGGCTCCCGGCCTGGGATAGGCAAGTCGCTCGATCATTTGTTGAAATGGCGCACCCGACAGGATTCGAACCTGTGACCTTTGGAATCGGAATCCAACACTCTATCCAGCTGAGCTACGGGTGCATCCGTCGGCGGGTCCAAGTGACTCGCCGTCAAACCGGTTCGGCGGTCATACCCCAGACTTCCGCCGGCATCAATGCGGAAAATGCGCAATTCGCCGTCCTTCGTTTCGACACCGCGACGCGGCAAGTCTTGCGCTGCCGGGCGGTCGCGGGGCCATGTGCCCGCGCCCCGCTCGGGCCGCACACAGCGTCGAGGCGGGCGGCGGTGAAATCTGTCGACATCTGCCCGGCGGCTAAGGCGAAGCCTTGTGCGGACGATGCAATGCTATAGAATCATTCTTGGTTTTCCAGATGCTTGGGTGCTCGGCTGAGGCCTTCTGTCTGGAAAGGGGGGACAAGAACAAGAATGGCGACCGCATGAGGGACGATCAGGCCGGCAAGGTGGCGCGCAACGCCTCCGTGATAGATTTTTCGATGATCGAGGATGCCGTCGGCTACCGCCTGCGCCGCGCGCAGCTTTCGGTCTTCCAGGATTTCAACGAGGCCTTCTCCGCCAAGGGGCTGCGGCCGACCGATTTCGCCGTGCTCATGCTTTTGACGCGCAACCAGGGCGCCAAGCAGAGCGAGGTGGCCGAGGCGCTGGGTATCCAGCGGGCCAATTTCGTCGCCATCGTCGACGGGCTGGAGAACAAGGGCTTCGTCGCCCGGCGCAAGTCCGAGGTCGATCGTCGCGTCCAGTCGCTTCACATCACCGAACAGGGGCTCGCCTATCTCGACGGCCTGATGCCGATCTGGCAGGAGCACGAGGAGCGGCTCTTGGCCAAGCTTGGCGGCAAGGCGGCGCGCGACCAGCTGATCGGGCTGTTGAAGCGTCTCTACGACTGATCGAACCTTTTATCGAAAAGTCAGGCGGGCCCCAGCCTGCGGATCGCCTCGTCGACCAGAAGGTTGGCGATCTTCATCCGCGTCGTGGCCTTGTCGCGGAACGCAGCGGGCTGTCGGTCCGGATGGTTGAGGCGGGCGAAGGCGCGGCGCTTGTCGGCCAGCGCATCCCGGTCGTCGTCGGCGCGCAAGCCAAGATCCTCGGTGATTTCCGCAATGGTGAGCCGCGCCATATGCGCGGGAACGGCCGGCGGCTCGGTGTTCTCTGGCTCGGGCTCCGGCATGAGGGCGAGATAGGCGTCGAGGCGAAAGGCTTGCGTGGGTGCCGCTTCGACGCTTTCGGCGACAAATCCGCTCGACAGGCCGGAAATCCGGTAGGTCGGGTCTGCCGGCGGCGGACCATCGGCTTCCTCGGCTTCCTCGGCAAGCCGCTCGACGACCGACTGAAACAGCGATTTTCCAAACAGCATCGGCCGCCTTCTCCCCATGGATTGCGCCGAGGGAAGCACGCCAAGGTGGCGCCGGGCTTGTGAGCGCCCTTGATCGCGGCCGTCGACGCTCGACGCGCCCGGCCGGGGCGGGCGCGGTGGGTGATAGGGTCGGTGCTCAGCTCTGGCTCTGGCTCTGGCCTTGGTGCTGGCCTTTCGATTCGACCAGAACGGTGACGTCGAGATCCTCGCCGGCGGGGCCGATGCGCATGCCGGAGACCGGTGCGGCGTCGGCATAGCAGAGGCCGGTCGCCAGCCGCACATAGCGGGCATCCGGGCAGTGATCGTTGGCTGCATCGAAGCCGACCCAGCCGAGGCCCGGCAGGTGCACTTCGGCCCAGGCATGGGTGGCGGTCTGGGCGATGGTCTCGTCCATCTTCAGATAGCCCGAGACATAGCGCGCCGGCATGCCCATGCTGCGCGCCGCGGCGATCATCACCTGCGCATGGTCCTGGCACACGCCCTGGCCGGCCTCCAGCGCCTGTTCGGCCGTCGTCTCGCTGTCGGTTTGCCCGGGACGATAGGCGACGGCTTGATGGATCGCCCCCATCAGGTCGTGCATCATCGCCAGCGGCTCCTTGGCGGACAGGTTCCTCACCAGATCGCGGGTCAGTTTTCCGGCCCTGGTGCGCGGCGTGTCGCGCTGGAACAGCCAGAGCGGGCAATAGCCGACATGCGGGCCGAACACGCCGGCATGGTCCTCGGTCACCACCTCGCCGCAGGCCTCGATGCGGACCTCGTGGGCCTCGCCGTCGGTCGAGACCAGATGCACGTGATTGCCGAACTGGTCGTTGTAGCCCGCCTCGACCTTGGCGCCGTCGACGGTGATGTGCCAGCTTTCCACGTGCTGGCCGGGGCAGGTCGGCGGCGTCAGCCGCAGCCGCTGCAGAGAATAGAGAACCGGCGCCTCGTAGCGATAGAGCGTGGTATGGGTGATCTTCAAGCGCATGATCTCTTGTCCATTCCCGGCTTGGGTTCAGCTGTAGAAGCGGTAGCCCTCGGTGATTTCCTGGCCGAGTCGGTTGTTGCGGGCGATGAAGCGGTCGAGGAACTCGTGCAGACCCTGGTCCATGATCTCGCCGATGGTGGTCGATTGCAGCGTCTCACGCACCTTCTCCGCGGTGTCGTGGGCCGCAAGACGCTCGCCGTAGTCCCTGGCGATGTAACCGAGATTGCTGACGATCTTCTCGTAGGAATAGGCGAGCGACCGCGGCATCTGGCCGTTGAGGATCAGGAAGTCGGCAATGTTGGCCGGCCGGTACTCGCCGTCATAGACCCAACGATAGGAGCGATGGGCCGAAACCGAGCGCAGGATCGATTCCCATTGCATGTTGTCGAGCGACGAGCCGACATGGGTGATCGCCGGCAGGAGCACGTAATATTTCACGTCGAGGATGCGGCTGGTATTGTCGGCGCGCTCGATGAAGGTGCCGATGCGGGCGAAATTGTAGATCTCGTTTCTGAGCATCGAACCATGGAAGGCGCCGCGGATCAGGCCCGCGCGGCGCTTGACCGTGTCGATTACCTCCGGCAGGTCAGCGGATTTCAGCTTGCGGGCGAGCATCTGCTTCAGTTCGATCCAGCACTCGTTGGTCGCTTCCCAGGTCTCGCGGGTCAGCGCGGTACGCACCATGCGGGCATTGTTGCGCCCCGAATCGATGCAGGACATGACGCTCGACGGGTTGGCCGTGTCGCGCAGGAGGAAGTCGATCGCATCGGCGGCGGTCACCTTGGAATGGCTGGCGTCGAAACCCTCGCGCACGTCGGCGCTCAAGAGCACGGCGGCCCAGTCGTCGTCGGAGGCGCCGCTGCGGGTGAGCGACATTCTGAGGCCGGCGTCGACCAGGCGGGCGATGTTTTCCGCCCGCTCGATGTAGCGGAACATCCAGTAGAGGCCGTTGGCCGTTCTTCCGAGCATGACCATGTCAGTCCTCCAGTACCCAGGTGTCCTTGGTGCCGCCGCCCTGGCTGGAATTGACCACGAGCGAGCCGGCTTTCAGGGCCACGCGGGTCAGGCCGCCGGGGATGATCCGCACCTTGTCGGACACCAGTACGTAAGGACGCAGGTCGACATGGCGGGGGGCGATCCCCTTGTTGACCAGCACCGGCACGGTCGACAGCGACAGCGTCGGCTGGGCGATATAGTTGGCCGGACGGGCCTTCAGTTTCTCGGCGAAATCGGCGCGCTCCTTCTTCGACGCGGTCGGGCCGACCAGCATGCCATAGCCACCCGAGCCGTGGACCTCCTTAACCACCAGTTCCTCGAGATGTTCCAGCACGTATTTCAGGCTGTCGGCTTCGGAGCAGCGCCAGGTCGGCACGTTTTCCAGAAGGGCCTTCTGGCCGGTGTAGAACTCGACGATCTCCGGCATGTAGGAATAGATCGCCTTGTCGTCGGAAATGCCGGTGCCGGGCGCATTGGCGATGGTGATATTGCCGGCGCGATAGACGTCCATGATGCCCGGAACGCCGAGACAGCTGTCGGGGCGGAAGGTCATCGGATCGAGATAATCGTCGTCGACGCGCCGGTAGAGCACGTCGATCGCCTCGTAGCCGCGGGTGGTGCGCATCTTCACCTTGCCGTCGATGACGCGCAGGTCGGAGCCCTCCACCAGTTCCACGCCCATCATGTCGGCGAGGAAGGAGTGTTCGTAATAGGCCGAATTGAAGATGCCGGGGGTCAGGACCGCGACGCGCGGCTTTCCCTTGCAGCCGGGAGGTGCCAGCGAGGCGAGCGACTGGCGCAACAGGTGCGGATAGTCCTCGACGCGCTGCACCTTGTTCACCTGGAACAGTTCCGGGAACATCTGCATCATGGTTTCGCGGTTTTCCAGCATGTAGGAAACGCCGGACGGCGTGCGGGCATTGTCCTCCAGCACATAGAACTGGTCCTCGCCGGTGCGGACGATGTCGGTGCCGACGATATGGGTGTAGACGCCGCCCGGCGGTCGGAAACCGATCATTTCCGGCAGGAAGGCGACGTTCTTCTCGATCAGTTCACGGGGAATGCGGCCGGCCTTGATGATCTCCTGCTTGTGGTAGATGTCGTCGAGGAAGGCGTTCAGCGCCAGAACGCGCTGCTCGATGCCCTGAGCCAGCTTGCGCCATTCGCGGCCGGATATGATGCGCGGGATGATGTCGAAGGGGATGAGCTTTTCCGAGGAGTCCTCGTGGCCGTAGACAGCAAACGTGATGCCGGTCTTGCGGAAGATGTTTTCGGCATCCCTCGACTTGGCGATCAGTCGGGCCGGGTCCTGCTGGGAGTACCAGTCATGGTAGTTCTGGTAAGGCGGTCGCGGACTTCTGTCCGCATTCATCATTTCGTCAAATGCCAACGGCGCCATCCCCTTTTTTTTCATTTGAATACAAGCCATTTGCCAATGCAAGGAGCGGGCGGGCCGGACATGAAGAATTTCGCCGGCGCGAAAAATCGGCAGGCGCCCAATTTTCCATCAATTTTCACGTGGTCTCCCGGTTGTATCGCCCGCTTGCGCCGTTGGCGTTGACGAATGCCTGTTTGGAGACCTGTCGCTTTCCCGCATCTTGCCTAAAATATAGCCGTCATTTGCCCGGAAAAAAAATCTGAAGGCTGCTCGGTTCAGCGGAATTGACGGCTTGCGGAAGGAAAACTCCTTTGACGCGCCTTCATGGGCCCGCTAGTCACCAGGCGATCGGGAAGCGCGAGGCATTCCGGCAGCCCGGATTTGCTCGGAGACGTCCCATGACCCTCGGTCGCCTTGCCCCAGCGCTCTTCGTTCTCCTGTGGTCGACGGGATGGGTCGTGGCGAAATATGCCGGCCTGTTTGCCGATCCGCTGACCTTCCTGGTGCTGCGCTACAGTGCCGCCGTCGTCCTGTTTTACCTGGTCTGCCGGATTGCCGGGGTGGCCTGGCCGAAAAGCCGGGCAGCAATCCTGCATGCGATCATCTCCGGCATGTTCCTGCACGGTCTCTATCTCGGCATGGTCTGGTGGGCGATCGGCCAGGGTGTACCCGCCGCCTTGTCCGGCATCATCGCCGGGCTGCAGCCGCTGATGACCGGCATAGCCGCGGCCTTGCTTGTCGGCGAGGCGCTGACCGGCGGCCAGCGCCTGGGCCTCGTTCTCGGCTTTGCCGGGATCGCCATCGCCGTCCTGCCCAATCTGCTGGCGCTCGATTCCGGTTCGATCCCGCTTCATGCGGTGGCGATCAACGTGCTGGCCATGGCTTGCGTGACGGTCGGCACGATCTACCAGAAACGCTTCCTGCGGGAAGGGGACCTGAGGGCGGTCGCGACGCTGCAATATGTCGGCGCGCTGATCGTCACCGTACCGGCGGCACTTGTGCTCGAGGATCTGCGTGTGGATTGGGGCGTGGAACTGTTCGCAGCACTTGCCTGGTCGGTGCTCGGCATTTCGATGGGCGCGGTGGCGCTGCTGCTCTACCTGATCCGGCGCGGTGATGTGTCGAAGGCGGCGTCGCTGATCTATCTGGTGCCGCCGCTTGCGGCGCTGGAGGCGGCGCTGATGTTCGGCGAGCGGCTGACCGTGCCGATGATCGTCGGAACGATCGTGGTGGTGATCGGCGTCTACCTGACCAATCGCAAGCCCGTCGTGAAGGGCGACTGACGGGCCGATACGAAAAAGGCGCGGCCGGGGCCGCGCCAGTTCGATTTTCAATCAATTATCCGTCTCAAGCCAATAAGGCTTACGCCTCGCGGCGACGGTTGCGCTGCTCGCCGCCGGGGCCGCTCGGGCGACCGGAGGCCGGCTTGCCATGGGCTGCGGCCGGACGGCCTGCGCCGCCATTGCCGCCCTTGCGCTGGCCGGGCTTGCCGGCCGGACGGCCTTCGCCGTCATGCTTGGGGCGACCCTGGCCCTGATGGTTGCGGTTGTTGCCGCCGGGGGCGCCGCCGCCACCGCCACGACGCTGCGGGCGGGCCGGACGGCTGAGGTTGGTCGGTGCTTCGCCGCTGGCGACCGGAATGTCGATGCCCATCAGGCGCTCGACATCGCGCAGCAGGCGGCCCTCGTCCGGACCGCAGAAAGCGATCGCGATGCCGTCACGGCCGGCACGGGCGGTACGGCCGATGCGGTGGATATAGGCGTCCGGCACTTCCGGCAGGTCGTAGTTGAAGACGTGGCTGACGGCCGGAATGTCGATGCCGCGGGCGGCGACGTCGGTGGCGATCAGCGTGCGGATCTCGCCGTCGCGGAAGCCCTTGAGCGCCCGTTCGCGCTGGCCCTGGCTCTTGTTGCCGTGGATCGAGGCAACCGAGAAGCCGACGATCTCCAGGTGCTTCATCAGCTTTTCCGCGCCGTGCTTGGTGCGCAGGAAGACGATGGAGCGGCCGTCCGGATTGTCGGTGAGGATCTTCTTCAGCATCTCCGTCTTGGCGTTCTGGCCGGCGACGAAGTGCACATGCTGCTCGACCTTGTCGGCGGCCTTGCCCGGAGGCGAGACTTCGACCTTGGCCGGGTTGCTGAGGAAGGTCGCGGCCAGATCGGCAATGGTCTTCGGCATGGTGGCCGAGAACAAGAGGGTCTGGCGCTTGACTGGCACCATCTTGGAGATCTTGCGCAGGTCGTGGATGAAGCCGAGGTCGAGCATCTGGTCGGCTTCGTCGAGCACCAGATAGGTGACGGCGCGCAGCGAGATGGCGTTACGCGAGATCAGGTCGAGCAGGCGGCCGGGGGTGGCGACGAGGATGTCGGTGCCCTTTTCCAGCTGCAGCTGCTGCTTGCCGATCGAGGCACCGCCGACGACCTGGTTGATCCTCAGCGGGGTCTTCTTGATGAACGAGCGCAGGTTGTCGCCGATCTGGTTCACCAGTTCGCGGGTCGGTGCGAGAATGAGGGTGCGGGTGGTCCGGTTGTCCGGACGCGTGGGGTTTTTCAGCAGCATTTCGATCAGCGGCAGGCCGAAGGCGGCCGTCTTGCCGGTGCCGGTCTGGGCCAGACCGATCAGGTCGCGGCCTTCCAGAACGATCGGGATCGCCTTCAGCTGGATCGGGGTCGGGGTTTCGTAGCCGAGGCCGGCCACCGTGGCGGCAATGTTCTGCGACAGGCCAAGCTCAAGAAAGTTGGTCAATTCTAATACCTTTTCGGGGCGCCACGCGACATCGGGCGAAATCGCACCTTGCGATTTGCCTGTCTCGTAGCGTCAAGAACCCCGCGTGAATTGGGAACTTGTAAGTTGGAAAAAAGCTTTCCAGCGCGTTGGGCCGCGACATGCAGCCATTTTATCGTGCGCTTTGTATCCTTCTTCGCGTCTTTAAGTCGATCGCGGGCCGCTCACGCGGCGGCCGGAAGGTGAAAGCTGAGTTGCAGATGGGCCTTCCGGCTTGGAAAGTCAAGGAATCTTTTGCATTGCGGCAAAGTCGGGGTCCGGTGGCAAGGTTGAAACCCGCAGGCGTCAGAGGGCCAGCGGCTGGCTGTAGACGAGGGCTGCATCCTTGTCGAAGAAGGATGCGGTACCCCCCGTCGACGAGAGTTCGATGAGAAGGAAGCCCGGCACCGGCGAGGCGAACAAGCTCTTTGGATGCGGCCGCGGCGGCCGGCTCCGGCTGCCGCTGCCGGAGACGAAATAGGCCACCCGCTCCGAGCGCAGGGCCTCCAGATGGTGGTCGTGGCCGCACAGGTACATCGAGACGCCGTGGCGGTCGAGGATGGGCTTCAGGCGCTGGCCGAGGAAGGTGCTGTCGCCATGCCGTCCGCCGGAAAAGACCGGATGATGACCGACGACGATCTTCCACGGCGCGGTGCTTGCGGAAAGCTTTCTGTCGAGCCAGTCGAGCTGCAATTCGGCGTCCGGATGGAGCACGATCTCCATGAGGGTGTTGCCCTTCATCCGCTGCGTATCAAGGAAGAAGAAATCGGCTTTCGACCCGGCAAACTCCTGGCTCACGGCGAAATAGTGGCCGGGCATTCTCCAGCGGCGGCTCTTCTTGGAATAGTCGATCTGCGCCTGGGCACTGCCGCCATAGTCGTGGTTGCCGAGAACCGCATACCACGGCACCTGCAGCGACGGTGCACTGTAGATCTCCTCGAAGCTCGTTTGCCACTTGGTGTCGGCGGTGCTGTCGACGCCGCTCTCATAGAAATTGTCGCCGGTGGAAATGACGAAGGATATCGCCTTCTGCGCGCCGATTTCTCCCATGGCCCTGGCAACCGCGCCTGCCGTCTCGCGCGACTGGCCGTCTCCCCAGTCGCCGACCACGAGAAAGGAGAGGCCCGTGGCGGCCGGGTCCTCCTGCTTACCCGCCGCATGGGCGAGGCTGCCGAGCGCCAGCGAGGCGAGGCCCCCCTGGATGAGGCTGCGGCGGGTGTAAATCATCGACATGTCCTTCATTGGTATGCGCTCGGGTATGCAGTGGATAGGTACTGGTGTGGACTGCCGCCCGCCGGTTCGGGTCAGAATGAAACGGCCACCCTAAGTCCGCAGGCGTCGCGATTCGTGATCTCGATGGTCAGATCGTAGACGGACGCGATGTCCTTGACGATGGAAAGACCGATACCGGTGCCCGGTTGCTGGCTGTCGAGGCGGACGCCGCGTTCCAACATCTGCTTCAATCCGGCCGGATCGGCGCCCGGCCCGTCATCCTCGATCACCAGTCGCGGACGGCCCTCGTCGCGGTGCAGACGGACGGTGATCGTCGAGCGGGCCCATTTGACGGCATTGTCGAGGATGTTGCCGAGCAGTTCCTCCAGGTCATGGGGATCGACCTCCACCGTGACGCCGGGCGGCACGTCCACGCGCCAGTCCAGATCGCCGCCCCTCGGCGTCCGCTTCAGGGTCCGCACGATGCGATCGAGGGCGGTGGCGAGGTCTGCGTCCGAGGCGCGAAGCTCGGCGGTGGCGGCAATGCGGCTGCGGGCCAGTTCACGTTCGACATGGGCCTGCATGACGCCGGCCAGGTGGGCGAGCTCGTCGCCGATCTCCGTCTGGCCGCGCTCCTTCAGCGTTGCCGCGTCGTTGGCAACGACAGTCAGCGGCGTCTTGAGACCATGGGCGAGGTCGGCGGAGCGGGTGCGCGCCTTCTGGATGATCACGGACTGCGCATCGAGCAGCCGGTTCATCGCGGCGACCACCTCCTGCAACTCCTTGGGAAAACGGCCCGTCAGCCGTTCGGCCTTGCGTTCGCGGATGCGATTGAGCCCCTCGCTGACCGAGGAGACCGGACGAAGGCCGAAGGTCAGCTGCGCCAGCGAGGCGGCAATGAGGAAGGCGGCCAGCACGGCCATGAAGGGAATGATGTCGAGCGTGAAGGCGCGGCGGGCCTCGGCGAGCACGCTTTCGTCGATCGCCGCCGCAACCCGGACGGGGCGCGGGCCCTCCGGAGCGGCAACGATGATCTGCCGCTCCTGCACGATCAGCTCGCCGCCATCCGGCCCCGGCAGCGTGTAGCGGTGCACCGCGCCCGGCTCATGTATGTCGGCGGGCAGCGGCAGGACATAGTCCCAAAGTGACGGCGAGCGCAGCTGGCGCTTGCTCCGATCGTCCTCCACCTGCCAGTAGAGCCCACCATAGGGCTCGGTGAAGCGGCGGTCGGCCGGCCGGTCGGGCAGTTCGAGATTGCCGTCCGGGGCAAAGCGCAGCGTTCCGGCGAACAGGTTGATGTGGCCTGTCAGTTCCTCGTCGATGCGCCGCTCCAGGTTGCGGGTGAAGATCGAAACGAAGACGATGGTGGCGAGCACCATGGCGAGAAATACGCTGGCGGCGGAAACGATCAGGAAGCGGCCGCGGATCGATTGCATCAGCCGTCCTCTTTGCCGATACGGTAGCCATAGCCGCGCCGCGTCGAGATGGCGTCCTTGCCGAGCTTCTTGCGCAGCCGACCGATCAGCACCTCGACCGAATTGCTGTCGCGCTCGAAGTCCTGGGCATAGAGCTGTTCGGTCAGTTCCATTTGCGAGACGTTGCGGCCGCGATTGTGGGCGAGGTGGGCGAGGCAGCGGTATTCGAGCGGTGTCAGGTCGACGGGCAGGCCGGCGCGGCTGACGGTGTTGGTGCGGGTGTCGATGGCGATGTCGCCGATTTGCAGGACGGGATTGGCCTGTCCGGCGCTGCGCCGGATGATGGCTCGCAGACGGGCCAGGAGCTCGGCCATCTGGAACGGCTTGGTCAGGTAGTCGTCGGCGCCGGCATCGATGCCTTCAACCCGCTCCTGCCAGTTGCCGCGGGCGGTGAGAATGAGGACCGGCATCCGCCGTCCCGCGGCGCGCCAACGCTTGAGGACCGCCAGCCCGGCCATGCCAGGCAGGCCGAGATCGAGGATGACGGCGGCGAAATCCTCGGCATCGCCGGTGAACCATCCGGCCTCGCCGTCGCTTTCATGCACCACCACGAAGCCCGCCCGCTCCAGGTGAAGCGTGACATCGCGGGCGATCAGCGGATCATCCTCGATCAGCAAGAGCCGCATCATTCATTCTCGACTTCGAGGATCGTGCCGGTCGCCGCATCCACTTCGGCTTCGACGACACGGCCCTTGGCGGTGAGGATGCGGAATTCATAGACGAGTTTATGGTCCTCACGATCGAGCTTGACGGAGACGATCTCGCCCGGGACCCGTTGGCTGACGATCCGCTTGACCTCCACCAACGTCAAGGCCTCGCCGCTGTCGACGGCCCGGCGGGCCGCGTCGTGATCATCGTCGGCTTCGACGCTCGGGAAGCCGGGCCGATCCTCGGTGCCGTCGGCGATCACCGGCACGGAGAGTGCGGGCAGCAGCATCAGCATGCATGCCGCTGTCATCATTTGCCGATAGATGTGCCTGGCTCGACCGTTCATCATCGTTCCTTAGCATGCCGAAACTGATTTTTCGCTGACATGGCGTGTCAGCTATCGCTCAGCCCGGACGGATTAGGGTCTGCGTCGTTGGTCGAGGACAATGGTGCTCGGCCCAAGGACGAAGGACGAACTCATGAAGAAGATTATTTTCGCCGCCCTTTTCGCCACGACCGCTTTCGGTTCGACCGCCTTGGCGGAAGGCGAGTATTCGTGCGGCAATGTGCCGAAGGAAAAGTGGATGACCGAGGACGCACTGAAGGCCAAGGTCGTCGGCATGGGCTTCGAAGTCCGCCAGATCAAGATGGAGGACGGTTGCTACGAGGTCTACGGCATCAAGGACGGCAAGAAGGTCGAGGCCCTGTTCAACCCGGAAACCGGCGTCCAGGTCGGCGTCGAAGGAGACGATTGATGTCCGACGCCGCGCAGGACATGCGAGGCGCCCCTTCCGTCCGCGCCACGCGGACGGAATGGATCAAGGTCTGGGATCCGTTCGTGCGGATCTTCCACTGGTCGCTGGTCGGGCTCTTTGCCTTTTCCTACCTGACCGGCGACGAGTGGAAGTCCGCCCATATCGTCTCCGGCTACCTGATCGCCGGACTTCTGGGCTTCCGCGTCGTCTGGGGGCTGATCGGCACGGAACATGCGCGGTTCGGGAGCTTCGTCCGCAGTCCGAAGGCGATCCTGGCCTTCCTCGCCGATACGGCCCGGATGCGGGCGAAGCGCTATCTCGGCCACAATCCGGCGGGCGGCGCCATGGTGATCGCCCTTCTCCTGGCGATCGCCGGCACGGCGTCCACCGGCTACATGATGACCACCAATGCCTTCTGGGGCATCGAATGGGTCGAGGAAACGCATGAAGCGCTGGTCAATGTGACGCTCGGTCTTGTCGCCCTGCATCTCGCCGGCGTCGCCCTCGCCAGTGTCGAACACCGCGAAAACCTCGTGCGTGCCATGCTCAATGGCTGGAAGCGCCGCTCCTGATCTTCAAGGCCGGGAGAAAAGCCTCCGAGTGAACGCGGCCGGGAAGAACGGCTCCGGACGGGATCAGCCCGTCCGGGGTCTTTTCCGTGCAAATTCCGCAGTGGCGCAGGGGCCGCCGGGCTGAAAGGCTCGGGCAAGGCTAAGGCGTCACTTTTATCCCCGATATGAAGTCCCGCGCTATCGGCGCAAAGGCCGATCATTGCTCCCTGGTTACCTCGCATTTACCATTCGAGAGCATTTTCTGGGGCAGGAGTACGGTTCTTGAACATGGGTGGCGATTTGCTCAACTTGGCCTGCGAGAAGATCGCCGAACTGGAGGTGCCCGCCTTCATCAAGGACAGCGAACTGCGCTATGTGGTCGTCAACGAGGCCTATGCGCGCTTCTTCCGCGAGGCGCCGGAAGCGTTCGCCGGCAAGACCGACCGCGAGCTGTTCGGCCGGCTCGAGGACGGCGTGCGCGACGACCGCGAGCGCCAGGTCGTGGTGTTCGGCGACGAGCAGACGACGCTGGTCTTCGATCCGTTTGCCCATGACCGCTATCCGCTGCGCGTCGAACGGTTTTTCGGCGACGACGATTCCATCTACGTGTTCGGCATGTTCGAGGAGGCGCCGCCGAGCGTGTCGAAGGCAAAGTGTGCCGGTCCATCGAAAACGCGGCAGGCCGCCGGCGCTGCAGCCCGCGCCGAGGCGTGCGGTGGGTGCGCCGATACCCTGTTCCGCGCCACGCTCGAAGATCTTCCCGTTGCGACCTATGTCCGCGATGAACTGCATCGCATGGTGTTTGCCAATCGTGCCTTCCTCGAGATTGTCGGCCAGCCCCTGCAGCAGTTGATCGGCAAGACCGAACAGGAGGCCTTTCCCGAGCGCGGCGATCGCTACCATGCCGAGAACTGCCGTATCCTCGAAGACGGGGAGACGATGGAGGTGGAAGACTGCTTCGTGCGCAAGGACGGCATTGCCGTTCCGGTCATCTCGCGCGCGAGCCGGATCACCATGCCGAACGGGGCCCGCTACATGGTCGGTTCGGTCACCGACATTTCCGCCTTGAAGAGCCGCGAAACCCAGTTGGTCGAGGCGCAGGACGAGGCCGAAGGGTTGCATCGCCACGTCGAAAGCCTTCTCCGGTCCATGCCGGTGGGGGTGCTGATCCTTTCGGCCGACCATGCCATCGACTATGCCAATGACGCCTTCTACGACATGCTGGAGACGGATGCCCCGGTCGACATGGCGGGATGGCACTATCGGGATTTCGTCGCCTACACCGTCCGGCGCGTCGGATCGACGAATGTCGATGACGATGTCGAACGGATATTCAACAAGCGCGTGGCGCAGTTCAACGATCCGGACAACACCGCGACGTCGCGTGCCGAAACGCTGAGCGGCCGGATCCTGGCCATCCGCAGCAAGCGGCTCGCCAGTGGCAAGATCCTCATTACCTATTCCGATATCACCGCGCTGCATCAACGCGAGCAGGAGAGTGTTCTCTACCGCACCGCGATCGAGCAATTGCCCGTTCCCGTCTTCATCCGCGATGGCGAACGCCGGCTGATCTTCGCCAACTCCGCCTATGCGGCCCTGCAGGGCGAGAAGCAGGACAAGTTCTACGGCCTCAACGAAGAGGAGATGTTCCCGCGACTGGGACAGCAATTGCGCGAGGAGAACCTGCACCTTCTGGAAAACGGCGAGCCGATCGAGCGCGCGCAGGACCTGCCGCTGGCCGAGGGGCGCATCCACTCCGTCATCACGCGCCTCAATCGCATCACCACGCCCGACCAGCGGCGCTATCTCGTCGGCTCGATCACGGATGTTTCGGATCTGAAGGCCCGCGAACGGGAGCTCATGCAGGCTCAGGCACGGGCTGAAAAACTCTACGGGGACATCGAGAACATTCTCAGGATCATGCCGGTCGGGGTCATCATCCTCAACGAGGACCTGGTCATCGAGTTCGCCAATTCCAAGAGCCGCGAGATCTGGGAATGGCCTGCCGACCGCGTGCTGGAGGGAACGACGTTCCGCGACTATGCCCGGACCAATCACGACCGCGGCTGGACCTGGGAAGGCGGGCGTGACTTCGAGCCCGGTCTGGAAGACCGAATCGCCGAAATGCGGTCGATCGAGGGCACGATCCAGCGCGAGCTGGTCTATCCCGACGGCAAGCAGGTCCTCATCACCACCACGCCGCTCGCCGACGGCAAGTTTCTCGTCACCTATTCCGACTTCACCGAGCTTCGCCGCCAGGAGCGGGAGTTCAGCGAGGCGCGCGAACAGCTCGAACGGCTCGGGCAGTTCATGACGGACGCGACCCGCGTCATGGCGCAGGGCCTGGCCGTCATCGAGGATGGGGTCATCATCCAGAGCAATGAGTCGCTGGTGCGTATGCTCGCGGTGCCGCAGACGCTGCTCGATCCCGGCCAGAGCTGGCATGCCGGCTTTGCCTATTGTGCCCGGCGCGGCGATTTCGGCCCGGAGCCGATGGCGGTGCTCAAGGACTGGCAGGAAAAGGTTCACTCGGAGAACGGTTTTTCGGCGACCTTCCTCAGCAACGGCAAGACCTGGATCCAGATGGAGGCGACGGCGAGCGGGCGCGGCCACTGGATGGTCGTGTGCACCGACATCACCGAACTCAAGACCCGCGAGGCGGAACTGACCGTGCTGCTTGCCCGCAGCGAGGCGGCCGACAAGGCCAAGTCCGAATTCCTCGCCAATATGAGCCACGAGATCCGCACGCCGATGAACGGTGTCCTCGGCATGGCCGAACTTTTGGCGCGGTCGGTTCTCGACACCCGCCAGAAGACCTTCGTCGACATCATCGTCAAGTCCGGCAATGCGCTTCTGACCATCATCAACGACATCCTCGATTTTTCCAAGATCGACGCGGGGCAGTTGAAGCTGCGCAAGGTGCCGTTCGATCCCGTCGAGGCGATCGAGGACGTGGCGACGCTTCTTTCGGCATCGGCGGCGGACAAGGACATCGAACTGATCGTCCGCGGCGACGCCACCGTGCGCCACATGGTGTCCGGCGATCCCGGCCGTTTCCGCCAGATCGTCACCAATCTGGTCGGCAACGCCATCAAGTTCACCGAAAAGGGGCATGTGCTGATCGAACTGTCCAGCGCACCCTGCGACGCGTCGCAGTCGATGCTGACGATGCGGATCGAAGATACCGGCATCGGCATTCCCGAAGACAAGCGGGCCTCGATCTTCGAAAAGTTCTCGCAGGTCGACACGTCGTCGACGCGGCGTCATGAAGGCACCGGGCTGGGTCTTGCGATCACCGCCGGTCTGGTCGACCTGTTCGGCGGTTCCATCGACGTTGAGAGCACTGTCGGCGAAGGCTCCGTCTTCACCGTCCGCATACCGTTCACCATGGCGCACGAACGCCACAAGCTGCAGCCGCTGCCTGTCAATGTCGACGGCGCCCGCGTCCTGGTGATCGACGATAACGACATCAATCGCCGCATCCTCACCGAGCAGCTGGCGCTTTGGGGTTTCGACGGCGTCGCCGTCGAGAGCGGGTCCGCGGCGATGGCCGTTCTGGAGGAGGCCCATCGCCTCGGCGTGACGATCGACGCGCTGGTCATCGACTACCAGATGCCGGTGATGAACGGGATCGACGTGGCCCGGATGATCCGCGCGGACAAGCGCTTCGAGGCGATTGCCATGGTCTTCCTGACCTCGATGGACATGGTCGGGGACGAGCGGATCTTCCAGCAGCTGAATGTCCAGGCGCACCTGATGAAGCCGGCCCGGGCCAATCTGCTGCGCAATGCGATCGTCGAGGTGGTGCGCGCCGCAAGGCTCGGAAGCGCGGTCGGCGGGCGTCAGCGTGCGGAGCATGTGGCGCGTCTGGTCGCTCCGCATTCAAACAGCCGGCGAAGCCTGCCCGCGGCGGATATCGGTTCCTCGAGGCAGCCTGCACCGCCTGCGCTTCAGGCCGATCGGGACGTGGCGGCAGGAGCCGCCGGGCCCGGCCGCACGGTGAGCACTGCCCGGACGGAATGCGACGTGCTGGTCGCCGAGGACAACGAGGTCAACCAGATCGTCTTTCGCCAGATCCTCCAGGCGGTCGGCCTTTCCCACAGCGTCGTCACCAACGGGCGCGAGGCCATCGATGCCTGGCGCGCCCTTCATCCGCGGCTGATCATCATGGACGTTTCGATGCCGGTGCTGAACGGGCACCAGGCGGCGCGCACCATTCGCGAGGCGGAAAAGGCGGAGGGTGAGGGGCGTCATGTGCCGATCATCGGCGTGACCGCCCATGCGCTCGACAGCGACCGGGAGGCGTGCCTCGCCGCCGGTATGGACGATTATCTGTCGAAGCCGGTCAGTCCGGAGCAGCTCGAGGCGAAGATCGAGCGCTGGCTCGGCCATTCGCTGCGCGACGGATCAGGCCTCCTCGATCTGGGCCATTGATCGGGGCTTGACGCCGCACAGCATTTCCCGCTTTCCGGCAAATCCCTTGCGACGCTCCAGGGCATAGCCCGCGGCGATCAGGTTGCGGCGGACGAAACCGGCGGCCGCATAGGTGGCGAAGCTGCCCCCCGGCACCGTGTGGTCGAAGACCGCGCGCATCAGTTCCGGCGACCACATGGCGGCGTTGCGCGCCGGGGCGAAGCCGTCGAGATACCAGGCGTCGAAAGCGAGCCGGCAGGTGCCGAGGCTTTCCAGCGCGTCGCCGCACAGTACGGTCAGCCGCGTCCGTTCATCGAGCGCGATATCCACTTCCCCTGCGGGATGCTCCGGCCAGTGCGCCACGAGCGCCTCTCGCTCGGCATCGATTTCCGGCCAGCGCGACAGCGCCCGTGACAGTTCCTCAGCGCGCATCGGATAGAGTTCGAACGAGACGAAATGCAGGTGGGCCCCGTCCGGTCGCGTCGCTTTCCATTGCCGCCAGGTCTCGCAGGCATTGAGGCCGGTGCCGAAACCCAGTTCGCCGATACGGAACGTGCCGGGCCGGACCCAGCGCGCGGGCAGGCCGTTTCCGGCGAGGAAGACGTGACCGCATTCGAGCCTGCCATCGGTCTGGCAATAAAAATGATCGTCAAAGGCGGTCGAATAGGGCATATCGCCGTCGCGCCAGGTGAGTTCCTGGCCGGCCGGGGCGGTCGGTGATGTCGAGGTGGAATGGGCCATGAGCATAGCGGATAATGCCAGCGGGCTTGCCGGTCAATCGCCTGTCGACCTGCTGATCGTCGGCGGCGGCATCATGGGCCTGTGGGCGGCGCTGAAGGCCGACCGGCTCGGCATCGATACGCTCATCGTCGACGAAGGGCCGCTCGCGCAAGGCGCGAGCGGTGGGCTATTGGGCGCGCTGATGCCGCACATGCCGGACAAGTGGAACGACAAGAAGCAGTTCCAGTTCGACGCGCTGCTGTCGCTGGAAGAGGAGGTGCGGAACCTCGAGGGTGAAACGGGCCTCTTCGCCGGTTATCGCCGTTCCGGCAGGCTGATCCCTCTGCCGAAGCCCCACTTGAGGACGATCGCCGAGCGCCATGAGGGCCAGGCCAAGGAAAACTGGCGGGCCGGGGAGCGCGCCTTCCACTGGCATGCCGTCGATGCCTCGCCGTTCGGTCCCGGTTGGCCCACGCCCGATGCCAGCCATGCCGGGTGTGTCCACGACACGTTTTCAGCGCGGGTTTCGCCGCGCGGGCTGACCGGCATGCTGGTCGAGCGACTGCGCGCGTCGCGGCATGTGCGGATCATCGAGGGCTGCGGCGTAGCGGCGATCGGCGCCGCGTCGGCACGTCTGGCGGACGGCACCACCGTTGCCTTCGGCCATTGCATCCTCGCGGCGGGATACAAGGCCTTTCCCCTGCTCGAAACGCTCGGCCCGCCTCTGTCCCGTCCGCTTGGTCAGGCGGTCAAGGGACAGGCGGCCCTGCTCAAGGGCGACATCGACCCCGATCTGCCCTTGCTCTATCTCGACGGGCTCTACATCGTACCGCACGAGGGCGGCATGGCCGCGATCGGCAGTACCAGCGAGGACCATTTCGCTTCGCCCTTTACGACGGACGAGCAACTGGAGGCGCTCATCGCGCGCGCGCATGACCTGGCGCCGATCCTGTGCGCCGCCGAGGTGGTCGAGCGCTGGGCGGGCCTGCGGCCAAAGGCGATCGATCGCGATCCGATGGTGGGGCCGCATCCGGACGCGCCGCGTGTGGTGGCCCTGACCGGCGGCTTCAAGGTCAGCTTCGGCATGGCCCACCGGCTCGCCGATGCCGCGCTTTCCACCATTGTCGGCCAACCTCCGGTCATGCCCGAGGGTTTCCATCTCAGCAACCATATCGCTGTGGCTGCACGCGTCGCGTGAGGCGCTTGCGCGTTTCCCGTCGTCATACTGTCACGCAAATCACCTAACTCCTCCGTTATAACGTCGATTGCTAAAATGGACGTCCCCCGGAAGCGAGGTGTCGCATGCGGTATGCCATTTACTTTACCCCGCCTTCGAGCGACGCGCTGACGCTTGCGGCGGCAAGCTGGCTCGGGCGCAGCGTCTATTCGGGCGATCCCGTCGAGCATCCCGCCGTGCGCGGGCTCGGCCTGCACGAGATCGCCTTTCACACCGCGCTGCCGCGCCGCTATGGTTTCCATGCGACGCTCAAGGCGCCGTTCCACCTGCGTGGCGACTGCACGGAGGCCACCCTGCTGCGCGAGTTGATGCGTTTTGCCGGGACGCTCGAGCCGTTCGAGATTCCCCGGCTGGTGGTGGGTCGCCTCGGGGATTACTATGGTCTCGTGCCGGAGGCTCCCTGTGCCGCGCTCGACTATCTTGCCGCCGCCGTGGTGCAGCAGTTCGACGCCTATCGCGCGCCGCTCAGCGAGGCGGAGATCGAGCGCCGCAATCCGGACGGCCTGTCGGCCTCGCAGTTTTCCAACCTGCATCGCTGGGGCCATCCTTACGTCATGGACGAGTTCCGCTTTCACATGACGCTGACCGGCCCGCTGCTCAACCGCGATTTCGGCCGGATGGAAAGTGCTCTCGCCGGCTATTTCGAACCCGTGCTCGGCGATCCGGTGGAGATTTCCAACCTCGCTCTGTTCGTCGAGAAGGAACAGGGAGCGCCCTTCGTGGTGCATTCCTTGCACCCGATGGGCCGGGTCGCCGCCCGCAAGATCGCCTGAGGCGGAGCGGGCGACCGGGCTCCGGACGCCTGGGGTGATGGCCGCCGTTTTCATCTCGACATCGGGCGCCGGCCTGCTTACCGTCTGGCATCCGATTTCAGGGTGATTTGATGCACGACGCCAACTATCCCCGCGACCTTGTCGGCTATGGTCGCAATCCTCCCGATCCGCGCTGGCCGGGCGATGCCCGCATCGCCGTGCAGTTCGTCGTCAACTATGAAGAGGGCGGCGAGAGCTCGATCCTTGACGGCGACCCGGCCTCGGAAAACCTGCTGTCCGAGATCGTCGGCGCGCAACCCTGGCCCGGCCAGCGCAACCTCAACATGGAATCGATTTATGAATACGGTTCGCGCGCCGGCTTCTGGCGGCTATGGCGGATGTTCACCGAACGCCAGGTGCCCGTCACCGTCTACGGCGTGACGCTCGCCATGGCACGCAACAGGGAAGCGGTCGCGGCGATGAAGGAGGCGGGCTGGGAGATCGCCAGCCACGGCTATCGCTGGCTCGAATACAAGGATTTCCCGGAAGAGCTCGAGCGCCGGCACATTCTCGAGGCGGTGCGCCTGCACAAGGAACTGACCGGTTCCCATCCGCTCGGCATGTACCAGGGCAAGCCGTCGGACAATACGCTTCGGCTGGTGATGGAGGAGGGCGGTTTCCTCTATTCCTCCGACAGTTATGCCGACGATCTGCCCTATTGGGTGAATGGCCTGGACGGCAAGCCCTTCCTCATCATCCCCTACACGCTCGAAACCAACGACATGCGTTTCGCCACGCCGCAGGGTTTCAATTCCGGCGACCAGTTCTTTACCTATCTCAAGGACGCGTTCGACGTGCTCTACGCGGAAGGCAAGGCGGGCAGCGCGAAGATGATGTCGGTCGGCCTCCACTGCCGCCTCGTCGGCCGCCCCGGCCGCGCCGCAGCCCTCGCGCGCTTCATCGACTACGTGACGAGCCACGAAAAGGTGTGGATCCCGAAACGCATCGAGATCGCCGAGCACTGGCACAAGCACCACAAGCCGGTGTGAGGCCGCTCGCGCCTGAAAGAGGTGAAAGCATGACCAGGATCGCCGATCTCAAGAAGAAGCTGATGGAGAACCCGGAGTTCCGGGCCGAATATCAAAAAGCGGACGAGGAGTTCCGGTTGATCGAGTCGCTGGTGCTCGCGCGCACCCGGGCCAAGCTGTCGCAGGCGGAACTCGCACGCCGGATCGGGACGACCCAATCGGCGATTGCCCGACTGGAAGGTGGTGGCGTATCCCCGTCGCTTGCGACGCTGAGGCGCTATGCCGAGGCGACGGGTGCAAGGCTGGAAATCAATCTCGTCGAGACTTGATGCCTTCCGTGGCGGAGCGCCGAAGGCCGTTCTTACCTTGAGCCCCATTGGACCGGGGCGGCGCCTCGACAAGCCCTCCGGGCTTCGCTACTCCTTGGCCTCGGTTCCAATCAACTGCTTCGCGTGCCGGGAGACTTCATGGACAAGGCGGACTTCATTTCCCGCTTCGGCGGCGTGTTCGAGCACTCGCCCTTCATCGCCGAGCGGGCCTTTGACGCCGGTGCGGTCATCGAACCGCTGACGGCGTCCGGGGTGCATGCGGCGCTCGTCGAAAAATTCCGGGCTGCCTCCCATGACGATCGGCTCGGCGTGCTGCGCGCCCATCCGGATCTCGCGGGCAAGCTGGCGATTGCCGGCGGGCTGACCGAGGACAGCGCCAAGGAGCAGGCCGGCGCCGGCCTCGACCGGCTTTCGCCCGAGGAACATGCCCGTTTCACCGCGCTCAACACGGCGTACACGACCAAATTCGGCTTCCCCTTCATCATCGCGGTGAAGGGGCTGACGAAGGACGATATTCTTGCCGCCTTCGAGACGCGGATCGACAACAGCTGCGAGACCGAATTCGCCACGGCCTGCGCGCAGGTCGAGAAGATTGCCCGGCTTCGCCTCGAAAGCCTCATTCCGGAGAACAGCTGACATGCCCGAAATCTCGACCGTGGTCCTGCCCGACTTTGCCGCAGGCGCCGTGAACCTCGCTTCGGCCCGCCTCGGCGCGAAAGGGATCTTCTCGACCGACGAGTTCTTTGCGCCGCTGTCGCGCATGCTGAACGACGCGCCGGCCGAATTCGATCCCGAGCTCTACGACGACAACGGCAAGTACATGGACGGCTGGGAAAGCCGGCGAAAGCGGGTGCCCGGCCACGACTGGTCGGTGATTCGGCTGGCCATGCCGGGCCGTATCTTCGGCTTCGACGTCGATACCCGCTTCTTCACGGGCAACTACCCGCCGCATTGTTCGATCGAGGCGGCCTTCGTCGCCGAGGGCGACCCGACCGAGGCGACCGAGTGGAGCGAACTCCTGCCGAAGTCGCCGCTCGGGCCCAGCGCCCAGCACTTCTTCGAGAATGCCGACCGCGACAGGGTTTGGACGCATCTCAGGCTGCACATCTATCCGGATGGCGGCGTAGCGCGGCTGCGGGTGTATGGGGCGGCGCATTTCGACTGGTCGAAGGTCGGCGCGGATCAGGAACTCGATCTCGCCTATGTCTTTCACGGCGCCAAGGCGCTCGCCTGGTCGGATGCGCACTACGGTCACCCCGACAAGATGCTGGGTCCCGGACGCGGCCTCAACATGGGCGACGGCTGGGAGACCAAGCGCCGGCGCGGGCCGGGCCATGACTGGGCGATCATCCGCCTCGGCCATGCCGGCCTGATCAGCCGCATCGTCGTCAATACGCATTTCTTCAAGGGGAATTATCCGGACACCTGCGAACTGCTGGGCGCCTATCTGCCGGAGGCCGGCGACACGTTCAGCCCTGAGGACATAGTCCAGTCGGAAGCCTGGAAGCCGATTCTCGGCCGGCAGAAGCTGGAGATGGACCGTGAGCACGAGTTTTCCGGGTCACTCATTGCCGAAATCGGGCCGTTTACCCATGTGCGCTTCGCCATGCATCCGGATGGCGGCGTCATGCGCCTGCGTCTCTTCGGCACCAAGGCCTGAGACACAATAGTCGGAGAGGCACGCTTACTGCTTGGGTGCCTCTTCAGCCTCGCGGATGGCTTCCTGGTGATACCAGCCGCCGCCGCCGCTTTCGATGATCAGCGGACGCGAACGGCTCTCGCGCTCCTGCATTTCCCTCAGCTTCTGAGTGTTTCGAACCGGGAACTTCAAGATCATCGCCGATTCCCGAACCATGTTCGTCGTCATGCTGCTGCCTCTCTTTATTCATCGAGACGGGTGTTCGATGATGAAGTCTATCAGAGTTTTCGACCTTATGCACACGGAAAGTGCACGATGCCCAATATGTGGGCACTTCTTATTGCGCGCTTCGAATGATCGCGAATTGATCACTTCGGATCGCGCGGCCCGTCGCGCAGGGAAACACGCCATGGCTGCAGAAGTTCCCACAAAATAGGCAAAACGAACGCCGCAATCGTCCGTCCCGCCGCAGGCATCCCGGCGCTGGAGCTAAAAAATAGGATCATTGGCGCGCGTTTCGGCGAAGTTGGCACGCTTCATGCTTTCTTAATCGGGACTCGCCGGCGTGCCGGAGAATCAGCCCTCTGTTGCGCTCTTGGGCGAGCGCCTGACTGAAGAGAGACGAAGAATGACCAAGTTTAAGCTCGAGTACATCTGGCTCGACGGCTACACGCCGGTTCCGAACCTTCGCGGCAAAACGCAGATCAAGGAGTTTGATTCCTTCCCGACGCTGGACCAGCTTCCGCTCTGGGGTTTCGACGGTTCCTCGACCCTGCAGGCCGAAGGTCGCAGCTCCGATTGCGTCCTGAAGCCGGTCGCCATTTATCCCGATCCGGCCCGCACCAACGGTGCGCTGGTCATGTGCGAAGTCATGATGCCGGATGGCGTCACCCCGCACCCGTCGAACGCCCGCGCCACGATCCTCGACGACGAGGATGCCTGGTTCGGCTTCGAGCAGGAATATTTCTTCTACAAGGACGGCCGCCCGCTCGGCTTCCCCGAACACGGTTTCCCGGCGCCGCAGGGCCCGTACTACACCGGCGTCGGCTACAAGAACGTCGGTGACGTCGCCCGCCAGATCGTCGAGGAGCATCTCGACCTCTGCCTCGAAGCCGGCATCAACCACGAAGGCATCAATGCCGAAGTGGCCAAGGGCCAGTGGGAATTCCAGGTGTTCGGCAAGGGCTCCAAGAAGGCCGCCGACCAGATCTGGATCGCCCGCTACCTGCTGCTGCGTCTGTGCGAAGGTTACGGCATCGACATCGAGTTCCATTGCAAGCCGCTCGGCGACACCGACTGGAACGGTTCGGGCATGCACTGCAACTTCTCGACCAAGTACATGCGCGAAGTCGGCGGCAAGGAATATTTCGAAGCCCTGATGGCCGCTTTCGCCAAGAACTGGAAAGAGCACATCGATGTCTACGGTCCGGACAACCACATGCGCCTGACCGGCAAGCACGAGACCGCCCCGTGGGACAAGTTCTCCTACGGCGTGGCCGACCGTGGCGCCTCGATCCGCGTTCCGCATTCCTTCGTCAACAACGGCTACAAGGGCTATCTTGAAGACCGTCGTCCGAACTCCCAGGGCTGCCCGTACCAGATCGCTTCGCAGGTGCTGAAGACGATCTCGGAAGTGGCGACCGCCGACTACGGCCGCAGCGCCGCCTGATCGCATTTCCATCCCCAAGACGATCCCAGCGACGCCGGCGAAAGCCGGCGTCGTTGCGTTTGGGGGGGTGGCTTAGTCTCGCCGCGTCTTTCGTTCGCAGATGCTTTGACTTATATTGTGGCCAAGGAGATCATCATGCGACCGTCAGAAGTCTTGGAGAGGAACAGAAAAGCCATTCGTGAGGCGACAGCGCGTCACAATGCAGCCAATCCGCGCGTCTTCGGGTCTGTGGCTCGCGGCGAGGATCGCGCCACCAGCGATCTGGACATTTTGGTGGACGCTCTTCCCGGCTCATCGCTCTTGACCCTTGGCGGCCTTCAGTCCGCGCTTGAGGAACTGGCGGAAGGCGTGCCGGTTCATTTGGTCACGCCAAGCGAAATCCCCGAGAAGCATAGGGGCAGAATCCTGGCCGAGGCCCGGCCCATATGAACCGTGAAGCGCGAATTCGCTCGCTGCTCGAACGAATTCGCAGCGCGTCTCTCGATGCGCACGGATTTGTCCTCGGCCTCGAACTTCAGGAGTTTCGAAAGAACCTGCTCTTGCAGCGTGGCGTGGGCATGAGCCTGCTCATGGCGAGTGAGAGCGTCGTTCAACTCGAGGCTTTCTCTCCTGACTTTGTTGCCGACCATCCAGAGATTCCGTGGGTGACGATCCGGGGCATGCGCAACCGCATGGCGCATGGGTACTTTGACATCGATCTCGACTATGTTTTCCAGACTGCGAAACATGAAGTGCCTGATCTCGTTCGAATAATCGAGGCGCTCCTGCACATCTATCCCGAGGGAGAATAGCCCCGCTTGACCCATCTCCTCTCCATCCAACCGCTCACCGTCGAAGCCTTTTCGCCCTTCGGCGAGGTGATCGAGGCCGATCCGTCCACCATGCGGCTGATCAACGGCGGCACCACCGAGCGGTTTCACGCGCTGTTTGCGCCGGAGGCTGCGGGCGAGGGGGCCCGGGTGATCGTCAACATCTTCCGCGGCCAGCCGCGCAGCTTCCCTTACGAGATCGGCATGATGGAGCGCCATCCGCTCGGCAGCCAGAGCTTTTCGCCGCTGTCGCAGCGGCCGTTCCTCGTCGCCGTTTCGCCGGACGAAGGGGGCAAGCCCGGGCGACCGCAGGTCTTTTTTGCTCGTGCCGACCAGGGGGTGAACTACCGCCGCAACGTCTGGCATCACCCGCTGATGGCGATCGGCGCGGTCTCCGATTTTCTGGTTGTCGATCGCGACGGTCCGGGCAACAATCTCGAAGAGCATTTCTTCGCAACGCCATACCGCATTCTGGAGCCCCATCTATGACCGGCCTCACCACCCACGTCCTCGATACCGCGCTTGGGAAACCCGCCGAAGGGCTGAAGATCCAGCTGATGCGGATGAACGGCGAGGAGGCCGAGCTGATCACCACGGTCTTCACCAATGCCGATGGCCGGATCGACGGCGGGCCGCTGCTTCAGGACGCCGAGTTCCAGGCCGGCCAGTACGAGCTCTTGTTCCATGCCGGTGACTATCTGAAGGCGAACGGCGTTTCGCTGACCGATCCGCCCTTCCTCGACGTCATCCCGATCCGCTTCGGCATTTCCGACACGAGCGCGCATTATCACGTGCCGCTGCTGCTTTCGCCCTACGGCTACTCGACCTACCGGGGCAGCTGATGATCTTTGCCGCCATCGCCGACGTGCACGGCAACCACCTGGCGCTTCAAGCCGTGCTAGAGGACATCCGCCGGCAGGGGATCAGCGAAATCGTCAATCTCGGCGACTGCTTTTCCGGACCGCTCGAAGCGGGGCTGACCGCCGACCTGCTGATACCGCTCGATGCCGTGACGGTGCGCGGCAATCACGACCGGGCGCTGATCGACCGGCCGTTCGAAGAGATGGGCGACTGGGAGCGGCCGTCCTACCGGCAGTTGTCACCGGAGCATCTGGACTGGATACGCGCGCTGCCGTTCAGCGCCGTCTATCGCGACGAGGTCTATCTCTGCCACGCGACGCCCAAGGACGACAACACCTACTGGATGGAGACGCTGAACGCTCAGGGCATCTTCCACCTGAAGCCGCTCGACGAGATCGAAACGCTGGCCGACGGCATCGAGCAGCCGCTGATCCTGTGCGGCCACAGCCATATCGCCCGCTCGGTGCAGCTTTCCGACAGGCGGCTGATCGTCAATCCCGGCAGCGTCGGCTGCCCCGGCTTCGACTATGACAAGCCCTTCTACCACAAGGCCCAGGCCGGAACGCCGTTCGCCGCCTATGCCGTGCTGGAGAAGACCGCGCTCGGCTGGCAGCCGACCTTCCGGCAGGTGCGCTACGACAATGCGGCTGCCGCCGAACTGGCGAAGGCGCACGGCATGGCGGATTGGATCAGCGCGCTTTCGACTGGCTGGGTAGCTTGAGGCTAGGCCAGCGTGCCCTCTTCTCCCCAGCGGGGAGAAGTGCCGAGCGAATGCGAGGCGATGAGGGGGCCAAGTGCGCCGCCATCAATTGGCTTCGCCCCCCTCATCCGGCGCTACGCGCCACCTTCTCCCCGCGGGGGAGAAGAGGGGCCGACACCGCTCGGCCCTCTTTGAAAAGGACGGCCTCGATTTGTGCTCTGATGCGCGGGTGTCCGCGCCTCCAGGCACTCACGATCTCACCCCTTGAACGGGTTCTCCGCGATGATGCTTTCATCGATCTCGGCGATCCTGCGCTTGCCGCAGAGCGCCATGGTGGTGTCCATCTCCTTGGCGATGATTTCCAGCGCCTTCGTCACGCCCGGCTTGCCCAGGGCGCCGAGGCCGTAGAGGAAGGGGCGGCCGATGAAGGTGCCCTTGGCGCCGAGCGCCACGGCTTTCAAGACGTCCTGGCCCGAGCGGATACCACCGTCGAGATGCACCTCGATCCGGTCTCCCACCGCATCGACGATGCGCGGCAGCATGGCGATCGACGAATGCGCGCCGTCGAGCTGGCGGCCGCCATGGTTGGAAACGATGATCGCGTCGGCGCCGGTTTCGGCCGCCATCTTCGCGTCCTCGACGTCGAGGATGCCCTTGATGATCAGCTTGCCGCCCCAGCGCTCCTTGATCCAGGCGACGTCCTTCCACGACAACTGCGGGTCGAACTGTTCCGTGGTCCAGGCATTGAGCGAGGCGAGGTCGGTGACGCTCTTGGCGTGACCGTGGATGTTGCGGAAGGTGCGCTTGTCGGTCTTCAGCATGTTCCAGCACCAGCGCGGGCGCGTCGCCATCTGGAAGAGATGCTTCGGCGTCAGCCGCGGCGGCGCGGACAAGCCGTTGCGCAGGTCCTTGTGGCGCTGGCCGAGGATCTGCAGGTCGGCGGTCAGCACCAGCGCCGAGCATTTCGCCGCCTTGGCGCGCTCGATCAGGTTCAGCACGAAATCGCGGTCGCGCATGACGTAGAGCTGGAACCAGAAGGGTTTCGTGGTGACTGAGGCGACGTCCTCGATCGAGCATATGCTCATGGTCGACAGCGTGAAGGGCACGCCGAACTCTTCCGCGGCCCTTGCCGCCAGCATTTCGCCGTCGGCATGCTGCATGCCGGTCAAGCCCGTCGGGGCCAGCGCCACCGGCATCTTCACCTTTTCGCCGATCATCGTCGTTTCGAGCGAGCGACCGCTCATGTCGACCAGCACGCGCTGGCGCAGCTTGATCCTGAAAAAGTCGCTCTCGTTGGCGCGGTAGGTGCTTTCGGTATAGGCGCCGCTGTCGGCATAATCGAAGAACAGTTTCGGCACGCGGCGTTTCGCCAGCCGCTTCAGGTCGGCGATCTCGAGAATGGGGGACATCGGGGATATTACCTCATTGGACGTTGACGACAGAGTGCCATCAGAAATGTTCGCCGGAGCGGAACGGGCCGACACGGATTCCGGCGGCCACCAGATAGGCCGTCGACCAGCCGATCAGCACGAAACCGTTGACCCCCTCGAGGGCAGCCAGCATGCGCCATTCGTGGCCCGGCACCACGTCGCCATAGCCGACCGTCGAAAAGGTGATCGTGGCAAAATAGAGCGCGGTCGGAAAGTCGGTGATATAGCCGAGCAGGCGATAGCAGAGCGCCCAGAGCCAGACTTCCGCCGTCAGCACGACAAACACGCCGATCACCACGGTGTTCATCGCCAGCAAGTGGCTGCGGTGTCCCGCGAGACGGATCCTGTCGGTGATCCAGCTCATGGCATGGGTGATCCAGATCAGGCCGAAGGTATGAATGACGACGGTCAGCGAGATCATCGCGACGCCGAGGGCAAGATTGGCGAAGAGCTGCAGCAAGATGGATTCGCGTCCGCACCGCTGGAGTGTCACGAGACCGGGCGTGCGGCCCGCCCGGCGACATAGGTTTCCACGACCGACCGGTCGTCGCCCAAGGTTTGCAGCAGAAACAGTTCCTCCGCAAGGGATTTGACCGTCTCCCTGCGCAGCGCCATGGCGGGAGTGGCTGCGGCGTTCAGCACGACGAAATCGGCGTCGGTGCCCGGTTCCAGCGTGCCGATCCGGTCCTCGAGCGACAGCGCCTCGGCATTGCCGAGCGTCATCAGGTGGAAGCTCTCCAGCGGGTTCAGCCGCTCGCCGAGCAATTGCTGGATCTTGTAGGCTTCATCCATGGTCTTCAGCATGGAATAGCTCGACCCGCCGCCGATGTCTGTGGCGACCGCGATCCGCAGCTTCCTGTCGCGCCGCTGGTACTTGCGCAAGGGAAATAGGCCGGAGCCGAGGAAGAGGTTGGATGTCGGGCAATGCACGGCGACCGCGCCCGCCTCGCTCATGGCGTCGGCCTCGCGGTCCGACAGGTGGATCGCATGGCCGAACAGGCTCTTCTTTCCGAGAAGACCGTACTGCGCGTAGATGTCGGTATAGTCCCGGGCGTCGGGAAAAAGCTCGCAGGTGTAGCGGATCTCGTCGTGGTTTTCCGACAGGTGCGTCTGGATGTGCAGGTCGGGGAATTCCTCAGCCAACGCCTGCACGCGCTCCATCTGCTCCGGCGTCGAGGTGATGGCGAAGCGCGGGGTGATGGCGACATGGTTGCGTCCCTTGGCATGCCAGTCGGCGATCACCTGCCGCGTCTCGTCATAGCCGGTCTCAGGCGTGTCGAGCAGGCCCTGCGGCGCGTTGCGGTCCATCATCACCTTGCCGCCGATCATCAGGCTGCCGCGACGCAAGCTCTCGGCGAAGTAGGCGTCGGCTGAGGCCTTGTGCACCGAGCAATAGGCGACCGCGGTGGTCGTGCCGTTGCGGAAGAACTCGTCGAAGAAGGCCGTGGCGATGCGCTCCGCATGCGCGCTTTCGACGAAGCGGCATTCCTCGGGGAAGGTATAGGTATTCAGCCATTCGAGCAGGTTGGCGGCATAAGAGGCGATCACCTGCATCTGCGGGAAATGCACATGGGTGTCGATCAGGCCGGGCAGGATCAGGTGCGGGCGGTGATCGATCACGACCGTCCCTTCGGGCGCGGCGGCATTGACGGCGGCAAAGTCGCCCATGGCGACGATCTTGCCGTCCTCGACCAGCAGCGCGCCGTCGCTCTCGTAGCGATAGCTTTGCGTGTCGTCGATATGCTCCGGCGCGCGGATGAAGCTCAGCGTGCGGCCGCGATAGAGGGTGGCGCTCATGGCTGCTTTGACTCCGAGACGGCGCTCTCGAACCAGGCGACCAGCAGGGCGCGCTCCTCGGCCGAGACTTCGGTGATGTTGCCGGGCGGCATGGCATGGCTGCGGCCGGCCTGGATGTAGATCTCGCGCGCATGGGCGGCGATCTCGGCATCGGTCTCCAGCTTCACGTCCTTCGGTGGCCGCACGATGCCCTCCCAGACCGGCTCCGCGGCATGGCACATGGAACAGCGCGACATGACGACGTCTCGGGCCGCCTCGTAATGGGCGTTCTCGACGAAGCGCAGGTGGACCGGCGCGACCGAAACCTCTTCCTCGACCGGGGGCTTCTGCACCGTCGAGAGCCACATGATGGCGATGAAGATCAGGAGGGTGGCAAGCCAGGTCCAGGTCGGGCGGCCCTTGCGGGCATGGGTGGTGTTGAACCAGTGACGGATGGTGACGCCCATCAGGAAGACCAGGGCGGCAATCACCCAGTTATAGGCGGTGCCGAAGGCCAGCGGATAGTGGTTCGACAGCATGAAGAAAATGACGGGCAGCGTCAGGTAGTTGTTGTGCAGCGAGCGTTGCTTGGCGATCACTCCGTATTTAGGATCCGGCGTACGGCCGGCGATCAGGTCGGCGACGACGATCTTCTGGTTGGGGATGATGATCAGGAAGACGTTGGCCGACATGATGGTGGCGGTGAACGCGCCGAGATGCAGGAAGGCGGCCCGGCCGGTGAAGATCTGCGTATAGCCCCAGGCCATGGCGATCAGCGCGACGTAGAGCACGCCCATCAGCACCCAGATGTTCCTGCCGAGCGGTGACTTGCATAGCTGGTCGTAGATCACCCAGCCGACCGCGAGCGAAGCGACGGAAAGGGCGATCGCCTGCCATTGGGTGAGGTCCATGACATGGCGGTCGATCAGAAAGAGGTCGGCCCCGCCATAATAGACGACGGCGAGCATGGCAAAGCCCGAGAGCCAGGTGGCGTAGCTCTCCCATTTGAACCAGGTCAGATGTTCCGGCATGGTCGCGGGCGCGACGAGATATTTCTGGATGTGGTAGAAGCCGCCGCCATGTACCTGCCATTCCTCGCCATAGGCGCCGACCGGCAGATGCGGGCGCTTCACCAGGCCGAGGTCCAGCGCGATGAAATAGAAGGACGAGCCGATCCAGGCGATCGCGGTGATGACGTGCAGCCAGCGCACCGCGAAGGAGAGCCATTCCCAGGCAATGGCGTATTCGTACATCAGAATCCCTTTCTTCCCCCCGGCCTGTCAGTCTCGGAAATTATCAACGGCAAGGGAAGCCCCGCATGTCGGATCGCTGGCCAATCCAGAGAATTTCTTTGATTGAGGTCCGCGCGCGCTATTGCGCATCAAGGCCCATGGCGACCCGTTCCGGCGCCAAAGTGGCCTCCAGCCATTCGCGGAACTTGCGGATCTTGGGCAGGTTGCGCCGGCTTTCCGGATAGACCAGCCAATAGCTGTTGTCGTCCAGCCAGCTCAGTTCGAACGGTTGTATGAGGCGCCCGGACGCCAGTTCGTCCTGAAGGAAGAAGGGGCTCAGCATGGCGACGCCATGACTGGCCATCGCGGCTCCGGTTTCAAGATCGAGCACGCCGCCTGCGTCGAACGTCCGTGCGGTGTGCTCCGCGGCATCGAGGCCCGCCAGCGTGAACCAGTATGTCCAGCGTCCGTCGTCGTCGGTGATCCACGGCAGCTTCAGCAAATCGGCCGGCTCCTTCATGCCGCCGACGCTCTCGGCCAGTCTCGGACTCAGTATCGGCGAATAGCTCAGCCGAAGCAGGGGGTGGACCGCGAGGCCGGGCCACCGACCCCGGCCGATGCGGATGGCGAGGTCGGCGCTTTCCCGGTTGAAGTCGGTCAGCACGGAGCCGCGGAGAAGCCGGACGGCAATGTTGGGATGGGCGAGTTGGAAGGCGCCGAGATGCCGGGCCAGCCAGTGGGAGGCGAATGTCGGCGGGGAGTGGATTTCCAGGATCTCGTCGGCATCCTGACGCGCGGTGGCGATCGCTTCGCGCAGGACGGCGAAGGCATCCGTCACCTTCGGCAGCATGCGCTGTGCCGTTTCCGTCAGCACGATCTGGCGCGGCTTCCTGAGGAACAGCGGCTCGCCGATATTCTCCTCGAGCAGCTTGATCTGGTAGCTGACCGCCGTCTGGGTCATGCCCAGTTCTACGCCGGCGCGCGTGAAACTCATGTGCCGGGCGGCCGCCTCGAACACGCGAAGGGCATTCAGCGGGAACTGTTTCGACAGCTTCATGGATAAGTTCTCTTTATGAGCCCTTACCGTATTCGAATTGGATGACGGCGGCAATCGGGCGCATGTCTCTCTCCATCACAACCCTTCGCGGGATGGAAAGGAGACGACCATGTTCCAAGCGATCCGCCACTATCGCCTGCTCACCGGGCTCGCCCCGCAACAGGCTCTTGCGCCGCTCCGCCGCTTTGTCCGGCGGCTGCTCACGCCACGCCGCGGGCCTGGCGACGATCTGCCTGACAGCGTGAAGAGGGATCTCGGCCTGCCCCAGGATGCACTGCCGCGTGACCGGACGGACGCCTACTGGCTCGACCGACGCCGTCATGGCGACTGGATGCGCTCCGGTCCGGTGTGAGGATTGCTCATTGGAAACAAAGGGATGTGAGGTGCGGCTGACAATCTGATTCCGGCCCTTCACACACGGATTCAGCGCGGCCAGCGGTGCTGTGTTCAGCCTAGCAGCCTGGTCAGCAGTTCGGCGGCGACGAGTGCGGCGATCACGGCGGGGCGCTTGTCGCGCAGGGCCGTTCCACCGATCGGCAGGACAAGCCTGTCGATCAGATGCGGCTCGGCGCCCTCGCGCGCCAGGAAGCGGGCGAAGGTGGCGCGCTTGGTGGCCGAGCCGATCATGCCGACATAGGCTAGGTCCGGGCGGGCGAGCGCATCCCGGGCGATCAGGAAATCGAGGGCATGGTCGTGGGTGAGGATGACGGCGGCACCGCCCGGACGGATCGTCGCCACTTCCGCCTCGGGCAAGGCCACGCGGCGCAGCGTCGTGCCGGGGGGGAGACCGGCGTCGGGCACGTCGCGGGTCTCGATGAGCGTGACGGCGAGGGGCAGGGGGCCAAGCGCCGTTGCAAGCGCGAGCCCGACGTGGCCGGCGCCGAAGACGAAGACGTCGGGGAATGTTCTCTCGATCGCGCCCTGCCGGGCGACGAGCGCGGCTCTTGCCGCAGCGTCGAGGCGGGCAAAGGCGAGCCTTGCGCGTCCGCCGCAGCACTGGCCGATTTCCGGTCCGAGCGGCACGTCGAGCGCTGTGCTCTGCTCGCCGCTCAGAAGCATGCGGCGGGCATGGTCGATCGCCAGGAATTCCAGCTGTCCGCCGCCGATCGTTCCATGAAGGGCATCCATCGCGACCACCATGAAGGCGCCCGCCTCGCGCGGGGTGGAGCCCTTCGCTTCGGCGACGTCAACGAGGATGGCATCGGGATGGGCGGAAAGGAAGGCGGGGAGGGCGTTCATGGTTGAGCCTGAGACGTTCGTTCCCGCTGGTCCGCTTGCCTGAAGAACATGACTCAGCCGCCGATCTTTTCGAAGGTGCTGAACTGGAAGCGCTGAACCGCTTGCCAAGGGGTCTCATGGTCGTGTCGGCGCTCGGCGATCAGCCTGAAACCTGGACCCAGAAGCTTCTCCAGCGAGCGTCCATCGTGGCGAACCACGGGCAGTCCGCTGCATTTTTCCGGGCCATCCGGGGCAAAGGTCCCGATCACGACCTTGCCGCCCGGTTTGATGGCTGCATTCAGCGCGTTGAGATAGGCTCGCTGATCCGCCTCTTCTGTCAGGAAATGCAGGGCGGCGCGGTCGTGCCAGAAGTCATACCGCCGAGACGGCTGCCAGGCGGTAATGTCGGAGACAATCCATTCGACATTGGCCGCCTCGGGCAAGCGGCCACGCGCCTTTGCCAGGGCCGCGGCCGAAATATCGAGGACTGCCACATGATCCTGTTGCGCCGCCAGCGCATCGAGAAGTCGGGACATGCCACCGCCGATGTCGATCACGCTTGCGTCAGCGGTCAGGCCGGCCTCCCGCAGAAGGGAAAGCGAAAGGTCGGGCGACACTTCGAACCAGCTGACTTCACTGTCGCCTTTGGATGTGTAGACGGCCTCCCAATGGGTCTCACGCTCGGTCATCGGGTCCGCCTCTTCATCACATCGCCTTCAGCCGCTCGACGGCCATCAGCACGCGCTCCGGCGTGGCGGGGGCGTCGAGGTGGGGGCAGTGGCGGTAGTCGGCGACCGAGGCGACGGCCATCGAGAGCGCTTCCAGCACCGAGATCGCCAGCATCAGCGGTGGCTCGCCGACGGCCTTGGAGCGGCCGATCGTCGGCTCGGCATTCTCCGACCATTCGGCCAGCCGCGTGTTGAAGATCTTTGGCCGATCGGAGGCGAGCGGGATCTTGTAGGTCGAGGGCGCATGGGTGCGAAGCCTTCCCTCGCCGTCCCACCACAGTTCCTCCGTCGTCAGCCAGCCCATGCCCTGGACGAAGCCACCCTCGATCTGGCCGATGTCGATTGCCGGATTGAGCGAGCGGCCGACGTCGTGCAGGATGTCGGTGCGCTCCATCAGATACTCACCGGTCAGGGTGTCGATCGACACTTCCGAGCACGCCGCGCCATAGGCGAAATAGTAGAAGGGCGTGCCGCGACCGGCGGCGCGGTCCCAGTGGATTTTCGGCGTCTTGTAGAAGCCGGCGGCGGAAAGCTGGACGCGGGCGAAATAGGCCTGTCGGACAAAGTCGGGGAAGGGGATTTCCTTCGATCCGACCCGCACCCGGTTCGGCAGAAACTCGACTTCGTCGGGCGGAACCTGGAAATGCTCGACGGCGAAGGCGACGAGGCGTTCCTTGATCTGGCGGGCGGCGTCATAGGCCGCCATGCCGTTCAAGTCGGTGCCGGAGGAGGCGGCGGTCGCCGAGGTGTTGGGCACCTTGCCGGTCGTCGTCGCGGTGATCTTGATGCGCTGGACATCGACCTGGAAGCAGTCGGCAATCACCTGGGCGACCTTCGTGTAGAGGCCCTGGCCCATTTCGGTGCCGCCGTGGTTCAGATGGATCGAGCCGTCCTGGTAGACATGGACCAATGCGCCGGCCTGGTTGAAGGCGGTCATGGTGAAGGAAATGCCGAACTTCACCGGGGTGAGCGCGATGCCCTTCTTGATCACCGGGCTCGTCCGGTTGAACTCGACGATCGCGCGGCGCCGCGCCTGGTAGTCGCAGGAGGTCTCCAACTCCTCGACCACGCGGGCAATCACATTGTCCTCGATCGTCTGGTGATAGGGCGTGACATTGCGGCCGGAGCCGACATCGCCGTAGAAATTCGCCTTGCGGATCTCAAGCGGATCCTTGCCCAGCTGGTAGGCGATCTCCTCGATGATGCGCTCGCCGCCCAGCATGCCCTGCGGGCCGCCGAAGCCGCGAAACGCGGTGTTGGAAACCGTATGGGTTTTCAAGGGTTGCGAGGTCAGCTTCACATGCGGATAGAAGTAGCTCGAGTCCGCGTGGAACAGCGCGCGGTCGGTGACAGGGCCGGAGAGATCGGCCGAATAGCCACAGCGCGCGGCGAAGTTGGCGGTGAGCGCATGGATGCGGCCATCGCCGTTGAAGGCTACGTCGAAGTCCATGCGGAAGTCGTGGCGCTTGCCGGTCAGCGCCATATCCTCGTCGCGGTCGGGGCGGAACTTGACGGCGCGGTTGAGCTTCTTGGCGGCGAGGGCGGCCAGCGCTGCAAACTGGTTGCCCTGGGTCTCCTTGCCGCCGAAGCCGCCGCCCATGCGCCGCACGTTGACGGTGATGGCGTGGCTTGGAATGTCGAGCACATGGCCGACGATGTGCTGGATTTCGGACGGGTGCTGGGTCGAGGACCACAGCGCCACCTCGTCGTCCTCGCCGGGAATGGCGAGCGCGATGTGGCTCTCGAGATAGAAATGCTCCTGGCCGCCGATGCGCATCGAGCCTTTCAGGCGATGCTCGGCCTTGTCGAGTTCGGCCTCCGGCTCGCCGCGTTTGAGCACCATGCCCGGGGTGACGAGCGGCGCGTCATTTTCCAACGCTGCGTCGACATCGGTCCAGAAGGGCAGGTCGCGGTATTCGATCCTGGCGAGGCGCGCCGCGCGGCGGGCGGCGTCCCGCGTTTCGGCGATGACGGCAAAGACAGGCTGTCCGTGGAATTCGACCTTGTCCTCGGCCAGCAGCGGCTCGTCATGGCGCCCGCCGGACGATACGTCGTTGACGCCCGGCACGTCGCTTGCGGTCAGGACGCAGACAACGCCGGGATAGGCCTTCACCGCCGAAAGGTCCATCGACAAGATCTCGGCATGCGCCCGGTCCGCCATGCCGATCGCCCCGTGCAACAGGCCGGCCGGTTCCGGAATATCGTCGATATATTCGGCACTTCCGGCGACATGCTTGTGCGCCGAATCATGGCGGAGTGACTGGTGCATCGGGCCGTTGATCAGCTTGTAGGTCTCGAAGGTCGGCTTATGCATCACTCAGGGCTCCTGCGGCCGGACGTCCCTTCTCCCCGGCGGGGAGAAGGTGGCGCGAAGCGCCGGATGAGGGGGAGCGAAGCTCGCGGGCCACAGCGCACCCGGCCCCCTCATCGCCTCGTTTCACTCGGCACTTCTCCCCGCTGGGGAGAAGAGGACGCGCGCCGTCTGGTGTTTGCGGGCGAGAAGCACCCCCCTCTGCCCTGCCGGTGTTCGGCGTTGCAATCAATTCGCTGGATCGATTGCTCCGCTTCGCGGACCGCTCCTCACCCCCCTCAAGGGGGGAGGTCGACACGCGGTGACGCCTTGCCCGAGCAGCAGACCTCATATTTGAACAATGCGCCTTTTGCCCTGCCATATCCGGAGTACGGACAAACGGGTGCGGCTTCGCCCATCTCCCCCCTTGAGGGGGAGATGTCGACGTAGCCGACAGAGGGGGGTGTCCCGGCATCATCACGCCTCCTCCTCTGCAAACCGCTTCAGCTCCTGCGGCGTTCCCGTGGTTTCGAGGAAGAAGCGGGTCAGGAGGTTCTTGGCCGTCAGCTGGCGGTATTCGGCGGTGGCGCGCCAGTCGGTGAGCGGCTTGTAGTCCTGGTCGAAGGCGTCGCGGGCGGCCGTGATCGTCGCTTCGTTCCACGGCTTGCCGAACAGGGCGGCTTCCACCGCGCGGGCGCGCTTGGGGGTGGCGGCCATGCCGCCGAAGGCGATGCGGACGTGGGAGACCGTGCCGTCGTCGCCGAGCGTCAGGTGGAAGGCGCCGCACAGCGCGGAAATGTCCTCGTCGCGGCGCTTGGAGATCTTGTGCACGGCATAGTGGCTGCCGGCCTCGGGGCGCGGCACGCGGATGCTCTCGACAAACTCTCCCGCGCGGCGGTCCTGCTTGCCGTAGTCGATGAAATAGTCCTCAAGCGGTAGTTCGCGGCTGCCCGAGGCAGAGCGCAGGCGGACGGAGGCACCGAGCGCGATCAGCGCCGGGGCCATGTCGCCGATCGGCGAGCCGTTGGCGATGTTGCCGCCGATCGTGCCCATGTTGCGCACCTGCTGACCGCCGATGCGCTCGATCAGCCTGCCGAGCGCGGGGATTTCGGCCTTGAGCGTGTCGAAGGCCCGGGAATAGCTGACGCCGGCGCCGATGGTGATGGCGCGGTCGTCCGACGCGATGGTCTGCAGGTCGGTGAGGTGGTTTATGAAGATCACCGGGTTGAGGTCGCGCATCTGCTTGGTGACCCACAACCCGACATCGGTCGCGCCGGCAACGATGGTCGCCTTTGGCTCCTCGGCCAGCAGGTCGGCGAGCGCTGCGACCGAACCCGGCACGATCAGCCGGCGGTCGTTCTTGACCACGGTGATCGTGTCGCTGCCCTGCAGGTTCCACAGCCGGGCCATGATATTGGTGCGCTCGCGCTCCAGCGGGTCGAACAGCGCACTCGGGCGGGTGCGCGCGACCTGCTCGGCCGCCCTGACGATGGGTTCATAGCCGGTGCAGCGACAGAGATTGCCCTGCAGTGCCCGTTCGATCTCGGCTCGGCTCGGCTTGTCGTTCGACAGCCACAGGCCGTAGAGCGACATGACGAAGCCCGGCGTGCAGAAGCCGCATTGCGAGCCGTGACAGTCGACCATGGCCTGCTGGACCGGGTGCAGCATGCCGTTCTCGGCGGCGAGATGCTCGACGGTCACCACATGGGTGGCGTTGAGGGACCCTAAGAAACGGATGCAGGCATTGACGGTCTCGTAAGCGAGCCGCCCGCCGTCGAGCCGTCCGACGAGAACGGTGCAGGCGCCGCAGTCGCCCTCGGCGCAGCCTTCCTTGGTGCCGGTCAGCCGGCGTTTCAGCCTGAGGAAGTCGAGCAGCGTCTCCGTCGGCTCGAAGCTCGAGACGGCGACATCCTCGCCGTTCAGGATGAAACGGATGCAATCAGTCATGCTTTGTCTTCTCTTGGGCCCATCGGCCGATGTTATTGCGCGGTCCAACCGCCGTCTATCGAGATATGCGTGCCGGTGATCTGCCTGGCGGCATCACTGGCGAGGAAGATTGCCACGGCCGCCACTTCTTCCACGGCGACGAATTCCTTGGTCGGCTGGAACTTCAGCATCACGTCGGATTTCACCTCAGCCTCGGATATGCCGCGTGCCTTTGCCGTGTCGGGGATCTGCTTTTCGACGAGCGGGGTCAGCACATAGCCGGGGCAGATGGCATTCGCCGTCACGCCGAATTCGGCCAGTTCCAGCGCCACGCTCTTGGTCAGTCCCATGATGCCGTGCTTGGCGGCGACATAGGCCGACTTGAAGGGCGAGGCGATCAGGCCATGGGCCGAGGCGACGTTGATGATGCGGCCGGCTTTCTTTTCCTTCATCGCGGGAACAGCCAAACGAATGGTATGGAAGGAACTCGAAAGATTGATGGCGATGATCTGGTCCCATTTCTCGGTCGGGAAATCCTCGACGGGCGAGACATGCTGGATGCCGGCATTGTTGACGAGAACGTCGACCATGCCGAATTCGCGGGCGGCCGTCGCCATCAGGTCCTCGATTTCCTCCGGCTTCGACATGTCGGCGCCGTGGTAGATCGCGCGGCTGCCCGTCACTTCGAGGCTCTGGCGGATCGCCTCGATCTCGCTGGCATCGCCAAAGCCGTTGATGACGATATTGTCGCCCTGGGCGGCAAACGCGCGCGCGATGGCCAGCCCGATACCGCTGGTCGATCCGGTGACGACGACGGTTCTCTTCATGTAAAGCCTCTCCCGATCAGCTCGGCGTTCTGTTGCGCCGCAATAGACAGGAAAGGTTATGCCCGAATCGCGCGGGCTGGCAATTGCGTTTTTAAATGCGGTAGAAGCATTCCTGTGTTCGTGCTCCTAGTCGAACAGTGCGTCTTCGCCGGCGGCATTGGCCCGGACGGGTTCCGGCGCTATCTGTTGCGTCTATTCAAGGAGACGCACTCAGATGGAACTCGGGCTCTACACATTCGCGGATGTCGATCCGGACGCGACAAACAAGGGCGTGGAGGCCAAGCGCCGCCTCGACGACCTGCTCGAGGAAATCCAGCTCGCCGACGAAGTGGGGCTCGATGTCTTCGGGCTCGGCGAGCATCATCGCCCGGACTACATGGCGTCGTCCCCCGCGACCATCCTGGCGGCTGCTGCCGTCAAGACGAAGAACATCCGGCTGTCGAGCGCCGTGACCGTGCTCTCCTCCGAGGATCCGGTGCGGGTCTTCCAGCAATATGCGACGGTCGACCTGCTCTCCGACGGCCGGGTCGAGATCATGGCCGGGCGCGGCTCGTTCATCGAGAGCTTTCCGCTGTTCGGCTACGACCTTGAGGATTACGACCTGCTGTTTGCCGAAAAGCTGCAATTGTTGATGGAAATCCGCGAGAACGAGGTGGTGACCTGGGAAGGCGAGACCCGCAAGCCGATCGCCGGGCGCGGCGTCTATCCGCGCCCGCTGCAGGACCCGCTGCCGCTGTGGATCGCCATCGGCGGGACGCCGCAGTCGGCGGCGCGGGCCGGCTATCTCGGCCTGCCGCTGGCGCTTGCCATCATCGGCGGCGAGCCGCACCGCTTTGCCCCGCTGTTTGATCTCTACCGCGAGAGCGGTGCCAAGGCCGGCGTCGATCCAAAGGCGCTGAAGACCTCGATCAACGTGCACGGCTTCATCCACGATACCAATGAGAGCGCCGCCGACATCTTCTACGAGCCGCAGGCGGTCGTGATGAACCGCATCGGCCGTGAGCGCGGCTGGGGACCGACTAACCGGGCGCATTTCGACGCGTCGCGCGGTCCGCGCGGTGCGCTTTTCGTCGGCGATCCGGAAACGGTGGCGGAAAAGATCGTCGCCAACCACAAGATCTTCGGCAATGACCGCTTCCTTTTGCAGATGGCGATCGGCCCGATGCCACATCGCGACATCATGCGCGGCATCGAGCTCTACGGCACAAAAGTCGCGCCGCTGGTCAGAAAGGCGTTGACCCCGTCGGAAGCGCGGGCGTAAGCACCCGCCATCCCAGAATGACAAAGAGCGGGTCTCAGGCCCGAAAGACGCACGATGATTGTTTCCAGCGAAGACGACCTCAACGGCCTGAAGGATATCGGCCGGATCTGCGCAAGCGCGGTGAAGATCATGGGGGCGGCGCTGGAGCCCGGCATCACCACCCGCGAACTCGACCAGATCGGCCGCAAGGTGCTGGAGGATGCGGGCGCCCAGTCGGCGCCGGAATTCTGCTATGAGTTTCCCGGCGCCACCTGCATCAGCGTCAACGAGGAAGTCGCCCACGGCATTCCCGGCGACCGCAAGATTTTGGCCGGCGATCTGGTCAATATCGACGTGTCGGGGGTGAAGAACGGCCTGTTCGGCGATACCGGCTCGTCCTTCATCGTGCCGCCGGCCAAGCCGAAGATCGAAAAGCTCTTGCGCGACGGCAAGCGGGCGCTGTGGGTCGGCCTCAACCAGGTGCGCACCGGGCAGCCCATGGCCAATATCGGCAATGCCATCGGCACCTTCGCCAGGAAGAACCGCTACACGCTGATCCAGAATCTAGCGAGCCACGGCATCGGCCATTCGCTGCATGAGGAGCCGAAGGAACTGTCCACTTGGCCCGATCCGGACGAGACGCGGATCATGGAGGAAGGCCTGGTCTTCACCATCGAACCCTTCCTGTCGCTCGGCGGCATGTGGGCCGAGGACGGCGACGATCCCTGGACACTCTACAGCGACCCGAAGGCGCCGACCGTGCAGTTCGAGCACACCATCGTCGTCACCAAGAACGGCCCGATCATCCTGACGCTCGTCGACTGAGACGAGGGGCTGACGACCGCGCACCCGCTCTCTGGGCTTACGACGAGAAGGCGACGGCGACGCCCTTCTTCTTGAAGTAGGACTGCATGATCTTGCGGCCCTGGCGGTTGGACTGGGCGAGCTTGGCGGTTTCGAACACGGCTTCCATGACGCCTTCGCGGGCCATGGCCGCCTTCAGCGCGGCGATGTGGCTGTCGATGTCCTCGTTGTCGTTGTTGATCGAGGTGTAGATATTGTCGATGGCTTGGCTGAGGGTGAGGTCGCTCATGGGGCACTCCTTGGATTCGTTGCCCTTCCACTAGCGATTTTTGCGGCCGGGGCAAGCCGGGGATTGTGAACCGGCACCGGGCGATGCCCCATGAGGCAGGGCAATCCATCGCTTGGCGTTGCATCGGCAATCAGTATTTGTGGTTTGTGGGCGGCTTCCTGCAGTGCAATAAACGTGCGCATGACGACAGCCTCGACCGACCGCCGCCATCTCGTGTCCACCGCCCTTGCAGGGGCTCTCGCCATGGCAGCTGCCATGGGGTTCGGACGGTTTTCCTTCACCCCGATCCTGCCCGGCATGATCGCCGATCTGGGCTTATCCTCGACCGAGGCCGGGATCGTCGCGGCCGCCAATTTCACCGGCTATCTCGCCGGCGCGGTGGCCGGCGCCTACGGCTGGGCGGCCGGACGCGAGCGGATGATCGGGCTTTCGGCGTTGCTGGCGACCGCCGTCCTTCTCGCCGGCATGGGGCTCACCCATTCGGTCGCCGTCTTCGTCGTGCTGCGTTTCCTGTCCGGCGTCGCCAGCGCGTTTGCCATGATCTTCATCACCTCGATCGTGCTCGGCCACGCTGCGCGGGCCGGCAGCGAGGCGGTGCAGTCGGCGCATTTTTCCGGCGTCGGCCTCGGCATCGCCGCCTCGTCATTGATGGTCATGCTGGTCGGGCTTTCCGGCTTCGGCTGGCGGGCCGACTGGCTGGTGGGCGCGGCGATCGCGTTTGGCATCTTCGTCGTCGTCGCCCGGCTCCTGCCGCGCTCCCCCTTTCACGCCTCGCAGATCCCGCGCGAGCCGCCGATCGTCTGGAGCCCGGCCGTGGTGCTCACGACGCTTTCCTACGGGCTGTTCGGTTTCGGCTATGTGGTGACGGCAACCTTCATCGTCACCATGGCGCGCATGGGCCATGCGGGTCCGGCGGTGGAATTCCTCACCTGGTTCGTCACCGGACTTGCGGCCGCAGCCTCGCTGTTTGCCTGGCGGCCGGTGATGCTCAGGATCGGGCTTGGCGGCGCCTATCTCGCCGGCCTGCTGATCGAGGCGATCGGGGTGCTCGCCTCCGTGGCGCTGCCGCAGCCGGCCGCGCCTCTGGTCGGCGGGGCGCTCTTGGGCGCGACCTTCATGATCATCACGGCCTATGGCCTCAGGCTCGGACGGGCGCTTTCGCCAGAAAGCCAGCGCCGGGCGCTCGCCTTCATGACGGCGGCCTTCGGCATCGGCCAGATCCTCGGGCCGCTGGTCGCCGGCTGGCTGGCCGAGCGTACCGGAAGCTTTTCGGCACCGAGCCTGGTGGCGGCGCTGGTGCTTCTGGCCTCGGCCGGGCTTATCCTGCCGGTGCTGCGGCGGCTGCCCTGAAATGGCAGGGGTGCCGGCGGGCGACGCGAAACTGTGAATAGGCGCAGGCCAAATTCGTCACATTCGGTTGATGGCATTGCTGGCCACTTTTTTCTGCCCTAGTTTCGCGCCAAAGACCGGGTTTCAAAGGCCCTTCCGTCCCCAGCCGAGAAAGCAGCTGTCCCCGTGTTCAAGTCATTCTTTCCGCAACCGCGCCTGTTTTTCACCTCCGCGGCCCTCTGGTCGCTGGCCGCGATCCTCATCTGGTATGGCGATGCCAGCGGCTGGGGCGCGCTGATCGGCCTGCCGCCGCTGGCGGAGGGCCAGGAGCCGCCGATCGGTGTCTCGGCCTTCTGGTCGGCGCCCTTCCTATGGTTCTACATCTATTATACGATCGTGGTGCTCATATTCAGTGCCGTCTGGTTCATCGTCAGCCCGCATCGCTGGCAGATGTGGTCGGTGCTGGGCAGCGCGCTCATCATCTTCACCACCTATTTCTCGGTGCAGGTCTCGGTCGCCATCAATGCCTGGTACGGGCCGTTCTACGACATGATCCAGAAGGCGCTGTCGACGCCCGGATCGGTCACAGCGGCTCAGCTCTATATGGGCATGCTGGGCTTTGCCGGGATCGCCTTCGTGGCAATCACCATCGGTGTCTTGAGCCGCTTCTTCGTCAGCCACTGGATCTTCCGCTGGCGCTGGGCGATGAACGAATATTACATGAGCTACTGGCCGAAGCTGCGCTTCATCGAGGGTGCCTCGCAGCGCGTTCAGGAAGACACGATGCGGTTTTCCTCCACTGTCGAGGCGCTCGGCGTCAATCTGGTCAGTTCGGTGATGACGCTGATCGCCTTCCTGCCGGTTCTGTTCAAGCTCGGGGAGAACATCACCGAACTGCCGCTGATCGGCAGCATTCCGCATGCGCTGGTCTGGGCGGCGATCTTCTGGTCGGTATTCGGCACCGTCTTTCTCGCTGCCGTCGGCATCAAGCTGCCGGGGCTGGAATTCCGCAACCAGCGCGTCGAGGCGTCCTACCGCAAGGAACTTGTCTATGGCGAGGACGACCCGAACCGCGCCAAGCCGCTGACCGTCGCCGAACTGTTCGACAATGTCCGGCGCAATTATTTCCGCCTCTATTTCCACTACATGTATTTCAATGTCGCCCGCATCTTCTATCTCCAGGCCGACAACCTGTTCAGCCTGATCGTGCTGGTACCTTCCATTGTGGCGGGCAAGCTGACGCTCGGCCTGATGACGCAGATCAACAACGTCTTCGACCAGGTCCGCAGTTCGTTCCAGTACCTCGTCAATTCGTGGACGACGATCGTCGAACTGCTGTCGATCTACAAACGCCTGCGCGCCTTCGAGGCGGCGATCGACAATGAGCCGCTGCCGGAGATCGACCAGGAATATCTCGCCAAGCGTGGCGAGGTCCTCGGTACGGATTGAGCGAAGGAATAGAAACCATGCGCCTTTGGCCGCGCCGGATCGCTCCGGCGCGGTTTTGCATTTGGGGAGGAGGGCAGGCGGGGTGGATATTGGGGATTGGTATCAGGCTTTCCGCCTGCCCCGATCGCGCCGGCTGCCTTCGGGTCTTGCGGGGATCATCGTTGTTTCCGCCAAAACCCTGCCGCCACGACCGTCATCGGCACCGCGCCTCGAGGAGGTGGGAATTCCGGTTCGCGACCCGGTGCCCCCGTCCGATGACCCTTGCAGGATAAGGCGGATCGCGGCGCACGGGGAAAACCGCACCCGCCGTTTTCGCGCATGTGGCTGATCGGACGCGTCAATTTCTGACGGCGCTGGGAAAATCTTCCCCGCCGGAAGAATCAGGAGGGTGTCTTTACCGGTCGTTCGGCCAGAAGGTCGATCGCCTCGGAATAGCTGACGCAGGCGACGTCGGAGCGGTGGCAGACGTCGGTCACCAGCCGCTCCATCGCCCGCCAGTAGGCGCCGGCGTTCATCTCGACGAAATGAAAGCCCAGTTGCAGCGGGATGCGCTCGCCCTCGTACTCTTTGTCGAAAGCCGCCTTGAAGGCCGCGTAGCTGCGCGCCTCGAATTCCTGTGATTGCGAGGGATTGTCCATGCCGGCGGAATGGCGGACGAAGAGATTGTAGTCCATGCCGATGATGTTGCGGTTCTGCGGGCCTTCGGGAATGAGCGGCAGACCGAAGCGGAGGAGCGCTCCGTCCTCGTCCGGCAACATCGCCCCCTTGGTGACGAGGCTCGCATCATAGGCAAAGCCGAAGTCCTTCTCCGCCGCAGCGAGGCTGTCCGGCGCCGACAGATAGGGGGCGCGGAAGCCGCGAATGCCGGTGCGGGCAAAGGTCGCCCAGCCCTCAGGCTCGCGGTCGGCCAGACCGTTCGCCTTCCAGGCATTGGTGACGATGTCGCGGAAGGTCTGGAATTCGGATAGCCAGTCGGCCTTCGACCAGTCCTTGCCGTCGAAATGACCGCAAGCATGGTTGGCGATCTCGTGGCCTTCCTGGCGTGCGGCCCAGATGTGGTCGAGGCGGACGGCGACATCCGCCACCGTCGGGGCAAAGCCGATATTCGACCGGCCGGCCTTCATGCCCGGCGCCTTGTAGCCCTTGGCCTTTTCGCGCGGGATCAGCGTCGTGCAGGAGAGGAAGTAGGTGAAATGGGCGCCGGTGCGGCGGGCGATGTCGCGGCTCTTTTCCCACAGGGCATTGTCATGTGCGCCGTCGAAGGAGATCAGCAGCAGCTGTTTCGGCCGGGCCGGTTCCGGCAGGGCCTGCGGTTCGGCAAGCGCCGGCGGGGCGAGGAGAAGGGCGAGACAAAGAGCGGCAAGGGAACGCGACATCGGAAAAACCTGGAAAAAATCAAGAGGGGTTCCTGTCAGCCAAATGCGGCGAAGCTTTGAACAGGCTGGAATTTCCCGTCCGGGACCTTTATGCCATGGAGACGAAAGTTCAATTTTGGGGTTCCATCGATGACCATCCTGATCCTCGGGATCATTCTCTTTATCGGCACGCACATGATCCGCATCGTGGCGCCCGGTTTCCGTTACGCCATGGTGCAGAAGTTCGGTGAAAACGGCTGGAAGGCCGTGCATGGTCTGGCCAGCCTCGTTTCGCTCGTCGTGCTGGTTCTCGGCTGGCAGCAGGCGCCGGTCGTCGACCTGTGGTTTCCGCCGAAGGGCATGACCCACCTGACCCTGACGCTGATGCTGTTCGCCATGATCTGTCTGGTCGCGGGCCTGCTTCCGGCCGGCCATATCGCCACCAAGGCCAAGCATCCGATGGTGCTGTCGGTGAAGATCTGGGCGCTCGCCCATCTTCTCTCCAACGGCGATCTGGCTTCCGTTCTGCTGTTCGGTTCCTTTCTCGCCTGGGGCGTGATTACCCGCATCTCGCTGAAGCGCCGCCAGCGCGCCGGCGAAGTGACCCTTCGCCCGTTCGTTTCGGCCAAGTGGGACCTCGCGGCCGTGGTCGTCGGCCTGGCGGTTTACGGCCTGTTCGTCTGGAAGCTGCATGCGCTTCTGTTCGGCGTCGCGCCCTTGCCCATGTAGGGCATCGCATCCGACAACCGGCCTTCCTGCCGTTTTCCGCTTACAAGTGCGGAAAAATCGGTTAGAAGGCCGCTCACGCATCCCATTGCATCGAAAGGCCGGCCGGTCCGGAAGCATTCATGGTTGATAACAACGACAGCTTTATCCGCGAAGTGAACGAGGAACTGCGCTCCGACCAGTTCCGCAGCGCGTGGAAGAATTACGGCCGGTTCGTCATCGCCCTTGCCGTGCTGATCGTCGTCGGCACCGCCGGCTATCGCGGCTATGAATACTGGCACGAGAGCCAGTCATCGGATGCCGGCGACAAGTTCCTGGCCGCCCTGACACTGGCCAATGAAGGCAAGGCAGACGAGGCGCAGGCAGCACTTGCCGCGCTGGAAACCGATGGTTACGGCGCCTATGCGGTGCTGGCGCGCATGCGCTCGGCCACCGTCGAGGCGGAAAAGGGCGATGCGACCGGTGCCATCAAGGCTTTTTCCGAGATCGGCAAGGACAGCTCCGTTCCGGTCGTCATCCGTGACGTCGCCCGCATGCGCGCGGCCTGGCTGCTGATCGACGCCGGCACTTATGAACAGGTCTCGGCGGAAGTCGAGGCCATGGCGACACCGCGCGACGCGCTGCGTCATTCGGCGCGCGAAGCGCTTGGTCTTGCGGCCTACAAGGCCGGAGACATGACCAAGGCGCGCGAGTGGTTTACGCAGATCACCGAGGACACCGAAGCGCCGCGCAATGTCGCCAGCCGGGCGCAGATGATGCTCGACACCATCAAGGCTTCCGGCAAGGCGCCGTAAGCCGACAAGGCGGAAACGCCGGAAGGACACGACCAGTCATGAGTTTTACCGTCGCCATCGTCGGGCGCCCGAATGTCGGCAAGTCGACCTTGTTCAACCGTCTGGTGGGCAAGAAGCTGGCGCTTGTCGACGACACGCCGGGCGTCACGCGCGACCGTCGCCCGGGCGACGCCAAGTTGATCGACCTTCGCTTCACCATCATCGACACCGCCGGTCTCGAAGAGACCGGGCCGGACACGCTCGAGGGCCGCATGCGCGCCCAGACCGAGGCGGCGATCGACGAGGCCGATCTGACCTTGTTCGTCGTCGATGCCAAGGCTGGTTTGACCCCGCTAGACAAAACCTTCGGCGAACTGCTGCGCCGTAGCGGCAAGCCGGTGGTTTTGGTCGCCAACAAGTCCGAAGCCAAGGGCTCCGACGGCGGTTTCTACGACGCCTTCACGCTCGGCCTTGGCGAGCCGGTGCCGGTTTCGGCCGAACATGGCCAGGGCATGATCGACCTGCGCGATGCGATCGTGGCAGCGATCGGCGAGGAAACGGCCTTCCCGGAAGAGGTCGACGAAGCGGAAACCAATGTTCGCGTTTCGGCCGACGAAGTCGGCGACGAGGCCGGCGAGGACATCGAACCGGAATATGACGAGACCAAGCCGCTGCGGGTCGCCATCGTCGGGCGTCCGAATGCCGGCAAGTCGACGCTCATCAACCGCTTCCTCGGCGAGGACCGTCTTCTGACCGGGCCCGAGGCCGGCATTACCCGCGACAGCATTTCGGTCGAATGGGACTGGCGCGGTCGCACCATCAAGATGTTCGACACGGCCGGCATGCGCCGCAAGGCTCGCGTGCAGGAGAAGCTGGAAAAGCTCTCCGTCGCCGATGCGCTGCGCGCCATCCGCTTTGCCGAAACCGTCGTCATCGTCTTCGACGCGACCATCCCCTTCGAGAAGCAGGACCTGCAGATCGTCGACCTGGTGCTGCGCGAAGGCCGCGCCGCGGTGCTGGCCTTCAACAAGTGGGACCTCGTCGAGGACCCGCAGGCGGTGCTGGCCGAACTGCGGGAAAAGACCGAGCGGCTTCTGCCGCAGGCGCGCGGCATCCGCGCCGTGCCGATCTCCGGCCAGACGGGCTACGGGCTCGACAAGCTGATGCAGTCGATCATCGATACCGACCGCACCTGGAACAAGCGCATTTCCACGGCCAAGCTAAACCGCTGGCTGGAACACACCCAGGTCCAGCATCCGCCACCGGCCGTTTCCGGCCGGCGCATCAAGCTGAAATACATGACCCAGGTGAAGGCGCGCCCGCCGGCCTTCATGATTTCCTGCACCCGCGCCGATGCGCTGCCGGAAAGCTATGTGCGCTATCTGACCAACGGGTTGCGCGCCGATTTCCAGATGCCGGGCGTGCCGATCCGCATCCATTTCAAGGCGGCGGAGAACCCGTTCGAGAACCGCAAGAAGAAGCGCTGACGGGCAGGGGCCGCGTCGTCAGGCATCCGCCGGGCGGACCGGCAGTCGCCGCGACAGGCGCCGCCGCTTGGCCTGCGTCTTCGCCTCGATGACATTGTCGAGGAACTGCTTCGTCGCAGCCTGCCAGGTATAGCCTTCGGCGAGGTGGCGTGCCTCTTCGCGCGATCGATTGAGCGCGGAAAGGCAGGCCTTGCCGAGATCCTCGTCCAGCGCGCCGGCGCCGCTCGCCGCGGGGATGATGTCGGCAGGGCCGGTGACCGGATAGGCGGCGACCGGGATGCCGGAGGCGAGCGCCTCCAGAATGGTGTTGCCGAAGGTATCGGTCTTCGATGGGAAGACGAAGACATCCGCCTCGGCATAGGCCCTGGCCAGATCCTCCCCGAATTTCACGCCGGTGAAATGCACGTCCGGATAGCGGGCCTGAAGATCGGCGCGGGCCGGGCCGTCGCCGACAACGACCTTGGAGCCCGGCAGGCCGAGATCGAGGAAGGCGGGCAGGTTCTTCTCCACCGCGACGCGGCCGACCGTCATGAAGATCGGACGGGTGAGGCCGAACGGTTTTTCGCTCTGCGGCCGCGGATGGAAAAGCGAAAGATCGATGCCGCGGCTCCACAGGCACAGATTGGCAATGCCCTTGGCCGTGAGCTCCCGCCTGAGGCTCTCCGTCGCCACCATGCAGGCGCCGCCGCGATTGTGGAACCAGCGCACATAGGCATAGAGCCAGGAGAGCGGCACGGGCACGCGGGTGCGCACATATTCGGGAAAGCGGGTGTGGTAGCTCGTCGAGAACGGCATGTGCTTCTTCAGGCACCAGCGCCGCGCCATAAGCCCGAGCGGGCCCTCGGTGGCGATGTGCATGAAGTCGGGCTTTTCCGCCTCGATCCGGCGGGCGATCTGGCCATAGGTGGCGAGCGACAGGCGGATTTCCGGATAGGTCGGCATGGGGATGCTGCGAAACGGCTGGGGCGTGATCATCGCCACCTCGTAGCCCATGGCCGCCAGTTCGCGGTTGGTGGTCTCGATCGAGCGGACGACGCCGTTCACCTGCGGGTGCCAGGCATCGGTGACGATCATGATCTTGGGCATGGCGTGGTCGCTGTTCTCTCGGGTTGCGGGCCGGCGGCGCATCGCCGATCGTCCGCGTCGCGTCCCCTTCGACGCCCGCGAGCGCGGGGAGGGCCTCGGGACTCAAAAGGTGCCCTCATCGTTCAGGGCCGTTATGGGCGGGCAATGTTACAACCGCATGTCAGGCCCGTGACGCAGGAGGAGGGGTGGCCGGGCTTGCTGCATCTCTTGCCGGCGACGCGATTTCTGCCCTCGCCTCCGGCGCGGCTTGGCCTATATTCGCAGGCGCACCCACCGTTTTCCCATCCCCCAAGGAGCGCGCATGACGAAGAGCCCGGCCAAGGCCAAGCCCCAGAAGAGCAATGCCGACTGGTGGCGAGGCGCCGTCATCTACCAGGTCTATCCGCGCTCCTTCCAGGACACAGACGGCGACGGGATCGGCGACCTCAAGGGCGTGACGGAACGGTTGCCCTACATCGCCTCCCTCGGCGTCGACGCCATCTGGCTTTCGCCTTTCTTCACCTCGCCGATGGCCGACATGGGCTATGACGTTTCCGATTATTGCGACGTCGACCCGATGTTCGGCACGCTTGCCGATTTCGACGCGATGATGGCCGAGGCCCATCGTCTGGGCTTGAAAGTCATCATCGACCAGGTGCTGTCGCATACCTCCGACCAGCATCCATGGTTCAAGGAGAGCCGGGCGAGCCGCGACAATCCCAAGGCCGACTGGTACGTCTGGGCCGCCGCCAAGCCGGACGGCACAGCGCCGAACAACTGGCTCTCGGTGTTCGGCGGCCCCGCCTGGGAGTGGGACGGGGTGCGCAAGCAATATTACATGCACAATTTCCTCGCCTCGCAGCCGGACCTCAACTTCCACAACCGAGACGTCCAGCAGGCGCTGCTCGACACGGTCAGGTTCTGGCTGGAGCGCGGCGTCGACGGCTTCCGCCTCGATACTGTGAACTATTATGTCCACGACAAGGAACTGCGCGACAACCCGGCGCATGTGCCCGACAGCGAGGAGGCGGGGCTCGATGCGCCGGACGTCAATCCCTACGGCATGCAGAGCCATCTCTACGACAAGACCCAGCCGGAGAATATCGGCTTCCTCAAGCGGTTCCGCGCGCTGCTCGACCAGTATGACGGCCGCACCTCGGTTGGCGAAGTGGGCGACGGGGCGCGCTCGCTGAAGACGGTGGCGGCCTATACCGCCGGCGGCGACAAGCTGCACATGTGCTACACATTCGATCTGCTTGGTCCGGACTTCACGCCGAACCACATTCGCCATTGCGTCGACGCCTTTCACAATTCCGTCGCCGACGGCTGGGTGTGCTGGGCCTTTTCCAACCATGACGTCAACCGCCATGTCAGCCGGTTTGCCCAGAACGGCGAGGAGCGGGAAGCGGTGGCCAAGATCGCCATCAGCGTGCTTTCGACGCTGCGCGGTTCGATTTGCCTCTACCAGGGCGAGGAACTGGGACTGCCGGAGGCGGAACTCCAATTCGAGGACCTGACCGACCCCTACGGTATCCGCTTCTGGCCGGCCTTCAAGGGGAGGGACGGGTGCCGCACCCCGATGCCCTGGGCTTCGGCAAAGCCGCATGCCGGCTTCACCACGGCGGCCAAGGCCTGGCTCAGGGTGCCGGCCGAGCATGCAGCACTTGCGGTCGACACGCAGGACGGCAGGGAAGGCTCGGTGCTCGAGCACTACCGGCAGACGCTCGCCTTTCGCAAGGCGCATGCAGCCCTCACCGACGGCGACATGGAATTCCTCGATCTCGACGAGGACGTACTGGCCTTCACCCGCAAGAAAGGCGAGGACCGGCTGCTCTTCGTCTTCAACCTGAGGCGCGGTCCGCAGGAGGTGAAGCTGCCGCCGCGCATCGCGATCAAGGAACTGGTCGGAATGCCCGGCCTTTCCGGCAGCCTGGTCGATGGTATGGTGTTGGTCGAGGCGCTGGACGGCTTTTGCGCGCGGATCTGAGGATCAGGCGGCCGGGCGATTGATTGTCCGGTCGCTTCGCCCCGCAATCAGGCCAGCAATCGATATGTCTTCGTCCAGGGAGTCCCAGTGTATGCCGCCGGCGCTGAGTTCGTATGAGAGTCGCTGCGCCGTCGTCGCCATCAAGAGTTTGGGAAACCACGCAAGTGGTATGCCCAGCACACGACCGTCATCGAGCGACACCCACATGGTGTCGTTGTCAAACCGAACGTCAGTCGCCGAAATAATCACGCCAAGCCTCTGCAATCAGAACGCGGTGAGTGAAGACAATGCGAAGGATAGCAGATTGGTCCTTGCTGTTGAAGCCTTTGCTCTCGGCCACGCCGATCGTCGGTTCGAGCCAGATTTTCGCCTCGGAACCGGCTTTGCGAACATGGATGTGGATCGGTTCGCGGGGATCTCCCTCGTTCGAATAAAAGAAGAAGATGTAGCCGTCGAGGCGAAGGATGACAGGCATGGCATCCGCCTCTCTCAGAGCCCCTCGTCGGGGATGTTGAGGATATGGCCGCAGGCCTTGCAGTGCACGGCATCGGCATCGTGCCGCTGCAGGCCGCATTGCGGGCAGGGGAAGGTGACCTTGTAGGGCCGGACGATCGCCTGGGCGAGGCGGACGAAGAGCGAAATGCCGATGATCATGGTGACGATCGAGGTCAGCTTGCCGAACGTGCCGGGCAGGGTGATGTCGCCGAATCCTGTGGTCGTCACGGTGGCCACGGTGAAATAGAAGGCGTCGATGAAGCCGGTGCCGGCATCCTCGCGGTAGAAGAAGAAGGTGTAGACGAAGCCCGTCACCAGGAAGAGGAAGACGAACAGGTTGATGAAGGCGGTGACGACATCGACCTGTTCACGCAGGCCGAGGCGCCGCAGCATCAGCTTGAAGACCGGCCGCTGAGCGACCGCCCAGATGCGGGCGACGCGCAGGAAGCCGAAGTTGAACAGCCATTGCGGGAAAAGCAGGGTGCAGAGGACGAAGAGGTCCACCCAGACGATCGGCTTTGCAAACATGCGCCGTGTCGAGGATGCGATCGTCCACTGCGCGAACAACTCAGCGCCGATCCAGAAGGCGATCAGATAGTCGATGACCAGATAGCTCGGCCGGTCGCGCAGGTAGGGACCGGCGAGGAAGAAGGCGATGATGGCAAGATCGATCACCATCAGCGCGAACTGGAACCGGATCGCTGCCGTGTCCTGGCCGAAATAGAGGCGGGCGAGGCGCTGTCGGAGGCTCAGAGCGATTTCGGCAGGGGGCATCGAGGTTTCCTAATAGTGGTAGCGGCAAGGACGACAGCCAAAGGGCTAGTCGGCAGTGTCACACAAATTTGGGCTAGCCCGTCAACTTGTCATAGTCGGCATGGGAACCGATCCAGAACCATACGAGGTCGTCGCCGGTCCGGACGGCGAGCGCCCGATAGGCGATCCCGACGCGGGCGGACCATAGTTTGCCGATTTGCTTGAAATGCAACGAGGGATGATAGGGATCGGCCTTCAGCCTTTCGAAGTTCCCGCCATATGGTCTCCGGCAGTGCATCGTAGCAGGCCCAGAATTCGGCGGTGGCGTGATGGTTCACAGCGGTCTGCTGTCCCCCTTGCGGAAAGCGGCGAGAGCAGCGTCGGCGAGGGCGTCCAGCTTTCCGCTTGCCGAATCCCTCTCGATGCGCCGGTCCCAGCGGTCGGCGATCAGTTCTTCGAACCAGCGGGCGAAGGCATCGAACTCCTCCGGCGGCAGGTCGCGGACGAACTTTTCGATCTGTTCCAGTCTCGTCATGTGCGTCTCCATCCCGTTCAAGATAGTGCGTGTGGCGCGCACTGCCAAGCGGCTCACCCGATCAGCCGGAACTTGTCGACGTCGACCATGCCCTTGTCGGAGATCTTCAGGTGCGGGATGACCGGTAGCGGCAGGAAGGCGACCTGGAGGAAGGGCTCTTGCAGAGTCGTTCCAAGGGCATAGGCGGCCTTTCTCAAGTGATGGAGCGTGTCGCGCACGACCTCGAAGGGCTCGAGGCTCATCAGGCCGGCGACAGGAAGGGCGATCTCGCCGGTGACCTTGCCGTCCTCGACGACGACGAAGCCGCCCTTGATCTCGCCGAGGCGATTGGCGGCGAGCGCCATGTCGTCCTCGGAGACGCCGACCACACAGATATTGTGGCTGTCATGGCCGACGGTCGAGGCGATAGCGCCCTTCTTCAGGCCGAAACCCTGGACGAAGCCGTTGGCATGGTTGCCGTTCTTGCCGTGGCGCTCGATGACGGCGACCTTGATGATGTCGCGGTCGAGATCGACGGTGGTCTGGTTTCCGCTCGAGGGCAAGCGGAAGCGGCGGTGCTCGGTAATGATCTTGCCCGGCATGACGCCAATCACCGGCGTTTCGCCTTCTGTCACCGGCACGCCGAAATCGGCGGCCTTGACATGCCGCGCCTTGACGCTGTCGAGGCCGACGGGGGCGACGGTCTCGCGGGTGGCGAACAGTGCGTCGGTGACGCGCCGGCCGGCACAGAAGACCATCTCGGCCTTGCAGCTTTCGAGGCTGTCGATGACGACGAGGTCGGCCCGCCAGCCGGGGGCGACGAGGCCGCGGTCGCGCAGGCCGAAGGCGCGGGCGGCCGAGATCGAGGCGGCGCGGTAGACGGCGATCGGCGCGACGCCATGGGCAATCGCCGTGCGGATCATGTAGTCGAGATGGCCTTCCTCGGCGATGTCGAGCGGATTGCGGTCGTCGGTGCAGAGCGCGAGGAAAGGCGAGAGCCGCTCGGTCAGGATCGGCATCAGGGCGTGCAGGTCCTTCGATACCGAGCCCTCGCGCACCAGGATGTGCATGCCCTTGCGGATCTTCTCCATGGCTTCCGGCACATTGGTGCATTCGTGGTCGGTGCGGATGCGAGCGGAGAGATAGCCGTTGAGATCACGGCCGGACAGCAGCGGCGAATGGCCGTCGATATGGCCGTCCTGGAAGGCTTCGAGCTTGGCCAGGCAGATCGGATCCTTGTGGATCACGCCGGGAAAATTCATGAATTCGGCAAGCCCGATCACCTTGGGATGGTGGCGGAAGGGCAGGAGCCGTTCGATCGGCAGATCGGCGCCGGAGGTTTCCAGATGGGTTGCCGGCACGCAGGATGAAAGCTGGACGCGGATGTCCATGATCGTGCGTTCGGCCGAATCGAGGAAGAACTGGAGGCCTTCCGTGCCGAGCACGTTGGCGATCTCGTGCGGGTCGCAGATGACTGTCGTCACGCCATAGGGCAGGACGCAGCGGTCGAATTCGTGCGGCGTGACGAGCGACGATTCGATGTGCAGATGGGTGTCGATGAAGCCCGGCACGACGATCCTGCCGGAAATGTCGATTTCCTCGCGACCCTCATAGGCTTCGCCGGTGCCGACGATGGTGTCGCCGCAGAGCGCGATGTCGGAGGAGACGAGATCGCCGGTGACAAGATCGAAGAAGCGCCCGTTTTTCAGCACGATGTCGGCGGGGATGCGGCCCATGCCCTGGTCGATGCGGTTTTCCAAGGTGCTCATGCGCGGTCACTCCGATTCCGGTTCAAGGGGAGTGTAGCGGGCCGGGGCGGGGCGGGGGAAGGGGGCAAGGACAGCTTCGCCTAAGCCGCCTGTTCATTCTCCAAGACGATCTGCAGCCGAAAGCCGGCGGCGGTCGCGATGTTGACCAGTGCATCGAGGGAAAATTTGTCCAACTTGCCGCGGAGCAAATCGTTGAGGCGTGGTCTGGTCAGTCCAAGTCTGCGTGCCGCTTGTTCCTGAGGCAGGTCCCAACTCCTGACCTGTTCGCGGATGGCGAGCAGCAGATCGGAACGGGCCGTCATGTTCGCGGCTTCGGCTTCCGTTTCGGCCAGCGCATCGAATACGCTGTCATAGGTCTCAACCGTCAATTCCGTGTCTTCCAACTCTTCAATCTCCTGGAGGCCAAGTCTATGTCCCGCTGTGCCGTGGCTCTGGTCTTTTTCTGAAAGGCATGCAGGACCAGGACACGATCTGCCAATGTTGCAAGGTAAATGATCCGATAAGCGCCAGAGGCCTCGCGGATGCGGATCTCACGCACGCCTTCTCCCACAGTCGTCATCGGCTTTCAGTCGGTAGGATCGAAACCACATTGAATCGCACGCAACTCCACGCCCGCGCGGTAGCGGGCGGTGTCGGGAAATCCTCGCAAGGCCTCTCGGCTATCGCCCAGAAACGTAATCGGTTTCATGTTGAATAGTGTATCTAAATCGATACACAAATTCAAGGTCCTGTCTCCGGCGGTCTGCGAGCCACAAAAAAAGCGGCCGTCTGCGGCCGCTTTCCGATACCCGGTCTGGGTAAGCTCGTCTTATTCGACGGCGACGATCTTGCCGCCGTCCCACTTGAACAGCGAGAAGCTCTGCGAGGTGAGGTCGCCGGTTTCGCCGTAGGTGACGGCGCCGATGGCGGTGGCGATCGGTTCGCCCGACTTCAGGGCCGTGGCGACGGCTTCGGCATCCTCGGCGTTGCCGGCCTTTTCGATGCCGGCCTTCAGCACCTCGACGGCGGCATAGGCGTTCAGCGTGAAGGCTTCGGCCGGAATGCCGGCCGCGGCCAGCGCGTCGGCGGCGGCCTTGGAGTCCGGGTTCTTCAACGCGTCGGATGCATTGGTGAAGATCGCGCCATTGGCGGCGTCACCGCCGATCGAGGCGAATTCGCTGTTGGACAGGCCGTCGCCGCCGATGATGGTGGCCTTCACGCCGAGGTCGGCGAGCTGGCGCGACAGAAGGCCGCCTTCCGGGTGGTAACCGCCGAAATAGATCACTTCGACACCCTCCGACTTCAGGCGGGTGGTGAGGGCGCTGAAGTCCTTGTCGCCGGGGGTGAGCGCGTCGTTGAAGACCTCGGTCACGCCGCCTTCGTTCAGCGTCTTCTTGAAGGCATCGGCCAGGCCCTTGCCGTACTGGCCCTTGTCGTTGATGATTCCGACCTTCTTGTCCTTCATGTTGGCAAGAACGTATTTTGCGGCGACCTCGGCCTGCTGGTCGTCGCGGCCGCAGGTGCGCAGGACATTGGTCAGGCCGCGATTGGTGAGGTCCGGGGCGGTCGCGGTCGGGGTGACCATCAGCACGCCGTTTTCAGCCAGTACGTCGGAGGCCGGAATGGCGACGCCCGAGGTGACCGGACCGACGACGAAACGCACGCCTTCGCCGACCAGCTGGTTGGCGGCCGAGACGCCCTGCTTGGGTTCGCCGGCATCGTCGACCATCTTCAGGACGACGGTTTCGCCGTTGATGCCGCCTGCCTTGTTGATCTGATCGACGGCGACTTCGGCGCCGTGCTTGACCTGTTCGCCATAGGCGGCGACCGGGCCGGTGAGCGGCGCGATCAGGCCGATGACGACCTCGGCGCGGGCCGTCGTGGCGAAGGCGAGGGCGGCGGCGACCAGTGCGGTGCTCGTCAGCAGTTTCAGGTTCATGACTTCTCTCCTTGGATGGCGTTCTTTTTCCAGGCTGCTCCCGAACAGCCCGTCTTTTTCCGGCAGGTTATGAGGTGGCCGGATTGGTGGCGGGGCTTATTTAGCCGAGCCTCATTAGACACCGGGACGGGCCGGGTGGCCAGTCGGATTTTACGTCGCATGCTACGTTTTATTGCAGTACTGCTTTGCAGTTTCCGCATCCCGGGCACAGTGTTGACAAACGCATAACTGAAAAGTTATAGGATTGATTGATAGTCACAGAGTTATGAATTCGATGAGCGATGCACCTGGCCTGCTTTTCTCCGCCCTCGCCGATCCGACCCGCCGGGCGATCTTCGAGCGTTTGTGCCGCCGGGGCGAACAGACGGTCGGTGTGCTGACCGCACAGGCCGGGGTGTCGCAGCCGGCGGTGTCGAAGCATCTTGGCGTGCTTAAGCGGGCGGGGCTGGTGACCGACCGGCACGCGGGGCGCCAGACGCACTACAGCGCAAGGCTGGAGGCGCTGGCGCCGCTCAGCGACTGGACGAAGCAGATGACCGGCTTCTGGGAAGGCCGGTTCGACGATCTCGAAGACCTTTTGAAGAGGATGGATCAATGACCGATACCGCCACCAAGACGCTTTCCGTCGTCGTCGAACGGGAATTGCCGCATCCGCCGGAAAGGATCTGGCGCGCGCTCACCCAGCCGCACCTGATCGAGGCATGGCTGATGAAGAACGAATTCAGGCCGGAACTCGGTCATGCGTTCACGCTCAAGGCGGACTGGGGCACCGTGGAATGCAGCGTGCGCGCGGTCGAGGAGAACCGGCGGCTGTCCTACAGCTGGGACGCAAAACCGCTGGAGAGTATCGTCACCTGGACGCTGACGCCGACGGAAAAGGGCACCATGCTGCGCATGGAGCAAACCGGCTTCAAGTCGGATCAGCCCATGTTCTACGGCGGCGCCAAGCAGGGCTGGCCGCGCTTCATCGACAACCTGGAAGACGTGCTGGCGCGCATGGACTGAGGCGGTCGGCCACGGGGTCCTTCGACACTGAACTCCGGCCCTTGCTGCCGTCATCGTCACGCGGTCCCGTCGCAGGACGGGGCCGAGGACGGCGCGGCGGTGCTTTGCCGAAAAAACCAATGCGATCCCAACCGGGCCAGCACCTGCGGCCCGCAATCAGGAGGAGTGCGCCCATGCGCTGGAACAAATGGATCAGGCAAATTCACCGCTGGCTGTCGCTCGCCTTCACGCTGGCGGTGATCGCCAATATCGCCGCGATGGGCATGGCTGAACCGGCCGTCTGGATCGGGTTGCTGGCGCTGGTGCCGCTCATCCCGCTGCTCGTCACGGGGATATACCTGTTCGCCATGCCCTATGTCGCGAGGCGGCGTAGCGCGGAGGCGTAGCGCAAGGCACGCGGCCGGGCGCCGGCCGCGATCTCCCGCTTCTCCCCAGCGGGGAGAAGATGCCCGAAGGGCGGATGAGGGGACCTCCATGCCCCGGGTTCTGGTGCCGGAGTGAGGCGGGGCGATCGTACGTCGGCGAGTGCAGGCGTCGTCTTGCCCGGGTCTCAGGGTCAGGGGCTTCGCCACCCCCTCATCCGGCGCTGCGCGCCACCTTCTCCCCGTCGGGGAGAAGAGGGGACGCGGGCGTCGTGCCCGATGGGTCGGTCGCTCTCTGGCTTCGTCGAGTTGTGGCCGAAACGAGAAAAGCGGCCGTTTCCGGCCGCTTCAAATCCTGCTTTGACCCCTGAAGCTCAGATGTTCGCCACGAGCACCTTGCGCAGCTTGTCGAACAGTTCGTCGATCTCGTCCTTGGAAATGATCAGCGGCGGCGAGAGGGCGATGATGTCGCCGGTGGTGCGGATCAGGAGGCCCGATTCATAGGCCTTGAGGAAGGCGTTGAAGGCGCGCTTGGTCGGTTCGCCGGCGATGGGCGCGAGTTCGATCGCGCCGATCAGGCCGATATTGCGGATGTCGATGACGTTCGGGCAGTCGGCCAGCGAATGCAGCTTCTCTTCCCAGTAGGACGCGAGCTCGGCGGCGCGGGTCAGCAGCCCCTCTTCCTTGTAGGTATCGAGGGTGCCGAGTGCTGCGGCCGAGGCGATCGGGTTGCCGGAATAGGTGTAGCCGTGGAAGAACTCGATCAGATGTTCCGGACCGGTCATGAAGGCATCGTGGATCTCGGAGGTGACGAAGACCGCGCCCATCGGGATGACGCCGTTGGTCAGCCCCTTGGCGGTGGTGATGATGTCGGGCTTGACGTCGAAATACTGCGCGGCGAACGGTGCGCCGAGGCGGCCGAAACCGGTGATGACTTCATCGAAGATCAACAGGATGCCGTGCTTCGTGCAGATCTCGCGCAGGCGCTGGAGATAGCCCTTCGGCGGGATCAGCACGCCGGTGGAGCCGGCCACGGGTTCGACGATGACGGCGGCGATCGTCGATGCATCATGAAGCGTGACGATGCGTTCCAGCTCGTCGGCGAGATCGCCGCCATGCTCCGGCATGCCCTTGGAAAAGGCGTTTTTGGCCGGCAGATGGGTGTGCGGCATGTGGTCGACGCCCGTCAGCAGCGTGCCGAACATCTTGCGGTTGGTGACGATGCCGCCGACCGAGATGCCGCCGAAATTGACGCCGTGGTAGCCGCGTTCGCGACCGATCAGGCGGGTACGCGATCCCTGGCCCTTGACCCGCTGATAGGCGAGCGCCACCTTCAGCGCGGTTTCGACCGACTCCGAGCCGGAATTGGTGTAGAGGACATGCGCCATATTGTCGGGCGCGAGGTCGACCAGGCGGTTGGCAAGCTCGAAGGCCTTGGGGTGGCCGAGCTGGAAGGCCGGGGCGTAGTCGAGTTCGCCGGCCTGTTCGCGGATCGCCTCGGTGATCTTTGGGCGGCAGTGGCCGGCATTCACGCACCAGAGACCGGCGGTGCCGTCGAGCACCTGGCGGCCGTCATGGGTCGTGTAGTACATATCCTTGGCGCCGACGAACAGGCGTGGTTCCTTCTTGAACTGGCGGTTCGCGGTGAACGGCATCCAGAAGGCGCGCAGGTCGTTGGGCGTGGTATTCAAGCGGTTGGACATAATGCTCTCCATGGCCTTTTTCGTTGCGGGCGGCCATTTCCCGGTCGGCGGCGATCGGCCGGATATTTCGTAGAAAACCCGGCCAAATTAGCAGCGCGACCAAGGTCGTCAACCGGCATCAACAAACATCATGAGTGCTCAAGGTTCCGGTTATGATTTGCCGCGGCTGTGGCCGGCCGGGGGCAGGGGAGTGCGGCCTGCCGACTCAAGCTTAGGGCAAGCTCGGTGAGGGAATGTGAGAATGGCCGGGAGTTCGTTCCCGAGGGCAGTCTGGGCGCCTTCCGGCAAGACCGGCGGCAATCGCTGGCAGGTACCGGCCCCGGCGTTCCCAAGCGACGGGTCGGTGCCTGCGTTTGCCGGCAAGAGAAAGACCGGCAAATCAAGGATCTGCCGGTCAGGATCTTCTCAGAACGTCATGTCAAATTGCCGCCATTGGAGCGGTCGAATGATGAATTCGACCGATCGCCTTCTCGCCGCGGAAACGGGCGGGGCGTCAGGCGGCCGATTTATTGGCGCTGGTCGAGCAATAAATGTCTTCCAGCGTGCCGAGGATCTTGATGACCGATTCGGAGGTGCTGGAATAATAGATCGTCTGCGCGTCGCGGCGGGTCTTGACCAGCTTCTGGGCGCGCAATTTCGAAAGATGCTGGGACAGGGCCGACTGGCTGAGGCCGACCTGGGCGGCGAGAACGCCGACCGGGACCTCGCCCTCGACGAGGCTGCAGAGGATCATCAGGCGCTTGGGATTTGCCATAGCCGAGAGCAGGCCGGCGGCGGGAATGGACTGTTCGGACAATGCCTTGGTTTTCATCAGATCAACTTTCGTTAGCCGGGGCCTCGGGAGGAAAGGCGACGGTTTGCAATCCATCAAATTGGTTATACAGGAACTCTAACAAGTGCCAAAAAATTGTATATGCCTAAATTTAAGGTATCGGGTATGCTGTATTAGTTATCTCTGAATAGAGCTCTGCCCGTGAGCTTATTAGACGCCCGAAATCGTGTCTAACCAGTAAATCTCCACAAATAAGATCGATTCCCGCCCGGTCGATGCCACAAAAAGCCCATTTTCCCGGCTTTTGCCCGCAGCGTCCGGTGGCCAGAAGGCTGGCGAGTTCTGGTTTCGTACCTGCTAATTCTCGCACTAGCTCGACCTCCTGTCCGGAGATTTCGCCGCCTGTTTCGGCGGCGATGACAAAGTCCTCGCCCGGCAGGAGATAGGCGCGACCGAAGCCGCCGTTGAGGCTCGCCGACTGCGGCGCGAGGCGGAAGAAGCGGAAATCGGGAAAGTCGATATAGAGCTTCGCCTTCGGGTGGCGGGCGATGAACCGCGCCCGCAGGCGCTGGTGGACGGGACCGTCACGCTCGACCGTTTCGGCCAGGCAGGAGAGGGTCAGGCGCGGATGGGCCAGCGGGTCGCCCTTGCCGGGCTCGCCGGCCAGCAGGGACACCCTTCGATCCTTGTCGAGCGCCCTGGTATGCGCCGAGAGCGCCGAGACGAGGATGACCGGGCTGCCGTCGGTATCGGTCGCCAGCAGCACGCGGCTGACCGAGGGATAACCGCTTTCCGGCTCGAGCACGGCGAGGGCGACATAACGCGCCGACCTGAGAAGACGACGGGCAAGCATGCGTGCCTCATCGTCCGTCTCGCGTATCACCGATGGTTTGTCCGTCATGGTTCTTTCCGTTTCACGCGATCGCCTGAACGGATCGTCCATTCAGGCCTTGCGCCGGTGCAGGGTCAATCCGGCGACGACATCCTGGGCGGAGATCGTCCCGATGATCGCGCCATTGTCAACCACGCCGATCGTGCCGGGTTGTCGCGCCAAAACGTCGAGGATCTCGACGAGCGGTGTCTCCGGCTTGGCCGTGCCGGCGACGGCCCCTTGAGAGCTGGCTGTGACGATGCCGTGATGCATGACGTCGCGGGCCGTCAGCATGTTGATCGGGTTCATGTTCTGCACGAAGTCGGCGACATACTGGTCGGCCGGGTTGCGGACGATTTCCTGCGGCGTGCCGCACTGGATGATGCGTCCGCCTTCCATGATGGCGATACGGTTGCCGATACGGAAGGCCTCGTCCAGGTCGTGGCTGACGAACAGGATGGTCTTCTTCAGGCGATGCTGGAATTCGAGAAGTTCGTCCTGCAGCCGGGTGCGGATCAGCGGGTCGAGGGCCGAGAAGGGTTCGTCCATAAGGAGGATCGGTGCGCCCGTGGCAAAGGCGCGGGCGAGCCCGACGCGCTGCTGCATGCCGCCCGATAGCTCGTTGACCTTGCGATCGGCCCATTGGGTGAGGTTGACGAGTTCCAGTTGTTCGCCGACGGCGCGGCGGCGATCGGCCTCCGCGACACCGGCGAGTTCCAGCCCGAAGCCGACATTTTCCGCCACCGTGCGCCAGGGCAGCAGACCGAACTGCTGGAACACCATCGAGACGGTGTGCATGCGCAGGTCGCGCAATTGTTGCGGCGTACAGGTGTAGGGATTGGTGGTCCGGCCTTCGTTGAATACCTGGACATCGCCGCGCACCACCGGGGCAAGCCCGTTGACGGCGCGCAGAAGCGTCGACTTGCCCGAGCCGGACAGGCCCATGAGCACGAGGATCTCGCCCTCCTTGATCTCGAGCGAGGCATTGGCGACGCCGAGCACCAGACCGGTCTCGGCGCTGATCTCGTCGCGGCTGCGTCCCGCATCCGCCAGGTTGAGCGCCCGCTGCGGATTTGATCCGAATATGATCGAGACATTGTCGAACAGGACGGCGGTCATGCGGCGTCTCCTTCGTCGGATGACCGGAAGATGCGATCGAGGATGATGGCGAGGATGACGATGCACAGGCCGGAATCGAAGCCCTTGGCGATGTTGACGGTGTTGAGCGCGCGGACGACCGGCACGCCGAGGCCGCTGGCGCCGACCAGCGCGGCGATCACCACCATCGACAGCGACAGCATGATCGTCTGGGTGAGACCGGCCATGATCTGCGGCATGGCGAAGGGCAATTCGACCTTGCGCAGCACCTGGGAGGGGGTGGCGCCAAAGGCCTGGGCCGCTTCCACCAGGGAGGGCGGGGTCGAGATGATGCCGAGGCGGGTGAGCCGGATCGGCGCGGGGATGGCGAAGATGACGGTGGCGATCAGGCCCGGCACCATGCCGAGGCCGAACAGGATGAGCGCCGGAATCAGGTAGACGAAGGTCGGGATCGTCTGCATGAGGTCGAGAATGGGTCGGATGATCGAATAGAGCCAGGGGCGCCTGGCCGCGGCGATGCCGATCGGAACGCCGACCACCATCGATACGCCGGTGGCGGCGAGCACCAGTGCCAGCGTCTCCATCGTCTCCTTCCAGTAGCCCTGGTTGTAGATCACCAGCAGACCGACGAGCGTGAAGGCGGCGACGCCGAGCGAGCGGCGCATGAACCAGGCCACGCCGGTGAAGATGGCGATCATCAGCAGCGGATAGAAGTCGGCCAAGGCCGTGCCCTTCAGATAGGGGGCCTGGAGGACGAACAGCATCGCATTGATCGAGGCGTTCAGGATCATCGCGATGAAGTCGAAGAAGAATTTGAGATTGGTGGTCAGCCAGTCGACCGCGTGCTTTGCGCCCATCCCGATCGGGATCTTGTAATCTGTCAGCCAGTCCATGGTTCCCCGGTGCCTTTTCGGCTTGTCATACTCCTGATGAAGAAGGAGCGGCTCTCGCCGCTCCTCAAGGTCACTTGCCGTTAGAGGCCGAGCGCGCTCTTGACCGCCGGCAGGGCCTCGCCGCCGTCCTTGGTGGTGACGCCGGCCAGCCAGGGCTCGATCGCCGCGCCATTGGCCTTCAGCCAGTCGGTGGCCGCGACTTCCGGATCCTTGCCGTCGTTGAGGATGCCGCCCATGACCTCGTTCTCCATGTCGAGGGAGAACTTGAGGTTGGTGATGAACTTGCCGACGTTCGGGCATTCGGCGAGATAGCCGGCGCGGACATTGGTGAAGACTTCGGCGCCGCCGAAGTTCGGGCCGAAGGTCGCGTCGCCGCCGGTCAGGTAGGTCAGCTTGAAGGTGGAGTTCATCGGGTGGGGGGCCCAGCCGAGGAAGACCACCGGTGCGCCGTCCTGCTCGGCGCGGGCGACCTGCGCCAGCATGCCCTGCTCGGACGACTCGACGACCTCGAAGCCTTCCAGGCCGAATTCGTTCTTCTCGATCATTTCGAGCACGAGACGGTTGCCGTCATTGCCCGGCTCGATGCCGTAGATCTTGCTGTCGAGCGCATCCTTCTGCTTGGCAATGTCGGCGAAATCCTTGATGCCGAGTTCTGCGCCCTTGGCGTTGGTGGCCAGCGTGTACTTGGCGCCTTCGAGGTTGGGCCCGTGGGTTTCGATCGACTTGTCTTCGGTGAAGGGCTTGATGTCGTTGGCCTGGCTGGGCATCCAGTTGCCGAGGAAGACGTCGATGTCCTTGTTCTTCATCGAGGTGAAGGTCACCGGCAGCGACAGGACCGTGACCGAGGTCTCGTAGCCAAGCGCCTTGAGCAGTACGGATGCGGTGGCGGTGGTCGAGGTGATGTCGGTCCAGCCGACATCGGCAAAGCGCACGGTGGCGCAGCCTTCGCCTTCGGCCGCCATGGACGGGGCGGTGGACAAGGCAAGGATCGCGGCGGTGGCGATCGTGAAACGCTGGAAATTGACTTTGGTCATCGAGATGCTCCCGTTTTTTTAATGTTCCCAAGTCAACAATCTATACACCACAAAAGCAAGCGCACACGCGCATTTGCGCCTTATTCCCCTCCCTGTTTGCGACGTTGTGCGGGGCATCGGGATCGATTCTTAAGTCGCGCTTGACCCTGCCGGAGGCCCTGGGATCATTGCGCATCCCGGCCTTGCCGAGAGCCGCGGCATAGCGTCCTGTGGAAATCGCCGCAGGAGTGCTATAGTTTACCATCTGGACGCCCCGCATCATCGCGGCGCGCCGCGAATTCAAAGGGAGAGTTCATGAAACTTCGTTGTCTGATCCTGGCTGCCGCGCTGACCGTTCCGGCAGCCGCAGCCTTCGCCGAAGGTGATGCCGTCGCCGGAGCCAAGGTGTTCAAGCAGTGCCAGGCCTGCCACTCGGCCGTCGATGCCAAGAACAAGGTCGGCCCGACCCTGATGGGCGTCATCGATCGCCCGGTCGCCACCGTCGAGGGCTTCAAGTATTCGAAGGCGATGACGGAGTTCGGCGCCGATGGCAAGGTCTGGTCCGAGCAGCTTCTGACCGAGTACCTGCCCAAGCCGCGCGAACTGGTCAAGGGCACGACCATGACCTTTGCCGGGCTGAAGAAGCCGGAAGACATCGCCAATGTCATCGCCTATCTGAAGAACCCGACCGCCAAGTAATCGGCTCGGGTGATCAATCCTTGATCTACGGGTAGCGGCGCGCAGGCGTGCCGCTGCCCGTTTTTATTTGCCCGCTCTTGCAGGCGCTTCGCCAGCTTCCATATCAGACCAGTATTTTTCTGTCCGGCGCAAGCGACGGCGGTTCTAATATCATTGATTTGTTATAAGGTTGCGGTCACATGCCGCTTGGGCCGGGCCAAGAACCGGCGACAGTTCAGGGAGACGATCGCATGGCCTCGCTACAGTCCTTCGACAGCGAAATCGAGAAGACCCGCACCATCGTCAACGAAGTCAGGGGCAAGATGGAGCAGTCGGGCGTCGTGCTCGACCAGTTTGCCAAGGCCGATACCAAGCTCGGCGATGTCAATTTCGACATCGAGAACGCGCGCATCGAGGACGTCATCAAGCAGCAGAAGGTGATGGAGGCGAACATCGCCGACCTGATCATCGGTCTCGAGGACGCCACCAATGTGTTCGGCGCCGAATTCGAGAGCATGAAGAGCTATACCGGCTACGAGAAGTTCATCGGCATATTTTCCAAGCAGAAGGCGCAACGCATGCGCACCGACCGTGTCCGCAACATGTCGCTGGCCGGAAACCTGCAGGAATTGCTGGCAAAATCCGACAGCATCGTCGGCATCCTGAAGGACCAGCGCACCGTGCTCGACCAACGCTATACGAGCTCCGAGCAAAGCCTGATCCAGGTAATCGAACGGCGCAAGCTGACGGTCGCCAATCTCGAGACGACGCAAAAGCGTATCGAGGAACTGAACCCGATGTTGCTCGACATCGAAAACCGGATCGCCGCTTCGACCGACCAGTCGGCGCGCACGCAGCTCGAGGGCGAGCGCTCGAAGCTGGCGACCGAATACAACCAGGCGCAGGCCAAGGAGCAGGAGCTTTTGGCCGAAAGCCAGACGCTGGAGCGCTATACGTCGATGTTCCAGACCTTCGTCGACAGCCTCAACAACCAGATCGCCGCGCAGAACACGCTGATCAACAAGCTGACCATCGATACCGAGCAGCGCATCGTGCTCTACAAGGCACTGGAAGATTCGCTGAAGACGGCTGCCCAGCAGGACGTGGCGCACAAGATCAACACGCTTGGCAGCCAGGTCGATACGGCAGCGGAGGAGACCATGGCCGGCGTCGGTGCCGCCGCCCAGAAGCACATCGGCGACCTCTTGGAACTGCACGAGAAGAACATGCTGGCGACGCAGGACATCCAGCGCCGCAAGAAGCTGGCCGACGAGGCCTTTGCCCGGCGTTTCCAGGCGGTTCTCGACAAGCACAATTCGGCCAATTACGTGAAGTCGTGATGGGTTTGCTGGAAAAAATCTCCTCGCCAACCCCTCCCCACAAGGGGGAGGGGCTTAACCCGTGCATCTGTCCGGTTGAAGTGGCTCGGCGGCGCTGGGGCCTCTCCCTCCCCTTGTGGGGGAGATGGACGGCAGGCCAGAGGGGGATGTCCCGGCATTTCGGTGCAATTGCAGAGGCCTCCCGCCGATGAACGTCGCTGCCGGCAATAACGGGGCGGTCGCCCAGTATTTCAACACCATTCGCGCAGCGCTCAGTGGGCTGGAGACCTATCTGTCCAATCCCGAGGTCACGCTGCCGGGCAGCGGCTTTGCGGGGCAGCTTCTGCTTCCCTATGTCGAGCGGCTGAAAAACTCGTTTGCCTGCTGGGAAAACCGCATCGGATTTACCGACCAGTTCCGCATTTCGCGCGCCGAGAGCGGTTTTCCGGTGTTCCAGAACGTGCTGGAACTGGAAAATGACCGGTTGAGTGCGGAAAAGCGGCTCGCCAACCTGCCGGACGCCAAGGCGATGCGGTCGGAAATGGTCGACTTCATCCTCCGGCACAAGGCGTTCCCGGCCGCCCTGCAATCGCAGATGGCCGAGCGGATCTATCTCGAGCAGATCGGCAAGGGTGAGATCTTCTCGCCCTTCGTCCTGCCCGAGACGGTGCGGGTGACGGTCAGCGAAAAATCCGGCAGACCCCTTTACGTCGTGACCTGGGCGGTGTTCGACGGGACGAGCACGCTGCCGATGATCTATGTCGCGGATGTCGAGGATTCCTCCGACAGCGTCCGCGAATTGCTGGTCGGCAAGGATGGCAGGCTCAATCCCGATGTCGAGATTCCGCTGCCGGTCGGGGGACTGCTCAATCCGCAGCTCGCCGCGCAATTCGACGATTTCGCCGCCAAGAACGGGGCCTATTCGCTGACGCCGGCGACGATCGCCACCAATATGGACAAGGACTTCCCGACGCTGCATCCCAAGCAGCTGCGGCGCATCGTGCTCGGGCCCTTCTATTCGGCGGGGATTACCGAGAACAATGCCCGGATCAACGAGATCCTGTCGCGGGTGCGCAAGCCGGAAAACGCCTGGCTTCTCACCTGGACCATGCAGGAAGTGTTTTCCAAGGCCGAGCGCCCAGCGGTCAAGGGGTTCTTCTCCTCGACCCCGGCAAGCCAGGAATTCCATATCGAGACCAACGACCTCGAAGCCGCACGCATGGGCGTCTCGGCCTATGAGAAACACGCGCTGGTGCCGCACGACGCCTACCAGGCGCTCTATGCCTCCGGCGAGGCCAATGCGATCTTCGGCAATTACAAGGTCCATGTCATTTCCGGGAACAATGTCGTCAGCGAGGTCTAGCCGATGAGCAACGGGTTGAATGCAGGCCTCACCACCCTTCGCGAAGACGAGATCGCCAAACATCTGGCTGTGGCGCAGGCGCTGGTGACGCGCTTCGTGGCGCTCGATCAGGGCGAGGGGGCGGCGGGCACGGCATTGGCCGGCAGCGGGCGGCGTTTCGTCTCGACGGTTTCGACCGGGGCCGTGCGGCGCACCCGCGAGGTGGAGCTGGCAAAGACCATCCAGTCGGCCGGCAGCAGCGATCCGCTTCTGTCGCCGACCCAGCATGGCGTGCTCTACCGGGTGCGGCGCGGCATCCAGGTTTCGCTGGCGATCGGCGAAGTGTTCGGCCGGCAGACGGACCTCGAACAATTGCAGGCGCGCAATGTGACCGCGCCTTTGCAGGGCGAGGAGGCAGCGCGATTCAAGGCGCTCTTGTCGGCCTCGGCCTATGTCGCGGCCTTTTCGCTGGCCGCCTATCTGCTCTCCACCCTTGCCGGCGAGGGCGAGCCGGTCAACGATACGCCGGAACCGGACTTCCTGTTCGACACGCCGCAGGATGCGCTGAAAAGCATGGTGGCAGGGCTGGACGCGGCGCTCAAAGGTGCGGCTGACGACACGACGCTCGGGCAGCGGACGCGCGCCTTTGCCCGCGCGGCGATCGACGGGCTTCTGTCCCGCAAGGCGCGGTTCACCGGGCTTGCGGCGTTCGAGAACACCCATATCCGAATCGATCAGGACGATTTCACCCTCGACGGCTTCGACGTGGCCCCGGGCCAGCGGCGCAAGCCCCTCGTGATGACCTTCAAGAAGCCGGAGGAGATCGTCGGTAACCACATCGCCAAGTTCCAGGCGATGAAGCTCGCCAAGATGCTGATGGCCTATGATTTCGACCGGCAGATGAACCCTTTCGTCGAGCTCGGCGGCTTTCTCTTCACCTTCATCGGCGACGGCATGCCGGGGACCGGCAAGACCATCCTCATCCAGATGATCGCCGGGCTCTTGAACGACTACTGCCAGATCGCCGGCTATGGCTTCCACTACGAGAATTTCGGCGTCGACCAGATTTCTTCCTACCAGGGCAAGTCGGGGCAGAACTGCAAAGCCTTCATCGACAATGTCGTCAATCCGCGCGTCATCGGCTTCGGCACGATCGACGACGTCGACCAGGTGGCGGCAAAACGCTCCGATGACCGGGCGTCTGCCGGCCAGCACGAGATCACCGCCGTGCTGATGGAGGCGTTCGCCGGGGCGTCCACCGTGGTGCGCGGCAACTGCACCTTCGGCATGTTCTCCAACTATCCGGAAAACGTCGACGATGCGCTCAGGCAACGGGCCGGGGCGCGCTGGCTGGTCGACGGGCCGCAGACGGAAGAGGATTACATCGACATCTTCGCGCTGCTGATCGGCAAGAACCACACGATCCCTCTCGGCGATCACCAGCTGTTTGCCAACCAGGAGATCAAGCGGGCGGTCGGCGTCTCCTACGAGAAGCACGGACGGCCGGAGGAGGAGGGGCTTGTCGCGGTCTGGGAGCGCTTCGAGAAGGAGCGAGGCCGGATCGAAACGCTTGCCGATATCGGCGCCTATCTGCACGAGATCAAGCTTTCCGAACCGCGCTTTACCGGCCGGGCGATCAAGAACATCACCGATGCGGTGAAGATGCGGGCGATGGACGTGGAACTGCCGGACGACTGGTTTGTGACGCCGGAAGTCTTCATGCACAAGCCCTACGACGAGAAGAAGGCGATGATCGCCGAGCTGCGCGGGCCGGTGACGATGGAGATGATCCTGCAGGAGATCAACCGCTATGCCGACAGCGAATTCCGCTATGCCGACAAGTCGGACGAGGCGGCGGTCAACGAGATCATCCGGCGGGAGCGGCAGCGCGAGCGGGCGATCGGCGTGATCGAGGCGATGAAGCGGGAGGGGAAGTGGTCGGCGTGAAAGTTAGCTGATGGCTAATTTTCTTGCCCGACACTTAGGGGCGGTCTATATTGAAACGGACAGTCATCTATAGCAAGCAAGCTGCCAAAAAACTGGGTCGGATGCCTGCTTCCGAGGCTGCTCGGATTCGGCAGAAGATTGTGCAATATGCTGAGGATCCAGCGTCGCTCGCCAACAATGTCAAAAAGCTCGAAGGCGTCGAGTACTATCGGTTACGGGTCGGTGACTGGCGTGTGATCTTCCGGGAGGATGGGTTCATCGTCGACGTCATCAAGGTTGCCGTGCGCGGCGAGGCTTACAGGGGATTGGAACGATGAACACCGCTGTTTCTTTCACGACGCCGAATGGCGAGGACCTCGTGGTTCTGAGCCGTAAGGACTATGAAGCGCTCCTGCGTCAGGCGGAACAGGCCGAGGACCTCGAAGACCTTCTGGCGATACAGGCTTTTGAGGCGAGGGTCGCTGCCGGCGAAGAAGAGCGGATCCCGTCCGAATATGTCGATCGGCTGATCGACGGCGAGAACCCGATCCGGGTGTGGCGGGATTTTCGCGGGCTTTCGGCCAGGGAACTGGCGGCGGCTACGGGGATCAGCGCCGCTTATCTCTCGGAGATCGAGACCGGCAAGAAGGAAGGCAGTCTGTCCGTCTTCCGGCAGATCGCCAAAGCCCTGCGGCTCGATCTCGACGATCTCGTCCGGGGCGAGGGGCAGCCGAAGAGCGGCGAAACAGAACGCACGGACGGGTAAAGAGCAAAGCATGAACCGTCTCCTCGAAGCCGAACTGATCTACGGCCGGCTGCTCGCCGTCACCGAGCCGCATCTGGTCGCCCGCTATAACAAGGCGCTGTCCGGTTTCGGACTGAAGCCGACCGCTCTTTCCGAGTTCGACATCGACATGACCGGTTTTTCGCCGCAGATCGCGGCGGAACTGGGCGACAAGGATTATCTCGATCCGAACCGGGTGAACCGCCGTTTCATCGTGCTGACGCCGGAGCAAGAGAACCTTCCGGTGGTGCATACCAGCTTTTCCAACACCGCCGGCCTGATGCACGAGTTCTTCACCGCCAATGCGCGGGCGATCAATTCGGTGACGATCAAGGATGCGCTCTACGGCGAGATCGAGGATTCGGTTGCAAGGGTCGAAAGCCTGGAGGACCTGCTGTCGATCAACGCGGTTCAGTTCAAGGTGCTGTCGGCCGAGGACGTGCTGGGCAAGGCGGCCGAGTTGCGCCGGCTTGCCGACCGACTGCAAAGCGAGCCCGACGCCTGGCGCGACGATGTCATGCTCAACCGCATGGTCGAGCTTGCCAAGCTGACCGGCGACATTCGCCAGAACGTGCTGGTGCCCGACAAGCTCGTGTTCCGCCACGACGCCTTCTGGGCCAATCATTTTGGCGGCACCTATGTCTTCGTCGACGACAAGATCACCACGGTGATCTCTGATCCGGCGGCGCCCGGTTTCCGTCGCTCGCGTCCCTGGCAGGTCAGCTATATCTCGATCCGGGATCCCAAGCAGATCTTCGATTTTCTTGCCAGGACGGGACGGATCGAATTGCCGCGGGCGAGCTGGGTTGAGGGATCGGGTCTCTATGTCCATCGCGCCGAAATGGCGGCCATCGCGCTGGCCTATGAAGCCGATCCTGCCATGGACTTTTCCAAGCTGGAGCCGGTCTGGCTGCAGACCTTCATTCACCGCAATGCCGAGCGGGTGGCGCGCGACGGGACCTATCCGTTCCTGCAGGAGATGATCCGGGCGATCGGCACCTCGGGCAGCATCCGGATCGAGGATGTCGAGCCGTCCCGCCGCTTCCTGCTGGTGCGGGCCAAGCCGGAGCATCGCGACCAATGGCTCACCAACCGGCTGATATCGCAATTGACGCCGATGGACTTCGTGTCGCGTTTCATTTTCGACAAGCAGGGCTTTTATGATGCCTACGAAGGGTTTAGCGATGGCTTCCGGGAATATGTTGTATCCCGCCTGTCGCGGACCTACCTGAAAGACAAGGCGGGTTTCCGCAAACGCCTCTACGGCATAGGAGAAGACGACAATGCTTGATCCGATCATCGCGTTCTTCCAGCGCGTCTTTGCTGCCATAGGGCGCGGCATCGGCATGGTTGTGGCTGCGATCTTCTGGCCGTTCCTGGCGGCGCATAGCTGGTATCAGCGGCGCAACTGGCTGATCAAGATTCCGGTCCTGCTGTTCGTCCTGGTGCTGATCGGTTTCTATGGCCAGTTCATCTGGCGCACGCAGGTCTGGTACGGCTTCGATCCGGAATTCGCCCAGGCCTACAAGTTCCCGGCGCGCCAGACCGCAGCCGGACAGGAGAACGCCGCCAAGCCCGGCACCTGCCAGAATTCTGCGATCGTCACGGTGGTCGCCGACCTCACGGATACCAATGTCAACCAGAATATCTGGGTCTCGTCCTCGCTGATCTACAAGCTCGGCCTTTTCGGCATGGATTGGGACCATACCCCGTTCTTCGACAACAAGGCGTCGTTCCAGCGCGGCGCCAACCAGGTCGCACGCCGCCTGGCGATCGAACTGGCCGACAATCTCGGCCGCGTGCGCGGCACGTCGAGCATCAACAACGACCTGCAGGATGCCCGCGGAAATATCCAGTTCGACGAGGGCACCTGGTATTTCGGCACCGATCCGCTCGGCTTCAAGACGCCGACGCCGAACTACTACCGTTCGGCCGTCGAGAGCTGGCGCAAGTTCAATTCCTCGCTGGAGACCTGCGCCGCGGTGTTCGATGCGCGCGCGGACAACCTCGTGCAACTGCTCGACCGCATGGCGAGCGACCTCGGCAACACGTCCGACATCCTTCGCCGTCGCTCGGAGGAGTTCAATGCCGGCTGGTTCGACACGCGCGCCGACGACCGTTTCTGGTTCGCCTATGGCCAGCTCTATGCACAATATGCCCTGCTGCAGGCGACCCGCGCCGATTTCGTCGACGTGATCCGAGAGCGCAACCTGACCGCCATCTGGACGCAGATGGAGCAGCAGTTGCAGGGCGCCCTGCGCATCCAGCCGGCGATCATCTCCAACGGTTCGGAAGACGGCTGGATCATGCCGACGCACCTGGCCACCATGGGTTTTTATATTCTCAGGGTGCGTTCCAACATGGTCGAACTGCGCTCGGTGCTCGACCGCTAAGAGAGGTGACGGCCCGTCTTCGGCGGGCCGTTATTTCCTCGATTCGTCTTCGTCGGAGAAAGCGGCGGTGCGCAAACGCTCGAAGAACTCGTAGGTAATGCCGACGATTTCGCCGGACGTGCCGGCCTTGGCGCGGAATTTTCCGACGCTGCGGACGAACTTCCAGCCGTCTTCACCACGCCGCACGCGGAAGATGTTGTGGTAGCTCTGCTTGAGACTGCAGGTGCGCTCGAAACTCTCCATCAGGATCGGCAGATCCTCCGGATTGATCCGGGCGCGGGCCTCCACCAGGTTCAAGGGTCCGTCGGTGATGTCCATCTCGAAGATGCGAAAGACGTCGGGCGTGGCGAAATACAGGCCCGTATCCAGGTCAATGCGCCAGAAGCCGTAAAGCCGGAAGGCCTGGGCCAGTTCCACGACCTCGTGTTCGGTCATGCCGACCGAGGTGCAGTCCTGGAATTCCTTGTGGTCCAGCTGGTCGAAACGCAGGGGCACGATGATCTCTTTCCCCTGATCGGGCGCTTGCCCGCATCCATCAGGAATCAGTTGATTAGCTTCAGCCGTATCGCCTTGGCTACCAACTGCGTCCTGTTCACGCAATCCAACTTTTTGATCGCATTGGTCATGTAGGCGTTGACCGTGTGGTCGGACAGCGACAGGATCTGGCCGATCTCGATCGAGGTCTTTCCCTGGGCAGTCCAGCGCAGGACCTCGAGTTCGCGGGCCGACAGGATATTCGGTACCGCGGTCTCGGCGCGCCGCATGCGGTCGTAAACGTCGAAAGCGTGCAGGGAGATCATGCCCAGTTCGTTGAGTTCGACCTGGTGGAGCGGAGCCCGCTGGCCGTCATAGCGCAGGAAATAGCGTCCGGTATCGACCGAGTTCATCGGAAAGATCGTGCCCATCAGGAGGCCGAATCGGGTCATCAGTTCATGCATCTTGTCCGGGCAGTCGAAGCTCGACGAAGGACCGTTTTCGCCGAGATACCAGGTCTGGGGGAGGACGGAATTGGCGAATTTCGGCAGGATCGGGCAATGGCGAAGGAACTGATGCTTGTCGAATTCGCGGGCAAACTGCTGGGGAAGCGTACTCTCCAGGACCAGAGGCGCGATCGCCAGGTCGTGCGGGGTGGGGGCAGCCATGATCGTCACGTGATCGAGACCGAATTCGTCGGCGATCCGTTTCATGATGCTCATCACCTGAGCACGTGTCTGGCTGCCGGCTATTTCATCGCTTAGCAGCGATTGACGTTCCGCGGTTGTCATCTGTGAATTCGAAAGTTGAGGAAGCGGGAAATGTTAACATTAACAAATATATCAGTCACTCTGAAAAGCCAGTACTTTTTACCGGGGATCACCGCAAAGTCCAAGGGCTGAGCGAAAAAGCCGGTCACGTGGTAAACAAACAGAGGGCGTGTGACGCCGGCGGCTACACGGGCAGGGCGGAACCGGTCTTGACCTCTTCCATTACGGCATAGGTGTGGGTTTCCCTGACGCCCGGCAGTGGCAGGATGACCTCCGAGAGGAACTGGCGATAGGCTTCCATGCCGGCGACCCGCGCCTTGACCAGATAGTCGAAGCCGCCCGCCACCATATGGCATTCCATCACATCGTCGGACCGCTTGACGGCCGACGCGAAGGCGTCGAAAACATCAGGCGTGGTGCGGTCCAGTTTGACCTCGATGAAAACCAGCAGGTTGCGTCCAAGCTTTTCCGGCGACAGGATGGCCATGTAGCCGATGATGAAGCCGTCACGGGTCAGCCTGCGCACCCGTTCGGCGGTCGCCGTCGGCGACAGGCTGACGCGGTCGGCGAGTTCGATATTGGTCAGGCGACCCTCCTTCTGCAGGGTTCGGAGGATCTTCCGGTCGAGCCTGTCGAGTTCTTTCATAAAGCACTACCCTCTGGTGTTTTTGTAGTTGTTCCGCCTGACTATAGCGGAAAAATCAGCGATTAAAATCAGCAATCAGTCGATAGCTTGCCGATAACACGGAGGTGACGATGATCAAGACTGCCATGCCTGATTTTCCCCGGTTTTCCGCGCCTTTCGCCGGCGACGACGACCAGTTGATGCGCAACTTCGCCGCGCAGCTTTCGCTCGGCCCTCAGCAGAACGCGGCGATCGACCAGCGCGCCACGCGCTTCGTCGAGGCGATCCGCGACAATTCCGGCTCGATCGGCGGTGTCGAGGATTTTCTTCGCGAATACGGCCTGTCGACCCGGGAAGGCCTGGCGCTGATGGTGCTGGCCGAAGCGCTCTTGCGCGTGCCCGATGCGCTGACGCAGGACCGGCTGATCGAGGACAAGCTGAAAGAGGGCGGCTGGAGCGAGCATGAGGCGCATGGCGACAGCTGGTTCGTCTCGGCCTCCGCCTGGGCGCTGGGCTTGTCGGCCAGGGTCATCCGGCCCGGCGAGACGCCGGAAGGTGTCATGCGCGGCCTGGTCAAGCGGCTCGGCCTGCCGACCGTGCGCTCGGCCACCAAGCAGGCCATGCGCTTCCTCGGCCATCACTTCGTGCTCGGCGAAACGATGAAGGATGCGCTCGGCCGCGCCGCCAAGAGCGAGGAAAAGGGCTATCGCCATTCCTTCGACATGCTCGGCGAGGGCGCCCGCACGGCGGAAGACGCCAAGCGCTATTTCAAGTCCTATGCCGATGCGATCGAATCGATCGGCGCCTTCATGGCCAAGCACGGCAAGGGCAGCCAGCTGCCGGACCGCATGGGCATTTCGGTCAAGCTCTCGGCGCTGCATCCGCGCTATCTTGCCACCCACCATGAGCGGGTGATGCGCGAGCTGGTGCCGGATCTCTTGAAGCTCGCCCAGATGGCCAAGGCGCATCAGCTGAACTTCACCGTCGACGCGGAAGAGGCTGACCGGCTCGAGCTGTCGCTCGACGTCATCGGCGCTGTGTTCTCCGATCCGTCGCTGGCCGGATGGGACGGCTTCGGTCTTGCCATCCAGGCCTACCAGAAGCGCGCGCCGCAGGTGATCGACTATATCGACGAGCTGTGCCGGCGCAACGGCCGGCGCATGATGGTGCGCCTGGTCAAGGGCGCCTATTGGGACACCGAGGTGAAGCGGGCGCAGGAACGCGGCCTTAACGACTATCCGGTCTGGACCCGCAAGCCGGCGACCGATCTCGCCTATCTCGCCTGCGCCGCGAAGATGCTGGCCAAGCGCGAGCGGATCTTCCCGCAGTTCGCCACGCATAATGCGCTCACGGTGTCGATGATCCTCGAACTGGCCGGCGCCGATCGCACCGGCTTCGAATTCCAGCGCCTGCACGGGATGGGCGAAGCCCTCTACAACAACCTGCTCTCCGGCAATGAGCGCATCGCCTGCCGCATCTATGCGCCGGTCGGCGGCTATCGCGACTTGCTCGCCTATCTGGTCCGTCGGCTGCTGGAGAACGGGGCGAACTCGTCCTTCGTGGCGGTTGCCGGCGACAAGAACGTGCCAATCGCCAACCTCCTCGAACGGCCGGTCGAACGGCTCGGCATCGAGAAGGGCAAAAGCGTGCGCCACAACCAGATCCCCATGCCGCTCGCGCTCTATGGCGAGCGCAAGAACAGCGCCGGCTTCGAGTTCGGCCATCGCGAAAGCCTGAAAAGCCTGATCGCGTCGCTGGCCGGCCAGACGGCCAAGGTGGATGCCGGTCCGCTGGTTCCAGGGGCAACGGGCCAGGCGGAGGCCGCTCCGGTCCTGTCGCCGGCCGACCGCAGCCGGGTCGTCGGAACCGTGCGCAATGCGGCCGTCGCCGACGTCGATCGCGCCTTTGCCGCCGGCCGCAAGGGCTTTGCCGTGTGGTCGAAGACGCCGGTCGAGGAGCGTGCTGCCTGCCTCGACAAGACGGCCGACCTGCTGGAAGCCAATCGCGACCGGCTGCTCGCGCTGCTCTCGGCCGAGGCCGGCAAGACGCTGGACGACGGCATTGCTGAAATCCGCGAGGCGGTCGACTTCTGCCGCTACTACGCCGCCCAGGCGCGCAAGCTCTTCGCCGAGGCCGAGGCCATGCCCGGCCCGACCGGCGAGAGCAACCGGCTGCTTTGGCGCGGCCGCGGGGTGTTTGCCTGCATCTCGCCATGGAATTTTCCGCTGGCGATCTTCCTCGGCCAGGTTTCGGCCGCACTCGTCGCCGGCAATGCCGTCGTCGCCAAGCCCGCGCCGCAGACGCCGCTCATTGCCTTTGAAGCGGTGAAGCTGATGCACCAGGCCGGCATTCCGGCCGATGTGCTGATGCTTCTGCCGGGTGGTCCGGAGATCGGTGCCGCCATTTCCGCCCATCCGCAGCTTGGCGGCCTTGCCTTTACCGGCTCGACCGGGACAGCCCAGGCGATCAACCGCACGCTTGCCGCCAAGAACGGCCCGATCGTGCCGCTGATCGCCGAGACCGGCGGCATCAACGCGATGATCGTCGATGCGACCGCGCTTGCCGAACAGGTGGCCGACGACGTCGTCATGTCGGCCTTCCGCTCGGCCGGCCAGCGCTGCTCTGCGCTCAGGATCCTCTACCTCCAGGAAGACATTGCCGACGGCATGCTGGAAATGATCGAGGGCGCGGCGCGCGAGCTCAATCTCGGCGACCCGGCATTGACCACGACCGATGTCGGCCCGGTAATCGACGAGAAGCAGAAGGCCATGCTCGAAGGCCATGTGGCCGAGATGCGCAAGGGCCAGAAGATCCGCTATGCCGGCACGGTGCCCAATACCGGCAATTTCTTTGCGCCGCATATCATCGAACTCGACCGGCCGGAGGCGCTGACCAAGGAAGTGTTCGGCCCGGTTCTGCATGTGGTGCGCTGGAAGGCCAAGGACCTGGCCAAAGTGATCGAAGCGATCAATGCCACCGGCTATGGCCTGACGCTCGGGGTTCACAGCCGCATCGAGGCGACCATCCGCACCGTCACCGAGGCGCTCGATACCGGCAATGTCTACATCAACCGCAACATGATCGGCGCGGTGGTCGGCACCCAGCCGTTCGGCGGATCGGGCCTGTCGGGCACCGGCTTCAAGGCCGGCGGTCCGGCCTATCTGATGCGCTTTGCCGTGGAACAGGTGATCTCGGTCAATACGGCCGCCGCCGGCGGCAATGCCAGCCTGATCGCCATCGGCGAGGGCTGATCCGGAAGACGAGGGCGGGAGGCGAAAGCCTCCCGTCCATTCATATCTTGTCGACGCCCGTGTCCTTGATCTTCTTCATCATGACCTCGAGATAGCCGAGCATGACGGCGGAGACGACGAAGGCGAGGTGCATCAGCGTCAGCCACATGATCTTGCCGTCGGTGAACTGGTTGGCGTTGAGGAAGACCTGCAGCAGGTGGATCGACGAGATGGCGACGATCGACGAGGCGACCTTGATCTTCAGGCTGCCGGAATCGAGCTTGCCGAGGAAGGAGACCTGGTCCTCGGCCTCGTCGAAGCGGCTGACGAAGTTCTCGTAGCCGGAAATCATCACCATGACGATCAGGCTTGCCACGAGCGCCGCATCGATCAGGCCGAGCATGGCGAGGATCATCTCCGCCTCGCTATAGGTGAAGACATTGCCGGCCACTTTCAGGAACTTGTAACCGAAGGACACGGCATAGACGGCGAGGGCTGCGACCAGCCCGAGGTAGAAGGCGACGAGGATCCAGCGGCTCGACAGGATGATCCGTTCGACCAGCAATTCGAGGGATTTCATGGGGCGTTGCTCCAGCGACGTTCGATTGTGGTTGGCAGACATAGGCGCAGCCCGCCTTGCCCGCAAGACCGACGGATGGCGCGGTCGCGACCAGATGCGGGTGGAAAGTCCATGGTGGACAGATTTCACCGGAAAGGCCGCGTTCATTTCCTTTCTTGTCGCTGTCGGATAAATCGGAGGTCAGCGCGTATCGCCCTGAGGGCGGTTCTGCGATTTATTGGTGCGGCGGCGGCTGAGGCGCCGAAGCGGGGCAAGGGGGAGTTTGCAGTCCATGGGTGAATTCAAGTCCGATATCGAGATCGCCCGTGCGGCGACCAAGAAGACGATCCAGGCGATCGGCGCGAAACTCGGCATTCCCGTCGAACAACTCGTGCCCTACGGGCACGACAAGGCGAAGGTTTCGGCCGAGTTCATCCGCTCGCTGGAAGGGCGGCCCGAGGGCAAGCTGATCCTGGTCACCGCGATCAATCCGACACCGGCGGGCGAGGGCAAGACGACGACGACCGTCGGCCTGGTGGACGGACTGAACCGCATCGGCAAAAAGGCCATGGTCTGCATCCGCGAGCCCTCGCTCGGCCCATGCTTCGGCGTCAAGGGCGGGGCGGCCGGCGGCGGCCATGCGCAGGTCGTGCCGATGGAAGACATCAACCTGCACTTCACCGGCGATTTCCACGCCATCACTTCGGCGCACAATCTGCTTGCGGCCATGGTCGACAACCACATCTACTGGGGCAATGCCCTCGACATCGACGTGCGCCGCATAACCTGGCGTCGGGCGATGGACATGAACGACCGGGCGCTTCGCCAGATGGTCGGTTCGCTGGGCGGCGTCGCCAACGGTTTCCCGCGGGAATGCGGCTTCGACATCACCGTGGCCTCGGAAGTCATGGCGATCCTCTGTCTCGCCGCCGATCTTGCCGACCTGGAACGGCGGCTCGGCGACATCATCGTCGGCTACCGGCGCGACAAGAGCCCGGTCTTTGCCCGTGACCTCAAGGCCGACGGGGCGATGACGGTGCTGCTCAAGGACGCGATGCAGCCCAACCTGGTGCAGACGCTGGAGAACAATCCGGCCTTCGTGCATGGCGGTCCGTTCGCCAACATCGCCCACGGCTGCAATTCGGTGATCGCCACCAAGACGGCGCTGAAGCTCGCCGACTATGTCGTGACGGAGGCCGGGTTCGGCGCCGATCTCGGGGCGGAAAAATTCTTCGACATCAAGTGCCGCAAGGCGGGCCTTTCTCCGGCCGCTGCGGTGATCGTCGCCACCGTCCGGGCGTTGAAGATGAACGGCGGGGTGAAGAAGGAAGATCTCGGTGTCGAGAATGTCGAGGCGTTGACGCGCGGCTGCGCCAATCTCGGACGCCACGTCGCCAATGTGCGGCGCTTCGGCGTGCCGGTTCTCGTTGCGATCAATCATTTCACCTCTGATACGGACGCCGAAGTGGCGGCGGTGAAGGAGTATGTCTCGCGGCTCGGGGGCGACGCGATCGTCTGCCGTCACTGGGCCGACGGGTCGGCGGGCATCGAGGAACTGGCGCAGCGGGTGGCGGAGCTCGCCGATTCTGGCCAGGCCGCGTTCAAGCCGCTCTATCCCGATGCCCTGTCGCTGATGGAGAAGATCGAGACGGTGGCGTCGAAGATCTATCACGCGGCCGAGGTGACGGCCGCGAAGACTGTGCGGGACCAGCTCGCGGTCTGGGAGGCGCAGGGCTACGGCCACCTGCCGGTCTGCATCGCCAAGACCCAGTATTCCTTCTCGACCGATCCCTCCTTGCGCGGCGCACCGGAAGGGCATGTCGTCAATGTACGCGAGGTGCGGCTCTCGGCCGGGGCCGGCTTCATCGTGGCGATCACCGGCGAGATCATGACCATGCCGGGCCTGCCCAGCTTGCCTGCCGCCGAGCGGATCGCTCTCAGCGCGGAAGGGTTCATCGAAGGCCTATTTTAGAGCCTGTCGCCCGCTTCCTGCGGTCTCCGGTCCGGCGCCTTGTCCTGTCTCCTGGGGCACGGACAGTCACGAATTAAAACATGATCAGATTATTCATGTTTTATATGTTGACTCATACAATCATGTTTTATAGATGGCAATGACAGGGCAGTTGCAGCCCTTCGCCACGTTTTAGACACACATTGATCCGGCCGGCCGTCGCGGGTGCACATCCGCGGCTGGGGAGTTTTGCGGCCGCGGATAAAGGGAATTTTATGGGCTCGCATCCTTTCAGAGCAATCCTCATGACCTGCACCGCGCTCGTCGGGTTCATCCCGGCCCCGAGCGCGTTTTCGCAAAGCGCCACGGCCCAGCCGGCCGAGGAAACGCAGCTCCAGACCATCCTGGTCAAGGGCAAGCGCATCCCGGCCGGCTCGGCGGCGGACACGCCGCTTGCCACCGAGACGACGGCAGCCGAGATCGAGAAGAAGCAGATCACCAGCATCGACGACCTCGGCAACACCACCGAGCCGGGCGTCCAGGCCGGCTTTGCCGGCGCGGGCGTGAACATTCGCGGTCTTGAAGCCGACCGCGTACTGACGACGATCGACGGCATTCCGATCCCCTATCTCGTCAACGACGCCCGCCAGGCCGGCGCCACATCGCTCGGTTCCTCGACGCGGGCCGACGGCGGCATCGACACCTTCGACGTCTCCACGCTCTCGACCATCGACATCATGCGCGGCGCCGATTCGAGCCGTGCCGGTTCGGGCGCGCTGGGCGGGGCGATGATCCTGCGCACGCTGGAGCCGGAGGACCTGATCGCCGAGGGCGCCACATTCGGCGGCATGGCCAAGACCACCTATGACAGCACCGACAACTCGCTCGGCGGATCGGTCGCCATCGCCAAGAAGGTCGAGAACACCTCGGTCCTGTTCCAGGGCGGCTACAAGGCCGGCCATGAGCGCGACAACCAGGGTTCGGTCGGCGGAACGGGCGCCACCCGCTCGGAGGCCAATCCGGCCGACTTCGACCAGCACAACCTGCTGTTCAAGCTGCGCCAGGATTTCGGCGCCGGCCACATGATCGGGCTGACGGCCGAGCGCTTCCGCAAGGAAATCGCCACCGACCTCAAGACCGAGGAAAGCGCTGCGCGCAACTATTCCGAACTCGACGGCGACGAACTGAAGCAGCGCGACCGCGTCTCGCTGGACTATCGCTACGACGCGCCGGACCTGACCGGCCCGGTCGACAAGGCGGACCTGACGATCTACTGGCAGCGGGTGGAAACCAGCTCCGCCGTCGACGGCACGCGCGTCGGGTCGCTGGCCGGCCCGTGGTACCGCTCCAACGAAATGGACGAACAGTCGATCGGCGTCGTCGGTTCGCTGGCCAACCAGTTCGACTTCGGCACGACGCGCCATGACGTGACGATCGGCGGCAACATTTCCTTCTCGCAATACGGCCAGTACACGGCTGGCGAGGATGTTTGCGACACGGCGGCGGTTCCGCCCTATTCGTGCGCGTTCCACCACACCAACCAGTCCGACATGCCGGATGTCGACGCGTTGCGCGTCGGGCTGTTCGCCGACGACAAGATCGCGTTCGGCGACAGCGGCTTCAGCCTGACGCCCGGCATCCGCTTCGACTGGTTCGATTACCAGCCGCAGGAGACCGACGACTATCTGGCCAATAGCGGCTACGGTGCGGCCGGCCTGCCGGACGACCGCAGCGACTACCAGTTCTCGCCGAAGCTGCGCGCGGCCTATGAAATCAATCCCAAGGTCGAGCTGTTTGCCCAATGGGCCATGGGCTTCAAGGCGCCGAACGTTTCGGAGCTCTATCTCAGCTACTCGACGCCGCCGATGTACGAGGTGATCGGCAATCCCGACCTTGAATCCGAGACCAGCAACGGCTTCGAGATCGGCGCCAATCTCGGCGATGCCGAGTTCGGCGGCCGGGTGACGGCCTTCTACAACAAGTACCGGAACTTCATCGACAGCGAGACGAGCTACACCAATCCGAGCTTCCCCTGGGGTTCGACGACCTACGAAAACCTCGACCGGGTGCGCATCTTCGGCTTCGAGGCGCGGGCCCACAAGGTCTTCGACAACGGCTTCAACCTCCATGCCTCCTTCGCCTATGCCAATGGCGAGGACGAGGAGACCGGCGAACTCATCGACAGCGTACCGCCGTTCAAGGGCATTGTCGGGGTTGGTTATGCAACCGAGACCTGGGGAACGGATCTGAGCTTCATCGGGGTTGCGGCAGTGGACGAGGATTCGTCTGCGTCGTTCCAGCCGGACGGCTACGGCCTCGTCAATCTCACGGGCTGGTGGGAGCCGGAACAGATGAAGGGGCTCAGGCTCACCGCCGGCGTCTACAATATGTTCGACCAGGAGTATTACGACGCTGTCAAATGGCGCGACATCGACCTGACGTCCAGCGCCTCGCAGCCGAAGGATTACTATTCCGAGCCCGGCCGGACCTTCAAGGTTTCCATCACGCAGAAGTTCTAACGATTTGATTTTCAGCAGCAATGACGGGGTGGCGCGGACAAGGCGCCACCTCTTTTCGTTTTACTAAAGGCGCTCCAACTGCCAAGAATAGAGAGCGGTCTACGCTAGATCCCAAGCATCTTCATGTAGCGCGATGCGTACTCCAAGCAAACCCTCATTACAGTGCCCACGTCAGCGTGGGCAGGCGGGTCAACTTTTCTTCCTCCGCGTGCGACAACAGTCTGCATTTCTAGCCTGCCACCGTGTATCTCGATTGCGGCATTCCGCAGCTGTGCACGTGCGAGATCGGACAGGAGGTTTCCCTGTTTCGTTATTTCCAAACGATCAATAAAGACAGGTTGGCTGGGGTCGGCTGCTCCTATTCCGAAACCAGATACTGCATGAGGTTTTGAACTGCCGTAGATGTCGTGTTCTTCAAAATTTCGAGCCTCCCAAGCGTACGTTAGTTCAGGAGAGAGTTGCCTGTCGCGGAACGCTTGTTCCTTTAGCTTTTGCTCTGATCGAATTTCCGCAATCTTGTTGAGGCGTTCGATCGTCTGCTTCCAATGTTGAAGAAACTGTTCCCACTCGTCGCGTTGCGCTTCTGGGCGAAGTAGGGCTTTTCTGAAGTTATGTGCGTGGTGTTCTGCTCGTTGAAAACTTCGGACAATCCGACTCCTAATTTCTTCGTTTGACACTGGAGGGACCTCCAACTGGATTGGCGGAATTCAGGAGATTGTTGCCGTGTCCTCTGAATCTAGGTTCTGCAGTATACCCGAAGCTCGTCACCGGCAGAAGCGGTAGCCGCTCTTGCGCTCGATGACGTCGAGATGCAGGTGGTCCTTGTGGGCGTCGTCGCTGCCGGGGGAGAGTACGGTGGTGAAGTAGAGGCAGGCGGCTGCGTTGAGGCTGCGCTGGAAGGCGGCGGGGAAGGTGCCGTCGTCCTGGGCGGCGCTCACCATCGGCACGGCGCCCTTGTCGAATTCGAGCGCGGCGATGTCTATCGCGTTGCCGTAGGCATGCTCGGAGATCTTGCCGGTCGCGGCGCTGTTGCGGTTGCGGCAGACATAGGCCGAGGCCTGCTGGATCGCCTTCAGTTCGCCCTTGTCGGCAAGCGCGATGCGGGCGGCGGGAATGATCGTCTCGCGCGTCAGACGCGCCAGCTGCAGCGCCGTCTCGCAGCGGAAGGTCGCTTCGGGTGAAAGCCTGATGCCGGGCAGGATTTCCCGGACGATGACCGGATTGCTCATGCCGCAGCCCTCGCCGTCGTCGATCGGAGCGGCGGTTTCGAACACGGTGCCGAGCGTCTTGAGTTCGGCCTGGCAGGCGGCGAACTGCTCTGGATCTTCCGGCGCGACACGGATGGCTGCGGGCGCTGCGGGTTGCAGGCCGGGGACAGGCGGCAGACCGTGCGCCGGCGGTGGCGGTGGCGGGCCGGGCGGCGGAGGCTCGGGAGTGGGCGAGGGACCATCCTCCGGTTTTTCCGCCGGAACCACGTCTTCGGCAGGCGGAGGGCTTGGCGCGGGGACGGGGGCGGGGGCGGGTGCCGGCACGGATTCCTCTGGTGCTGGGGGCTTTTCGGCGGGGGGCGGAACGGCGGGCTGGTCCGCGGGCGCGGGCGGTTTCTCGGTCGGGACCGGTCCTGTGGGCGGCAGGGCCGCGCCGGTGAGGAGGCCGAGGCCGATCAGGATGACTGCAAGCCGCTTCGTCATTCAGCCGTCTTTCGGTTGGATGGGGACGCTGCAACAACGCGTCCAGCGGAGAATGGTTGCGCCGATCTGCGGAACCATCGGCAGATTACGTGGGGCCGGTCGCTGGAAAATAGCACGCCCGTGGAAAATCCCGTTGCGCGTAAATGCGGCCCACGCTATGAAATCGCTCATGATCAAGTCGATGAACATCGGTAACTGGTGGTGGGCACGCTAACGCGGCCTTGACCAGTCATGTCCAAAGACAAGTGACCCCAAAGCCGCCCGGAGAACCTGAGGCGGCTTTTTTGTATTCAGGGCGCCTCGATCCGGGCCTTGAGAGACGGAGAAACGCAAGTATGGCGACGATCATTCGGGACGACGGCGGAGAGACCTACGAGACGCGGGGCGGGATCACCGTCACGCGCGAGCGGCGGCCGACGCCCTATGCCGATGCCATTTCGAGCTATATCGACCGGCTCGACGAACGGCGCGGCGCGGTGTTCTCCTCCAACTACGAATATCCGGGCCGCTATACCCGCTGGGATACCGCGATCATCGATCCGCCGCTCGGGCTTTCCTGCTTCGGCCGCAAGGTGTGGATCGAAGCCTATAACGAGCGTGGCGAAGTGCTTCTGTCGCTGATCGCCGACAAGCTTGCGACCGTGGCCGACCTGACGCTCGGCGCGCGCACGGCGCGGCGTCTCGACCTCGTCGTCAACGAGCCGGACCGGGTGTTTACCGAGGAGGAACGCTCGAAGATCCCGACCGTCTTCACCGTGCTTCGCGCCATCACCGACCTCTTCCATTCGGATGCGGATTCGTCGATCGGCCTGTTCGGCGCCTTCGGCTACGATCTGGCCTTCCAGTTCGACGCGATCAAGCTGTCGCTGGCACGGCCGGAAGACCAGCGCGACATGGTGCTGTTCCTGCCCGACGAGATCCTCGTCGTCGACCATTACTCGGCCAAGGCCTGGATCGACCGCTACGACTTTGAAAAGGGCGGGCTGTCGACCAAGGACAAGTCGGGTGAGATCGCACCGGAACCGTTCCAGCACACCGACACGATCCCGCCGCGCGGCGACCATCGTCCCGGCGAATATGCCGAGCTGGTGGTGAAGGCCAAGGAGAGTTTTCGCCGCGGCGACCTGTTCGAAGTGGTGCCGGGGCAGAAGTTCATGGAACGCTGTGACTCGAAGCCTTCCGAAATTTCCAAGCGGCTGAAGGAAATCAATCCCTCGCCCTATTCCTTCTTCATCAATCTCGGACACCAGGAATATCTGGTCGGCGCCTCGCCGGAAATGTTCGTGCGCGTCTCTGGCCGGCGGATCGAAACCTGCCCGATCTCCGGCACGATCAAGCGCGGCGACGATCCGATTGCCGATAGCGAGCAGATCCTCAAGCTGTTGAATTCCAAGAAGGACGAGAGCGAGCTCACCATGTGCTCGGACGTCGACCGCAATGACAAGTCCCGCGTCTGCGAGCCGGGCTCTGTCAAGGTGATTGGCCGCCGGCAGATCGAGATGTATTCGCGCCTGATCCACACGGTCGACCACATCGAAGGACGCTTACGCGACGGCATGGACGCCTTCGATGGCTTCCTCAGCCATGCCTGGGCCGTCACCGTCACCGGTGCGCCGAAGCTCTGGGCCATGCGCTTCATCGAACAGCATGAGAAGAGCCCGCGCGCCTGGTATGGCGGAGCGATCGGCATGGTCGGCTTCAACGGCGACATGAATACCGGGCTGACGCTCAGGACCGTGCGCATCAAGGACGGCATTGCCGAGGTACGCGCCGGCGCGACGCTGCTGAACGACAGCGATCCGCACGAGGAAGAGGCCGAGACCGAACTCAAGGCCTCGGCGATGATCGCGGCGATCCGCGACGCCAAGACCGGTAATGACGGCAAGGCCAAGCGCGGCGTCGCCAAGGTCGGGCAGGGGGTCAAGATCCTGCTGGTCGACCATGAGGACAGCTTCGTCCACACGCTCGCCAACTATTTCCGCCAGACGGGCGCCGAGGTCTCGACCGTGCGCACGCCGGTGCCGGAAGAAGTGTTCGACCGGATGAACCCGGATCTTGTGGTGCTGTCGCCCGGACCGGGCAGCCCGAAGGATTTCGACTGCAAGGCGACGATCAAGAAGGCGCGCGCCCGCAATCTGCCGATCTTCGGCGTCTGCCTGGGGCTGCAGGCGCTCGCCGAAGCCTATGGCGGGGAACTGCGCCAGCTGGCGGTGCCGATGCACGGCAAGCCGTCGCGCATCCGCGTGCTGGAACCCGGCCTCGTCTTCTCCGGGCTCGGCAAGGAAGTGACGGTCGGCCGCTATCACTCGATCTTCGCCGACCCGGCGACGCTCGACCGCGATTTCATGATCACGGCCGAAAGCGAGGACGGCACGATCATGGGCATCGAGCACACCAAGGAACCGGTGGCCGCCGTGCAGTTCCACCCGGAATCGATCATGACGCTCGGCCACGATGCCGGCATGCGGATGATCGAGAACGTCGTGGCCCATCTGGCAAGACGGGCGAAGGAGAAGGCGGCATAAGCGCGTCCCGGCTTTGACAAGGCGGGTCAGTTCGTCCATAGGATCGACCAACGACCGTCCGCGTCTCGAACGCGGGCGGTTTTGCGTTTTGGCGGGTGAGTTTCTGCAATTCGCTCGCATCTGCAAGGATACACAGTGATGACCGATCAGGGCAACGGGATCGTCGCGCGGCTTGCCTTCTGGGGCATTCCGCTGGCGTTCGGGGTGATGGGGCTGAAGCTCGTCGCCTGGTGGGTGACCGGCTCGGTGGCGCTTTTGTCGGACGGGCTGGAATCGACCGTCAACGTGGTCGCCGCCTTTATTGCCTATTTCGTCATCCGCTATGCGCAGAAGCCGGCCGATGACGACCACCCCTATGGCCACCACAAGGCAGAATACCTGTCGGCGGTTCTCGAGGGTGTACTGATCGTCATCGCGGCCCTGCTCATCATCCGCGAGGCGGTCGGAGCGCTTGCCGATCCGCAGTTGCTCGATGCGCCGGTGCTGGGGCTTGCGATCAACGGCGTGGCCGGGCTGATCAACCTGGTCTGGGCCCGGGCCCTGATCCGCATCGGCCGGACACATCGGTCGCCGGCGCTTGCGGCGGATGGTCATCACATCATGTCGGACGTGGTGACCTCGGCGGGCGTGTTCCTCGGCCTGGTGTTGGTGGTCGTCACCGGCTATGCCATCCTCGATCCGGTGCTCGCCATCCTCGTCGCCATCAACATCATCTACCAGGGCTGGAAGGTGATCTCACATTCTGTGGCGGGGCTGATGGACAAGGCGGTCGAGCCGGAAGAAGAGGCGGCGATCAAGGCGGCGATCGCGCAAAATTCGGCCGGCTCGCTCGATGTGCATTACTTGCGCACGCGGCGCGGCGGGGCCGTCACCTTCGTCGCCTTCGATCTCGTCGTCCCCGGCAACATGCCCGTCAGCGAGGCGCACAAGATCTGCGACCGGCTTGAGGCCGCCGTCAAGGCGGTGCTTCCGGGCGGTCGCGTCACCATTCATGTCGAGCCCGAAAGCGAAACGGCGCATGGCGTCCGGGTCGGGGTTGGGGCTAAAGCCAAGGAGCAGAATTGATGAGCAAGACCGATGTCAGCGGACTGTCGCAGCTCGGCCAGAATGTCGAGGCCCCGACCAGTCCGGAGACGGCCGTGCTGGAGCGCGTGCCGAACGGCAATGCCGGCACAGACTATGTCGTGCGCTTCACCGCGCCGGAATTCACCTCGCTCTGCCCGATGACTGGCCAGCCGGATTTCGCCCATATCGTCATCGACTATATTCCCGGCGACTGGCTGGTCGAATCCAAGCCGCTGAAACTCTTCCTGTTTTCCTTCCGCAATCACGGCGCCTTCCACGAGGACTGCTCGATCTACATCGCCAAGCGGCTAGTCGACCTGCTTGATCCGAAGTGGCTGAGGATCGGTGCCTACTGGTATCCGCGCGGCGGCATTCCGATCGATGTCTTCTGGCAGACCGGGGCGCCACCGGAGGGCGTGTGGTTGCCTGAGCAAGGGGTTTCGACCTATCGCGGTCGGGGCTGACGGGGGCTCCACCATCTTGTGGAAAAGGGCGCCGTCGAAGCCGAAAGTCTAAACCTTAATGGATCGGAAACCTTACCGGGAAGCACAGTATTAAGGCGAATGTGCCATTTGTTCAGCATATGAACAGAGGCTCACATATCATGGCGTTTCCTGGCTTCCGTCGCAGGGCCGATGTTTCCATGCTCAAGGTTGTTGCGGTCGCCATATTCGGCATGGTGGTGCTGACCGCCGGGACCTTTGCCTTCTTCGTCTGGTCGACGGCGAAGATCGACACCGTGTCGGTCGCCCGCCAGAGCGAGATGGCGCGCCATGTCATCGGCCGTTTCCGCTACCAGATCGCCCACGATCAGGAGAGCGTCACCGTCTGGGACGATGCCGTTCTCAATGTCAGGGGGTATCCCGCTCCTGAGAAAATGGAGTGGATCCACGTCAATCTCGGCGAATGGATGCAGACCTATTTCGGCCATGACGCCGCCTATGTCGTCGACCCGCAAGACAAGCCCCTCTACGTTTATGTCGCGGGTGCCGCCGCCAAGCTGTCTGCCTATGAGGCCGTGCGCGCGACGGTCGACCCGATGCTGCGGGATCTGCGTGCGGCGCTCGGCCGGGGTGAGGAGCCGGGCCTGGAGGAAGGGATCGACAGTCCCGGCCTCACCGATTTTCGCTTTCTCAACGGTCGGCCCGCCGTGGTCAGCCTCAAGCCGATCATCAGCGACAGCGGTGATATCGAACAGGTTGCGGGGGCCGAGAACATCCACATCGCGATCCGCTATCTCGACGGCCCGTTCCTCGAGGAGCTCGAGACCAAGTATGATTTCGCCAACATGCACTTCTCGCTGACGGACGAGGCGGAGATCTCCAAGGCGAGCGTGCCGCTGGTCACGAATGGCGGCGGTATCATCGGCCATGTGGTCTGGGAGCCCTATCGGCCGGGATTGGCCTTTCTCCAGTCGATCGCGCCGGCTCTGATCGTCATCCTGCTCTGCCTGATCGGGACGGTCGGCATCTTCATTGTCATGCTCTATCGCCGAGCCCTCGCCAATCGCGAGCAGGAGCAACGCATTCGCTATCTCGCCAGCCATGATTCGTTGACCGGGCTACTCAACCGCGCTTCGTTCGAGACATTGCTCGACGCGGCCCTTGGCGAGCGTGACGGCAAGAACCAGATCGCCATTCTCTATCTGGATCTCGACCGCTTCAAGCCGATCAACGACACGCTTGGCCATCCGGCCGGGGATTTTGTCATCCGCGAGGTCGGGGACCGTATCGGCAAGGTCCTGCCTCCCCGATCATCGCTCTGCCGCGTCGGCGGCGACGAGTTCAACGTGCTGGTGCGCTATCACCAGGTCGACGAGGTCGAGGCCTTGTGCACGTCGATCGTCGATGCGGTTTCCCAGCCGATCGCCGTCGAGGGCCAGAACGCCTTCGTCGGCATATCGATCGGCGTGGCGCTTTCGCCGCAGCACGGGACGGAGCGCACCGAGCTGACGCGCAAGGCCGATGTTGCGCTCTACAGCGCCAAGGCGGGCGGTCGCGGTTGCTATTCGATCTTCGGTCCGCACATGGATGCCATGGTTCGCGAGCGGGCCGAAATCGAGCGCGACCTGCGCCGGGCACTTGCCGACCGCAGCCAGTTCCGCGTTCTCTATCAGCCGAAATATTTCGCCGCGACCGGCAAGATCGGAAGCGTCGAGGCGCTGGTGCGCTGGAACCATCCGACCCGCGGGCTGATCTCCCCGGTCTATTTCGTGCCGATCGCCGAGGAGGGCGGACTGATCCGGGAACTCGGCCGCTATGTGCTCGAGGAAGCCTGTCGCGCCGCCGCCAACTGGCCGATCGAGAACATCGCGGTCAACGTGTCGGCCGTCCAATTGCGCGACAATGGGTTTGCCATGGAGGTCATGTCCATTCTCGGGGAGAGCGGGCTTGCGCCGCACAAGCTCGAGATCGAGGTCACGGAAACGGCGTGGATGGACGATTCGGAAAACTGCTCCGCCAATATTCGCGCTTTGCGGGCCGTCGGGATCAACATCGCCCTCGACGACTTCGGCACCGGTTTCTCCACCTTCGGACGCCTGCACGAAACGGAGGTCGATCACATCAAGATCGACAAGATGTTCATCGATGGCCTGGGCAAGGATCGGGGCGACGAGGCGATCGTGCAGGCAATCATCGAACTGGCGCGGGCCAAGGGACTGAAGACCACGGCCGAGGGCGTGGAAACGGCCGAGCAGAACGAATTTCTCACCCGAATCGGCTGCGACGAATTGCAGGGTTTTCTCTATGCGGAGCCGATGAGCGGGGAAGAGGTCGGCACCCTGCTCACGGGGCTTGACGGCAAGGCGCCACGGCTGGCGATCGTCTGAGGCGAGAAAATCGGGCACAAACAAAATCGGCGGGCCTTGAAGCCCGCCGATTGCATTTCACCAAGCTATTTCGGATCAGCCGAGCACGAGGGCCGCGCCGCCGAGTGCCGTCGCTGCGCCCAGCAGGCGGGTGACGAGCGGACCCATGCGGCCGAGCGCGATGCCGAGGCCGACGCCGGCGGCATGAAGGGCGGCGGTGGCGACGAGGAAGCCGAGGCCGAACTGCAGCGCACCGGCGGCACCGAGCTCGCCGCCATGGGCATGGCCGTGGAACAGGGCAAACAGACCGACGACGGCGGCGGAGGCTGCGACCGGCAGGCGGGCGGCGGTGGCGACCAGCAGGCCGAGGCCGATCACCGAGGCGAGGATCGCCGGCTCGACGAACGGAATTTCAATGCCGGAAACGGCGAGCAGGAAGCCCAGCGCCATGGTGCCGACAAAGGCGGCCGGCACGGCGAGGAGGGCGCGTCCGCCGATCTGCGACGCCCAGAGACCGACGGCGACCATGGCCAGGATATGGTCCGCACCCGACAGCGGATGGGAAAGGCCGGCCATCAGCGAGCCGTGCTCGGCCGGGTCGAGATGGGCGAAGGCCGGGGCGGTGGCGGCGCCAAGAAATGCGGCGGTGATCGAAAGGCGTTTGAACATGGTTGTCCCTCTAATTGGTCGACACGGCGCCCGGAAATCAGTCGCGCCGGCCTTCGGTTCTATCGCACCGCGAAGATTATCGTAAGCGCCTCGTCGCTGTCTACGGCAAAGCCCCGGCAGAGGATGTTCCCGAAGCGGCGTCTGCTTCTCCGGGGCCGCGGCGCTCCGGGCAAGATAAAACCCTCCGCGCCGGGCGCGGAGGGCGATTCGACAGGCCGGCTGGATCAGGCTTACTTCTGCGGATGGGCGTTCAGAACTTCGGCGCACCGCGAGAAGGACAGGCCCTCGCCATCGGTGTCGTTGGTGGCGCGGATGGCGACGATACGGTCCGAGGGGTCGGCGGTGATCTGCAGTTCGCAGTACAGTTCCTCATAGCGCGGCGGCGAGATCATCTGCGGTTGGGCTGCATAGCCGCCGCCGATCGTCGTGGTCTTGGTGACCGTTACACCGGGCTTAGGCTCGCGCGTCACCGTGCGCGTTGTGGTCTGGGCCGGTGCGGGGGTGGCGTAGGTCGGCGGGATGTAGCGGGTCTTGTCGCCGCCACGCCAGGTGTAGAGGATGTTTCCGCTGCCCATCGGAAACTCCGAGATCGGCGGGCCGTACTGGGTGAAGAACAGCTCGGCCGGCTGGCCGATCCAGCGGGACTGGATGACGGTATTGGCTTCCTCGGTTGTGGTGCAGCCGGCCAGCACGGCAGCGGCAAGGGCCGCGATGGCGGCGATACGAATCTTCATGTCTGATCTTCCCCTCGACAAATTGGTAGCCCCGGCAACGGCCCGCGTCTCTGCGGGCAGGGCAGGGGCGAAAATAACGGCACTGCCGCGCGACACCCCGACGCGCGCATGCCGGTCGGCCGGCACGTTACGAGGCCGATGAGCCACGGCACAATAGCGTGCCTGCCTTTCGCCCAAATTTGGTCCGGCTTTTCCCGGCCGTCGATAAGACCCTTCGACCGCGCGACAAAGCGGCTTGCTCGAGCCGGGTGGCGCCCCATATTGGGTGATGACAGATGCGCCGTCTGACCGGGCAGCGAAGAGGGGAGCCAGGATCCTTGTTTGCATTCGACAATAGCTACATTCGGCTGCCGCAGCGGTTTTACCGGCCGGCCGAACCCGCCGTCGCCCGCGCGCCGCGCCTCATTCGCTTCAACCGCGATCTGGCCGAGGAGCTGAACCTCGATTTCACCGAGGCGAGCGACGAGGACCTGGCGGCGATCTTTTCCGGCAACAGCCTGCCCGAAGGGGCGGCCTCGATCGCCATGGCCTATGCCGGCCACCAGTTCGGCAATTTCGTGCCGCAGCTCGGCGACGGCCGGGCAATCCTGATCGGCGAGGTGGTCGACGCCAGGGCCAGGCGGCGCGACATCCAGCTGAAAGGGGCGGGCGTCACCGCCTTTTCCCGCAATGGCGACGGACGTGCGGCGCTGGGGCCGGTGTTGCGGGAATATCTCGTCTCGGAGGCAATGCATGCGCTCGGCATCCCGACCACGCGGGCGCTGGCGGCGGTGCTGACCGGAGAGACGGTCTATCGCGAGACGAAGCTTCCGGGCGCGGTGCTGACGCGGGTGGCGGCCAGCCATATCCGCATCGGCACCTTCCAGTTCTTCGCCGCCCGTGGCGATACCGAGGCGGTCAAGACGCTCGCGGACCATGTGATTGCCCGTCATTATCCGGAACTCGAGGGCGCCGATCAGCCTTATCTGGCGCTTCTCAACGCGGTATCCGGGCGCCAGGCCGATCTGGTCGCGCGGTGGCTGTCGGTCGGTTTCATTCATGGGGTGATGAACACCGACAATATGGCGGTGTCGGGCGAGACGATCGACTTCGGCCCTTGCGCCTTCCTCGACGAATATGATCCGCGCAAGGTGTTTTCCTCGATCGACCAGCGGGGGCGCTATGCCTACGCCAACCAGCCAGGGATCGCGCAGTGGAATCTTGCGCGCCTTGCCGAGACGCTGCTGCCGCTGCTGGGCGATGACGAAGACAGGAATGTCGAGGCGGCCAATGCCGCGCTTGTCGAGTTCGGCCGGGTCTTCCAGGGGCGCTGGCTCGATCTGTTCCGCGACAAGCTGGGGATCGCCGGGGCGCAGGAGGGCGACCTCGACCTCGTCAATTCGCTGCTGAAGCTGATGGAGGACGGCGAGGCCGATTTTACCCGCGCCTTTCGGGCGCTTTGCAAGGTAGCCGGCGGAGCGCCGGCCGAAGCCCTTGCTGCCGAGTTCACCGATCCGATCGGCGTCGACGATTGGCTGCAACGCTGGAGCCAGCGCCAGGAAGGCGATCCGCGCACCGCCGGGCAGCGGCAGGCGACAATGGAGGCGGTCAACCCGGCTATAATCCCGCGCAATCATCGGATCGAGGAGGCGATCGTAGCTGGGGTTTCCGGCGATTTCGCTCCGTTCGAGCGGCTCGCGGAGGCGCTCGCCGATCCCTATCGGGAGAACGCCGACTTCGCCGCATTGCAGCTCGCACCGGAACGCGAGCAGAGGGTGACCCGCACATTCTGCGGAACGTGATGGCGCCGGTCATGCCTGTTCACCGGAACAATCCGGCCGGGCGGCGATTGTCTCTGGCGATCACGCCCAGGAGGATATGCCGATGACGACCATGACGCTGCAGGACCTGTCGAAAAAGATGCGGAAGATCGATTTCTGCATGCTCTCCACCCTCGGCCCGAGCGGCGCGATTTCGAGCCGGCCGATGAGCAATAATGGCGATGTCGATTATGACGGCGATACCTGGCTGTTCTCCTGCCGGGATACCCGCAAGGTGGCGGAAATTTCGGCCGATCCGAGGGTTACGCTCACATTTTCGGCGCCGCCGAGCCTGCTCGGCAAACCCGGCATCTTCATCGCGCTTCAGGGATCGGCGACACTGATCGACGACAAGGGCGAGTTCGCCGCACACTGGATCTCCGATCTCGATCGCTGGTTTGCGCAGGGCATCGACACGCCCGGCCTGGTGCTGATCAAGGTACATGCCGATATCGCCCATTACTGGGACGGCGAAGACAGTGGCAGCATTCCGATCTAGCCTTCCGGGCCACCCGCCGGCCATCGCGGTCGGCGGACCTGTCCCGCTGCAGCGGGTCGTGCAGTCCTTGGAGAATGTCGCAGACAGGCTTCTGTTCGCGCCGATCCGGCCCTAATATCCCTGCTGATTTTCAACACGCTGGCAGGTGGGTTTTCAGGCAATGGCAGAGTTTCCGTCCAAGGCAAAGGTCGTCATCATCGGGCTCGGGGGCATTGTCGGCGCCTCGATCGCCCATCACCTCATCGAGCGCGGCTGGGACGACATCGTCGGCATCGACAAGTCCGGCATTCCGACCGATATCGGCTCGACGGCGCATGCCTCGGACTTCTGCTACACCACGAGCCATGACTATCTCTCGGTCTGGACCACGCAATATTCGATCGATTTCTTCGAGAAGATGGGTCACTACGCCCGTATCGGCGGCCTGGAAGTCGCCCGCACCGGCGACGACAGCTGGATGGAGGAAATCAAGCGCAAGCTTTCCTCCGCCAAGGCGTTTGGCACCCGCGCCCATTATGTGTCGCCGGCCGAGATCAAGAAGCTCTTCCCGCTGATCGAGGAAGATCAGGTGATGGGCGGGATGTTCGACCCCGATGCGGGCCTCGTCATCCCGCGCAGCCAAACGGTTGCCGGCAAGCTGGTCGACGCTGCCGAAAAATCCGGCAAGCTCACGATGTTTGCCAACACGCCGGCCAAATCGCTGATCGTCGAGGGCGGCCGCATCAAGGGCGTCGTCACGCATCGCGGCACGATCATGGCCGATCACGTCATCGTCTGCGCCGGCCTCTGGGGTCGTCTGATCGCCGAAATGGTCGGCGAGGATCTGCCGGTGATGCCGGTCGACCATCCGCTGACCTTCTTCGGTCCGTTCAACGAATTCGAAGGCACCGGCAAGGAGATCGGCTATCCGCTGCTGCGCGACCAGGGCAATTCCGCCTACATGCGCGACACCGGCGACCCGAAGACCACCGAGGGCGGCCAGATCGAGTGGGGCTATTACGAAACCAAGGAGCCGCGCATGTGCCATCCGCGCGAGCTCCTGGAAAAGCACGAGGCGCGGCTTTCGCCCTCGCAGCGCGACCTGGAGATGGAGCAGATCCTCGAGCCGCTCGAGCGCGCCATGGAACTGACGCCGATCCTTGGCGAGCTCGGCTATAACGAGAGCCATTCCTTCAACGGCCTGCTTCAGGTGTCTGCCGCCGGCGGCCCGTCCTGCGGCGAGAGCCAGAAGGTCCGCGGCCTGTGGTACTGCGTCGCCATCTGGGTCAAGGACGGCCCGGGCTATGGCAAGCTGATCGCCGACTGGATGACCGACGGTCGCACCGAGATCGACCACAATTCGATCGATTACGCCCGCTTCTATCCGCATCAGTTGACCGAAGACTTCATCGCCGGGCGCTGCTTCGAGGCGGCGCAGAAGATCTATTTCCCCGCCGTGCACCCGCGCGAACCCTATGCCAGCGGCCGCAACGTCAAGCGCTCGCCGATGTACGAGCGCGAAGTCGAACTCGGCGGCTATTTCATGGAACTGGGCGGCTGGGAGCGCGCCCACGGCTATGCTGCCAACGAGCACCTGCTGGAAAAATACGGCGATCGTGTTCCGGTGCGCGCGAACGAATGGGACAACCGCCATTTCTGGCGCGTCTCGAACGCCGAGCATCTGGCGATGAGCGAGGATTGCGGCATCGTCAACCTCAGCCACTTCCACATGGTCGACATCGAGGGGCCCGACCATGTCGCGCTGCTCGAATGGCTCTGCGCCGCGAAGATCGGCGGTGACGCGAATATCGGCAAGGGCATCTACACCCACTTCCTCGACGACGAGGGCATGGTCCGCGCCGACTTCACCGTGTTCCGCATGGCCGACCGTTGCCGTCTCGTGAACGGCGCCGACGCCGGTCCGCGCGATTTCCACTACATGAAGCGCGTGGCGGAAGATCGCGGCCTTGACGTCACCATCACCGACGTCTCGGAAAAATTCATCACCATTGGCATATGGGGTCCGAATGCGCGGGAAAACCTGAAGAAGGTGGTCGCCGACCCGGCCGGGCTCGACATCGAAAACTTCGCATTTGCTGCGATCAAGCCGATCGAGATCGCCGGCAAACCGGTCACCGCCTTCCGCATTTCCTATGTCGGCGAGCAGGGCTGGGAACTGCACATGAAATACGAGGACGGGCTGGCCGTCTGGGATGCGCTGCGCTCCACCGGTGTCATGGCTTTCGGCGTCGAGACCTATGCCAATTCGCGCCGCATGGAAAAGAGCCTGCGCCTGCAGAACGGCGACCTCCTCACCCAGTACAACCTGATCGAGGCCGATCTGGCGCGTCCGAAGGTCAAGGAAGCCGATTTCCGCGGCAAGGCGAAGCATCTGGAATACAAGGCCCGTCCCCACCAGCCGGCCATGCTCTGCACGCTGGTGATGACCGACAATGTCGATGCCACGGGCGTCGCCCGCTACCCGGTCGGCTCGCTGCCGGTCATGGACCCGGAAACCGGCAAGACCCTGGTCGACAGCCTCGGCCGCCGCTCCTACACGACGTCGATCGCGTTTGGCCCGACCATCGGCAAGAACATCGCGCTGGCGTATTTGCCCTGGGATTATTGCCAGGTCGGGCGAAAGCTGAATGTGGAGTATTTTGCCGAGACCTATCCGGTAGAGGTGGCTGCGGTGGGGTACAAGCCGCTGTACGACCCGGAGAATTTGAAGCCGCGCAGCTGAGGCGGCAGATTTTGCTCAGAGGGTTATGGACCCGTCGGTCGAGAGGCCGGCGGAGCCAATTGCAGGTGAGAATGGACATGCCGATTGATCTCATTGGGGATCAAAAGTGCTTTTCCTGCCGCCACTTACCCCCCTCTTTCGAAGGTCGATGGCCGACAACGCTTTTCTAACTGCTGGGTTTAGAGTCATTCTTTGATCGACAATAAGATTCTGATCTCCTCTAAATATCCACCTATTCTTGAAAATATTCCCAGTTGACCCCGTACGAAATTCATTCCCCAGTGCGCCATTCGAATACAATTTTTCACATAGTTCGATTAGAGAGTTATTTTTTGTAAATGCAAGAATTGAGTTTGAGTAACGTGATTTTGTTTTTGCAATTTCTTCAATATCTTTTATATAAAATGTCCTCTTTATGCCTGAAAAGATAGACTCAATCGCTTTTACCTCATCTGAGGAAAATGTTGCGCCCAGTTCGTAGCAGATCTCAGCCCATAGTTGTTTCGAATACTCCGATTCTGTTTCTCTGAGAGACTTGTTTCCAAACCTCTCTTCTCTTGGAAATATTTTCTGGGCAAAGGTTAGTCGCCACATGATATCGCGGGGGCGATAGAACGAGCGGTCCAGCAGGTATGCATCTAGAGGTTCGCCATCCACCGTTGCATCGAAAAAATCTTGGATGGGGTCTCCGTCATAGCCCTTTCCTAGAGAGTGGCGTATCTTTCTTCGGACCATTTCAATGAGTGGGTGTCGAAGCGATCTTTGCGCATGGTGCCACGAGAGACCTACACCTCGGTCGTGAACCACTCGATTAACTTCTTGTCCGAGTACGCCAATTGCATCGACGATCTCGCGCCGAATGGCCGCCATTAGTAAGATCGGTGCGTTCTTTGCCCGAAGCTTTTGATTTACGCGATCGACAGCGAAAATTAGATCTCTAACCATTGAGAGATCTCTATCATATTGCTCTCGATGAAAAAAGAATACCTCTAGTTCGTCTATTCCTATCACTAACTTCTTCTGAAATTTTACGTTTGTCATGCTGAATAATGCTGCGGACACAACTTCCGAGAACAGCGCTGTCGCACTTGTGGAATTCTCTTTCTCGAAGTCCAGGTCGATGTTGGCCTGAAATATCGGAATATCTGCTGATATTTTTACTTTTGCTCCTTCTAACTTTGGCAGGAATCCGAGAACTTTTTTGAATGGGGTTTCCTTAGCCAGCCCCATCAATCGAAGAAAAGTCTCGGAAGAATCGTTGGCCGTATAGCAATCAGGCTGAGTGATCATAATGCTGCCGATCTGGTGCATGATAAACCAGGTCCAAGCAGATTTATAATCTTGTGATATCCCCATCTTATTGGAGTTCGCTTCGGAGAAGACAGCTCCAACCTGATTCGATATCTGCATCCGCTTCTCCTCTTCTATTTCCGATTTGAAGAGGATTATGACTCTATATTTTTCATCTTTTTGGCACCGCCACAATATATACCTCAGCAAAGACGTTTTGCCGGTGCCGCGGAAGCCGGTAATGTAGTATATCTCTCGTTCTTCAAATGAAGCTAGTTCGATATTGTCGGGGACTAGGAAGGCGTCGTAGAAGTCGTCCACCCCATCACCTTGAAGCAGAAACTCGTCTTTCCCATCCACTTTTCCGAGCTTGAGTTCACCAATCGTAACCATTTTGTTTATTTTTCCCTTTTAGCTCATTGCGAGTGTACACATTCGGGCGCACTGCGCCAGATTGAGTTTATGTCCTTCATCGCCTCCGCTACGACACAGTGGGACACCGTCGTTAAGGGGCAAATTCAGACGCAACGGCAAGATTGTCTGCTCGCCTTCGCTTGTTCCCTAACAGGCGTCGAAATCCGCCGGGCGCTCAACACCGTTGCGCGGTCGCTCGGCATGACGGCCGTCGCCGAGGAGGCGGGGCTTGGACGTGAGAGCCTCTACAAGGCGCTCGGCGACAACGGCAATCCGGAATTCGCCACCGTGCTCAAGCTGATGAGAGCCATGGGGCTGAAGCTCTCGGCGCTGCCGATCGACGAGGGATAGGCGCGGGCGGCGAACCCTCTCCCCTTGTGGGAGAGGTTACAAAATCGAAGGCTTAGCCCGATCAGGGCTAAACTTCAGATTTTGTTGGTGAGGGGGGCGGTGCTGCGGGCAGGACGAACGATCCCCCTCACTTGCGATTTCTGATGTTTAGCCGCAGCAAGTGCTGCGTCTAATCCATCGAAATCGCTTTCTCCCCCACCAAGGGGGAGATGGGGCGTCGCGCGAGTGGTTCCTCTCCGTGGCCCTCATGCCGAGGTGGCGGGCAGCGCCCGGCCTCGAAGCACGAGGCCGGCAATCCTTGACACATCCGGATGCTTCGAGGACCGGTCTCGCGAGCATCTCAGCCTGAGGGCGATCCCGGATCGCGGCTGTTAAGTTGCCGCCAGCTATCTGTTCGTACTTGAACAATCTCCGGTCCCGGCACATGTGTAGGACTTCAAAGTTTGGGGAGGCGGATGATGGACGGGAATTTGGGCGATCGGCAGGCGGTTTCGCCGGAGGCGGTGATCGAGAGCGTGCTTTCGCGGCAGAGGGCGGCTTATCTCAAGGACATCAATCCGGACCTTGCGCTCAGGCGCGACCGGCTCGACCGGCTGGAGCGGATGATCCTCGCCTGGCAGGAGCGCCTTGCCCAGGCGATCTCGGAGGATTTCGGCAATCGCTCGCCGGTCGTCACCACGCTTGCCGACATCGTGCCGACGCGGGCGGCGATCCGCCATGCGCGGCGGCACCTGAAAAGCTGGATGCGGCCGCGCCGCGTGTCGCTCGCCTGGACCGGGCAACCGGGCGCGGCGCTGATTATCCGCCAGCCGCTCGGCGTCGTCGGTATCATCGCGCCGTGGAATTATCCGCTCAACCTGATGCTCTCGCCGCTGGTCGGCGCGCTTGCCGCCGGCAACCGGGCCATGCTGAAGCCGTCCGAGCTGACGCCGCGCTTTTCCGAGGTTCTGGATGCGGCGGTCAAGGAGTTTTTCGCCGAGGACGAGGTGGCGGTCATCACCGGCGGGCCGGAGGTCGCGGCTGCCTTCAGCGCGGCGCCGTTCGATCACCTGGTGTTCACCGGTTCGACCGCTGTCGGCCGCAAAGTGGCGGAGGCGGCGGCGCGGAACCTGACACCGGTGACGCTCGAGCTTGGCGGCAAGTCGCCGGCGATCATCGACGCCTCCGCCGATCTGGACAGCGCCGTACCGCGGCTGATCTGGGGCAAGCTGTTGAATTCGGGTCAGACCTGCGTTGCGCCCGATTACGCGCTGGTGCCGCGCGACCGTGTGGAGGATTTCGTGGCGGCGGCCAAGGCGGCGGCGGAAAAACAATATCCGAGGCTTGCCGACAATCCCGACTATACGTCGATCATCAGCGCGCGGCATTTCGACCGGCTCGCCGGCCTGATCGGGGAGGCGCGCGCCAAGGGGGCGGAGGTGATCGAACTGCTGCCCGGCACGGATGCGGCGCGGCGCATCCTCGCGCCGGTCGTCGTCACCGGGGCCAACGACACGATGGCGCTGATGCACGAGGAAATCTTCGGGCCGATCCTGCCGGTCGTCCCCTATGACACGCTCGACGAGGCGCTGGCCTTCATCAACGCCCGCGACCGGCCGCTGGCGCTCTACTGGTTCGGCACCGACAAGGCCGCCGAGGGGCGGGTACTGAACGGGACGATTTCCGGCGGCGTGACGATCAACGACACGATCCTGCACCTGGCGCAGGACAACCTGCCGTTCGGCGGCGTCGGCGCGTCCGGCTATGGCCAATATCACGGCGAGGCGGGTTTCGTGGCGATGAGCAAGGAAAAGCCGGTGCTGCGCCAGTCGCGGCTGTCAGCGGTGGCACTGCTCTATCCGCCCTATGGCAGGATAGCCGACATGCTGTTGAAGGTGTTGGCTAAATTTGGTTGAGCCACGATGGTGGCCGAGAAGCGAACGCGACGGTGGCGGTCTCTTCTCCCCATCGGGGAGAAGGTGGCCCGGTAGGGCCGGATGAGGGGGAGCGAAGCTCAGGTCTAGCGCACGCGGCCCATCAACCCAGCAGAGGCCCGCGCACTCGGCCCCTCATCGCCTCGTTTCACTCGGCACTTCTCCCCGCTGGGGAGAAGAGGGAGCGATCGCCGGGGTATCTCCGGTCAGGCCGGAAGATTTGGCCGAGCCACAACGCCGGCTGAAAGGTGGCCCCGACGGTGGCGGCCGCTTCTCCCCGGCGGGGAGAAGGTGGCCCGGCAGGGCCGGATGAGGGGGAGCGAAGCTCAGGGCACAGCGCACGCGGCCGCTCAAGCCAGTGAAGGCCGGTGCACTTCGCCCCCTCATCGCCTCGTTTCACTCGGCACTTCTCCCCGCCGGGGAGAAGAGGGAGTGACCCGTTGGCGTTTTTCCGGTTAGGCTCGAAATTCGGCTGAGCCACGACGGTGACCTTGGCTGATGGGCGACCGCGACGGTGGTGGCGGAGACTGGCCCCGACGGTGGCGGCCTCTTCTCCCCAGCGGGGAGAAGGTGGCCCGGCAGGGCCGGATGAGGGGGAGCGAAGCTCACTTGAGTTTCGCGCACTTAGCCCCCTCATCGCCTCACTGCGTTCGGCACTTCTCCCCGCTGGGGAGAAGAGGACGTGCCTCAGCCTGCCTTGGCGAGCTTGGCCACTTGCGGGTCGTAGACGCGGCCAAAACGGTTGGCGAGGAAGTCTGGGAGGCTCACCTCTTCCTGGCGGACAAAGCCCTTTTGCGGCAGCTTGCCGTCGGCCAGCAGGTCGAGCACGGTGCAGATGCCGGCGGCGGTGGTGATCTGGATGGCGCTCATCAGGCGGCCGCCGACGACGCCGGCATAGACCTTGTTGGCATAGGTTTCCTGCAGGAAACGGCCGTCCTTGACGCCGCAGACGGTGACGAAGATGACGACGACGTCCTGCATGGTGGCGGGCAGGGCGTTCTCGAACAGGTCCTTCAGGACATCGCGGCGGTTCTTCAGGTTGAAGTCGTTGAGCAGCGCCTTGACGATCGCCTGATGACCCGGATAGCGGATGGTGCGGTAGTTCATCGTGCGCACCTTGCCCTCCAGCGTCTTCGCCAGCGTGCCGAGGCCGCCCGAGGTGTTGAAGGCTTCGTAGGTGACGCCGTCGAGCGAGAACTCCTCGCGCTCTTCCATGGCCGGGACATTGATCAGCTTGCCTTCGACGATCGCCTCGCAGGGCTCGATATACTCGTTGATCAGGCCGTCGGTCGACCAGGTCAGGTTGTAGTTGAGCGCGTTGGACGGATATTGCGGCAGCGCGCCGACGCGCATGCGCACGCTGTCGAGCGTGTCGAAATGCCGGGTCAGGTCATTGGCGACGATCGAGATGAAGCCGGGGGCCAGGCCGCACTGGGGGATGAAGGCGGTCCTGGCATTCTGCGCCAGCTGCTCGACCTTGCGGGTGGTGGCGACGTCTTCGGTCAGGTCAAGATAGTGGGTGCCGGTGCGGGCTGCACTTTCGGCGATCGCGCCGGTGAGGTGGAAGGGGGCGGCCGAGAGAACGGCGAACTTGCCGGCCAGCACGGCGTCAAGGGCGTTCGCATCGGTGATGTCGACGACGGCCGTCGAAATCGCCGGATGGCGGTCGATGGCGGCAAGCTGTGCCTCACTGCGGTCTGCAACGGTGATCCTGTAGGCGCCGCTGTCGGCCAGCATGAGTGCAATGGCGCTGCCGATCTTGCCGCCGCCGATGATGACTACGTCTTTCATGGAAAACATCCCCTCTTGAATTTCGTCAGATTTCGAAAGGATGCCCACTGCTCCTTTCGATTCATAGCGACGATATGTTCGTTTCGTGGTATGTGTTTCGGCAGATCGACAAAGGAATTGGACAAAGTGCAAATTACCGACAAGGATCGCGAGTTGCTGGCGCTGCTCGGCGAGAACGCCCGCATGCCGGTGGCGACGCTTGCGAGGCGACTCGGCCTGTCGCGCACCACCGTGCAGGCGCGGCTGGAGCGGCTGGAGCGCGAAGGGGTGATTGCCGGGTATGGGGTCCGGCTGTCGGAGGCCTTTCAGAGCGGGCTGATCCGGGCGCATGTGCTGATCACCATCGCACCGAAAACATTGCCTGCGGTCAGCGTCGAACTGTCGGCGATCCGCGAGGTGACGACGCTGCATTCGGTCAATGGAAGCTTCGACCTGATCGCCATCGTAGCGGCCCCGTCGATTGCCGAACTCGACCGGCTGATCGACCATATCGGCGCGCTGTCCGGCGTCGAGCGCACGCTGTCGTCGATCATCCTGTCGACGCGGATCGCGCGCTAGTCACGCCCCGGATCGCGTCGCCTCAGGCGACGGCGAGTTCGGCCTTGGCGAGAGCCCGCTCCAGCGCCGCGATGCAGTCCGGATCGTGGCTTGCGCCGGCGCTCTCCCAGAGGATTGCAAGCGCTTTCGCCACCGGCATGGCGGCGCGGTAAGGACGGTCGGCGGTGAGGGCATCGAAGACGTCGGCGGTCGAGACGATGCGGACGTCGAGCGCGAGATCGGGCGCGGTCAGGCCACGCGGATAGCCCTTGCCGTCGAGCCGTTCGTGATGGGCACCGCCGATGCGGGCGAGTTCGGCAAAGGCGCCGATGCGCGAAAGGATCAGCTCGGAATATTCGGCATGGCGCTTCATCGCCTGCCATTCCTCGCCCTCCAGCTTGCCCGGCTTGTCGAGCACGGCATTGGAGACACCGAGCTTGCCGATGTCGTGCAGGAGGGCCGCGCGCTTGAGGCGGCGGCGGTCCGCCGGTGCCATGCCCATATCTTCGGCAATCATGTCGGTGAACAGCGCCACGCGGTCGCTGTGGCCGGACGTGTAGGGGCTCTTGGCGTCGACCACACGGGCAAAGCCGGCGGCGATGTCGTCGAGATAGTCCTCGTCGGCATAGATGACCTGTTGGCCCGGTTCGCCCTGCAGCACCAGCCGCCCGAGGTCGTCCGAATTCAGTTTTGTCCAGAAGGCCTCGTCGGCGGCGATGCTGGTGAAGGCCGCGACCATGTCGGGATCGAACCATGTGCCGGCGCGCTTGCGCACCTCGGCGATCGCCGCCTCCGGTCCGGCGCTCACCTGGAACACGTCGATGACCTGGGAAAGCAGGGCGATGCGGGCGAAGGGCGAAATGGCGGCTCCCTTCAGGCCGGAAGGTTGGCCGCCGCCGTCCCAATGCTCGTCGAGGTCGAGAATGCCGCGCGCCACGGCTTCGGAGAAGCGCATCTGGCGGGCGATTTCGGCGCCGCGCCGGCAGCGGGTCTGAATGAGGTCGGTGGCGATCGCGCCGCCGTTCCTGACGATGTGCATCAGGCTGCGAAACCGTTCGGCAAGCCCGGCCTGCATGCCGGTATGCGAGAGCACGAACCTGAGGATCTGCGGCAGGGAGCCGTCGACGAGCTTGAAGTCCTGCTTGAAGGTCAGGTCGTCGGCCAGATAGAGTTCGCAAATGCGTGCGGCATTGCTGGAGCAGCCGAGGTCCTTGAGCAGCAAGGTATAATAGAGATCCTGCAAGGCATTGTCGGACAGGCCGAGCTCGCGGCCGATCGCCGTGCCGATCCAGCAGCAGCGGATGCAATGGCCGGGAGGCTGGCCCTCGGTCATGTCGAGTGCGCAGCTCAACGCCTCGATGATTTCCGCAAGTCTGATCCGTGTCGTCATGGCAGCCCCTGTGGCAAGGCACTATAAGGCGGCGGCGTTAACGCCGCGTATGCGCAAGGTATGCTCGACCCCGCCCGGGCAGGCAGCACTAACGCCCTGTTCACCGGTTCCGTGCTTCCCCTTTTTCCCGCATTGTTTTACGACATGAGTCGCACTATGTGCGGGTGAGAGAAACGCGAACGCTTGAGGAATTGCCGAATGAACGAAGAAGACGACGACAAGAGCAAGGAACTGCCGCTCGGCAAGGAAACGGAAGCGAACCTCTTCAAGTCGCGTTCGATCTTCATCTATGGCGGGATCACCCAGGAACTGGCGCAGAAGGTCTGCACCCAGCTGGTGGCGCTTGCCGCCGCCTCCGACGACGACATCCGCGTCTATGTCAATTCGCCGGGCGGTCACGTCGAATCGGGTGACTCGATCCACGACATGATCAAGTTCATCAAGCCGAAGGTCATCATCATCGGCACGGGTTGGGTCGCTTCCGCCGGCGCGCTGATCTATGCATCGGTGCCGAAGGAACGTCGCCTCTGCCTGCCGAACACTCGCTTCCTGCTGCACCAACCCTCGGGCGGCACCCGCGGCATGGCCTCCGACATCGAGATCCAGGCCCGCGAGATCATCAAGATGAACCAGCGGCTGATCAAGATCTTCGCCAAGGCCACCGGCCAGTCGGAAGAGAAGATCGCCAAGGACATCGACCGCGACTACTGGCTCTCGGCCGAAGAGGCCAAGGACTACGGCCTGGTCGGCAAGATCGTCGAAACGCAGTCGGAACTCTGAACTGCGGCACGAGACCGAGATTGAGAGCCCTCGCCGGCATTCGCCGGCGGGGGCTTTTTCGTGCGGCGACGTCAGCCGCGCCATGCTGCCTGCGTGGCAGGCGTCCGACCAAGGTCGAGCGCCATATCGTTTGACTCATTCCACCGGGCTAATAAGGTCGGGTGAGAATGGGAGTGGAAATCGATGGGACGTTTCGCCGAGACTATCATGCAGCGCCTGTTTCTGGTCGCCTGTCTGCTGATTGCAGCCGCGGTTCCGGTCGGCGCACAGGAAACCGTGTTCCGCACCTACAAGGACAATTCGGGCTTTTCCTGCAACTTTCCCTCGGACTGGGACTTCCAGGAGGCCAAGAATGGCGACCGCGTGTTTTCGGGCTTAAGCGGCACGGCACGGGAGGCGACGATCATCGTGCAGGTGATCGACCGGGAACAGACGGCGGAAAAGACCGCCAAGGCGCAGCTCGAGAGGCTGAAGGGGCAGTTGCTCGCCGCGCCGCAGGGGCGCATCCGCACCGAAGGGGCGGTTCCGACCGCCGGCCAGCAGGCGCCCTTCCTGATCGCCAGCTACCGAACCACGGACACGGCGGGCAAGGAGCGCGACTACAACCACATCCAGATGGTGGTGACGGCGCCGCGCAATTTCCTGCTGATGTCCTATTCGGCGCCGGACGGCATCTTCGACGAATATCTCAAGGTGTTCGAGAACTGCACCGCGACCCTCGAAATCGCCGAACCGGCGGCCGGCAAACCGCAGGCGGAGGAAGACAAGCCGCAGGCGCCGGAAGAGAAGCCGCAGGCCGAAACCGCCGCGCCCAAGCCAGAAAGCAAGGACGAGGAGACCGCCGACGCGCCGGATGTTTCGGATGACGAGGACACCATCGTCTGGCGGCGCAATTCCGACCGCGGCTTCTGGATCGCCGTGCCGCGCATCTGGTCGAGCGAGATCGACGCGTCTGAACCCTATTCACTCGACATGCGCCATCCGGACCGGGTGGAGGGCGTGATCGTCTGGGCGCTCGATCTCGACCAGGCAACCAAGTCCAAGGATTTCGCCGATGCCTGGGAGGAAAACCTGGCGGACAAGATCTTCTTCATGAACGAGCGGCTCGCCAAACCGGCGGGCGAACATCCGGGCGTCGGCCTGCCCAAGATGACGGTGGTGATGCGCCAATACCAGGGCGAGGTGAGCGGCGCGACCGTGCAGAGCATTGCCGCCTATGTCGTTTACAAGAAGCGCGGCTATACCGTCGTCGGCTATCACTTTCTCGGGGACGAGAAGGGGCGCAAGCGCGTTCACGACGCGGTGATGAGCTTCCGGCTGGCGGCGCCGGACAATTGAACCGGAAGGGGTCATGGCCTGGCCTTCCGCGCCGGGCTCTGGTGTCAGGCGCAGGCACGACGCCGATCCTCAGGCCAAGGTGTGCCTTTGGCCTCTGATCGCGCGTTGCCGTAACGGTTTTGCGCGCGCCCGGCTTGCCAATGGAACCTATCTTTGCTGTTGGTGGGCGATTGTCATTCTCGCTTGTCCGGGCTTTCGATGTTCAAAGACCTTTCGTTCCAAAGCTTTTTCATGGGTTGCCTGACCGCCTTTGTCGGGTTCGCCAGTTCGTTTGCCGTGGTGTTGCAAGGCCTCAAGGGCGTGGGGGCGACCGATTATCAGGCAGCCTCCGGGTTGATGGCCTTGTCGGTGTCGATGGGGCTCTGCGCCATCGTGCTCAGCGCCTGGACGAAACTGCCGGTATCGATCGCCTGGTCGACACCGGGGGCGGCGCTGCTGGCCACCGCCGGCACTGTGGAGGGCGGATTTGCCGCCGCGGTCGGCGCCTTCCTGGTCTGCGGCGCGCTGATCGTGATCGCCGGGCTGTTCCGGCCGCTCGGCCGGGCGGTCGCCGCGATCCCGGCGCCGCTGGCCAATGCCATGCTGTCGGGCGTCATCCTCGGCCTCTGCTTCGCCCCGTTCAAGGCAATCGCCTTCGATCCGGCGCTCGGCCTGCCGATCCTCGTCGCCTGGGCGGCGGTACTTGCCTTCAAACGGCTCTATGCCGTGCCGGCGGCATTGCTCGCCTTCGTCATCGTGATGATGTTCGGTGTCGATCTGCCGGCAGGGGCGATGGCGACCTGGACGCAGTCGCTCGCGCCGCCGATCGAACTCGTCGCGCCGGAGTTCACCTTGCCTGCGCTCATCTCGATCGCGCTGCCGCTGTTCATCGTCACCATGGCGTCTCAGAACATCCCCGGCATCGCCGTGCTCAAGGTCAACCACTATAACCCCAATCCGGGGCCGCTGTTTGCCGTCACCGGGGTGTTCTCGCTGTTTTCGGCGCCGTTCGGCGGCCATGCCGTCAACCTGGCGGCGATCACCGCGGCGATGTGCGCCGGCGAGGACGCCCATCCGGATCCGAAGAAGCGCTACTGGGCGGCGATCATCGGCGGCGTCGGCTATGTGATCCTCGGCCTTCTCGCGGGCGCGGTCACTGCCTTCGTCTCGCTCGCGCCGCCGATCCTCATCCAGGCGGTGGCGGGCCTGGCGCTGATCGGCGCGCTTTCCGGTTCGGCCGTTGCCGCCTTCAAGGAGGCGGAAACCCGCGAGGCGGCGGCCGTCACCTTCCTGATCACCGCGTCCGGCGTCTCCTTCGCCGGTGTTTCCGGTGCATTCTGGGGACTGGTGGCAGGCGGACTGATGCTGGGCGTGTTGCGGCTGGCGAGACGAGGTTGATTCCGTGGAAATTGGGCTTGGTCCGTGCTAGAATAAAACATGGAGTTCGAATTCGATCCCGCGAAGAGCGAAGGTAACCGGCGCAAACACGGGCTTGATTTCATCGGGGCGCAAGCCCTCTGGCGCGATCCGTCACTGCTCATCCTGTTGTCGCGCGACGAGGATGGCGAGGAGCGTCGCATGGCGATCGGCCTCTTGGATGGAGCCTATTGGGTGGTGATATTCGTCTATCGCGGCGATACGGTGCGGATCATTTCCGCGCGTCGTGCCCGCAGGCTGGAGGTGGAAATCTATGAAGGCTAAGGATCTGGAGCGCCTTTTTGACGAGGGCAAAGAAGACGTTCTCCAGTATTTCGATCTGGAACAGGCCGAGCGTCCCAATCTGGTGCCCGTAGATGTCGATCTCAGCCTGCCGCGATGGCTGGTCAACCGTCTCGATCAGGAGGCGTTGCGACTGGGTGTCTCCCGGCAATCGCTGATCACCATCTGGCTGGCGGATCGCGTTGAGCCTCGGCAACGCACCGCCGCTGAATAACGGACTTGCGCGATCTGCCGCCGCACGTTATCTCTTTTCACCATGACCCGTTTCGGCTCGACCATGTTTGCGACCCAGAAGGCTGACCGCTCCGCGGCCGGCTTTGTCGCGTCGGTGCCAAACTCGCTTCTTCTTACCCTTATCCGCGGTTGCCGGGTCCTTTGAGGAGCGCCCGGCGGCCGGATAGCCGCATGGCACAGCTCCTCTGATCAAATCCCTGAACTTTGGACTATTTGGCCGACCATGGGCCAGCATTTGCCGTCGCAAAACCGCGCTTGATGCGCTAAGAGCCGGGCAAGTGCGGAAGAGGAAGAGATAAACGACATGAGCATGAAATCCGGTGCCGGTATGAAGGGCATGCCCGAAGCGGCGATCAAGTACCACCCTTATCCGCAGATCGACATCAAGGACCGCACCTGGCCGTCGAAGACCATCACCAAGGCGCCGATCTGGTGCTCGGTCGATCTGCGCGACGGCAACCAGTCGCTGGTCAATCCGATGGGCCACGACCGCAAGGCCCGCATGTTCCAGCTGTTGCTGGACATGGGCTTCAAGGAAATCGAGATCGGTTTCCCGTCCGCCTCGCAGACCGATTTCGACTTTGCCCGCTGGTGCGTCGAGGAAGGCAATGTGCCCGACGACGTGTCGCTGCAGGTGCTGGTGCAGTGCCGGCCGGAGCTGATAACCCGGACCTTCGAGGCGCTGGAGGGCGCGCACCGGCCGATCATCCATTTCTACAATTCCACCAGCGAATTGCAGCGGCGCGTGGTGTTCGGCAAGGATGTCGCCGGCATCAAGCAGATCGCCGTCGATGCGGCGAAGATGATCACCGACATGGCGGCAAAGGCTGCCACCGGTGCGAATGGCGGCTTCCGCTTCGAATATTCGCCGGAGAGCTTTACCGGCACCGAGCTGGACGTCGCGCTGGAGATTTCCAATGCCGTCATCGACATCATCAAGCCGACGCCGGACAACAAGCTGATCCTGAACCTGCCGTCGACCGTCGAGATGGCGACGCCGAACATCTATGCCGACCAGATCGAATGGATGTGCCGCAACATCGACAATCGCGAAAACGTCATCATCTCGCTGCATCCGCATAACGACCGGGGCACCGGGATCGCCGCGACCGAGCTGGGGCTGATGGCCGGCGCCGACCGCGTCGAAGGCACGCTGTTCGGCAATGGCGAGCGGACCGGCAATGTCGACATCGTCACGCTGGCGCTCAACATGTTCACCCAGGGCGTCGATCCCAAGCTGGATTGCTCCGATATCGAGCGGATCAAGGCGGTCTATGAATATTCGAACCAGATGACCATTCCGGAGCGCCACCCTTACGTCGGCGAGCTGGTCTATACCGCGTTTTCCGGCTCGCACCAGGATGCGATCAACAAGGGCATGAAGGCGCGGCGCACGGCCAATTCTCCCCTGTGGGAAGTGCCGTATCTGCCGATCGACCCGCAGGACGTCGGCCGGACCTACGAGGCGATCATCCGCATCAACTCGCAGTCGGGCAAGGGCGGTATCGCCTACATCCTGCAGGAAGACTACGGTATCAACCTGCCCCGCGCCCTGCAGGTGGAGTTCCGCGAGGACATCCAGCGCATCACCGACGAGGAGGGTGTAGAGCTGCCCTCGAAGCGGATCTACGAGCGCTTCATCGAACGCTATGTCGAGCAACCCGGCGGGCGCCTGAAATATGTCGATCACCACACCTATGCCGATCCGGCGCAGAAGGGACGGCGCATCGTCGCCGCCGAGATCACCGATGGCGGCGAGACCAGGCGGATCGAAGGACAGGGGACAGGGCCGATCGACGGCTTCATCAATGCGCTGTCGACCTATCTCGGCATCGAGCTCTCGGTCGCCGACTATTCGGAGCATTCGCTGCAGCATGGCTCCAACGCCTCGGCGATTGCCTATGTCGAGGTGGTGCACCCGGATGGCAAACTGTTCGGCGTCGGCATCAATACCAACATCGTCGCCGCTTCGCTCGAGGCGATCGTCTCGGCGGCAAACCGGGTGCTCGAAGATCGTGCTGCGAAGGGCTGAACCATGGCGCTGAACGCGATCGTCGCCGGAGACATCAGGAAGACACCGCCGCTCGTGCTGCTGCACGGTTTCGGCGGCGGCGCCTTCACCTGGAAAAAGGTCGTGGCCGGGCTCGACGCCGCCCAGCCGGTGATCGCCTATGACATGCCCGGCCATGCCGGCTCGCTGCATGCCGACGGCATCGGCGGGGCCGGTAAGATGGCCAAGGCCATCCGCAACGACCTCGACCTGCGCGGCGTCACCACCTTCCACGTCGCCGGGCATTCGCTCGGCGGCGCGACCGCAGCGCTTCTGGCCCTTCGGGAGCAGAAGCGGGTCTTGAGCGCGACGCTGCTCGCGCCCGGCGGGTTCGGCCCGGCGATCAATCACCGCCTGCTGTCCCATTACGCGCAGGCCGAGACCCATCTAGACCTGATCTGGGCGCTGGAGGGGATGGCCGGCTTCAATGCCTCCATCGACGACGACCTGGTCGACGACATGCTGGCGGTCCGCCACCTGCCCGGCGCCCGCGAGGCGCTCGAGCAGATCTTCGAGGCGATCACCTTTGTCGCACCGAACGGTGAACGGCTACAGGGCGAACTGCCGCTGGAGGCGCTGGCCGCATTGACCATGCCGATCCGCGTGGTCTGGGGCGGCGAGGACTGCATCCTGCCGTGCTGGCAGGCGGAGCGACTGCCCGGCAATATCGCGCTGACGCGGATCGCCACCGCCGGACACATGCTGGTGGAAGAATATCCGGCGCGGATCGCCGAACTGCTGGGCGAGGCGACGGCCATCGGCCGCGACAATCCCGCCGGTTGACCGAGAACGCTGCCCGAATTAATCAATCGAATGATTTTTTGCGGAGGCAGGCATGGTCAGACAGGCATCGGGGGCGGCCGCGACGCGGGCATCGCTGATTTCGGCTGCACTCGAACTGTTCGGCAATCATGGTTACGACGCCGTGTCGACACGGCAGATCGCCGACCATGCCGCCGCCAATATCGGCAGCATCGCCTATCACTTCGGCGGCAAGCCCGGCCTGCGCAAGGCCTGTATCGAGCATGTGATCGGGATCGTCCATGAGAGCCTTGGTCCTTCGCTCAGCCAGTCGCTGCCGGCGGCTCTCACTGCGGATGAGGCGCTGGACATGCTGGACGGCATGGTCGGCACGATGATGCGGATCGGTGCCTCGCGCCCCGACGCCGACCTGCTTTCCACCTTCATGACCCGGGAGATGATCGTTCCGGGTGAGGTCGATGGCCTGCTCTACGAGCGGATGGCAAGACCGCTGCATGAGCGTTTCTGCCAGTTGTTCGCCATAGCGGTGGGACGGCCCGAGGCGCCCGAGGCCTATGCGCTGACGGTCTTCTCGCTCCTCGGCCAGTCGGTCTTCTTCCGCATCTGCAAGCCGGTCGTGGTCAAGCGCATGGGCTGGGCGGGCTTCGGGGTCGACGAGGCGCAGGCCGCCATTGCCGTCTTTTCCGACAATCTTCGGGCGATCGTCGAGCGCCACCGCGCACAGAACCACCGCTGAGCGTCAGCCAAGAAGAATCTGGTGATGCTCGTGGCGCAGTTTGACGGCGGCGTCGACCAGGGCGTAGCGGTCCCATTTCAGCTGCCAGGCACCGGGCTCGCCACTGACCGAAAAGAGATTGTAGCCGGCCGGCGGTTTCGGGGCACCGGGACCTTGCGAAGCCGAGGCGATGCCGACGACCGGCACGCGCTTTTCGCGCCCCTCCAGCCAATAGAGCGTGTTGAGATGGGTGTGCCCGTGCAGCACCAGTTCGGCGCCGCCCAGGGAGACCGCTGCGGCGAAGCGACGAATGCCGATCATGCGCTTGTGCGAGGCGGCGGCCCCGCGGATCGGCGGATGATGGATCATCACCACGCGGAACAGGCCTTCCTCGCCGGCGGCCTTGAGCAGGGCGGCCGTCTCGCGCGCCTGGCGGGCGCTGAAATAGCCGGTGGCGGAAAAGGGCGGGGTGGCGATCGAGGTGGAACAGCCGATCAGCGCGACGGGTCCGCGCCGGCGGATATAGGGAAACAGCTTGTAGCCTTCCCGCCAGATCAGCGGGTCGTCATCGCCGCGCATGTAGTCGTACCAGGCCTGCACCGCCTTGTCGTGGGCACCGGGGACATAGGCGTCGTGATTGCCGGGAACCACCGAGGTGTCGAGCGGCGCACCGGCCTCGCGCAGCCATTGGGCGACGAGACGGATCTCGATGCCGGAGGCGAGATTGACCATGTCGCCGGTGATCGCCAGGTGGTCGGGCTCGTGCCGGCGCAGGTCCTCCATCACCAGATCCAGCGCGTTGGTGAAAAGATGCTTGCGCCTATTGCGGTGCCAGTTCACATAGCCGGTGATGCGCTTGGAGGCCAATTCGCGGATGGTCAGGTTCGGGAGCGGACCTAGGTGAACATCGGATATATGCGCGAGTTTGAACATGGCGCCACTCTTAAAGACGCGGCGTGACGGGAGCAAGAAGAATGAACCAGCCAATCGGCCTGGATGAGCGGACCGGATTTCGCCGGCGCCTGTTGCTGAAGGTGCTGCACAGCTATTTCGCCCTGTCGCGGGGCATGACGCTGGGCGTGCGGGCCGCCTGCTTCAACCCGCAAGGCGAGATTTTTCTGGTGCGTCACTCCTATGTGCCCGGCTGGTACATGCCGGGCGGCGGCGTCGAACGGAACGAGACGGCCCTGGCGGCGCTGGAAAAGGAATTGCGGGAGGAGGGCAATCTGGAGCTCACCGCGCCGCCGCAGCTTTTCCATGTCTATTTCAACCGTCGCATCAGCCCGCGCGATCATGTGCTGCTCTATCGCACCGAGGTGATCCAGACGGCGCCGCGGCTTGCCAATCACGAAATCGTCGAGGCCGGTTTCTTTAATCCGCGCGACCTGCCGAAGGACGTGACCTCCGCCACGCTGCGGCGGCTGGCGGAGTTGAGCGGCGAGGTCAAGCCCGCCGACGTGTGGTAAGCTCCGTCTCCGACAGCCCTTCACGCCCATGCGGACGGTCCAGATCGAGGGCAGGGCCGACGGGCACGATGCCGGTCGGATTGATGGTCTTGTGGCTGCGGTAGTAGTGGTTTTTGATGTGGCGGATGTCCACCGTCTCGGCCACGCCCGGCGTCTGGTAGAGATCGCGGACATAGGCCGAGAGGTTCGGATAGTCGGCGATCCGGCGGATGTTGCACTTGAAGTGGCCGACATAGACCGGATCGAAGCGCACCAGCGTGGTGAACAGCCGCCAGTCGGCTTCGGTCAGGCGTTCGCCGAACAGGTAACGGCGAGTGGCCAGGCGCTCCTCTAACTCGTCCAGCATGGCAAAGAGCGGCGTGACCGCGCTCTCATAGGCGGCTTGCGTGGTGGCGAAGCCGGCCTTGTAGACGCCGTTGTTGACCGCGTCATAGATCCGGTCGTTGAGCGCATCGATCTCTTCGCGCAGGTCGGAGGGACGGTAATCGCTGTCCGAACCCGTCAGGCCGTTGAAGGCGGTGTTGAACATGCGGATGATGTCGGCCGATTCGTTGGAGACGATCGTACCGGTGTGCTTGTCCCACAGGACCGGCACGGTGACGCGGCCGGAATAGCTCGGGTCGGCCTTCAGGTAGATCTGGTAGAGAAAGTCCGAGCCGAACAGGTGGTCGACGCTCGCGCCGTCGCGGTCGTGGAATTCCCAGCCGTTTTCGAGCATCAGCGGATCGACGATCGACAGCGAGATCAGGTCCTCCAGCCCTTTGAGCTTGCGGAAGATCAGCGTGCGATGCGCCCAGGGACAGGCGAGCGATACATAGAGATGGTAGCGTCCGGCCTCGACCTTGAACCCGCCGGTGCCCGTCGGGCCGGCCGAACCGTCGGCGGTGACCCAGTTGCGAAACTGCGCCTTGGAGCGCTCGAAGCGGCCGGCGGTGGATTTCGTGTCATACCAGACGTCGTGCCAGACGCCGTCAACGAGCATGCCCATCGGCGCTCTCCTGTCAGTTGTTCATGTCCTGCCCCATAGATACGCCTCGGCGCGCATATTGGGAGAGCCCAAGGGGTGAACACTGCGTTTTTCCATTGGACGGCCGGAAAATTTGCTGCTATCCGGGATTTCGCAAAAACGGATGACCCTTTTTCCATGACCGCACCACGGACCCTGCGACGACGCTGATGCTTCCCGAACGCCCTTGCGGCGTTGTCGAGAATCCATATCTCCGTCTGTCCTTACGGTCCGGTCATCCATGAAAAACAACGGTCTTGTCTACCTCACCGAGGATGCGTCGCACGACGCGGTCATCGAACACATCAACGAAGAAGCCTTTGGCCCCGGTCGGCACACCCGCGCCGCCGCCCGCATCCGCGAGCAGGGGCCGCATGACCGGCACCTGTCCTTCATCTGCGCCGACGACGGCGAGACCATCGCCTCGGTGCGCATGACGCCGGTGATGGCCGGGACCGTCAAGGGCCATCTGCTCGGGCCGCTCGCCGTCCGTCCCTCGCACAAGAACCGGGGGATTGGTCGGGAACTGGTGCGCATCGCCATCGAGGCGGCGCGCCGCGCCGGCTCCGAAGCCGTCATCCTGATCGGCGATCCGCCGTATTACATGCCACTCGGCTTCGAGAAGGTGGCATATAAGGCGCTGGATTTTCCAGGCCCGGTCGATCCGGCGCGCGTGCTGGTCGTGCCGCTCGGCGTCGACGTACACGAGCGTCTGAAAGGGCCGATCGCCTGGCGCCCGGCGGATGACGGTTGGGAGTGCGAGGCGGCCACGCAGGGCCGCCCGGCTTATCGTTTCAAAGTGTCGAGTCGTAGTTGACCGGCACCCAGTCGAAATTGCTGTCGTCGCGCCTGACATGCCCGATGCCGGGAAACGCGATATGGGCGCCGGCGACCAGATAGCCCTCGGCCACCGCCTCGTCGAAGGCTTTGGCCCGTGCGGCGATCGCCGCGTCCTTGTCGTGATCGAATTCGATGGTCACATCCGGCTGGTCGAACTGCAGGACGTCGCCATGGGTGATGTCGCCCCAGAAGACGATCTTGCTGCCCTGGCTTTCCACCACGATGGCGCTGTGGCCCGCCGTGTGGCCGGCCCTCAGGATCGACCCGAAACCAGGCAGAACATCGCCGTCGTCGGCGAAGGTCTCGAAACGGCCCGCGTCGATATAGGGTGTCAGTGCGGCATGGGCCTCAGTGAATTGCGTCTTGATTGCCTCCGCCGCCTTCTGCCGTTCGGCTGGATCCCGCCAGAATGCTGCCTCCCGCTTGTTGACATGCAGGGTGGCGTTTTCAAAGACGCGCTTGCCTTCGATGGCCAGACCGCCGGAATGGTCGGTGTGGACATGGGTGAGGATCACGTCATCGATATCGGCGGCGCTGTAGCCGGAGGCCTCGATATTATCGACGAGATGGCCGAGCGAAGGTCCCAGGTATTTTCCGGTGCCGGCATCGATCAGCACGAGCTTTTCGCCGGTGTTGACCAGGAAGGCGTTGACCGAGGTCTCCGTGGGGTTGCCCTGGAAGGCGGCGGCAAGGGCGGCTGTTGCCTCTGTCTCGGTGGTGTTTCGGTAGAGCTTGGCCAGCGGCAGGGAAATGGTGCCGTCGGACAGGGCAGTGACCTCGACGGCGCCGAGGTTCAGACGATAGAAGGCCGGTGCCTGGCGCGCCGCAAACGGCGCCTTGGCAGAGGCCGACAGCGGCAGGGTGGCTGCGGCGCCGGCGGCCAGCACCGCGGTGCCGGCAGTTTTCAGAATGGATCGACGTGTGTGCATGGTGGCACTCCCGATTGTTCGATAGGACGAGGCGGCCTTGCAAGAACCTTTCAAACAGGTATCTATGGCGGGGTTAGCAATCAAATCGATGCGGCTCATGGACACTATCGATCATTTCAATCTGCGTTCCTTCGACCTCAACCTTCTGGTGGCCTTCGACGCCCTGATGGCGGAGGGCAGCGTGACCAAGGCGGCGCGGCGGCTGAAGATCCAGCAGCCGGCGATGAGCCATGCGCTCTCGACGCTCCGGGTGCTGTTTCAGGACGAGCTGTTCCTGCGCAACGGCCAGACGATGCAGCCGACGGCGCGGGCGCGCAGCCTGTCCGGGCCGATCCGCCAGGCGCTGAAGCAGGCGCAGACGGCGCTGACGGCGGCCGATATGTTCGATCCGGCGACCGAGCAGCGCGTCGTGCGCGTCGGCATGTCGGCGGAGGTGGAGCTGTTATTGCTTCCGGACCTGACGGCGCGGCTGCGCCGGCTGGCGCCGGGTATCAAGGTGCTGGCGCGCGGCTGCCAGCCGGACGAGGTGGACCGGATGCTCGACGGCGGCGCCATCGATCTTGCCGTCGGCTGCACCTATGCGCAGGCGAGCCGGCGGATCTGCGAAGTGCTGTTCGACGCCGAGGTGGCCTGCTGCTACAATCCTCAACTGCTCAAGCTGGATAACCCCGTGTCCATCGAGGCCTATCTGGCAGCCGACCACGCCGTCATCTCGCAAACGGAAAGCCTGCACGGCTGCATCAAGGAAGCGCTGGAATTTGCCGGCGTGGAGTTGAACATCGTCACGGCAGCACCCGATTTCATGTCGGTTCTGGCCACGGCGCGCATCAGCCCGGTGATCGCCACGGTCTCGGCGCGGATTGCCCAGCGCTACGGACCGCTGCACGGGCTGGTCACCAGCCCGGTGCCGCTGACCTTGCGGTTCCTGCCGGTCGCCATGGTCTGGCCGACCCATTCCGACAACGATCTTGCCGGGCGCTGGCTGCGTCAGCAGATCCGCGAGGTGATGAGCGAGACTTTGACCGTGACGCCGGCCACGACAATGACAACCAGCCTTAAAATCGCTTCATGAGCCAGGTGATGGCGTAGTCGCCGGTGAAATTGTCGATGCTGCCGAAGGTCTTGTAGCCCTGCCGCTCATAGGCACGGCGGGCGTCGGGATTGATCGTGTCGATATAGGCGCCCTTGCAGCCACGCGCCTTCGCCTCGTCCTCCGCCCTTTGCAGCAGCGCGCCGGCCAGCCCCTGGCCGCGCAAGTGCTCCGGCACGAACAGCATTTCCACATAAAGCCATCCGCGCCCGGTGTAACCGATCAGGCCGCCCTCGGTCTGTCCTTCGGCATCGGTCAGCGGAATGAACAGGTCGCGCCGGTCGGTCGGGCCGAGCTGGGCATTGTTGTGCGCCTTGATCCCGGCGAGGATGGTTTCACGGGCGTCGTCGGGGACGGTGTCGGAGAGGGGGAGGGGGAGGCTCATGGGGTGAGGGTAGGGGGAATTGCGGCGGG